>Ga0209515_10000041_pt1 | contig 240042 bp, 228 predicted proteins | sample Subgroupgradi54m_FD_187454 | JGI IMG/M metagenome (GOLD analysis project Ga0209515, IMG submission 187454) | Subsurface groundwater microbial communities from S. Glens Falls, New York, USA - GMW60B uncontaminated upgradient, 5.4 m (SPAdes)... ...
AAAAACACGGGCTCGGGTTATTATCATTATTTTGAGCCACCTGGACAGGATTTTCCTACGATTGCACGCAACAATATTTTTTGGCTGAATGGTATAGATATTGATAATAATGCCGCAGCCGGAGTTGTCACACTTGACCATAACTTGGCAGGCACTGATCCCAAATTTGTCAACGCCGCAGCCAATGATTTTCATCTCCAATCAAACAGTCCGGCTATCAATGCCGGTGCCACGCTTGCCGAAGTTCCCACAGACAAAGATGGCGCCACTCGCCCGGTTGGTTCGGTCTATGATATCGGAGCTTATGAATTCGGAGGTACACCATCGGGAACTCCCACCCCAACTCCAACCCCCACACCTTCGCCTTCCTCCACCCTCAAAGGCGACCTCAACAACGACCACATCGTCAATTCTCTTGATTGGTCTTTGATGAATAGCAAATGGTTCACGAATGATACCATCGCAGATTTAAACGGAGATGGCATCGTCAATTCCCTAGACTTCTCCATTATGAATGGGAATTGGTTGAAGGGGGGATAATTGAAAGTAAATTTCTTAAATGAGGTATTTGCGTTTGTTTGCAAGATGGTATATAATTTAAACTAGTAGTACCCATAATTGGGTACAATTGGTTCAAATTAATAGAAATATATGAGAAAGGACTACCTACTAGATTTAATGAGGTCTAAGAATACCATCTTTACAACCAAAGATGTCTCTTTGCTTTGGCAAGAAACCAATGTCAATTTTGTAAGAAAAAAGCTGTACCGCTACATCAAAGCTGGTAAATTATATTCTGTAAGAAAAGGAGTTTATGCCAAGGATAAGAATTACGAAAAGTATGAACTAGCAACTAAAATTTTTACCCCTTCTTACATTAGTTTTGAGACAGTATTGACTAAGGCCGGCATTGTATTTCAGTTTTATAGCCAGGTCTTTGTGGCGTCCTATCTAACACGAGAATTCACAATTGATGATCAAATATATGTTCTCAAAAAGATAAAAGACCCAATTCTTACTAATCAAACAGGGATTGAGGTTAAGGATAATTATTTTGTCGCGTCTTCCGAACGCGCATTTTTAGACGTTGTCTATCTCAACAAAGAATATCATTTTGATAATTTATCGGGCATTGATTGGGATAAGGTCAATGAGATTTTGCCTATCTACGGAGGGAATAAGCGCATGGAGGCAAAAGTAAAAAAATATCGTGAGGCTACTCAAAAAGAACTTAATTAAGCCAGGGGCTTACAGGTAAAATCTATGTTAAACGCCGAAAAACACAAAGGCATACTCATAAGGATTTTAAAGGATATTTATACCGACAATACCCTCGGCCCTGTTTTGGGATTCAAGGGCGGAACTGCGGCTTTGCTGTTTTACGATCTTAGCCGCTTTTCCATTGATCTGGATTTTGATCTACTCGATTCAAAACAGGAAGACTATGTATTCGAAAGAGTCGGCAAGATAGTTGCCGCGTATGGAAAAATAAAAGAGCAAAAGAAAAAACACTTTACGCTGTTTTATGAACTCTCATATTCTGAAGCAGATCACAATATCAAAGTGGAAATTAACCGTCGGAATTTCGGATCAAAATACGAAGCGATGAACTATTTTGGTATTTCAATAAAGGTAATGGTCAAAGCAGATATGTTTGCCAATAAATTGGCCGCCTTATACGAACGCGCAGAAAGGGCTAACCGCGATATTTTTGATATTTGGTTTTTTATGCAAAATAATTGGCCTATAAATAAAGAGTTGGTTGAAAAAAGACTAAATATGATATTTAAGGAGTCCTTAGCCAAATGCATTGAAAAACTGGAGAAAGTTTCTGGTCGGACAATTTTGTCCGGTATGGGAGAGTTGCTGGATGCCAAGCAAAAGGTTTGGGCTAAAGCAAAACTAAAAGTAGAAGCCATCTTTTTGCTCAAGGTTATGTTGAGTAATGAAAAATAGATTTATGCTTGATTGGTCTATTATGAATAGTAAGTGGTTTACGAATGATGCTACTGCGGATTTGAACGGAGATGGCATCGTCAATTCTTTGGATTTCTCCATCATGAATGGGAATTGGTTGAAAAGTATATGAAAATAAAAAACATCGAAAATTTTATTGACTTTGCCTTTTTTGTCCAGTACAATACTTGTAGTGGACAAAAACAACCTATTTTGTCCACTAGAAGTAAAATAATATGCAAAATAAGCTAAAAGACATAGTTTCCAGCCAAAAACAGCAAAAAGAGCAATTTTTGACTCTTTCGTACATAGATCGAACCAAGGAGCCGTTTGGTAAGAAATGGCTTGATTCGAATTTGATAAAAGTGGTTCTCGGTCCTCGAAGGGCGGGAAAATCTGTATTTTCTCTCGTGCTTTTGAAAGATCGTCCGTTTATGTATTTCAATTTTGATGATGAAATATTATCGAGTATAGGCGGTGTATCTACAGACGAACTGATGAAAGAATTACATGCTGCCTATGGTGGAGATGTAAAAACTATTTTGTTTGATGAAATACAAAACCTGCCAAGCTGGGAACTCTTTGCTAATCGTTTACACCGAATTGGGTATAATCTTGTACTCACTGGATCTAATGCACAGTTACTTTCAAAAGAACTTGCTACGCATCTTACCGGCAGGCATATACCTATAGAAATACTGCCGTTTAATTTTGATGAGTTCCTCCGAGCAAAAAAATTCGTTATAAATCAGGAATATGCTTCTTTACCACAGCAACGCGGGGAGCTTTTGAATCTGATGGAAAATTATTTACTCAATGGGGGATTTCCCGAAGTGGCAGTAAACAATGTTGACCCCAAAGATTACCTCGACGTTCTTCTTGACGCATCGCTTTTCAAAGATGTGGTCAAGAGACACAGAGTTAAATTCTCAACCCAGATAGGGAACTTGGCCGCGCATTTGATAAATAACTTTGCCAGTCTGTACACGGTACGCAAACTGCTCGGGGCCCTAAATTTGAAGAGCGCCACTACCGTAGAAAAGTATATAAATTATCTTGAAGAAGCGTATTTGATTTTTTCTTTGCTCCGATACTCGCCAAAATCGCTGGAGCGCATAAAGTCTCCCAAAAAAGTTTACGTTGTTGATAATGGTTTTGTAAGCGCCAAAGCAATTCAGCATTCCCCCGATAAAGGCAAGCTCATGGAGAATTTGGTTTTTACCGAGCTTGTAAAGCGTGGAGCAAAGCCAAACAAGGACTTGTTTTATTATAAAACTCGAAATAATCGCGAGGTGGATTTTGTGGTGAAAAAAGGAACAGAGGTCGCAGAACTCATACAAGTTTGCTACGAAACAATAAATGCAGATGTGGAACAAAGGGAAACAAAAGCCTTGCTTGAAGCAAGCGACGAGTTAAAAGTGAAAAAATTGACCGTGCTCACCTGGGATGAAAAACGAGAGATAAAAAAAGGCGGAACCACGATAAAATTTAAGCCATTATGGGAATGGCTCCTTGAAAAGAGCCCCGAATAAAAGTTTAGGCAAATTTATGTCAAGGAAATCGCCCAAAAAAGAATATCACAAACACCGAATTGTTTTTGTTGCGTTAAGTTTATTTGCAATAATTAATTTTTTTATTATTACTAAAGCAGTAGCTGACGAAGCTGACTCAACTAAATTGCCGGTTGCGACAACTACGCAAGTACCGCTCACTTCTGCTTACAGCGCGCTGAATGTTCCTGCGATACCAGCCGGTGGCTATTATCTTGATCCCACGACTGGAGTTAAAGTTTGGAAAGTCAGCTCAAGCACTTTTCCGATTGCCAATAGCAATGTTGTTCATGATTATGCGGAGGGTGGCGATGAGATTTCTCTACCGCATACCGGCACCACCCGTTCGGTTCATTATGTGGTTAATGGTAATACTCATTATCTTGTCGATTTCACCCCCGGTGTGGGAATGAATAATTCTCGAGCGCTAACAGGCATCATGAATCCGGCTCACGATCTTAGCTTTACGTTTTCCAACAATCCAGCTACACCGTACTATGCCTATATTGCCAATGGCGACTATATTCGCCGGTTTAATTTTGTCACTATGCAGGAAGCGTCTGGCGATGGCTGGCCAGTAGCTGGCGGTGACATTTGGCTTCACCAAGCTAAAAATGACTCTTTATTTACTTGGATGAATTATGGGACTGACACGGTTTATGGTTATGAGCCATCTACCGGTACGCTCAAAACTCACACTGACGCCAACATCAATGAGCCTCGCATGGATCGCGATGGGCGATACATCATATTCAGCATGAATAGCCCGTCCAACGCCGGCCAAGTCTGGGATTGGCAAAGCAACACGATCACTTGGAGTCTGGGCGGTGACTTTGGCGGAGGGAATAGTATTCCATTTTCGCATTTAGCCGGGTGCCGGCAACGCATTTTTGGGAAAAACTGGAATTTATCCTGGCCCGGCAAATACTGGAAAGTTATCCCCGGTATCCCTAATTCGGATGTTAATCTCGAGGGTGGTGCGGATGCCAGCGGTCATGCCGATTGCAATTGGATCCAGTATCCGGTTAATCTCGATGACCAATGGGTTGCGTCATTGACCTACGGTGGTAATTGGCCACCCGCATCGGGTAGCGGTTTTTTAAGTCCGGGTGGCATTGTACTTTGGACTGCCAATGGCCAGCGGCGGTTGCTCGCACACCCTTACAATACCAAAGTGGATTATGCTCACCTTTCATTCGCCAAATTTGCTCCTGATGGTCATTACTTGATGTTTACTTCGGATATGCTGGGGCAGGCACGCAGCGATATTTTTCTTGCCGAAATGCCGACCTTAGGTTCTGTGACTCCAACACCTCAGCCGTCGCCTATTCCTACTCCGCCAACTCTCAAAGGCGACCTCAACAAAGACGGCATCGTCAACTCCCTAGATTGGTCTATAATGAATAGCAAGTGGTTCACCAATGATACTACGGCTGATTTGAATAATGATGGTATCGTCAACTCTTTAGATTTTTCCATTATGAACGGGAATTGGTTGAAAAGTGGATAAAATAATTTATTTTTATTATAATTAATATCATGTATAAAAAAATAATATTTTTGGTTGTCCTAGTGGCTGTTGTGGTTGCAGTTTTATTGTCTATAGTCCAAATGAGCGGCGATAAAAACAAATCCAAACTTTCTACAAACACCAACACTCCTACCAACACCCCTACCAATACTCCGACTCCAAATTCGGGAGCATCCCTCTATTTAGATCCAAGTGAAAATACAAAAAAAGTAGGCGAAACATTTAATGTAGATATTGTTCTTGATACTGCCGGCATGCCTATTGATGGAGTGGATGTATATGCTTTGCATTATGACCCGAAGATTTTACAAGTTATTGATGATGTATCCAATCAGAAGGGTATACAAGTTACAACAGGTACAATTTTACCGGTTAATGCCGCAAATATAGTTGACCAATCGGCAGGGACTATTAAGTTGGGCTTACTTTCCACTGGAGGCACGAATTATAGCGGAAAGGGCATATTGGCTACTGTTCACTTTAAGGCATTAAGAGCGGGTACGGCTAGTTTTGTTTTTGATTTCTCCCCTGGCAGTACGGTTGATACAAATGCCGCATATCAAGGCAAAGATCAATTGACCAAAGTTACGGGAGCCGCTTATATAATTGAAAAATAGGGCAAAATTAAATTATGAATAAAAAAATATTATCAAGTTCTGTTTTCGTTATATCGGCAGTTTTTTTTGTTGGATTAAATAATGCATTAGCGGCGACTTTAATTCTTAATCCTTCAACGTCTAATTTTACCGTTGGCCAAACATTCACCGTGGATATTAATCTGGATACTCAAGGAGCACTCATAGATGGAGTAGATGTGTATTCTTTGCATTACAACCCCGCTATCTTGGAAGTTCAGGATAGCAATGGTTCTGCTTCTGGCACGCAGATTACTCAAGGCTCGTTACTGCCTATAACTTTGACTAACACAGTAAACTCCACTGACGGAACCATTCAATTCTCTCAAGTCACAGCTGGTGGCTCCACCTATACCGGAAGCGGCAAACTGGCCACCATTACCTTCAAAGCTAAAGCCTCCGGCACCTCTCCTGTTACTTTTGACTTTACTCTTGGCAGTACATCCGACACTAATGTTGCTGGATCGGGACAAGACAAGCTGACCAGTGTTACTAATGGAAGCTATACTGTGACTGGAGGCACAGCTCCTACTCCCACTCCCAACCTAAATCCAACTCCAACTCCAACTCCAACTCCAACTCCAACTCCTCTCACTACCAATCAATTACCCCAAGGCTACTTTGATGGCATCTCCGGTTCTACTATCTTTGGCTGGACATATGACCCCGATACAACCTCTATCTCAAACAGCATCCAAATCTTCATAGATAATGACTTAATCTATTCCGGCCTCACTAACACCCTAAGACCTGACGTAAATATTGCCTTTAATATCTCCGGCTATCACGGCTTTGCTTTTGACATACCCACTCAATACAAAGACAACTCTATTCACAAGATATATGTCTATGGCATAGACACTACTGACTCCACCAAATGGTTCCAGCTTACCAATTCACCTAAATCATTCAGATTAACTACATCAACAATATTAACCACCCCTACGCCTAATCCCACACCAGTAGTTACTCCGACACCGATAATAACGGCTACTCCAACTCCCACTCCCAATCAAACTATTTGCACCACCATTTACAATCCTGTCTGCGGAGTAGACGGCAAGACATATTCTAATTACTGCGTCGCTACCCAGCAGAATAATGTCCAGGTTTCATACTATAGCGCCTGTTCAACTTACACACCTTTTCAAACACCGACACCGAGTTACACATCGACTCCAACACCGACTTACACTCCATATGTCCCTTATCCAACTCCAACACCTAATCCTACCCAAACAACCTCAAACTATACTCCTTCCAATCTTCGAGGCCACATCATCAAATCTTCTGATTCTCCCAAGGTCTACTATGTGACTCAGAAAGGCTTCAAGAGGTGGATACCCACAGAAGCTATCTTCCTGTCATATGGCAACAAATGGTCAGACATCTTAACCGTATCCCAATCTCAAGTCAATTCTATTTCAGATAATATTTTAATTAAGTTTCCTAATGACCCCAAAGTCTACAAGCTAGAGAACAATACAAAGAGGTGGATTATCTCCGCAGACGCCTTCAACAGAAATGGCTTTAAATGGGACGAAATAGCTCCGGTGAATGGGACGGAGATGGGATGGTATCAAAATGGAGAGAGTGTTAATTAAGAAGGCATTCATTTTATTAATAAAAAATGCGTTGTAAAAAACGCATTTTTTGATAAAATAGATTAAATATCACTAAATATAATGCCGAAGTAGTTCAATGGCAGAACATTGCTTTCGTAAAGCAGAAATGTGGGTTCGATTCCCTCCTTCGGCTCCACTTTAATAAATTCAAGGAGAACATTAAAAAAGAGCCATCATAATGATGGCTCCTGTAGCATCTTTTTTACCTCTTCTCCGTTGAGGGTTTCTTTTTCTATTAAAACTTGAGCCATTGCGAGGAGGACTGATTTTTTATCTTTAAGAATTTTGGTCGCCGTTTCTTGTGCTTCCGATATTAATTTTTTCATTTCCTCGTCAACTTTCTGAGACGTATCTTGGGAGTAATCGGAGGCAATTCCTGTTAATTGTTTTCCAAGAAACGGATTATCGTTTTTGGTGCCGAACTTTAAGGGGCCCAACAATTCCGACATACCCCAGGAACAAACCATTTCCCGGCTGATTTCCGTGGCCTTTTCAATATCGTTTGATGCTCCTGTGCTGAACTCATGAAAGATTAGGTCTTCAGCACATCTGCCGGCCATTAGAATGGCGAGCTGGCTTTTAAGATATGTCTTAGAATAGTTGTGGTGGTCGGCCTCTGGAAGCTGCCAGGTTGAACCCATGCTCAATCCGCGTGGGATTATGGTGACCTTATACACGGGGTCTGCTTCAGGAACTGTTGAGGCTACTATGGCATGGCCCGATTCGTGTATCGCGGTTATTTCTTTTTCTTTTGGGGAAATAACTATTGAACGTTTTCCGCCCGCTAGGATCTTGTCTTTAGCGGATTCGAAATCATTCATTGATACTATCTTTTTATTATCTCTTGCGGCATTGAGAGATGCTTCATTACAAAGATTTGCCAGATCTGCCCCGGTAAATCCGGGAGTGCCTTTAGCCAGAATTTCCAAGTTTACATCGGTATCAATCGGTATCTTTAAACTATGAATCTTTAAAATTTCATGACGTCCTTTGATATCAGGTTTGCTTATGACAACTTGCCTGTCAAATCGGCCGGGTCTTAAGAGTGCCGGATCCAGTACGTCGGGTCTGTTGGTTGCTGATATTATTATAACGCCGTCATTTGTATTAAAGCCGTCCATTTCTACCAAAAGCTGATTGAGGGTTTGTTCACGTTCGTCGTGGCTATTGCCCATTCCGGTTCCGCGGTGTTTCCCAACCGCATCAAGTTCGTCAATAAAAACGATACAGGGGGTATTTACTTTTCCTGTTTCAAACAGATCGCGGATTCGGCTAGCACCGACTCCTACAAACATTTCAACAAATTCGGAGCCGGAGATAGAGAAGAATGGTACCTTGGCTTCGCCGGCTATGGCTCTTGCTAAAAGAGTCTTTCCGACTCCGGGAGGACCAATCAATAATACGCCCCTTGGAATACGTCCGCCCAAAGAAGTATATTTTTGCGGATCACCGAGGAAGTCGATAATTTCCTTGAGATCTTCCCGGGCTTCGTCTACGCCGGCCACATCCTTAAAAGTTACTGAATTTTGATTTTGAACTATTTTGGCCTTTGATTTCCCGAAAGAATTCATGCCGGAGCCTTGCATACTCATTCTCCGCATTATGAAATACCAGAAGCCGACTAAGAGAAGCATGGGCAACCAACTAAACAACATTGACCCAAACGAAGACGTAGCTTGTTTTTTTATAATTTCCGGACGTGGGTTCTGGTTTTCAAGCTTACGGCTTAAATAAGAAGAGTCACCTTCTCCAATATTGCTACTAAAGTATGCCTTACCGTCTCGAGGGTTTTTGAATTGACCCTCAACCTTGCCGTCACCGTAAAAAACAATTTTTTGAATAGAGGCATTGTCTACTTCTTTGACCAAGTCGCTATAGGCCAATGTTAGTTTATTTGCGCCAGGATCTGACGAGACATTCGAGAGTAATAAGAAAAGACCCGCTGCAATTATCAAGGGCCATCCAAACTGACTGATCACATTTTTGGGATTCACGGTGGAACCTCGCCTTGTTTTAAATGTGCCAAATTGCTTAGGATTTAACCACAAAAGATGTTGTATAGCAACCTATTACTCACACAACTTCTATGCGTGACTGCGGGGTGCCCTTTTCTAAAATCTTGCTAATTTTATAAAAGGGCACGCCCTCCGCCAGTTGTTTGGGTAAATAAGTGATAGCTGTTATTGAAAAATCGTAACCGAAGCGGTAAAATAATAGGGTGTTGGAATACGAGCACAACGAGGCTCTTTTATATGTGTACTCCGGAGCCGGAGGCGTCGATGCTCAAGATTGGGCATCAATGCTTTTAAGAATGTACCAACGATATGCCCAAAACAAAGGCTGGGGATTTACTATTCTTAGCCAATCTTTCGGAGAACATAACGGCACTAAAAATGCAGTTTGCGAGCTCGCCGGCGAGAATGCATATAACACCTTGAAAGGGGAGTCGGGCGTTCATCGCCTTGTCAGAATATCTCCTTTTTCGGCTAAGGGATTGCGACACACTTCCTTTGCCTTGATTGAAGTTTTGCCGGAGATAATAAGCAAGGATTTAAAAATTAATCCTAGTGATTTAAGAATAGATACCTTTCGCTCATCGGGACCGGGTGGACAGAATGTTAATAAATTGGAGACTGCCGTAAGAATAACCCATATTCCTACCGGAATCATGGTTGCTGTCCAATCGGAAAGGTCTCAAAGCCGGAATAAAGAAAAAGCCATGCAAGTTCTTATGTCCCGTCTTGCCCAGAAAATGGAAGAAGCCAAAATAAAAGAACTTTCCGAATTGAAATCCGAAAGGCGTGAAATAGAATGGGGAAGCCAGATCAGGTCTTATGTTCTGAATCCTTATCAAATGGTTAAAGACCATAGGACCGGAGTTAAGTCGTCCCAGCCGGACAAGATTCTGGACGGCGACTTGGACAAGTTTTTAGCTGTCATTGAGGTTAAACCTCAATAGTGAATCTTGAGGTTTAACCTCAAGGCATGCCAGTAAATCCTAAACAAATAAAAATGATTCAATTCAAAGATGTTTCTACAATTTATGATAATGATGAGAGTGTAGAGATACTCAACGGAGTAAATTTGGAGATTAAAGACGGAGAATTTATTTCCATTATTGGGCCGGCTGGAGCAGGCAAGTCAACCTTGCTCCGTCTTTTGACCCGTGAGATAAGCCCGTTTAAGGGGGAGATTGTTTTGGATGGAGTTAATTTGGCCAAGATTCCGGCTAAAGCCGTTCCATTACTACGCAGAAAAATAGGGACTGTATATCAGGATTTCAAACTTCTTTCGGCTAAAACCGCTTTTGAAAATGTGGCCTTTGCCATGGAGGTTTGCGGAGCTGACAGGGGGGAGATAGAAATTGATGTCCCTAAAATTTTAGGAATCGTCGGTTTGGGGGATAAACTCAAAAGTTTCCCTCATCAGTTATCAGGTGGAGAAAAGCAGAGATTAGCGATTGCCAGGGCTTTGATACACCGACCCAGAATCATATTAGCTGATGAGCCTACGGGAAATTTGGATTTGGTTAACAGCTATGACGTGGTAAAATTATTAATGAAGATAAACGAATTAGGCACGACAGTTATTTTGGCTACACATAACAGGGAAGTGGTAAACGCTATCGGCAAGCGGGTTATAAGCATAGAAAAAGGGAAGATCGTCCGGGACCAAATAGAAAACGGTAAATATGTAATATAAAATGGAAAATTTCCAAGAAACAGCAAAAAGAATTTTTAACGTAGGCTGGACTAATTTCAAAAGGAATACTTATTTAAGCATGGGCACTACGGGGATTATGGTCCTTGTTTTGTTTTTGTTTTCCGGACTGATGTCTTTGAATTACCTTGCATCGCAAATTGTATCAGGCTTGGAGGCAAAGGTAGATGTCAGTGTTTACTTCAAGAATGATGCATCTGAAGAAGAAATAACCAAAGTAAAAAGCGACCTTGAATCATTGGGTACGGTAAAGAATGTGGAATATGTTTCAAAGGACCAGGCTTTGAATGAATTTAAAGCAAGGCATGCCGGAGACACCTTGGTTCAGGACTCATTAGCGGAGTTGGACGAGAATCCCCTACAAGCATCTTTGAATGTTAAGGCGGGTGATTCTTCCCAGTATGCTTCCATTGTCACTTTTTTAGAGGGAAATAAATTCAGAAGTTTGGTTGATAAAATAAACTTTTACGAAAATGAGCAGGTCATTAAAAGAGTCCAGGCTATTGCTGGCGGGCTCCAAAATTGGGGATTCTTGGTGACCATGGCTTTGGCGTTAGTTGCAGTTTTAGTAACTTTTAATACCGTCCGGCTTACTATTTACAGCCAAAAGCAGGAGATAGAGATAATGCGTTTAGTTGGCGGTTCCAATTGGCACATCAAGGCGCCGTACCTCGTTGAGGGAGGGTTGTATGGAGCGTTAGCGGCTGGAATTGTGTCAGTAGTCTTTTATCCTGTGGTTTCCTTTGTTTCTCCTAAAGTTGAGGCTCTGATGCCGGGAGTCAGTTTAATCAGTTATTTTGTTTCAAATATTTTTCAGTTTGTGCCCCTTATTTTCTTTATTGGAATTTTACTCGGAGTTACTTCGAGCTTCGTTGCTATTCGTCGTTTTCTCAAAATTTAAACTTTAAATTTTGTCCCGAACAAATCGTTGAAAAAACGGTTTTTTTGTTATAGAATAGACACATTGCGGGATCGTATAGCGGTAGTACGTCGCCCTCTGGAGGCGAAAACCTTGGTTCGACCCCAAGTCCCGCAGTAAACTGAAGTGCTTTAACTTTTTTTATGTACTATGTTTATTTAATGGGGTGCAATGACAAAAGTATTTATACGGGAATTACTACAGACGTAGCTCGTAGATTTAACGAGCATAAGGCCGGTATGGGTGGTCACTACACGAGATCAAGGCAAGTTGTTAAGATTTTGTATACAGAAAAGTTTAAAACAAGAAGCGACGCATTAAAGCGCGAGGCAGAAATAAAAGGATGGCATAGAGATAAAAAATTGACTCTGATAAATAAATGAATAAACTCAAAATTTTTATTTATCATCTCGCAGTTTTTATTGCCGGTTCGGTTGGTTTAGTTGTTTATACTTTCATCCGATTAACATCTTTGAAAAACGCAGCCGGCTTAGGCGGGGTAATCGTGATGCCGGTGATAACCGTTGTCTATGTAGTTGTTTTCGGTCTTTTTTGCGCTATTTCCTTGATTGTCTGGCTTTTAACAGCATATTTTCATAACCGTAGGAAATAGCGCCGAGTAGCATTAAAAGTAATTTATGAGAGTCTTGTTGTCATGCCTTCTTTTGTCCAAATTGCCGTAAAATTGTGGCTGGAAACGACTGGAAAATGCCGAAGTTACAGCAAAAATATTGTGGCTATTTTTCGGACTATCTTCAAAACATGATAAGGAATATCTAAAAACAGTAATTTAGGCTAACTCTCAAAAAATGGCTGTGGATAAGGGTATTTTCAACATCTATTGAACCATGTTAATGTATTAGTAGTAAATAAGTAGCCTGGTTCATATGAAAAAAAAGAATCCCAAAGATTTTGCAATTGAGCTCCGGAAGGGGGGATATTCGTATTCAGAAATTATGAAATTTTGCCCGGTTCCTAAGTCCACCCTTTCTTACTGGTTTCGGGACATAAAATTGTCGGAACCTCAACTGGTAAGGTTGAAAAAGAAGCGGATTGAAGGGGCTCAAAAAGGTTCTAAAGCAAAAATTTTAAAAACCTCAAAAGCAATTGAGGAAATACAAATATCCTCGGCAAAGGATATCAGCAAAATTTCTAAAAAAGAATTGTGGCTTATGGGGGTTGTCTTATACTGGAGGGAAAGACTGTTGAACAAGAATGACAGCGATTTAAAAAAAGGGGTTCGGTTTACAAGTTCTGATCCGCATCTTATCAAACTATTTTTAAGATGGCTTGAGGATGTCGGAGGGATTAAAAACGAAGAGATTAACTTCGATATTTTTATAGGAAAAAATAGCCCAAACCTATTAAATGAAGCTGTTGACTACTGGGCCGGTATAACCGGATTTTCAAAGACTAACTTCTCCCGATACTATGTCCTAAAAAGCTCTAAACGCAGTCTTTTAAGGGTTAGAGTAAGGTCAAGCTCAATGTTAGCCAGGCAAATCTCTGGTTGGGCGACAGAGATTATGAAACAGTTATAAACATTAATAAATTACCTTAATAAAGTTTTGCGCCTTACGAGCTAAAGGATAATAAATAACGAGTTCTAAGAAGAGACTTTTTATGTTTTTTAGTATTCTATTGAAATAAGATTTGATATGGATTACAATAATAATATGAATAAATTTACATGGACAATTTTAGGGGTAGTAGCGGTTGTGGCTTTGTATTCAGGGTCTTTATATAATAGTCTGGTTCAGGCAAATGAGAACATTACCGGTCAATGGGCTCAAGTTGAGACCCAGTATCAAAGACGATTTGATTTGATACCAAATCTTGTTAATTCTGTTAAGGGAATTATGAATCAAGAGAAAAAGGTATTCGGTGATTTGGCCGATGCCAGAACTCGTTATGCCGGAGCTACGAGTGTAGACGATAAAGTAAAAGCTGCTAATGACGTAGAGAGCTCTCTTGGCAGGTTGCTTGTTATTGTAGAAAATTACCCTCAACTTCGTTCTTCGGAAACAGTCCTGACTTTAATGTCTCAGCTTGAAGGTACAGAAAACAGAATAAGCGTTGAGAGAAGCAGGTTCAACGATGTGGTAAGAACTTACGATACAAAAATAAAAAGATTTCCGTCGAATGTTTTTGCCAGTTTCTTTGGATTTAAGGAAAAAGCATATTTTGAATCTCAACCAGGAGCGGAAAAAGTTCCCGGTGTTAATTTTTAGCCAACTCTAAATTTTTTATGTTCCGGACACTTAAAATTTTAAGCAGTGTCTTTCTTGTAATTCCTTCTGTTGTTTTTGCATATCAAAATCCCGGTACTCCAACAGGTTTTGTAAACGATTTTGCAGGGATGCTTACGGCGGAGCAGAGACAATTTCTGGAAACAAAAATCAGCGGTTTCGAAAAAAATACCAGCAACGAACTGTCGGTAGTTACTGTTCCCAGTCTCGGTGGAGATACAATTGAAAATTTTGCGGTTAAACTTTTTGAGGATTGGAAAATAGGAAAAAATAAAAAAGATAATGGTATTCTTCTTCTTATCGCCCGCGATGACAGGCAGATGAGAATTGAAGTCGGATACGGTTTGGAAGGAGCTCTGACCGATGCCCAAAGTTTTTGGATAATACAAAATGTTTTAAAACCTGCTTTTCGGAATGGAGATTATTACGGGGGCATCAATAGCGGAGTAGACGGAATTATTTCAATAACAAAAGGAGAGTTTAAACCGGATACAAACCCTAACAAAGGATTCAATGCTAATTCTATTTTTTTTCTGATTTGGGTGTCGTGGATATTTTTTGTATGGACGGGAAGTATTTTGGCCCGTTCAAAATCCTGGTGGGGTGGAGGAATTGTCGGCGGAGTTATCGCTTTAATTATCGGATTTGGTTTTGCTTTAATTTCCGGATTTATTTCAGCTTTAATTTTGATACCTTTAGGTCTTTGGCTTGATTACATTGTTTCCAGAAGATATACCGTTTCCAAAGAAACAGGTCAGCCGTTGCCTTGGTGGATAGGAGGCCGGGGCGGTTCTGGATGGGGAGGCGGAGGGGGATTTGGCGGGTTTGGCGGCGGTAGTTCCGGTGGCGGAGGTTCCTCGGGGAGATGGTAGTTTGTTTTGAGTTTATGTTACTAAACATCACATATTTCTCAATCAACCGGCGGAGGGTGTGTGCCTTTTTAAAATTTAGCAATATTTTTAAAAGGTACACCCCGCAGTCATGCATAGAGGTTGTGTGAATTATTTGACACATATTATTAAATAATGTAATATATATAATGACCCAAGCGCATATCGGCATTTCGCCGGTATGCAAAAGGGAGGAGGCAGTTCTATGACAATGGAGATGATGGCGACTGTTTCTGCTGTGGTGGACGGGAAAGTTTCGGGGCGTCGGAAGAGGAAGCCGACGGCGCGCTTGGTTGCCCAGCTCGAGCGTGAGTTGGCGCAAGCGAGGGAAGATGCGAGGTTTGCTAACGCTCGGCTCTCTGAGACAAGTGCTTCGCTGACGCGAAGGACCGAAGTGCTAACCATAGCGCTCAACGAGCGCGACGAAGCCCGAGAGGAAAGAGACTACAGCCGTCGTTGGGCAAGGGACGATGCGGCAGCTTATGACAGAAGGGAAAGCGAACTCCGCAAGGATTTGAGGCGTATCCGAGATGCCAATGCTGATCTTTGTGAAAAGAATCGCGACAATTTTGACAAGGCGTACCGTAATGGCGAAGTCGCAGCAGTTCTGGCGTGTCTGGTGGCAGCGACCAATTCGCCGGCTGATGCCATGCTCAAGTTCACCCAGACAGCCGAACAGATGGGTGTTTCGCCGGAGGTTCTCGAAGTCACCCAGACCGCTTTGAAGCGTGGCTACACAGCGCAAGTGGAACAAACTATCACTGCACTTGCGGGAGGAAATTCGTTTCAACCGAACGTTGTTGGTGACGAAAAACTTAACGAAATTTTGAGTGCCATTGAAAGAGAAGCAGGGTTTCCACTTCTCGACAATGAGAACCATTTCGCCGATAATTAGAAAGCTCTTTTTTCAAGGGCCTTGCGCGTTGCGCAAGGCCCTTTTTGTTTCATTTACAAAAAATCTTATATCGGTTATAAAGTAAGCAAGTTCTTTAAATTTTAACCAAGGGGTGGAATATGAATCAAAAATACCTGCGTCGTCTTGTTAAGGCGATGTATGCAGTTAGCGACTTCCCGGCTCTTGATGAATATGGTTCCAAGATTTTTGGACGTCCTGTTAAGGGGACTTGGAAATTATACCGGCATATTGCCAGAACGGCGGTTGCCTATGTTTGGCAGTGGAGTCCTGACAAAGAGTTGGCGAGTTATCCAAGCGAGGTAACGGTCCCAACCTTTGAAGAATTTGCCACTTTTATGCTTCATGAGGTGGCACATGGCTGGTGTTATTTTTTGAAGGGTGACCCATCTTTATGGAATTATTCGACCGGTGCCGATGAAGAACAGGTTTGTTGGGACATCAGCAAGCTGGTATCTGATATTCTCCATGTTTCTTATAAAAAGGATTTGGCCGATTTGTCTTATCAATTCCATTGCCTTGCTCAAGCCGGTGACATGGAAGGAGTAACGCAACTTTTGGAAAAATTGCCGATGCACCTCCGGTCATAGTGATGTTTGGCATGGAAAATCTCAAAATAGGTTTGTTGCTTCACTTTTATCAGCCCTGGTGGCAATTTCCGGCTGTATTACATAAAATAGTTAATCAATGTTATCGGCCCATACTTGAACTTGTAAACAGTTCTGACAGATTTTGTTTTACGGCTAATGTTAATCTTTCACTGCTTGAACTTCTTGAAAAAGATTTTCCGGATGTCGTTTCGGGATTCAAGGAGGCGGCCGAAAAGGGGAGGATTGAATTAATGGGTTCTTCGGCCCAGCATCCTATCATGCCCCTTATTCCTGAATTTCTGCAGAGAGCTCAAATAGAAGAAGACGAACATTGTAAGAAAAGCCAATTTGACATCATGCGCAACTGCCGGGGATTCTTTTTTCCCGAAATGGCTTTTGCCAGAAAGGACGTCAGAATTTTAAAAGATTACGGATATAAGTGGACTGTAATAGACGACAAGATCTTCGGAGCCAAAAATCCTCCGGGTTCCGTACCATTCAACCGCATTGTTACTTATGAAGGTTTCAAGGTTTTTATGCGTTCAAGAACCTGGAGCAACATTATATCTTTTGATCATCCTGATTTTGATGATTTTAGGTCTAGACTCGAACATGATATATCGGATTGGACAAAAGATGCTCCAGCCTACCTTATCATAGCTATGGATGCTGAAACATTTGGTCACCATCAGGGAGATTTATTTGAGAGGTTGTTAAAGCCCATGTTATACAACTGGGCCGGAAGTAAAATTATGCCCATTGAAAGTATCGGGCAGAGTTTTCCAACACAGAGCGTTCCTTATCTGCATGACAGTTCGTGGTCAACAGAAATTGAGGATTTAGATAGGAGCAATCCTTATCCGCTATGGTCAAGATTTACCACTGCCCATGCTAATCTGTGGGATTTAGTTGAGCTGGCTCTAAAACATTTTGATAGTAGCCGGCAAGATTGTCTGAAGATGACGTCTTCGTGCCATTGGTGGTGGATTTCCCGCAGTGGTTGGAATCCGGATTTTATGATGAAAGGCGCAAAGAAGGCAATTGAAATTACAAGAACATATGGAACTTCTGACGAGAAAAAGGTCGGAGAAGAACTATATGAAAAATTGAAAAAAGTCCACTGATTCTTTAGAAATAGTTAAAAAATCCCCTTAAGGGGATTTTGATTTTACGAATTTCATGACAGCGAGAGGATTATCCGTCATTATTCCGTCCACGCCGAGGTTGGCAAGATATTCAAAGTCTTCTCGACTATTAACTATTCCGCCGATAACCTTTATTCCCATGTTCTGAACCTGTCTTATTTGATACTTCAAGTTGGTAGTTTTTATCAAAAATGTTTTAAAAAACCATGTGCTCAACCTTGATTCAGGCAACCAGCCCACAGATATGATATTTGGATAATACCTCCACGCAAGCGTGGGCAGAGAAAAAGGGAAAGTAGCGATAAGGTGGGTTTTGATTTTATGATTTTGGACGCGGGCTTTCTCTAGAAGTTTTGCTGAAGCTTCGAGATCCAGAAAGGGGATTCGGATTTGGCAGGCAGTTAGGTAAACCCTATTTTCCAAACCACAATCGGTAATTTTCCTGACAACTATGCTCATTAATTTATCGCTATTCTCTTTCAGTTCGAGACAGCATAGAAAGTTAGGATGAATGTTAAGAAAATCCAGAAAACTATCTAAGCTCAAAATTTCAACTTTTGATCTGCCATCACTATTGCGATTGGGATGGTGAATTATCGGTTGTTGTAAATTGTCTTTATCTGGGACAGTGAAACAAACATCAGTTTCTATTCTGTAAATACCCATATCATATGACTTTTGAAAATCAGCCAGGTTATTTCCGGGGAGTTCAGAAGTTATTCTTCCCCGGTGAGCCCAGATTTCTATGTCCATATAAATGGAGGCCTTGTATGAATGAACTTAGATGCTGCAATTAAACCATGTAAATTAGTTATAAACAAATTAGCTTTGCGCTTGTTTTTTATTTCTATTAGAATGGAATTAATGAACAACTGGTATCAACGTATTGATTTTCATTTTACTTTAGCAATCATTGTAATTTTGGGAACCGCAGGATCTTTGTATTTGCAATTTAACGAGGCCGATAATGAATTCGATACTCTAAACGGGTCAATGTATTCTATTGTCCGGAGCCGGGGGATTGATTTAAAAGAAGACGAATTTATTAATCATGAACTTGATAAGTTGGGGGAGTCATTAAATGCTCTCAAATTTTAACTATTTTTTTAATTAATATATGAAGAACAAATTTATTATTTATTCGGTGTTAGTCGGTGTTTTATCAGTCGGTTTTCTGGCTTTTGCTGAAGATGGTGAGAATAATCCCAGTCCTTTAGTTTCGTCTAAGCCCAGCACAAGAGTCGAGGTGAGGGAACAAAAAGATCAACTCCGGCAGAATGTTAAAAGTGTCAAAGATGATGATGACAACGATGGTATTTTAGACAAAAATGATAAACAACCATTTGACCACGATAACGATGGCCAGAATGATGACGTAGATCAAGATGATGACAACGATGGTATTTTAGACAAAAATGATAAACAACCATTTGACCACGATAACGATGGCCAGAATGATGACGTAGATCAAGATGATGACAACGAAAATTCTTCAACAAACATAAAAGCCGAGGCCGAGAATGCAAGAGAACAGCTTAAAAACACAGCACAAGCCGTAAGAGAAGATCTAAAGAAACGCAAAGAAGAATTTGACAATATGGTCAAGACAAAAAAAGCAGAATTGGAGAATGAGATAAAAACAAAGAGAGAAGAGCTTAAAACGAACCTGAAAAAAATAAAAGACGATCGTAAAAAGCAAACTGTTGAAAAAGTTGACCAGCAGATTGACGAGCTGAACGCTAAAATGGTAAAGCATTTTTCGAGCGTATTGGATAAGCTTGAGGAAATGCTGGTTAGAATCAGTGAGAGAGCCGACAAAGCGTCTTCTGAAAAAGGGCTTGATGTTTCCTTGGTCCGTTCGGCGATAGATAAAGCCAAGATTGCCATTGCCTCGGCCCGCTCGGCGATAGAAGTCCAAACTGGAAAGACATACGCCATTAAGGTGACAACCGAAAAAACTCTGAAGGCGGAAGTCGGCAAGGCCCGCCAAGCTCTCGGTGCTGACTTGGCAAAAGTAAGGGACGTGGTTAAGGCCGCCCAATCGTCAGTTAAAGATGCAGCTGTAGCCTTGGCTCAGCTTCATGGCAAAAACAAAGTTTCGCCGTCACCATCAGTATCACCATCTGTTTCACCAAGCCCGACCGCGGTTGAATAATGTTAATTAAATAAATAATATGGAAAACACACAAAACGACATGAACATGATAAATAATTCTTCGGATAATAATAAAAAAATCGGTTTAATTACTATCATAGCCGGAGTAGTGGTTTTAAGTGCTTTAGTCTGGTGGATGAACCAAACGCCAGTTTCGCAACAAGCTCAAGTTAGTCCTACGATCACACCCGACACAGAAACAGCCTCAATCAGTAATGCCGTAGACAGTATTAATGTGGGAGATTTGAATGCAGAGTTTAATGCAATAGATCAAAACATAAACGGATTATAAGTGTTTCTAAGCTTAAAAACTTAAAAGAGCCCTAGGAGGCTCTTTTTTGGATTTAAAAAAACTGATAATGTAGAAACATGATAAAGTCAAAACCCAACAAACGCCCATCTTGGGATGAATATTTTCTTGAAATAGCGAAAGTGGTTGCTAAACGTTCAACTTGTGACCGCGCTAATGTTGGAGCGGTGATTGCAAAAAATAAAGTGATTTTATCTACTGGGTATAACGGTGCTCCCCGCGGTTTGCCTCATTGTGATGATGTCGGCCATGAAATCGTTGATGGACACTGCATCAGAACAGCTCACGCTGAAGCCAATGCCATAGCTCAAGCCGCCAAAAACGGAACTCCTATTGAAGGAGCTTCAATTTATCTGACAGTTTCACCCTGTTATGATTGTTTTAAAATTATGGTCAATGCTGGAATTAAAGAAGTTATTTATAAAGATTTTTATATGTCCAGATATGGTCTCTCAAAAGCAGTTTTGACGTTGTCCAAAAAAGCCGGAGTTAAAATTGTGGAATTTAAAGAAAAATTAACATGATTAATATTGAAGACCTCAAGAAGGTAGAACTGAAAGTAGCCAAAGTAATTTCAGCCGAAAGGGTGGAGGGTTCGGAAAAGCTTCTTAAGCTACAAGTTGAACTTGGCAGTGAGAATCGCCAGATAATTGCCGGCATAGGCAAATCTTATGAACCGGAAATTTTGGTCGGCAAAGAAATCATTGTTGTTGCGAACCTTGAACCCCGTTCTTTGATGGGTCTTGAAAGCCAGGGCATGGTTCTCGCTGCCAATAGCGAATCCGGCCCAGTGCTTATCATGCCGGACAAAGAAGTTGCCTCCGGTACAGAGTTAAGGTAGTTGATATTTTTTCAAAACTATCGCTCTCCGCCTCATCATTTTTCTGGTCATAATCCTCATCTTGTCATTCGCTTCAAGATAGCAAGTATAGATTTACCAAAATAACAGGTAACCCTCGCTTGCCTCCTCACATATCAGAATATGCTCGGCGCTCGACCTATTATTTTGGAATCTATAACTCTTGCCACTTTCAGCTCATGACTCGATTCGTCAAATGACATAAAAATGGTGAGGCTCCGAGCTTAAGTTAAATAGACATCAAAACTTTTTGATGGTTAAATTAGATTATGAGTATTGAAAATCTAAACAAAATAGAGCGTGGCAAAGAATCTTTAATGAATCTTGAAAAAGAAGGGCTTTATGTTTTTCACGGTTCAACAGAACTGATACAAGAATTAGAACCACGCCAGGCAAAGATTTGGGATAAAGATAAAAAAGAAATGATTGAACATGGAGAACCGTCAGTAGTTGCAACTCCTTTTGCAGAAGTTGCCATATTTAGAGTGGTTATTAGCAATAAAATTAAGGCGGACGACGGGAAGCATTATAGTGCTTTTGGTTCTGATGGAGAAAAGCCATATTTTGAGGCTACTCCTTCAATGTTAAAAAATGCTAAAAATGCTGTTGGTTACGTTTACGTTTTCAAAAAAGAAGATTTTACCAAATTAAGCCCAATGGAATGGAGGTCAAACAAAAAACTCAAACCCATACGGACTTTTGAAGTGTATTTCCAAGATTTACCAGAAAATATCACACTTGAGCCGAGTTCAGGATAAGTTTCAGAATAGTTTGAACCTTTATTGCCAATCGTCACCTAACAACCCAAGCAACCGGCGGAGGGTGTGCGCCTTTTATAAAATTAGTAGATTTTAGAAAAGGTGCACCCCGCAGTCACGCATGGAGGTTGTGTCAGCTGTTCAGGTGGATATTCTTAGGGTTTTGTGGTAGATTATATTTAATATGACTGATCAAATAAACAAAAATCTTCCACGCGATGTCTTTATGTATCTGTTATCAATTGTAACCCTTGTGGCCAGCGCCATTAGTTTTGGCGTTCTGGTGTTTCAGTATATAAACGTTTATTTTCCCGACCTGATAAATGACTACTATTTTTCGCCTTCAAATTATTATGGAACTATCCGCCAGGCCTTAGCGACCCTGATAGTTATTTTCCCGGTCTATATCTGGGTTTCAAGATTTTTGAAAAAAGATATTGAAGTAAATCCGGAAAAGCGCGACCTGAAAATAAGAAAGTGGCTTTTGTATTTGACAGTTTTCATTGCCGCCTTGGTAATAATAGGGGATTTGGTCACATTAATTAATACTTATTTGAATGGAGATCTGACATCTCAATTTATTCTGAAGATTTTGACGATATTCTTTATTGCCGGTTCGGTATTCTCTTATTATTTTTCTGAATTAAGAGCTAATGGTAAAAATGGTTTAGACTGGGTGGGTGTATATAAATGGGTTGTGGTTGCTGTTGCAACTTTAGCCATTGGATTTGGATTTTATGTTGCCGGTTCGCCCCAGAATCAAAGAACGGTCAGATTTGACGACAGGCGGACCCAGGACCTCTCAACACTTCAGAGCCAGATTATTAATTATTGGCAGAAGAAAAACGAACTGTCCCAAAATCTTGACCAAATGGCAAATGATATTCTGGGTATAGTAATTCCGAGAGACCCAAAGACGGGCGCTTCTTATGAATATAGAGTTTTGGGTGGTTTGAAATTTGAGCTTTGCGCTACGTTTGAGACATCAAGTTCGGATCAAAATGCCAATGGTCCCAAAGCTGTCTCTATGGCATATCCGTATCCTGGAGGTGAAATACAGACCTGGCAGCACAAAGCTGAAAGGACATGTTTTCAGCGCACAATTGATCCGCAGTTATTCAAACCAACCCCAGTTGAAATCCAAAAATAAATTTGATAATCTTATTTTATGAATACTAAAACAATTTTTGCGGTTACATTAATAATAATTTTCTTCGGTATCGGTGCCTTTATTTTTTATAAAAAGGGCAACAGTGTCGAGACTGCCGGTGTTGATTTGAATTTACAAGCTACCCCAACTCCAACCCCGACTCCGACCGCTCCCGTAGAAAGTACAAAAACAATGGACAACGGTTTAAAGATTCAAGACTTGAAAGTGGGAACTGGATCTGAAGCCAAGGCAGGGGATATTATTTCCGTAAATTATATCGGCTCTTTGGCTAATGGCACTGTTTTTGATGCCTCGGCCAAACATGGCGGACCGGCGACATTCCAAATAGGAGTCGGTCAGCTGATAAAGGGCTGGGACATTGGTATACCGGGCATGAAAGTTGGTGGCAAACGCAAACTCATCGTGCCTCCCTCGCTTGGCTATGGTTCGCAAAATGTAGGTAACGGAGCAATACCTCCAAATTCAACATTAATTTTTGAGGTTGAACTCTTAGCTGTACAACCCAGTAAGAAATAGTTAACTTAACGACTTTAAGGATATTAAAAACCCGGCATCTTGTCGGGTTTTTATGAAAGTGTATTATTCAGCGTACCGTACCTTAAAAAAGAGACATTGATGAGCAGAATCAATGAGTAGGGTCGCATGGTTGATATGTGGGGCGATGTTCTTTATCATAATCTTGTTAAGCTGGACTGCTGTCCATAACTATAACCCCAGATCCAAAGAAGATATAAACCTCCTGTCAATAGAAGTCCGAAGTGTCAATATCAAAAATATTTTGACACCGATAGAGCGTAAAATTGAAAAAGAGTATCATATTGAGCTTCCATCTATAGAACTGTCGCTTAACCTTTATCCCTCCGGAGAACTTTCCTACGGTTTTATGTCGGTGGGTAAGAGGGTTATTCATCTGGATCTTTCTTGGAAATTATTTCTTATGCTTAATGACCAGGAAATATCAGCGTTAGTTGTCCATGAATTAGGGCATATCGACCTCAAAAGCTTGTCGGACAACCCATTGTATTACTATCAGTATAAAACAAGAAATACCAAAGAGGAGATCAAGGCAGATTCATTTGCTGCTCAATTTATTGATTCCAAAATAATATCTTCGGCAGTAACTAAGTTATCTCCTTCCGGATCTGAACAGGAAAAAATAGACAGATTATCGTCTTTGAACGGCAGTGTCGGTACGAAGTGAACCACCAAAAGGGCAGTAATGCCCTTTTTATATTTTGAAATTAGCTTCAGAAGCATTAGAATTAAGAAATGGATCAAGATCTAAAATTTCCCAATGGTTTTAAGTGGGGGAGTGCTACGTCGGCTCACCAGGTAGAGGGCAACAACCACAACGATTGGTCGGAGTGGGAGAAATCACGTCCGCCGGAATTTCGATCGGGCAAAGCCTGCGACAGCTACAACCGTTATGAGGAAGACTTTGATATTGCAAAAAGTTTGAATCAAAACATTAACCGCTTTTCTATTGAATGGTCCCGCATTGAACCCAGGGAGGGGATATTTGACCATGAAGCTATGCATCATTATGTCAACGTAGTCAAGGCATTGAGGGAGAGGGGAATTGAGCCGATGATTACGCTTTGGCACTTTACTAACCCAGTCTGGTTCGCTGAAAAAGGTGGGTTCCTAAACATTGATAGTCCGAAAATATTTACAAGATATGTAAAGTATGTTGTAGATAACTTAAAAGATAAGGTAGGGCTGTGGATAACTTTTAATGAGGCTACTAGTGTATATGCAGGCTTCTCGTATCTTAATGGGCAATGGCCACCGCAGCATAAAAATATTTTTGAATATATTAAAGTCCGGAATAATTTTGTAAGAGCACAGGCACTCGCCTATCAAGAAATCAAAAAGATCTACTCTGTTCCGCAGAAATTCTTGGATGCTACCCTAACGTCGCATAATGTAGAAGTTGGGCTTGTGGAAAATAATACTTTTAGTGCTCATGGTGATCGATGGTACGAAAAAATGATAGGCAAGGCGTATAATTATCAAAGGAATCTTTATTTTTGGGATAAAGCCCTTCCCTATTATGATTTTCTTGGCTTGAATTACTACAAGGTAGATCGTCGGACTCCAGGAAGTTACAGAAGCTTGCCTCGTCAGGGCTGGATGTCAGAAATGAACTGGGAAACATATCCCAAAGGCATCTACCATCGTTTGGCGGAACTTAAAAAGTTTAAAAAACCGATTTACATTACAGAAAACGGAATTGCTGACAGCAAGGACGAGCTCAGGGAAAAATTTATTAAGGAGCATCTGAGATGGGTTTGGCAAGCCATTCATGATGGTGTTGATGTGCGCGGGTATATGTATTGGTCGCTTTTGGATAATTTTGAATGGGCTCGAGGATTTGAGCCGAGGTTCGGTTTAGTTGAAGTCAATTATGATACTTTTGCCCGGAAAATTCGCCCTTCGGTCCTGGAATATGCTAAAATATGTAAAGAGAACGAAATTAAATTATGATGCTTTGGTTTTATATTGCAATTGCCGCTTATATCATAAATGCGACAGTTTTTGTTATAGACAAACATCTTCTTTCCGCATCTATTCCCCGCCCTGTCTCTTATGCTTTTTGGGTAAGTATTTTGAGTCTTGCGGTTGTTGTCGTTATACCCTTTGGCATTTCATGGGTTAGCCTTAGTTATTTTCTAGTCGCTTTTGCGTCAGGAGCGTCGTTCTTCGTTTCCCTGATATTTCTTTATAAGGCTGTTAAAAAAACCGATGTATCAGTTGCTTCTACAAAAGTTGGCGTTATGGGCGTTATTTTTACCTTACTTTGGTCCGTCTGGATACTAAAAGATTATTTTTCCGGTCCGGATGTTGTGGCTCTGGGTCTCATGGTTTTGGGCATCTTGTTTATCGGGAAAACTAGCAGTAAAGATATTTGGCTGAACGCTTTAATATCAGGTATTGGATTTGGCGCCTCTACAGTTCTTTTAAAACTGACCTTCAATCACTCCACCTTTTTAAATGGTTTTTTCTGGACAAGAATAGGCCTTGTCGGCACGGCTCTATTTATATTAGTTATTCCTTCTGTCCGCAAAGAAATTTTTTCATCTTTCAAAAATTCTCCCCACCCTTCAAGATTTATTTTTGTTGGGAACAAGATTCTTGCCGGAATAGGTTTTGCGCTTCTTTATGTGGCAATTAAATTGGGAAACGTTGCCGTGGTCAATGCCCTTTTGAGCATCCAGTTCGTTTTGATATTTATTTTGGCCCTTATTTTTAGAAACAAGATCCCTGGCATAGCGGAGAACATTAAAGGTATAATTATTGTAGAGAAGTTGGCCGGCATAGTTCTTGTCGGTATTGGATTTTTAATGTTGTTTAAATGATTACAAAAAAACGCGTAATTATCTTGGCTCTCGTTTTTGTTTTAGCCACTCTTTGGGTTTTATCATTGGACTTGTCCCCTGATAAAAATTTCGTTTATGGCGTTTCTTTCAGCCGCTTTCATTCTGATGAACTAAAACTTGACTGGAAGAAAGCATATATAGCCATTCTGGATGATTTGAAAATAAGGCATCTCCGGCTGACGGCTCACTGGCCCCTGACTGAACCTAAGAAGGGCGTCTATAATTTTTCCGAGCTTGATTTTCAGATTAAAGAAGCCGAAAAAAGGGGCGACACCATAATACTGGCTATTGGCCACCGCCTTCCCGGCTGGCCGGAATGTCATACTCCCGATTGGGTTGTCTCTTTATCTGATGTTCAACACAAACAAGAACTTTTAAAATATGTCGAAAAAGTTGTCGAGAGGTATAAGAATTCTCCGGCATTGCAATATTGGCAGGTTGAAAATGAACTCTTCCTTGGATTTTTCAGCCAGCCTGCCTGTAAACAACACAACATGAATGCCGCACAAAATTTGAAAGAAGAAATTGCCTTGGTTCACCGGATAGATCCTGCTCATCCTGTGATAACCACCGATAGCGGTGAATTCGGAACTTGGTATCAGGCATATCAAAAAGGCGATGTGTTTGGGACTAGTATGTATCTGTATGTGTGGTGGAGAAATTTTCTGGGCCCTATCCGTTATCCGATAACGCCCGCTTTTTTTAGAATAAAACATTCCGTAGTTCGTTTGATATATGGAACCAAGCCGTCAATGGTAATAGAGCTTTCCGGCGAGCCATGGCTGCTTCAACCTCTTGATGAGACGCCAATTGATATTCAGCTTCAGCGAATGGGAATTGATAAATTTAATGAAATGATAGATTTTTCATCTAAGACAGGGTTTGATGCCTTTTATTTCTGGGGTGCCGAATGGTGGTACTGGATGAAACAAAATGGCCATCCCGAATTATGGGATCGGGCTAAGGAACTCTACAAGAACTCTCCTTGATATTCTATTCCGTTTAAACTATTCTACTTACAACTGATAAGACAATATCTGACATGGAAGAGGAGAGCCTGAAAAATTTTATAAATTCCATAGTATTTCTGGTGAAGCTTTTTATCGGACTGAAAGATAAATTTTTAGCCCAGAAACTATATGATAAAATATCCGGATTCATCGCCGGGCATATTAAATTATCCGGCCTGGAAGGAGATGAAGCCGAGAGTGTGTCGCACAATATGAGAGCGAAAGAATTGATTAACTCTCTCAATAGTCTGTTGGAACTTTTGGATTATCTTGAGCATTCAAAATCTGTATTAACTACTCCCCTTCTTTATGCCCGCCGGAATTTGCTGGATTTCAAACTCAATCTGATTAGGTCATACCATCAGCCAATCCGAACAGAATCTAAACCAAAAGAGAGTAAACTGCTTGTAACAATTCAGAAAAATATTCAGCCAAAAAATTTGAAGGAAAGTTCAAACAAAGAAAGGATTTTTAATTTTATAAAACATTCTCCCAACTCCCGGACCAAGGAGATTATTGAAGAATTCAACGTGTTATCTGAAAGGACCGTCAAGAGAAACTTGAAAGAACTGACTATGGAAGGACTGGTTCGTAAATGGGCCAAAGACAATGGGGTTTACTATAATACAGTTATTTAATGATAATCAAAACTTATGATTAAAGGTGTTATTCTAGCCGGAGGCAAGGGAACCCGTCTTTTGCCAATTACAAAAGTAGTTGGAAAACATTTTATGCCTGTCGGCGACAAGGCAGTAATCCATTATCCAATCCTGACTTTTAAAAAAGCTGGAATTAAAGACATACTGATAGTATGCGGAGACGAACATACTGATCAATATGTAAAACTTCTCGGTTCTGGAGCGGATTTTGGGGTCAATTTATACTACACAATCCAGGTAGACCCGTTAGGAATAGCCCACGGCTTGGGCTTAGCAAAATTGTTTGCTGAAGGTAATTCCATTGCCCTTATCTTGGGAGATAATATTTTCGGAGACGATTTATCTGGTGCCGTTAAAAAATTCTCTAAAAAAGAGAAAGGAAGCCTGATAGTTTTAAAGCAGGTTCCTGACCCAGAAAGATTCGGCGTGGCTTCTTTTCGTAAGGACGGAACCATAAAAAATATTGTAGAAAAACCCAAAAAACCTGCCACCAACTGGGCCGTGACGGGATTTTATCTATATGACAATCGGGTTTTTGATGTAATTAAAAACTTAAAACCGTCTGCTCGCGGAGAGTATGAAATAACTGACGTGAATAACTTCTATATCAAAGAAGGCACGATGGACCATTTTAAAGCCAAAAAATTCTGGGTTGACGCCGGCACTTTTGAATCTCTTCATCTCGCCAACATCCTAATCCGCAAATCAAAAAAATAAAAAATAACTACCTGTTGATTAACGATGTCGAACATCGTTAATCAACAGGTTATTCACATCCTAATGACCCAAGATCAAGCGTTTTCAATATTAAAAACTGGTTCAAATGTGTTTCTTACAGGTGAGCCTGGTTCGGGCAAAACTCATATAATTAATAGATATGTGACATATTTGCGTGAAAGAGGTATTGAACCGGAGATTACGGCGTCCACTGGTATTGCTGCAACGCACATTGGTGGTATGACAATTCATTCATGGAGCGGTATAGGGATTAAAACCATGTTGGATAAACATGATCTCGATAAAATTGCTTCTAATAAATATGTCATTCAACATGTCCGTCGCGCTAAAGTTCTAATTATTGACGAGGTATCAATGCTTGCTCCCGAAACACTCTCTATGGTTGAGGCCGTGTGTCGAAGTGTCAAAAATAATATAGAGCCATTCGGAGGCATGCAGGTTGTTTTAGTTGGTGATTTTTTTCAGTTACCGCCAGTAAATAAAATGGAATCAAAAAAATCTACGCAAACCGAGCTTATTAGGATGCCGATAGCACGTTTTGCGTACGACTCTTCCGCATGGACACGGTCCGATTTAGCTGTTTGCTATCTTACTGAACAGTATCGCCAAGATGATGACACTTTCCTTTCTATTCTATCAGCGATTCGATGTGGGGCTTTCAATGAGAATCATCTGCACCAACTTGAGACACGAAAAGTTGAACATTATATTGTATCGAAAAACATCACAAAACTTTTCTCACACAATGCCGACGTAGATCGTGTAAATAATGAGATGCTCTCTAAACTGCCAGGTGAACAGCAAACGTTTTTAATGACTCAGAAAGGTCATGAATCGCTTACCGCTGTTCTTCAAAAAGGGTGTCTTTCTCCGGAAATATTGAATTTGAAAGTCGGTGCAGCTGTTATTTTTACAAAAAATAATCCAAAGAAAGGCTTTGTGAATGGTACTCTTGGTGTGGTTGATAAATTTGACAATATAAGCAGTTGCCCTGTTGTAAAAATAAGAAATGGAAGAAGGATTGAAGTTGAACCTGTGGATTGGACGGTTCAAGAAAACGGAAAGGAACGTGCCAGAATTACACAACTTCCACTTCGTCTTGCGTGGGCAATCACGGTTCACAAGAGTCAGGGAATGAGTTTGGACGAGGTGGTAATGGATCTTTCTCATGTTTTTGAGTTTGGACAGGGATATGTTGCCTTATCGCGAGTACGAAGATTGTCTGGTCTTCACTTGCTTGGTTACAATGAACATGCGTTTTCTGTACACCCTGAGATTCTTGTTAAAGATAAATTATTTCGTGAAGCATCAGAAGAAATAGGTGTTAATTTTGCTGGTATGTCACCAATTGAACTCGAGAAAAAACATCAGAATTTTATTGTTATCTGCGGAGGAAAAAACATATTTGACCGTCCGGAATCCAACAAGACTTTGAAAGATGTTAAAAATAGAAGTGGAAAATTTTTTGAAAAAATCAGGGAAACTCATCCGAATGCTTATCGTTCGTGGGATAAAGAACAGGACGAAAAACTGCGGGAATTATTTACTGAAAGGATATCCGTTTCCGAACTCGCGGAAACGTTCAAAAGAAATAAAGGAGCAATCAGATCTCGTCTTACAAAATTAGGCCTAACACTATAATAATACTATCATTGTGGATAACCTGTTGACTAACGATGTTCGACATCGTTAGTCAACAGGTAGCTGTTATTCCAAAGTAACCTCTTTGTTTATTTCGATATCTTTTAAATAGTTCTCTACTAGTTTTTTGTAGTCACCACTATTCCCGAGGATTTCTCTAAGATGTCTCATGTTTAAAACTGATGGGAAATTTTTAATTCCCAAATAATCAAGATGACTACTCCATCGGTAGGATTTTAAAAATTCTAACGCTCCTTTTTGGTCAGAGATTTTATTATCTCGCCATTCTGGATAGGATAAATCTAATGGGTTGAAATGGATGTAAAACGGCAAATGAAGAAAATGGGTATCGTTGGTTACCAAGATTTTCTTATATCTTCCTTGAAACAACGCCCCGACTCTGTCATATTTTTGGTTAAAGTATTTAGCATATCCCGCGTTTAGTTTTTTCATAAATTGAGGGATACCATTTTTTGTTCTCGGAGAAAGCATGAGATGGTAGTGGTTGGGCATAAGACAAAAAACTAATATATCTACTAACAATTTTCTCGTCTTTTTAATAGTTTTAGGAATTTGAACATTGGTGCCATAATCACGGAATTTGTAAAAGTTTAACTCTGTTCTTTCTTGGCTATTAAATTCATATAGGTCATGAATAAATCGGAGGTGATCCTGTTTGTCCATGAAAATCTGTCTTTTGTCCACGCCTCTATTTAAAACATGATAAATTTCCATTTGGTAATTATAACGATGTTCGACATCGTTAGTCAACAGGTTATCCACAGGATGGTTGATTGGTTAGGTTGACATTTCAAAGTTGTTTTGATAAGTAGAAGTTTAAGGTTGTCTAAGATAAGAAGAATAGATAATAATAAAAGCGTAAGAGAAATGTAAGCAAAAAGAGTAGATCCTTTTGATCTGCTGCGCGAATTGGGTGCAATCGATTATAAATCCCTCCTTAATCCATTGAACCTTCTAATTTCGCGGCAGTTCAAAGGTATTTACCTGAGTCTCTCTAAGTTGTAAAATTAAATTACTTTGAATAAATTTTGGACTAACCTAAAGAGTTGGTATGGCGTGCTCATTTTGGTTTTAATAGCCGGCGGAGTCTTGTGGTTTGTTTTAAACGGTATGCCGTTTATAAATAAACTTCGCGCCAACTGGGAAGTTCAACGGCTTCAGGCTCAATGGGAAAAGCCATACCGTCAGGACACTTATGGCGGCAAAACCCCGGAGGAAACTTATGACATGTTTATTACGGCATTGAAAAATAATGATGCCGAACTGTCGAGTAAATATTTTAGAGTGGACAGACAAAAGGAGTGGTTAAAAACCCTAAATGAGTATAAAAATAAGAATTTATTAGTTGTTTTTTCTAAAGAACTAGAAGAAAAAAAGAAATCATGGTCCATAACAAGTAAAAGCAGTGAAGAAACAGTTTTTACATATGATTATGTGGTGAGAGTGCCTTATATTGAGAAATTACCTTTAGGTAATGGAAAATTTCAGGACTTAACTCATCCAGCAGGCAAATTCAAGGCCGATACTATTTTTAATAAAAATGCTTTTACTAACATCTGGAAAATATATGTTCTATGAGGCATAAACGAATCAAAAACTTAATAGTAGGAGGGGCGCTTATTGGCGCCCTTTTTATTAGCAAAGCGTCGGCCTATGACCAAATACATACTCATCCGGCGTTAACCAACGGAATCGTTGATTTTTATAATCTTAACTTTTCTGAAAAGTTAAGTAACCAAGATAAAATATGGATAATTCAGGGTTCTACTGATGAAGACCAAGGCATGAGGCCGATGAACCATTTCTATGACCCGGTTCACAATATAGGCATCGCAGGATTCTCCACATCAAAACAGTGGGCGATGAGTTCCGGGGCTCAATCTAATTTTGCCATGTCCAATAATAGTATTGCCCAATCGGCGGGTTTGATTAAGAGTGCTGATGATTTTTCATATCAAAGAGCGATGAGCGATTATGCTCAAGGAGACAAGCAAAGAGCCATGATCGGGTTTGGCCACCTCTTACATTTATTAGAAGATGCCGGAGTTCCTGACCATACGAGGAATGATCCTCACCCGCCGGTGGGCACACTTGGCAGTCCCTATGAACATGAGATGGCGAAATGGAATCCTGATAATTTTAATATTTCCTCTAAACTTAAAAAAGAAGGGCTGAAGCCGGTGAGTCTTTTTAGTTTGGGTGAATATTTTGATAAATTGGCCCGATATTCCAATGGAAATTTTTTTAGTAAAGATACAATATTTTCTAAAGAATATCCGGGGCCGGTTTTAGATTTTTGGGAATACCAACAAACCCAAGATGGTCATATTTATAAACTTGGGTACAAGAAAGACTTTAATGGAAAATATGTTCTAGTTAAAGAAGTACAAGAAGAAGGATTAGGAAACCAGCCTAAACAAGTCCTTACCATAGATGATAAATCTATTCTTGACGGCTATTGGGACCGGTTATCCAAAGAGGTGGTTCTTAATGGTGCTGGGGCGTTGAACTTATTATTGACTGAAGCAGAGAAGGCAAAGATAGAATATGCCAGTAAACCACAGGAGAAAAACTGGTTTGCTAAATTGTTGGGGTTAATGGGGATAACGATGTTCGACGTCGTTAATCAACAGGCTGTGGATAACTCAAACACTGGTGACATGGTGGTGACACAAACTCCGAAGGTGACAAATATATCCGTGTCACCAACACCAATGGTGACAAAGACACCTAACACCAATGTCACCACCGTGTCACCTACGCCGTCACCATCAAAAACACCAGAATTTGCAACAACAAAGTTATCCACAGCCAAGACGTCCGGTAGAGTGGTAATCAACGAAGTTGCTTGGGTCGGGACTTCTGCTTCTGCTACAGACGAATGGATTGAGTTATATAACGCCGAGAATGGGCCTGTAGATATATCCAGTTGGGAGCTTGTTTCAGGTGATAATTCTCCGGATATTATTTTTCTGGAGGGGACGATCATGCAACCCAACTCCTATTTCCTGATTGAGAGGACAGACGACAATGCCGTGAGCGATATAACAGCTGATTTAGTCACAAGTTTTGGCCAGGGAGGCCTGAACAATACGGGCGAAATGATGAGATTATTTGATAGTGCTGGGACAGTTGTAGATGTAGTTGGCAATACTGGTGAGACGTGGTATTTCGGCGACTCAACATCAAAAAAATCTATGGAAAGAGTAGATCCAATGAAAGCCGGGAATAATGCTTCAAATTGGAAAAGTTTTTCCGGCGTGCCGGTAAACAAAGATTCTACTGGAAACTTGGTAAATGGAACACCTAAAGCCAAAAACAGTACTCTTGCGGTAGTGATTGCTACTGGTGGCGGCGGCGGGTCATCTTCAAGTGAGTCAACTCCGACACCTACTCCGACACCTACTCCAACTCCGTCACCATCACCCACCTCGTCACCATCACCATCAGTGACACCAACACCTACTCCTACCCCCACGCCAACTCCGACACCATCACCAACGCCAGTGCCGGCAGAAAAAATAAACATCAATATCGGAAGTAAGGACCAGCTGATGACTCTTTCGGGAATTGGTGAAGTAAAATCAACCGCGATTATAGACTATAGAACGGCTAACGGCTCTTTCAAAAAAATTGAAGATATTATGAATGTAAGCGGGATAAAACAAGCCACTTTTGATAAAATAAAAAACGATATTACTGTGGGAGATGTTGTCCTTAAACCGCAAGCCGTAGCTGACCTTGTTGCCGGCCACCACTCTCCTACAATTACTGCCACTTGGTCGGCGCCTGATTCAGGGGGCCTGAACATGGCTAGTTTGAGTTACGATTTGCGCTATTCCACTGTAAGTTTCCCTGACACCAATACATGGGATACAGCCACAAAAATAGCCAGTTCCAGTTTGCCGGGTGTTGGAGAAAAAGGGGCGTCTGAAAGCGCCTCTTTTGATGTGGTTTATGAATATGGCCAGACACTTTATTTTGCTTTAAAAACAGGTCAATCGGATATTTCAAATGTCAGCGAAGTTAACTTCCCGACCGCTGTAGACGCCAACGCTTGGGCAATGCTTGGAAAAGACCAATACCACACGTCTTTTGCGGGTAATTTAATCGGGCCGGGTGTGGGAGCGACTATTAGTTGGGAATATGATGCTGGTGCCGGAAAAAATGTAAGTCAGCCGGTTGTATCTGCCGATGGGAATGTTTATTTTGGCTCATCAGATGGCTCTTCGGGAAAATTAATAAAATTGGACAAAAATGGCACGAAAAAATGGGAATATTCCACCAATGTAAGTATCGGCACGCCTGCGGTTTTGTCTGATGGGACGGTTTACTTTGGCCGTGTCGGAGCCGGTGGAAGTTTGGCTTTTACGGCTCTAAATCCTGATGGTTCCAAAAAATGGGATTATGACGATTCAAGTTCAGTCAAAGCCGTCACTGTATCATCAAGAGGCGAGCCGTATTTTACTTATTCAAATGGCACTGACAAACTCACTGTTTTAAATACCGACGGTTCAGTAAAAACCATAGTCAGCAATTCCGGTTTGAGTGGTTTTGTTCCGGTTGTTTTGGATAACGGCACCACGATAGTTACAAGGCGAACCAGTGGAAACCAGTTTTTTAACGCTTACTCGTCTGATGGAGCTCAATTATGGCCAAATGAGCTGTTTTATACCGGTGCCAATGGCAGTATCCAGTCCAATCCATCCTATGACCAAGCAACCGGCAAGACATATTCAGCTGTCGGTTATGACGGCGGTTCGTCTTTTGGTTTTAGAATTTTTGTAATTCCATCTGACGGCTCGGTACTGAACACAAAAGTTGTTGACCCGGCCAGTATCGGTTCGGCAGCGACAATGGTTTCCGTTACCCCGGACAGTCTTCTTGTTGGTTTGGATTATAGCTGGTTCAACCCCGCCTCAGGTTCAAAACTTTTCTTGCTCAATAAGTCTGATCTGACAATCAAATGGTCTTTTCAGGCCGAAGGGAAGATAAACCAGCAGATAGCCGTAGACAAAGATGGCAATGCCTATTTCTCAACCCAATCCGGGTATATCTATAGCGTTGGTCCAGATGGCGCTGAAAGGTGGCATATTTCGACGGGTATCAATTCCACCATTTCTCCAGTTTTGACCCAAAACGGCGTAATTTGGGGTTATGGCGGTAGGTTGACAGGCATAGGTGTTAAATAGTGTAGTAATTATCCACAATTTGACCTATTGCAGAGGTTAATATAACCTTTATAATTATTAGTGAAGTCATGGATTAGAACCATTGACTTTTAAATGCATGTCGAGTAATATCGATAGGCATACATAGGACAGTAAACCGCATAACATATGAAGAATTCAGGAATTAAAAAAGATTCTTAATCGATCTAATTTCAGGTCGTTTTTTAAGTTAATATTTCGCGGGAACTCTGTAGGACTTTCTACCTTTGTAACTTCCGGCAAGTTATAAAGGTAGGCAGTCCAGGCAAGGACATTGACAATAAGGCGAGCAAGAAAAAAATGATGATAAGATTAGAAATGATATTAAGTTTTAAGTTGTAAACCCCGCCCTTGCGGGCAAGAGCGGGGTAAACCACTTTTAATATTTGCCAGGTCGAAATAGGCGAAGCTTAAAATTATTGTGGTAGGTAGTTATTAACGACATCGGATGTCCGAAGGACATCCGATGTCAAAACATAAGTTAAAATCTGTTCTGTTGCTGGTCCACCCGAAATGTCGATTATTAACGACATCGAATGTCCAGTGGACATTCGATGTCCAAGATGTCCAAACATCTCGGGCGACGGCATCAGTTCAGTAACTAAAAAAATCAAAATGTCGAATTTATTAAAAGGCAATCGTGCCGGTTTGATAAAAACCGCCGCGATCCTTACAGCTGTCTCGACAGTATTATCGCTTTCAGCGGTATTGTCGCTTTCAGCTTTTGCAGCTGCTCCTTCGGACTACGGTTTGAAGGAAGGCTGGACGGTTAGCGCAGCCGGTTCTTCTGATCCGGATGTCTATATCGTAAATGATTGGGGATACAAGAGATTATTCTTGAATCCTGTAATCTTCGGGTTCTATGCGCATCTTGGCGGATTTGCCAACGTTCACAATGTTTCATCTGCAACAAGAGATGCATTTCCAACTTCCGGCTTATTCCGAGTTGACGGAACCGAGAAGGTTTATGGAGTAGAATCAACGGGAGAAGACACAGCTATGTTGCACTGGGTTAATACCTCAGGCGCGCAGGCTGTTGCCGATGATGCCAACTTCTTTAAAAAAGTTTTCGTCATCAACCAGAATGAATTTAATTGGTATTCGCTTGGTGCTAACTACACTTCTGTAAATCAAGTTCCGAACTATTCAAGAGTTCCTGGCGCGACACCGACTCCAGTAGCTGGACCGTTGTCAGTTAGCTTGGCTTCTGACAACCAAGCCGCAAGAACCATTACCAGAAACGCAACCGGAGTTGAATATTTGAAATTCCAAGTCAGTGGTACAGGTACGATTAACACGGTTACCTTGAAAAGATTAGGTCCGGGCGTAGTTGGAGACTTTAATAATGTCTACCTCTATGACGGAGCCAAGAGATTGACTTCAGGTAAGTCGTTCTCATCTGCAACCGGTGAAACCACATTTTTGGTAAATGTCGCCGTAAGTGGAATGAAAAATCTGTCAGTAGTTGCTGACATGCTTGCTGCGGGAGCCGCAGTTGGCAACGTGAACTATGTCCAATTGGAGGCCCTTACTGCTACCGGTAATGTGGCAGTATCAGGAACGCCTTTGAACGGCAACAACTTCTCTGTTTCTGGAGCTACATCAGGCAGAATGGATGTTGCAAAAGTTGGTTCTCTGGGTGATCCCAAAGTTGGAGAAGTTCATGCTCAAATTTCCGAATTCAAGCTTACAGCCAACACCGAAGGTGCTACTGTTAAGAGAATGACCATGATTAACGGCGGAACATTAAAATCTGCCGATCTGACCAATCTTAAATTGAAAGTAAGCACAGGCTCAACAGAATGGGATGGCACTTCAACCTCTGATGGTTATGTAGTGTTTGACCTTGGCGCAGGTCAATTTATTGCCAAGGGAGGCAATGCTATCTTCCAGGTTTATGGAAATTTAGCCGGAAAGAAAGCAGAGACAGTGATTCTCTATTTTGAGAATGCTTCAGACCTTTATGCTGTTGGCGACCAATATGGCCAAGGTATGAATACCAATTCAGGAACAGCCAATCAAGGTATTGATGCTTTTGACTCAACAACTTCCACTGAAAACCACACCTTGACGCTTCAGGGAGGAGCATTGACGTTGGTATATGGCGGTCCTAATGCCATGACAATCGGTACTACAGCATCGGATGTTACCCTTTTGAAGTATTCCATGACGGCTGCTTCAAACATTGAGGTCAAAAAGACCCGATGGGTTTTGTGTGTTGACACAACTGGTGATGGCACATATGACAATGCCGCTGATGAAACCGAATGGGATGAACTCAATGACTTTAAGGTTTGGAATGAAGACACCAATACTGTTGTCATGGGTCCCAAAGACGGTACGGCATTTGACGACACCAATAACACAACCAGCTGTCCGGACAGCAAGACTGGTGCTGAAGAAGCGTTTACTGACACTCTTGATTTAGTGGGCGGTCAGACATATCACTTCAAAGCTACTGCCGACATTGATACTTCTCTTGGCGGTACATTGACACAGTCAGGTAGTATCATCAAAGTTGCTCTTAAAGACTACAGCGTCGGTACAGGTGCTAACGGTTCTGTAACGGAAATTAAATACTCCGGAACAAATACCGCAGTTGCCGGAACAGATATTGTTCCACGTGCTGATGTTTTAAGTTCAGCTATCACCCTTTCATCTTCCGCATTGACTTTGAGCTTAGCCGGTTCTCCAACTAGCCAGACAAAGATCAAGGGTATGAAAGATGTGAATGGAGTCGGTATTACTTTTGCCGCAGGCCAGGCTTCTGCGCTTAAAGTAACCAGTATTAAAATAACTGGTTACGCCGCTGATACGACAACCTTTGCTGCAGGTGTTGAATCGGGCGGTAATAGTGTTTCTGTTGCCAACGCAGTGTCCAAAGTTCAATTGTATGAATCTGAAACAGGCGCTTTGATTGCCGGTTCAGACAAAGTAACAAGCAACTTGTTAGGTACTGCCGGAACAGGCACAATGACCTTTTCTAACTTGGCTTGGAACATTCCAGCCGGAACATCAAGGACAATGTTGGTCAGAGTTGATTTGTCCAACAACACAGCTTCAGGAACAGCCGGCGACTTATATGCCTTTGATATCGCCAACACTGCGGATGTCACATCTTTGGATGCTGATTCCAAAACTGTAAATCCCGGCAATCAAGCGGTTAACGGCACAACGAGCCCGACCCAGAAATTAACAGTGAAGAACAGTGGTTCAATGGTTTTGGCTACGGCCGCTTCCAGTCCGCTGGCAGGCGCTGTATTTTGGGGTCAGTTAAATGCTCCAATCTCCAAGTTCAGAATAACCTCTACGGATGAAGCTCAGTTTATAGAGAAATTGACTTTTGCCGCATCTTCCACCAACGAAGATGGAGGTGCTGCTGCAAACGTCAAAAACGTCATCTTGACCTACAAGAACAAAGACGGTAGCACCATTACGACAAGCGCTCCGTTTGGTAATGCCGCTTCCGTCAACTTCAATTGGGCAACTACAGACGCCAACAGGCCATACGTGCCGAAGGATTCAAGTCTGGAAATTGGTGTAAATGCCGATATGAAGACAAAGGATGAAGGAGCTTCCCAAACTACGGGTACAGGCGCTGATACCACGTTAATTGCCTTCTCGTTGGACTTGGTTGACTCTTACAACGGAAGTATGACTAATGGATTCAGAGCGGTTGGAGAGGGTTCCGGAACTGTTATTGATGGTACTGGCACCAATATTAACGATGTACTTGGCGCATACAACCAGACTGTCTACAGAATATTTCCGAAGATTGACCAAGTCGCCTTATCTTCGCCATACAGCTTGATAGGCACGCCGACTGTGTTCAAATTCTCAATAACGGCGATGGGTCTTCCTACTGCCAACTTGAGATTTGACAACGTTCATAACGGATCTGGTTCTATCCAGTTTGAGATAGTAGCTTCTGGTGATTCAGAGGTAAATACTGGAGTCAGTACCACCTTCTCTATCTTGGATGAAAATGGTACGGTAATTGATGGTCCGAGCGCTCTCAGACAAGCTACACCTGGCGCCGCTGATACTAGCCAGGGTGCTGCTAACCTCTTTACTCTAAATAGTCCTACTGGAGCTCACCCTAGTCTAAATGCCTCTATATCCTTTAACTTTACCGGTCAGGTTATAGAAATTGCCGGAGGTGGGACAAGGACCTTCAGCATCAGGTTGAACAATCCGACTCAGCACTATGGAAATTCTGGAACTACCGGCCGAGCCGCGGACTTCTTCCAGGTAACTTTGCAGGATGATCAGGCTAAATTGATCAACTGGGTAGGTAGCTATGACGGAACAGCAAATTCTTTGCAGACGCCTTCAGCAACTGGTGTCTTGAGAAGCTTGCCGATCTATGGTCCGACCTTCCAGAGGTAATCTGGTAAGTCAAATATCTGGTTAATCTGCGATGAGATTGACTATGATAACCAACCCCACACATATATTTATGTGTGGGGTTTTGGGTTTCTTCAAGGTCGGACCTTAAATCTTTTAAAAGGTTCGACCTTATGATATTATTAAAATATGTCAAAAGTTAAGTTTTCAATTTTAATTCTATTCTTGTTCTTTTTATTTTCTTTTGTCGCAAATGCCGGCAACTACATGGACGGGGTCTTGTTAAGAGTCAAAGGAGATATCAATGTTTATTTTGTTAAAAATAATATCAAAAGATGGGTAAGCAGTTTGGAGGTGTTTAATAGCCGTAATTTTAAATGGCAAGATGTAAAACTTGTTTCCAAAAAAGAGATAGCAACAATTAAAGAGGGAAGTCCTATCATTTTAGAATCTGTTTCTCCTTCTCCGGTTTCGACAAGCTCACCACAAGTTTCAGTGTCGGCAAGCCCAATGATCAGTGTTTCTCCAACACCCCCTCCGCCGGCAAAAATTAATCTTCAATTTCCCGCGCCGGAATATATAAGAGCCGACTGGCTCACTTCACATGTTACGTCTAAATATGGCCTTGTCGGCCAAAGAATTGTTTTCAAATATTCAGTTAAGACCGCAGATAAAATTGAAAATTTCCGGTTATATGAAAAAAAGCCCGGCGATACGTATTTTTTCCGGATTGCCACTTTCAAAGAAGTACCTTCAACCGGCTGTGAAGATATAGATATTGAGGGAGAATGGATGATAACCGAAGCAGGCCAATGTGGGTATTGGTCTATTCAAAGAGTGATATCTCCGGGAGGCAGGGACGCAATTGCTTATCTGCCGGCGAGAAGCTATTTGGAAGGAGAGTATAACTATTATGTTGCCGGTGCGGATAAAGACGGACAGGAAACCCGGCCGTCAGGGGAAATCAAGCTTGTGTTCTTGAGTCCCGTCAGTATTCTTAGTCCGGCAAACAATCAGCAGACAAAGGAAATCTACCCTGTCTTTAAATGGAGTATAGCCGGAGGCTGGCCAGCCAATTCCATACCGGATTATTTTGTAATGATTTCGGATGATAAAAATGCTCAAAACCCTCTTTGGACCAAACAGTTAAAAGTGGCGGCAGGTAAGACCGATGAATTATTTGTTTATGATGGTCCGGGACTGGATAGTACCAAGAAGTATAAGACCTATATTTACGGCCACTATCGCCTGTCAGAATATGATCCCGATTACATTTCTGTTCCATTAAATATTCCCGAGTTTCGTGTTAAGTCATCAAATCCGTGGGTATCTTTTGTCGGCGGTTTAAAGGCTCTCTTTTCTGGGCATTTTGACCCCGCCGTTGAAAAGAAATTGCCTACGGCGCACTAATTTAATTTGTTGGAATATTTATTTTCAACGGCGGGGTTTTGACCTTTTCCGTTAATTTTGATAATATCTCCTCATGTCTAAAAATAACATTATTTGGTTAGGGGTTTTGATAGCGGGGATAACTTTAATAGGGGCCTATGTTTGGAAGCCGAATACCCAACAGACATCCAATGTCGTTAATTCTCCAGAGCTGTCAGTGTCTCCGGAAGTATCGCCTTCTCCTTCTTTCTCTCCCACGCCCAAGCCAAGCATAACTAAAGTGCCAGTCCCGCTTCCTACTGGTGATGGGAGGACTACATTTATAGGAGAATCTGTGCCATGGTCACTTCTTTTGGGCGATGCTTCATGTGAGCTGAAAGGCGAAATAAAATTCTTGAACCATAACACTTACGACAACCAGGATGCCCTCTTTACCTATAAAGGAGTTGACCATCCGGGAAGTCTTGTTTTTTGGACGGTAACTCCCCAGGATGACATATCTATCGGACCCAACATATTCAGTAATATCCCTATTCCGAACGGAGACAGTTTGTTGGGCATAGTTTTGCCGGAAAATCCCAAATCTAAACAATATGAAATAACCGCAACGATCCAATATAGACGGCAGGTTGACGCCAAAGGGAATTTTGTTACCGAAGGGGGTAATATTAAAACATTTCAGAAACAGTGTGTTGGAAAAACCACGGTGATTCTCCCTTAATGTTAAAATTAAATTTTGTCAAAAATCAGACATTTTTGTTTGTTTTGGCGCTAGCCGTTGTTGGTTTTTTTGTATATTTTTTTAATCTAAACAACCGGTTGTTTTGGGACGACGAGAATTGGATAATTAACAATAATTTTGTTCATACGATAAGCTGGGATAATATTAAATTCTGGCTTACTCACAACACCCTTGCCGGTATAGGGCAAAAAAGCAACTATTACAGACCCTTTTTATTTTTCACTTTCGCATTAAATTATTTGATTTCAGGAATCAAGCCGTTAAGCTACCATCTGGTAAGCAATTTAATCCACATAGCTAACGGTATTTTAATCTTCTTATTGTTAAAAAGATTCGACCTTGGGATTTCAAATTCTCCCGAGGTTCAACCTCGGGGATTTTTGAGGTTGAACCTCGGAACGCTCACAGCTTTTCTGGCGGCGCTTATTTTCATTATTCACCCTCTTCAAACGGAAGCGATTACATATATTTCAGGAAGGGGAGATGCGCTGGTCACTTTTTTTATATTGCTGGGGCTATTATTTTTTTATAAATCAGAATTAACGACATCGAATGTCCAACGGACATTCGATGTCAAAACATCAACTTTCTACTTTTTATTTTCCACCTTCTTTTTAGTTTTGGCTCTTTTAAGCCGGGAAACTGCTATAATTTTTCCGTTTTTGGCTCTCGCTTTTTATGTCTCCGTTTTGTCCCCACCAAAGTTCGACCTTAAGACCGATAAAGATCGAACCTTTTGGAGATCTTTAAAGCAAGGGCTGATAAAAACGTGGCCATATTTTGCAGTGGTTTTGGTCTATGGCATTTTGCGGCTTACGGTACTTAACTTTCAAAATACTCTTAACTTTTATACTGAACCTAATATTTATTCCGAGCATTTATACATTAGAATGTTTTCGTTTCTCCCTATTTTGTGGGAATACTTGAAGCTTCTGGTTGTCCCCATGGGGCTTCACATGGAAAGAAGCTCTGTTGTCTATACCTCGTTGTTTCAGTGGCCGGTTTGGCCGGTATTTTTAGGCCTTATCGGGTTGTTGGCCTGGCTAAGGTATCTTTATAAGAATCATCTTCCGGATTTTCGCATTTGGTTTTTGGGCGTTGCTCTATTTTTTATTCCACTTGGACCTGTTTCCGGCATCACGCCGATAAATGCCCTGATATATGAGCATTGGCTATACCTTCCGATGGTCGGGTTTTGGCTGATTTTTTCTTTTTATCTTGTAAAATTATTTGATTATCTTTCCAGAAGCCTTGCTTCTGGGGGAAGAAGCAAGGCTTCGGTCGTTGGCCGCTGGGTGCTCATAGCCGGTTTAATAATCTACTTATCTTTCTTTGCTTACCAATCTATTCAGCGCAATATTTTGTGGGGCAAGCCTCTGGATTTTTATCTGAATATTCTGAAGTACGAGCCGGGCAGTTCCAGGATAAATAATAATGTCGGAAATATTTATTATGACAAAAAAGATCTGGCGAGCGCCGAGAAATATTATAAACTTGCCGCCTCCCAGGACGACACTTTTGCCGAGCCATATTTTAATCTAGGGACTATTTTACAGCTTAGAGGAGATGTTTACGGGGCAATAAAATTGTATGAAAGGGCGATAGAAATTAATCCTAACTTTTATTATCCATATCAAAACCTATCTGTTGTTTATGCCCAGCAAGGCAATTTGTTAAAAGCCAGGGAAAACGTGGATAAGCTCAAACTTCTTATTCCAAACAATCCCCGGGTTTACTATAATTCGGCCCTGGTTTATATTGCACTTAATAAAAGGCAGCAAGCGCTTAATGATCTGGAAACAGGATTAAAATATTCCGGTCTTGATCTGCAAACTGGCGCGTTGATAAGAAGTCTTATCCAAGAATTGCAAAAGCAATCAACTAAAAGATGAATTTTGAACGAGCGCTTAATTTAATAAAAAATCGGGAGTTTTTTGCTGTTTTTGTTCTGGCAATTCTTTTGTCTTTTTTAGTTTTTGGAAACGGTATTTTCGGGGATTTTGTTTTTGATGATGTGACGGTAGTTCAAAACCGGGGTGATCTGACAAATTCGGCTAATTTTTTTAATTTGTTTGTTTCTCCCTATCATCAGAATAATCCCAAAACCGGCCTTTATCGTCCGTTTACGATGGCCACATATTCTTTAAATCATAATATCTTAGGCTCTTCTCCTGTTGGTTTTCATATCGTAAATATTATAATTCATGCCCTGAATTCCTTTCTAGTTTTTTGGCTGGTTGTCTGGCTTTTGAAATCACGCCCTCTTGCTTATATTTCTTCTCTTTTGTTCCTGCTTCATCCGATACATACTGAAGCCGTAACTTCAATTGTGGGCAGGGCGGAGTTATTGGCTTTTTTCTGGTCTTTAATAACGATTTACCTACTTTCAAAGAACGATAAAATTCTGGCTGCCATGTCTTTTCTTCTTGCTTTAATGAGTAAGGAAATAGCATTGATGGTTTTGCCGGTCATTTTTTATCTGGATGTATTCTTTTTAAATAAAAACTGGCGGAAATCCATAACTAATAATTTATTCTTAGCATTTCCTCTCGTGCTGTATTTGTTTTTGAGGTATTTAGCCCTTGGCCGTTATTTTGCCGGAGAAATGAAAACGACTATAATTTCTAACCCCCTTCTATTTGCTTCTTTCCCGGAAAGAATTTTTACCGCTCTGAAGGTGCTTGTTTTGTATACTGAAAAACTTATTTGGCCCTTCCATTTGTCCGCTGACTATTCTTACAATGCTATTCCGGTAATAAAAAACTTATTCTCCTCACCGTTGTCGCTTGCTGGCTTAATCATATTAGCCGGTCTTGGTACTGCTTTAATTTCAGATAAAATCCGCAGAACCGGATATGGTTTTGCTTCTGCGGTGTTCCTGCTTCCTTATCTGATGATTTCAAACCTTATCAGTCCCGTCGGCACTATAATGGGCGAACGGCTGATGTATTTTCCTTCACTAGGATTTGCAATTGTTTCGGCATTGATTGTTGTTAAACTTTTTCCGCCAAAGGCGGATCCGCCTTTGGCGGAAAAGTTAAAAGAAAAAATATATAAAATTGCCGGCTTATCTTTGTTGGTTTTTCTTATAGTTTTCTATGGAACGCGGACTTTTATCAGAAACAAGGATTGGCACGACGCCCGGGCGTTGTTTAGTGTGACCATTAAAGAGTCGCCGGGGAGTTTAATAACCAGAACAGCCTTGGCGGGAGTTTACATAAGGGCGAATGAGTGGGATTTAGCCAAAGGACAGCTTGAAATAGCCAGAAAAATATATGAAAACAGTTCCCACCTTCAAAATTTATTTGGAGTCGTCGCTGATCATGAAAGTAATCTTGCCTTAGCCGAAGAAAAATATAAAAAATCTTTGGAACTTGACCCGAGTGCAACGGATTCCTCTATAAATTTAGCCGAGCTGTATTTAAAAGAAGGCCGGCTCCAGGAGGCCGGGGATAACTTTTTGACTGTTATAAATTTTTATCCCACAGTCGAATATATAGTCAGGTATTCTTATATACAAGTTGCTTTGAACAAACCGGATCAGGCACTGGAAATGATAAATAAATATTTCGGTTCCGACCTTAACCATCCTGATGTAAGCGCAGTAGTTGGCACCGCATATTTTGTCAAAAAAGACTACAAACAGGCGCTGGCCTATTTAAAAAGAGCCCGTGAGCTGGGAAACCAAGCGCCTGAAATAACGCAGATGATAGACATAATAGAGAAGAAGCCTTAAGGCTTATGAAGTACGACATAACAACAAAAATTTTAGTTTTTATTTTATTGGCGACGGCTTTTTTGTTGCCGTTTTTTAGCGCTCAAAATTTCAGTCCGTCCAGCGATGAAATAACTCATTTGCCGAGCGGATATTCTTACTGGAAAACCGGCCAAATTATATTAAATCCCCAGCATCCGCCTTTTGTAAAATTGACGTCGGCCCTTCCTTTGTTATTTATGAATTTAAAGTTTGACATTAATGATCCAACCTTGTCCGGTCCTTTCAAAAATGAATGGGAGTTTGGAAAAAAATTATTAATCAACAATAACGCCGACAGAATGTTGTTGTGGGGAAGGCTGGCGCCGATGCTTATTTCAGTTCTTCTGGCGTTCTTTATATTCAAATGGGCTTCTGAGATGTTTAGCGTCAAAGCCGGACTTTTGTCTTTGTTTCTTTACGTCTTTATGCCGAATATTATTGCCCATGCTCAATTTGTGACTACTGATCTGGCCTTGGCCGCTTTTTCTTTTATAGCACTTTATTATTTATGGAAATTTTTTTCCGCCGAAGGCGGATCCGCCTCTGGCGGAAAAATTAAAAACAAAAGGCATTTAATTTATTCAGGACTTTTTCTTGGATTGGCGTTAGGCTCTAAATTTTCGGCCGTTATGTTTTTACCGGCGGTTTTATTGTTAGTTTTTATTTATGCTAAATCAGGGCAAAATGACTTTCATTTGGTAATAAACAGATTTGTAAAAATAACGGCCATAGTGATTGCCCCGGCTTTTTTGGTTGTATACTTTTCTTACCTTATACCGACGGATATCGGGTTTTATTTAAAGGGCTTGAGAACTATTTATGCTGATTCAAATATTTCCTATAATTTCTATTTGAACGGCCAGTTTTCAAAAGACGGCTGGTGGTATTATTTTTTGGAGGCATTTCTGATAAAGACCCCCATTCCTGCGCTGGTTTCTTTTGCGGCCGCCCTGATTTTTTATAAAAAATTTAATATTAACAATCGGGATAAACTATTTATATTTTTGCCTATGCTGTTTTTCTCTGTCGCCACAAGTTTGAAGGCTCACGATATCGGCGTCCGTTATTTGCTGCCGGCCTTTCCGTTTTTGATTCTTTACACAGGAGGACTGGCTCAAGTAATTAAAATAAAATGGGACAGGACCATGTCTGTGGCCGTTTCTTCGGTTGTTATCATTCTGGGGCTATGGTACACTTTTTCTTCTTTAAGTATTTTCCCGGATTACCTGGCTTATTTTAACGAATTTGTCGGCGGGCCGGCTAATGGATATAAATATCTTGATGACTCAAACTTGGAATGGAGACATGATTTAAAACGTTTTGCAGAATATCAAAAACAACATCAGGACGTAAAACTTGTATATTCGTATAAAAATATATATTTTGACCCTAAATATTATGGGATTAAAAATATTGTTCCTCCAACAGACGAGTTAATTTCAAAAATATCGGGAAAATATGCCATGAATATTAATTTTCTCATAAGATTAAAAGAATTAAGTCAACGGCTTAAGGATAAGAAACTTGATTGGTTGTCTTTGTATAAGCCAATTGATAGAATAGGTTATTCTTTTCTGATATATGAGTTTAAGTAAATCTTATGTTGATAACCCATGTTACCCCATCCCATTTTAAGATATAATATAAACATATGAAAAAATACCTCATTTCTGTTTTTGTCCTTTTTTGGCTACTTAATATCAGTTTTGCTTCTGCCTCTCAACCCTCCGACTTCGGTCTCAAAGAAGGCGACTTGATAAGCGCCATCTTTTCTGATGATCCAGATGTCTATATCATCAATGAGCATGGCTACAAAAGATTATTCTTAAATCCTGAAATATTTAAATTCTATACTCATCTTGGCGGTTTTGCTAATGTTAAACTGGTTACTCCTGAAATCAGAGACGCTTTTCTAACCACTGGCCTATTTCGTAATTGTGAGAAAAATGACCCCAAGGTCTATGGCTTTGAATCCGACAATGAAGACAAGGGTAAACTGCGCTGGGTAGACACACCTGGAGAACAAGCCGTCAAAGACGACCCCAACTTCTTTAAAAAGGTTTTCTGCATTAACGACAAAGAATTCAAATGGTATCCCAAAGGAGAAGAATTAAAATCCGTAAAAGAAGTTCATCAATATCACCGAACAGCGATACCGGCGACCTCTGCTATTCCGGCTGTTCCCGCTTCGCCGTCTCATTCATTTGCGCCCATTGCTTCAATCTCTCATCCGTTTACACCATCGATTACGCCTAAACCGGCTTCAGGGTCATTTGCTCCTACACCGACCCCTACTACAGTTACTCAACCGGCCACTCCAGCCACACCCGCTCAACCGACAATTTCATCTACTCCCACTCCAACTCCAGTTTTGACAACCTCACCGCAACCAACTCCAACATCAACTCCAACATCAACGCCAACTTATAATACACGTCCTGTCATCTCATCCGTTTCGGTTTCTTCCGTTACTTCAAATTCAGTAGTAATTAGCTGGACAACCGATGTGCCAGCTACAGGATTTGTAAACTATGGGACACCGGTCATAGGGATAGTTAGTCCAGAAAACACTTCTTTAACTACCCAACATTCTTTTACCCTATCAAATTTGGCAGCCAATGCACTTTATCATTATAGAGTTTATTCTCATAATGCTTACGGAGATCAAACAGATTTAACTAACGGACTACCGCCTGATCATACTTTCACAACCTTGAGTGGTCCTGTGTCTTGTTCAAGTATAAATTTAACTCTTAACAATGGTAAAACAACATATGTCAAAGGCGTAGATAATTTTGTAAACTATACTTGGACATGCAGTCCTGGCGGTTCAGCCGATATAAATGTGGGGATACAAAAACCGACTGGCTGGATATCTCTTAATACAACCACGAATAAATCAGCCCAATCTTTGTCTATTGATATTTCCGGCAGTGACTATCCAGCGGGAACTTACCGCTTGGAAGTTTGTTTTGGCATCTGTGGAAGCATTGTCAATGGAGTGACGTTTAACATCGCTACGAATACTACTCCAACACCGACTCCAACGCCGACTCCTACACCGACTCCTACACCGACCCCTACACCGACCCCCTGTGCACCAATTATTGTTTCTATATCTCCGGCTACACCCTCATCGCAAAATGCCAGTCCGGGCCAAAGCGGAGTTTCTCTGGTTATCTTTAATATAGCAACCAACTGTAATCTTACCCTGAATAGTTTTGCTGTCTCACTTTTGCCAATGCCCAATGGGTATCAAAACATCTCTTCTTTACGCCTTTATAATAATGCTACCGGGGCACAGCTCGGTTCGACTGTCGCTGTTTCCAGCGCGGGGTTAAATTTCACCGGACTTAGTCAATCGATTTCAGCCAATCAGACCTTATCTTTGAAAGTTGTGGGCGATATTAGTTCTTCCGCCGTTATTGGTTCTACGGTTTATGGTGTTTTCGGAGGATCTTCCGCTACTGATGCCACCACGGGAACTTTTGTGGGAAATAATGCATCTGGCAATATTATTGCTGGAAACACAATTACTATTGCTACTCCGGTCACGAAGTTGAATCAATCAAATAATCTTGCTATTTTCTTCCGCAACCTAACGGTCGGTTCAACTGGTGATGACGTAAAACAACTTCAGGCTCTTTTAGCAAATGAGCTCGGTTATTCAACAGATTTAATTACCGGTTACTTTGGTCGCATTACCCGTGATGCGGTAAAAGGGCTTCAGGCGAAGTATGGCATTAGACCTGTGTCGGGTTTCTTTGGTGAGATAACCCGCAGAACTCTAAACGCGTTTATATCTAATTGAAGGTTTTGCTCCCATAGAAGTAATCATCTGTCCTATTGAATTTTGGTTGTTTTTAATATAAATTATAACCCATGAAGAGAGCTGTTTTGATTGTTTTCTTGACTACTTTTTTTATTTATTTAGCATGGTCTAACTTAGGCCTAATGAAAAAATTGGTCGGATATAGTGTACCGGCACTGACAAATCTCCCGACCATTAATTATGGAGACGAGGGGAGGGTTTTAAAAGTGCCGGATAGATTTAAAATAGATATTTTTGCAAAAGACTTGGAAAATCCAAGAGTTGTTGTTTTTGATCCGGAAGGGAGGATGCTTGTCAGCGAAACAAGCAAGGGAGATATTGTTGCCTTAGAGGATAAAGATAAAAACGGCATTGCGGAAACAAAAAGAACCATACTAAGCGGATTGAACAAGCCCCACGGTCTGGCATTCTACAAATCGGGAGCAGTTACATATCTTTATGTTGCGGAAACACAGCAAGTAGCCCGTTATGTGTATGATGTTAAAAACGGAGCTGTAATATCAGCTAAAGGACAAAACATAACCAATCTTCCGGCTGATGGCGTGCATTTTACCAGGACAATAGCTTTTGGTCCCAATTACAGAACTGAACAGATTATCAAAGGCGGAGACTCCAAGAAAAAGCAGGTAGATACTATGGTGGATACGAAACTTTATATAAGCGTAGGGTCGTCTTGCAATGTTTGCGTGGAAGATACCACATGGAAAAGAGCGGCAATTTTAGAATCCGATCCTGAAGGTTCATATACTGCTGAATTTGCCGGCGGATTAAGAAACTCCGTATTTTTTGCTTTTCATCCTAAGACAAAAGAAATTTGGGCGACTGATATGGGCCGTGACAATTTAGGAGATAATCTGCCTCCGGATGAGATAAACATTGTTAAAGTTGCCGGATCGGAAGATAAATTCGGCGCAAAAAGATACGGCTGGCCTTTTTGCTATGGAAACCAAGTATTAGATAAAACTTTCAATCCGGGACAATTTAAAAGAACAGATATTTTTTCAGATTGCGCCATGACCGTGCCGCCTGTAATTCAGGTTCCGGCTCATTCAGCTCCTCTGGGGTTGGCGTTTATTCCTGCAAATAGGGGATGGCCTAAAGACTGGGAAGGGGATTTGTTGGTGGCGTTTCATGGGTCATGGAACAGAAGTACTCCGGTCGGATACAAAATAGTCAGGTATGATCTTGATTCTAACGGAAAAGTTTTATCGCAAACACCTGTGGATTTTATAACCGGCTGGCTGGGCGAGGACAAAAAAAAGATTTATGGCCGGCCGGTTGATTTAAAGTTTGATTCCGGCGGCACTCTTTATGTTTCAGACGATTCAGCGGGAGTAATATACCGGGTAACTCCCAAATAAAGCAGGGTTGAAATTTTTAAAAATTCAGGTATAATTCACTAATTATGCAAAATTCTTCAAGAGAATCTGGCTTAGTAAAATTTTTAAGGTTCGGGATTTATTTGACGGCATTAATTCCACTTGTTATCTGGAAGGATTTTCTTTCCCCTTTTCATTTTGGAAAAGTTTTAGTTTTCAGGAGTTTGGTTGAAGTTTTGGGGGCGGGCTATCTCGTTTTAATTCTTAAGGATCGTTCCTATTTACCAAGAATAGATAAAGTTTTTTGGGCGCTATTCTTATTTGTATTGGCATTTTCCTTAACCACCTTAACCAGCGTTCTAAAATATCCGAGTTTTTGGGGTACCCTTGAGAGAATGGGGGGACTTTGGACCTTTTGGCATTACTTTATATTCTTTATAATTTTAATTTCGGTTCTTACCAAAAAAGAACATTGGCAAAAATTGCTTGACCTGACCATTTTTGTGGGAGTGTTGTCGGCTTTTTATGGTTTTGGCCAGAAAACAGACATATCCTTTTTTGTTGGTTCCGGAGGACGGGAAAGAATATTCGGTACGATAGGAAATGCCGCTTTGTTTGCCGGGTATCAACTATTTACCGTCTTTTTGTCTTTGACGGCATATTTAAATCCTCAAATCAGCCAAAACCGTAAAACATCATATTTGTTTGCTTTTGTGGTAACTTCATTGGCTGTTTTTATGACCGTGGTAAGAGGTTCAGTTTTGGGTTATGGAGTTGGACTCATTGTCTTTGCTTTTTTGTGGATGAGGCATAAAAAATCGCGTGTCGGCAAACTTGTTCTCAATTCTTTGTTTGGCGCAGCCTTTGCCTTTTTGTTGTTCTCGATCTTGTTCGGGGGTTCTTCTTTTGTTAAAGACTCCAGATATTTAAGCAGAATTACCGATCTGTCTATTAATTCCCCTACTACGCAAACCCGTTTTTGGGCTTGGCAAGCCGGACTGAAAGGATGGGTTGAAAGTCCCAAAACTATTTTCCTCGGTTGGGGACCGGAGAATTTTAATGTCCCTTTTTCAAAGAATTTTAATCCCAAATTTTTTGTCGGTTCAGGTTCAGAAACTCTTTTTGACCGTGCGCACAATATGTTTGTTGAGGTTCTTGTTACCATGGGTCTTCTTGGTTTTCTGGTCTATATAAACACTTTTGTGGCGATGTTCTCTTCCTTGTGGAAGCTGTTAAAGAACAATGACTTTGCCATTTATGGCATGGGTCTGATATCTGCCATTATTGCCTATATAATTCACAACTTTTTTATCTTTGACACATCGGCCAATTTGGTTGTTTTCTTTACGATTGCCGGATTTATTTCATATCTTAATTCGTATTATCAAAAAGAAACAACTAGTATTCAACCAACCAGAATAAATCAGCCGCTCGTTAATTCGGTGGCGATGGTTTTGATTATTTTAACGGCGGTATTAATTTATAAAACAAATATTTTACCGGCTGAAGCTAATTATGCGACTACGAGGGCAATTGTACGGGGGTGGGCAGGCGATTTTAACGGAGCCTTGGAAAAGTATAAAGAGGCCTTGTCTTATGACGTGCCCGGAAAATATGAATTCAGGCACAGGTTTGCCCAGTATCTGGTTGGCGTAGGCGGTCCGAGTGTGAAGGAAAAACCGGTAAGAGATGCTTATGAACTTGCTTTGATTGAGATTAATAAAAACATTAAAGAAAACTCTATTGATAACCTGCCGTATCTTTATGCTTCGCGACTAAATATTATACTCGGCAAAGACGACCCGAAATCTCCGTATAATGACAAGGCTTTGGAGTATTCCATGAAAGCGCTTGAAATTTCTCCGACGTTTGTCAGAACATATTATGAAATAGCCCAGGCATATCTTAGCAAAAAAGATTACCCCAAAGCTATAGAAATTTTCCAAAAATCCTTAGACCTTAATCCCGACACGGGATTATCCCGATGGTATCTTGGCGCAGCCAAAATTGAGGGAGGGGACATGAGCGGAGTTAAGGACCTTGAGCAGTCATTAACCGGACCGGAATCCTACGCTCCTACCGAACAGGATTATTTAAGGTTGGTAAATGTATATATTAAAACCAAAGACTTTACCAAAATTGCCGGTGCTTATGAAAAAATTATTGCATTAAACTCTACAAATCCTCAACACTATGCGTCATTGGCAACGGCATATGTAAATTTAGGAAGAATTGATGATGCTGTGGCGATGGCACGCAAAGCCGTTCAGGTTGATCCGTCTTTTGAACCTGATGCCCGTGCGTTCTTAAAGAGTCTTGGGCGGGAATTATAGGAATTATCCTAAAGTAATTCTTCCGTCTGTTTTACCATTTTATCAAGCTCAAATTTGAAGAGTACGGTCTGATGAGCCTGGATTCCAAGCTCATTTTTTAGGCGGTCATTTTCCAGAACCTCTTTAATTTTATTGGCCAACTCGGCAGAATCTTTTGGTTTTACTATAAGGCCATTTTTATAGTCATCAATTATTTCAGGCACTGCTCCAACATCAGTGGCAATGACAGGCAATTTAGCCGACATTGCCTCAATTAAGGCCCAGGGAAAGCCTTCTTTTACGGATGGGAGGACGAAAACATCAAAGGCCGGAAGGAATCTATATGCGTCCGGAATCTGACCCAAAAGAAAAACTTTTCTTTCCAAGCCTTTTTCCCGTATCATTTTGTCCAGGCCAGGTCTTAATTCCCCGTCGCCGATAATAAAGAAAATCGGGTCTTCGGTATCGGTAAAGTAATCAGCAGCTCCGACAAGATATTCCAGCCCTTTGGTCGGATAAAAATTGGCTATTGTGCCGATGATGTTTTTGACCTTGATATTTCTGCCGGAAGATTTTGCAACTTTTTCCAACAACTGTGTTCGTGCTTCTTCCCGGTCCATAATATCCAGTTTGTAAACCTCAATGCCGTTATGGATTAAAACAATGTCTCCTCGGGGTTTTATTTTAAGTTTTTTGGCTTGTTCAAGGTCTCGCTGATTGTTGACAATTATAACGTCTTTCCATTTTGCGCTGAGCCACTCTAAAACTACCCAGAACCATTTTTTCCATTTTGGCCAGGGATCATTAAAAGACCATCCGCCTATTCTATAAACAACTTTTATGGCATTAATTCGGGTTGGAAACACAGAAGCCAAAGAGCCGATAAATCCGGCCTTACTGCTGTTTAGAAACAAAACATCTGGACGGTAACTTTTGATTAGTCTGCGGATTTCAAAAACTGCCCAGATGTCAGTTAGTGCCGGTTCGCGCCTTAGAAACTTAAGGGTTTTGTAAGGAATTCCTCCGGCCCCCAGGACCCTTAAAAAATCGCCGTTTCCGCTGGAACCGACTGCCACCAAAAAATCATAGACATCTCTGTCCAGATGTGAAGTTAAATTAGACAGGAATTTTTGAGCTCCGCCCAATTCTGACTGTGTAATTACGAATAAAACCTTCTTTTTGAGGCTTCCTTGGGTCTTACCAAGAATGTTGCTTTCAGTGGCCATTTATGGTAAAATAATAGCATTAAATGACACAAAAATCCACTTTACGAAGAGTTTTGATCCTCACTACGGCATATTTGCCCCAAGTGGGCGGTTCCGAGCTTGCTATAAAAAACATAACAGACAGGTTGCCGGGAATTTATTTTGACTTAATTACGTCCCGTCCGCCGGCTGGCGGATCAAAAAATCTTCCGGAATATGAAAAAATTGGTAATGTAAACGTATACCGCACCGGAAATTTATTTAGCCTATTTTCTTTTTTATTGCCCAAGAATTTTCTTCCGCTGGCTATTTTTTTTAAAGCATGCCGGTTAATGCGTAAACACGGCCCATATAACGTGATACATGCCTATCAGGCATCACAGGCGGCCGGCGGGGGTTGGTTGTTGAAGTGGAAATATCCAAAAATTCCGTTTTTAGTTACCGTTCAGGAAGGAAAGGTTTTAAGCCGTCAATCATGGCCGACGAGATTTTTCAGGTATCTTGTATTAAAGAAAACAGATGAGGCTACTGTAATCAGCAATTATCTTGCTCAATATGTTAAATCCCAAAATCCAAAAATACCGGTGATTCTTATACCTAACGGGGTAGACTTGAAGCAATTTTCAATTTTCAATTTTCAATTTTCAAATAAAGACAAGAAAAAAAATACTATTATTACCGTATCAAGATTGGTTGAGAAAAACGGCATAGTGGATTTAATTACAGCGATGGCTATGGTTAAAAATCAAATTCCTGATACCAAACTGATGGTAATAGGGAGCGGTCCCCTGAAAGAGAGTTTAAAGCTTAAAGTTACAAGTTTAAAGTTAGAAAATAGTGTGGAATTTTTAGGTGAAATTCCAAACGAATCTTTACCGGAATATTTATCCCGGGCCGATATTTTTGTTCGGCCGTCTCTTTCAGAAGGTCTCGGCACAGCATTTTTAGAGGCAATGGCATCAGGGTTGCCGATTATCGGAACAAGAGTCGGGGGGATACCTGATTTTTTGAAAGACGGAGAGACGGGACTTTTTTGCAATGTCGGTGATCCGCAGGACTTGGCCGAAAAAATAAAAACACTTTTGACAGATAAAGAATTAAGAATGAGGTTGATAGATAGCGGCAGAAAATTGGTGGCGGAAAAATATGACTGGAATATTATAGCCGGTGAATTTGATAAAATTTATGGACGAATCTAATTACAAATTAAAATTGAGCATTGTTATTCCGGTTTATAACGAAGAAAGGACTTTGAGGAAACTGATCAGCGCCGTTGAGGCGGTTGATTTGCCGTTAAAGAAGGAAATTATTTTAGTTGATGACGGCTCCAAAGATAAATCAAGAGAAATCCTGAAAGAATTTGAACACAAACACAAGATAATCTTACTAAATGAAAATTCCGGCAAAGGGTCGGCCATAAGAAGAGGATTTAGCCAGGCAACCGGAGACATGGTTATAATACAGGATGCAGACTTAGAGTATGATCCGCGGGATTACATGATTCTTTTGAAACCTATTCTGGACGGGGATGCGGATGTGGTGTATGGTTCCCGTTTTGTAACGCCTTTGCCTCGCAGGGTTTTGTATTTCTCCCACTATATGGCGAATAAGGCGATAACTTTTCTTTCAAATATTTTTACTGGATTGAATTTGTCGGATATGGAAACCGGAGCAAAAGCGTTTACCGGGAAAGTAATAAAAGAAATTTTGCCTTGTCTTACGGCAAAACGTTTTGGGATTGAACCGGAAATCACTGCTCAAGTCGCAAAGCATAAATTCCGAATTTACGAAGTGGGCATTTCATATAAAGGCAGGACATATCATGAGGGTAAAAAGTTGGACTGGAAAGACGGCATAGCCGCAATTTGGCATGTAATAAAGTTTAATGTTTTCACAGGAAAATAATGGAAAATAATCTTAAAAAAAGAATTCTGATTGTTACAGGCATCTACCCACCTGACATAGGCGGACCGGCTTCATATGCCAGAACTTTGGCTCACAAATTGTCCGAAGATCATGATGTTAAAATTATTACCTACTCTTCGGTCAGGAAACATGAACAGGACAAAAATTATCCATTTACCGTAAAACGGATTTGGAAGAAAAATTTTTGGTTTTTTAAACATGCAGTATTTGGTCTGAAAGTTTTCTTTGCCTGCAAAACCAGTGATATTGTGTATTCATTGAGCTCTTTGAGCGGAGCAATCCCGTCTTTAGTTGGGGCAAGATTTTTTAACCCCGCCCTTGTTGGCAAGAGCGGGGTTAAAAAGAAGTTTTTTATTAGAATAGCGGGAGATTATGCCTGGCAAGTGGCGATAGAAAAAAACAAAAGCAGTCTACTGATAGATGATTTTCAAAAATCTAAAAAAACAGGCTGGATAGGTTTTTTACACAAGATTCAAGTCCGAGCCTGTAAAAGCGCCGATGAAGTTATTGTACCTTCAGAATACTTGGCCGGTATTGTCCGGGGTTGGGGAATTTCCGGAGATAAAATTAAGGTTATTTACAACGGTGTTGACTTCAAGCCGTCAGATTTAACCAAAGAAGAAGCCAAAAGACAAATTGGCATATTTGGCGATATTGTAGTTTCCGCGGGGCGCCTGGTTCCCTGGAAGGGTTTTCGAATGCTAATTAAGATGATGCCCCGCCTTTCGGAGATAAGCCAGCTTTTCCGTTTGGTCATAGTTGGCGATGGGCCTGACCAAAAAATATTAGAGTCAATGGTTAAAAACCTTGGTTTGGAAAGAAAAGTTTATCTAGTCGGCAGAAAATCACAGGAAGAGCTGGCGGTTTATTTGGCGGCGGCGGATATGTTTGTACTTAATACCGGTTATGAAGGTTTTTCTCATCAGATATTGGAAGCTATGACAGCCGGCATACCTATTATTACAACTGCTGTAGGCGGAAATAAAGAAGTTATCCGGCAGGGAGAAAATGGCTTTATGGTCAAATATCAGGATGAGTTTAACCTTGTTGAAGCCATTAAATCTCTTGAACAAAACGAGGAGTTGCAGGAAGAATTTAAAAAAGAAGGCAAAAAGACGTCAGAACATTTTAGTTCGGAAAAAATGTTTGAAGAAACTATTAAACTTTTAAACTCTTAAATTTTATTTTATGGCAAAAATTTTGATGATAACCGGTCTTGGCAGTGCCACCGACCTTGCTTCCGGTAAAAGGGGAGCGTTTTATAACACTCTTGAAGAATTCAGTAAGTATTGGGAAAGGATAGATATAATCTGCCCGAGAATCCCCAGAGGTTCAACCTCTGGGGGATTTGAGATTGAACCTCTTTTTGGAAATGTTTTTTTGCATATTTCGCCGTGGCCGTTAATTTTTCATCCGGTATGGTTTTTAAAAAAGGGGATACAAATTTATAAAGAACAAAAATTTGATCTGATGACTGTCCATGAATTCCCGCCTTTTTATAACGGCATTGGGGCAAAATTGTTGTGGTACAAAATTAGAGTACCCTATATTTTGGAAATTTTTCATATTCCTGGTTATCCGAGAGTCTCCAGCTTTAAAGAATTTATATACAAATTCTTCTTTAAGATTTTTATTAGATTTGATGCCTCAACAACAAAAGCGATAAGAGTTATGAATGGTCAGATGGTAGAACAAATGACTCATTTAGGTGTTCCAAGATCAAAAATAAACTTAATTCCTGCCGCTTATATTGACTTAGATGTTTTCAGGCCCATGAATTTGACCAAAGAATACGATCTTATCTTTATCGGCCGGCTGGAAAAAAATAAAGGAATCAGTCTGCTTCTTGATGCGGTAAAAAAGTTGAAGTTTAAAAACGATAATTTAAAACTTTTAATTGTGGGCGCTGGTCCTCTTGCGGAAGAGTTAAAATTAAAAGTTAAAAATGAAAAATTGGAAAAACAGGTCGTTTTCCACGGTTGGGCAAGTGACTCCCGCGAAATAGCGGAAATTCTTAACAAGTCAAAAATTCTTGTTATGCCGTCTTATAATGAAGGCGGGCCAAGGGTTGTTCTTGAGGCAATGGCCTGCGGAACGCCTGTTTTGGCAACCCTTGTCGGAATAGTACCTGATTTGTTCAAAAATGCCCCAGGAGGGGAGATTATCAATTGGGAGGCCGACGATATAGCCAGTAAAGCGGGGGAGTTGTTAAGTAATTCTGATAAGTACAAAGAATACAGTATTAACGGTCTTGAGATAGCTAAACAATTTGAAAGAAAAGAAGCGATAAAAAATTATGCTGACAGATTGAAAGAAATTATTGCATAAAGTTATCCACATTTTGCCTATTGTTATGTTTTTGTACCGACCTTATAATTAGAGATATGAAAAAATATTTTATTGTCGTTTCTCTTTTGGTCGTTTTCTCGTTCGTATTAAGCGGAGTGGCTGATGCCTCAAGTACAATCGGAACAAACATGAGTACCACGGGTACTTTTGCTCAGACTGTTAGTTCCGCAACTGCAGCTCTATTCCAAAATGCAGCCGGAACGCTTACAGTGCTTCAGGTGGACACTAATACTGGAACAGGAAGAGTGGGAGTCGGTGCTGCTCCTTCAACAACATTTGAAGTTCAGGGTACAGCCTCGGCATCTTATTTCTTGACTGGTAATACAATTCAAGTAGGCGGCGGTACTAACACTGCGTCAGTAGCTTATAATCGTTTTGGTTCTGTTGCTACTAATCGCTCTCTATCAGCTACTAATGATGTTTTGATTAATGGTAAACTTGAAGTAGACGGCAAGTCTTTCTTTGACGGTACTGCTTCGGTGGCTTCCGACTTTGAAGTGGGAGGTATAGCATCCATATCGAGTGTTCTTTATTTGACTAATGGGCAAGTCAGACCAGGTACGGGAGGCGATGGAGCTACGGCTTTCAGATTCCAAAATGCGGCCGGGACTCTATCTGTTCTAACTATTGATACTACAACCGGAAGAGGAAGAGTCGGCATCGGTGCCACTCCGGGAACTACTTTTGAAGTTCAGGGTACGGCTTCGGCGTCATATTTCTTGACTGGTAATACAATTCAGGTAGGCGGTTTTGCATCGGTAGCCTATAATCGTTTTGGTACTGTTGCTACTACCCACTCTCTGTCTGCCACTAATGATGTTTTGGTCAATGGTATTTTTGAGGTGGATGGCAAGTCTTTCTTTGATGGCACCGCTTCGGTGGCAAGTGATTTTGAAGTAACTGGTTATGCCTCGGCATCGAAAGGGTTTTTCCAAACCGATCTTGTGGTTGGTCACAATGTTGCCAGTTCTAGTACTATCTATTTAGCTGAATTTGGCGGTGGTGCCGGTACGGCTACCGTTAGCCTTCTTTTTGGAAGCAGTACCGCTTCATCAAAGGGGACTTGTTTCCAGATGAAGAATGATGTTGGGACTTGGGTTTATGCGCGTATTGCCGGTACGACATGGACTGTTAACGCTATAAAGTGCCATAACTAATTGGAGCAATGATTAGTAGCAAGCACGTTCCAATTATCACGGCGGTAAGCGTTGCGGTTCTGGCCGTAGCAATAGGGGTTATAAGTTTTTTACCATTAACAGATTACCTTAAATATGACCGATATGATAAAAAAGACTTTATTGACTCCAGTGTATATCAGGCAATCTTTTTAACAAATAACCAAGTCTACTTTGGTCACTTGAAAAATATCAGTTCTGATTATCTCATTTTGTCTGATGTTTACTATGCCAAGGTAAGCGAAAGCGGAACTGGCCAGCTTATAAAGCTTGGTATGATTGAGCCTCATGGCCCCAAAGACCAAATGACCATAAGTCGTAACCAAGTTTTATTCTGGGAAAACATGAGACCGGATTCTCAAGTCGTTAAGACCATCCAGAGCATGAAATCCCAAGGAAAATAAAAATGCAACTAATAAAAAATAAACTTCCCTTATATCTGTTCATTACGGTTTTGGCGGTTGGTCTTTGTCTGACCGGAGTTAATTACGCTAATGCTGCCGGTGATGCTTCTTTTCCGCAAGATACTTACGTGGCGCTTGATGTTGGGGATATTATCATAACCGCTGGTTCTGATGCTGACACAGTGGTTGCAACAAATACTACGATAACAGTTACGATCTCTTCCGGACAGAGTTTTAACATTAAATCAACAGGTCGGAAGTTATTAGAAAACAACGGTGGTTTTCAATATGTTTGCTCTGAAAGTAAATCATCACTTACCATAACCGTATCAACCGCAACGACAATAATAATAACACCGAGTTCAACAATTTGTGGCTCTACTGGCGGCGGCGGTTCCACTTATGGAGGCGGAGGCGGTGGAAGCACCACCACAACATCAACTGCGACCCCAACCTCAACTCCAACCGTGACTCCAACCCCGACTCCAAGTGCAAGCCCTGCTGTTTCAGCAACTCCTACTCCCGTCTCAACACCTACAACCGTTCCGACGCCTTCCCCTTCGTTGCCCACTGGAGGTAATGTTAAACTTTTTAGAAAAGCGAATGACCCCAAAATATATGTACAAACAAGTGAGGGCACTTTGAGTTGGATTAAAACATTGGAGGAATTTAATGCCAACAAGTATAAATGGTCTAATGTTAAGGTTGTTTCGGCTAAAGAATTTGCTAAGCTCCAAGCGGTTAAACCAAAAGCTATTGCTACCCCCACCGTTTCTAACAAATACAAAATTTTTAAGACCTCTTATCTTAATGTTCGGTCTTCTGCTTCTACCTCTGGTGCTTTACTAGGCAGACTGCCGGCGGGAACAGTAGTTGAAAGTTTAGGCCAACAAGGTTTGTGGTACAAGATAAAATACCAAACGAAAGACGGCTGGGTGCACAGCAATTATTTGCAGTCAGTTAAATAGTTTAAATTTTATTCAATAAACAAAAGACCCTTTCCGGGTCTTTTGTTTATTGAATTTAAGCCAATTTTATTGTAAGATCAGATAGTGAAAAATCTTTTGATTGTTACCCAAAAAGTAGATAAGAACGACCAGCTTCTCGGGTTTTTTGTTGATTGGATTAGCCGTTTTGCGGAAAAATTTGAAAAGGTCACTGTCTTATGTCTTGAAAAAGGAGAATTTAACTTACCACCGAAGATAAAAGTATTAAGCATGGGGAAAGACGGTGGAGCCGGAAAATTAAAACTACTTTTTAACTTTTACTTTCTACTTTTTACTCTACGCAAAGAATATGATGCGGTTTTTGTCCATATGAATCCACTGTGGGTTTTGTTGGGGGGAGGGTATTGGCGCTTAATGAAAAAGAAAATATTTTTCTGGTATACCAGTGGAGGGGTAACGGCTAAGTTAAAATTGGCGGAAAAATTTGCCGATACTATTTTTACCGCCTCAAAAGAAAGTTTTAGATTGCCTTCAAAAAAGTTGATTATAACCGGTCATGGCATTGATACCGAGTTATTTAAGCCGGATTTTTCGAGGTCGAACCTCAAAGAAGGGGCCTCGAGGTTCGACCTCGGGGAGATTAAGATTTTAAGCATAGGCAGAATTGCCGAGGTTAAAAATTACGAGACACTTATTGGGGCTGCCAAAATTTTGCGTGACAAAAATATAGAATTTTTGATAACAATTATAGGCGAACCTACCTTGAAAAAAGATAAGGATTATGAACAAAAACTTAAATCCTTGGTTAGCAAACTTGGACTTCAGGAGCATTTTAATTTTTTGGGCAAAATAAATCACCGAGATCTGGTTTCTTATTATCAAAGTCACCACCTGTTCGTTCATTTAAGCAAAACGGGAAGTTTGGACAAAACTATTCTTGAAGCAATGGCCAGCGGAATGAAGGTATTGAGTTCTAATGATGCGGCGCGGGCATTTCTATCAAAGGGATTATTGTTTAATGAAAATAACCCCGAAGAATTAGCTGATAAAATATTAAATTCAAGCGAAAAAAGTGCCGAGGATAATTTAAGAAGCTATGTCATAGAGAATCACAACCTAGACAAACTAATAGATAAGATTAGTAATATTATTATTGATTTTTAAGGGGTTAAAGTTTATACTGTCCCAATGAATTATCGTCGAAAATCTTGCCGTGTCTGCGGTTCCGGTGATTTTGTAAAAATTATTGATTTGGGTAAACAACCTTTGGCCAATGCTTTTTTAGCCAAAAAAGATTTTGATTTTGAGAAAAAATATCCTCTAAGAGTCTACTTTTGCAAAAAATGCCATCTGGTCCAGCTTCTGGATGTGGTTTCACCGGACACTCTATTTGGTGATTATGTTTACGTGTCTTCGACTTCGCCCAGTTTTGTTGCTCATTTTAAATCGTATGCCGAAGAGTTAAACAGCCGCTTTGGCATAAAAGGCAGATTGGTTGTTGATTTAGGAAGTAATGACGGAATTTTATTAAAACCTTTAAAAAAATTGGGAGCTGTCGTTCTTGGTATTGATCCCGCTAAAGACATAGCCAAAAAGGCCACAAAAGAAGGCATAGAAACTTGGCCTGACTTTTTTTCACCGGTTCTTGCGGAAAAAATATTAAAAAAGAAAGGCTGGGCTAAAATAATCACTGCGAACAATACATTTGCTCACATTGACGACTCTAAAGGTGTCGTCAATGGGGTAAAAAAACTTTTATCAGATGACGGAGTTTTTGTTATAGAAGTTCCATACCTTATAGATTTTTTGGAAAAAAAATTGTTTGACACTATTTATCATGAGCATCTGTCTTATTTTGCCCTGGAGCCTCTGGTAGCACTAATGGATGGTTCTGGTATGAATGTTTTTGATGTCCAAAGAGTCCCTTCGCATGGAGGTTCGGTCAGAGTGTTTATCCAGAAAAAAGGAGGACCACATGCCCCCTCCCGGTCCCTGAAGGAATTATCGGGGAAAGAAAAAAGTCTAAAATTGGATAAGATTTCAACGTACAAAAAATTTGCCGTTGAAGTTGGCGATAATAAGAAAAAATTAATCAGATTGCTAAAATCTTTAAAATCAAAAGGAGCCAACATTGCCGGTTATGGGGCTCCGGCAAAAGGAAACACCCTCTTGAATTATGTCGGAATAAATAATAAGATTCTGGAATATATCGTTGATGACAGTCCTTATAAACAAGGTCTTTATACTCCCGGAACCCACATTCCGGTTGTAAATATTGCACACATAAAAAGCGACCACCCTGATTTTCTGATTATTCTGGCGTGGAATTATGCCGAATCAATAATAAGTAAATGCCGGGAATTTCAAAGCCGGAGCGGAAAATTTATTATTCCTATTCCGGAACCAAAAATTATATGATACATCCCATAGTCAAAAAAGACATTGAGAATATTTTAGTCGGTATTAAAAAAGAGTCCAAGAAATTGGAAGGTAAAACCATTCTTATTACCGGAAGTTCCGGATTTTTGGGCAGTTATTTTATGGCGGTTTTTTCGGAGTTGAACAGAAGTTGTTTTAAGAAAAAATGTAAAGTTATCGCTTTGGATAATTATATTACCGGCGAGAAAAAAAATATTCTAGGGTTGTCTTATGATAAAAAATTTATAATCAAACAGTGTGATGTTAAATCTATGCCCAAGATTAAGGAACCAGTTGACTACATAATTCATGCGGCCGGCATCGCATCACCCGTGTATTATATGAAATATCCGATAGAAACAATTGAAGTCGGAACAAAGGGAACCCAGAATTTATTGGAACTTGCCCGTGAGAAGAAGGTGAAAAGCTTTTTATTTTTCAGTTCCAGCGAAATTTATGGCGATCCTCAAGAGGGAAATGTACCTACGCCCGAAACCTACAAAGGCCACGTTTCGTCTATCGGCCCGAGAGCTTGCTATGATGAATCAAAGCGTTTGGGCGAGACGCTTTGCACTGTTTATCACTCGCTTTATAAAGTGCCGGTCAAAATCGTAAGACCGTTCAATGTATACGGACCGGGCATGAAAGCCAATGATTATAGAGTGCTTCCCAGATTTTTGGTAAGCGCTATTAAGCGTGAACCAATGCCTATTCATGGCAATGGACTGCAAACCCGGACATATTCCTACATTTCAGATTCTATTGTCGGTTTTTTGAAAGTTCTTTTGTCTGATGACGGAGGAGAAGTTTATAATATAGGAAATGATCAGGACGAGATAAATCTTCTTGACTTGGCAAAGCTTATTGTAAAAAAAGTACCCGGATCACAAGTCGTAAACATACCGTACCCGGATTCTTATCCCGCGGATGAGCCTAAACGTCGATGCCCGGATATTACCAAAGCGAAAGCTAAACTTAGTTATAATCCCAAAGTAGATATATCTGATGGTGTCGGAAGACTTCTTCAATGGTATCGGGATACCTACTTTAATTCAGAGAATGTATCCAAAAAGACCTGATTATTATGCGAGAAGTTAAGAATATCTTATATTTTGGTATTTATAGTCCAAGTTATGCCCGCAATCTGGTAATTATCCGGGGCCTCAAAGAAAATGGTTTTAATGTTTTAGAATGCAACGTATCGGCTAAAGATCGCCTGTGGCCGGTAAAGTTATTTTTAAAGTTTCTAAAACAAATAGGCAAATTTGATTTAATGTTCGTTCCTTTTCCGGGCCAGGAAGTAATGTTCCTGGCCAGATTGTTAGTTTGGAGAAAACCGATTATTTTTGATGCCTTTACTTCTCATTATGGAGGTTACATCCTTGACCGGAAATATTTTCCAGAAAAAAGTTTCCGAGCCTATGTTTATAGATTTTTAGACAAATGGTCTTGCCGGCTCGCAGATTTGGTACTGCTCGATACTAATGCCCATATAAAGTTTTTTGTTGATGAATTTGATTTGCCGGCAGAAAAATTTCGCCGTCTTTGGATAGGATTTGATGAGGATGTATTTGTTCCAAGAGTTGAAACACATAATGAGCCGGTTTTTAGGGTGCTTTTTTTTGGAACTTATATTCCTGTTCAAGGGGTTAAATATATTATTGAATCTGCCAATCTTTTAAGGATCGAACCCATACATTTTGTTCTTGTGGGCAAAGGTCAGGATAAAGATAAGGCCGTAGAGAAGGTTAAAGCTTTGAATTTGGAAAATGTTGAATTTAAACCAATGCTCAGCCCGCATCAACTTGCCGACGAAATTGCAAAATCTGATGTTTGTTTGGGCCTTTTCGGCGATACGCCGAAAACTCTTTTGGCCATTCCTAACAAGGTATATGAATCTCTGGCGATGAAAAAGGCGGTTATTACAGCAGATACTCCGGCTGTGAGGGAACTTTTTGATGATGGTGATATGGTACTGGTAAAACGAGCCGATGGGCAGGCTATAGCTGAAGGAGTTAGAAAATTGATGAAAGACCCAGAACTTAAAGAAAAAATTGCAAATAACGGGCATAATAAGGTAATGAAATATGCCACAAACAAGATAATAGGTGAGACCTTAAAAGGATATATTTTCCAGCTTCAAAAATGACATTATCTGACCCATATAATAATTATTGGCAAAAACGCAAACCGCATGGTTTTCGTTACCGGTATAATGTTTTCAAAAAATGGATAGCTCCGGGTTCGCATGTTTTAGATGTCGGTTCAGGAGATGGAGCTTTGGCGGACTTTCTTCAGAACCAAAACGGGTGCGAAGTCACATGTATAGATGTTTCAGAGGTTGCCATAGAAAGGGTTAGATCCCTTGGATTAAAAGGCAGTGTCGTGGATATAGAAAAAAGTCTACCCTTTCCGGATAAAAGTTTTGATTATGTTGTTGCCAGCGAAGTGATTGAGCATATTCCGAGATCGGAGGATTTATTGCGGGAGATGGCCAGAATCAGTAAAAAATATGTCATTATATCCATACCGAATACCGGTTTCTGGAAATACAGACTCGGTCTTTTGGTTGGACATTTTCCGAAACAATGGGTGATGTTTCCATATGAGCATGTCCGGTTCTGGACACTGTCTGATTTTAAGAAAATGATTTCGGACCTTGGTTTTAAGCTGGAAGCATATGAAGCGGCCGCCGGCCGCAGATTTATCCGCGATATTTATCCAGATCTTTTTGCCAGCCAAATGTGTTATAAAATAAGAGTAAAATGATGAATATTTTAGTCGCGGGTTAGGCACCACCTGGTCATTGTCAAAATGACCTTTTTTGTTTATAATACACAGATAATTATATGAATCCTCGTGTCCTAATAGCCGGCTATGCATATATAAAAGAAAACTACTTTAACACTTTTAAATTTTATCCGGAAACGGGAGCAATAAATTTCTTATTGCCTAAAACATGGAAAGCAAAAAATGGCAAGATTGTTTTTTATCCACCCAAAGGACCGAATGTTTTTTTAGCAAAAGCTTATTTTTATCACTCGCAGCATCTTGTAATTGGTGGACTTTTGAAAGGATGGATACCAGCGTTTCCGTTTATACTTTTTAAACTTAGGAGAAAAATAGACATGGTTTATTCTCCGAGTGAACCAATTCTTCTCACTACTTTATATCAAGGACTGTGGTCAAGGGTGTTTGGTAAAAAGCACATTATTTTTACTTGGGAGAATATCCCATATGAGGATAAGTTTAAGGGTTTTAATTTGGCGATTAAAAAAATAATATTAAAGCTTAATCTTGCTTTTTGTGACGGTATAACTTGTGGCAATCAAAAAGCGCAATATATATTCAAAAAATATACAGACAAACCCATTGCGGTCATACCTCTAAGTGGAGTTGATTCTAATTTTTATGCCAAGGATTCTGGCTCAACTTTGAAAGATAAATTTATTTATACATTTGCCGGCGCTCTTGGATACAGAAAAGGAATACACCTTGTAGTTGAGGCATTAAAAACAGTTTTGCAGAGCATTCCGAACGCTCATCTAAACATTGTCGGCACCGGAGAATATGAAGAAAGTTTAAAGTTTAGAGTTAAAAGTTTAAATTTGGAAAAAAACATCACGTTTATTCCCTGGTCTAACGCAGAAGAGTTAAAGAAGGTGTTTTCTGAAAGTGACGTTTTTGTCTATCCGAGCTTATCTTATGAAGGTTGGGAAGAGCAATTTGGCTATTCAATAGCCGAAGCTTCGCTTATGAGCTTGCCTATTATTACAACCAAAACCGGGTCAATTGACGAGGTTGTTATTGATGGAAAAACCGGCATTTTGGTAAGTCCTGACAATAAAGAAGTGTTGGTTGGTGCAATGATTAAACTTGCCCAGGATGACAAACTAAGAGCTGAGATGGGCGAAAACGGCAGAAGATATATTATGGAGCACTATGGTTATGACGTCGTCGCTCGTAAATTTTACGATTTTTTCAATCTATTTAAATGAAACTTGTTTATTTAGCTAACTTAAGATTGCCGACAGAGAAGGCCTATGGTATCCAAATCGCCAAAATGTGCGAGGCTTTTGCCGGCTCCGGACTTGAAGTTATCCTGACTTTCCCGAAGAGAAATAATCCGAATATTCAGGGAGATTTTTTTGATTACTATTCGGTAAAGAAAAATTTTACTCTTAAACAAGTTGAGACCCCTGATTTTTATTGGCCCGGTTTTCTGGACAAGATAGCATTTCTTGTTAAAAATTATTTTTCCGCTAAAGCGCTAGTTAGAGAGGCGTTGAGAGAAAATTATGATATTTATTATACTCGTGACGAACATATTGCTTATATTTTGATCAAGAAGAACAAAAATGTCATTTTTGAATGTCATAGATTTTCAAATAAGAAAAAAGCGTTTTATCCGCATCTCAGAAAAATAGTAGCTATTTCCGACGGCTTAAAAGAAGATTTAGTAAAAAATGGCGTTAAGGAGTCCAACATATTCGTTGCAAGAGACGGTGTTGATTTGGCAGAATTTGCTATTGATGTATCAAAAAAAGATGCTCGGATTAAGACTGGTTTGCCACCGGATAAAAAAATAGCAATGTATACAGGACATCTTTTTGAGTGGAAAGGGGCAGGAGTACTTTTAGAGACGGCACGACAATGCCGTGAATTTTTATTTGTTTTTATTGGAGGAACCGATTATGATATCAATAAATTTAAAAAAAGAGCCGAAGGTTTTGACAATGTTCTGATTCTAGGACATAAACTTCACAAAGAAATCCCGGTTTTTTTGAAAGCGTCTGATATCCTGGTATTACCTAACTCTGCTCAAGAGGAAATTTCAAAGTTTTACACCTCCCCCTTAAAATTGTTTGAATATATGGCTTCTGGCCGGCCGATTGTGGCAAGTAATTTGCCTTCAATTGCAGAGGTTTTGAATGAAAAAAATTCTGTTTTGGTAAAGCCAGATAATGAGGAAGCACTGGCAGAAGGGATTAAGAAAATGCTAAGTGACTCTGTTTTAAGCACTAATTTAGCCAGGAAAGCCCTAGAAGATGTTCAAGAATACACTTGGCAGAAGAGAGCGGATAAAATATTAAATAAATTTTTTAATAATTAACATAAAAAACAAAAAACCGTTTTCGCCGGAGGAATTTAAAAATATATATTCAAAAGCAACCCGCTTGTGTGTTGATCTTGTAATTAAAACGCCGGAGGGTATTGTTTTGTCTTTAAGAAACATACCGCCATGGAAAGGACAGTGGCATTTGCCCGGAGGTACTGTTTTTTATAAAGAAAGAATTGCGGATACTGTAAGACGCATAGCTTTGGAGGAGTTGGGCGCCTCGGTAAATGTCGGTAAGCTATTGGGCTATATAGAATATATCAGCGAGGAAAGAGAGAGGGGATTCGGATATACGATAACGATGGTCTTTCTATGTTCCTTGAATAAAACCGACATGGAACCAAACGAGGAAGCATCAGAAATCAAAATATTTAAAGAATTACCTGAAAATATAATTGACGAACAGCGTGTATTTTTAGAATCAATATGGCAGGAAATTATGGATTAAATTGACGCCAAACTGGCGGTGGAGTAGAATCAAGACTAACATTTAAATAATATGGGTATAAAAGTTTTGGTGACAGGCGCCGGCGGGTTTATTGGTGCCAATCTGGTTCGTGCTCTTTTGGTACGCGGTGACGAAGTGCATATTTTAAGTCGGCCGGAAAGTTCTTATTGGCGCTTAGCCAAGATAAGGAGAAAACTTAAATTTCATAATGTCCACATAAACGATGGGTTTTCAGTTTTAAAGACGGTCAAAAAGATTCAACCCGAACAAGTGTTCCATCTGGCGCAGTATGGCGCTTTTCCTGCCGAGAACGACCATGGTTTGCTTCAGGAAGTTATTATTGGAGGAACGAGTTCTCTTTTTGAAGCTTGTTCTAAGGTCAGTTCGGTTAAATCTGTGGTTAACGCGGGAAGTGCTTCGGAATATGGCGCCAAGCGGTCAGTAATGAAAGAGAATATGTTGCTTGAGCCCAACACTCCCTATGGTTGCGCAAAGGCTTGGGCTACGTTGTACGGACAGCATTTAGCCCGCGAAAAAAATGTTCCTATTACAACCTTGAGGTTTTTTTCCGTGTTTGGTCCCTGGGAATCGCCCCCTCGGTTTATGTCTTCGGTTATTCTTTCATGTTTACGCGGCGTAGCGCCTAAAATTACCAATCCCCATTTGGTTCGCGATTTTATTTTTATTGATGATGTCGTGCGGGCTTGTATTTTGACTGCCGATAATCCTCATCCCGGGGAAGTAATCAATATAAGTTTTGGACATCAAATGACCCTGAAGGAAGCAGCTGGTATTATTTTAAAAAATACGGGAGCGAAGGTGAATGTTGATATTGGCGGAGCGGGCAGAAGCTTTGATAGAATCAATAATGTATGGCAAGCCGATATTTCAAAAGCGAAAAATCTTCTTGGCTGGCAGCCAAAACTTTCCCAAAAAGAGGGAATCGTTAAAAGTATAGAATGGTATCATGAAAACAAAAAATTATACAAAAATATCTAAAAAATCCGCGGACATTTTTTTGTTGGAAACCAAATCCTTAAGACTGGCTATATTAAAAGCAATATATGGTGGACGGTCGTCTCACATTGGTTCAGCTTTATCTGTCGTAGATTTAATTTATTATATTTATAAATATGTTCTTAAGTTTAATCCCAAAGATCCCGAAAAACCTGATCGGGACAGGTTTATTTTAAGTAAAGGATGGGCGGCTTCGGCTCTATATTCAGTGTTAGCTCGGATGGGATTTTTTTCAGAAGATTTTTTTGTAAAAAATTATTGTAGAGATGGAAGTTCTTTTATTGGTATTACTACCTTGAGCGGTATTCCAGGAATAGAAACAACAACAGGTTCTATGGGGCATGGCTTACCGATCGGAACAGGTATGGCTATTGCCGGTAAAATGGCCCGTAAACCTTACAGGGTATTTGTTTTAATAAGCGACGGTGAGCTTGATGAGGGTAGTACTTGGGAGAGTATATTCTTTGGAGGCCACCATGGGCTTGATAATCTGACAGTTATAATTGACTACAATAAATTACAATCTTTTGGTCCTGTCAAAAATATTTTGGACCCGGAGCCCATAGAAGACAAATTTAAAGCTTTTAAGTGGTCGGTTCAAAGAATTAACGGCCATGATTTGTATGAGATGGAAAGGGTTTTTTCTAAAATTCCATTTGAAAAAGGCAAGCCCAGTATTATTATTGCCGATACGATTAAGGGCAAAGGGATATCGTTTATGGAAAACAACAACGTCTGGCACTATAAACCGCCCAATAAAGAACAATTTGATCAGGCTTTAAAAGAACTTCAATCATGAGAAGCAAATTTATTGACACTACCATTGAATTAATGAGAAAAAATAAAAATATTTTCTTTTTAACCGCGGATATGGGATATGGCGCACTTGAAGGACTGTCCGAAGAATTTCCGGACCGTTTTATTAATGTTGGAGTTTCCGAAGCAAATGCAGCCGGTATTGCAGCCGGTTTGGCTTTGTCAGGATATAGGGTAATTTTTTATGCTCAAGCATCTTTTGCCACCATGAGATGTTTTGAGCAGGTTAGACTGGACATTGCTTCAAATAATTTAGATGTCAAAATAGTCGGCACTTCGGCCGGATTTACATTGTGCCAATATGGGGTGAGCCACTTTGCCATGGAAGACGTCGGACTTATGCGTCTTTTGCCGAACATGAAGATACTTTGTCCGGGGGATATCTTAGAAGCTGAATTGGCAACTAAATTTGCCCTGAAAAATCAAGGGCCGTTTTATTTAAGAATAGGAAGAACCAACAATGGACCGGATGTAAAAGTTCATTCTAAAAATACATTAGATATCAGCAGGATTATTAAAATTAAAGACGGTAAAAATGTTGCCCTGATTACTTCCGGCAGTATGATGCTCACTGCCCTTAAGGTGAAAGATGTTCTTGAATCTAAAGGAGTTTCTACAGCTCTTTTTTCTGTGCCGATGGTAAAACCAATTGACCAAACAGGAATCAAAAAAATCCAGGATAAATTTAAAATGATTGTTTCAATTGAGGAGCATTATATTACCGGCGGAGCCGGTAGCGCCATAGAAGAAGTTATTACTGGTCGCAATGGTGCAAAATTGTTAAAGTTAGGAAATCCGGATATTTTTCTTCATGTAACCGGGTCCCGAGATTATCTGTTAAGTAAATGCGGTCTTTCTCCTGTTAAAATTGCCTCCCGAGTCATGTCCGGTCTTAAAAATAAGCATAACAATTCTAATGAAAAGATTTAAGCAAAACTTTAAGAAAATAAAACTGGAAACTTTCTTTATCAGACGTCTCTGGGAGGAAGGATATGGGCCGCGTTATTGGTGGCCTTATGCCAAAAACAGGTTTTTTGGTGGCTATTTATTCCGCGGGTTGCCAAGGTATGATTATCAGGCTGACCCGAATTTTGAGCTCCACACTATTTGCTGTAAAAGGGATATATGGATGCTGGCCTGGATGATACGTTCCTTTGTTTCAATATCAGGATTGAAGCCCGTTGTTGTTATTCACGAGGACGGCTCAATAGATAAAATTACTGCGGAATTAATTTACAGTAAATTTCCAAATACCAAGATAATGTTTAAGGAAGAAACGACCAAGAAGATATTAGAAATGACAGACCTTCCTGATATTATCAAAAAAGCCCGCAGAGAGTGTCACTTTTTCCTTGACCGTCTGGTGAATATTTTTGTATTCAGTAATGCTAAACATATTATTGTCAGTGATACCGACATCCTTTTTTATAAATATCCCCAGGAGATAGTGGATTTTGTAAACGATAGGGCCGGTTGCGACGCTATGGTACAACGCCAGATTGGTGATGAGATTACCTTTGACCTGGGTATGGATGATTTTTATACTGAGAAATATAAACTCAATGAAAGCAAGGTTACCTTGCTGAACGGCGGTTATGTGGTTATTAACAAAGACAAATTTAACATCGGACAATTGGCGGAGTTTCTTGAGCATACCAAACGGACTTTCGGGGATTATTTTATAGAAATGGCTGGTTTTGAATGTCTTTTGGCCCAAGTAAATTATAAATTTTTATCTCCGGAGAGGTATGCCATCAAATGGTTCTTGAATGATGCTATGGTGATGAAGCATTATACCAGTCCGCGCCGCTATGAGATGTTTGCTTACGGAATTGACAAAGCGATAGAGGCGGCAGATTCTGGGCATAAAAAAGATTGACCCCGCCGTTGGGAAGCCCTACTATTTTTAGCATGCACTTCGTATACATTCTAAGACTTAACAATGGACAACTATATATAGGTTTTACTAAAGATTTGAAAAAGCGCTTGAAGGAACACGAATCTGGTAAGGTTTTTACAACAAAGAAGTATTTACCTCTGGAACTAATCTACTATGAGTGCTATAGCGCTTTTTTAGATGCTAAAAATAGAGAATCTAAAATCAAGCAATTTGGCAGCACTTATTCTCAACTTAAAAAACGTATAGCCCATAGTATCGGGGCTTCCCAACGGCGGGGTTGACTTATTATCTGATTTTTTTATAATTATACAATGAAATTTAAATCTTCCAAATTCAGACCCGTTAAAGACAAAATTCATTATGGTGGTGCAATTATAACAAACGAAGAAATTAATGCTCTTTTGGCTACAATAAACAATAACGGCGGTTTTAACTGGACGGTAGGCGAGAAGGGTTCTGAATTTGAAAAAGCCTTAGCTAAGTATACTGGTCATAAAAATGTGGTTTTTACGAACTCCGGCTCGTCGGCTCTCTTGTTGGGTTTATTGGCTTTAAATTTTCCCAAAGGTTCCCGCGTTGTTCTTCCTGCTACGACTTTTCCGACTGCCTTTAGCTCTATTATTTATGCAGGATATAAACCCCTTGTGATTGATTCAAAGGTTGAAACATTCAATATAGATGAAAAAGAGCTGGATAAGGCCTTTAAGAATTTCCCCAACATAAAGGCGGTTATTGCCGTTAACATAGCCGGAAACATTCCTAATCTAACCGCAATCAGAAAAACTACAAAAAAATATGGCGCTAAATTGATTTTGGATAATTGCGATGGTTTTGGAGGAGTCTATGACAATAAACCCGTTGAGTCGCTTGCCGATGTGGCCGCAACATCTTTCCATGCTGCTCATATTATTACAACCGGTGAAGGTGGAGCAGTTTTTACAAGCGATCCGGAAATAGCAATCCGGGCCAGGCAATTCAGGGATTGGGGGAGAGAGGGCGGTGATGATGCATCGACTGAACTTGCCGGCTTACCGACAGATTATCCCAAGAGGTACAGTTATCCTGTTCTGGGCTTTAATTTAAAACCCTTGGAGTTGCAAGCGGCTGTAGGACTAGTTCAGTTAAAAAAATTAGAAAAATTTAAAAAAATACGAGCCAATAACTTTAGGCAATTAAACAGGATTTTCTCAAAATACCCGGAATTGTTCAGGCCGGTCAGAACCGAAGAGAATGCTACTCCTTGTTGGTTTTCCTTTCCTATTTTTGTTAACGGTGTTTCAAGATTATCTTTTGCCAATCACTTTTTAAAAAATAATATTGAAACTAGGCCAATATTTTCTGGCAATATATTGCGTCATCCGATAGGCGAAGCGGATTCTTTGGGATCTTGTCCGAATGCGGATGAGATACTCAAGAAAGGTCTATTTATCGGATTATCGCCTCGCACCACGCCGGAGATGGTCAAATTTATTGAGAAGACGGTAGATGATTTTGCCGACACAGTAAAGCCCGCCTCTAAAAATAAAAGTTAATACTTAACAGTAGCCATTAAGCATTATTCCGGCTCCCCCATGCTTCTAAGCGCGGGGCCCTTGCGGAAGCTTAATAAATGTGGTACTATTTCGTTAACTAAATTTCTAACTTATGGCCTTAGATCTGGAGAAGATTTTAAAAGATAAGACCATTTTGATTACCGGTGGGACCGGTTCTTTTGGCGAGAAAGTTGTCGATAAGCTGCTAGGTTTCAGCCCTAAAAAATTAGTTATTTTTAGCCGTGATGAGAAAAAACAGTTTGACATGAACAATAAGTTAAACGACGACCGTTTAGGATTTATTGTTGGTGATGTTCGCGACAGACAATCAGTTGAACACGCTATGCATGGAATAGACATGGTTTTCCATGCGGCTGCCTTGAAACAAGTTCCCAGCTGTGAATTTTTTCCTATTGAAGCTATACGGACCAACACTCTCGGTTCGTTCAATGTTATCAACGCGGCTATTGATAACGGCGTGAAAAATTTGGTCTTGTTGAGTACCGACAAAGCTGTCCACCCCGTAAGTGTAATGGGTATGTCTAAGGCACTGGCTGAAAGGGTCATGATTGCCGCTTCTCGCCAAGGTAGAGGCAATACAACTCTATCCGGTACTCGTTATGGCAACGTAATGTATACGCGCGGGTCGGTAATACCATTCTTTATCAGTCAAATGAAAGCAAAACAACCCCTTTCAGTGACCAATAAGGATATGACCAGGTTTATGATGTCCCTTGATGATTCGGTGAATTTGGTTCTCTATGCCCTTGCCTACGGCAAAAAAGGGGAAATTTATGTGCGCAAATCTCCTGCGGCCACAGTAGGCGATACTGCCCAGGCCTTAATGGAGTTATTTAACTATAAAAAAAAGGTTTTAAATATAGGGATTAGACCGGGGGAAAAGACTCATGAAACACTTATCTCATCTGAAGAGCTTAGGCGGACTAGGGATATGGGAGACTACTATAAAATTTCACCCGAACTGTCAAAAATTGACTCAAGAGAGTATTTTTTCAAAGGTGAAAACGAACTCAACATACCGGTTGAAGGATATACTTCTGCCAACACCGTAAAATTATCGGTTAAAGAGATCAAAAAACTTTTACTTTCTCTGCCGGAAATTAAACAAGAACTGAGTCTTCTCAAAAAGGGCAACTTTTATAAATAGTTTTTTATTAACACGAAATTCTATAATATGATTCAAATAATAGTTACCGGTGCAAGCGGGCTTTTAGGCTCTCAACTCGTGCGAACATTTAAAGAACAAGGCCACGAAGTATTGGCTGTTTTTAATCAAAAGCCGGAATTGATAACTTCAGATGTAAACAAGGTTCAATGCGATATTTTTAGTGAAGAGGCCGTCCTGTCTTTAAAAGAGTATATTAAACCCTCATCTTTAATTATTCATTGCGCCGCCATCACCGCCGTTGATCTGTGCGAAAAGGATAAGGAACTATGCAAGGCGGTAAACATTGATGGGACAAAAAACATTTGCAAACTCGCTCGTCAGACGAAATCACAACTTATCTATATTTCTACCGCCTCTGTTTTTGATGGTAAAAAGGGAAATTATAAAGAACCAGACAAGACAAATCCGATAAATTATTATAATTTTTCTAAGGTCGAAGGAGAACGTTCTGTTCTTGAATATGAAAGAGGAATAGTTATAAGAACAATTCCTCTTGGCCTGCATCTTGCAGGCAGAAAGCCCGCAAGTTTTTTGGAATGGCTTGTTAACTCTTTTAAAAATGATTTAGATGTTGATCTTTTTACTGATGTCAGAATAAATCCTCTAACCACAACGACCATAGCTGACCTTATCGCAAAAATACCGTCTTTAATGGACAGAGGGTTGCTACACTTGGGTAGCAGAGACGTGGTTTCAAAAGCGGACATTGGACTGAAAGTGGTCGGTTTTTTTCCTAAATATGGGGGTAAGATCAACTTAATTAGTTTGAACGAAAATAATCAAAATTTTGCAAGCCGGCCTAAAGAAATGTGGCTCAATGTGGATAAGGCCTTATCATTTGGCCTAAACTTGCCGGAAGCTTTATCGGATATTAATAGATACTTGAATGGAAAAAAGTTATTATAAAAATTACTTTGTTTTAGAAAAGATGCACTGGCTATTCAGGATAAGGAGGAAAATATTTCTCTATTTTGTTGGTAAATATACTAAACCTAACGCTAAGATTTTTGACTTTGGCTGCGGGTCAGGATACTTGGTAGGGGAACTTCAAAAAATGGGCTATGATACCTATGGCCTTGATTTTGAGAAATATGCCATAGATTACGGCCTGAATCAGGGCATTAACAATTTAAAACTGGCAACCGGAGAAAAAATAGATTATCCCGATGAAACTTTTAATATCGTGACGGCCTTTGATGTCTTAGAGCATATTGAAAACGAAAAACCTATAATTAAAGAACTGGTCAGAATTTTAAAACCCGGCGGAAAAATGATAATAAGCGTTCCGGCTTATATGTGGCTGTGGGGTGTCCAGGATGATATCTCACATCACTTCAGGCGGTATACGGCCGGTTCGTTAGTTAATGTTTTTAAAAATCTTCCGGAGTTAAAAGTAATCAGAAAAACATATTTTAATACGTTTCTTTTTCCGCCGATAGCAGTTGTCCGGTTATTCAGTAAATGGTTTAATATAAAGAATAGAAATTCAGATTTTGATATAAAAACAGGTTTTCTGGATGTGATTTTTTATCACGTCTTTAATCTGGAACATCACTTTTTAAAATTTATTGATTTTCCTTTCGGGGTTTCCATACTTTTGGTTTTAGAAAAAAATGCCGACAATATTTAAAAACAATTGCTGGATCCTTGTTTTACTGGCAGTTTTTATTTTTCTTAGATTTTTGGGTATAGGCCAATATATTCATCAGGACGAATACCGGTGGGTTGATATTGCCAATAGTGTTGCGGCCGGTGTTACTAATCCGGAAGCAATTTCTCCGCATCCGCCGCTGACGCAAGGCCTGTTTTATCTTTTTTCTATATTTGAGAAAATTTTTAACTATAACAATCTCAGACTTATTCCGTTATTTTTTAGTACTCTCTGTTTTGTCCTTATTTGTTTAATCTCTTTAAGGCCTAACGGCAATCGTAGAGAGGCATATATTGCCACCGGCCTTTTTACGCTGAACATATATAGTTTAATTGCCGGACTTCAAATTGATATTGACGGCGCAATTTTACCATTCTTTGTTTTATTGTCTTATTATTTTTATCTTCGTTGGATAACCGATAAAGACAGAAGATTTGTTCTGCCTTTTATTGCGGCAATGGCAGGCGGATTTTTGGCTAAAGAAAGCTTTGCTTTGTTCTTCGGAGCTTTGGCGGCCGAATATGTTTGGACGGTTTATGAAAGAGGGGAATTTAAGGCCAATATTAAAAAGTTTATTTATCTGTTCGGCGGCCTGGTTTTATCGGTGGGGGCTTTTTATGTTTTCTATGGTTCCAGCCACCCGTGGTTCGTTGAATATACACTAAACCACCTAAAGACGGCCAGGAATTTTGGATCAAGGTCGTATTTTGATTTATTTCTCCGGTTCTTCAAGTTTTTGATTTGGTTATCGCCACTTCTAACCCTGCCGGTTATTTATGGAGTATTCAAAAAGGAAATATTCAATAAGCATAGGATTTGGTATATTTACATATTTTTTAATGCCCTTTTTTATCTTGTTGTTTTTAATTTTTCCACGCTTCCAATAGAAAGATATCTGATGAGCATTATAATCCCGGCTATCTTTATAAGCTCGGACATTATCTGTTTGTTAACTCAAAATCTTAGAATAAATAAAAAATATGTATTTATTAGCGTTGTCGGATTTATTATTCTCGCAACTGTCACGGTTCTGATAAATAATCAAGTTATACCTCTTAATCCCAAAGAAGCATATATAGATAAATTAAAATCTTTAGATTTTAATTTCCTGATTCCCCTGACCGGCGGTTCCGGGCCGATAGGATTTTATGCTTCGGCACAATTTGTTCTTTGGGCATGGCTTATTTGTGCAATCGGATTATTTTTAAACAAAAAATCTTTTGCTCTGTATGTGTTCTTGGTATTTGGTCTTGGTTATAATCTCTTTCTTTCAAATGAGTTTCTGTTCGGAAACCTATATGGCAGCGTAGATAAAATGACAAAAAAGTCAGTTGAGTACGTGATAAATAATAAGAAAATTGACGGAGTGATAACTTACTATGATGCGGGGGTTTATTACCTTAAAAAAGCTGATAAATATGACTCAAGATTTTATACTGCTCCCAAACGTAATTATGCTCCCAAGATAGCAGATTACCGAGGTCATTATATGATTGTTGACTTTCCTGCCATTGATAAAACAAGTCAATATTGGAAGCTCATATCAAGGTGCAAATTAGACCAAAAATTCACAGATAAATATGTAGATTCTTATATCTTTGATTGCCGCACTTTGCCGGCAAAACTACCCCCGATTTAATTAGAAGTCATGGTTGACAAATTATAAAAATTTACATATAATATTGTAAACAATGAATAACCCAAACGGACCATATTTATCTATCGTTTTGCCTATTTTTAACGAAGAAAAAACACTCCCGGAATTAATGGAGGAACTTTATTCTGTTTGTAATTCTTTAAACAAAGATTATGAAATAATTTTTGTTGACGACTGTTCTCGCGACAGAACACCGGAGATTCTGAAACAGTATGCAGATAAGGATCCGAGAGTTAAGGTCATTCGCCTCTCCAGGAATTTCAGGCACCAAGCCGCTTTAAGCGCCGGTATTGATGCCTCAAGCGGCGAACTTGTTGTGACAATGGATAGCGACCTGCAACATCCGCCCTACCTAATCCCGGAATTTATTAAACAGGCAGAAGATGGATTCGACATTGTTATTGGAGAACGGATATCCAACAAGCAGAACTCTTTCTTAAGAGAAGCAATAGGAAAAGCTATATATAAGTTTCTTAGCCTCTCTACTGGCCTTGAGTTTAAAAATGCCAGTGATTTTGTTTTATATAAAAAGTCGGTAATCAAGGTAATTAAAAGTTTACCCGAAAGAGAGAAGTTCTTTAGGGGCTTAGCTCAATGGGTCGGTTTTAAGAAAAAATATGTTCCGTATGAGGTTAGAGCCCGCAAACATGGCAAGCCCACATCTATTCGAGGAATAGCCCGTTTTATTCTGAATGGAGTAACATCATTTTCTGCTTTTCCTCTCCGGCTTTCATTTTGGCTCGGCGTGATAATCTTTATATTTAGCGCCGGTTATGGCCTGGAAGTTATAATCGAGCATTTTTTGTATCCCGGTTCTTTCGTCAACGGCTTCACGGCGCTGGTTATCGTTGTTCTTGCTTTGGGCAGTATTCAGTTGATGGTCATCGGCGTTATTGGAGAATATCTTTACAAAATGTTTAACGAAATAAAAGGCCGCCCAGTGTATATTGTCGCTGAAAAAAAGAATTTGGATTAATTATTAAATTTAATGTTAAAAATCATTGCTGATGATCTGGGTCTCCATAAAGCCGTTAATAGCGGTATTATTTTTTTACTGAAAGAAAAAAAAATTGACGGCGCATCTTTAATGGCCAACGGTGAAGAATTTGAAGATGCAGTCAGGCAATGTTTGGAGAACCAGCTTTCAAATATAGGCGTTCATTTGAATTTAGTTGAACAGCGGTCGGTTTTATCTGACGAGCCGATGCCAAAAAATCACCGTATTTTTTTTATAAAATATCTTCTGGGCTTGATAAATAAAGATTTTATCAGCAGAGAGTTAAAAGCTCAAGTTGAAAAAATTATTCAAGCGGGTATAAAACCTATTTTTTTGAACGGAAACCAGCATCTCCATCTTTTGTCGGGAATTATGGACATTACCATTAAACTGGCTAAAGAATACAGGATACCCTATATAAGAATAGTAAACGAGCCGACAACCCTAAGGAAAGGAAAATTGTTTAGGGAACTCCAACTGGCCTTTTTGAATTTTCTGTCCCGATCTGCGAAAAGAAAAATTAAAAAAGCCGGTCTTGGGTGCAATGACTATTTTGTGGGATTTATTGATGCCGGTGAGATGAATATTAAAACAACACAAGAAGCTGAAGTATTGTTTGAAAAATATCCGAACAACATGATTGAACTTGGCTGTCATCCCGGATACGAAAATGACGACCTGAAGACAAAATTCAAACATTGGGGAAATTATAATTGGCAGAAAGAACTGGAATTATTAAACAAAAGAAATCTGTTATGAAAAAAATAATTTATATCAGTTATACAAGATTAGATTATTCTTTAAATTCGGTTTACATAAAAGGCTTGCGTCAAAATGGCGCTGAAGTTTTGTGTTATAAACTTCCTTCCAAAGATATCGGAAGCCACCTGAAGGCTTTAAACTTCGTCCGCGATAACAAAAAAAATTCTGATGCTCTTATTGTGGGTTATGACAGTTCTAACCTGGCGGTTTTTCTCCGTCCGTTCTATTGGAAAAAAATAATCTATTCTGCTGTTTTGCCGGTTTATGAACGTTTGGTATTCTCTCGCGGATTGGCGTCTCCATTTTCGCCGAAAGGAATATATTATTGGCTGATAGATTGTTTGGCTTTTAATTTTTCTAATTTGATAATGGTGGAAAGCAATCAACAGGCTGAATATATCAGTAAATCCTACTTTGTTTCCAGAAAAAAACTTTTCCGTGCATGGATAGGTGTTGATGATGATAAATTTTTTTATGACCCGTCAATTCCTAAATTGCCGGTGTTCACGGTTGTTTTTCGCGGAGCTCTTATGCCCGAAGCAGGAGCGGAATATGTTGTTCAGGCCGCCAAAATCTTAGAAGGGGAGAATATAAAATTTATAATGCAAAGCGGCGGAATGTTACTGGATAAAATAGAAAAGATAAAAAAAGAATTAAATCCAAAAAATCTTGAATTAAGGTCGGACCTTCTTCCCTATGAAGAGTTAAGGGTATTGATGCAAAAATGTCATTTAAGTCTGGGCCAGTTGTCTGACCATACCCGCCTGGACAGAACAATACCTCACAAAGTATATGAATCACTGATTATGAAATTGCCATATCTAACCGCCTCCAATAAAGGCATTCTTGAGCTTGTCAAAGACGGGGAAACTTGCCTTGCTTGTAAACCGGCCAATGCCAGATCGTTGGCCGATAAAATACTGTGGGCCAAAAATAATTCTCAGGAACTGGAAAAAATAGCAAAAAACGGCTATGAATTTTATACTCAAAATCTTACACCTCAAATTATTGCCGGAAGATTACTGAACAAAATGGAATCTCCTGTTTAGGGTTGCAACCCAACTCATTTTTTGTTATTTTGACCCAAGAATTCTGTTCAATAGGAGTACTTTAAAAATGGATATCCAGACAGGAATCCAGATACGAAAGAGCCAAGAATCACCGCCTTTGTTAAAAAACATCAGGGATCCTAAGTTTCTATTGATGTATTCGCCTCAACGGCATGATCTAATTTATGGTACGGTAAAGCCGGAATCTTCTCTAGGCAATCTTTATCTTGCGGCCGCACTTGAGGATAATGGTTTTCAGACCGATGTTCTGGACTGTTGCGTCGGCAACGAAAAATATCCGATGGAGAGATCCTTTAACCGGGTTACGCCCCTTGCCAATGGTATGGTCAGGGTCGGACTGTCTCCGGAAGATATTCTGACAGAAGCAGCCCCATATGATGTTATCGGAGTCAGCTCAATTTTTACTCCTCAAACTTACATGGTTGAGGAAATAGTTCGGCTCATTTCTCAAACTTTTCCGGAAAAAATGCTGATTATGGGAGGGATAAATGCCCGTTCCCAGCTGAAAAGATTTTTTGATGCGGGAGCCAAACTTATTTGCATGTCAGAAGCTGAAAGAACGATAGTTGAGATAGGAAATATTCTACGGAGGGGGAGTCAAGATTTTTCAGGCGTACAAGGGGTAGCGTTTTTGAATAACGGGAGAATTCAAATTAATCCGATGATTGATATTGAATATAATCTGGATAATCTTCCGATTCCGGCCAGACGCAAACTTCCACTTGAACGCATTGCCGAGATTAATCGGCCTCATGGCGGTTCTTTTGTAAAACCCGGCAGTCTTGAAAAACCTGGAATATATGTTCCGTTTACGACATCAAGAGGTTGTCCGTATGATTGCGATTTTTGCCATATTTCTGGAGAAAAAGAAGGTTCAGATACGGGCTATATCGGTAAATTCAGATTTCAGTCGGTTGAGCGGGTAGAAAGAGAAATAATGGCGATTAAGGAACTCGGTGTGGAATATATTTATATTGAAGACGATTCTCTCTTAGCCAAGAAAAAAAGAGCGCTGGACATATTCAGGATGCTTATTAAATACGGCTTCAAGCTCGGCGACGTTAACGGTGTTAATTTATCTCATCTTCACAAAAACGAAAAAGGCAGGATTGTTGTAGACAATGAAATGCTTGAAACAATGGCTGAAGCCGGTTTTGACCGCTTGTCATTTCCAGTTGAGTCCGGCTCTCAAAGAATAATAGACAGATGGGCTTCCGGTAAAATCAGCCATGAAACTTATGATATTTCTGCTTTGATAAAAAAAGCCAATTCTCTCGGCATTACAGTATCAAGCTGTTATCTCATCGGTTATCCGGATGAAACCGAAGAGGAGCTGTATGAAACTCTTGTTGCCGCCCGAAGACATTTAGATGCCGGCTCAACTTATGTTAACTTCACCATAGTTACGCCTTTTCCTGGCACGGAACTGTATAACTATGTTATTCGGGAAAATAAACTTTTACCCGGCATTGATATTGCCGATCTTGATTGGATGCGCCCGTCAATAAAAACACTGATTGACCCGAGCGTTATAGAGTTCGTTTCCAAGTATATGTGGAAATTTATAAACAGACCTGAAAGAATTGCCATGATCCGCGCTATGGCGCCGGGTCAATAAAAAACGACCCCCTCTAACGGGGTCTTTTATTTTTTTATGTTTTGATAGAGTTCAATATACTGGTCTGCCATCTTTTCAACGCTGAAGTTGGTGCGGATCTTGTTGATGCAATATTGTTTCATTTTTTCAATTTCCGGAGATGATAAATTTAATAAGAATTCTATTCCGTTTTTTAAATCATCGGCGTTTCTGTATTCGGCAACATAGCCGTTTACTTTATGTTCAATTAGTTCCGGTATGCCTCCGGTTTGGAAGCTGACAACCGGCAAGCCGCAGGCCATTGCCTCAAGGACAACCAGGGGACAGTTGTCTGCGACGGACGGATATAAAAGTATATCGGCGGCGGAATAGTATTTTGCCAAGGCATCAGGGGAAGCTATATAGCTGATTGTTTTGGACCTGGAATCGCCATGGCCCATGTCGCCCCCTAAATCCACGAAAAAGGCCCTAGAATCGCCCTTAAACGCACTTATGGCCTCTTGGGCGTAGTTACCCCCTTTCCAGGGGTTAGAAGTCCCTCCTTTGGCCACAATGAGGACAATACGCTTATTTGTGGGTAAACCAAGATCCGACCTCAATTTATTGAGTTTATTGAGGTTTAACCTCAAGGGCTTAAAGACAGTTGTATTTATTCCGTTATAAATTACCGACAGGGGCTTATCTTTAAGAACGCTTTGTCCTACTTTGTCTGCCAGCCAGTTAGAAGGAGTTACTATTTGAAAATGAGAATTTTTATAAATTCCGGCCTTTGTTCTTTCTAAATATTTTTCGTTATGCCAGGCGATAGCCGGCGGTATATTTAAAGACGGACAAACAAAAAATCCTTCATTATTAATTTTACCACCGAAAGCGTGAGCGCAGTGGGCGGTAATCGGCCACATATCATGAAGCGTCCAGACAACCGGTTTCGTGCGGGATATTTTTTCAAGCGTATTTAAATTAAAATAATTACCGTGAAGATTATGGCAATGTATAATGTCGGCTTTTTTAAACTCTTCAGTTTTCAGAATATGATCTGAGGAAAAAAGGTCTATATCGTCGGCAAGCCAGTAAGCTAATTTTCTGCGCACTTTGCCGGAAAATGAGCCGATATCATTAAGAATCTTGATATTTTTTTCATCAGAATATTTTCTGCCGACGAACATAGAGGTTTGGTGGCCTCTTTTTTCAAGTTCTTTTTTTAGTGAGTAGGCGACCTTTGCCGCCCCGCCTTTTGAGTCAAGAGTATTTATTTGGAGAATCTTCATTTGTAGAAGTCAACAATTTTTTTACACACAAATTTTATATCCGAATCTTTAAGGAAAGATGATGAGGGTAGCCATAAACCGTGTTGTCCGGCATAAGTTGCAACCGGAAAATGGCCTTTTACATTTTTGTAAATCGGCTGGGAATGTATGGCCGGATAAAATGACCTTGAACCGATACCTTGTTCTTTAAGATAATTCTGGAGAGCTTTGGCATTAGGAATCATTATTTCAATAAACCATGGCGAGGTTTCCCTTGAAGTATTAATGAATTTTATCTCGGAGACACCCTTAAGATGTTTTTGATATAGAGCCAGCATGGCTTTTTTGCGTTCTACTCTGGACGGCAGTTTTTTCATCTGTTCAATACCTAGAACTGCCTGAAGGTCCGTAAATTTAAAATTCCAGCCCATCTCGTCGTGCAAATCAACTCCGGCTTTGACCCTTCCGAAATCTTTCAATTTTTCTATCCTCTCATAAAGTTTTTTGTTGTCGGTAATAAGCGCTCCGCCTTGTCCGGTCGTAATAATTTTAGGAACGCTGAAAGAAAAACTGCCGATAAGACCGTAACGACCGAGATGCTTTCCGTTGTGAAATGAACCGAGTGACTGAGCGGCATCTTCAATGAGACATATTTTTTTATCCTTGCATAACTTTTTGAGCTTATTTAACTCTCCGGCCCTACCGTTAATTGAAACATGAATGATAGCCTTTGTTTTGGAAGTTATAGCTTTACTTACGAGTTTAGTGTCAAGGCACAGTGAATCGTCAACATCAACAAAAACCGGTTTAGCTCCGGCCATGACTACAGCATTTGGCGTGGCTATCATTGTATAGTCGGGGACGATAACCTCATCGCCATTTTTAATATCTAAAGCTTTAAGGGCTAAAAATAGACTGATCGTTCCATTTGATACAACACTGCAATATTTGGCTTCGGTATAATCGCAGATCATTTTTTCCAATTCTTCTGTTTTTTTAAATTCCATCAGCCATCCGCCCGAATTTAAATAATCAAGGATTGCCTTTTTCTCTTCTTTGCCGTACCACGGTTCCATTTGATTAATAAATTTAGTTTTCATGTTTTGCTAATTCTTTGTTGCCTCCACATTCAGACTGATTAAAATTCCTTTTTTGCTGTCCATGTGGGGAACATAGGCCTGAGAGTGATCGTCATAATCTTTATGGATTGTTTTTTTCCAGTCATACCTGTGAATATTTTTAAATCCGGCAGATTGGAGAACCTTTTTTAAAGATTTAAAATCATATGCGGTCTTATGGTAGATGATTATATCTTTACTTTTTTCTTTTACAGGCATTTTGCCATAGAGAGGGCCTAAAATTCCTTGATGGTCCAAATCTTTTTTATATTTCAAATAAACTTGAACGATGGCTTCAAAATCGGGAACCGCTATCCTCAGAACGCCTCCGGGTTTTAATATTCTGTGCCATTCTTTGAGAACCCTTTCTCCTTCTGCACGGTCAAAATATTCAAAACTGTGAGAAGTATATATCAGGTCAACTGAGTTATCAGAAAACATCGGCAATCTTTTTATGTCGTGTCTGTAATCCAAGCGGGGTTGGTCATCTAAGTCTATATGTATAAATCCCGGGATATATCTTTTCCAGGATCCTAAATAGAGTTGTGTTTTTTTATTTTTTTTCACCTTTCATTTTTTTACAGTAATACCTTGTCTTCAACAAAAGGACCGTTTTTTAGCTCTATCATTTCGGCATCATCCATAATGTGAATGCCGTAACCGCCGTCAACAAGGAACAGAAGATCCCCAGTTTTCAGGGTAATCTTTTTAAACATTTTTTTATCCGGCCCATAAAGGTCAATTTTGATCTTACCTTTTTTAACTATTAGACATTCCTGCATTTTATTGGTCTGTCTTTTTTTGGGTGCATGGGTATGAGCCAGAAGATATTTTCCTTTGGGGTGTTTTAAGGTTACCATCTGAAGCGGTTCTTTGCCGTCGGTTTGGGGAATACTTCCTTTAGGAAAACGGCCGAGAACAATTGCCACTAATTTATTTTTGTATAATATGTTTGCCATTTTATTACATCCGGTTAATTTTTACTTTTTGATTATCTGGTTTATTTTTTATATTTTCAAAATCGTGTTCGGTCATTAATTTTGCTAACTTTTGAAAAGTTACTTTTGGTTTCCAGCCCAGTACTTTTTTTGCTTTTGAAGCGTCGCCTATTAGAAGATCTACTTCGGCAGGCCTGAATAGGAATTTATCAACGTTAACTAAGATTTTGCCTGATTTTTTGTCATAACCGACCTCATTAACTCCTTTTCCTCGCCACATAATATTATAGCCCAGATTTTTTCCGACTTCTTCAACAAATTCTCTTACTGTGTGGGTTTCGCCGGTAGCTATCAAAAAATCATCCGGTTCTTTGTGCTGTAATATTCTCCAGATTGCTTCCACATAATCTTTGGCATAGCCCCAGTCTCTTTTGGAATCAAGATTTCCCAAACTAAGAACATCTTGTAATCCAAGCTTAACTTGCGACAAGCCGATGGTGATTTTTCTTGTGACAAATGTTTCTCCTCGGCGGGGCGATTCATGGTTAAATAAGATTCCATTTGAAGCAAACAGGCCGTAGGCGTTGCGGTGGATTTTGGTCATCCAGTAGGCAAGAGCCTTTGACACGCCATAAGGGGATTGGGGATTGAAAGGAGTTTTTTCTGTTTGAGGCACCTGGAGAACTTTTCCGAACATTTCACTGGATGAGGCTTGGTAAAATTTTGTCTTAATGCCTGAAGCTTTTATTGCATCTAAAATACGCAGTGCTCCAAGCCCTGTCACATTGGCCGTATACTCGGGAATTTGAAAACTGACGCCGACATGGCTTTGAGCGCCGAGATTGTAAATCTCGTCGGGTTTTATTTTCTCTAATAATCGGCTTAGATTGGAACTGTCGCTCAAATCGCCGAAAACAGTAGTGAAGCCGGGATAATCAGGATGATCATACAGATGGTCAATCCTGGAGGTATTAAAAGTGCTTGACCGGCGTTGAAGGCCGTAAACTTTGTATCCTTTCTCAAGCAAAAGCTCGGCTAAATAAGAGCCATCCTGACCTGTAACTCCCGTAATTAATGCTATTTTGGGAGATTGTTTAGACTTTTTCATGTTTCCATAATTTATAACAATAACATCTCTATTTCAAGCCCGTCCTTGCCCCAGCCTCTTTAACGCGTAATATATTCTGGGTGTCCTGTTTTTGATATATCCGATGAAGATTCTTTTTAAATCGTCCTTATAAATTTTTGTTACCCTTTCTTTTTGTTCTTCGTTTAATTTTTCAATATTTATATATAGTTTTAGTAAGTTTTTATAAATACTTAACGACTTAAGAATATGGTGTAAACTTGTAGGCCATTGGTTTACCGCACTTACTAATATTCTGACATTTTCGGGCGATAGGGTCATGTATTGATTTATATTTTCCGAGCTTATTTTCAGAGAATTTTCAATTTGTATTTTTCTTGATTTTGATAAGCGAGTAATGGATTGATGGTTTTGGCGATATTTAAGCAAAATTTGAGGTATGCAAACTGGACGGTACTTTTCGGTTATGGCAGAGAATAGGGCGTAGTCTTCGGAATTTTCATATTTTTTATTGTAGCCGCCCATTTCCTCAAAAACTCCTCTTCTGTAAATAGTTGATGGATGGACGAAGGGGTTTCGCAAAAGTATTCTGAACTTAATTTCATCAGGATCGGTCAGACCAATTCTTCTTTTGAATACATGGCCGTTTTCGTCCATTAACTCTACTCCACTTCCGATAAGTGGCACATTCGGATTCTGTTCCATAAAATTATACTGGGTTTCCAGCCGATTCGGATAAGCAATATCGTCAGAATCCATCATCAGAACATAGTCTGTCTTTGCTAATTTAATACCCCTATTCCACGAAATAGTTAGGCCGGAATTTGTTTCATTACGGACTGTTATAATTCTTGGATCTAGTTCCTGATATTTTTTAATTATTTCAGGTACATTATCGGTTGAGCAATCGTCAACGATAATCAACTCAAAGTCTTTTAAAGTTTGATTTAAGATACTTAAAATCGCTTCCTCAATATATTTGTCGGAATTATAAGCGGCCATTATTACAGAAACTTTTGGTTTATCCATTTTGGGTTAAAGTTTAATCCATTCTGGAGGAAGGAGGTCCTTTTCGCTCATGGTCGGAACAGTAAACCATTTTTTGGGGGTAATCACTGTTTTTTGAGAGTTACTATTTAACCATGCCCCCCACCAGCTGAAAGTGCTATTGGCTATGATATTATGTTTACAAGCGCTCATGAGAATAAGTTCTTGGTAGTCGGTTAATTTGCCGTCAGTAACAAATATGGTCGGATGGCTGAATGGCATGTTTGTTTTTACCCATTCTATGTCGTCGGAAAAAATAAAAAGTTTTGGCGAAGGAACTTTTTCTGAAATAATTTCCTCGGCTTTATAAAAATAATCAGGAGTACAAGTAGCAAACAGGCGAAGATTTTTACTCCACAAGTAGTCGCCTCGGCGGATATGTATTGAAACTGAGTTTGAACTGTTTATGTCCTTTAAAATTCTTTCATAATCAGCGCCTTCTGAGTTTTTGAACGTGAAATCCCGGCGGATTATGTCTCTGGCATCTTTAAAATATTTCTCGCTTGGCCAATAACCATGAATGTAAGCATTTTCCGGGGCGTTAAGAACCCTCGGGTCAAAGTCACAGCCATCCTCATAAAAGCCTTCGTAAAAAACAGAATTTTTATAGCGGGGGTTAAGAAAAGAAAACTTGTTAAGTAATTTTATCTTTGCAGTCTGTCCCTTTTTTGCGACCCGGCCGACTGTATTAAAATGGGATAAATAGTTTAAAAGATATTCCTTGCGGCCGCGGTTTTGTTCAGACAGGTCAAACAACAACTCGGTATTATGTTTTAAAGCCAAATTCCGGCCCAGAGCATACTGGAATAAATTATTACCCAAGCCATAGGTTAAGTTTACGATTATCATTGGGATTTTTATATCTGTTCCCGTTTAAGTACCTCGTCGAAATCTACCATAGGAAATACATCTAAAAAACTGTTTGGAGTAGCGTTGTATATTCTGACACGGGGATGCGATTTAGATATTTTCTCCTTAAAAAACCTGTAATTCCTAAAAAGCCGGAGACAGCTGGCTACAGAAGCTTCGTATGTTGCGCTTTTGTAATGATCTGCAAGATTTCCGGAGGGTTCTTTATAGAAGTGTTTAAGAGTAACATGGGTCGTGCTCATCGGCTGGTTTAAAAAATCATGTTCACAGCCAAGAAGATATATTTTTTCAAATCCCATATATAAAGCAAGCATCATGGCAAATAGGTGACTGCTCTTGGGATAAGGCATCGGTTTTGTGGGGTCAAGATTAAAATGCAGGCTTTCGTCCATGAGGCCCTGCTGTAAAACATAGTATTTGGTATTTTGTTTAAACAGTCCATTGTTTTCAATAGACTTTTTGGCTATGGCAGAAAATATTAATTTAGTTTCCGGAACGGAGGATATTATCGGGTCACTAGCAGGCATATCGTCTTCAAGTAAAAAGCGGGGACGGGATGGTTCCAAAATGTGGGGAGCATCAGTTGCGATGTAGTATTTTGGTTTGATGATCTGGTATTGAGGATGACGCCAGAAACCATTCATTGTAAAAGTTTCTTGGTTGGCGAGCCGGGTCAGGTCCTGGTCTTTGACTGATGGTCCGTTTCCGATAACAAAGCAGGTCTTTCCTTTTTTGGTTTGCGCTAAATCCGCATTTCTTTTTAAAATATTTTGGTATTGCCGGAATTCTTGATGCCATTTGTATCTTTTGTTTATTCTGTGTAATATTTGATGGATAATCATAAAAATTTAGCGTTGAAGCGTTAGGATAAAGAGTAGCAAAACAGGAGGAAAAATCAATATGTGGGATTGACTCTTACTGATAAAAAATTTATAGTAATGACCAGAAATGAGTGTCTATAATCAACATAATCATGTATAAAAATAAAAAAGTTTTAATTGTTATTCCGGCCAGGGGCGGTTCCAAAAGATTACCAGGGAAAAATATAAGAAAACTCAACGGGAAACCTCTGATAAGCTACGCGATAAGAGCAGCTATCGGCTCTAAATTTGCCGATAGGATTGTCGTATCAACAGACGACAAAAAAATAGCCGAAGTAGCAAAAAAATATGGAGCAGAAGTCCCTTTTTTTCGCCCGGCGGAATTGGCTTCAGATAAAGCCTTGCCCCAACATGCTCTTGGGCATGCGGTTAAATTTTTTCAGGAAAATTATAATTTTAAGCCAGATCTTATCGTAATGATCCAGCCGACCAGCCCGTTGGTTCAATCTTCTGACATTGATGAGGCTGTAAAGAAAATGATAGACAAAAAAAAGAATACTTGCGTCAGCGTTTCTGAAAAGCCCCAGCGTCCGGAATGGATGTACGATTTAAACAAAGAAGAACTTTTTATTAAAAATAAGCCGATAGTCCAAAGATCTCAAGAATTGCCTAAGCTCGGTGTTTTAAATGGCGCTGTCTATGTAATGAAATATAATTCTTTAATGAAAAAGGGCATATTGATAGATAATAGCAGTGTGTGTCTTCATATTATGCCAAGAGAAAGGTCGGTTGATATTGACGAGCTGTTTGATTTTGAATTAGCCGAATTTTTAATGAAAACCAACAGCGGCAAAAATAAAAAATGAACAGCCGGTATATAAAAATAAGCAACAAAAAAATCGGACCTGGCCAGCCGGTATTTATCATTGCCGAAGCTGGGGTAAATCACAATAATCAACTGGATTTGGCCTTAAAGCTAGTCGATGCAGCCGTTTATGCCGGTGCCAATGCTGTAAAATTCCAAACTTTCAGAGCTGAACAGGTTGTGACTGAAGCTGGAGTAATGGCAGATTACCAGAAGATAAATATCGGCAAGACGGAAAGTCAGTTGGACATGCTTCGAAAGCTTGAATTTATGGAGGATTGGTATCCAAAAGTGATTGCGTATTGTAAGAAAAATGGGATTATATTTTTATCGACGCCTCATGGAAGCTTTGATTCTATTGATCTTCTTCAGAATCTTGAAGTGCCGGCATTCAAGTTTGGTTCAGGTGATCTGACAACTCTTCCAATTCTTGAATATGCTGCCAAATTCAATAAACCGATTATTCTGGGAACGGGCATGGCAACTATGGCCGAAATTAAGGAAGCAATCAAAACTATTAAAAAAGCTGGTAATTCAAAAATTGTTATGCTTCACTGCACAACTAATTATCCTTGCCTGCTGGAAGAAGTTAATTTAAGAGCCATGCAAACAATGATGAAAGAACTTGATGTTTTGGTTGGTTATTCAGACCATACTATCGGCTCACAGGTGCCGGTTATGGCCATCACACTAGGGGCATTGGTAATTGAAAAACACCTAACTCTAGATAATGACATGGAAGGGCCTGACCACAAGACCTCTTCTAATCCGGAGGTATTTAAAAGAATGGTTGATGAAGTAAGAAAAGTGGAAGTTATATTGGGCTCTTCGGTCAAGAAACCGTTACCAGGCGAGGTAAAACTTCAATCTGTCATTCGAAGAAGTGTTGTTGCTGTCAAAGACATAAAAGAGGGAGAAAAGTTTTCAAGAAAAAATGTTGACTTAAAACGTCCTGGGACAGGAATTCAGCCGAAATGTTATAAAGAAATTTTAAGCAAAGTTGCAACCCGGGCAATCCCAAAAGATGCCCTCCTTACTGAAGAAATGATAGGGTAAGATACAGAAAAAACGTTGTTGATCCCGCTGTTGGAAAGCCCTATTATTTTTAGTACGCACTTTGTATATACTCAGAGACTTAACAAGGGGCTTCCCAACGGTTGGATTGACAAACAACGTTTTTTTGTTATCATTTTTTAAGTCCGCTTAAAAACTAATTTGGAGGCAATTATGAGCTTAAAACAACCACTAAAGATTGTCTGGATTTCCGCAAACAAATTCGGCCACGAGCTTTTAAAAGAAGCAATACACTACGAAGGTGTGGAGATATCGGCTGTATTTACTCTGTCTAAAATAAGTAAAACAGTCATGTATGACGGTATTTCGACCAAAGCCTGGAGTGAATTCGGTGTTCCTGTTTTTGAGGTTAATAATATAAACGAAGAGATAGAAAAAATTAAGGATCTTCGTCCGGATTTCATTTTTATTTGCGGGTGGCGCCAGATGATCGGACCGCAATTACTCTCTATGCCGGGCTGTCAGGTAATAGGTTTTCATCCGACTCTTCTTCCGAAAGGAAGGGGTTCTGCGCCGATAATTAACAGTATTCTTGCGGGTTTCTGCGAATCTGGTGTTACGATGTTTTATCTTTCCGCCGGCATTGATAGCGGAGACATTATCGGACAAAATAAATTTGTAATTGAAAAAGATGATACTGCTGGCCAGGTTCATGACAAAGCCATCATAAGTGGCGTCCGTCTTGTAACAAAGTATTTGCCGTTGCTTGTCAAAAACCAAGCTCCAAGAATTCAGCAAATTGAGAGCGATGCAACTTATTTTGAACCCCGGAGTTTAAAAGACAATGAAATATTTGATACCGATACGACAGAACAGGCATATGCCAAGATCCGTGCTTTTGCTGAGCCGTATAAGGGTGCGTTCATAAAGAAAGGCGGAAAAAAAGTTATAATTTGGAAGGCAGAAATTTGCAATGAGGAAAAATCATAGAAAAAGAAAAATATGTGTAGTAACAGGAACAAGGGCGGAGTATGGATTGCTTCGCCCTATTTTATGTGAAATAAAAAAGAGTCAAGGTCTTAAGTTGCAGCTTTTAGCAACGGGTATGCATCTTTTATCTGATTTTGGAAAAACCGCGGACTACGTTTTAAATGACGGCTTTGCAATTGATTCTAAAGTCCCCATGACGTTAGAAGGTGACTCGGCTTATGATATGGCAAGATCTATAGGTACAGGTATTTTAGGCATGTCAAAAGCGTTCAATAAACTTCAACCCGATGTTGTTTTGGTTTTGGGAGATAGGGTTGAAGCTTTATCAGCAAGTATTGCCGCCGTTTATTCGGGAATATGCGTTGCTCATATACACGGAGGAGACAGCGCAGAGGCGGGACTTGATGAAAATGCTCGACATGCCATCACTAAACTTGCTCACATTCATTTTCCGGCAACAAAAAAAAGCGCTGAGAGAATAATTAAAATGGGTGAAGAAAGATCAAAGATTTTTATTACCGGAGTCCCAGGCTTAGACGATATAGAAAAAAATCAATTTTTAAATCCGAGCGAAATTTCTGCGATATATGGATTAGATTTATCAAAGCCTGTTATTTTGGTGGTTCAACATCCGGTCACTACCGAAGTAAGAGATGCTTCGAAACAGATAAAAGAAACACTGGAAGCTGTTATTAGTTTAAGGTTTCAGACAATAATTTTATATCCAAACTCAGATGCTGGAGGCAGGGCTATAATAAAAGTGATTGAGTCATACTCCAGCAAATATCCATGGATAAACACACATAAAAGCGTTCCCAGAAATCATTATTTAGGTTTATTAAATGTCGCAAGCGTACTTGTGGGAAATTCTTCAAGCGGAATTATAGAGTCCCCATCATTTCATCTTCCTGTAGTGGATATCGGAACCAGGCAGAAAGGCAGAGAGAGTTCTTCCAATATAATAAATGTCGGGTATAATAACAGTGAAATTGTAAAGGCTATAAATAAAGCTCTCAAAGACAATGTTTTTTTAAGAAAAATAAAAGTGGCAAAAAATCCATATAGTGCCAAAAATACGGGCTTTAAAATCGCCCGGATACTTTCAACAATAAGTCTTGACCCAAGATTATTAAAGAAAAAAATAACATATTAAAAATGGCTAACATACTTGTTATCGCTCCCCATCCTGATGATGAAGTTCTGGGTTGTGGGGGTACTATTCTAAAACATATCGGTCAAAAAGATCGGGTTTATTTGTGCGTAGTTACCACGACTTATTCGCCGCGTTGGTCTGATAAATTTAGAAAAAATCGCTTACTGGAGATAAAAAAAGTTAGCGCTCTTTTGGGTATAAAAAAAACATATTTCCTCGATTTCCCCACGGTTAAATTAAACATGTTTCCGCACCACGAACTAGCCGATAAAATATTTGAAGTTATAAAAGACATAAAGCCAGATGTTTTATATATCCCTCACCAGGGCGACCTTAATAAGGATCATCGCCTGGTTTTTGAAGCCTCTTTAGTTGCTGCCCGGCCCTACAGCCAAGACCATAAGATAAAAAAGATTCTTTCTTACGAAACCTCTTCGGAAACAGAATGGGGCCAACCATTAGCTCCGTTTTTACCCAATGTCTATATAGATATTGCCAAAACATTTAAGAAAAAGTTAGCGGCGATGGAGATTTATAAAAGTGAATTAAAGGCGTCTCCGCATCCTCGCTCTCTGGAGCTTCTAGAAGTATTGGCAAAAAAGAGGGGGTCAGAAGTTGGTTTTGAATTAGCCGAAGCCTTTGTTTTAATTAGAGAGATTGAATGATCAGGGTTTAAATATCGGAGAGAGTTGCTATAATTAAAAAAAGTGTTAGTATCTGTGTCAGATTATTAACAAAATAGATAACATATTAGGAGTAAAAATATGGCAGAAAACAGGTTCAAAAAATGGAAAAGACCAACAATCAAACATGGCAAATTAACCAAATGGAATTGGATGGTTCAACATCCCGAAAATCTTATATTAGGTGAGAATACCGACATAGGTGCGTTTTGCTATGTTAATGCTTTGAATAAGGTTGTCATAGAACGGGATGTTCAAATAGGGTCACATTGTTCTATTTATTCCGTTTCCACTATCGATGATAAGGGTGGGCAAGTTGTATTAAAGGCAAATTGTCGTTTGGGTTCGCACAGTACTGTTATGCCAGGTGTAACAATCGGTAAAAATTCCATTGTTGGCGCTCACAGCTTTGTTAACAAAGACATACCCGATAACGTTGTCGTTATTGGTTGTCCGGCAAGAATAATTAAACACCTAAAATAAAATGTCCGGATTTTTATATCCGGCTTTTTTATGAAAAAATATCCGATAGCAAAACCCTATATAACAAACCAAGAGAAGAAAATGGTTCTTGATGTTTTAAATTCCGGCAATTTAAGTTTGGGGCCGAAGTATAAGGAATTTGAAAATAAGTTTTCTGAAAAAATCGGAACAAAGTATGCCTGTGCGGTTTCAAGTGGGACGGCTGGTTTACATTTGGCTATGATTGTCGCCGGAATAGGGCCGGGAGATGAAGTTATCACGTCTCCGTTTTCTTTTATCGCATCTGCAAATTGTATTTTATATGTCGGCGCCAAACCGGTTTTTGTAGATATTGATCCGGTTACTTACAATATGGATCCGGCGCGTATTGAGGCTAAGGTAAATAAAAAAACCAAGGCCATTCTGGTGATTCATATTTTCGGCCAATCCGCAGACATGGACCCGATAATGAAATTGGCCAAAAAATACAAGCTTAAAATAATTGAAGATGCCTGTGAGAGCGTCTGTGCAGAATATAAAGGCAGAAAAGTCGGTACTTTTGGAGAATCGGCAGTATTTGCTTTTTACCCCAACAAACAAATGACAACCGGCGAGGGCGGGATGCTTGTCACCGGATCCAGAAAGAGTTACTCTCTTTTTTCAAGCCTCCAAAATCAAGGCCGTTCTGAAAACCTTCAGTGGCTCGATCACGAACGTTTGGGTTACAACTACCGGATGAATGAAATGAGCGCCGCTTTGGGGCTGGCTCAACTCTCAAAACTTGATTACCTGCTTAAAGAGAGAGAAAAAATTGCAGGATGGTATACTGAACATCTGAATCTTTACTCAAACCTGATTATAGCTCCTCAAATTGCCCCAGATAATATCCACACTTGGTTTGTATATGTTATCCAAATTAAGGGTATAAAATCTGAAAAAACCCGCGACAAGATTATGAATGATTTGAAAAAGAAAGGTATTGCAACTAAACCTTACCTACCCTCAATTCATCTTTTCAGTTTTTATAAAAAACAGTTTGGATATAAAAAGGGCGACTTTCCGATATCTGAAAAAGTTAGCATGTCAGCTCTGGCCCTGCCTTTTTACATAGGGTTGAAAAAAGAAGATGTTTACAGTATAGTAGGAAAACTAATTGAGGTAATAAAAACCTAAAAAATGAACGAAGAGTTTAAGGACAAAATTATATTAGTTACGGGCGGAACCGGCAGTATCGGTTCTGAACTGGTACGTCAACTCTTAAAACTTGAACCTAAACAGATCCGTGTTTTGTCGCGTAATGAAACCAGGCAGTATAATCTGCTGGAATCTCTCGGTTATCCCCATAATTTAAGAATGCTCATTGGCGACATCAGAGACCGCGAGCGCCTTCAGCTTGCTTTTAGAAATGTAGATATTGTTTTTCATGCGGCTGCTTTAAAACATGTTCCTTTTTGCGAATACAATCCCTCCGAGGCCATGAAAACCAACATAATGGGTTCCCATAATGTTGTTGATGCGGCTCTGCATAATGGCGTTAAGACGGTTGTCGCCATTTCAACCGATAAAGCCGCTAATCCCTTAAACACGCTTGGCACCTCAAAGCTTATGATGGAGAAGATATTTATTAATTCAAATTACATTTTAAGTGATAAAATAAAATTTGCATGTGTGAGATTCGGCAACGTTGCCTGGTCTGATGGTTCGGTTTTGCAGATGTGGAAAAATCAGGCAGAAACTAAGGGTGTGATTAATGTTACCAGCAAAAAAGCAACGCGCTTCTTTATGTCTATTAACCAGGCCGTGAGCCTTATTCTAAACGCCGCTACGTTAAGCCAGGGCGGAGAGATTTTTGTGCTAAAAATGCCCTCCATTAAGCTTGATGACTTATCTAAGATTTTTATTAAAAAATATTTTCCCGGAAAGGGCATTAAAATTAAAGAAGTTGACAACAGGACAGGAGATAATCCCCATGAAGTTCTGGTCGGATCAAGCGACTGGAGCAAGGCGGTGTGGTCAAACAAGGACATGCTGATTCTTTTACCGGGCACAAATATTTATAATTCAAATAAGCCCCCGCAACTTTACAGAGGATTTAAAAAACTTTCTACGCTTCCCAGTTTTTCTTCAAAAGACTGCCTTAATCCCAAAGCCGTTGAAAGAGTTATCTAAATAATTAAATTAAAAACCCAGTAACGTATCCGAACGGACGTTACTGGGTTGTTTTGTCTAACTATTTTTTAATGCAATCGGGATGATCCGCCGTTTGGCATGTTCCCATGATACACCGGAAAATTTGGGTTCACCGTGGATACTGCGCCAGGTTTGTTCATATTCCCGGATACGCTTGATATCCCTATTTACCATTAATTGACGGAGGCCAAGAAGTTCAACGGCATTCAAGTTCTCGCAGATAACGGCTGTAATTTTTGTGGCATCTCCGAGGTCTGTCATAAAAGCATCAAGATCTCCATCATATTGAGCCAGAATCTTGTCCTTATATTTGTTGTACCATTCTGTCCCCGGATAAGGGGTGGCAAAGAATGGAAATACTTCTATGCCAAGACGTTCCCACGCCTCAACACAATCAATCAAACTGTCGAAAAACTCGTCAGGAAAACCCATCATCTGATTTGGGATAGGCCGGATGCCTGCTTCTATAGTTATCTTTAATGACCGTTCATTAGATTCCGGAGTGGAACCCTTACCAACATTCTTTAGAATTCTTTTTGAAAAAGACTCATATCCATACAGAAGTTGGGCACAGCCAGCTTCGTGCATTTGTTTAAGTAATGTCGAGTTTGCCAGAGCGGCATGGCTTGTTCCTCCCCAATGTACACCTTTGCACTTATCCGGATCATGAGGAACACCATCACGAATACATTGCGGTTGAAGACCTTCCTGAATCCATAATCTGCAAATTTCAGGCAGCCAGGTATTTTTGGACGCCGAATTCATTGCCAGAAGATTTTCATCAAAGAAAATAATAAAATCAGTGCCGTATTTATCTCGCATATGCTTGACCATGTTGACTATATAGCGTGGGCTGTGCGTACGGTTGACGCGGTCATGGGTAAAAACGACATCTGCTTTGTCATCGCTGGGATTATCGTATTGGAGATCACCAGCCAAACCAAGATGAAAACAAAAACGACATATGAAGGGACAGCCGAAGCTTCCGTTTATATCCATTCTTCTTTTTGAAGTGAAATTCTCTTCGCTGTACAGAAGGGCACTGTTTTTAAAATAGATATTCATGGGCAGCATATCCCAGGCGGGATAGGGCAATTGGTCAAGGTCGGGAATGAGCGGACGGGCCGGGTTAAGATGAACACTGCCGTTTTTATCTCGCCAAATAATTCCCAGAACAGAATTCCAATCATTTTTCTTGTCGTCTATCTTCCTAAGAATTTCCGGAAGAGTTATGAATGCTTCTCCTACTACTCCGATATCTATTTCAGGCAATAGACTCATAAGATCTTGAGGCATGCTTGTTAGTAAACCGCCTCCGACAATATGTAATGAGTCAGGCGAATGTTGTTTTGAATATTTTAAGATTTTCTTAACGTAACTATAAGTCGTTGATATTCCGCCTACTCCGATAACGTCCCAATCATCAGCTTTGATAACTGAAACAAGGGTTTTATCATCTTGTCTCCAGGCATTGGCATCAAATATCTGCACCTGATGACCTTCTTTGTCGGTAATGGCAGCTAAGAGAGCAATGCCGTAAGGTATATGCTTTGGACTATCTTCTTGTCGGACGATAGGATTAATCAACAGAATCTTTGCCATTTTATACCTCCTCTTGTTTTACATCGGACTTACTGCAGAATCTTGAAAGAAAATCAGCCAGAGGAATAAAATTAATATTTTCACCGAAAAGTAAACCACCTTCCGTACAGTTGTAAGTCGTACAGTCAGCTTCTCCGGCCAATTCCAGAAATACTTTCCGATACCAGTCATAGGCCGGGTCTGCAAACCACGTTTCATTAATGTGGGGGTTATAAGTATGCATGAAAGCTTCGGCTACCTTATTATCTCCCAAAAGTTTAACCAATTCATAATAATATTGAGTGTTTAATAGTGGCGTACCCGGAGCGTATCCGAGGTCCATTCCCACTAAAGCTATGTTTTTTCTTCCCAATACGGCGTGCGCAATTATCCATGCAGAAGTTCCAACATTACCGCCGGTTGTCAGGCATGGTATGCGATTCCTTTCAAAGACCTTCCTTGTGATGCTCTCGGGCTGTTCGTAGTCATCATAAAGAGGGTTCCACCAGTATAATTCCATTCCTGAATCTACACAGCGTTTGGTTACATCAGAGTGAGCGCTGGTGGAAATTACCGCTTTAATTCTATTACCATGTTTATTAACTAGTTCAATAAGTTCGTTATTAGCGCGGACCTCATTTTTCCAATGTTCCGGATCAAGATCTTGTCTTCTAAAATAATCATCTTCCGGCCTTTTTTCTAAGTCAGGATCTCCGAACCAACGGACTATTCTATGATGGGCAGGATCCGGATCCAGCGTTACTACATAATTCGGAATTAATCCGTTTCTTAAACAATATCCAAGTGATCCGTCGGCGGTAATAATGTCTCCCTTGAATCCAGAAGCAGTTATTTTGACGACAGGATGTTTGCGATGTAAACTCGGTCCGCCGACTATAACGATAGCTGCTTCTTTTGACTCTTTACGGCTAATTTCGGCCAGATCTAGAATTGTTTTGCCGTAGAAAGGTCTATTTTTTTCCGCATTAGTCAAAGCCTTATCAAGGTTTTTAAATGTGGTCGCTTCGGCCATATGCTTTGAAAGTTCATGGCATAGGTTACTCATCTTTTTTCACATCCCCATTCCAGATAAAAGAACCTGATTTTTTTACATAAGTTATGCTTCCACCTAAAGCCTTGAGAGCGGCAGCTTCAAATTCCTGCTCTATCGAACTATCTTGGTCTTCCGGTTTTTGAATCTTTTTTTCCAGTTCCGTTACTTTATAGTTACCCTTGAGAATGTCGTCGTTTTGGCCCATGAAGCTCTCTTTGTTTGAATGTTAAAGATCTCGACTGACCGAAATTATACGTAAAAATCAGCTTATATGCAAGTCGAGTTTCTATTTACTGAACCAGAAGAGACCACACCCGAATTTTTGGCTATCAGCCTGTTCCCGGGAAGCATTTTTTATAATCCCAACCTGTTTGCCGTTGTCGGGTATTAATGAGAATTCTATTAATTTTAATCCTTCAAAATATGAAATAATTTGAATATATGAGTACACCCTGTGCGCATTAAAATATAAGGCTGGTTTACCGATAGGTACCACAAAAAGAAGATTGCCGTTTTTAGTCAGAACTCGCTTTAACTCTTTAATAGCCTTAATGTCCCCGTCGGGGTCTATGGTATCGCCGTATCTTCCAAGTCCGATATGTTCTATAGTGTGCATGCATGAGAGAGACTCAACACTGTTGTCGGCAAACGGCAGTGACAAGAGATCCGCTTTTCCAACATGAAGATTGCTTAATTTTATATTTGCCGGCCTGTAATCATAAAATCTTACCGGCACAAAAGCAGATAAAATTGTCGGAAAATAGAGGATTGATGAAATATCAATATGCTCTTTGGGTTTTGTTTCGGCTATAACTCTTGCCGCCCAGGCCGGATGATATATGTAATGGTGGTCAAATGAAGTTTCTTCGGTATTGTCAAAAAGTTGGGGAAAGCGGTTTTCCCAAGCAAGGAGAAGTCTACTGTTTTTTCCTGATAATTTTTTAAACTTAAAATAATCTTTAACAAATAAGCGGTAAAGACTGACTTTTCTTATGAAATTGCGAAAAAAACGCCTTATGGCCCTAATTATTTTTCTGGTCATCTTTTATATGAAAGCTCTTATATAAATACGAGTTGATGTCTTTTATTAATTCTGAAGGAGCACCGACCTCAACAATTTTTCCGTTATCTATAACGATTATCCGGTCGGAATTCATGACAGTTGATAGTCGGTGGGCGATTGCCAAGACGGTGATTTTGCCCCGCAGGCCGTTAATTGCATCCTGAATCAGGGCTTCTGATTCGTTGTCTATGGAACTCGTGGCCTCATCAAGAATCAGGATTGGAGATTTTTTAGCCAAAACTCTGGCCAATGAGATGCGCTGTCTTTGGCCTCCGGATAACTTAACTCCGCGTTCTCCGACCGGAGTTTTAAATTTATCCGGCAGTTCCTGGATGAAATCATAAATGTTTGCCATTTTTGCGGCTTCCTCAACTTCTTTTTCGGAGATTGACTGATCATAAAATCTTATATTAGCTTCAACTGTATCATTAAGAAGAAATACTTCCTGGGAAACATAGCTGATATTTTTGCGGAGGTCGTCCAAGTTTATGGATTCAGTGTTAACGCTATCAATCCTGATACTTCCGTTCCGGAGTTTTAATAATTGCAGGAAAAGGTCAACAAGAGTCGTCTTGCCCGCTCCGGACGGTCCGATGATACCGACCATCTCACCCTTTTTGATTGTAAAGCTTATGTCCGAAAGGGCGTTGAGTTCAACGTTGGGATAAGTGAAACCAACTTCGTGGAAGTTTATTTCATTGTTAAACTTGAAGGGTTGTCTGCCGGATGACTCTTCCTGATTTTTTTTGACATTGCTTTGGTAGGCAAGCATTGTGTCCAGGTAAGTGAAGGCGTTGTTTAAGGCATCAAGTTTGCCCTGGATTCCTTGTATAAAAACATACATTTTTTGAATTAAATAAATTATTACCGCAAAAGAGGCGATATCAAACACTGGTGATTTGTAAGAAAAAACAAATATGCCGGCAATGAGCAACAAGGATATCGGTTCAAATACCGAATCTTTAAAACTGCTGATTAAAGAAGATTGGAGTCTTTTTTGTCTTATTGTTTCAAAATAATAAGCGCCCTTTTCAGCCACCGCTGATTCAACCGCAAAAGATTTTATGGATTTTATACCGATTAAGCTTTCATTGATGTGATGGCTTAATTGTTTGCCGGTGAGATTTATATAGCGTCCGAGTGTTCTGGTTTTATGGAAAAGGGGTTTCAGCATCAGGAAAATAATACCCCCTCCGGCCAGAGATGCGAGAGTAATAAGGGAGGAGATTTTAAAGGCTATGAAGGCATATGTTATCAAGCTTGCCGTTTTGAGGATAGCTTCGCTTATTGTTTTGAGCATATTGCCTCCCACCGACACATCGTAGACAATTACGCGGTCTACATAGCCCACTTTTTGATTCATTAGGAATGCCCAGTTTGAGTCAAGCGTTTCTTTAAATAGCGCAGAACCGGTCTTGCATTCGTAATTTCCTGATATTTTATCGCTGATATAGCTTGTTATGATTGTTAATATCGCCTTAGCTATAAAAAATAAACCCATCAAAGCTAAAAGAAGGGGTATGCTATAACCGAAATGGAAAAAAGAGAATATTTTTTCAGCCAAATCCCGGAAAACATTTGAAGTTGAAGACCCCATATTGCTTTGAGGTATCACAAATGCGAAAAGAGGAATCAGCATGCTAATCCCCAAACCGCCCATAATACTGCTCACAAAACCCAAGGTCGTCATAATCAAAATCTGTTTTTTGTATTGTTTCCAAAAGGCGAGTTTTAAAATTAAAAACGCCTTATAAATTTTTTTGAGTAAGGGAAATTCCATAAAAAATGAAGTGTTTTCTATTTTGTTATTATTGCAAAGAGGCGTTGTTTTTTAGATACCAATCTATTGTTTTTCTCAGCCCTTTTTCAAAATCAGTTTTTGCCTTGAATCCGAATTCTTTTCTGGCAAGAGTTGCATCAACAGCTCTTCTGGGCTGACCGTCAGGTTTGGATGAATCCCACCGTATCTCTCCTTTAAATTTCATTATTTTGCATATCAAAGCGACAAGGTCGGTTATTTTTATTTCCCGGCTGGCACCAAGGTTTACCGGATCGGGTTTATTATATTTTTCTGTAGCCAGAACTATTCCTTCGGCACAGTCGTCGACATATAAAAATTCTCTGGACGCAGTTCCGGTGCCCCAGACATCAATATACTTTTGTCCTGATTTTTGGGCATCAGCAATTTTTTTAATAAGAGCTGGAATGACGTGAGATGTTTCAGGGTTAAAATTATCCCCCGGACCATATAGATTTACCGGCAAAAGATAAATGCAATTGAAATTATATTGTTGGCGGTAGGCTTGTGATTGGACAAGAAGCATTTTTTTGGCAAGCCCATAGGGAGCATTTGATTCTTCGGGATAGCCTTGCCAGATGGACGATTCAACGAAGGGTATAGGATTAAATTTAGGATAAGCGCAGATAGTGCCGATAGCGACAAATTTTTTCACTTTAGCTTGTCGGGAGGCTTCAATAAGCTGTATTCCCATCATAATGTTATCGTAAAACATTTCGCCGGGTTTTTCCCGGTTATAGCCAATTCCGCCGACTTTAGCGGCAAGGTGGATTACAATATCTTGGTTCTTTACAGCTTTTTGGCAATTCTCCCACTTACGCAAGTCAAGGTCTTTGGACCGCGGTATGAATATATTTTTCTTGGGTACGCCCCGGTCTATCAATTTTTTAACCACAAAACTGCCCAAAAATCCCGCACCGCCGGTGACAAGAATTTTTTTCGTTTTAATTTCTGTCCGGGTCTTATTTTTCATAATAATATCTAACATCTTTTATTTAATGCATAGTAAGCTATTTTTTGATTTTTTGCAATAAAAAGGTTAAAGTTGAAACTGTGATTATTAAGGAAAAATTTAATTATTTTTTTCACCATAAACTTGTAAGGAATTTTGCAATTCTCCAGGCGGGTAATTTTACGGGCAATATTGTTCAGGCAATACTCGGAATTGTTATTGCCAGAATATTGCAGCCCGAGCTTTTTGGTATTTATTCTCTTGCCATCGGCATGGCCAGCATGACGAGCCTGGTATTGGGTATGGGAATTCAGGAGGCCATATCAAGTTTGTTGGGAAGAGCTTACGCAAGAAAAGACTCTATTGAAATAGAGGGCCTTCTTGGTTTCATGCTCAAGATAACCTTTATAGCCTCTGTTATAGTTATTGTTATTTCCGCTTTTTTGCCAAGCATAGCCGGAAGATTATATGACAATTCTTTGATTGGTGTTTATGCCGCTATTATTGTTGTTGCGGCCATACTGTCTTCATTATTTTTCACTCTTGCCTATTCATCTTTTCAGGTTACTGGAAGGGTTAAGTCTCTCTCTGCGCTGATGTTATTGGATCAGTCGCTAAGGTATGCATTGTCTTTGATCTTCGTTGTTATCGGTTTTGGGGTCGCCGGTGCGATTAATGGTCAATTGGCGGGGGCAATTATTGTTTTTATTGTCTCGGCTGTGCTGTTTATAAGTTTTCCAAAAAAAGAGCCATTATTTCCAAGCTTCCGGACACTCTTGTCAGCTGCAAAAAACGCAAACCTTAAAAAATACTTCGGGTTTACTTTTTGGGTTGCCTTGGACAGGAACATGGGAAATGTCTTTATGGCTCTGCCGGTTATTCTGACGGGTGTTTATGTCAGCGCTTCCGAGGTCTCATTTTTCAAATTAGCTTTCGGATATACCAACCTCGCTTTGAGTTTGCTTGGCCCGATATCAATTCTTTTAAATGTAGAATTTCCTAAGTTGCAGGTTGAGAATCATAAAAAATTGGCTGAAAATTTCAAAAGAGTATCTTTGTACTCTCTTGCTCTCTCTATTCTATTGACCCTTGCCGCGGTTGTTGTTTCTCCGATAGCCTTTAAAATTCTTTATGGAAAAAACTTTTTGCCTAGCGTGTCGTATGTTTTCGGTCTGATTGTCTATGGTGCCTTATATGGTATAGGAGTAGGCCTGGGTCCGATGTGGCGGGCAATTAATAAGGTCAGAGTTTCCATATTAATAAATTCTGTTATTCTTGGGGCAGGCATTCCTTCAGGACTATGGCTGATTAAGAACTACGGTCTTTGGGGGTCAGTTATTATGGTGACTATGTGGTTTTCAGTTTCACACTTTATCTCTTTCTTTTATCTGATCAGAAAAATTAAGGAGATATAAAACATGCTTACAAAAAAAGAATATACTTTAATTTTTTCAGCCGTGGCAGTCATGATGGTTTATTTTTTTGTAGCCACGCCGATAATGATGGATGACGGTGTTCACTATGAAGGCTTTGCCGAGTCTTTGGCAAAAGGCAAAGTGGATTTCAAGTCTTTTTACGGATTTCAGGGGCTTTCATTCTTTTCTGTTCCCGTGTTTTGGCTGACCGGTTCGGAAAATTCCATCATTTTTACATCAGCAATCTTTTCTTTACTTTCAATTTTTCTCGCCTATTTTATCGGGAGAGAATTTTACGGGAACCGGCGGGCCGGAGTTTATTTTCTTATCCTGTTTTTGCTTATGCCGTATCCGTACACGACGATGATGAGAGGTTTTCAGGAAGCGGCGCTATCGTTTTTTGTCCTGTTAATAATTTATGGGAGTTTAAATAAAAAATTATGGACGCCCATAGCATGGGCGGTCGGAGGGATTGTGAAACCGTTTGCTCTAGTTTTGTTTCCTCTCTTTATCAAAGATTTTTTACCCAAAATGCCGCAGAGGTTAGACCTCTTTAAATTGAGGTTTAACCTCAAGATTGGTTGGGTTATTGTTGCGTTGATTATCGGAGGTACTTATTTGGGTGTCAGCTATTATCAGACGGGGCATCTGGTAAATAACGCGGCGATAAATTCATATCAGGGCAATTTTGACACAGGCAATCCGCCACCCTTAGCTTCCAGTTTTGTTGTCGGCATCAAGGGTTTTGGGAGGGTCGGCGCTAATCTCATGTTGCATTTCAGAAAAATAATGATATCGCCGCTTATCATTGTCGTCGGAGCCCTATCCTTGTTGTGGAATAAAGGTTTAAAGTTAAGAAAGGAGATTATTCTAGCGATAATTCTGAACATTCTTCTTGTGGGTAGTTTGACCTTTTCATTTTCTAAGTATCTTGTGCCGATGACGGTCTTGTTTGCCTTAGTTTCAGTCGGTTACCTGTTGAGATATAAATGGCTGATGCCTCTTGTTTTTGTTGACTCTTTTTTTGTTTTTATGCCGATATGGAATTATTTCGGTCACAACTTCTGGCCGAATGTCTATGTCTACTTATTGCCTTTTTGGCTTGGAATGGCATTATTTCTATATGAACGATTATTCGCGGAGCATAATTTTAATCCCAACTCTTAACGAGGAGAAGAATTTAAAAAACCTGATTCCCAGTATTTTCGGTTTAATGCCTGATATTTCTGTTTTGGTTGTAGATGATAATTCTTCTGATGGTACGCAGGAATTGGCCAGAGAAATGAAAACTAATTTTAAAAACCTTTTTCTTTTGGAAAGAAAAAGGGACTTTGGTTATGGGCGCTCAAACATAGACGGATTCAAATGGATTTTTGAAAGAGAGTACGACCATCTCGTGACCATGGATGCGGACTTCTCACATGATTTTAAGGATGTGCCTCTCCTTTTGGACAAATTGCAGAACTTTGATGTTGCGGTCGGGTCCAGGTATGTAAACGGGGGAGGGGTAAAAAACTGGAATTTTTTCAGGAAAATTTTGAGCAGGTTTGCTAATTTGTATGTAAAAGTTATTTTAAATCTGCCAGTTATAGATGTTACTACCGGATTTAACGCTTACCGTGCGGATACTCTAAAAAAAATAAATTTGGACGGAGTAAGTTCCGAAGGCTATGCTTTTTTAGTGGAATTAAAATTTCGGCTTTTTAAAGCCGGGGGTAAATTTGTTGAATATCCTATTTTATTCAGCGAGCGCAGAGAGGGACAGTCAAAAATGTCCGGCAAAATAATTTGGGAATCAATCAGGCTACCTTGGAGACTAAGATTATTCGATTAAAATTGCAGCCGCTACCACAGTAGTCCAGAGACCGTCTTTGTTGCCGAGGGCCGATTGGGTATAGTTTGTAGTTTTGAATATTTGTTCCGAGGCCCTAAATGTCTGCTCTCTTTCGTCCCATGCGGTATTCGGATCAAATTCTATGCCTAATGTAGTTGCCAGCATTTGGGCGGCTAAGTCTTCCGCGTAATCTCCGGCTTTTTCGTCTGTTTCGCCAAATGGGTGGTGTTCTGATAAGTAACCGTACTGATTTGGATCTTGAGGTATGGCAACTCCGATTGAAGCCGAAATTAAACGATTTGGTTCATTGGTGGCATTACGGGCTATAACAGCATGAACTACGGATCCGGGCGGTAATAATTTTATTCCCTCTTCCTTGGTCACCTTTTTAACATTGGGCGGATAAATACTTGATACGGCCACTAAATTATACGGAGCGATCCCGGCGGCTCGCAATGCAAGCTCGAATGATGCGAGATATTCTTTGTGTGTCCCGGAACCTTTGGTGAAAAATATTTTTGTTGGTAGCATATTTCGTATCTTACATGGAAAAATATTTTTTTGAAATAAATTTTGTTGATAACCCAGCTCCGCCCCATCACTTTTCTGTCACGGTTCCTCGTCTCGTCAAAGTGACATAAAAGCGATAGGGCTTGAGCTTAAACACTTGAACTTTGATTATCAAGCGTCACACAACGCTTAAGCAACCGGCGGAGGGTGTGTGCCTTTTTAAAATTTAGCAAAGATTTTTAAAAGGCACACCCCGCAGTCATGCATAGAGGTTGTGTCAATTGTTCAGATGAAGCGAGAGTGCCTTATTTGCCTGCCTGTTTAAACATTATCCTGATTGTTTTGAGGGCGATGCCGAGGTCCAAGATGAGAGAGCGGTTTTTAATGTAATACAAATCGTATTTTAATTTTTCGGCCGCGTCGGCAATTGAGGAGCCATAACGGAAGTTTATCTGAGCCCAGCCCGACAGTCCCGGTTTTATCAGGTACCTTTCCTCATAGAAAGGGACTGTCTTTAATTGTTCATTAAACTCCGGCCTTTCAGCCCTTGGTCCGATGAATGCCATTTGTCCTTTGAGAATATTCCACAATTGAGGCAACTCATCTATTCTTGTCTTTCTCATAAATCTGCCGGCCTTAGTTATTCTAGGATCATTATTTGAAGCCCAAACTGCGCCAGTGTCTTTCTCGGCATCTTTGTTCATCGTTCTGAATTTAATTATTTCGAAAATCTTGCCGGTTTGGCCCATTCTCTTTTGTTTATAAAAAACCGGTCCTTCGGATGTGGTTTTTATCATCAGAATAATTAACGGATAGAATAGTAAGCTGATCAAGCCGATAATAACGGCAAATACCGAGTCGCTAACGCGTTTAACTATTTCATATGCTCTTTTGTTTCCTTCATTCAGATTTTCCAAGAACCAGATTTGGTTGATTGCCCCCAAGGGAACCATGCCCGTCAGGCGTTCATAAAAAGAAGCAAGGTTCATAAAGCCGACCTTATGTTCAAGAGACTTATAAAAAATATTTATTATTTCTGGAACTTGATATGCTTCGGGGCTTAAAACTATTGTATCGATTTTTTCTTCCTGAATCGTCCGGCCAATATTTTTGAGTTTTTCTGAAAAAATATCTATGACAGACTTAATTTCATATCCAAGCTGGGGGTTTTCTTTTATGAATAGATCAAGTTCAAGAGATTGGCTGTTTGTTCCTACGATGAGTATAGATTTTCTGAAACTTTTTTGTAGAACCCTGTTGGACACAGAACGGTTTGCGAATTCTAATCCGGTGAAAATGGTCACAAAAATAAGCAAATTGGTTTTAGGCGTGATTCCATAAAGGGGAATCAGATAGAAGAACAATACTGAAATTACGGCGGCCATGATAGTTGCCTGAAAAAGAGCCGAATAAAAATGGATGTTATTTCTTAGCAGTTTCGGTTCGTATAGATTTGCAATATAAAATACTAAGAGCCAGGAAATAAAGATCCAGGAAAACGGATATAAATGCCTCCAATAATATTGCTGAAAATTATCAGGATATCGGATTAAAAGGGTCAAAACCAAAGAAACATAAAGAATCACAATGTCCGATAAGAAAAGTGAGAATTTTTTCATGAATTGTATACTATATAATACACCGAACTTTGAATTATGTCAAAGTAGATAAGATAATTGATGTATGATATCATTTTGAACAAAATTGAAGGGGATTTCAATGGCTGAAAGGTCTGAAATGGACAGAAGCTTAAAAATCGGAATAATCGGCCTTGGCATGGTCGGAGAACCAATAAAAAGATGGTTTGAAGAAAAAAAGGGATTTAAACGCAAGGTGAATCTATTTTGCTATGATTCGGATCCAACCAAAGGATATTTTGATGATTATAATTCAGCCGATGTTGTTTTTGTTGCCGTACCGACCCCTCCGAACCCTGATGGTAGCTGTAACATATCAATAGTTGAAAGCGTCGCAACATCAATAAAAGGAGAAAAAGTAATTATTATTAAATCAACAGTTCCTCCCGGCACGACCCAGAATCTGCAGGACAAATTTCCACAACATAAGTTCTTGTTTAATCCTGAATTTCTTACGGAATCTCAAGCTTGGGAAGATTTCTTAAAACCCGTGAGACAGATAGTAGGATATACGGAAAAAAGTAAAGACGTGGCTTTGTTTGTGTTAAATCTTCTACCCGCTTCGTATTATCAAAGCCCATGGATGGTCTCTACCTATGTTATCAGGGGCCACACTACAACGGAAGCTGAAGTAGTCAAGTATGCTTCAAATGTCTTTGGAGCCAGTAAAGTCAGTTTTGGAAATATGATTTATGATGTATGTGATGGACTGCAGTTTTCCGGCGGATTTAATGTAAGTTACGAAAACGTCAGAGATGCTCTTGGTGCTGACCCACGAATTGGCCCGGCTTGGCTCGATGTCAATCATGGTTCATATCGTGGGTTTGGCGGATATTGTTTTCCGAAAGACCTAAATGCATTCATCCAGTTTATTGCAAGATTAGAACAGTTCTCAAGAGACGAACCAACACAGGACAGATTGGCAAAAATGGTAGAATTTTTAATGTCCATCTGGAACTACAATGAAACCCTTCTCCGGAATCAAAATTTGTCTGTTGAAGATGTTTCCAAACATGACAAGGGAATTATTGTTAAAAAAATACAAGAGATTACATAGATCCGCCTACGGCGGATTTTTGATTACAAAGATGCTATAATAGCGTCATGCATCTCATCTTAGGCATTGGTGGTAAAAAATATCGGTACTCATTTTTTGTAGCGGTATTTTTATTTCTTATTCCTTTTGTTGTTTTTGCCGATACTATCGGCCAGAACCAAATTTTTAACGTTAATTCCAAATATGACCAGTTTGCCAGGACAAGTTTGAATGCTACGCTTAGGCAAACATCGGAACATGCTTATTTTTACGTTGAAGACAGGTATTGGAATAATTTAAGTTTTAACCAGCAAGCAGCTCTAAACGGCAACATTTCCCTTCTTGGTAAGGAGTTTGACAACAATATTTATCCCAAAGAAACTCAATTTTGGGGTTCTGAGCCCAATCCTGGGGTAGATAATGATTCCAAGATTGCTATTGTTTTGGAGGACCTTATTTCGGGAAACGGGGGTTATTTTGATACTACCAACCAATACCCAAAAAAGACTGTCGTCAACTCAAACGAAAGAGAGATTATTTTTGTAAGTGTAGAAGCCGGCAGTCTTGCGAAAATATTTTTAGGACACGAGTTTCAGCACCTTATTTCTTTTAATCAAAAAGAACTTACAAGAAAAGTTCAGGAAGATATTTGGCTCAACGAACTAAGATCAGAATATTCGGTTTCCCTGCTTGGCTATAACGATAATTTTTATAATTCAAGCTTAGAAAGGCGGGTGAGTACGTTTTTAGAAAACCCTTCCGATAGTTTGACCGAGTGGCCCAATGTTTCAGCGGATTACGCACAAGTAGTCCTTTTCGGACAGTATTTAGTTGAACAATTTGGTCAGGCAATATTGAACGAAACACTCCAAAATCCGGCAGTTGGCATTGATTCAATAAATCAGTTTCTCCAAAGACATAATTATCCATATAAATTTTCAGATGTTTTTGAAAACTGGACCGTTGCTAACTATTTAAATAATAATTTTATGGATAAGCGATACGGCTATCAAAGAGATGACTTAAAAAACATTCACGTAACCCCGCAACAATCATTTTTATCGTATCCTTCGGCGTATGTATTCAATTATAATTTAAAATCTTGGCAGCCGAGCTGGTATAAATACGAGCTATTTTCATTGCCTTCTGACAAGGCCGTAAAAATAAGTTACAACCCAGATTACTTATTCAGGGTTTTATATTCTGACAACTTGGGCCGGGTTGGTGTTTTGAATAATCCTGGATATATTACCAATCCCGGAGGACTGAACTCTGTCGTATTGATGCCTATAAGCGAAATTGAAACTGCAAATTTTGACAATGAAGAAACCCCCAGGACATTATCCATTAATATAAACTATGTGGACAATGCTTCTGCTCATCCAATTGCCGACGGCGCATTAATCAAAAGGCCGGGAGAACCCGAGACCTATGTAGTTGAGGGAAAATATAAAAGATACTTGCGTCCCGAAGTAATTAAATTATACGGTCAACTGGATGCATCAAAAGCGATTGAACTTGATGATAAAACTTTTAATTTATATATTTCGGCTAATTATGTCCGGAATGTTAATGACAAAAAAGTTTATGCTGTCTGGCCGGAGCTCGGAGAAGTTTCTGTGGGCGGCGCTTTAGCCCGCCCTAGAATCTCTGTCGGAACTAAACACTGGATGAATATTACTGCCCAGCAATGGGATGCTTCCGGCCGGGACTGGGGAGCCATATTTATAATTAACGATCTTGAGTTTAATTATTATAAAACAGGAACAAATATAACTAATTAATTTATGGAATTTTACGAAAACGTAGAAGCTGAACGAGAGAGGATACAAAAATGCATATCTCGTTTTGGTTGGACTTCTGACCACAATTTGGATTGGTGGACTTGCGGTATTATTACTTCGGATGGCGTGCCGGTATTTGTTGAGTTTGATGACGGTACTGGTCTTTTGGTTCACAAATATTCTGATAAGTGGCGAGTATGGTCTGATCCTTTATGTGATAAAAATATTGCCGTTGATAAAATTCGGGAATTTTCAGAGTTTATTTTAGGCGGAAACATAAGAGAAGTTTGGTGTGATGATGTCTCTGATAAAATTTATCTAGACCTGAAAAAGGCCGTCGGATTTAAATTGAGCGAAATTTGTTATTCTCTTTTGTGGCCGATAATGGATATAGCAAGTTACGATCTGACATTACCGGGCGGTCACTTTAAAGGTATGCGTAATGCAAAAAATAAATTTTATAGGGAGCATAAGGTAGATGTTGTTGAAGCAAATCAGGTTAATAAAAAAGAACTCAACAGGATTGTAGATGATTGGAAAAAATTATGTAGTGAGTCTGAAAAAGGAGACGTCTACGACTTGCGATATCGCTTTATTATTGACAAAGGCTTCAGGGGATTTAATACGGCCAGAGTAATATTCGTTGACGGTAAATCAATAGGTTTTAATGCTGGTTATGAAGTTCCTAATAAGCCGGGACAATTTGCGGGTGTTATAGGAATCCACGACTATTCAGTAAAAGAAGTGGGATTAATAATGTACTTAGAAGACATAGAATGGATGAAGAATGCCGGTTATAAATTTTATGATATGCAGGGCTCGGGAGACGATGGGGGATTAAAATTTAAAATGCAGTTCAATCCGGTTGTAGAAAGAAAAACCGATACCTTTTCTATTTCTTTATAAATTCTATGAGTTTTTGAAGCATTGGGTTGGCGGTGCAGTTATCCTTAATCCATCTCTTTGCTTTTTCCGGGGACATCTCCTCGTCTCTGTATAGTCTGATTATGCCCCGTGCACCATCTTCCAATTCGCCGAATAAAAGATCGTGGTCGGTTATTTTAATTTTTTGACCGTTAAAAATTATGATTCCTTTTTCAAGCAAACTATTTAATGTGTAAACTGCCGCTTTGAAATACTCGTCATCCGGGTCGCTTCGTTCAATTATTTGAATGGGTATGGCGACCGCAGCCATGGCTCGCTGTTCTTTGGTATGAGGTCTCTCGTTCCGGCGAATAAGACAACTCTCAATTCCATTAGCAATTGAATCAGCTGCAACCTCGGCTATTATTGCTTCTGCATCGGGGCCTAATCGTTTTGCTTCCGGTGTGTCTGAAAAATAAACAGAATGGGCTACTTCGTGGGCCATTGTGGCTTCCCGCGACAACCCTCTTGTTAAAGTGTCCCGCTCCTCTTCTGTTTCTGCGGCAAAAGCTTTCTCATAGCCTTCAACCAGCGGTAAGAATTTTTTTAAATCCCGGTCGTACTTGTTTATTTGCTCGTTAAGATAAAGGACAATATATCCTTCATCTGCTTCGGCGGCTTCGTTAAATGTAATTCCGGCTCCATGAGGCCCGATAGATATATAACTCCTTATCGTTTTGCTTCGCATTTTATCCGAAAATTCTTCTATATTCAGTTCCGGCAACACAGACACCATTTGATCTTGAAGGTGTTTAAATTTATCTTCTTCTGAGGCTGACTCGGGTGTTCTGATGGCCAAACGCAATTCAGGATCAACATAAGGGGGCATATAATATGAACCTGTCGGAGGGGAAAGAAGGATTGGGAATTCAGTGGAGATTAACTGCTTGCCTCTCTCAACCATTTGGTCGTACTGTTCTCTGGCTTTTTCCTGATCTGTTTCAGAAAAAAAGTCGCTTAAAGACGAGATGTATTCTCTGAACTCTTGAGAATTTGGTTCGTTGTCCCATTCTTGTTTTTCCTGGGAAATTTTTCTTAATTTTTTGTATATAAATTGCGTCTCGTGCGGGAAAAGTTCTGCAAAAGTTCGGGGCTCGCCTTTTTGGTCAAGAGGAGCAATTTCAGATGCACCATTTTCCGGTTTTTTAGATAGTTGAGTATAGGCCAGAAATCTTATAAACAAAGGATTTGATTTTACTGACACGTCCAGAAGATCTATGAGCAATTGACGCATTGTTTCCGGTATGCCCAACTTGGCAAAATCTTCAGCTGATGCATCGGCAAATATTTTTTTGTAGATTCCCGTTTCTGTTTTGCGTAGAATGTGCGCTAAAACTGCGAGCAAAACTTCTTTTCTCGTGTCGCCGACTTCTTCGCCCAGTTCTTCAAACCATCCTTGTCCGATTGCTTTTATAATTTTGTCTTTCGGCAGAGAATGGATAAACGGAATTTTTTCTTTTAATTCAGGTATTTTAGAAGACAGGTAATCTAATACTATGGTTCTTATTTTTTCTGCCAACTCAAGGCCGTTTTCCCACGGTCCGACTTTTTCGTATAAATCTTTCCAATTTATTTTTTCGCCATCGGGCCCGATGTCTGATTCCAAAAGAGAAAGAGTTTTTTCTACGTATCTTAGTTTGGGACGTTTAGGAATTGGCCTCTCATTTTCCCGTTGTTCAAACTTTTTCATGCTAATATAAGTACCCCCAAGTTTGGAGTTTGTCACTGTCTTCACCCCAGGTTATGCCGATGTCGGTTCTGTAGAACATGTTAACCAGCATGATGTTTTCTATTCTTAGATAAGCCTGCTTCCTGGCCTCTTCCATGGTTGATCCGCTTCCGGTAACGATTAAAACATAAGCGCTGTTTCCGGCAACTTGCCAGATATTGTCAATTACCTTGACATCACCAAGGTGAATGCCTTCAAGGCTGGGTTTTTTGAAAAGAATGGACAGGTCTTTGTATATTTCCATCTGGATGGGGTCGTGATATGGGAAGGGCGGTACTACACACACAACGCCAATCTGAAATCCTTTTTTAGTTCGAAGCTGATACTCTTGATGATTGGCTATGGCGTGCAGGAACTCGCCCCATTCATTTAGAACTCCTTCCTGCTGGATGCTTATGGTCGGATAGCCAAACCGGCACGTAAATTCAAGCGGATATATTCCTCTTCCGTTAACCATGCAGTTTATGTCCACGTAACCAACATAGCCGGCTTTTTTCAGGTCCTCCTCCATTTTACCGGTAGTTTCTTTAAATAATTTATTCGGTTCGCACCAGAACATTGACGTACCCATTTCTCCGGTCATGGAGCCGAGCTCGCCCGGGAAAAGACGCTTGTGTTCAAACGCAACAAGTATAGGCGTGATAAACTTTTCTCCGTTAAAAAATGCTGACGTTCCTACTTCAACCCCGTTTGCGTATTTTTGAAGCTGAAACTGTTTTACTTTCCGGCTCAATACTTTTTTGTTCTGTTCTATTATTTCGTATAAATCTTTTCCGTCTTCTTCTTTGCCGGTAAATAATAATCCCTTTTTAAGATCGCCCGATGTAAATAAATTAACTGATGTGAAACTGGATGGCTTATAAACATAACGGCCGGGATTTTCTTTTAGAAACAGAAGGGCTTTATCGTAATCATCAAAATCCCAAGAAGGAAGGGTTAACATGCCGAGCCGTTTCATTTCTGACTGGCCGAATTCGCGGTCTTCTTCAAGCTGGTCGGTATATATACTTCCGCCGATAACGGCCTTGCCGTCTTTTCTCAAAGCATCAGCTTCTTTTCCGAATCCGACATCATCAAAAACAATCACATCTGCCCAGTCAACATATTTTTTCCAATCATCTACTTTTTCCAGAAAACCATCATATTCATCAGTAGAGTTTTTGATGTAGCATTTTACATCATGGCCTTCGTTTTTTATTTTCCATGCTAAATCTCCTGAAAGCGATTCCCAGCTTATAAATAAAAATTTATATTTATTTTTTTCCGATTGACTGTCGCCGTTTCCGTTTGCCATAGATTTTTTTTAATTTGATTTTGATTTAACTTTAAGATATAATTCAGTTTATGACAATAACTATCTCCACAAAAAACATAACATTGGACGAGCCGCTCAGGATTTTCATAGAAGAAAAAATCGGCACCCTGGATCATTTGATAGGAAACAGCGACGGACAAGCAAGGGTAGAAATAGGCAAACCCTCCGAACACCACCGTTCAGGCGATATTTTTTCTGCCGAGGTTAACCTATCTCTCGGGGGTAAATTATTAAGAGCGACATGCACGCATGAAGATCTTCGCAACGCCATTACCGATGTCAAAGACGAACTCCAAGTTCAGATAAAGAAGTTCAAAGAAAAGAGAACCGATCTCTCAAGACAATCTCAAAAATAATCATTTGCTCGGCCATTGCCAACAAAGACCCGCCTCCGTCCCGCCAGCGACGGGACTCGGCTATATGAGCCACGGCCTTTTCTCGGCAGTGCTTACTATTATACTGCCTCGTCCCTGCAAAAGACCGGGTCTCAAATGTCTTTTTATGGCAATGGCCTCGCTTTGATTAAATAAAGCTCAAGCCTCATTGTTTTTCTCTCGTTTTGAATCTCTTTTCGTAATTATCACTTATTTACCTAAGCAACCGGCGAAGGGTGTGTGCCTTTTTAAAATCAGCAGAATTTTTAAAAGGTACACCCCGCAGTCACGCATAGAGGTTGTGTGACCAGTTGCGGTTTAAGCCATTTATGTTAATTTATCGGTAGATATGGCAAATCGATACTACAAAAAGTTTATCAGGATACCGCCGTCGGAGAGCATAGACATCAGAGACATCATACCTATCGTCCATCATCCTCTTTTTCAGCGGCTCTTATATATTTTTCAGTTGGGGTCTAATCTTTGTGTTTTTCCTGGAGCATCTCAAAATCGTTTTGAACACGCTCTTGGTGTTTACGGTAAGACCCATCTTCTTTGTGAGCGACTGGTTAAGGAGGGATTTCTTAATAAATATCAGGCGAAAAATATATCGCTTTTCGGGTTGCTTCACGATATCGGCCATGGCCCGTTTTCTCATGTTATTGAGGGGGTGACTCCCATAAGCGGTGATGAGGACGAAAACGGACTTAACGTACTTAAATATTTCAAAGAGGAGATAAAACAAAGCGGAGGAGACTATGATTTCATTAGAAAAATCTCAGCTCACAAAAGTCCTTTCTATAAAATAGTCATGGACAAAAATCTTGGCATGGATAAATTGGATTACCTTGAAAGAGATGTTTACCATACTGGATTTGGCCAAAGGCCTGACATAAAAAGCGTTTTTGACTATCTTAGTTTTATTGACGGTAACTTGGTTATAGATAAAAAATCGCTTGAAGCCGCAAAACAAGTGCAACGCCTCTACATGTATATGTATAAGGAGTTTTATCTGCACAAGTCCTCACAGATAAGCCAGAGGTTCCTGGAAAAAATGATTGCGATATGGATAAAACTGGACAACATAAACCCAGGTAAACTTTGGCTGATGAATGACCATGAGTTGTTGGCCCATATTTATATGCACGCAAACCCTGTTTTGCAATTTTTTTATCAATCTTACAAAACCAGAAATCTTCCCAAAACAGGACTGGTCATCAGATTAAAAAACCGCCAATCAAAAGAAAGAATAAGCGGTAAAAAAATTCAAGTTATCGGAGAAGATAGAAAATTTTTTGACAGTTTTAGTAAATATTCTTCTTTTGGAAAACTTGAAAAACTGGAAAATTTGGTCGGTAAAGCCATTGGGGTTGAATCATACAAAGTAGTGATTGTTCCGATGTTAACTCCTTGGCGGTTTGTACCTGAAGACATACTTTATCATGACAATGGCACCGTACTTTCTCTAAAAGAAACCAATCCGGAATACTTTGAAGCGATGAAGCTTGAAGCTGACGACTATGTGGCGGTAAGAGTTTGCATTATTGGAGACAGAAGCATAATATATAAAAATTCCGAGCTGATCCATAAGCTCATTAAAAAATATTTGAGAGGAAAAAATTGAGGAGCAAAGGCGACGAAATACTGAGTCCAGCAGGGCGAATGTAGTGAGTAACAACAAAGCTTGTGACCATACTTCGGTGGGAGTGATTGCCCATGATAGCGAGAGGAGGATTTTGCTTATTGAGCGAACATATGGATGGGCTCCGCCTTCGAGACATTGTGATTGTCATACATATCCAGTCGCCTGTTTTGAAGAATTTGAAACAAAAACAGGCTTAAAAATAGTAGGCGCTCCTAAACCTCTAGTTCCTAAAAATCCAAGAAAGTATTTTAAATGTCAAAGAGGCGGTGAATATCATGATTGGCAGATATTCGAAGTTGACTGGCGGAGGGAATTAAAACCAAGCCAAGACAAAACGGAGAGTGCTAAATGGCATACGATTGAGGAGATATGCGAACTGGCCGAAAAGAATGAGCTTGAACCGGTTTGGTGCGAGTTCTTTAAAGAGTTGAAAATTATTCCCGGAGATGTACTGTGAGCAACTCTGTCTGGCTTGCAATTTTAGCGGCAATATTCTACGGATTTGGCGGGCCATTCATGAAATATGTTCATCAGTCGGGGGTCTCCACCAGAGACTTTATTTTTGTTGCAAGTTTAACGACTTTGGTAACGGCAGTATTGTGGCCTAGTGACGAAAGCTTGTTTTCAACCCTTAATGCCGGAAAAGTTATGGCGGGGGTTCTAATTGCTTCGGTGCTTATGACAGCTGGATTCATTTCTCTCAATCAAGCCCTATCCAATGCAATAGGCCTTGCTTCGGTGGTGTTGGTTATCTCTTCAGCCAACCCGTTGATAGGAAGCTTAATTAGCCTATTCTATTTAGGCGAGAGTAAAAAAGTAATCCTCCCTATGCTTATAGTCGGTTCTTTGCTAACAATTGCCGGAACAATAGTGGTAATTCTTAGTGCCAAGAATACTTAGTCCCCAAAAGGGGATTTTTTGTTTTTCTTGAAATAAGACATAATTTTTGGTAGGATTAGGTCAGATATTTAACCATCATATTGCGCCCATAGCTCAGTTGGTAGAGCAGCTCCCTTTTAAGGAGACGGTCGTTGGTTCGAATCCAACTGGGCGCACATTTACCCGTTTGCATTGACTCTGGTTATTTTTTTATAATATAATATCTTAGATTAGTTCTTTAACCATAGGAAGGTAAAATGAGCACAACTCGCAAAGTTCTTTTGGCTATTCTTGCCGTGGTGCTATTAATAGATGCTGGTAATTACTGGAAATCTAAGCGTATAAACAATCAGCTAAATCAGACGAATATCAACATAAACACTTGAGCTTGTTGATGTAAAAGAGTTAAAGTTTACTAAAAAATAACTCCGCAATAGCGGGTTTTTTGTTTTTTATCATTTGAAAAAGATGCTTGGGAGTGCTATGTTGAATATATATTTCACATGAAAAATTTGCAGCCAAAACTTATAAAAGTGGCAGTTTTGATGGGCGGTTCTTCTTCGGAGCATAATGTTTCTTTAAATACAGGTCAGAATGTTATTGATAATTTGGATAAATCAAAGTACGAACCGGTTGCCGTTAAAATATCTAAAATCGGCAAATGGTTTTTAAATGGCAAGCTAACTAATCAATCTGATGCGTTAACCGGTCATGATATTGTTTTTAATGCTCTTCATGGGACATTCGGCGAGGATGGCAAAATTCAAGCCCTGTTGGAACATGCAGGGATTAAATATACAGGCTCCGGAATTGCCGGTTCGGCCATAGCCATGGATAAGTTTCACAGCCGGGAAATTTTTAAATTAGCTGGCCTCAATACACCCAAAACGATGAAATTAAAAAGAGGCGAGAATTATATTGCCCGCCTTAATTTTTTTATAAATAAAATAGTGAAGCTTCCCGTTGTTGTAAAGCCCTGCTCAAATGGTTCTTCTGTCGGAGTTCAGATAGTAGAAGACATAAAAAAAATGGAAAAGGCTATTGCGGAGGCGTTTAAGCTGGATAAATTTGTTCTGGTTGAGGAGTTTATTAAGGGTAGGGAACTAACCTGCGGTGTTTTGGACCCCGCCCTTGAGGACAAGGGCGGGGCAAGAAATTTTTCTACTTTGACAATCGGTTCGGTTACGGCGCTACCTGTCACGGAAATAATTCCTGTTAAAAATCATAAGTTTTTTAATTACGACGCTAAATACAAAACAGGGCATTCAAACGAAATAACGCCGGCACCACTTGATGATGTTTTAACCAAAAAAGCTCAGGACATCGCTATCCGGACCCATCAGATTTTAGGATGCAGCGGATATTCACGAACAGATATTATTTTAAAACAGGGCAATGGCACCATGTATGTTTTGGAAACAAACACCCTTCCGGGATTAACAAAAAATTCTCTTCTCCCAAAAGCTGCTCAAACGGCTGGCTTAAGCATCACCCAACTCCTTGACCACATAATTACGGCTTCATTAATTTAATTAAAATGTTAGAATAAAATTATGGAACGAACTTCTATTTTAAATGTAAAAGATTTGGTTGGTCAGTCTGTGAATCTTTTCGGCTGGGTTGCAACAAGACGCGACCACGGCAAGATTATTTTTATTGATCTTCGTGACCGAAGTGGAATTGTTCAAGTTGTTTTCACGCCTTCAAGCAAGGACTATGCTACTGCTTCGGAACTTCGTTCGGAATGGGTTTTGCGCATCAAAGGCCAAGTCAAAGCCCGTCCTGATAAAATGGTTAATGCTGAAATAGAAACCGGCAAAGTTGAGATTGAGCCAGAAGAAATGGAAGTTTTAAATAAATCCGAAACCCCACCCTTTCCGTTGGACACTGACGGCTATGAGATAGGCGAGGAATTGAGAATGACATACAGATATCTAGACTTACGAAGACAGAGAATGACGAAAAACCTGATGATAAGGCACCAGATGACCGCTTTCATCCGCAACTGGCTTAGTGAGAAAGGATTCATTGAAGTAGAAACGCCGATACTTACCAAATCTACTCCGGAAGGGGCTAGAGACTATGTGGTACCGTCAAGATTGTATGCCGGTAAATTTTATGCTTTGCCTCAATCGCCTCAACAGTATAAACAGTTGTTGATGGTTGCCGGTTTAGAAAAATATTTCCAGATAGCAAGATGTTTCAGGGACGAAGATACAAGAGGAGATCGCCAGCCGGAGTTTACTCAATTGGACCTGGAAATGAGTTTTGTCAAAAGAGAAGATGTAATGGAATTGAACGAGAAACTTCTCATTGATTTGATAAGAAAAATCTATCCAAAAAAAGAAATTCAGGAAATTCCTTTTCCGAAGATTACCTACAAAGAAGCTATGGAAAAGTATAATACAGACCGGCCTGATTTAAGAAAAGATAAAGACAACAAGAATCTCCTGGCATTTTGCTGGGTAGTTGATTTTCCGTTTTTTGAAAAGACTGAGCCAGGCGAAGGTTCAAGCATAGCTGGAATCGCCTCCGAGGGTTGGACATTTACCCATAATCCATTTTCTGCTCCAAAGCCCGAACATATGAATGCACTTCTCCAGAAGCAAGGCTTAGGGGAAATTTTAACAACTCAATACGATGTCGTGTTGAATGGGTGGGAAATAGGCGGTGGAAGTATCCGAAATCACCAACCGGATGCCTTAGAAGCGGTCTTTGAAATAATGGGTTTTAAAAAAGAAAGAATAAAAGAAAATTTTGGCCATATGCTTGAGGCTCTCGGATTTGGAGCACCACCTCATGGGGGAATTGCCTGGGGATTTGACCGTTTAGTAGCCCTTTTGAATAACGAGCCGAATATTAGAGAAGTTATTTCATTTCCAAAAACAGGAGACGCGCGGGACTTAATGATGGGTAGTCCCTCGGAACTGGAAAAAAATCAATTAAAAGAATTACATCTAAAAGTCGAAGAAAAATAGTTACCAATGAAATCAAAACTGTATCTCTTAGCAATTTCTTTGGCTGGTTTGGTTGTCGTGAGTGTTGTTTTTGTCATGGATTCTTCCAACAAAAAGAATAATTTTGCCAATGCCGAACCTGCTTTCAATAGTTCTGAAGCATATCTTCTTCCCATTTCCGAACCGAGCTATTTTCCTATATATGATGCGAAGACCGCAAAACCGGTAATTGATGCCAAATCGGGCCTGGTTTACGATACACGGTCGGGAAGATTTCTTTTTGACAAAAATTCAAGGATCAAGCTACCTGTTGCTTCTTTAACCAAAATATTAAGCGCCTTGATCGTCATTGAAAATTTTAATCTTAAAGATACCGTTGTTGTTCCCAAAGAAGCTCTTAAGGTAGATACGGAAAAACAAAGTCTTTATTTGGACGAAGAGATAACCGTTGAAAATCTTCTGAAGTTGATGCTTATAGAATCGTCCAATGATGCCGCCTATGCTCTTGCCTGGTACGCTAACAGTAAAGGAATTAATTTTGTAGACAAAATGAACGAGAAAGCCCAGTCACTAAATATGATTGATTCTCATTTTCTTGACCCAGCCGGTTTAAATGACAGCGCTTACTCTACTTCGGAAGATCTGGTAAAATTGGTTAAGTATTCTTTTAAATACGATTTGGTTTGGGAGATTTTGACGGAGAAAAACATTATTATAAAATCAACTAACGGCAAAATTGAGCATAATGTAGAGAGCACAGACCAGCTTCTGGGGGTTATACCTAACATATTTGGAGGCAAAACAGGCAATACAGACGGGGCTTTGGGGTGCATGATACTGGTAGTGGATATTCCTGATAAAAATGATAAACTGATAAGCATAATACTTGGTTCGCGGTCGCGCTTTGACGATACCAAAAAATTAATTGACTGGGTAAAAGAAGCATATCGATGGGATTAAATCTTGTTTAAACTGATGACGTTTACTGTATTTAATATTATTAAAATATTTTTAGCCGGCACTCTGGCTTTTTTTATTAACCTTATAATTACCAATTTTTGGACAGGTGTTTTGTATAAATATTTTAGACCGGGGAAGAGCATAGAAAGAGAAAAAGATACATTTTGGGGAGAAACACCCATTTTTAATCAATTACACAAGAAAAAAGAAGGGACGCCTACCATGGGCGGGTTGCCGATATGGGTTACCGTATCGATTTTAGCGTTATCTTTCTGGTTACTTTCAAACGCCTTTGATCACGTTTGGTCATCGCTTAATTTTCTTTCCCGCAGCCAAACACTTTTACCGCTCGGGTTTCTTGTTCTGGCCGGTTTAGTGGGCATGGCGGACGATATTTTGGGTATTTTTAAACGAGGAGGGTTTTCTTTGCGTAAGCGTTTTTTGCTTTATCTCGCCTTGTCTTTAGTGGGTGCCTGGTGGTTTTATTTTAAACTTGATTTTAATGCTATCAACATTCCGTTTTTAGGAGATTTTATTATTGGCTGGTGGTATATACCATATTTTGTATTTATTATTATAGCGACGGCATTTTCTATGAATGCAACAGATGGCCTTGATGGTTTATCGGGCGGAGTTTTTCTTACAATTTTTGGAGCTTTAGCCGTTATAGCATTTGACCAGGGCAGAATAGATCTGGTGGTATTTTTAACGGCTATTATGGGTGCGTTAGTGGCGTTTCTGTGGTTCAATATTTTTCCGGCCAAATTTTTTATGGGAGATACGGGCGTTATGGCTTTGGGATTCAACGTCGGCGTGATTGCTTTGCTTACCAATACAGCCCTTCTTTTGCCCTTTATCGCCATTATTCCACTTGTTGAATCGTTGTCAGTAATAGTCCAAACGGCATCAAAAAAAATTAGAAATAAAAAAATATTTCCCTCAACTCCTATCCATCACACTTTTGAAGCTCTAGGCTGGCCGGAAACCCAAGTGACGATGCGCTTCTGGATGATAAACGCCATAGGGGCAATAATCGGGCTTATTATATTTCTCGTTGATTCCAAGATTCCGCCATTGTTTAGGTAATTTTTATTAAAAACAAAAAACCCGCTCTGCGGGTTTGCTCCTATAGCCTGTTCTTTTTATATAGATCAATAATTTCTCGTACTTCTTTTATTTCGAAAACTTTTTCATTATTTGTTATTGGGGGCCGTTCTTCTCCAAGCCAAGTGTAGTAAGGAATAAATATTCCTTTGACCCCAGCATCAAGAGCCGGTTGAATATCAGAACCGTATGAATTTCCCACACTATAAATAGCGTTGAAACCGAATCTCCCCTGATATTCTTCAAATGTTTCTTTAGATTTTGAATTGATTATATGTATTTCCTCGCCAAACCATCTTTCAAGTTCAAGCGCGACTATTTTATAATCTTGAACAAGGGGTTCTCCTTTGGTAAGAAGAACTTGAATATCGCCATGTTTTTTAATGAAATCAAGAGTTTCCTCGGCACCTTTCACTAGACCTTGTTGCTTGTAGCCTAAAGGGTCAAACGCTTCCATGCCGATGAGTTTAATCCGGCGGGCGACCATTTTGCCGAATCCATGACCGCACAACCATTTGTAGGTCTCTACAAGCGACATGGGAAACCTTTCCATACCGTAACCATATGGTTTTTGGGTGTCCGGATTTACTGTTTTAATTAAGGTTTTATCTATCTCTTCTGAAATCGTACCGAGAGTTCTTAATTCAAGGAGGCGATATTCACTTTTTTTGTCAATCATTATAATTTGACATAAAATATACCTCATGTTATAGTGTTTTATTCTTTTACAACTCACAAGGAAGGTCAGTATGTTCAAAAAACTGCTTGGGAGAATTAAAAACCCAGGTATTAAGTTGATGGTTGAACGTATTCAGGCAGAAGAAAAACAGGTAAAGAAAGTGTTTATTATTACACTTTTCGGTTCTGTTTTGGGAGCTTTTGTGCCGCTTATGTATGGGAAAATTATCAGAATGGCCGGGGACAAGGTCTCATCTGTAGAATATATTATTCTGTTTGTGTTAATGTGGCTGACAGTTGACCAAGTACGCAATTGGACCACGAGATATTCCGATAGGCAGGGTGTCTATACTTCTTGGAATGTTGACTATAATCTTTTTATGGACTCTTTGGCTCACTTAATACGACTTCCAATGTCGTATCTTTCCGAACAGCGACTGGGTAAAACAGTACAAAGAGTGGAGCGTGGGGCAGATTCTTTAGGGAGAATGATAAGAGACGTTTTATTTTCTCTTGTTCCGCATTTCTTAAGTTTAGCGTTCTACTTTGCGTTTATGTTTTGGATTCAGTGGCAGTTAGGTGTTCTTGTTTTTATGACCGTAGTTTTATATGCCGTTGCAATGACCTCAAGTAATAAAAAGATTGTTGCTCTCAATAGAGAAAATAGAAAAACATGGGAAGCAGCTTGGGGTCACATGTGGGATGTTACGAGTAATATAAAAGCAGTAAAGGCGAATACAAATGAAGAATTTGAGATTAAAAGGATTAGAGACAACTTTGACAAGTGCTATTCAAAAGAAAAAGAAGCCCAGGATTTAAGAAACAGGATTCAGGCTTTTGAGCATTTTATATTTGGTGGCGGATCTGTAATAACGATTGCCCTTGGCGCTTTAATGTTGCGATGGGAAATGATTGATGCAGGGGGACTATTTTCCTTCCTGGGGTATATTCAGTTAGCTTATACACCATTCAGCAGATTGGCCCATAACTGGAGATTTGTTCTCGAAACTCTCGTAATTGAAGAAAGAGTGGCTAAATTTTTAGAGGAAAAAGAAGAAGATTATGAGAGCGGAGAAGAAGCACAGGTTGTTGGCGATGTTGAATTTTGTGATGTAAGTTTCAAATATGGTGAGTCTGGAAATGAAATTTTTAGAAATATCAATTTGACCATAGGGGAGGGCGAGACGGTTGCTATTGTTGGAGAAAGTGGGGTTGGTAAAACAACTCTAATCGATTTAATTTCTCGTTATCATGAACCTACTGGAGGTAGGATTACTATCGGCGGTGTAGACATAAGATGCTGGAAACGCGAGTCTCTTAGGTCACAGATAGCCATTGTGCCTCAAGATGTCTCTCTGCTTAATGACACTATCAAATTGAACATAGCTTATGGAGATATTGGCAAGATTTCAGACGAGGCTTTAATAGAAGATGCGGCCAAGGCTTCTTATGCACATAACTTCATTATCGGAGAAAGATTTGTAAATGGATATAATCAGGTAGTTGGAGAGAGAGGCGTTAAGTTGTCAGCTGGTCAGAAGCAAAGAGTGGCTATTGCCCGAGCATTACTTAGGAATCCAAAAATTCTAATCTTGGATGAGGCAACTTCAGCTCTGGATTCGGAATCCGAAATGTATGTCCAACAAGCCCTAGAAGTGCTGATTAAAAGCAGAACCACTCTTATTATCGCACACCGCTTAAGCACTATTAAGAAAGCCGACAAGATTATTGTAATGCACGATGGAGGAATAGCTGAAATTGGTAAACACGAAGAACTGATGGCCAGAAATGGCATATATAAAAAACTTGTAGATTTACAAAGTTTTCAGGAGTAGATCCCAACTGGGATCTTTTTGTTTATAAAAACCTAAATTTATACTACAATTCAGTTAGATGGATAAAAGATTGTTAGCGATAACTCTTATTTTGATAGTTTTTGGTTTGGTTGTTTTATCATCGGCTGGGATAGTGGACGGGCAGAAAAAATTTGGTTCGCCTTACTATTATTTAACCCACCAATTGCTATACGGAGTCATACCAGGTCTTGTCGGGATGTTCGTTCTTTCCCTCATAGATTTCAGATTTTGGAAAAAAATATCATTGTTTATTTTGATTGGTTCGTTGGCAATGATGATAATGATATTCATGCCTACTTTTGGGCATGGTTTGAAAGGGGCAAGCCGCTGGATAAGTTTGGGGGTGTTTTCTTTCCAGCCGGCCGAAGTTTTAAAACTTTCACTTATTATTTATCTTGCTGCATGGTTTGGGGGTAGAGATGACCGGCTTAAAAAACTATCCTATGGAGTGATACCTTTCCTATTGGTCTTGGCTTTTATCGGATTACTGCTATTTCTTCAGCCGGACATAGGAACTCTTATTGTTGTTACGGTAATTGCGCTGGGAGTTTTATTTTTAGCTGGTTCAAGCTACAAGCAGTTTGCCGGTGTTTTACTGCTCTTGTTTTTAGGGTTATCGGCAATAATTGTTGTTGAGCCGTATCGTTTTGACCGCTTAAAATCGTTCTGGGATCCGTCCGTTGATCCGAAGGGGAGTTCCTATCAGATAAACCAATCTCTGATATCGATAGGCTCGGGAGGATTGCTCGGCGTTGGTTATAATAAGAGTTCCCAGAAACAGGGAGGGTTTTTGCCCGAAGTGATAGGGGATTCAATTTTTGCAATTATCGCCGAGGAGTTGGGATTAGTAGGTTCGGCGCTTACCATCGGATTGTTTGGGGTATTGTGTTTCTTTTTGATTGGCATAGCCAAAAATGCATCTGATAAATTCGGGGCCTTATTGGTTATGGGTGTGAATCTTTGGTTAATGTCTCAAGCGTTTGTGAACATTGCCGCCATTTCCGGCCTCGTTCCTCTGACAGGAATTCCTTTGCCGTTTATCAGCTATGGCGGTACAGCTCTCGTGGTCCTTCTGTCGGGGATGGGGATAGTGTTTAACGTTGCTAAAAGATCGTAATTTCGAATTCTTTACTTTTGTTTAAGGTATGTTATTATGGTGAAGGTTATTTTTGGGTAAAGGAAAACAGATGCCTCAAGAGTTACCGAAAGGTGTAAATCCCTATTTTGTTAAGCTAATTAATGGTGTTTACTATGACCTTTGTGTGATTTGTAGGACTGTCACAGATGTTCGCACAGATTGTCCGGCTGAACAACGGAAACATTATGTTGAGGGCTGTGGTCAGTTTTGTGAAGACTGTTGGCACAAAACTTCTGCAGAATAAAATAACGCCGCCCACGAGGCGGTTTTTGTTTTATCAAAAATAATCATTTTCCCCATCATCTCGCTCAGCCATCGCCAACAAAGACCCGCCTCCGACAAAACCGCTCCTCCGTGAGCGGTTTTGTCTCGGCTATATGAGCATCGCCTAATCGCCGGCTGATGAGCTACCGCTCAATATTATATCAGCCGGCTCAGGCAACGTCTCAAATGTCTTTTTATGGCAATGACCTCGCTCTAATTTAATTAAACATGAACTTCTATTTCCAATTGTCACTTATCACCTAATCAATCGGCGGAGGGTGTGCCCTTTTATAAAATTAGTAAGATTTTAGAAAAGGTACACCCCGCAGTCATGAGTGGAGGTTGTGTGAGCTATAACCAAAAAACCGCTCTAAGCGGTTTTTTGAAGAAGGTGGGTTGTGTTGGATTTGAGGCGTGATGCTTTGTTTTTTTTGATAACTCCTGATTTTGCGGCCTTATCCAATACTTGGTAAACCTTCGGTAACATTTTCTTGGCATCGTCTTTCTTGCCCGCAGTAACTAATTTTCGGAAATCTTTTACCGTGGCTTTATAAGAAACGATTTTTCTTACATTCCTGACCCTCCTTGTTTTATTTTGGCGTAACGCCTTCTTAGCGCTCTTTGTAATTGGCATAATTTTTGTTTATTTAAAGCTTGATTATCTTACTATGTTTTGATTTAATTTGCAAATCTTTACTTAAGGATAGTTTGACCTTTTATTGCTAAATATCATATACAACTAAACAACCGGCGGAGGGTGTGCCCTTTTATAAAATTAGCAAGATTTTAGAAAAGGGGCACCCCGCAGTCATGCATGGAGGTTGTGTCAGTTATTAAATAAGATTTTACACCATTGATTCGCTTTTTATTTTTCTAATCTGTTCTTTTAATCCCAATGCCGTTTCGTAGTCCATTTTTCGAATGGCTTTATCCATCAGCTTCTGGAGTTGTTTCATGGCATTCTGCCTTGAACCGTTGGTGAAGAAAATTATTTCGTTATTACCGTCGCCGTATTTTTGAATCTCTTTCTGGCTGACAGGCAAAGAAAAATCGCCAATCTCTTTTATGATTGTTTGCGGGATTATGCCATTTTTGGTGTTATATATTTCCTGCTTCTTGCGGCGTCTTTGCGTTTCTTTAATGGCAAAATCCATGGACTTGGTTATTTTGTCGGCATACATAATGACGTGGCCGTTAACATTACGGGCAGCACGGCCCATGGTTTGAATAAGAGTGGTTGCATTTCTCAAGAATCCTTCTTTGTCCGCGTCCAGTATCGCAATCAAAGAAACTTCAGGCAAATCCAGCCCTTCCCTTAAAAGATTTACGCCGACCAGAACATCGTAATTACCGAGCCGGAGATCTTTTATTATTTTTAACCTATCAAGTGTTTTTATTTCAGAGTGAAGATAGTTAACCTTAATATCTTGTTCGGCCAAATGTTCGGATAAATCTTCAGCCATGCGTTTGGTAAGAGTTGTAACAATGACCCTTTCGCCTTTCTTTGTCCGGGCTTTGATATTTTCTACTAAATGTGGGACCTGGCCCTCTGTCGGTCTTATTTCTATAGTCGGGTCCAAAAGGCCGGTCGGTCTCAAAAGCTGTTCGGCAACGCCGTTTTTACCTGCTTCGCCCATCTCATATTTGGCCGGTGTTGCTGAAGTGTAGATAGTTTTCTGGACTCTCTCTTTGAACTCCGGAAATTTGAGCGGGCGATTATCTATTGCCGAAGGTAATCTGAACCCATATTCTACGAGAGTTGATTTTCGGGAATGGTCGCCGGTGAACATTGAACGAAGCTGGGGAACTGTAATATGAGATTCATCAATTATCGTCAGGAACTCGCCCTTAGATGCAAAAAAATCTAAAAGAGAATGGGGGGGTTCGCCTGCTTTTCTAAAATCTAAGTGGCGGGAATAATTTTCTATTCCGTGGCAGTATCCTGTCTGGCGCATCATCTCTATGTCCTGCAGGGTCTTTTCCTGAAGACGGGAGGCTTCCTGAAACTTCTTTTCTTTTTTTAAATGTTTAACGTGCTTTTGAAGCTCGCTTTTGATATTTTCAATAGCTAAACCTATTTTATTATCGGAAGTAACCCAATATTTTGCCGGAAAAATTATAGTCTCAACTACTTTCTCGTATTTTAAATCTTTTAATTCCAGTTCTTCGGGATCGGAAATGGAGGCCTGCATTATTTTTTCAATTCTGTCATTTTTGAATTTTATTTTAATAACTTCCTGGGCGCTTGGGGCGACAACTTCTATTTCATCAGTAGTTTTTCTAAAGCATCCTCGCTTAAGTTCAATATCAGGAACATATTGAAGGCGCATAAGTCCTCGTACCAATTCCGATGAGGTTATTTTTTTGTTTTCAAACATTTGAAGACCAAGATTTTTATAATCTTCCGGTGAACCGAGGTTGTATATGCATGAAACTGAAGCAACAATAATAACATCATCACGGCTGATTAAGGCTTGGGTGGCAGCGTGCCTCAAGCGGTCTATTTCCTGATTTATTTTGGAGTCCTTTTCTATGTAGGTATCAGTGTGGGGAATATATGCTTCCGGCTGATAGTAGTCATAATAGCTGACGAAATAATGGACCGCATTTTTTGGAAAGAATTCCTTGAATTCTTTATAGACCTGAGCGGCGAGAGTTTTGTTGTGAGATATTATGAGAGTCGGTTTTTGATGATGCTCAATAACCTTAGCCATTGTAAATGTTTTTCCGGAACCGGTGACACCCAAAAGAACCTGATGCTTTTGTCCGGACTTTAAACCGCTGATCAATTTGGCAATGGCGGTCGGCTGGTCTCCGGTAGGTTGAAATTTTGAGTTGAGTTTAAACATTTAAAATGATAATCTTTTAGTGATGATCAGTTATCTCGAAGGGAAAATTGAATATTCAGGGGATAAGTTCGTTATTTTGAATGCGGGCGGTATAGGGTATAAGGTCAATATAATCCCCAAGTTGCTAAATAGTTTATCAGAAAGCAAGTCCATTGTCAAGCTCAATATTCATTCCCAATTGAACATGCGGGAAGGAACTTTTGACATGTATGGATTTGATACAAGAGAAGATTTGGAGTTGTTTCACCTTCTTATTTCAGTGTCGGGAATAGGCCCCAAGAACGCTTTGAACATAATGTCTTCAGTAGAGCCAAGACACCTGAAAGCGGCGGTGGTAAATAACGACCCGGATTATTTAAAAAAAATATCCGGTTTAGGACCTAAAACTGCCCAGAGATTAATAATGGAATTGCAAAACAAGGTTGATTATCTTGAGGTAGGCGATATGAAAGGATTGGATCTTGGCCAGGAAGGAGAAGCGACAGAAGCATTATTAACTCTTGGTTATACTCTTAATCAGGCCAAAGAAGCTCTCAAAGAAGATGCGAAAGGCAAAACATTAGAACAAAGAGTGAGAGAAGCCCTAAAGTTGCTGGGCAAGAACCGCAGATAATGAAATCTTTTCTCCAAACACAAGATTGGCTGGATTTCCAAAAATACGTCGGACGAAATGTCTGGCGATTTGATGACGGGAAAATAAGGGCAAATATAATCCAGCACAACTTACTTTTTGGGAAGAATTATCTTTACATACCTCATGGGCCGGAGTTTTTTTTGGGAGAAATTCAGAGCGGTCTAAAAAATGAAGTAGATAACTTTTTGAAATATTTGAAAGATTTGGGTAAAGATAATAAATCTATTTTTGTAAAAATGGAGCCGTTGGAGGATGTGGTGATAGAGGTGGTTTACCGCAAGAACCTAAAAAAAACTAAAAAATCTATTCAACCTATTAAAACTGTTATCGTAGACCTGAATCTTCCCGAAGAAGTGCTTCTTTCTAGAATGCACCATAAAACCAGATACAATATCCGTCTGGCTGAAAAGAGGGGGTTAAAGTTAGAAGAAAAAAATGATGTCAAAGAATTTTGGAAATTGCTGAAAAAAACCGCCAAGAATGATAACTTTTCAACTCATAATTATGAATATTATGAAAAGCTGATGGAATTTTTTCCCCGTTCGACAGGCTCAGGGCAAGCTGACTCCAAAGAACTTAAAACAAAAATAGTTTTCCAAGTGTCTGGAGATAGAGTCTTGGCCGGAGCAATTCTCCTGACTTTCGGGGATACGGTTTACTATTTGCATGGAGCGATGGACAGAGATTACAAGAGTTGGATGGCGCCGTATTTGATGCACTGGGAAATTATGAAATGGGCCAAAGCGCAGGGATATCATTACTATGATTTCTGGGGGATAGATGCCAATCGTTGGCCAGGAGTGACCAGATTCAAATTAGGTTTTGGTGGACACGAAGTAGAATATCCCGGTTCATTTGACCTACCCATTTCAAAAATCTGGTATCTGACATATTGGATAGCACGAAAAATATTTTAATCTTTTGTCTCGTTTGGACAGTTCCCACAACCTCCATGCATGACTGCGGGGTGCCCTTTTCTAAAATATTACTAATTTTATAAAAGGTCACGCCCTCCGCCGGTTGGTTTAGAGTTAGGTGATGGTTGGCCATAGAGGTTCAAACTTTCTCGGAAATAAATATAAAATTTGACTATAAATCAAAACTGTGCTACCTTAAGACATGGTCTTTAGTTCGTTGAAAAGAGGGCATGATCATGAACGAGCGAGACGTTATGTTGCTCCTAATCCTTAAGTCTTGGATTGTTATTATTTTTTTCTGGTCTATTGTGCCAGTTATACCTTGGCTCATTTCACTGCCCAAAAGACTGGCGAAACCCCCTTGTCCCGAATGTGGATCAAAAAGCAAATTCAAACGGTTTACCTCATATACTGGACTCGATGAGTTTGCGGTTTATGTATGTCTTGAACAGGGGCACCGATTTGAACGCGGATAGGTATGTGAAAAGACAGTGCGACGATCTCGCACTTTTTTGTTTGTAAAAAAATAAGCGACCCAGCCACATACCCCCAGGGAGAACTTGCGCAGGCCCGAAGCTTGGTGCTTGGTGAGGGCCGAGCATGTAGATAGCGCCGAGCCGCTGGAGCGAGGCGACTATCGGTCGAATCGGGGGTATGTGGACTGGGGCGATTCATAAAAGTGATGGGGTGGAGTACCTATTTCCAACTCGGTAGCCAGACACGAGCTTCGTAGGATTTCGGGCTTAATGGCAGACCGTAAGTGAGAGGGGCAAAATATATGAATACAACAGTAGAGGCGATTGCCAAGCCGATAAATATTTTTTTACTGGTGAGCCAAGCCCAACTATCTTGTTTTTCAATCAAGTAAACCAGGATAAGAACGGCAAATATGAGCCCAGTCAGATAGTGGTACAAGAACATCACCCTCTTAATCCCGATAAAAGGCAGTAAGTTTAAAAAATATCCTCCCAAAAGTATTTTAATAACTCTGTGCCGAACCACATACATTAAAGACAGTAATACGGTTATGCTTGAACCCCACCAAATAATAGGATTGCCTAACAAATATATTCTTGAATTTTCAGAGGCGATTCCCGCTTCGCGTGAACCTTCGCCTTGAGAAACCCAGTAAAATATCGGCCGAGCCATGAATGGCCATGAATACCACTGGCTTCCATAGGGATGAGTTGCGGTCAGGCGCTGGTTGGATTGGTACATTTGAATATTAAGTTCAGTGAATTTTTTAAAAACATTTTCATTGTGAAAATCGGAACTCATAAAAGCATCTCCAGAACCAGGTTTTGTAAGTAAGGAAAAATGAATGACAAAAACAGAAAAATATAAAAATAAAGGGATTAATAAAAAATAAACAGGCAACTTTAATATTGCCAAAAAGTTTTTCTCTTTGAATAAGTAAAATACTTCTATTAAAAACGGCAAAGCCAGAAAGGTAAGGCCGGTCCATTTAATTGATATGGCTAACCCTCCGAATAAAGCCATCCATAGGAATTTTCGCCGGAAATAAAATAAAAGAGTTGAAAACCCGAACAGCAGTAAAAATCCGTCCATGAGAATGTAGTGGGTTTGGACGACGAGGGCATTTTCGATAGCTACCAAGAATCCTGCTGTAAATGCCGCTTGAGGCTTGAATTTGAGCTGCAGAGCAAGGAGGAATATGACAACGGGCAGAAGTGCTCCCGCTAAAGAAGGGAGGAACCGTAGTGCTAAGTATTTGTTATCAGGAAATTTTTCTCCGATTTGAGCAAAACTAAATTCCGGCTTGAAATTGAAAAACTTAGCGAAACCGGCGATCTCCAGTTTTCCCAGCGGAGGATGGATGTCAAAATAGTATTCATGGGTATAATAACCCGATATGAATTTCCCAAAGTGGACTTCGTCAAAAACGGTCTGATTAGGATTTCCGAAAAAGGCGAAGTGGGTCGTTAAGCTAATGCCCAGGACTATTAACAAAAGCCATTTGTTTGACATATCTTGTATGATATACTAAAAAGGTTATTCTTGAAATTGCATTAATATGTTTGACCTGATTATCATCGGAGGTTCAGCTGCGGCAACTACTGCCGGTATTTATGCTGCAAGGCGCGGGCTTAATTTTAAAATTGTTACAAAAGATTTTGGAGGCGAGGTGGCGACGTCAGGAGAGATAGGCAACTGGCCGGGAGTTTCGCAAACAGACGGTATCACTCTTGCCAATCAATTTATGGAACACCTTAAATTTTATAATGTTATTCCGGAGGAAGGCATAGAGGTGGAAATGATAACCAAACAAGCGAGTGGCACTTTTCTAATAAAGACAAAAAACGGCCATGATTATATTGCCAAGGCTGTTATAGTTGCAACGGGCGTTCATCCGAGAGAGTTAAATATTCAAGGCGAAAAAGAGTTTAGGAATAAGGGTGTCAGCTATTGTACTACTTGCGATGGTCCATTGTTCAGTGGTAAAACTACAGCGGTTATTGGAGGAGGAAATTCTGCATTAGAAGCGGGTCTTATGCTTGCGGATATTTCCTCAAAGGTTTATTTGATAAACAAAAATGCTCAATTCAAGGGAGATAAAATACTGCTTGATAAGCTGATGGATAAAAAGAACGTAGAAATTGTGTATAATGCAAAAACTACCCAAATCATGGGTGAGCAGTTCGTAACTGGTCTGAAATATACTAAAACATCCCCGACGCCCGAAGGAGGGGTCGGGGCTCCGACCGAAGCGTCGGAGGAAATAAGGGTGGACGGTATTTTTGTCCACATAGGCATGACCCCAAATTCATATATTGTTCCGGCTGAAGTTCAGAAAAATAATTTCGGGGAAATTATGGTTAACAAAAACTGTGAAACCAACATTCCTGGTTTATATGCTGCTGGTGACGTGACCGATGTGTCTTTTAATCAAATAGTTATTGCCGCCGGACAAGGTTGCATTGCGACATTGTCCGCGGTCCAGTATTTAAATAAATTAAATTGAGATGATATTTTTAGCTGCTGATCACCGGGGATTTAAGTTAAAAGAAAAAGTTAAGCAGTGGTTAACTGAATGGGGACATGACTATGAGGATATGGGAGCTTTTATATTGGATCCGGCCGACGATTATCCTCTTTATGTTAAAAAGGTAGCTGAAAGTATGGTTGAACCTGAAGACAAAGGGATACTTGTTTGCGGATCGGGTGTTGGGGTTGATGACGTTGCTAACAAATTTGACGGTATCCGTTCCGGTTTGGCAATCAACAAAGAACAGATTTATGCTGCCCGTAATGATGATGATATAAACGTATTAGCTTTGGCTTCAGATTTTACATCTGAAGAGGAGGCCAAAGAAATAATTAAAACATTTCTTGATACCGAATTCGCCGATGAAGAAAGATTTAATAGAAGACTGAAAGAGGTCAGCGACATTGAAGAAGACAACTAAGGTCAGATGATATGTTAGAAGAACTAAAAAACATCATAAGAGGCGAAATAAGCTCCGATGAAAAGGAGCTTTCGGTTTACAGTCATGATGCAAGTATTTTTGAAGTTAAACCAAAAGTTGTTGTTCATCCTAAAGATACTGATGATATAAAAAATTTGGTTAAGTGGGTGGCTAATAATAAAGATTCCAATAAAGAATTATCTTTGACGGCCCGTTCAGGTGGAACCGATATGACCGGAGGAGCTTTGAATGATTCTATCATTTTGGATTTTACAGCCCATTTTAATAGGATTTTAGAATTAGGCAACGATTATGTAATAACTGAACCAGGGGTTTTTTATCGTGATTTTGAAAAAGAAACATTAAAGAAAAATTTATTACTGCCTTCTTACCCTGCTTCCCGTGAAATTTGTACTGTAGGCGGAATGGTGGCCAACAACTCTGGAGGAGAAAAGTCTTTGCATTACGGTAAAACCGAAAACTTTGTTGAAGAACTGAATGTCATTTTGAGAGATGGTGAGGAATATGTTTTAAAAGCCCTTACGCCAGAAGAGCTGGAACAAAAGAAATCTCAAAATAATTTTGAAGGCGAGATTTATCGCCAAATGTATGGTTTGCTGGAATCTAATTACGAACTTATTCAGAAAGCAAAGCCCAACGTATCTAAAAATTCAGCCGGATATTTGTTGTGGAATGTCTGGGACAAAAAAGAGTTTAATCTGACACGATTGTTTACCGGAGCTCAGGGCACACTGGGGCTAATTACAAAAATTAAATTCCGGCTGATAGGGCCCAAGAAGTATTCAAGACTATTAATAATTTTCCTGAAGGATTTAAAATCTTTAGGCGAAGTGGTAAATTTGGTCAATAAAAACGAGCCGGAAAGTTTTGAATCTTACGATGACCATACCTTTAAACTGGCGGTCAAAATACTTCCTGACCTGATAAAAAAAATGGGAATCGGCGCCATGTTCAAATTTATTCCTGATGTTTGGTCAGTCATGACGGGCGGGATTCCTAAGATGGTTATGCTTGTGGAATTTACCGGTGACGACGAAAAAGAACTGATGGGCAAAGTTAAAAAATGCCAAAAGGACGTTTTTGATAAATTTAAAACAAAAACCAGAATTACCAGAACCGAAAATGATGCCCAGAAGTACTGGATAATAAGGAGGGAGAGTTTTAATTTGTTAAGAAAACACGTACAAGGCAAAAAAACCGCGCCTTTTATTGACGATATTATAGTCCGACCGGAATATCTGCCGGAATTTTTACCTAAACTTAATGCGATTCTTGATCAATATAAAAACTACATGATCTACACGATTGCCGGCCATCCCGGAGACGGAAATTTTCACATTATACCCCTGATGGACTTATCAGATGAAAAATCTAAAAAAATTATTCCTGAACTTTCAGATAAAGTTTACGGTTTAGTTTTAGAGTATCACGGTTCAATTACAGCAGAACATAATGACGGACTTATCCGTACGCCATATCTTGAAAAAATGTACGGTCCGGAGGTTTATAATTTGTTTGAAAAGACGAAACAGATATTTGATCCATTGAACATATTCAACCCAAATAAAAAAGTGGGAGGAAGTAAGGAATATGCCATGAATCACATAAAACATGATTAAAATAATTCCATCGATACTTGCCAAAACATCCGAAGAGTTTGAAAAACTAGTCAGAACAGTTGAGCCTTACGTGGATAGAGTGCACTTGGATATCATCGACGGAGATTTTTTGCCAAACAAGACGGTTTCCGGATATGAGGAGTTGATAAAAATAGACACGAAAGTTAACTTTGATGTTCATCTCATGGTTTCCAAACCCGAAGACCAGATGTATTTTTGGTATAAGACAAAAGCGGACAGATTTTTGATTCACGCTGAAACCGATCATGGTCACAAGAATCTAATAGACCAGATACACCTTAACGACAGAAAAGTCGGCCTTGTTCTTAATCCGGAAACTCAAGTTGAGAAAATAGCCGAATTGATGGAAGACATAGATTTTATCCAGTTCATGACAGTACGCCCCGGTAATTATGGGGGCGAGTTTGTGGAAAATGTGATTGATAAAATTTCAGATTTTCATGGACGATATCCTAATATACCAATTATGGTGGATGGAGCGATTCATTCTGAAACAGCAATAAGGGTTGTTGCGGTAGGTGCGTCAATACTAGTTGTTGGCACACACATTCTTAATGAGGGCAATGATGTGGGTAAGGCAATTGAAGAATTAAATAAAATAAGCAACAATATATAGGTATGTACGACATTGTTTCAATCGGTTCGGCAACTCGGGATGTTTTTATTAATACTGACGATTTCAAGTCACTGGATATGGCTGATTTTTCTACGGGTAAAGCTCTTTGTTTTCCTTTGGGCTCAAAAATAGAAATCAAAAAAATCGTATTTACTTCCGGAGGCGGGGGAACCAACACTGCAGTTACCTTTGCAAGGCAAGGACTACTTACGGCTTGCGTAGGGGTTGTTGGGAATGACTTAAACGGACAAGAACTTTTAAATGAATTGGAGGAAGAAGGTGTTGATGCAAAATATTTCCAAAAACATGAAGATGACCACACGGCTTATTCGGTTATCTTAGTTGATTCTACGGGAGAAAGAACGATCCTTTCTTACAAAGGCGAGGGCCAGCATTTTGATGCCGGCAAAGTAGATTTTGACCAGTTTCAAACTAAATGGCTGTTTTTGGATAGTTTGGGCGGACATTTTGACTTACTGGAGAAAGCCGTCAACTGGGCGGTTGCTAACAACGTTAAACTGGCTACAAATCCTGGATCAAAAGAATTGGACCATGGGTTAGAAAAATTAAAACCGCTTTTAAGTAATTTTTCAATAGTAATAATGAATCAGGAAGAAGCCGCTAAACTTACCGGCATTGATTATAAACAGGAAGGGGATATTTTTAAGTTTATGGACGAGATTGTTGGCGGAATTTTTGTTATGACCAAAGGTCCCGAGGGTGTTGTTGTTTCTGACGGAAAAAATGTTTACAGGGCCGGAGTTCCAGACTCCCCGGTTGTTGAAAGAACTGGTGCGGGTGATGCATTTAGTTCCGGATTTATTTCAGAATATATTCGTTCAGGGGATATGGTAAAAGCAATCCAACTTGCCACCGCTAATGCTTCATCGGTGGTAACCCAGTATGGAGGCAAGGCAGGGATTTTGAAAAAAGGCGATTGGGGTTCGTGGCCTTTAGTTAAGGTTGAGACTACTCAACCTTAACTAAATTTAAACATTTAAATATTTAAATATAACATGTTAGAACCATACAAAAAACTTGCGGCAATATTAAGAACCACACCGGAGGTTCTTTATGAATTGGACGCAAAGATGAGTAAAATTACCGGTCAAGACGGGGTTATAGAAGCCATTGCGAACCAAAACGATGTTTTAGTTTCAAAAACCTTGGCGGAACTATCTTTGGAAAGAAACTCTTCAGCGGAAAATGTTTACACTGCTTTAATAAACCATTTAATTAAGTTAGACAAAAATTTATACGAGTTGTTAGATAGACCGGATCTTGCAAATATGTCCGCTACTTGCGGAAAACTTTGTGAGACTGCTTTTAAACTCTTCTCACCGCCAAAGGGAATATTTATAAAAAAAGAGAAAGTTGCCGAACTATTGGATAAATATCGGCCGGATAATCTTTTGAATCATTTCGGGTACTCAAGCGTTAAAGAACTTTTGGAAAAAGAAGGATTTGCTTCCGTGGTTAGCGCTCTACGATTTACGCAAAGCACCGATTGGATGCATAAATTTTTTGATGTTGCTTATAATGAACTGAAACCAGAAGATTTTGAAGAAAGGGACGTTGAATTAAAGGTTTTGGAAACCAAATGGCTGGCGGTAGCCGATAAGTTTCTTGAGAAAAAATACCACAACATCAGCCACCTGAAAGAGTATGGCGTTATTTTCGTGATTCCTCTGCCTATCGATACTGCCGGCGAGACGATGAGGATGTTTACTTTAATAATGCACTATCTGCACGAAGTGCCGTTTTATTCCGATCTTTTTCGTAAATTTATGAAGGATTCTGATTTTATAGACAAATTCAAGTCGCTTTTAAGAGGAGATGTCTCGGACAAAAAAATTGAAAGCAATAAGCCAGTTTGGCGGGTGGTTCAGACGTATTTAGCTAAAGACGATGAGCAGGATTTTAGGTTATTTGAACCGCATGTAAATCCTGAAGCGGAACATTGGCTCAAAGTTTCTGAAGATCTTGAGCGGTTAGGAAGAATGTTGCCAGGAGATGGCAAGATTGGTTTAGGATATTGGACGGGTTTGGATTATGTGGGGGATTTCTTTAAAGATAAAAACGGAGAGGAGCAACTGGTAAGTTTTGATTTGACCGATTTAGTCATGTCTTTAGTTAAAAAAGGCCAGATAAAATACCTATATCATCAGCAGGAAGCTCTCTGGAATAAAATATTTTCTGAATATGAAGGCAGAGAAAGGATGAATGAATTAATAGGGGAGGATATAATTAAAGGGTTCATTGAGCTATGATGGAAAATTTAAATTACTATCTAAAACAAGCCAAGGAGGGACATTATGCCATAGGGCATTTTAATTTTGCCACAGAAGATGTTTTGAAGGGGATAGTTGAAGCTTGTCGAGATGTTAGTGCACCTGCAGTGATGGTGGGAACATCCGAAGGAGAAGCCAGTTTTGTGGGCATGAAAGAGGCGGTTGCTTTGGTTAAGGCCATGAGGGAAGATTTTAATTATCCGGTTTTTTTGAATGCGGATCATTATAAAAGTTTTAAAAAATGCAAAGAAGCCGTTGATACCGGATATGATTCTATAATTATTGATGCTTCAAAATTGCCGAATGAAGAAAATATTGCTTTGACAAAACAAGTTGTAGATTATTGCCGGTCAGTATCCGCCAGCCGGCGGACCGATATTTCGGTTGAAGGTGAGCTTGGGTATCTGCGTGGTTCTTCGGAAGTTCAGACAAAAATTGAAATAAGCCCCGCAGACTATTCTAAACCGGACCAGGTGTGCGAGTTTGTCTCAATAACGGGAGTAGACAGGATGGCCATAGTTTTCGGTAACATTCATGGCATAGTTACCGATCAGGAAGAAAAATTGGATGTAGGGCATTTCTCAAAGATAGTCGCTGCCGAACCAAGGCCATATTATGTGTTACATGGGGCATCAGGATTGAAAGATGAGGATGTGGTTGCCGCAATCAAGGCGGGGATTACTAATGTTCATTTTAATACTGAACTTCGTGTTGCTTACCGAAATGAGATAGACAAACAGTTTCATGCTCATCCCAACGAAACTACACCTTACAAATATCTCGGCCCGGCGGTTGATGAAGTCAAAAAACTTGTTGCTCAAAAAATAACGTTATTTATGGGAAGATAGTGCTATGTTTAGAGAGAGTGTTGTAGATAAAATTTTATATAGAATCAAGAAATTGATACCTAAATCAGTATTTAATTTTTTTGCGCCGTACTATCATGCCGGATTGGCTCATCTGGGAAGTATTATCTACGGAAATCCCTCAAAGTCACTGAAGGTTATCGGCGTTACCGGAACTAAGGGTAAATCAACGACTGTTTACCTGATTTCTAAAATTTTTGAAGGTGCCGGTATACCAGTAGCTTCAATAGGTTCTTTAGGCTTTAAAATAAAAAACAGAGAGTGGCCGAATACTTTGAAAATGACCATGCCGGGGCGGTTTAAGCTGCAGAAGTTTTTTTATGAAGCCAAAAAAGCAGGCTGTAAATATGTAGTGCTTGAGGTAACTTCTGAAGGCATTAAACAAAAACGGCATTTAGGAATTAATTTTGACTGTGCGGTTTTTACCAACCTCCACAAAGAACATCTTGAAAGCCACGGTTCTTTTGAGAATTATTATCGAGCCAAGCAGGAACTATTTGCCAGAACTTCTAATATTCACGTTTTAAATGCCGACGACAAGAATGTTGAATTGTTTTCAAAGTTTTCTTCAAAACGAACAATTTTTTACGGAATAGAAAGCGGGGACATGAGGGCTCAAAATTTGGAATTAGAATCAGACAGGTCTTCATTTGATGTTTATGGAACAAGATTCAATATTAACCTTGGAGGCAGGTTCAACGTCTTAAATTGTCTGGCCGTTTTATCTGTCGCTGCTATGTATGGAGTTGACTTACCTAAAATACAACAAGTTCTTGAAAATATTAAAAATATTCCCGGAAGAATGGAATTTATTCAGAAAGAACCATTCGGAGTTGTTGTAGACTATGCTCACACTCCTGATTCGTTGGAAGCTGTTTACAAAACGCTTAAAAGGTCGGACCTCGCGGCGAGGTCCGACCTTGATTCTGGTGGTCGACTTATCTGTGTACTCGGTGCTGCCGGAGGGGGAAGAGATAAATGGAAAAGGCCTGAATTTGGAAGAATTGCTGGTGAATACTGCGATGAAATCATACTGACCAATGAGGACCCATATGATGAAATTCCTAAAAAAATTATTGAAGAAATTTTTTTAGGAATTTCATCGAGTCCAAAGTTTGAAAGTTTAAAAGTTCATAAAATATTAGACCGCAAAGAAGCTATCAAAACAGCATTGACAAAAGCTCAACTAGGTGATACCGTTATCATCACAGGCAAAGGATCGGAAACCTCTATGGCCGTGGCTGGGGGAAAGAAAATTCCCTGGTCAGACCGGGAGATTGTCCGAGAACTTTTAAGGATAAACGGGCTACAATAGTAGTCCGTTTTTTGTTTCTTGCCAAATTAAACTAATCGGTATATTGTTGGTAAATAGCCCATTGACATAAAGGTTCTGCTTGCCTCTTTTCCAAGGTCGAAGTAAGTCTGAACTTCATAAACTCTATGGCAAGACAAAGAGGTTCGGGAACTGCAATATGCATCATTTGGTTCCGTCAACCCGTCAAGGCGAAACCAATGAATTTAATCTCTACCCTTATAGAATAAAAAACCATAGAGCTTATCATTATCTTTTCCTGAATATGACTATCTGGGAAGTCTGGGAAGCGCTTGAGGAAATTTACGAAGAAATATTTGATACCAACGAAGAAAAAGTTAACCGACACTGGTTAAGCGTCTGTCCTGATAAACAAGAAGGATTAGAAAGCCAAATTGGTAGGATTTATGGAGTTGAATTTCTTCAGGAAAAGTGGATTACCGCTTTCGGCGGAGAAGATATAAAACAGGCTCAAAAACTTTTAGAATTTATGATGCTCTTTATGATTTTCGGTTCTAAGATGGCAGATACAGATAACCTTTTTGATAATGGTAATTTGACGGAATTTTTTGAAAAATATCCGGCCGACGAAGACCGGCTCAGAGCTTTTAATATTTGTTTTGGCGAGTTTGCCGATTGGCAGACGATAAAAGCCAAGATGTCCAAGATTTTAAGATAAATCTCCGTTGTTGGAGATTTTTGTTTTATAATATTTACTTCAAATCGGGTTGTGCTAATATTAGATTAGACATTTATATGGATTTCGAACCCCAACTTGCGGTAAAGAAAGAAAAAAAACTGCCGGCCATCAACGGTCCTGGACTTTTTTGGATGCTTATTATTTTGACCCTTGTCCTTTTTGGTCTTGCGGTTAACATGCTGGGAAAATCTCAAAATATCGGTACCGACCTACCGACACCGACGGACACAGTTTCTGCCGAAATTAAGCCATCTAGAATATATACAGTTTCGTACAAAAGCGGAGTATTCAGTCCGACTAATTTGAGAATTCATGCAGGAGATACGGTAAGATTTAAAAACGAAGGCATTTTTCCGATAAGGATAGTCTCCGGTCCTGACAGCAGTTTGGTCGGTTTTGACAGTGTCGGAGACATTCCGCAGGGAAGCTATTTCTCTTTTACCTTTGCTGCAAAAGGAATTTTTGATTATCATAATGATAGAAGCCCAAAGGAAACAGGAACGATAATAGTCAGATGACAAACCCCCTTACAGCACAAGTTGAATCTCGGCTCGGTGCCGCTTATGTATCTCTACTGGGGCTTTTTTTCGTGGGTTTGATTTTTATAGCCCTTAAAAATTTTGAATCGGATTCTATTATTTTGGATTCCCAAAGCGCCCAGGTCAAAACTATCACTACTACGGAAAGATATTTAATAAACGGTTGGATAAAAGATAATAAGGTTGAAATTCCGTCAGGGAAAGGTTACAGGTATATTATTCAGAAATATCCTTCCAAGCCGTGGTTTAAGTAGTATTTTATATTTAGTATTAAATGAAAATTAAGTCAGATTTTTATCTGAAAGAACTGTTATTGTTTGGCGCGACATTAGTTGTCGGCATTTTTTCGGCTTACCGTAATCTTGCTTCATTTACGGCGACAATGGCTCCGGATATCAGATTTGGCTGGGGCGATGTTGCGTTCCTGGCTATGTTAGCGCTCTTTTTTGTATTTTTTTCAAGATATAAAAAAGTAGTCAGTTTCTCTTTTAAACTATTTTTGGTCTTAATTGTTTTTTCTGGCACCAGCACGATAATAAATACTATGATAGGCCAGCCTTGGGATATTTGGGTTACCGTTTTTATGGTAGCGGTCTTTTTGTCTGTTAAGAATGTGCTTGTTCACAATGTAGGAATAGTTTTAGCGGTGGCCGGTATCGGATCATTATTGGGCCTGGCTATTTCTCCAAGGACAGCCGTTATAATAATGGTTGTTTTGTCATTTTACGATATTATTGCTGTATATGTGACGGGGCATATGGTAAAAATGGCAAAGACAATGTTGGAATCGGGAGCAATATTCGGGTTTATCATTCCTTCGCAGGCGAGCGGGTTTTTCTATCACAAGGAAAAAGCTCAAGTCGAGGCCGGAGCCGGAGGCCAGTTTATGATCTTGGGTTCGGGCGATATCGGTCTGCCGGTTGTTCTAGCAAGTTCGGTGGCGAGGTACTCTCTTAGCGGTGCAATAATTGTAGCGATATTTTCTTTAATCGGATTGTTTGTTACCCATCTTATTTTTGTGAATCAGCGTGAAAGAAAACCCATGGCCGCCTTGCCTCCCATCGCAACGATGTCAATTATCGGATATCTTGTGGCTACATTATTTTTTTAATTATGAAAATAACTTTTTATGGCGGGGCAAAAACTGTTACCGGGGCAAATTACCTGCTTGATAATGGTGATCTTAAGATTTTGGTGGACTGTGGTTTAAATCAGGGTTCTAAATATTCCGAAGATTTAAACTATGAAAAATTTCCCTACGATCCGGCTGAAATAAATTTTGTATTTATAACCCATAGCCACACTGACCATACCGGTCGGCTTCCCAAATTATTCAAAGAAGGTTTTCAGGGAAAAGTATATGCTTCTAAGCCAACTCTGGATCTTATCCGGAAAGCTTTGCCTGACAATTTAAATTTAATGGCGGAAGAGGCAAAGAAAGAAGGCCATGAACCGTTATTTGAACTGAAAGACTTGGATGGTGTTCTGGACTTGGCGGAGGGTTTTGATTATGAGGTACCGATAGATCTTAGCGGAGGAATCAGGGCCATTCTGCATGATGCTGGTCACATACTTGGTTCAGCGATAGTAGAGATTGTTTTTGATAATAAAAAGATTTATTTCACGGGTGACCTGGGCAATCCGCCAACGCCGTTACTTCAACCGCCCTATTTTCCCAAAGATGCTGACTATGCTGTGGTTGAGTCCGCTTACGGTTCAAGAATTCACGAAGACCGTTCGACAAGAAAATTGATACTGGAGAATGTAATTAAAGAAACCATTCTCAATGGGGGCACCTTGATGATACCGTCTTTTGCAATGGAAAGAACGCAGGAACTTTTATACGAATTAAATCAGCTTGTAAATCACAACCAAATACCTCGGGTTCCTATTTATCTTGATTCTCCTTTGGCTACTAATCTCACTGAAGTTTATAAAAAATATCCAAATTATTTTAATAAGACCGCACATCGTGTTATTGAATCGGGCGACGATATTTTTAATTTTCCGGGACTGACGTTTACCAGAACCGTTGATGAATCAAAATCTATTAACAACGTGAAGGGACCGAAAATAATTATAGCCGGTTCGGGGATGTCGACGGGCGGAAGAATTTTACATCATGAGATGAGATATCTATCTGACCCCAACTCGGCGATATTATTTGTGGGCTATCAGGTGCAAGGTTCATTGGGGCGCAGAATTTTAGACGGGGATAAAGAGGTTAAAATATTTGGTGAAAAAATTTCCGTGAATTGCAAGATTCATGCCATCGGTGGCTATTCGGCTCATGCCGACCAAGCGATGCTGCTCAAATGGATAGCGAGCGCCGGTTCAGGCGGAAAACTCAAGAAAGTCTTCGTGGTTCAGGGCGAAGAGGAATCTTCTAAAATTTTGGCGGAAAAAGCCAAAACGGATTTAAAAATAGACGCAATTGTACCTTCGCAAGGCGAGAGTTTTGAGTTGTAAGTCGTTATTTTAATCGCTCACACAACCTCTACGCGTACGGAGGGAGACGCCTTTTTAAAAATTTACCGTCATACGACGACTGCTCCGCTTCGCCGGGTTGCTAATTTTGTAAAAAGTGTCTCCCTCCGTTGGTTGTTTAGGTTACAGCTTACATTTGGCAATAGAGATTCAAATTATTTTAGAAAAATTATTCTTTGAAACAAAACTTGACTTTATGGTTCATTGTGCTAATATATTTGCTCGGTAGGCAGTTCGTAAACAACCTAGGCAGCTATGCCACGGGCGAAAATGCCCAAAAATAGCAAGGAGAAGGCATGAAGAACAGGGTTGTCAGTACGGTGGTGCTACTGCTTCTTTTGCTAGTTTCATTAGCGGCGGTGGGTTGCTCGACTGCTTCACCAGATGCTGGCCATGAAGCCGTACTCGTCTACAAGCCGATTCTTTCTGGTCATGGAGGCGTTGATGAGACATCGATCAAGACTGGTCTCTCGTTCATCGCTCTTACTACGACTGCCGTCGACGTCGATATGCTTCCACAGCGTGTTGATGTGGAATTCGATGATATGATGACGAAGTCAGGTGTCCCGGTGAACTTTCATGTCGTCGGTACGTTCCAAGTTACCGATTCTGTCAAACTTGTCCGACAATTTGGCGCAGATCGTGACGACAAGGGCAACTGGGGCTTCTGGGGCCGTAACCTTGATCAGCCACTTCGGACGGCAGTACGTGATGCTGTCAAAAAACGTGATATGCAGGAAATGGCAATATCACAGACGGCTGCGGATGCTGTTGGATCAGAAGTCGAGTCAGCAGTTAAACTGATAGTAGGCGAAAAGGGCCTACCGATTAGAATCATGGCATTGAATGTAGGCCGAGTGAATCCGCCGGATGCCATCAAGAACCAGCGCATTGCGACTGCAGAACAAGAACAGCGCGTAATTACCGAACAGCAACGGAAGCTCGCCGAGGATCAGCGCAAAATGGCCGAAGAATCACGAGCTGCCGCAGACAACGCCTACAACGAAAAAATGCGTCTTTCACCGGAACAATACGTTCAACTTGAGCAGATCAAGATGATGCACGAGGCCTGCGGAAAAGGTACCTGCACATTTCTTCTTGGCGATGGCGCCATGCCGGTCTACAACGTGAAAAAGTAAGCCCGGCCTTTATCGGCCAGTCCCGCATAGTGCGGGGCTTTTTTATTCAAGTAATTTGACCTTTGATTGCCAAATATCACTTAATATCTAATCAACCGGCGGAGGGTGTGTGCCTTTTTAAAATCAGTAGAATTTTTAAAAGGTACACCCCGCAGTCATGCATGGAGGTTGTGTCAGCTGTTCTTATTGGGTTGTGTGAACTATTTAAATTAGTTATTATTATTCCTATGGACGAAGAAAAGGGACAAATGAATTTACCGGCATCCAAACTGCCGGAAATAAAAGAGCCGGAGCAGGGGGATTTCAGGGGATCTCTTCACTGGAGAGTTTTGAGGATTATGGCCGAGCTTATTGAGGGCTGGCAGTTTTTGGCTGATTTTAGCAAGACTGTAACTATTTTTGGTTCGGCAAGATTTGCGGAAGGGGATAAATGGTATGAAGAGGCAAGAAAATTTGGAGAAATGTTAGCTAAAGAAGGTCTTGCGGTTGTGACCGGTGGAGGTCCGGGGATTATGGAAGCCGGCAACAGAGGCGCGGTAGAGGGCGACGGCGAATCAATAGGACTGAATATTAAGCTACCAGTTGAACAGAGAATTAATCCATTTGTAAGAAAGAGCACTTCTTTCCACTACTTTTTTGTCAGAAAACTGATGCTTGCCTATGCCGCCAGAGCTTATGTATTTTTCCCAGGAGGACTTGGTACTCTTGACGAGGCTTTTGAAATTTTAACTCTTATCCAAACCAAAAAAATATCCGATAAAATTCCGGTAGTTCTGGTAGGCAAAGAATTTTGGAGTCCGATACACGACTGGCTTAAGGAAGAAATTTTCGGCAAAATGCACGCCATTGACGAAGAGGATTTGAACTTATATACGATTGTCGATACTGCCGAAGAAGCTTTTGAAATAGTAAAAAACGCTCCTCCAAGAGAAAAGTTTTACTACTAATTTGATTTTTTAGAAAATATGTGGTATATTCATTACTCTAATTTAACTTACTACAAATGAGTGATTTTAAAGCTAATAATATTTTAATACCTGCCGAACTACCTCTTATTGCTCTGAAAAATACTGTTCTGTTTCCGAAGGTGGTTATTCCGCTTATTGTTCAAAGACCTCAATCGGTTGCTGCCCTTGAAGATGCTTTAGCCCATGAACGGCTTGTGTTTTTTGTCACTCAAAAAAATATTGAAGACAACATAAGCAGGAAGGATGTTTTTACAGTGGGAACCATCGGCAGGATTGTCTCGGTTTTCAAACTACCCGATGGCTCTTCCAAAATAGATGTTGAAGGTTTGGTCAGGGCAAGGATAGCAGACTATTTAAGCGAGACCCCGTTTTTTAAGGTCAAAGTCGAGCCGTTTAATTTGATGACAAGAAACAATCTTGAAGAGAAGGCTTTTTTGAGGCGGGCGATAGAACAATTTAGAACCATTTCGGAAGCCCGTACTTTTCCGACAATACTTCCGGAGATTATTTATATGATGTTTCAGCTCAAAGATACCGAGCAGATTTTAAGCTTAATGACGGTTAATTTAAATTTAGGAATAGAGGATCAGCAAAAAATTCTTGAGCTTGAAAGCGCAATAGACGCTTTAAGAGAGATGAATGTTTATCTTGTCCGTGAAATGGAGATCATGGAGGCAGAGAAGACCGTTACAAAGGAAACCAAAAAGCAAATCGGTAAAATGCAGAAGGAGCTTTTTTTAAGGGAGCAGTTAAAAAGTATTGAAAAAGAGTTGGGCGTTGAAGACGAAAAAGACGAAATAGACACATTGAAGTCCAAAATTACCTCCGCCGGAATGCCAAAGAGTACCGAAGAAAAAGCCATCAAAGAATTAAATCGTCTTGGCAAAATGCCGTCATTTAATCCCGAAGTTTCCTATTTGAGAACATATCTTGACTTGCTGACGGAATTGCCTTGGTCAAAGAAAACCAAAGAAAAAATAGACTTGAAAGAAGCAGAGAAGATTTTGAATGAAGACCATTATGGACTTAACAAAGTCAAAGAAAGGATTTTAGAATATCTTGCCGTCCAAAAACAAGTCGGCAAATTAAAGGGGCCAATATTATGTCTTGTCGGACCGCCCGGTACCGGAAAAACATCCGTCGGCCAATCAATTGCCAGAGCCTTAGGCCGTAAATTTATCAGAGTTTCTCTCGGGGGATTGAGGGATGAAGCCGAGATAAGAGGCCATCGTCGGACGTATGTTGGTGCAATGCCTGGCAGAATTATTCAGGGAATCAACAGTTCAAAGGTTAAGAACCCGGTTTTTATGCTTGATGAGATAGATAAGATTGGGATGGATTTTAGGGGCGACCCGTCGGCGGCGCTTCTGGAAGCATTGGATCCTCAACAGAATCATTCCTTTTCCGACCATTATTTGGAGGTGCCTTATGACTTGTCCGATGTAATGTTCATCACGACCGCTAATGTTTTGGATACCATTCCTCCTGCGTTGCGAGACCGTCTTGAAATAATAGAATTTCCGGGTTATTCAGCCGAAGAGAAACTTAATATCTCCAAGAATTTTTTATTACCAAAATTGTTTAAAGACCACGGCTTAAATAAAAAAGCTTTAGTTTTTAACGACTCTGCCGTGGAAGATATTATCAGAAACCATACCCGAGAAGCCGGTGTTAGGGAGTTGGAAAGGCAATTGGCCTCTGTTATTAGAAAAGTAACCAGAAAACTTGTTGAATCTTCTTCCAAGAAACAAGTAGTTGTAACCAAAACTGATATTCATAAATATCTGGGGCCGATTAAATATTCCCACCAGTTGGCGGAAACCAAAGATGAGGTTGGGGTGGTTACGGGTTTGGGATGGACTCCGGTTGGCGGAGAAGTGTTTTTTATTGAAGTCTCTAAAATGCCGGGTCGGGGAAAATTGATTTTAACCGGTCAGCTGGGTTTAGTAATGAAAGAATCCGCTCAAGCTAGTTTAAGTTATGCCAGAGCATATTCGGCAAAAAGGGGAATAAAAGAAGATTTTACAAAAGATGATATTCATATTCATGTTCCTTCGGGTGGGATAAAAAAAGATGGTCCATCTGCCGGAACAGCCATGACTACGGCTTTAGTGTCGTTATTTTTGGGGAAGCCAATCAGGAAAGAGGTTGCCATGACCGGAGAAGTTACCCTACGGGGGAAGGTGCTTGAAATAGGCGGACTTAAGGAAAAAGTTCTTGCCGCCCACCGTGCCGGGATAAAAACCATTGTTGCCCCCAATGATAACAAGAAAGACTTGGAAGATATTCCTAAAGAAGTCAAAAAAGACCTCAAATTTGTTTTTGTTAAAACAATGGAAGAGGTCTTGCAAGTTGCTCTGAAATAGTGTATAGTAGATTCTGGCTTGTTTCCAAGAAGGAGGGTAACTGTAGATGTGTGCTCATGCGTGCTCGTTTCATAAAAAGAAAGGAAGCCACGTAACGCCCTGTTGTGTGCCTTGTTCTTGCGGACAGAATGTTGAATTAACAAAGTACGATGCTCATCGGGCTACTTGCCATCGAGTCGGGATAGATGTCCCCAAGTTGCCAGTCATGACAATTCGTCCTTCTGCCAGTACATCTGTACCGGCACATCAGTAACAAGTGTCCAAGTATCAGAGCCGCCTACGGGCGGCCTTTTTGTTTACAACATCACTTGCTTAATAAATGATATTTATACTACTATTACTCCATGACACAACTTACACAATTTTTTGCATCTTTGGACTGGACGATGATCTCAAGGTTGTTAGTTGCCGCTTTGCTCGGCGGAGTCGTAGGATTTGAAAGAGAGCGTTCAGGAAAAGTTGCCGGACTAAGAACCCACACGCTTGTTTCGGTAGGTGCAGCGCTATTGTCGGTAATCTCCATTAAACTTTTCCAGGTTTTTCCTTCAGTGAACGGAGTTGTAGGTTACGATTATCATTTGGTGGCGAATATCGTGGTAGGAATAGGTTTTATAGGTGCCGGAACTATATTAAGAAGGGATAATCACATTGAAGGCACAACTACAGCTGCGAGCTTATGGGTCGTTTCGGCAATCGGTATTGCCAGCGGATTCGGGTTTTACCAGGAAGCGGCCGCAACGGCGCTTGTTGTCTATATTATTTTAGCCGGACTTTGGCTGGTGGAAAAATACCTAACCCGGGACATTCGCTATAAGGGGCAGGGAATTTTTGGTGAACTCAAAAAAAGTGAAAATCCCGGACCTGAACATTCTGAAAAGTAGAAATTTTCTTTACGCTACTACTGTTCTGATGGGAACGATGGTGGGGGTGGGAATTTTTGGTATTCCTTTTGCTTTTTCCAAAGCCGGCTTTTGGGTCGGCTTTTTGTTTTTGGTAGTTATCGGTTTCATCACGCTTCTTTTGAATTTTATGTACGGCGAAGTGGTCTTAAGGACGCACGAAGAGCATCAGATAACCGGTTATACTGAAAAATATCTCGGCCCCTGGTTTAAAAGATTAATTTTCTTTTCTGTGGCTCTCGGCCTGTATTCTGCTTTGCTCGTTTATGTCATTATTGCCGGAGATTTTCTAAGCAACATATTTTATTCTGTTTTTTATATTTCGCCAACCTCATATAGTCTGGTATTTTTTATCGTTCTCTCAGTCTTAATCCTGTGGGGTATCAAGAGAATATCTTGGGTTGAATTGCTTCTGGTGGGCTTATTTGCGGTAGTGGTGATTTTAATCTTGGGTATCGGCATAAACAAGATAGTTTTATCTAACCTTACAGGAGTCCAGCCGGAATTCTGGTTTTTGCCATACGGAATATTACTATTTGCTTTTGCAGGATTCTCGGCAATTCCTCTTCAGAGAAATATTTTAAGGGGTCAGGAAAATAATTTAAAAAAATCTATTTTGTTGGCAGTGGTTTTAACCGGGATATTATACTTGATCTTTGCTTTCACAGTTCTTGGCATATCAGGAGGCGCCACTTCGCCCGATGCTATATCTGGATTATATGAGTTTTTGGGCGGTAAGATAATATTTCTCGGTTCGCTTTTTGGTATTTTGGCAGTCAGCACTTCTTTTCTGATGCTTGGTTCCGCCTTTTTGGACATATTTCGTCTAGATTATAATGTTTCCAGAAAATGGGCCTGGTTTTTGGTCGTTGCTCCGCCGCTGGTTCTTTTCTTAGGCGGTTTGCGGACGTTTATTAATATTATAAGCTTGGCCGGTTCGGTTGCTATCGGTCTTGAAGGAATAGTTTTAACTTTTGTTTATATTAAATCAAAATCCAAAGGGGACAGGGTGCCGGAATACAGCCTGGAACTCCCCAAATTTATTTACTATTTACTCATCTTCATGTTCGGAGCGGGGATTATTTATGCGTTGGTTATTAAGTAAACAGTCCATCCAGAATAGTACAGACAACCTCTATGCATACGGAGGGAGACGCCTTTTTAAAAATCTATCCCGACGACAACGTGTCGGGACCCCGTACCGAAGCGTCGGGGCTAATTTTGTAAAAAGTGTCTCCCTCCGCTGGTTATTTGGTTGGTAGATGATAATTAGCAAGAGAGGTTCAAACTTTTGAACTAAAAACGAAAATCCCCATCGGCTTGTTAAAGCAAATGGGGACGAATGACAACGAGGACGACCATAGTGGTTTCAATTGCAGTCCATGTAAGGGGTTGGAGTGAGTTTGCTATGTTCCATTTCTTGGTAGCAAATAGGCCGCAAACACATGCAATGAACCAAATGAACCAAGCAACCGGGTCTTCTTGTGATGGGTTTTTATATCCTCCAACAAATGTCGGGATGGCGCCAGCGAATGTCGCAATTTGCGAGCAGATAATTGCAAACACAGCATTACCAGTTTTTTGCCACAGGGCAATACCCGTTAAAGCACCGATGATACTGACCCATTCAATTGATCCCATCGTTGGTTTGCCGAAAATCAGAGAAAAAATAGTAGTGACCCAAGCACAAGCAGTGGATGCAGTTATTAGGCCATTCAGCGCCTTTTCTTTTTTCATTGCCAAGAAAGCAAGCGTGTCCACGCTTCCCCAAATAGCCCACGAAACAGGCGACGGCACTGTTTGATGGCTTACAATTGCCCAGATGTAGGGCATGAATCCAAGGACAGCTAGAATGCCCGATGCAGTGTTCAAGGTTTTTCCTTTCAGTAATCCAAATTGTGAAGTTTCAGATAAAACATCATAACACATTTTTTCTGTGTTTGCAAATTTTATGTTTTTTAAAGCGCAGGAATCCAGCCACCTAAAGACATTTGAGACCCGGTCTTTTGCAGGGTGCTCGGAGAAGTTTCTTGAGCGGTGCTTTAGCCCGCTCTAAGAATCTCTGTCGAGGCAGTATAATTCTTCACTGCCCGAACAAAAAGCCGTGGCTCATATAGCCGAGTCCCGTCGCAGGCGGGACGGAGGCGGGTCTGAAGGTGGCTGGTTCCGGAGCTGTTTGGTTAATATGCTGAAATGCTATAATGAATTTGTGAGAAAACTCGAACAATTTTTATTTTATTTTCTGTTGTTTGCCATTCCGTTTCAGACGCGGAAGATTTTGTGGTATCAGAATTGGAATTTCAATGAATGGCAGTCGGCATCTATTTATGGAACGGATATTTTGCTGTTGGCGCTATTTATTTTATGGGCTTTCAATCGTAAACATACTAAATTTAACCTGGGCAAATATGACTATTTTCTTTTCGCATTTCTGGCTCTTTCGGCGGTATCCATAAAAAATTCTTCAAGCACGCTTCTCTCGGCTTATAATTTTCTCAAAGTCATTGAGTTTTCAGTATTTTATTTTTACATCAAAAGTTACGCCGTATATCGGTTTAATTTGACTCCATCTCTAGTTGCCATTGTTGCGGGAGGAGTTTTCCAGGCTGTTATTGCAATAATCCAATCTTTAAAGCAATCCAGCTTGGGACTATCTTTTCTTGGGGAAAGTGTTATCAGTCCGAGCCTGACTGGCATTGCTTCTTTTTATAACACGGCCGGAACAAAAATAATCCGCGCTTATGGTACCACTCCTCATCCAAACATTTTGGCCACTTATTTATTCTTGGCCATGTTTGCTTTTTACTCCGCCTATTTCTATTGCCATCTTTACCAGAGCGATAAATCCTATAATCCCAAATTAAATTTATTCCTTCTGATTTCTTATCCGCTTATACTTTTAGCTTTTTTCTATAGTTTTGCTCGAGTGACATTGTTTTTGTGGTTTCTGACATTTACTGTCAGGATTCCTCTGGTCTTTTTAAAAAAAGAATTCAAAAAGGTATTCAGCGAAAAAGCAAATAAAGCCAAATTAACTAAAATACTTGTTATCGGTACGATAGTGGTGCTTGTCTTCGGTGCTTTTTACTGGAGAGACGTCATTAGTCGGTCAAAAATATCTTCCAATGATGAGGCGGTTCAGTTAAGAGTATTTTACAATAAGAAATCTATTGAGTCCGTGAACTGGTTCGGTGTCGGTAACGGCAATTTCGTTAATTGGCTGATGGTGAAAGAACCGAATCTTCCGCCCTATGTTTATCAGCCCGTTCACAATATTTATCTCCTGATATATTCCGAGAACGGCATTTTTGCTGCCGGAGCCTTTGTTGTTTTCTTGTGGCTATTGGTCAATGACTTTGTAAAAAAAACAAAGATGGTCAGATTTTATCATTACTCTTTTTTGTTTGTGGTGCTGTCATTCTTTTTTATAGGTTTATTTGACCACTTTTTGTGGACTCTCCAGCAGGGGAGGCTGATGTTCTGGCTTCTTTGTGCTGGGTTGACCCCGCCCTTGTGGGCAGGTTCTAAATAAATTAAAAATTAACATGAGATAAGTAAAGAATGAATAAGTTAGGTTAGATAATAAACTATCATATTGCCGAAAGTTGCCTGTTCCCAAGAGCGGGGTTGACATTATTTAGAGATAGTGACATAATGATTAGACAACAATCGGAACAGACCGCATAGCTGTCAAGGAGAGAGACATGGCGAAGACCAAGCGGGAAATGCGTATAGGGGTGGACATACGTGTCTGCCCTTTTTTGTTACCTACAACTTTGTTATCATTTGATTTGTTATGGATAGGACCGAATTATTAAAACAAATCAAAGACGAAATTGCTAATCTCAAAGAATCCCCGCTTTGTCAGGAAAGAATTAAAAACAAAGTTTTTCCTGTCATAGGCGAGGGGAGTCATAATGCCAAGATAATGTTTGTCGGGGAAGCTCCTGGCAGGAACGAAGCAGAAACCGGTAAACCATTTTGCGGAGCATCAGGAAAGATTCTTGATGAGTTACTTGGTTCAGCAGGCATAGACAGAAAAGATGTTTATGTAACTAATATTGTTAAAGACCGCCCTCCACTCAACAGGGACCCATTGCCTGAAGAAATTAAAGCCTACGGACCATTTCTGGACAGACAGATAGAGATAATTCAGCCGGAAGTTATTGCCACTCTTGGCCGATTCTCAATGGATTATATTATGAGAAAATTTGGACTGGAAAACCAGTTAAAATCCATAAGCCAAATGCACGGCAAAACATTTAATGCGGAAGTATCCTATGGTAAGATAAAAATTATTCCTCTATTCCATCCCGCCGTGGCGATATATAATAGAACCACAAAAGATACTTTGATTAAGGATTTCCACGTTTTGAAGAATTTTAAATAATGGAAACTTTTTTTCACTTTTTTCAATCCAGTTTTCCGACCCTGATTCATTATAAGTATTTGTTTCTTTTTTTGGGCGCTACGATTGAGGGCATGAATACGATAATTTTGGCGGGTTTTCTTGCCTCTGTAGGAAGCATAGCGCTTTTACCGATGTTTTTATTGTGCATTCTCGGGGAAACCATAAACGGTTATGTTTGGTATGCAGTCGGATATTTTGCTGGAGCCAAACCGATTGATAAATGGGGCCGTAAGGATGAAAAAAGCAGAAAAATTATTGAAAAAGTTGAAGGATATTTTAAGCGCTATAGCGGGCGGGCGATAGTTTTTACGAAGCTAACATGGTCTCTTACGATAGCCACTTTAATAATGGCCGGTTCATTCAAATATGATTTAAAAAAATTCGGCTGGTATAACTTTTTAGGTTCGGCCGGTTGGGTTGTCATTACTTTTTTTGTCGGTTACTTTTTTGGGCAAAGTTATAAATTATTTTTGACCTATCTTACGAATGTGTTTTATGTCTTGGCTTTTTTGGGCGGAGCAATAACAATAATTTACTTAATAAAAATATCTTTCCGATCGGCGTTTATTCGGTCTTTATTTTTGACGGATCGCATCAAAGAATTTAGTGATAAAATGAAAAACGGAATTGATAAGTTTTTGTCGGATAAAGAGGATTAGTCAATTCAGCTCGCACAACCTCCATGCATGACTGCGGGGTGCCCCTTTTCTAAAATCTTGCTAATTTTATAAAAGGGCACACCCTCCGCGCTCCGTCGCCAGAGCTATGGCGGCGTGCGACCGGTTACTTGGTTGGTAATTGACAATTGGCAATAGAGATTCAAACTTGCTTAAAATAATTAAAGAAAAAGGCAAAACCAGAGACAGGCTGGTCGCTTGATTTTTAAAAGCGCAGAAACTCAGCCACCTGAAGACATTTGAGACCCCGAGGGAGCCGGTTGATATAATATATGGCGGAGTCAATCAACCGGCGACCAAAGGGGCTCATATAGCCGAGGTCCGGGTAACTTACGGATGAGTTATCCGACCGGAGGCGGGTCTGAAGGTGGCTGGTTCCGAAGCAGTTTTGAAAGTAGGCCTGTGGATTGCTAATATTGACCCAATTTGGTAATATTAACATTACTATATGACTACTAAAAAGACCCCTTATATTGTCGTTATTTTGCTACTTTTGGCATTTGCCCACTTATCCTATGCCGCTTCCGACGATACTCGTTATTTCGTTAAGTCTACTTCGGGCTGGTGGAAAAAATCCTTCGGAGTAAGGCACAATTTTGATAACGGTTTTACTACTGATTTATCCGGTTCCCAACTTTGGATTGCCAAGTTTTTTGGCGTAGAGATTGAACCAGTCAAGAAGTTAAATGTTCTTCCCGATGTAGCTCAAGCACCGGTTGTTGGTGGTAAGGTTACAGCCCAGAGAGTAAAACCATCTGAACAGACCCCTTGGGGGGTAAAATCTGTTTATAACGATCCGCTACTTTCAAAACCGTCTGGCGGTTTGGGAGTTAATGTTGCCATACTGGATACCGGAATTTTAAAAACACATCCTGATCTTAAAAACAGGATTAAGACTTGTAAGGATTTTTCAGGTCCGGTGGCCATTGCTGACGGAAAATGCGATGACAAGAATGGCCACGGAACTCATGTGGCGGGGATAATTGCTGCTGATGGCGGTTCAGACGGACTTGGTATATATGGCATGGCGCCGGAAGCTAACCTTTTTGCTTATAAAGTTTGCTCTAATAACGGAACTTGTTGGGCGGATGATATCGCTGTTGCTTTAAGAACGGCTACTGACGACGGAGCTAATATAGTTAACATGAGTTTGGGTTCTGATACCCCGAGTCAGCTAATAACTGATGCTACTAATTATGCAGTTTCCAAAAATGTTTTAGTTATAGCTGCTGCCGGTAATGATGGGCCTTATGTCGGGAGTATTGATTATCCCGGAGCTGATGCAAACGTTGTTGCCGTGGGAGCTGTTGATAAAGACATACATATTCCTGATTGGAGTTCTCGGGGCAGTAATTCAACAACCAAACCTTACGTTGTTGAAGAAGGCGATATAGAATTTGCCGCTCCTGGTGTTAATATTGAATCAACCTGGAAAGACGGCGGTTATGCTATTTTATCGGGAACTTCTATGGCTACGCCTCACGTTGCTGGACTTGCCGCTAAAGAATGGCAAAAGGATGCTTTAAATCCTGCTTCAGCGACGAGAGAACTTCTTCATAAACTTACTATTGACCTGTTACCAATCGGAGACGACGATAATTCTGGATTCGGATTTTCTCATCTGTAAAACACAAAAAAAGAGAGCCCCGCATTTGCAGGGCTTTCTTTTTTTGTTTAGAATTATTAGGTCAGATAATTAATCCATTTTATCAGTTTAGCGGAGCGGATTTTAGCCAAATCCGAGACGCGAGTCCGCAGATGTAGATGATTCTACTTCAAGGACGAGTAACGAAGGATTTGGTCTAAAATCAGCCCGCCTTCAGAAGGAGCTGAAAGAATAGCCGATTCCATTGTCTCTCCTCCTCGACATAGAACAACCTATGTCTTCGTCGTCGTTTCGCGGACTCGGCTATTCTTTCAAGCTCTAAAATGATAAGATGGGTTAAATATCTGACCCCTATGAAAATAAGCCATGTAGTTCGAACTCTGGTCGTGTCCGACTTTTTTATTAACGCCGGCTTTTCTGTTTTTGCACCGGTATTCGCGATATTCGTTACCAAGCAAATTGACGGAGGAACATTAGCGGTTGTCGGTTTTGCTGCCGCTATTTTTCAGATATTCAAATCCGGACTCCAAATACCCATTGCTAAATACTTGGACAAAAATCATGGCGAATATGATGATTTTTATTCTATGATTTTGGGCACTTCTCTTATTTCATTGGTGCCGTTTCTTTACTTGTTTGCCACCAAGGCCAGCCATATTTATATGATTCAGGCTCTTTATGGCATCGGAGCATCTTTTGCCATCCCTCCCTGGTATGCGATTTTTACCAGGCACATTGATAAATTGCAGGAAAATGTGGAATGGTCGCTGGACTCAATTGCTATTGGGATTGGTGCTGCTCTAGCTGCAGCCCTGGGTGGACTTTTAGCTGAAAAATTCGGTTTCCAATTCGTGTTTCTTTTGGGAGGCATGCTTGCTATTTTTGGTGCTATTCAGCAAGTTAAAATTTTCAAAGATTTGAAAGGCAAAGTATCTCAAGGCATGGTTAGACCACTGCCCGACGGGGATAAGTAATACGAGGGGCATCTTCGCAAACAGCGAAGATGCCCCTCGTTGTTTTAATGAATAAAGAAATCTCAAAAATTTTGCATGAGATGGCTGTTTTGCTTGAAATGAAAGAAGTAGAATTTAAACCGCGCGCATATGAAAAAGCTGCGGACTCTATTGAATCATTGGCCGAGGACGTGGCGGATATTTATAAGCATGGCGGACTAAAAGCGATTGAAGACATACCTGGCGTCGGGCTGTCTATCGGCGAGAAGATTGAGGAATACATTAGTACCAAGCATGTCAAAGAATACGAAAAGCTCAAGAAATCCATTCCGGTTGACATTGAAGGCTTGGCTTCCATTGAAGGCATCGGACCGAAAACAATTTTACGTCTCTATAAAAAACTGGGCATCAAAAACCGTGAACAGCTTGAGGAAGCGGCTATTAAGCATATGCTTAATAAAAAAGGCGGATTCGGGGAAAAAACTGAAGAGAATATTCTTCGTGCAATAGGATTTCTTAAAAAAGAGCATGGCCGGTATCTTTTGGGTGAAATAATGCCGGTAGCAGAGGCAATCCTTGAAAAAATTCGCGCTTTGCCGGAAGTTCAGTCAGCAGAATTTGCCGGTTCACTGCGCCGGATGAAAGAGACTGTCGGCGATCTTGATTTTATTGCTTTCTCTGATAATCCTTCGGAAGTGATCAAGAAGTTTTTAAAATTTCCTGAAATCAAAAGCGTATATTCCAAAGGTAAATCCAGGACTCTGGTTCGTTTGAATATTGATACTGATGCCGATTTGGCAGTTATTTCTCCTAAATCAACAGGAGCCGCCCTTATTGCCTGGACAGGAAATAAACAGCACAATATTGCCCTACGGACGCTTGCCGAGAAGAAGGGCTGGATGCTAAATGATTACGGTTTGTGGCACGGCAAAACTCTCTTGGCTTCTAAAACCGAAGAAGAGGTTTATAAAAAACTTGGCATGGATTGGATCCCGCCTGAAATTCGCAATAACACCGGCGAAATTGAGGCTGCCCTTGAAGGCAAACTGCCCCATCTTGTCGGCTACAACGACATAAAGGGAGACTTGCAAGTCCAAACTGATTGGACTGACGGCAAAGATTCTATTGAAACTATGGCTAATTCTGCTAAAGAACTTGGCCATGAATATATTCTTATTACCGATCACACTAAATCGCTTGCTATGACCGGAGGAAGCGACGAGAAAAGGCTTTTAAAGCAAATGGCCGCGATTGATGAGATCAATCGCAAGTTTAAACGTTTAAAGTTTAAAGTTCTAAAAGGCGCCGAGGTGAACATAATGCCGGACGGCACTTTGGACATAGACAATGAAACGCTGGCAAAGCTGGATGTGGTGGGTGCTGCTGTTCATTCCAGATTCAATATGTCCGAAAAAGACATGACTGCGCGGATAAAACGGGCGATGGAAAATCCGAATGTAGATATAATTTTTCATCCGACGGGACGCTTAATTCAAAAACGCGAGGCCTACAAAGTGGACATGGATGAACTTCTCAAAACCGCCAAGAAAACTAAAACCGTCATGGAAATTGATGCTTTTCCTGACCGCTTAGACCTTAAAGACGAATATATCCGCAAAGCTGTTGCCTTGGGCGTGAAACTCTCCATTGATACCGATGCCCATTCCACTTCTCACTTTAAATTTCTTCGTTACGGCATTGCTCAAGCCCGTCGGGGCTGGGCAGAAAAGAAAGACATTATTAATACTCACAGCTGGCAGGAAATGTTGAAAATGTTGAAATGAAAATATTTGTAAAAGCTAAACATGATTCAAATGAAAACAAGGTTGAAAAAATAGATGACCTTAATTTTGTTGTTTTTGTTAAAGATCCGCCTGTTCAGGGTCGGGCAAACCGGGCGATAGTGAGATTGCTTTCCGAATATTTTCATACTACAAGGATTAGGATTATTTCGGGCCATATCTCAAGAAACAAGATTATTGACATTGATTAACCGTTTTTAATAACGGGTTTTTTAATATATAATTACTACGTGGTGAACTACAGAATATTACTTCTCGGAGGCGGTAGCGGAGGACACGTCTTTCCGCTTATTGCTGTGGCCAATGCTTTGAAAGAAAAATCCCAACAAGAAGGGATTCCTTTGGAGTTGATGGTTTTGGGAGAAGGTAGGTTTATGGAAAAAGCAGCGGTAGAAAATGGCATTGTTTTCAAGCCGGTAATGGCCGGCAAACTAAGAAGATATTTTAGTCTGTTGACTATTCTGGATGTTTTTAAAATACCGGCGGGATTCTTTCAGGCCTTGTGGTATGTTTTTTGGTTCATGCCGGATGTTGTTTTTGCCAAGGGCGGATATGCATCTGTGCCGGGAGCATTGGTGGCAAAGCTTTATTTTATTCCTTTGTTTGTACATGAATCGGATTCTGTTCCCGGCCTTGCCAACAGGTTTTTGGGAAAATTGGCAAAGACCGTGTTTATCTCTTTTAGTTCAAGCCAAAAATACTTCAAAACCGGCAAAACTATTTTGACCGGAAATCCTGTCCGCAAAGAGTTGATGACAGGCGATAGGGTAGTGGCATTGCAGAATTTTGGTCTGAATCCCAACAGAAAAACAGTCCTTGTGTTGGGAGGCAGTCAAGGTGCCCAGAAAATAAATCAGATCATAATAGATTCGTTGGTGATGATGGTCAAAGATTTTCAAATATTGCACCAATGCGGCGAGGGTCAATTTCAATCAGTAAAAACCGAATTGGAAAAAATAGTCAAAGAAGGTCAAGGCGAATACGCGGACGCAGTCAAAGCAAATTATAAATTTTATCCATTTTTTGATACGAACGATATGGCCTTGGCTTATGCGGCAGCTGACATTATTATTTCCAGGGCCGGAGCCAATAATCTTTCTGAGATAGCCATGCTTGGCAAGCCAGTGATATTGATACCGCTGTCTCACGGTAGTAGAGGAGAACAGTTGTCAAACGCTGAAGAACTATCAAAATTTGGCGGGGTCTATATTGAAGAACAGAATCTTACCCCGCATATCTTGATTAGCCAGATAAACTCTCTCCTTCAGCCCGATAAATATAATTTCATAAGTGAAAAATTAAAAACCTTTGCCATGCCTGATGCGGCGGATAAAATCGCCTCCGCATTATTGGTTCGGCAAAGTTAAAATATGCAATTTCAATTAATAATGGGTTTGGCCATCGCAGGTCTGGTCGCTTTGTATATTTACTTGAAAAAAACAACAAAAGGCCGTAGCGAGCCCAACTTACCTGCTGTCTCTGAAGATATTAATCTTCCAGCGGTGAGTCAAAACGAACCACCGTCTATAATAAACAATGAATTGGATAACAACGGGTCACAACAATAATAAGAAATATTTTGAGGACGTGATTAAAAAAGGCCTTTTGTCACATGCTTATCTTTTTTGCGGGCCAGATGGAATAGGCAAGAAGATGTTTGCATATGACATATTCCGTCTTTTAAATAACCGGGAGCCGGAGGGCGACCCTGACTTTAAGTTGCTTACCCCACGCTTAGAAGAAAACGAAACCAAAATATATATTGAGGATATCCGTAATCTCAAGTCGTACTTGTCTTTGAAGCCATATTTTGGGCCGTACAAATTTGTAGTTATAAATGATGCTGACCGGCTGGTTGACGAGGCCGCCAATTCTTTTTTGAAAATGCTAGAAGAACCATCGCCGTTCACTATTATTATTTTAATAAGTTCCAAGCCCAAGTTGATTCTTTCGACTGTTTTGTCAAGATGCGAGAAAGTGCAATTCTTGTCTTCAGGTGAGAAAGATATTGATAAAGAAACAATCAAAGAAATAGGCGAGTTCATGGTTGTGGCAAAACAAGGGATAACCGAGCGCATGCAATATGCCGAAAAACTGTTTGCCGGTAAAGATTACCAGAACCTTGTTGTCGGCCTGATTCACACTCTCCGGGCGAGGGAAAATCCAAATCATAAAGTTTTAAAAAAACTTCTTCGTCTTAACTCTTTACTCTCCCAGCCCCAATTCAACCACCGTCTGGCTCTGGAAAATTTTCTGATTAGTTTATAGCACCTCACAACCTCTATGCATGACTGCGGGGTGCCCCTTTTCTAAAATCTTGCTAGTTTTATAAAAGGGCACGCCCTCCGCCGGTTGATTGAAAGGTATGTGACATTTAGCAATAAGAGTTCAAATAAATAAGCGTAGGAACCCAGCCACCTGAAGACATTTGAGACCCGGCCTTTTGCAGGGTGCTCGGAGAAGTTTCTTGAGCGGTGCTTTAGCCCGCTCTAAGAATCTCTGTCGAGGCAGTATAATTCTTCACTGCCCGAACAAAAAGCCGTGGCTCATATAGCCGAGTCCCGTCGCAGGCGGGACGGAGGCGGGGCTTTGTTGGCAATGGCCGAGCGATTGTTTTTAAGTAATTTTTATGCTAATTTGATAAGGATGTATAAAGACCTCATAAATCAGAGGAAAAAAGATTTTGATGTTGCTGTTGAGCATGTCAAAAGCGAGATAGGGGCGATAAGAACCGGCCGGGCCAATGCTTCTATGGTGGAAGATATTGTTGTGGATTACATGGATTCCAAATTCAGGATTAAAGAACTGGCAACCATAAATACGCCTGAACCGCGGACAATTTTAATACAGCCATGGGACAAGCAGGCCATACCGAATATTTCTAAAAGCATCAAAGAAAGCTCTTTGGGGTTAAACCCCATTTCTGATGCCATCGGTGTCAGATTGAATATTCCTCCATTAACCGAAGAACGCAGATTGGAATTCATTAAAATGCTTCACCAAAAAATAGAATGGGGAAAAGTCAGAGTAAGACAGATCAGGGAGGATATTATAAAAAAGGTTCAGGTTGAAGTTAAAGAAAAAAAGGCCAGAGATGATGATATGTTTAAAGCCAAGGAAGAACTCCAAAAACTAATAAACGACCTGAATCGGGTTTTTGACGATATGACGAAGAAAAAGGAGCAGGAATTGATGCATTAACTTAAACGGAATTGTTTACCGCGATAATATTTATCATTGTTCTGGGAGTGTTGGTTTTTGTCCATGAATTTGGGCATTTTATTTTTGCTAAAAGGGCCGGAATGAAGGTGGAGGAGTTTGGTTTTGGTTTCCCTCCGCGGATTTGGGGTATCAAGAAAGGTGAGACGATTTATTCCATAAATTGGATTCCCTTTGGAGGGTTTGTGAAAATTCTCGGTGAAGAAGGGGAGGAGCGTGATAATCCGAGGAGTTTTTCTTCCAAGCCTGTTGGTGCCCGGCTTTTGGTTATTGTCGCAGGGGTAACAATGAATTTCTTTTTGGCCATTGTTTTTTTGATGGTAACTAATTTTTTCGGGCTAAGAATAGGATTGATTGATGACAAGACCGCATCTGTTGCCAGAGATAAACAGGTTCAAATAATTGAGGTTGCAAAAGACAGTCCGGCTGATAAGGCAGGAATAATGCTTCTGGATCAAGTCGCCGGTTTTAAATTGAACGGCTCGTTTCAAGCGGTTTCCAATGCGGAAGATGTCCAAACTTTTGTAAATGAAAATGCCGGCAAGACCCTAACGGTTGTAATAAAAAGAAACCAACAAATATCGGAAAAAGAAATTGTGCCAAGGATTAATCCTCCAATCGGGCAAGGGGCGTTAGGGGTTTCCTTGGCCCTTACCGGAGTGGTTTCCTATCCATGGTATGAAGCTGTCTGGAGAGGTGTCTATGATGCCGTTGTTCTTACTATAAATACAATTATGGGCTATTTTTTGCTGTTTAAGACTCTTTTGTTCAAAGGTAAACTAATAGCCGATGTTTCCGGACCTATTGGAATAGCTACTTTGACCGGTCAAGCCGCAAGAATGGGAATAAATTATTTAATGCAGTTTACAGCGATGATTTCTATAAATTTGGCGGTTCTGAACATTATTCCCTTTCCGGCCTTGGACGGAGGCAGAGGTTTGCTTATAATTATAGAGAAGCTCAAAGGCTCGCCTGTAAATAAAAAAGTTGAGCAAGTGGTCAATACTATCGGTTTCGCATTACTGATAGCATTGATGGTTTATGTAACGACCAAAGACATTCTGCGTTTTTTCTAAGAAATATGAAATTATCTAAATTATTTACCAAGACAGTCAGGGAGGCGCCGGCGGATGAGACAGCAAAGAATGCACAGCTTTTAATTCGGGGCGGTTTTGTTTTCAAGAATTCCGCCGGGGTATATTCTTTCCTGCCTCTTGGCTGGAAAGTCGCCCAGAAAATAATAAATATCGTCAGAGAAGAAATGAATGCTATTGACGGCCAGGAAATATTTATGCCGGCATTGGTGGAAAAAAAGTATATGGAGCCGACCGGCCGATGGGAATTGGATGTGGGGTTTTATGTTGATTCTTCCCTAAGCAAGGCTTCGGGGAAAGACAGAAGCCTTGCTTCTGGAAAAGATAACTTTGTTCTTGGCTGGTCGCATGAAGAGGTTTTGACATCTATTGCTGCTAAATACATAAGTTCCTACAAAGATCTTCCCTTTTCCGCCTATCAGATACAGACCAAATTTCGGCACGAAGCAAGAGCCAAGTCGGGACTGTTGCGCGGGAGAGAATTTATGATGAAAGATTTATACAGTTTCCACGCTTCAGAAGATGACCTTGATAAATATTACGAAAAAGCCGCCAAAGCATATCATAAAGTTTTTGAGCGTTGCGGACTAAAAGCAATTTATACTCTTGCCACCGGCGGAGTTTTTACCGATAAATTTACTCACGAATTTCAGGTGGTGTCGGATATCGGCGAAGACACTATTTATGTCTGCGATAAATGTGAATATTCTGAAAATAAAGAAATAGCAAAATTAAAAGACGGGGATAAGTGTCCTAAGTGCGATGGAAACATATCAGAGAAAAAATCCATAGAAATCGGTAACATCTTTAATAACGGAACTAAATATTCAGAAGCATTGGGACTTAATTTTACAGACGAGAAAGGGGATAAACACCCCGTTGTAATGGGCGCTTATGGCATAGGCATTAGCAGGTTAATGGCAACTATTGTAGAAATTCACAATGATGAAAAAGGGATTCTTTGGCCGGAAAATGTTGCACCATGCAAGGTGCATTTAGTTTCTTTGGGTCAAAACAAAGAAGCAGATAAGATTTATGATGACCTTCAGAAATCTGGTACAGATGTTTTGTATGATGACAGAGACGACAAAACCGCCGGAGAAAAATTTGCCGATGCTGATCTCATTGGTTGCCCGGTCAGAATTGTGGTAAGCAAGAAAACTCTTGAAAAAGATAGTGTTGAACTCAAACTCCGCAACGAAAAAGACTTCAAACTCATCAAGTTGACGGAAATTTCTCAAGTCGTGTAGTTTGAGTTGTTAAACATAAAAAAGAGCTTGTGGAATATTGGTTTTGGTTTTTGTGTTATCATTAAAGTATGGCAGAGTTAGGAGTTACAATTGAACAGGAAATAGCCCAATTGGAAAAACAACTTCAGGAAAAGAGGGCAAATTTAGAGCACCAGCCGGAACAAAAAGAGTTATCTCCTGATAAGGAAATGTTAAGAGAAGTTGTCGGCGAAAAGATTCAACAGCATGCCCCTTTGTATGTTCCCAAGCCTGCTCCGCAGGCACAGACCGGCGACATGGATTCTCTCCCATCAGAATTAAGAGACAAAATTCAGGAGATCGTTAACCATGTTTTTCAAAATAGTTTGGAACAGGGTATAAAAGAAGCCGTAAAATCCAAGAACCCTGCTCTGATAGATGCTTTTCATGATGTTTTAGTTGACCAGCTATACGACGTGCTTTTAGAGAGAAAAAAAGTTGACCCTATTACTTAAAGAAAATTGTCAATACTTATTCTGATAATTTATCTTGTGGTTCTGGCAATAATATTCATTGCCGGGTTAGTTGTGGTCGGTTCGTTCAGGACTAAGGGCAGTATTGCCAGAGCCTTGAACATGTCTTTGTTTTTGATTAGCGTGCCCCGAGAGTCATCCAATCCGCCAGCCGGCGGACAGCGTCCCGAGAAAGAGATAATTTCGGTAATGGAACAGCTTTATTCATCATTTACCGATCTTCATGCCAAGGGCTGGAATAAATTTATCTATGGAGAGCCTTATATTTCTTTGGAGATTGGAGTTCATAATATTGGCGAAGAAATACATTTTTATATGGCGGTGCCGCGAAGCTATGAGCAAATATTTGAAAAACAGGTTAACGGATTTTTCCCCACAGCCCAAGTAGAAAAGATAAAAGATTACAATATATTTAATTCTCAAGGAGTTTCTTTGGGGGCATATTTAAACTTAAAAAATAATCCTATTTTACCATTTAAAACATATCAATCACTTCAGGCTGATCCGCTTGGCGGACTGGCAACCGCTCTTTCCAAGCTTCAGAAAAAAGACGAAGGGGCAGCGATTCAAATACTCATCAGGCCTACTCATCAGGATAATTTAAGAAAATTGGCTCAAAAGACTGCCAAAGAAATGCAATCGGGATTCAATTTTTCCAAAGCATTATCTTTAGCCAAACATCCTCCAAAAAAACTAAAACCCGGCGAGCAGCAACCAGAATCTCCTAAAGCCATAACGCCTTTTGAGGAGGAGATTGTCAAAGGAATTCAGTCGAAAGCTTCCAAGCCGTTGTTTGATACGAACATAAGAATTGTTGTTTCTGCTCCGGATGAAGGCCGGGCGAGCCAGCTACTTAACGAATTATCAGGTGCTTTTGTCCAGTTTTCATCCAACGAAATGAACAGTTTGCAACTTGTTAAATTAAAAGGGGGCGCTCTTGAAAAGTTATTGTTCAATTTTTCTTTCCGTCTTTTTGATAGTGGTCAGACCACTCTATTATCCAGCGAAGAGATAACCAGTTTATTCCACTTTCCATTAGGCACCACGCTCTCGCCCAGGATAAAGTTTTTAAGATCAAAACCATCGGAACCACCTTCCAACTTGTCTACCGATGGTATTGTGTTGGGCAAGAATATTTTCAGGGGCGTTGAGACGGAGATTCATATGGCAAACAAAGATCGCCAGAGACATCTTTATGTAATTGGGCAGACCGGAACCGGAAAGTCGGTTTTTATGGAGTCATTGATTCGCCAAGATATTGAAAACGGCAAGGGTGTATGCGTTATTGACCCTCACGGCGAATTTGCCGAATTTGTACTTTCAATCGTTCCGCCTGAACGCGCCGAAGATGTTATTTATTTTAATCCGGGCGACATCGGTTTTCCGATGGGATTGAATATGCTTGAAATAGACCCTACGCATCCGGAACAAAAAACGATGGTCATAGATGAGCTGTTTGGCATTTTTGACAAACTTTATAATCTGAAAGAGACAGGTGGTCCGATGTTTGAGAAATATTTTAAAAATTCGGCATTGTTGCTTCTTGATGATTATGTCCACGATATTCCGACTCTCGCTGATATTTCCCGTGTTCTTGTAGATGACGTTTATCGTGCCGACAAGCTGACTCGTGAAACAAATCCCCTTGTGTCCCAATTTTGGAAATTGGAAGCCGAGAAAGCTCAAGGCGAGCAAAGTTTGGCTAATATGGCTCCCTATATATCGTCAAAGATTACCTCGTTTGTTTTTAACGAATTCCTTAGGCCGATTATAAACCAGCAGAAAAGTTCGTTCAATTTCCGCGAGGTAATGGATAATCAGAAAATTTTGGTTGTGAATTTGTCCAAAGGCAGAATTGGAGATCTAAACGCCAATCTCTTGGGTATGATTATCGTAGGCAAGCTTCTTATGGCCGCCTTATCCAGAGCTGACATTGTTGATGAATCTGCCCGAAAAGACCTGTATCTTTATATTGATGAATTTCAAAATTTTACCACTGATAGCATTGCGACCATTTTATCCGAAGCCCGTAAATATCATCTTGACCTGATAGTCGCTCACCAATTTATTAAGCAGTTAAAAGAAAATATTCGCGACTCGGTATTCGGCAATGTCGGTTCTATTGTCTCATTCCGCATCGGTCCGGATGATGCCGAATTTATGAAAAACAAATTTGAACCGGTATTTTCTTCGCAGGATTTAATGAATATTGATAATTTAAACGCATATGTTAATTTGCTTATTAACGGTCAGACCGAACGTCCGTTTAATATTAAAATAGAAACGGAAATGGTTTTCGGCGCTGGCAATCCTGAAATGACCGAACTCCTGAAACAGTTATCGCGTTTAAAATATGCCCGTCCACGCGAAGAAGTTGAAAATGAGATAAAGGCCAAGTTCACTACAAATAAAAAGGTCGATGATAAAGAAATAAAGTATAGCGATGTAATTAAAAATCCGTAAATTTATATTCTTTTTTATACCGCAGGGACGTGTCACTGTGGTTAACCTAAGATGTATAAAGAATTATCATGTCAGCAGAAAACGTGACGGTTGAAAAAAAAGACAGGGACCCAAATGAGCCATTTGGATCGCGGAATGAGGTAAAACAACTTGAAAAGGCCTTATCTAATGTGAGAAGGCAACGTGAGGGAGGCAACATTTCCGTAGCCACTAATGAAGAGTGGGAGGTAAGTTTAGATAAGAATGAAGCCAAAATAAAAGGTTGGCTGGATTCAAATGAGCAGAAATTACAATCCAAGATGGAAAAAATGGACCCCTCTGATCGTGCTCAATTAGAATCTCTTGATCAGCAGTTCTCCCAGCTTTCTCAACAATACGACGAACTTTTTGATCAAGGTCCCGATAAATCAGGCAATACTTTTAACGCCGAAGCTGTGTGGCAACAATCCCTAATCAACAAAAGAAAAGAGATGGATGTTGTTGAAAAACAAGTCCGTGCTATTGAGGACAAATATCATATATAAGAGCTTGTTCCACATTTCTTGATTATATGAAATTTACTGAAAAAGATTTTTATTTCAGTATTGTTACTGGTTTGATAACTGGTTTTTCGGCCTGGAGGATTTTTGAGTATTTAGCAATAACCGAATTCGGGGGCTATTCTTTTGCTTGGTTTTTGTTGCTCGTGCCGGTTTTGTGGATTATTGGTGTTAACCTTGGATACTTTCTCGGAAAATGGCTGGCCTTTTTTAATCAGTTCGGTAAATTCTCGGCTATCGGATTTACTAATGCGGCGATTGACTTCGGCGTTCTCAATCTTTTGATTGCCAATACTGACATATCGTCCGGCGGATGGTATTCAGTATTTAAGGCGATATCTTTTCTGTCTGCTATAGTGCCGAGTTATTTTTGGAACAAATATTGGGCATTTTCTAATCAAGGCGACGCCTTGATATCTTCAGGGGGTGGACCTGCCTCGCCGGCAGGCGGGTTTCAATTTGCTAAGTTCATGAGCATTGCCATTGTTTCCATATTTATAAATACTGGAACAGCATCTCTGGTTGTAAATTATGTTCATCCGTTGGCCGGACTAAGCCCGGCGGTCTGGGCCAATATCGGGGCCGTCGCCGGCTCGGCAGTGGCTTTGGTATTCAGCTTCGTCGGATTTAAGTTAGCTGTCTTCAAAAAATAGCTGCTTCAGTCCAGCACTTTATTTTAATAGCACCTCACCACCTCTATGCATACGGAGGGAGACACCTTTTTAAAAATTTACTGATTTTGTAAAAAGGTGTCTCCCTCCGCCGGTTGATTAAGTTGTAGGTGCCACTTGGCAATTAAGATTCAAGCTCGCCTGAAATAAAGTGCTTGGTTCCGTTTGCTTATTATTCTACGTGGGTTATAATACACACAGTAGTTTTGTTAAAGAAAAGGGTGTGTTATGAAAGCCGAATATGAACATGATGCCAATTTTCGATATCTTGTTTTGCGGATTCGCTCGAGTGGATTAAAAAAAAGAATCATGGTTGGAAAGGTTGGCGAATCGGCTTGTGACCATGACTTTTGGACAAGCGATTGCGGTCGGTGTTGGGATTGCGGAGTTAAATTAAAGAACCCAAAAGCTAGATGAGACGGTGGTAATGCCGACTAATTGTCGGCTTTTTGTTTGACCCTCTATTGCCAAATATCAACTATCTACAAAAGCAACCGGCGGAGGGTGTGTGCCTTTTTAAAAATTAGCAATATTTTTTAAAAGGTGCACCCCGCAGTCATGCGTGGAGGTTGTGTGAGCTTTTGAAATAAAGTATTCTATAATCATGTTGTACCGGAAATACAGACCGCAGACATTTGCCCAAGTGGTTGGGCAGGAGCATGTGGTTAAGACATTGAAAGGAGCATTAGCAACTGGCCGGATAGGCCATGCTTATTTATTTACCGGCCCAAGAGGCACGGGAAAAACCACTTTAGCGAGAATTTTTGCCAAAGCTCTGAATTGTGTAGAATTTGACAAGAGCAAAAATCGTGAAAACGAGGGGCACCTTCGTATTCCTTGCAATGCTTGTGATGCGTGCCAAGCGGTTAATGAAGGCCGTTCTTTGGACCTGATTGAGATAGATGCCGCATCACAGACTGGCGTTGATAATATTCGGGAGCTAACTGATTCAGCAACTGTCGCTGCTCCGAGCGGGGGTCATAAGATTTTCATTGTTGATGAGGTGCATATGCTTTCTAAATCCGCATTTAACGCTTTATTAAAAACTCTGGAAGAACCGCCGAGCCATGTTATTTTTATTTTGGCTACGACTGAACCTCACAAAATATTGCCGACGGTTCTTTCCCGTGTTCAGAGATTTGATTTTAGGCGTCTTACTCCGGGTCAGATTTTCGGAAAACTTAAAGAAGTAGCCAAAGCCGAAAAAATTAATGTAGAAGATGAAGGCTTGAAAGCGATTGCCGTTGCTTCCGACGGCGCGCTTCGCGATGCCGAGGTCTCTCTTTCTAAATTTCGTTCATATCAAGGCAAAATAAGTGTTGATGATGTGACCAATGCTCTGGGATTAGTTCCTTTTAAATATCATCCTGAGTTTTTTGGTTATCTTGTTGCAAATAACAAGGTCTCTGCCATCCAATTTATTCAAAGAATTCATGAGTCAGGGGTGGACTTGGAGCATTTCACAAAGGATTTTATTGAATACATCAGAAAGGTTTTAATGTTTAAGATAAATCCTGCGGTCTTAACGGTAATAGGGGAAGAGCCAATGCAGAATTGGCAAGTTGACGGAGTAAAACTTGTACAAATGTTAAATCTTTTTACTTCAGCTCGGAATGAAATTAAAACTTCGCCGATAGTTCAGTTGCCGCTTGAATTGGCGGTACTAGAGCTTCTGGGAAGCTAGTCGCTTCGTCTACGGCGTCAGGCGATCTAATTGTTCTTCCCAAGACATGTTTTTTATTTTCTGGGTCAACTCTTTAGTTTTTTGGGTAAGATCTTTTGTTTTTGTTTTTGTGGCAACATAGATGTAGCGGAGTTCATCCCTGTTGCGGTATATTTCACTGGCCGATGTTGTGCCGACAATAATCAGGCACGCTATTATAATTGTAAGAGAATTAAGAATTATTTTTTGTGCAATCATCGCAACTTTTTTCAATGGTGTTCGAACCTTTTGCATTTGAGCATCTTTGTAGCTTTGTTCATATTTATCAAGAGTTATGTCAAAACTATGTTTTTTGATAAGTTCCAAGCTTGCCCTACCCATATTTTCGGCCTTTTCGTCGTCATTTAAAATAAGAAAGATTTTATCAGCTGCGGTTTTGTAATCTCCATTCGGAAATATGTAGCCGTTTTTATTTTCTTTTACTAATTCATGAAGCGCCATTCCCTGCGAAGATACTATGGGTAGGCCGGAAGCCATAGCCTCCATTACTACTAGGCCCTGAAGCTCTATAGTGCTTGAAGTAACGAAAAGGTCGCAGAAACTGTATATTCTGCGAACGTCTTCGTCGGGGATGCCCCCAAGAAATACTACCTTGTCGGCAATTCCAAGTTCCTCAGCTAACTTTCCCAGTTCTTCTTTTTCAGAGCCGACACCGATAACAAAAAGTTTAACATCTATTTTTTGGCTTACTAACTGTACGGCTCTCATGGTAATATCAATGGACTTTTCTTTTTCAAGCCGGCCGACAAAAAGAATTTTTTTGAAATCTCCGTTCAGGTTGTATTTTTCAGCTACATCGGCAAGTTCTTCTTTGGGGAACGGTTTGAAGTAAGACATGTCAATGCCATTGGAGATAACGCGTATGGGTTTCTTAAAACCGTTGCTCAACATTATTTGTCTGGATGTTTCTGTAGGAGTAGTAATTATATCGAGTTGTTCGTAAATGGTATTGAAATGCTTCCAAGCTAATTTTTCTAACCCCTCTTCCATTTTAGGGGAAAGCTTGAGGTAGTGAATAAGATTGCGGGGGTGGTAATGGTTTGTACCAACTAAAGGTATTTTGTGCTTGCGGGCGTAGTCTATAAGGGACCAGGCGACAAAAAAGTGGTCTTCTACGTGTATGACATCTGGTTTTATTTCTTCAACTATAGGTGCTATAAAATAACGGGCAAATGGAGCAATTCTTAACCCGGAGTTAAGAATAGGAAAAGACCCAACCCTATAAACAGTTATCTTTTCCTCAACTGTTTTTTGAACCTTAAAACCCTCTCCTGGAGTTACAACAAACACTTCGTGGCCTCGGTTTACTAAGCCAGTAGCCAGTCGGTATGCGGCATAGGCAGACCCGGCCTTTAAAGGATAGTAGGCTTCAATTCCTATAAGTATTCTCATTTAATCAATTATAGGGCTATCTATCATATTTTTCCAGGTATTTTCTGCGGAGGTAATAAAGTATTCCAAAAGCCATAACAAGCAAAATTACGGCGAGAGTAAAATCTTTAAGAACCGTATCTATTTTTTGATAAGATGTCCCGGCATAATAACCCAAAAAAACAAAAATAAGAGATTTTGGAAGTGTGGCCCACAAACTATAGGAGAAGAATGTCTTAAATTTAATTCGGGCCATGCCCGCTGCAATTATGAACGGTAGACCGATAGCATGGGTTATCTTAGCCAAAAAAATAGTTTTTCCAGCATGAGCCGAAAAGTGCCTCTCCATTTTAACAATACGTTCAGTTGTAATTCCGATGTAATGCCCGTAACGTTCTATAAAATTATTCCGTCCAAAGTACCCGAGAGAATACCACAGCATATCCCCGATCATGTCAGCACTTACTACGACAGCATAAACTATAAAAACGTTAAAATATCCCAGAGAAGCGAGAAATGAGCCGATGACTGTTACCATGGGTCCCTCAAAAATCGTTACGACGAAAATTAGCGGATAACCGAACCGGATTAAAATATGTAATATATCGGTAGGGGTCATTTGGTAAATTTATTTGGCTGCGGGGAAACGATTCGAACGTTTATAAACGGCTTCAAAGGCCGCTGTCCTACCATTAGACGACCCCGCAAAAACAGCATTAAGTCAGGTATAATTTTAACACAAAATTTAGCCTTTTCAAAATAAAGATAGGCCTTTTAATTTTATCCACAGACCCGATTTTAGTTAATTTTTGTGTGTTAAAATTAATGCATGAACAAACAATTTAAGGTATCGATATTTTTAGCAAGAGTCACTTTGGGTGTATTGTTTTTATATGCCGGAATGAAACAGGTTTTAAATCCAAACTGGTCTGCTGCAGGATACTTGAATAGCGCCAAAACCTTTCCCGAACTTTATCATTGGTTGGCAAGCGCAGTAAATATTGACTGGATTAATTTTGTGAACGAATGGGGGCTTACCCTCCTTGGCGTAGCCCTGATTTTGGGCTTATTTGTAAGATGGGCATCTCTTGGAGGAATATTTTTGATGGGACTGTACTATTTTGTTATATTGCAGTTTCCTTATGTCGGAGCCAATTCATTTTTGGTGGATGAACATATAATATTTATATCTGTATTTCTTGTTCTCATTACCTCCAATGCCGGTACTCTCTGGGGGCTTGATTTTTTGCTTCAAAAGCATAACCAAAAATAATATTTAAATAAACATGTTTGAACTCAAAAATAAAGTTGCTTTAGTTACTGGTGCACGCCAGGGAATGGGCAAGTCACATGCTTTGGTTTTGGCGGGGCAAGGAGCGAAGGTTGTGGTGACCAGTAGAGAGGTTGAAGGATGCCAGGCCGTTGTTGATGAAATAGTTTCAAAAGGTGGCGAGGCGGTATGTTTTGCGATGGATGTCACCAGTAAAGACGATATTAATAAGGTTTTTGATGAAGTTATAAAAAAATACGGCCGATTAGATATTCTTGTAAATAACGCTGGCATCTATGCCCCAAAATTAGCATTGGAAATGACCGAAGAAGAGTGGGAGCAAACAATCCACGTTAATCTCAAAGGGCAGTTTTTATGCGCCCAGAGAGCAGCTAAAGAAATGGCTAAAAATAAATGGGGCAGAATTATTAATATCACCTCCATTGCTTCAGGTGGCGTTGGCATAGGGTTTTCCAGTAGCGTTCATTATGTTGCTTCAAAGGGTGGAGTTATCGGTATGACTGAAGCATTAGCCATTGAGTGGGCAGAAATGGGCATTAATGTAAACGCCATCGGGCCGGGCATAGTTGATACGCCGATGGTTCGCGAGCCTGGGAAAGAGTTACCAAAAGAAGACGAGGAGTTAATTATGCGGGACATTCCGCTTAAAAGAATCGGCAAACCAGAAGAAATATCTGCGATGGTGGTATTTTTGGCTTCCGAAGAAGCGAGTTATGTGACGGGTGCTACTTTTTATGTGGACGGCGGTTGGCTCGCTAAATGATTATCTGACAATATCTGGGATAAGTAATAAAAACGCCCCGTTAGGGGGGCGTGGGTCTTACCTACCATCGATAGGTAAGTTGGCCAATTGCGACGTGTGCTTTATATGGACGCTGGAAATATCCAAGCATCAAATAATTTTGTGTGGCCGCGGATGCCGGTTGTGCGAGGTTAGATAAAGGATTGAATGCGAAGTCGTTTACGTCGTATTGGTCGAGTCGATAGACAAGGCCGAGTACTACGTGATTACTTACAAAATACTTGCAATCAACCCTATTTTGTCTTAAACGGCTGGTAATTGCCGGTAATTGCACCGGAGCGGCGACTACTGTATTCGGCGTTAGGCCGTAAACATATGTTGATTTAGACCTGACATCACCGTAACCGATGTTGATTTCTGTTTTGGGTAACAATTTCAGCAGGCCAAGTGACACATCAAACGTTTTTGTCCGATCGGCACTATCATCTGTCCAATCGCGCCGTGGATCGTTGAACTGTTGGGTCAAGTCAGTTAAGGACTTTCCCGCTGGTAATGGATTTGCGGTCCGTGAAACTTGAAAAGCATTATATCTGTCTTGGCCGTAATTTGCGCCAAAAGATATTTGATCAACTGGTACAAAGTCGAAACCGACAGAATATGAACGGTTATTATTGCTCCGAAGCCCGAATACGGTTCGAGTATCAGTTGCCGGATAATATTCTTTACCCATCCCGGATGATGCATTCACAGAGAACTGGGATATCGGCGTAACGGTAAAGATTAAAGAGTAACGATCCTTGTTGCGATCTGAAATATCATACTGTCGCAATGATGGTTGCTGACCGCCGGCAAAAAGTTCCATGCCGTCAAATTCACCCCTTCGGACTGAATGTTCAAAAGCACCCCGGAATGACAGCCAAGACATACCAGTTAGGTCAATTGATGCTCGGCCGGTATTTTCAGCTGATTCTTCAGTGGCTCTGTGAGTCTGTTCTACCACCGCTCGGGTATGTCCGACGCCGAAACCCAAATAAGAAAACGGACTTAAGGTTATGTCGTTATCCAGATTATGACGCTTGAAACCTAAAGGTTTAGTTTCCGTGTTACGGGTAATTACCGTGGTGTCGTAATTGACGGATTTTCCAACCTTAAACGGTTCTGTTTGATTATTTAACTCGTACTGTTTAAATCTTGTACTCATAGACAGCCAGCTTGTCGGCCGTGATGTGAATGTAAAATTTCCTGCGTAAACTCGAGCTTTGATTTCAGACATTTCCCTATCAAGAGGAATGACCGGCAAAGCCGAGTTAATGGTAAACGGAATTAAGGGATTATTGTTGGTGAGCTCTCCGATTGAAAGATATGCAGTAGCACTACTATGGCCAGGAAGCTTAATCCAACTTGAAGTGCTTACAGTGTTTCGGTTCGTATCCGGCCAAAGAGCTTCTCTTCCCATTGTCGGTCCGGCAGTTGGTGAATTGGATACCCGCAGGGGATTGTCCCAAGTAAACACTGAGATATTGTTGCGGAAGAAAGAGCCATCATACCCGAAACGAACATAGGCACTGTTGTTTGATATTTCTATGCCAGAACCTAAATCTGTAGTTCGTCTATCAATCGGCAAAGGAACTTCATCTGCCAGCGTAAAGCCAAAACTGGTTCCCCATGGCTGATTGCCGGTTACATGCGTATTCTTAAGGGTTAGGTCGTAAGCTAAATATGGTGTCGAGCTATACTTTAATTTGAAGTCGGTAACATTACGGCTACTTTTCAGATCAAATAACGAAGCATCGGCTACGGCTTTAGTTAGTGTTAGAGTTTTATTTTGTACTCCCTTTTGGATACCGTCGTCAATTGTTAACACTCCCGGTTCTGACGACGAATAAAGTGTCCGCGTTGAATTGCTGTAGAAGAGCGGAGTCTGATTATATCCAAACGACATCTTCAGTTTGCCGAATTTATTGTAGGAACTAGAAAATTCCTGATCTCTATAACCAAGATGATCGCCGTTAAATTTCCAGGAAAATTCTTTGGTTTTCTTGTTCAGGCGGAACTTGTCAAAAGTCCAGCCTTGGCTTAAGTCGTTATAACGCTGAAATCGAGCCTCGTCGGAATTTTCTCCAAAAATCGTGAATCGATATCCGAAGTTAACTTGATTCTTAGGCTCTTGTTCTTGAGCAATTGCCCAAGAAGAGCTAAGCATAAATACGGAGGCAAGGATTAGTAGAACCGATCTGGTGTTTTTTGCCATTTTCTCCTCCTTATCGATGCCAGAAAAAGCCAGCTGGGCTATTAGACCCATGAATTTGCTGGTGACAATTAATGCACCCTCGTCCGAGGAGACGATTACTTCCGGCTGCGAGCTGTGTGCCGTCGTAGATTGTTGCCGGATGCCGGCTTGGCACATGGCAACGCTGACATAGCATTGGCACCTTCGCTACCAATAAACGGTCATTGTTTGAACCGTGAGGGTCATGACAAGTTACACAACTATTTGATACGGGGGCGTGCTCGTTTAAGAATGGGCCTCTTTTTTCGGTATGGCAGCTTACACACAATTCGTTGACGGTGTTGCCAACTTTTAGCATCTTGACGTTATTTGAGCCGTGAGGTGAGTGGCATGATGTACATTCCATCTTGCCCTCGCGCAACGGCATATGGCTGGACTTTCTTTCTTTGAGCGCTTTATCTTTATGGCAGTTAGCGCATGTATCCGTTGCCCGGACTGTTTTCAGCTGAAATGACTCCGAAACTGGATGGTGAACGGTATGACAACTGACACACGAAACATTTCGGGCGTCATGCTTACTGCCGGACCAGTTAATGTGGGTTGCTCTGTTTTCATGACAGCTCAAACATGTTGCATTAGCGGCGCTTGCCGTCAGAACCTTGAATGATTTGATGTCTTTCTTATCGCCGGATTCGGAGTGGGTTTTACCGGGACCATGACAGGTCTCGCAAAGACCTTCCCCTCGCGATGCCGGTGTACGTGCGTCAACGCTTTGACCATGCAAAGTATCAGTTAACCTTGCTTCTTGATTTTTATGGCAGTCTAAGCACTTAGATTTACCGACGTAATTCTCTTTATTTTTTTCGACAGAAGGGTCTGTCGTCGGAAGAATTATTCCTTCCTTTGATTGAACAGTTGGTACCATGGACTGCTTTTGATTTTTGGAATTATCAGCGGCTACAATAGCGACTGAAGTTATCCACACAAACCCAAGTAATACCACAAGACACGGAAAACTAAGAACACGGGATATCTTCTTCATTTTGGCGGCTCCCTTTTGTTAAAGACCTACCGCGGTTAAGATTTTAGCATATAGCTCAAAGATAATCAATACCCATTGTATTTCTTTTAAATGTGTGTTATAAACACAAACGCAAGGTGTAGTGCTGTTTTAAATACGGCACCTCGCCTAGTCCCTTAACAAACAAAGAAAAAGAAAGGGAGAGGAAGATGAATAGACGGCGGTTTCTGGTGTTCGGAATGGTTTCATTAATGATTGTGGGCGTATCTAATATTTCATCGTCAGCACCTCGGGAAATCAAGATATCGGTTAGTAAGAAAAACGTGTTTGTAGTTGCAGGGTCAAAAACCCCTGAAATTCACGTTAAGGCCGGAGAAGTCGTTCTCCTGACTTTTACGATTGGGAAACAAGCAGATGACGTGTCCCATACCTTTACTGTAAATGAATTTAAGGATCAAGGCTGGGATATTCAGCTGCAAGAAGGAACGAAGTCGTATAAGCTTGTGGTTCCTGAAAAGCCGGGTACATATGAATTTTTGTGTAAGACAAAGTGTGGTCCGGGTCACGACGATATGAAAGGCAAGCTTGTAATCGAATGAGAATGAATAAACTGTGCCCTTGGATATCGTATCCGGGGGTTTTAAATTGTGTCATCAAAACCACAAAAATGAGGACACATGATGGATAGAAGAGACTTCAATAAAATAATTTTAGGGGCATGTAGTTTGGCTGTTTCCGGTTGTAAGGCTGTGTCTGATAATGATACAGACACTAAACCTTTACGCTGGGTATCAAAGATTCAGGGGAATAAAAAGTGGGTAATGGTAATTGATTTGGCTAAATGCGACGGTTGCGGTGACTGCACTAAAGCATGCAATAAGATGCACTTTGTGCCTCCGATGCAGGAATGGATAAGAGTAATTGAGATGAAAGATAATCCTGCGGCCGGGACATACTTTTTAGCCAGACCCTGTATGCATTGTGATAATCCTCCTTGTGTCAGGGCTTGTCCGGTCGGTGCAACTTTTAAGCGCACGGACGGCATTGTAATGATGGACCAAGACCGTTGCATCGGTTGTCGCAATTGTATCATTCAGTGTCCATATGGTGCCAGATCTTTCAATTGGACTGAACCGCCACATACGCCCGAAGAGCTATCCAAACCTTATACACTGGAACTTAATTACCCTCATCGCAAGGGGGTCGTAGAAAAATGCATTTTATGCCCCTCGATGTTATATGAGGGTTATCTGCCTGCTTGCGCATCAGCATGCACTATGGGAGCTATTTGGGTTGGCGATGAGTACGAGGATGCCGTAACAAATAGTAAGGGAGAGACCGTAAAGTATTCAGAATTAGTAGAGAGAGGCGGTGCCGAAGCATTGATGGGGGAGTTGGGTACAAAACCTCGGGTTTTATATCTGCCGCCCGCTAATCGAAAGTATGATTCTCCTGATGAAAAACGGGAAAAAGATTTAAAAAAAGAAAAGAAGATAAGTTAAATGGAAAAAAAGATGAAGGTGAGCATGGGCGTCACTGATTTTTTACAGAGTGAACGTGAACATATTTTGTGGAAATCAATAGTCGAGAACACCTGGCGGTATTATCTTTGGCTCGGACTGCTCATCTCTGTAATTATTTTGGGGGCTTATGCTTATTCAATACAGTTGCGTCAGGGTTTGGTTGTTACTGGGTTGAGGAATCAAGTGCCGTGGGGAGTATATATAACCAACTTCGTCTTCTTTATTGGTATCAGTCATGCGGGAACATTAATTTCATCTATTCTTCGTTTGACAGGAGCCGGGTGGCGCCAGCCGGTTACGCGACTGGCTGAAGCTATTACCGTTGCCTCACTTTTTGTGGGTGGTTTTATCCCTTTAATAGACATGGGACGTCCGGACCGAGTGGCTAATATTATTATCCATGGTCGTATCCAGTCTAATCTGGTTTGGGACTTAATCGGGATCAGTACTTACTTTACCGGAAGTCTGCTTTTTTTCTGGTTACTTATGGTGCCAGATGTTGCAATCTTACGTGACCACTTTCCCAATCCGGGGAAGGTTCGCAAATGGTTATATTCTGTCCTTGCTCTCGGATTTCGTAATAAGCCGGGACAGCATAAGATTTTAGAGAAAGCCAATCACGTGATGACAGTTGTCATTCTGCCATTGGCGGTATCGGTGCATACGGTGGTGGCATGGCTTTTCGCGATGTCGCTACGCCCGGGCTGGAATTCATCAATTTTCGGACCTTATTTCGTGGTTGGTGCAATTTTCTCCGGGATTGCTGCGGCAATTCTTGCCATGGCAGTGTACCGCTGGTGTTATGGTCTGCAAAGTTACATTGAACCGTTGCACTTTTGCAATCTGGGATATTTGCTCTTTACGATGACGCTCATTTATATGTATTTTAATGTAAATGAATATCTGACAATCGGTTATAAAATGACCGAGGTGGACAGACACTTAGTAGAAGATCTTTTCACTGGCCGATTCTCACGGATGTTCTGGGGTGTTCAGACAATCGGGGTAATTATGCCGACTTTAGTCCTAGGCTTCACTCTTGGAGTCAAATATTTTCGTGAAAGATTTGTTATTCAAGGTACGGTTTTTGCCTCGGTAGGGATACTTATCGGTGCTTGGGTTAAGCGCTATGTGATTATTGTTCCGACACTTTCAAATCCATTCTTGCCTGCACAAAAAGGACTTCCTTCGGAGTGGATTAATTATCAACCTACATGGGTGGAGTGGTCAATCACTGCCGCCGCGATTGCTGCTTTTCTTTTGATTTATACTCTTATCTCAAAACTTTTTCCCATAGTATCAATTTGGGAAACAAGAGAAGCTGGGCCAGGTCCTTCTGTGGTTGAAACAAAATCTTTTGATTGGAAGACTGGCGAATATAGGCCGATAAAGTTAATTTTAGTAATTCTATTGGCATTAAATATTTTCAGAGCATCTTCGTCAGAAGCAGCCGGTATAAAAAGTCCGGAACCTAAACCGACAAGCATAAGTGTTTCCTCAAAAAGTTCAGTCAATGCTCTATCTGAACATGTGATGGAGATTATTGCCGTTCTTTCTGATTCTAATGGGGTGGCAGTACCCGATGTATCTGTTAAATTTTCCATGAAAGTTCAATTTGGTGAGCTTAAGCTCGGTTCTTTTCCCACGAACGATAAGGGTGAAGCAAAAGTGACTTTAAAAGATAAGCGTCTTGGAAAATATCCTTTAACAGTCATCTTTAAGGGCGATGATGACTATAGGGCCGCTGAAACGACAGTAGTGATTGATTTCGGTAATCGTCCTATGCCTGTACTTCCTGCTGAAGGTGTCTTGATTGGTTCGGGACCCGCACTTGTTGTGGTCCTGCCTTTTCTGGCATTCTATGGGAGTTGCTGGATTGTCTTTTTCTACTGTTTAGGCTGGTTGGTTATTATAAAAATGCGTAATTGCAAAAGCGACTAATTGAAGTCGCTTTTTTTGTTGACACTTGCTTTAATTGATGGTATCTTTATGCCGGTTCGTTTCCATCTAGGGAGGAATCAATGGCCATCACCGTTTCCTGTTTTGTAAGTCAAGGTTGTTCGTTGTTTGAAAGTAAGGAAATTAAGGATTGGCTTAAGACTCAATGTCTTGAATATCAATTTGACTTAGAACTTAGGCGTGTATTTGACGTCGTTATGCCAAGTCAATACAAATTTTTAGCCGAAGCATCTCACCTTCAAGCAGCTTGCCACTTTTTTGATAAGTTTTTCGGTACCCCGGAAAAGTTAATAGAATTTACAAAAACAGGCCAGTTGAGTAAAATCGAATTGGCAAGACTTCTTAATCCTGATATGCGGCAAACGTTTCTCACAGTTTGCGGTATCATAGAAAAAGAAGCTACCGACAAATGTGGATCTAGCGGAAATTCATGCCTTGAGGACGGTTGCGCTTTTGAAGGAACCGATGAAACTTGTCTGAACGCAATTCTGTTGTCGGAAGGAAAATGTCTTAGGGCATGCACGGATGTTTGGGTTAAATTGTTTGAGAACCCAAACAACAGAATCCCAATCTGGAGAAGCTAGGAGTTAGATATGATGCATAGAATTAGGGTTGCTGTTTCTGCTATTGTGCTGTCCTTAGCGTTTGCTGGACTTCTCTGGTCTACTTTACGGGAAGGAACCGAGTACTACAAGCATGTAGATGAGGTAATGGCCAGTCCTCAACATTGGGAAGGTAAGCCATTACAATTACATGGTTTCGTTGTTCCCGGGTCAATTCTGGTGCGTCCAAACTCTTTGGAATATAAGTTCCAAGTACAGAATAAAGGAAGTATTGTGGGTGCTTCATACACAGGAGTTGTTCCGGATACATTTAAAGATGGCGCCGAAGTGGTATTGAAAGGTCAGTTGACTAATCAAGGTTTCAATATTTCCCCAAATGGGGTTATGGCTAAGTGTCCGTCGAAATACGAAGCTAAGTAAAAGCTTCAACATGGCCGGGTAATGCAACATCGTTACCCTTTTTTATTTTTGGGAAGGTTCTCTCATAGCTGTATTGACTAAATAAAAATAGTGTAGTATTGTTTTATTGCGGTTCTCTAACAAAGGGGGAGAAGAAATGACTACACGCCGTTTAGTACTGCTTGGTATTATCGCTTTGTTCGGTGGTTATTACTTGTTTTCATATATTACCGGAAACGATAATCAGGTGGCACAAGTAACCGTTCAAGTTGCTCAAGTTCAACCTACTCTTGCTCAAGTCCAACCTGTTGGACACAAGCATGAATTCAAAGGCACCCCGGAAGAAGCCCAGTATTTCATGAATAAGAATAGAGAGATTACATTAACTCCCGAGCAGGAAAAAGTTCGGCTTGTGGCCCTTGACGGAAAAGACGGTCAAGGAAATCCAACGGTACCGGCACCATGCTGTGCTGACAAGACAGCGGCGACCTGCTGTTGCCAGTGTAATTTAGCGCGCACAATCTGGGGATTGTCCAAGTCCTTGATTGTGGCCGGAGCGGATGCAACCGAGGTTAGAGAAACTGTTAATGCTTGGACTAATGCTCTTAATCCGGCAGGATATGCCGGATTGAAAAGAGTAGAGGACAGTACTTGTTACGTGGGTGGATGTGGAAAATCTATTAGATCTGATGGCTGCGGAGGTATGGACGAAAAGGATCTAATTTCATAACTTAATACAAGCGACGACCATAAGGCCGTCTTTTTATTTGACAAAAAGTCTGTTTTAATATATACTGTATTCATAACTAAATCTCCTCGGGTTTTATAGAGTATTCTTACTCTACGGCAAAGTTCTCAACTTTTTCTAAAAACTCAAGAGACTATCTGGTCCTCATTTAATATTGACCGGAATTGGGTCACTCCCAGGTTAGAAAAAGTATATGGCTACAAGAAATTTTAGTAATAGGGGATTTAAAACACGATCTTCCGGCCGGCCGGCATTTAAAAGAGGGGGAAGCTCCTCGCGTTTTGGCGGCGGAAGAAATCAGGGCGAACATATTGACCCGGCGCGATTTATCAATAAAGCAGTTATCACCGAAGAGGTGGAACATTTTGTTCCCGAACATAATTTTCAGGATTTTAATGTTGATCCGGCAATAAAAAAAGCAATCGCATCTAAAGGTTATATTATACCGACTCCGATTCAGGACAGAGTTATCGCCCACATCTTAAACGGTTCCGACTTGGTCGGAGTCGCTAATACCGGTACCGGTAAGACCGCCGCATTTTTAATACCTTTAATAAATAAAGTTATTCTTAACCGCAGAGAACAGGTTTTAATCGTGGTTCCGACTCGTGAACTTGCTTTACAAATAGAGAGTGAACTCCAGGGTTTTACCCGAGGGATGAAAATATTTTCTGTCTGTTGCGTGGGAGGAGCCAGCATCGGCCGGCAGATTTCACAGTTGAGAAGTAATTTTAACTTTATAATCGGTACTCCGGGACGCTTGAAAGACCTTATTGACCGCAGATTTATACGCCTTGCCGATTTTAAAACTATTGTCTTAGATGAAGCAGACAGAATGCTTGATATGGGATTCATTAATGATATGAGATTTGTAATGGCCGGAATGCCTAAGGAAAGGCAGACGCTTTTCTTTTCGGCAACTATTTCCCGCGACATAGATAATCTTATTTACGAATTTCTTCGCCAGCCGGTCAGGATTTCGGTTAAAACAAGAGATACGGCAAAGAATGTGGAACAGGATGTCATTCGTATTGACGGCAGGGACAAAGTAGAAATTCTTCATGACCTACTAATGCATTCGGAATTTTCGAAAGTACTTATTTTCGGGAGAACTAAGCATGGTGTTGAACGACTTTCGCAGACTCTTACCAGGCGTGGATTCAAATCAGAATCTATTCACGGCAACAAGACCCAGGCCAGCCGGCAGAAAGCTCTCAATTTATTCAAGAATAGCCATATTCAGATATTGGTTGCGACTGATGTCGCTGCCCGAGGTCTTGATATTGCCGACGTCAGCCATGTCATTAACTATGACCTGCCTGCGACGTATGACGACTATGTCCACCGTATCGGCCGAACCGGCCGAGCCGACAAACAAGGAAAAGCTCTCACGTTTCTGGATTAAAAGTATACATGGCTAATCATCCTTTAATTTCATATGTTCAGGAAGCCCGCGATCGCGGGATGTCCAGTAAGCAAATAATAGATGCTCTGACTTCAGCTGGCTGGCATGCTCATGATCTTACCCATATTTTATTGGACCATATTGAAATTTCTCACGAGGTAGTTGTTCCCGAATCTGCGGAGAATATCGTCACTGTTCGTAATGTTTCTAAATTTTACGGCAAGACCATCAAAGCCCTTGATGATGTAAGCTTGGAAGTAAAAAAAGGAAGCGTCACGGCTCTTTTAGGGCCGAACGGCGCCGGTAAAACTACCCTCATTCGCATTTTGACGACACTTTTAACTCCTGAACATGGTTCTGCCCGCGTGGCCGGTTTTGATGTTGTCCACGATGCCCAAAAACTTCGTTCAGTTATAGGTTTAGCCGGCCAGTATGCCGCCGTAGATGAAACTCTTACCGGACGGGAAAATCTGGAAATGGTCGGACGCTTATACCACTTATCAGTTTCGGAAGCCTGTCAGCGTGCCCAGGAACTTCTTCATCAGTTTAATCTTAATGATGCCGGAGACCGAATTTTGAAAACATATTCCGGCGGCATGCGCCGCCGGTTAGATTTGGCCGCAAGTTTAGTAATACGTCCCAAGGTTTTGTTTTTGGATGAACCGACGACGGGACTTGATCCTCGCGGACGATTTGCCTTATGGCATGTTATCCGCGAACTCGTTAAAGACGGCACGACCGTGCTTCTGACTACCCAATACATGGAAGAAGCTGACCAACTGGCCCATAAAATATTTGTTATTGACCGAGGCCGTATTATTGCCCAAGGCACGTCTGACGAATTAAAAAAGCAGGTCGGGGGAGATGTTCTTGAGCTTCACGTTGATGACCAAGAGTTAATCAGCCGGGCGACAAATTTGATTGCCCAGTTTGGCAGCGAATTACCACACGCTAATGAAGATTCCGACATTATCACCATGGCGGTAGCCGGAGGCGCTTCGGTATTAGTTCAGGCTGTCCGGGAACTTGATGTTGCGGGCATTAAAATAAATGACATCATTTTACGCCGCCCCAGTTTGGACGATGTATTTATGTCGTTAACCGGCCATAGTGCCGAATAATTATGAATAACTTTTCTTACACACTTTCAGATATCCGCGTCATGACCAAGCGCAACCTGATTAAATATCGGCGCGTGCCCCAGCTTTTGATATTTTCAACTATTCAGCCGGTTATGTTTCTGTTGCTCTTTACCTATGTCTTTGGAGGAGCGATTAAGACTGGTGCCGGTAACTACATCAACTATTTATTGCCAGGTATTTTGGTTCAGACGGTATTGTTCGGCGCTATGCAAACGGGGATTGGTCTTGTTGATGATTTGTCGCGCGGAATGATTGACCGTTTTCGCTCATTGCCGATGGCTCGTTCTGCAGTTCTTGCCGGCCGGATAATTACTGATATTATCCGCAACTTGTTTGTCGTATTTTTGATGACGGTTGTAGGATTATTTCTGGGTTTTCGTATTGACCACGGTATTTTTAATTTTCTTGGCGCTGTCGCCTTGATTGCTTCATTCGGCTTTGCATTTTCATGGGTCTCGGCGACAATAGGCCTTGCCGTTAAAACTCCGGAAACTGCGCAAGTCGCCGGTTTCATCTGGGTTTTTCCGCTCGCATTCGGCAGTGCTATTTTTGTGCCGGTAGAAAGCATGTCTTCGGTTATCCGGGTCTTTGCCCAACACAACCCGATTACTTATGTCGTAAATACTGTCCGGGCATTAACTCTCGGTCTGCCTGTCGGAAACAATATTTGGTTTTCTTTGGCTTGGATTATCGGAATTTTGGTTGTGTTTGTACCTCTTGCCATAAATCGTTATCGCTCAATATCCTAATCTGATTCAAAAAGAACTTCTATTGATTGAGCGCCTTTTTAATATTAAAAAATCCGACATTTGTCGGATTGGTTTTAAAATTGTTCTTGTTCGGTCGAGTGTTTGAGGGCAACAGTTTCCGTGTCTTCACCCGTAACCGTCATTTGAACTTGGTCGAAGTAACCAGTGCCAACTTCTTCTTGGTGTTTAGTGGCTCGATACCCTTCAGCTTCAGATGCAAATTCTGCTTGCTGAAGTTTAACATAAGCTGCCATGCCATTCTGGGCATAATCTTTTGCTAACGTAAACATTGAAAAGTTAAGGACATGGAAGCCGGCTAAAGTTACAAATTGAAATTTATAACCCATTTTACCAAGCTCGTTTTGAAATCTGGCGATTGTTTCATCGTCAAGATATTTTTTCCAGTTAAACGAAGGAGAGCAATTGTATGCCAGTAGTTTTTCGGGAAACTTTTCATGTACTGTCTCGGCAAAATGTCGGGCATCATCAAGATTTGGATTTGATGTCTCACACCACAGGAGGTCGGCATAAGGAGCGTAAACTAATGCTCGGGCTATAGCTGCTTCAAGGCCTCCTTTAAATCTGAAAAACCCGGCTTTGCTCCGCTCGCCTTCAATGAATAGTCGGTCTCTCTCGTCAATGTCATTAGCTAAAAGCTTGGCACTGTCAGCATCCGTTCTGGCAACGATTATTGTCGGGACATCAAGAACATCCGCGGCCAATCGTGCAGCAACAAGTTTTTTAACGAACTCACTAGTTGGAACCACAACTTTTCCACCCAAGTGTCCGCATTTTTTCTCTGTAGCTAGTTGATCTTCAAAATGGACTCCTGCCGCTCCGGCTTCAATCATGTCTTTCATTATTTCAAAAACATGAGGTACGCTTCCAAATCCAGCTTCTGCGTCAGCTACAATAGGAACCATCCAATCAATATTACCTTTTCCTGTTAAGTGCTGAATCTGATCTTTACGTAATAGGGCATTGTTATAACGGCGGACAAGGTTGGGAACGCTATTAACGGGGTATAAGCTCTGGTCAGGATATGTTTCTCTAGCTTCATTGTTATCACCAGCAACTTGCCAACCACTGCAATAAATTGCTTTTAAACCAGCCTGGACCATTTCAACGGCATGATGACCGGTGACAGCACCAAGTGCCTTAATATGAGGCACTTTTGGCAAAGTATTCCAAAGCTTCTCTGCCCCTTTTCTCGCCAAAGTATGTTCGACAAGAAACGAACCCCGAAGTTTATATACATCTTCAGCAGTGTAAGGGCGATGAATTCCATTCCAGCGATTACTTTGCCATGAAATTTTAATCTGATTTATTGTGGCTTCCTTGTTATTGTCCATTTTTCTCTCCGGAATTATATAAAAGAACCTTAGTTATTATAGTATGATTAATTTTTCATGACAAGTTAATATCGCCATCATAGAACAGCTGAAACAAAAAATATTTATCTATAGAGGTGTTGCAAAGTATATATAAAAAATAGTATTATACGCTAAGTGTTGCTAAGCTATTGAACCATTACGTATTCTTGACAACTGATATTTTTTAAAATATAATCTGCAAAGTTCCTAAACTAAAAAAAGAGAAGCCAATTGGCCAAACCGAAGCTTTTGTTCATTTGCACAGCTAATATAAATAGAAGCCGTACAGCAGAAGATTTGTTTAAAAACTCTGAATAAATACGAAGTCCAATCTGCAGGACTTAAAAGCCACAGGTTGGGAAGGCAAGTAGTTACCCAGGAATTGATTGACTGGGCAGATAGAATATTTGTCATGGATGAAAAATACGATTGTCATCTGACGAAACTGAAGAGCATGTTTAATACTGCCGGTAAAAAGATAGATGTTCTTTGCATCTTAGATATTTACGACAGGGGAGACTTAGCTCTAGTTCAACTTTTGAAGCTAAGATTAGCAGAATTCGGCATACTCGTTACGTAGTCCCAAAGCCCATACCGGGCTTTTTTGATAAAGTTAATAGAAACAACTCTGCCGATTGTAAATTTTTTTCAAAAGATTTAGGATTGTTTTGTGCCAAAAAGAAAGATTAAGCTAAAGTCAAAACTATTAAGACCGCCATACAGGGCAAAGGTTATTGAATATACGCCCGGATTTGCGCTTGATATTTCCCAGAGAACGAAGGCAATGAAAACGGCTGGATATAATACTTTTTTATTAAAATCGGATGATGTTTATATTGACCTACTTACTGATTCTGGAACATCAGCTCAATCGGAATATCAAAAGGCAGGATTAGAACTTGGGGACGAAGCATATGCCGGGTCAAGAAGTTTTTACCATCTTGAATCTGCCGTCCGAGAAATATTAGGATATAAATTTATAGTTCCCACTCACCAAGGAAGAGCAGCTGAACATATTATGTCCCAGCTCTGTATCAAAAAGGGGCAGTATGTTCCGAACAATATGTATTTTACGACGCGGCGTCTGCACCAGGAGCTTGCCGGAGGAAAATGGGCTGATTTTGTAATTCCTGAAGCGTATGACTCAAACAGCGAGTTTAAATTTAAAGGAAACATTGACACTAAAAAATTGGACGCTTTCATTAGAGACAAAGGACCAGAACAGATTGCTTACTTGAGCATTGAAGCGGCAGTCAACATGGCAGGAGGTCAGCCGTTTTCGCTTAAAAATTTACGCGAAGTTAGGAAAATTTCAAAAAAATATAATGTACCACTTTATCTTGACGTGACGAGGATTTTTGAAAATGCATATTTTATCCAGCAACGTGAACCGGGACACAAGAACAAAACAGTCAGGCAAATTACGAAAGAAATTACAGCTTTATCAGATGGGTGCACGATGTCGGCAAAAAAAGATGCGGTTGTGAATATAGGAGGGTTTTTAGCGATGAATAATCCTAAGTTTTTCCGTGAGGCAAAGGAGATGGTTGTTTCATATGAGGGACTACACACCTATGGCGGAATGGCTGGAAGAGATATGGAAGCGGTTGCCATCGGCCTTAAAGAATTTTCACGGGACGAAGAGGTGGCATACTATGTTTCTCAAGTTGAATATCTTGGCGAGGAATTAGAAAAAAATGGTATTCCTATTGTCAGGCCAATCGGTGCCCATGCAGTTTTTATTGATGCCAAACATTTTTTACCTCATATTCCGCAAAATCAATTTCCAGCGCAACGTCTTACGGCTGAAATATATATTGAGAGCGGAGTCCGGACAATGGAAAGGGGAATTGTGTCTGGACAACACGGAGCAGAGCCTTATAATGATCTTGAGCTTGTACGCCTAACCCTCCCTCGCCGTGTTTATTCCCACGAGCATTTGGATATTGTTGTTGAAGGAATAAAAAATGTTTATAGACGCAGAAAATTTATTAAAGGTCTTAAAATGACCTATGAACCAAAAGTTCTTAGATTTTTTCAGTCACGATTTGTTCCGGTTAAGTAATTAGTTTATATAAACTTTAAAGACTTATGACACTTGGAACACACGCGGCTATCGGAGCTATAATAATCAGCAAGTTTCCCAATCATTCTATTTTGGGTTTTTGTCTGGCTTTCGGAAGCCATTTTGTTTTGGATGCATTTCCTCATTGGGATTATCACCTCTCGTCTTTTCAGGAGAACAAGAAAGATCCCATGAAAAATAGGATGCCCATTACCGGAAAATTATCTGGAGATATGTTTAAAATGGGAGTGGACTTTCTTTTGGGAACGATAGCGGCTCTTTGGTTGTTTTCGAACATGAACTCTGTTTTGATTTTGTTCGGTATTGTTGGAGGAGTTCTACCTGACTTTCTGCAGTTTATATATTTCCAGGTTCAAAAAGAACCCCTAGTCATGCTTCAGAAGTTTCACATATGGATACATACCAAAATAAAAATGAAGAATGATAGAGCTTTAAGTATGGTGTCCCAGGTAATTCTTGTAGCCGTTGTCTATTTAATTTTTTCTGGAAATTTTCACTAAACAAGATTAGAATGGAATTGTATGAAAAAATTTGTCTGGGTAGGATTATTTATGGGAACCACTGTTGGGGGGCTTATACCTGTTCTTTGGGGGGCCAGTCCTTTTTCATGGTCAGCAACCATCTTATCTGGCCTCGGCGGAGTTGTCGGTCTTTGGCTAGGATTTAAAATTGACCAGTCAATGTGATATGCTATATTTTGAGCGATTTGTTATGAAGAAACTCATTAAGGAAAACATATTATACTTAGCTTGGGTTATGTCTGTAATTTCAATGGCAGGAAGTTTGTATTTTGGCGAGATTTTAGGTCTTACACCCTGCGTCCTTTGTTGGTATCAGAGAATCGCTATGTATCCTCTGGTCTTAATTATTGGTGTCGGAATCGTCAAAAAAGACAGGAATTTCCTCAATTATGCCCTACCATTGAGCATAATAGGGGGTGCCCTTGCTTTTTATCAGAATTTGTTGTATTATAGCATCATACAAGAGAGATTGGTACCCTGCACTTTTGGCATATCCTGTGTCACCAGATACATACATTTGCTCGGTTTTATTGACATACCACTTCTTTCGCTGATATCCTTTATTGTCATCACGGTTTCGTTGTTAATATATAAAAAATATGTCTAAAGAAACTAAAATCATTTCAGGAGTAGGAATTCTTTTCTTTGCTCTGTTTGCCTTCCTTATTTACCGGACAAGTACCGGGTCTTTGGTTATTGCTGACCCGAATTTATTGATTGGCCAGTTGAGCCACATGACCGGCAATAAAGAAGCTAAAGTTAATGTTGTAGAATTCGGCGATTATCAATGTCCGGCTTGCGGATATGCCGCTCCTATTGTTAAACAGCTTATTGAAGCGTATAAAACCAATCCTAATGTAAATTTTGTTTTTAGGAATTTTCCTCTCCCCCAGCATTCTAATGCTATGGTCGCCGCAGAAGCAGCCGAAGCGGCAGGAGCTCAGGGAAAATTTTGGGAAATGCACGAAATAATATATAGCGGCCAGAATGACTGGTCGGGAAGTCCAAATGCTACGGAAATATTTGCAGGATATGCTCAAAAACTTGGATTAGATGTCAAGATGTTTACCGATGCCGTTAATCAGCAGAAATTTCAGGATGTTATATTTAAAGACCGTTCCGATGGCCAAGCCCTTGGGATTAATTCTACACCGACATTCTTTGTCAACGGAGAAAAAATGAACGGTATCTTAAGTTTTGAAGAGTTTAAGAAACTCATAGACAGCAAACTTCAATAAAAACTTTTCTCATCCGTTTAGTGATAGATGAGGTGTTTTTTTGATTGTTTACAAACATTCTGATATGTTAAGCTATCGTTGTCATTTATGTTTAATAAGCTTTTTGGTTACTGGTCAAAAGATATCGGTATTGATTTAGGTACGGCAAATACCCTTGTTTATGTTCGCGGAAAAGGCATCGTAATTAACGAACCTTCAATTGTGGCCGTTAACCAGAAAACGGGCAAAATACTGGCTATTGGCAAAGAAGCCAGAACAATGGTAGGCCGGACCCCGGGATATATTACAGTTTCCCGGCCATTGGTTAACGGCGTTGTTTCTGACTTTGAAGTAACCGAGCAGATGTTGAAATATTTCATAGATAAAGTTCATCGAGAGGGTTTTACTTTATTACCCCGGCCAAGAGTAGTGGTCGGAATTCCTTCTGGGGTTACAGAGGTTGAAAAGAGAGCCGTTGAAGATGCGACTTACAATGCCGGTGCAAGAGAGGTTTATCTTATTGAAGAGCCGATGGCTGCTGCCATCGGGGCTCGTTTACCTGTTCATGAGGCAGTGGCCAATGTAATAGTTGATATGGGTGGCGGTACAACCGAAGTGGCGGTTATCTCAATGGGAGGTGTCATCGCTTCCCGCTCTCTACGGGTGGCCGGCGACAAGCTTGACGAAGACATCGTCAGGTATTTGCGGGAAGAGAGGAATCTTCTGGTAGGAGAAGCTACAGCGGAAAATCTTAAAATTACTCTTGGTTCAGCTTATCCTTTTGAAGATGGAGAAGATGAAGGACACGTAAGAGGAAGAGACCTAATCTCTGGCCTGCCTAAGGAAATCTCCGTAGATTCGGAGGAGATTAGAGAGGCGATGGAGCGCTCCATAAAAAGTATTGTTCTTGCTGTTAAAAATACAATTGAAGAAACACCCCCAGAGCTGACAGCTGATCTAATAAATAGGCATATATTTCTTGCTGGAGGGGGTGCATTATTGAGAGGCTTGGACAAAATAATAGCCCATGAAACCAAGTTGTTTGTAAAAATAGTGGACGACCCTCTGACTGCTGTGGCGAGGGGTTGTGGCTTTGTGCTTGAAAATGTTGATCAGCTTAAAAACATTCTGGTTGCTACCCAAAAAGATGATTACTTTTAGATTCAAATGAAACGCTTCCCGACAAAACGCGGAGTTATTTTATTTGGGGCCGTTATTGGCGCTATTTTTTTAAGTAAATCTATCATGAAAAACGGGCTAATCTCTTTTCCCAAGCCTCTTGTGGGTTTTGAGAGTTATTTGTTTACAAAAGTAGAAAATTTTGGCGGTTTTATCGGGAAGATAGAAAACTTCAATCGCCTTGCAAGCGAGAATGATAAATTAAAACAGGAACAAAGCGAGATTTTGAGTTTCAAAGCTAAAATCGACGATCTGGAAAGCGAGAATGAATTTTTAAGACGCGCTGCCGGCATCACGCAAAAGTTGGATTATTCTATTATTTATGCCGGTATTTTTAACCTTAACTTTGCTCCTACCGGGTACAACGTTCTTCTTAACAAAGGTATCCAGGATGGCATTTCTGAAGGGGATGTTGTTGTTACAGACGATGGAATCTTGGTAGGAAAAATTCAAAAAGTCATGCAGAATTTTTCAAGAGTTCTTTTTGTCTCCGATCAAGAATTTAAAATTACCGCAAAAGTGATGAATTCAGGCACGACCGGTATAGCGCGAGGTGCTTTAATCGAGGGTATGTTTCTTGATTTTGTTGTTCAAGAAGATGAGATAAAAGAGAGAGACGTACTAATATCGACTGGCAATGATTTATTCCCAGCTGGACTAGTTGTCGGTTCCATAGACCATATTGAAGATAATGCAACCCAAATGTTTAAGAAGGTCCATATCCGTCCTGCTGTTAAAGATATTCAATTAGGCAGGGTCTTAGTTATTAAAATGAAATAAATGACCCATTCAAAATTCAGGGTCATACTGAAATTTTTAAATTGAACGTATGAAAATTTGGCTGACTGTGGTTTTGTTTTTGGTGACCATGCTTCTTGACGGCATAATATTTCCGGCACTTTTCGGTTTTAAAGAGAGTTTTTTAACAGTTATTTTTATCGTGGCGATGTTTTTATACCAAAAAGCTGACTTTCAGAGTTTAGTTCTTGGGGTGGCATTGTCCGGATTGGCGGAATTTTATTGGGGTTTAAAATTCGGTACTCTTGTCGGGTCTTTATTGGCATCAGCGGGGGCATTTTTTTTATTAAATAAGTTTTTTAATATTAGGGGCAGAGCCATGACTACTCTTTTCGGGATAATTATGTTTATTGTTTTTTGGGAGACGTCCATTTTAATAAATAAAATATTGTAGTCGTCTAATCTATGTCAAAAAAGGAGTATAAAATTTCGGTTGGTGAGGACTGGGTTAACCCGGAGGAGACTCTTTTGGATTCAGGCAGTGAATATTCGGATATTGAGACTCCAATTTCAGTCGGGGCTTTTAGGTTAACTTTTTTGGCAGTCATTATTCTGTTTGCAATAGTTATGGCATTTACTTTTAAGATAGGAATTTCCGGGCATGACTATTTTTCAAATCTTGCCTTGCAAAACAAGTCAGTGAACTTTCTTATTCCTCCGCCACGGGGTATTATCATGGATAGATTTGGAAAACCGTTGGTTAAAAATTTGCCCAGTTTTGACCTGTTAATTATCTCAAGAGAAATAAGAGATAACCTATCAGAGGAAAACCAGAATAAAGTAGCTGCAATTTTAAAAATTAAACCGGAGGAGTTTAAAATTTTTATTTCAGATGGTATCAAGACGAATTCAACCTTTTTTGCCGCAACTGATTTGAGCAAGGATCAGGTTTTAGCAATTAAATATCTTAGTCCCGATGGTTATTACATTGTCCCGAACACTAAACGCTATTACATAGACGGACAGCAATTTTCCCAAGTCGCGGGTTATATCGGAAAAGTTAACAAGATTGATTTGGGCGATAAATATTATTATTCCACCGACATGATAGGCCGCCTGGGGATAGAAGCTCAATATGAAGAAATTTTAAGAGGAGAACATGGGAGAATTTTTTTCAGCAAAGAAAAAAACGATAACTTAAACACGGATTCAGTTCAGGGTAAAAACTTAGTTTTGAATATCGATTATAACATCCAGAAAAAGTTGTATGACGAACTTTCTGGAATTTTGGCTTCATCTGGACTATCCCGTGGCGCAGCAGTAATTCAGAATCCCCAGACCGGTGCCGTATTGGCGATGGTAAGTTTTCCTTCTTTCGACAGCAATCTTTTTGTAAAAGGTTTGTCGGATAATCAGTTCAAAAATCTCTTTGAAAGTAAGGCCAAGCCTCTTTTCAACAGAGTGATAAGCGGATTATACAATCCCGGTTCAACGATTAAGCCTTTCATGGGTATGACAGCGCTTCAGGAAGGAATAATCACACCCCAAGACACAATTAAAGATTGTGTCAGTTTGGTTGTTCCTAATCCTTTTGATAAAAATTCTCCGTATGTGTTTAAGAACTGGAGGCAGGATTACGGTCTTTTTAACCTGAGGCGGGCCATTGCCCAATCGTGCAATGTTTTCTTCTTCACCATAGGAGGCGGGTTTGGCAACATAGCCGGTCTGGGTGCTGAAAAAATAGATAAATATCTTATGGCCGGTCTGGCCAATGCAAAGTTGGGGATAGATATACCCGGGGAAGAACATGGTTTTGTTCCTAGTCCTGATTGGAAACTTCAAACAAGAGGCGAGAACTGGTATCAGGGAGACACTTATAATATTTCCGTTGGCCAAGGTGACTTATTGATTACTCCTTTGTGGTTGAACTCTTACGTTTCAGCTATTGCCAACGGAGGAACTATTTATAAACCGATGATTGCCCAAAAAGTTGTTGACGAAAGTAATAATGATTTGGAGGTGTTTAAAAAACAGGCACTCACGAAACTGCCTTTCAAGGAGGAAGTTGTTAAGGAGATGAAAAGTGACATGGAGGAAACGGTAATTTCCGGTACGGCCGGAATACTGAAAGATTTGCCGGTTAGGGCCGGAGCAAAGACCGGTACGGCCGAAGTGGTAAAAGGTAAAAGTATAAACTCCCTGTTTACCGCATTTGCTCCTTTTGATAATCCGGAACTTAATATAGCAGTTTTGATAGAAGGCTCGGCTTCAAACCAAGGACTGGCTATCCGAACAGCTCATAATGTATTAAAATGGTATTTTACGGAATATCAACCCCGCCCTTGAATTAGACCGTAAGTTGTAGTATACTTCGTTAATTAAATTTATTAATATTTAGCCCTCCTTCGCTAAAGCTTCGGAAGGGCACTTCTTCGCTCAATGAAGAAATGCCTGCACTTCGAAGCTCCGAAGGAGCGAAGAAGTGGATAATCAATATTTTTCAAAAGAGGGTCTGGAAAAACTTAAAAAAGAGCTTGAGGATAGACTTAATGTTATGCGTCCTGAAATAGCTCAGCGCATTAAGGAAGCTAAGGAGTTAGGGGATTTGTCCGAAAATGCGGAGTATGATTCAGCTAAAGAAGCTCAAGCGTTGAACGAGGGTAGAATAGAGGACATAAAAAGCACTTTGGAGAGCGCTGTAATTATAACCGGAAATAACACCAGCGGAACTGTTGGTGTCGGTTCGGGTATAAAAGTAGAATCAAAAGACGCAGTCCGTTCGTTTGTTATCGTGGGTGCCGCTGAATCAGATCCGGCAAAAGGATTTATTTCAAATGAGTCTCCGTTGGGACAGGCATTTCTTGGACACAAAAAAGGGGATAAGGTAGAAGCAAGAACCCCGAAAGGTGTGGTTGAATATAAAATAGTCGAGGTGAACTAATTGGCTCACACAACCAGCGGAGGGAGACACTTTTTACAAAATTAGCAACCCGGCGAAGCGGAGCAGTCGTCGTATGACGGTAAATTTTTAAAAAGTGTCTCCCTCCGTACGCGTAGAGGTTGTGTGAACTATAATCTTATGGCAATTTTGTTTGTTTCTGATATTATTAATTCATGGCCTTAGACGAAATACGTAATACAAAAATTAAAAAAATTGAAGAATTAAGAAAATCCGGCGTGGAACCATATCCGGCGAATTCGAGCCGGACTAATTCCATTAAGGAAGCGATTGATAATTACAGTGAATGGAAAGAGTCCAAAACGATTACATTGGCTGGAAGAATAATGGCCAGGCGTGAACATGGCGGCTCTACGTTTTTTGATATTGATGACGGCTCTGGTAATATCCAAGCATACATCAAGGAAGACGTGGTTGGTGCTGATGAATATAAGCATTTTCAGGAATCCATAGACCGCGGAGATTTTATTGAAGTCCAAGGCCAGCTTAAAGATACCAAAAGGGAGGAAAAAACAATTTACGTTTCAAAATATAAACTTCTTACCAAAGCCCTTCTTCCGTTACCGGAAAAGTGGCATGGCCTGGAAGATGTTGAAGAGCGTCTCCGCAAGAGATATCTTGATTTGATTATGAATCCCGAAGAGAAGGAACTGTTTGTTAAGAAATCCAAGTTTTGGCAGGCGACGAGAGAATTTTTGATTAAAGAAGGCGGACTTGAAGTAGACACTCCAATTCTTGAACAAATTCCGGGCGGAGCTGATGCCGAGCCGTTCAAGACCCACATGAATGCTCTGGATATAGATTTGTTTTTGAGAATCTCACCCGAGCTTAATCTTAAAAGATTGATTGTGGCAGGATATGAAAAAGTTTTTGAGATCGGAAGGATTTTCAGGAATGAAGGAATAGACAGAGAGCATCTGCAGGACTATACCCAAATGGAGATGTATTGGGCTTATTACGATTATGAAAAATTGATGGAACTTATGGAGCGCTTGTTTAAGCATGTAGTCTGGGAAACATTGGGCGTATATAGCCATCAATATCAGGACAAGACAATTGATTGGAATTCTTCCTGGAAGCGTTATGATTATTATGAAGAGTTTGAGAAGCACACGGGTTTAAAACTTAAAGAAATCAGTGAAAAGGACTTGATAAATTATGCAAAAGATAACGGCATAGACGCAGATAAGCATGTCGGAAAAGGCCGGCTTATAGATGTAATTTTCAAAAAGAAAGTCAGACCGCACTTCTTGGAACCAGGTTTTTTGGTTCTGCCACCAATTGATATTGAACCGCTTGCAAAGAGATATCCAAAAGATCCGAACAGGGTTGAACGGTTTCAGATTGTGGCCGGAGGTACGGAATTGGGAAAGGGCTTTTCTGAATTAAATGACCCTCTTGACCAGCGGCAGAGATTTCAGGAACAGGTTAAATTGGGCGAGGCCGGAGACAAGGAAGCTCAAAGAATGGACGAGGATTTTGTAGAAGCATTGGAATATGGAATGCCTCCTACAGCAGGATTTGGTATGTCTGAAAGAGTATTTGCTTTTTTGATGGACAAGCCGGTCAGGGAGACTATATTTTTCCCATTAATGAAGCCCAAAGAATAATATGTTGGATATAAAATTTATCAGAAACAATCAGGACAAAGTCAGAGAAGCCATTAAGAACAAAAAGGTTGATTTGGATTTTGATAAACTTTTGGCTACCGACGAACGAAGGCGACATTTGCTTAGTGAATCAGAGTCGCTGAAAGCGGAACAAAACAAACGTTCAAAAGGTCCGCAATCGCCGGTTGATTTGGAGGAGTTAAAATCTCTCAAAGAAAAAATAAAATTGATAGAGAATGAGCTGTCTTGTGTAGAAAAAGATTTCGAAAAATTGATGCTGCAAGTGCCCAATATTCCATCCGAAGATACCCCTGTCGGAAAAGATGAGTCAGAAAATAAAGTTTTAAGGCATTGGGGCAAACCGAAAGTTTTTGATTTTAAGCCTAAAGAGCATTGGGAGCTTGGTCAGGAACTGGATTTAATAGACAGTGAAAGAGCATCAAAAGTTTCCGGGGCAAGATTTGCTTATTTAAAACGAGGGCTGGTTTTAATGGAATTTGCACTTATTCAATATGGGCTCTCGGTTTTAACCGACGAGAAATTACTTAAAAAGATTATTAAAAATGCCGGGCTGGATATAAAACCAACTCCGTTTATTCCTGTTATTCCGCCTGTTTTGATAAAGCCCGATGTCTTTCAAAAAATGGCCCGTCTTGAGCCGAAAGAAGAAAGATATCATATCTCAAGCGACGACTTATATTTAATCGGAAGCGCGGAGCATACTCTTGGCTCAATACATATGGACGAAACATTTAAAGAAGAGGAGTTGCCCATGCGTTATGTAGGTTTTTCTACCGCTTTCAGGCGAGAGGCCGGTTCTTACGGAAAAGACATGAAAGGCATTTTGCGCGTCCATCAGTTTGATAAATTGGAAATGGAATCTTTTTGTCTGCCGGAAAATTCAATTAAGGAACAAGATTTGTTCGTAGCTATTCAGGAATATTTTTACCAGGAACTGAACATACCTTATCAGGTTGTGGCGATTTGTACCGGAGACATGGGCGGACCAGATACCAGGCAGATAGATATAGAAGCATGGATGCCAGGCCAGAATCGATATCGCGAAACCCACACTGCCGATCTCATGACTGACTATCAGGCAAGAAGACTTGGAATTAAAGTAAAACGAACCAACGGCACAGAATTTGTCCACATGAACGATGCCACAGCTTTGGCTCTCAGCCGGACCCCGATTGCGATAATGGAAAATTACCAAACCAAAAAAGGTACTATTGAAGTTCCCAAGGTTCTCCGGAAACATATGGGCGGGATGAAGGAGATAAAATAGTTGCTTTTTCGGGAGTTTTGTGCTATTATATAGATATTCCGTTCCTTTCCATTCCTTTTCTTTCACTTCCATGCAGAAAAATTACACTATGGGTTTATGGAAATTCAGCGACAGAATTTCTGTAGAGCAGTTAGAAGAAGTCGCAAAAAAATGGGCCGAAAACTCAAAATATCTTCAAGTGTATATCAGGCAATGCTCAAAAGATCAGTATGGTATAGGATTTACCTACGATAATTCTGACAAAACACCCGGAGAAGGTCAGAATAAAGAATATATGGATCCGGTGATGGACGCGTTAAAAAGACAATTTGGTAACGATCTAGTAGGGTGGGATATTTCTTCACCCGTTTGGCTTATTAAATAAAATCAAACCTTAACTAAGGGGTTAAGGATACGGAATACAGAAAACCCACCGAAAGGTGGGTTTTCTGTATATATGTTTGTTTTAGCTCAAGCCCCCTCATCGTTTTTATGTCATTGTGAACTCTTCTTCGCAATTATCATTTTATTTACCCAAGCAACCGGCGGAGGGTGTGCCCTTTTATAAAATTAGCAATATTTTAGAAAAGGGGCACCCCGCAGTCATGCATAGAGGTTGTGTGAACTGTTCGGGCGGGACGGGAGCGGTAATGTGTAGATAAGGCTTAATTTTGATATAATATTACTATGAGGCCAGTAAATATAAAACAGTTAAATTATAAAGATGAGGCGGTGCGGCGTCATCGACGGGCTTTTATTTTAAAAATTGCTGCATTAGTGTTGGGAACGATCGCTATTGTAGCAGGACTAATTTATCTTTTGTTTTTTTCCCGCATGTTTGATGTGAGGGAAGTTGGTTTTAACGGTTTAGATACGGTGAGTTCGGATGTGTTTCATATAAAAATAGAAGAAAATTTGAATCAAAAAATATTCAGCTATTTACCCCGAAGAAATAATATTTTCTTTATAAACACGGATAATTTTGAAAAAGAATTTGCTTCGGATTATCCAGTTTTCAAATCAGTAAATGTCCAAAGAAAACTGCTTCACGGTTTGATGTTGAATTTTCTGGAAAGAAAACCGGCGGGGATATGGTGTTTTGGGGAGGACTGTTCTTATTTTGATAATGACAAAGTTCTTTGGGGACAGCCCGCCAAATCATCGGGCTTTATATTTCTGACAATTGAGGACCAGAGACAAAATATAACACAGCAGATAGATGATGAATTTTTCAAGCCGATAATGGATGTAGCAAAGAACATGCCAGGTGAGATAAAGAATATAATAATACCGGCGGGTTCTTTCAATGAATTTCGGGTTTATACTGCCGACTATTATATTATTTTTTCTACCGATGCAGATATTCAAAGCCAGCTTGATGTACTTAAAATATTTTTGAACGATAAAAACAAAAATTCTCCTCCAACTAGCGGATTCCATCCACAATACATAGACTTAAGAATTGACGGTAGGGTTTATTACAAATAACCTGGTGCTCTTTAGATAATACATCAGCTCTGCCTCATCACTTCTCATCACGGTTCCTTATCTTGTCATACGCTTCAGTATGATTGGTATGTATTAATACCAAAATAACAGGTAACCCTCGCTTGCCTCCCCGTCCATCATTACGATAGGCGGAGCGCTCGACCTATTATTTTGGAATGCATATACAATCAACTTCAGCTTCTTCCTCGATTCGTCAATGTGATTCGAAATGACGAGGCTGCGCTCGATTCTAAATAAAATAAAAAGCGAAAACCCCTGCTTAGCGCGATGCTTTGCAGGGGTTTCCGTAGGCTTACGCCTCCAGAACCTGAGTCCGCGACTCAATATCTGGACGGTGTCCCACCGGATAGACTTCGATTGCGAGCTGGGTCACCCCATCACAATCGTAGTCCCGAACACCCACATACTCTTCGAGGAGCATGTGTTGTCCGGTCCGGGGATGTACGAACGCGGCCTTACGGATGCGACGCCCATCTTCCCAGATGGAGTGTCCCGTCCGCCACTCTCGGTATAACTCGACATAGTGAATGTCGAGCTGTTCCAAGAGTGTGAGGGCCGTGTTGTACGCGTCGCCTACGGTTCGGTGGTCCCAACTCATCGCACACCTCCTTCCGCTTCTGCGGAAGTAACCAGCCGCGACATGCGTGCCTGGTTGTAGTCATCCGGGGATCGTTGATTGGCCTTGTTTTTTTGATCTCCCGCGCGCTACGGTTGTGCTTGGAGCTAACCACCACTTAATGAACTGTAGGAATATTATAACACAATTTAAATATTAAAGTCAAGGCCAACCAAAAACTGGCTTTTGTGCCAGTTTTTGAAGATATTTTGAACCTCTATTGCCAATCATCACTAACCACTTAATCAACCGGCGAAGGGCGTGCCCTTTTATAAAATTAGCAAGATTTTAGAAAAGGGACACCCCGCAGTCATGAATAGAGGTTGTGTGAGCTGTTCGGTGGAGCAGTGGGGGCGGAGTGAGTATTAAAAATATGATATATTAAGAATATGGAGATCAGGGAAAATGTGGTTTTAGCGCCATATACGACTTTTGGGATTGGCGGACCAGCCAGGTACTTTTGTGAGGTTGAGAGCGTTAACGATTTAAAGAACGCGTTGAAGTTTTCAAAAGAAAACCATTTGTGTTTCTTTATTTTGGGCGGAGGAAGTAACATCTTGATTTCTGACAAAGGTTTTGGCGGACTGGTTATAAAGATGGGTATTAAGGGACTGGAATTTACAGACAAAAATGATTATTCAATCTTGAGTGCCGGAGCGGGGGAAAATTGGGACAAAGTAGTTGCTACTGCCGTAGAAATGAGTCTAGGCGGAATAGAGAACCTCTCTTGGATTCCCGGCACGGCCGGTGCCGCTGTGTATCAGAATATCGGCGCTTACGGCGTGGAATTAAAAGATGTTCTTGAAAGTGCTGAAGTCTTGGATTCAGAATCGGGGGAAATTAAAACATTTTCAAATAATAATTGCAAGTTCGAATATCGTGACAGTGTTTTCAAATACAAAGAGAGCTCAAACCTCGTTATTTTAAGAGCTAATCTAAGATTATCAACGAACAATAAGCCCAAACTTATTTATCCTGATTTAGTTAGAATTTTTGAAGGAAAGAAACCATCAGTATCCGCTGTCAGGCAAGCGGTCATTGAAACTAGAAAGAGGAAGTTGCCCTACCCTACAGAGATTCCAGGGTGGGCTAAAGCATCACCCCAAGAACCTTCTCCGAGAAATGAGATTGGTAACGCCGGTTCATTTTTTAAAAATCCGATTGTAACAGCAAAACATTTTGAAAAAATAGCTCTGAATCATCCCGACCTAAAAGGATTTAAGTTGGCAGATGGATCGGTAAAATTGTTTGTCGCCCAAATGATTGAGAAAGATGGCTGGAAAGGAAAAAGGTTTGGAAAGGTAGGAGTTTCTGAAAAACACTCATTAGTTCTGGTTAATTATGGAAAAGGAACAGCCGAAGACATGGTTAATCTTGCTGAAAAAATAAAGCTGTCTGTTAAGGATAAGTTTGGGGTGGAATTAGAGCCGGAGGTTGAGATGATTGGTAGGGCTTGACTTTATAATCCTGCTCTGCTACAATGGATAGACACTAAGTTCTTTACATATCGGGTCTTTCTGGGAGTGCGCCGTGCTTTAGCCGGCAAAGCTCTCTCTAGGGGCTCGAAAAAAACCAGTAAATACCTCGTAAATATCTCAATATCTAGGCATTCAAGTAAGATATATTTGGCCTAATAGGAATAGGGGTAAGGACAGCCATAGTTGATCTAAGGTAGTTCGGTAGTTGTAATTTGCTGGTTTTTTTCGGGCCCACATCTATGTGAAATGGCTCTCTTTCGGGAGCGCATCTTATGACTAAAGAGGGCCCAATAAGATCGGCAGAATGGGGCGGAGCAGTCGTCGGCTCGTCTGCTAAGATGTTCTGCCGACCTCGTGCGGTAAGTGGTGCTGAAGGCGAGGGCAGCAGCAAAGAAAAGCCATACCGCAACTCGGCGACCGCTCCGTGCCGACGCGAAGATTCGCGCGGAGCGGAGCCGTTGACTACGGGTAATGGTGGATAACCCGGGTCTCGCTGCTGGCAAAGCACGGGATTTTCAACCACTCGGGAGGGGCGCGGCGCGCCCCTCCCGCCCAAACCATTATTCGCCACGATCGGGGGGACAAGCGTGCAAACGTCCCTTGGTGGCACAGGACCGAAGATCCTGTAGGCCGACCAAAGCGACCGACCAGGAAATCTGCCAAAGAAAGCAGTAAGGAAAGGAGGATATGGGCGGTTGGAAATTTAGCGGGGAAGCCCGCGGTACAAATACTTCGCTTTGGCAAGGTGTGCGATACACCTTCCACAGGCCTACGGGCCTGTTTTCTTTTGTCTAAGTTACTATGGAGCAATATACCAGACGAAAATGGAGTTGCCGACAACGATGACCGGTTTGTATTCCTCAAGCCAGCCGTAATTTTTATCGGTGGATATTGATTGTTGGTAGAATGTTGCCGATACGGCGATGTATCCGCCGTTTGGATTATCGCGGAGAAAGTCCCGGGCATTAGTGTATTTGCCGTTTCGTATCCAGATTGCTTTATTTCCAAGATAATATGACGGATCGGCCCAGCCGAAATAATCAAGGCTTATTTTTTGAATATTATTGGCATCAACCCAATCAGCCAGACGTTTTAAGTCTTGGCCCCAGTCAAGATTTGAATCAACTACATAAACATGGCCTCCGGCCGGTCCTCCTGCAAATTCATTGAAATAGGTCAAATAATAAGGAAACACCATAATAGTCTCGGCTAACAACCAAACACACATGACACCGATGAAAGCAAGATATGCCTTTTTTAATTTCACATGCTCATAAAGACCGGATAACTGGCCTGCAACAAGAATTGCAGTACCGCCATAGACCGGAATTAAATGTCTTATGCCTATATTCAGATTAGCATTGATGCTGATGCCCCAGTAAAAAATCACCCAGGTAAATATAGTGACTTCTGCAAAGTGGGTTCGTAGCCAGTCCTTTAATTTTCTGGGGCGGGCATACATAAAAAAACCAATTACTGCCATGACAAAGAGTATCAAAAACGGGATGGGTTCTTTCAGGGCATAGACAATAGGGAAATATGATTTCACAGCCATCTGATAGACATTGCCCAGAAAATATGTCTGATTACCGCCGACATTTCTCTGAAAAATCATTAAAATGCCAAGTCCGTATTGGGCGAACGGTCGGAGAACAGGCTTATCCGATGCCCATATGATTGGATCAGCAAACAGACGGTTGCCATAGGTACCTAAGATAACGGTTGCATCAGCTTTTTGTTTTTCGCCGCTATAATTTAAAAGATGCAGTTGATATACCGGACCGACAATAAACGCAAATCCTAAAATAACAATCAGAACTGTTTTCCATGCCATGTTTATTATTCCTGAAAATTTCTGATGGTTTGCATATGCCCATAACATAGCAAGAAATACAATCAATGGAATCAACAAGAATGCCGAATATTTAGTCAGCTGGCCAAAACCAAACGCAATTACAGCGAGCCAGAAGTTTTTGTTCCGCCAGCCGGCGGACTGGTTTTCAAGATAACGTTCAAAAAAATACAGCGACACCATAATACCAGCAAGTAGAGCGATGTCAGTAGTAACCAGCCGGGAGTGGGCGATAATAGTTGGCGTAAAAGAAAATATGAATGTTGCCAGTAGCGCTGTTTTGTCGCCGAATAATTTTCTGGTCCAGACAAAAATTATATATGCCGAGATGATAAAAAATAATAGCATCGGCAGTTTTGCTACGCGAATCAGGGTGATCGCGTCGTTGCCGCTCTGAAAAATTAAGGCCCGTCCGAAATTCCATTCACCATTCACATCAGTCGGCCAGTTGGCGGCATATTTTTGGGAAAATGCAGTTTGATTGAGATTGAGAGGCAACAACGCCAATCCGGCCAGGTCTTTTGCCAATGGCGGATGTTCAGGATTGAACTGGTAGCTATGCTGGACAACATATGAATAGCCAGCACCGATATGAGGAATTTCGTCAACAACAGGCGAGTCATTCCAAACACTGGTAATTTCCAGAACTACAGCCGAAACGATTATTATCGTTGCTATAAATTTTGTTTTCATTTTGTTTGTTTTTTAATTAATCTTCTTACAATTTTTGGCCACTTTACTAAAGGCTCGGCATTAAGGAGGGCAATCGTTTGTTCCATTGTGTAGCCATTGTCTATTAAATCCTGAAAAGAGCGAATGCCATTTTTTATTAACTTGTGATATTCAGTTTCAAAAACTTGTTTAACTGTTTCTATAACTTTCTTTTTTTCGTCAGGACTTTTGTTGTTTGAATAGAATTTGATTATTTCTTCCTTATCTTTGGCCAAATAGTCATACAGTCCACCCTTCTTTCCGGGTTTTTTTAAAAGATAAAAAACCTCTTCCATGCTCCATCGTCCCTCTTTCATCATAGCCAATATTTCATCTTTAGCTTTCAATTCTGCTTTTTGCTCTCTTTCTCTTCTACACAAGTCATCCAAGTTAACTAAAAGATCTTCTGTTTCGTAGGATTTTGGTTTTTTAATCGGTCTTTCATTAAACAATCTTTTTATAGCGTGCTGTTCTTCGTGTACATATATTCTTTGCTGGTTATCATCGAATTCTCCTTGGGCCCTTTCGGCTATGATAGTTCCTCGGAGATCTCTAACAAGAGATGTATTTATACTTACCCCCCCTTGTGTTTTTGCCACTCTTTTTTCTTTCCAGGTTGGATCCCTATCTTCTAAGAAGGTTTGTTGGCTTATGAGAGCATAATCCTTTATATTGTAACACCTGAAATAAAGTGTTACTGGTCCCTCTATAACCTCTATCTTCCCATTAGAAGGACGGCCAAATACAGCTTCAAAAAGTTTATTCTCATCCGGAAATTGTCCCCTTGCCTTTTTTATGGCAAGGTGTCTCCAATAATACTTACTCAAAATTTCATGAATTGTTTCTTCTTGCTTCCACGTAACCCCATACTTGTCCATCATTTCTATTACTTTTGAATATAAATCTGCCCAACTTATATCGGGATTTTCTCTGATTATGTTTATAAGTTCTTCTTGAGTTCTGGCCAGCCCCTCTTTTTGATAGGCCAATTCTTCTTTATATTCTTGAAGTTTTTCTTTTCTTTCTTTTTTTGGCAGTGCTTTAATTTCTGCCAATTCTTTTTCTGGATTAAAGACTTCACCTGGGTTTAAGGTTGTAGCCCGTTCTTCCTTTGGTTCTATGTGGTGTTGAACAGAACCTTCTTTAACCGCTTCCCAATAAGCTTGCTCCAAAAGACGCCCGGTGTCTTTGGCGCGCTGGAGATTTTCCTCAACCTTTTCTTTGCTTAATTCCGGTTCCCTATTTATTATTTTTTGCGGGAAAGATTCTTTCATTATTTTATAAAATATCTCCAATATTCCATAAATCCTATAGAAAATAGGAAAATAACTAAAACTAATGCAGTTACGGCGTGGGCTTCGTGAATGCTATGGGCATCCCGAAGACTATACCAGGATCTAAGTTTATCAAAAAACCACCAGATTCCCCGGGCAGTGAAAATCATTACTACCGGCACGACGCCGATGGTTAGCAACACATCAGGTGCCTGGGTAGAAAAAAATCCGGGGATAAGCATTACAAAAAACCATGAAAACATAAAAGTGTGGACGGTAGAAAAGTGGCCATGTTTGCGTCTTAACCAATGGATTAGTTCGTTTATAAAACCAACCGCAAAAAATACTCCTATCGGCCAGGGAAGAATGGGGGAATCGGAGAAGTTAAACATTCCTAAAGTTTTCAAAACACTTGCGGACGATATTTTAACGGGTGAAAAAACTTCTCCCTGATATTGCCAGAAATATATTCCCATAGGCAGAGCAACCACAAAAGCCGTCAAAGCAAAGACAACAAATCCCTGAAGCAATTTGGTCTTAGCGTGCTCGTATTTGGCGTGGTCAAAGTCCTTTTTCAAATACCACCAATAATTCAAAAATAATATTATAAATATAAGAGGGGATACATAGTAAGAGACAGAAGTATAAAATCCAAGTCCGCCAAAAATACCGGCTATGACAAAATCAGGAAGATGACCATGTTTCAGACCTCTCCAAAGAAAATAGAAAGAAAAAACAAGCACAAAAGGTATCATCACTGCCACAGATTCCATTCTGGAAAAATTAACATGCCAGAAAGAAATTGCCATAAGATAGCTTGCGATAGCCGCTAAACGCCACTCAAAGAGCCTTCTCACTAAAAGATAAAGCCCGACAACAGTAAAGATTCCCCATATTGCCGAAAATACACCGGAAATATTTAATTGATAAAAACGAAAAAAGGTGGCAACACCGATAATAATTAAAAAGATAACCAGTTCTTGTTTTTTGCCTTTATTCATAACTTAAATTTTAGCATAAATTAACGCAACTTTTATCAACAAACTCCTGTTTTAGGCACTTTTTAGGATTGTGTTGACATGTTGGTGTTGAATATGTTATACTTATTAAATCAGTTCACCGACAACTGCTCCGCATTTCGCGGGGCAAAGGAGAAGAGAGAATGACTCGAAATCGAATTGCTGGAATCGTAATCATCGTGCTGGTATTTGGAAGCTTATGGGCTTTCGGTATTTCCAACCGTAAGACTACGGCTCAACCGGCGTCAGTCGTGCAGACATTGGGACCGACCGATCTGAAGGTTGGCGTGTCATATGAAGTTCTGAGAACACGTCTTGAACGATTGCCGAACGGGGTAGTTGTCCGAGCCTGGTATTTCACAGGTAAGGACAGGTCGCTCCGCTCGCAGTATACGCCCGAACTTGATGGGCGTGGCAGGCGGGTTGTTAGGATTGTGACAGACGACAAGTCGCTACCGATTGGCCACATGCGTCTAGTGAGGGTTTCCGAGAGCGACCCTTCGCTTGAGGGGTTTACTTTTGGTAACTATCATTGGACCGGTATTCAGGTCCAGCTTAACCCTCGTCACGGTCTCGTTCCTCAACGGACGATACCGAATGGAGGGCCAGATCGTAAGTAATCCTGAGTCAGGTTGAAGGGCTCACAACTGCCAACGGAGAGCGGAACCATTATATCTGGTTCCGCTCTCCCGAGGCGATTTTTTGTTTTTAGAGCCCTAAATTTTTCAGAAACGTACTTAATTCTTCTCCTCCGATAGCTTTATGACTGCCGGAAGGTAGGTCGCCAAGTTTTATGTTCATTATCCTCGTTCTCTTGAGATCTTTGACTTGATTGTATAGGGCAACACACATCCTTCTGATCTGATGTTTCTTACCTTCGGTCAAAGTTATTTTAAAAGTAAAATTATTTAGTATTTCAACCTTACATTTTTTAGTCAGGTATCCTTCTATATCAACCCCGGCCTCCATTTTTTGTTTGAAATTTGACCTTAATTTATCCGTCACTATAACGACATATTCTTTTTCGTGCGCATATTCGGGATTTAAAAGTCTGTCGATAACCCGGCCATCATTTGTCAGGAGCATCAATCCGCTCGAATCTTTATCCAACCGGCCAAGAGGGAATATTTCTTTGTTTAGAAAAATTGGCGTGTCAGTCATTTCTCCAGCGGGTTTATTATACGCAAAATAAAGATAGCCTTTTGGCTTCTTATTTTTTAAAACCTCAACAACATCATTTTCATTAACCTTGTCTCCAATTTCCGCAAATCTCCCATTGATGGTTACCTGTCTTTTTTGGACAAGCTCATCTCCGCCTCTGCGGGTGGAGTGTTTTTGCCAGGCGAGGTACTGATTTATCCGCATCGGGAATTTAGGGTTTTTCATACGCACCAGTTTACCACACAACACACTAAACCCATAAGCTTCGCCCCATCCGAATAGCTCACACAACCTCTATGCATGACTGCGGAGCATACTTTTCTGAAATCTATCCCGACGACAACGTGTCGGGACTCCGACTGAAACGTCGGGGCTGATTTCATAAAAGCATGCTCCTCCGCCGGTTACTTGGGAAGTATGTGGTAATTGGCAATAGACGGTCAAATTGTTAAAGTGACATAAAAGCGATGGGGCTATGCCGCTTAAATCTACTAAAATGTTGACGAATAACTAAAATCATGCTATTTATAAAGTACGGTTTTTAGGTTCATTTACAAGGGGTAAAAAATGGAATCTCGGTGGGTGGAAGTTGACGAGCACAGTTCAGTTTTTTTCGAATATCCCTGCACTACTAATCGTGCTTGGTGCTCGCATTTTGACCTACCAAATAAATCTAGGAATAACGTACTGATGCATGGTCATGTCAGAATTTCTTGTGAGGATGGTAATGCTACAATTCCGGCACAAGTTGAATCTCGTCCGTTTCTTGCTTTTTTACTCCAGCATGAGAAGGATCGGGGATGTTTATCAGAGGCAGAAGAGACAACAATACTTAATCTTCAGGAAACAAAACAGCTTCTTGAAGAAATGACCGAACGAGAGATAGAAGTAACCAGAAATCCGGAACTTATCAAAAAGTGGACTTCTTATGGATATGGAAGTTTTTGGTAAATATTTTAGACGATTAACAGTCGTCTTTTTGTTTGATTTCTTATGGCCAAATATCACCTGTCACTTAAGCAACCGGCGGAGGTAGTACCATTTTTTAAAATCAGAAGTATTTTTAAAAATGGTACTACGCAGCATGCATGGAGGTTGTGTGAGCTAAAAAATTGGCATTAAATACTATTTCGGGTATAATTAAACTTAATAGTGATAAAAAAATAAGAAATGCCTAAAATTTTAACATTTTTGTTGGTTGCTTTGCTTATAGCCACTCCGTTAGTGTTTTTTTTGGGCTTTCATGATGATTGTTCTAAGCAAGCTTGTCATATGCTTATGACTAATCTTTTTATACTTACTTCGGTGATAATAGTATCAGTCATATTTTTAATTACTAAATTAGTTAATGAGGGGTCATTGTTCGGAGCTCTTTATTACGAAGAAATTTTTCTTCCGCCTCGCATAGCATCATAGGGGCACTCTCTTTTAAATTAGGTTTAATTACTCAAAAATGAATAAAAAAATATATAATGTAAAAGGCATGCATTGTCGTTCCTGTGAGATATTGGTTGAGAATAATATTCGGTCTAAAGTTGACGGTGTTAAGAAGGTGGATGTCAATTACCGTAAAGGTCTCGTCAAAATTTACCACGATTTGCAAACTTTTTCAGATTTACAAGTCAAGAAAGCCATAGAAAGTGCCGGATACAGTTTGGGTGTAGGATCCAAAGAACCATTCTTGTCCAAAGATTCCATGGTTTACATAGAGTTATTTTTTGCGGGCGGAGTTTTGTTGTTCGCCTATTTCCTGATGAAGATATTCGGAGTATTTAACTTGAGTTATGGATTTGGCAACTCGCCCGGGTTAATAGCAGTTGTTTTGGTCGGTTTAACTGCCGGGGTTTCAACTTGTATGGCTTTAGTCGGAGGAATTGTCCTTGGAATTTCTGCCCGGCACGCTAATTTGCATCCGGAGGCTACACCGGCTCAAAAATTCCGTCCCCATTTATTCTTTAATGCCGGACGGCTTGCTTCGTATTTGCTTTTGGGAGGAGTAATTGGCTTAGCCGGTTCTGCCTTTCGTTTTTCGCCTTCCGTTTTAGGAACACTGATAGTTGCAGTAGGTATAGTGATGTTTTTTCTGGGATTAAAACTTATTGAAGTTTTCCCCCGCTTAACAAGTATTTCTTTACCGAAAAGTGTCAGTCGACTTTTTGGTATTAATCGCGAAACTAAAGAATACAGCCACAAAGATTCTTTTCTCTCGGGCGCGGCAACATTCTTCTTGCCTTGTGGTTTTACTCAGGCAATGCAATTGTATGCCGTAAGTACTGGCAGTTTTGAAAGAGGGAGTCTTATTATGGGTTTATTTGCTCTGGGAACAATGCCGGGACTGTTGGGCATAGGCGGATTGACGGCGATTGTTAAGGGGTGGTTTAAGGGCTACTTCTTTAAATTTGCAGGATTGGTAATTATAATTTTGGGTCTGCTTAATATTTCTTACGGATATAATTTGACGGGAATTACTTTTGGCAGCATAGGTATCCAGAAGCAAGAAAAATTAAGCGGAACACTTGAAAACGGTAAACAGGTAGTAAAAATAACCCAATCCGGTACCGGATACTCTCCGAATAAGGTTACGGTCCGAGTGGGCATCCCTGTTCAACTTCTTGTTAATTCAACAAATCCGTATTCTTGTTCGGCAAGTTTGGTAATTCCGAAATATAATATCTTTACAGGTCTTAAAGAAGGAATTAATAAAATAGAGTTTACTCCTACAAGTACTGGCCCTGTTAAATTCAGCTGTTCAATGGGCATGTATACGGGAGTAATTAACGTAATTAACTAAAAATATGGATAAAATAATCGTAACAATTTTTGGGATTTTGGGAATAATATTAACGTATTGGTTTTTTCTTGGAAAAAGTGACAAAAGGATTATTGTCCAGGAAAAATCAAATCAACATCATGGCTCACATTAAAAAAACTTTCTCAATTAAAGGAATGCATTGCGCTTCTTGCGTGCTAATTATTGAAAAATCCTTAAAAAAAGTTGAAGGCGTATCAGGGGCAAATGTTAATTTAGTCACCGAAAAAGCTACAGTTGAATATGATTCAAGCAAAACAACAGATGATAAATTGATTTCAGCGGTAGCCAATGCCGGTTATAAAGCATTTATTCAGGAAGAATTTCAATCTGAAGACAAGGAGCGTGCGGAAAAGCAAAAGGAACTAAAGGATTTGAGGTTTAGGGTCGTGGTTAGTTTAAGTCTTGGCGTACTTGTTTTATGGGGAGGATTCCCAGCCCTAATGAACACTGCCCCCGCAATCTTAAAAAGTTTCTGGATTCAATTAATCTTGGCAACGCCTGTTCAATTCTGGGCGGGCTGGATTTTTTACAGAGCGACTATTCCTGCATTGAAGCACCGAACTGCGAATATGGACACCCTTGTTGTTATTGGGACTACGGTCGCCTACGGCTACTCGGCTTTCGTTACTGTATTTCCGCAAATTGTTCAACGAGTAGGCATTGAACCAATGCCATATTTTGATGTGGCCACCATCATTATAGGATTAATTCTTCTCGGCCGTTATTTTGAAGCTAAAGCCAAAGCGGGAACTTCTGAAGCCATTAAAAAACTTATCGGACTACAGGCTAAAACCGCCAGAGTTGTAAGAGAAAATAAAGAAATTGATATCCCGATTGATCAAGTGATAATCGGTGATCTTGTTAGAGTAAGACCGGGAGAAAAAATACCTGTTGACGGAGTTATGATTGAAGGCGACTCGTCTATTGATGAGTCCATGATAACCGGCGAAAGTATGCCTGTAGATAAAATCATAGGGGACAAGGTAGTTGGCGCGACGATAAATAAAAGTGGAACCTTTGTTTTTAAAACAACAAAAGTTGGACAAGAAACATTGCTTGCTCAAATTATCAAACTTGTTCAGGAGGCTCAAGGTAGTAAGGCGCCAATCCAGCGTCTTGCCGATCTCGTCTCATCTTATTTTGTTCCGGTTGTTATCATGCTGGCCATACTAACGTTTGTGACTTGGTATGACTTTGGTCCAAGCCCTGTGCTCCTTTTTGCTTTATTAAATACCGTTGCCGTACTAATCATTGCTTGTCCGTGCGCAATGGGACTGGCCACTCCTACGGCAATTATGGTCGGCACCGGCAAAGGAGCAGAGCATGGCATACTGATTAAAGATGCCGAAAGTTTAGAGATTGCCCATAAAGTGAAGACCATAATTTTTGATAAAACGGGAACGCTTACGAAAGGGGAACCCTCCGTGACTGATGTCGTGGCTTTTAACGACAGTAAAGAGGACGATGTTTTACGGTATGCGGCTTCTCTTGAAAAATTTTCAGAGCATCCGGTCGCCAGGGCAATCGTGGTTTTTGCGGCGAGTCTTGGCAAATCATCGTCTCACCCGCTTGATAAAGCTATCAGAGAAAGGGCAGAAACTGAAAATGCGGAACTTTTCGTCGTAGATAAATTCAAAGCAAATACAGGAAAAGGATTGGAGGGAGAGATAAAAATAGGCAATACTTCCAGAAAATTTTATTTTGGAAATAGGGCTTTAATGAAAGACATATCCGTTGACCTTGTCGCCCACGAAACAGAGATACAAAAACTGGAGAGCGAAGGGAAAACAGTAATGATTTTGGCATCAGATTCCGATCTTTTGGGTGCCGTAGCAGTTGCTGACACAGTGAAAGAAAATGCCCGGCAAGGGATTGAAGAGCTTAAAAAGCTTGGCATTGAATCAGTGATGATAACCGGCGATAATACCAAGACGGCTATGGCGATTGCTAATAAGGTTGGTATTACAAGAGTTTTAGCTGAAGTATTACCGGATCAAAAAGAAGCCGAAGTCAAAAAAATTCAAGCCGAAGGCAAAATTGTGGCCATGGTGGGAGATGGTATTAACGATGCGCCGGCCTTGGCCCAGGCCAATGTCGGTATTGCTATGGGTACAGGAACAGATGTGGCCATAGAGGCGGCTGATATTACTTTAATCAACAAAGATCTTCGTTCTGTTGCCGCAACAATCCAATTATCTAAAATGACGATGAAAACCATAAAACTCAATCTTGTTTGGGCTTTTGGATATAACATCATTCTTATCCCAGTCGCCATGGGGGTTCTTTATCCCTTCTTCCACATTTTATTAAATCCAATATTTGCTTCTATAGCCATGGCTACAAGTTCAATTTCAGTTGTTTCCAATTCGCTTTTATTGAAAAGGCGCAAGATAGTTTAAGTTTAATTGTATTTACTCCAAAAATTCAAAATGGTAGGATAAGAATCATTTAGTGAGGATTTTTTAGGCTATGGGAAAGCCGATTATCATCAAAAAAAGTCCGGTAGTAATCGTCAAGAATTTTATTTTGCTTCAAATCGGTGCTATTGCTATCTTTTTTATCGTTAGCGCTCTTGCCAACTACGCCAGTATTTATCGTTCTTTGATTATTTCTCATGCCATTTCCTTCCGTATTGCTGAAGCTGTGTTTATTTTTTCGGCCGAAACAGTCATGGTGTTCTTTATATTTTTCCGATGGTACAAAGAGTCTTATCAGGTCCGCAATAACGAAATTATCCACGCCTACGGCGTCTTTTATCGCCACAGAACGGCAATCCTCCTTGAAAATATTATTTCCGTAAGCCATCGCCAGAGTCCGCTCGGCAAGCTTACAAAATATGGAACTATAGAATTAATTTCAAATAACACCAATAAAAAAATCTGGCTGGAAAATATTCCAGTTCCGGAAGAATACGTTAACTTAATTTTAAAATCTAAAAAATTATCAGCAAATAAAAATATTGAAATGGCCACGCCCATAGAGGCTAAAACAAATATTTTAGACCTTCTAAACAAAGATGAGCATGAAAACTTGGAATTTAAAAGTACCTTTCGTTGGGATACCAGACAAAACTCGGTTAACAAGATTCTTGAAAAATCGGTAATGAAAACTATTGCCGCCTTTCTTAACTCACAAGGCGGATATTTGGTAATAGGAGTTGATGACAACAAGACAGTTGTGGGTTTGGCTTCTGATTATGGCTCTCTTGTTAGAAAAGATGCCGATGGTTTTGAGAATCATTTCACTCAAGTTTTTCATAATATGATTGGCGCTGAATTCAGGCAATTTGTTAAATTAAACTGGTCACAAGTGGACGACAAAGAATGCTGCGTTGTGAGTGTCTCGCCCAGCCGTAAACCGGCATATTTGAAAGGGGATAATAATGGCGAGGAATTTTATATAAGGACTGGTAACGGAACCACGGCCTTAAAACTATCCGAAGCAAATGCTTACATTGACTCCCGCCGTAATAGATTTTAATTTTAATCTGAATAGTTGACACAACCTCTACAACCGCCGTAGGCGAGCCGTGGTCGCATGACCATGCGTACGGAGGGAGACGCCTTTTTAAAAATTTATCCCGACGACAACGTGTCGGGACCCCGTACCGAAGCGTCGGGGCTAATTTTGTAAAAAGTGTCTCCCTCCGCTGGTTGATTATGGACATAACAGATGATTGGCAATAGAAGTTCAAACTCTCTCTGAAAAAAGTTAAAGCCCGCATTTCTGCGGGCTTGCTGGCAGGGGATACCAGACTTGGCAGGCGGGAGTTATGCGGCTGACAGAACCATCTGCCGGATTTTCTCTCGGTCTTTTCCTCGTTTGACCATTCTGCCTTGCCGCTGTCGCGCTCGCGATTCATCAATCAGCTCGAAGAGCAGATTGATGTCGCAGGCGACTCCAACAAGGCCTTTCTTGATGAACACGGCAGGCAACTCGCCAGCCTCGACCTTCCGCTGAACCGTCATCAGGAGACTTTGGGGCCAAACGGTCCCAAAATCCCGACGGTAGAAAGCGGCCTTGGCCTCGTCGTCCATCGCAAGGAAAACACGGGTCTTTGGCATGTCCCTATCCTTTGAATGAGCCAGGATAATCCCTAGCCCTTAAATCATAACATATTTTAAATAAAAAGTAAATAGCTCAAAAATCCTTGCTTTAAGCCGTTTTTAACGGATCATACCATATTGGATTGGCAGTTGATCTTAGTTCAGTCAGACAGAATTTGAACCTTTATTGCCAAATATAATCTGTATACTAAGCAACCGGCGGAGGAGCATGCTTTTATGAAATCAGCCCCGACGCTTCGGTCGGGGCTCCGACACGTTGTCGTCGGAGTAGAATTTCAGAAAAGCATGCTCCGCAGTCACGCATAGAGGTTGTAAGGTGCTATTGAAATAAATAAGACCACAAATGTGGTCTTATTGAATAGCGAGCATTCTTTCTATCGGTATTCTTGCTTTTCGGGCCAGTTCGGGGTCAACAGTTATCTCATACTTCAGGTCCCGCAGGGATTCATATAGATTTCGGAGTGTATTTTGTTTCATATAAGCACACACTGCATCGGGATTAGCAGGAATGAATGTCTTATTTGGGACAGCTTTGGAAAGAGGGTAAAGATTACCAATTTCGGTAGCTACGATTATTTCTTTTTGAGGAATTTCTTCAGCAAACTTGAACATGCCTGAAGTGGACCGGAATCCAACCATTTTTAGAGGTATCTCCCCAGTCTGGACCTGACGCATACAGCTTGAAGTACATCCGCATTCCGGGTGAATCGTTACCGCGGCATTGGGATGTTCTCTGCGAGCTTTGTCTACATGGCCGGGACGAATTTCATTGTGGACATGACAAGCGCCCATCATGAGCCAAAGCCTATCAATTGGTTGGTCCATAGCCTCAAGAAGTTTCGCCGCAAAAAATCCAAGATGTACATCAGGCAAGAAAAGAAGGGGAACATCCTGATGAAGTTTTGCTGCATATTCAATAACCTTGGCGGCATTAGCCGAACCGCAGCAATAATCACTGATTGCCTTTACCTCAATATATGTATTTACATAGCTTATAACTATTCCGGTTGGATGAGTATTTTTCCACGCCAATATTTTATCAGGATCAGCGTGAGCAGCAAGCGAACAAAGTGCTCCCAGGTCTGGAGCCAAAATTGTTTGGTGCGGTTTTTTCAATACTGCTAAGATTTGAGGCATAAAAAGTACTGCTGCCTCAACTATGACATCGGCATTTGATTCACTACCCTTCTTAGCCAAAAAAATTGAATCACCGACAAAATCTGCAACATCTTGGATGCCGGGAATCTCATAGTTATGAGATAACACAAGAGCATTCAATTCCTTTTTCCTTTTTGTTATTTCAGTAGTAAACCATTGCATTTCTTCACCGGAAAGACCTCCGGGTTTAGCCTCATCAGGAATCTCCGGAACCTCAATAGGCGGTCCCAAATCTACCAGAGGAATAGCCTCAATAGCTTCACGTGCGGGCAGAATGTCTCCGGGAAGTATTAACTTGTCCATCAGTTTTCCTATTTGTCAGGGTACAATTTGTAATATTTTACAGTTTTATAGATAAATCGTCAACTTTACTCATGAAGTATTTATATTAAACTCAATACATGCTTAATGAAGTCACAACGATTAGTTTTGCATATCGGCCTGATAATGAGATCGCTTCAACTTGGGAGAAAAAGATTATTCAATGGCTTAATAAAAAATATCCTAAAGTAAAAGTAGTGAGTAAAAGCGGAAAAGTGATAGTGGTTCTTGGCGGAGACGGCACAATCCTGGAAGCAGCAAGAAAATATCAGAATCATGGCTCTAAAATTTTGGGATTAAATTTGGGACAAGTCGGCTTTCTGGCTTCTGTCAGAGAAGAAAAAAATTTCCTGGCCGGGTTGGATAAATTTTTCAAGGGAGAATATTGGGTAGTAAAGAAAATGATGCTTCGAATCAATGTTGTCAGAAGTAATAAAACTGTATTCTCGACCAATGCCCTAAACGAAGTTACTGTTCAAAATCTATTGGGAGTAGTGGAGCTGGAAGTCAGAGTTGATAATGATGCTGTTCAGCATATCCGTGGCACGGGAGCTTTGGTTTCTACTGCGACCGGTTCAACCGCTTTTAATCTTTCGGCTCACGGCCCCATAGTCATGCCGGACATGGACTGCCTCATTATTACCGAAATCCTTGACCACGATATCCCATCTCCAAGCATCGTGGTAAAGAAAAATAAGAAGATACAATTAAAAGTTTTGAGTTTCAGAGAAAGAGGACTTTTATCAATAAGACAAACGGGGGAAACCGCAGATGTAGTATTGGTGGCGGACGGCACAAAACTGTTTCCGCTTAATAAAAATGATGTAGTTAACGTAAATTCTTCTCCAAAGCTGGTTAATTTTGTTGAACTTGAGAAAAATTATTTCTTTAAGAGCTTGCAGGAAAAGTTCTCATTTAAATAGTTGAGGTGACTATTTTTTTGTTATACTATACATACTATGGATATTTATAAGGCTATCAAAAATTTTGGCAAACAGCTTCAGTATGAGCCGGGGATTATTAATGGAGAAAAATTGGGTAGATATGAGAGATTTATTTTTGTCGGCATGGGCGGGTCGGCTTTGGCATCGGACTTATTGAGGGTTTATAATCCGGAGTTGGACATTTTAATTCATCGGGATTACGGCCTGCCTAACTTGCCCGACAAAGTGCTTCAAAACAGCTTAATAATTTTAAATTCTTATTCCGGGAACACAGAAGAGGTTATAAGCGCGTTCAATATGGCATTAAGCAAAAACTTACCCATGGCGGTAGTCTCAATGGGAGGTAAGTTGCTTGAGCTTGCCCGCCAGAATTCAATTCCTCACGTAGAGATGCCGGACTGGGAACTTGAGCCACGCCTGGCCCTAGGGCTCAATTTTAGAGCCTTGTTGAAGGTTCTAGGACAGGGTGAGGCACTAGATATGGTTTCAAAGGTTCAGCTTGATGATTGTGAAAAAAAGGGCAAGGAATTGGCAGAGAAATTGAGGGGATTTGTACCTGTTATTTACTCATCAAGGAAAAACGGCCCGATTGCCTATACCTGGAAAATCAAAATCAACGAAACGGCCAAAAAGCCATCGTTCTCAAATGTTTTTCCGGAATTAAACCATAATGAAATGGTAGGTTTTGACGCAGGCGAAGTGTCAAAACTGCTTTCCCAGAATTTCTATTTTATTTTCTTGAGAGACGAAACCGATAGCCCCAGAATTTTAAAAAGAATGGAGATAACATCAAGATTGTTCCAAGATCAAAAATTAAACGTTGAAACAATTGAATTAACCGGAGACAATATTTTCACTAAAATATTTTCTTCTTTGCAGCTGGCCGACTGGGTCTCGTATTATATCGCCAAAGAATACGGCATTGACCCGGCAGACATGTCTGCTATAGAAGAATTTAAAAAACAAATATGACATTTCGAAAAGGAATAAAAATCAGTTTAACAGGAACAGTAATTGAGGCAGCAGGTCTTGGTTTGGATATTCTCCATCACTTGAACATAGGCATAAAAACACCAGAGGGTCTTATAACAGGAAATCACCTGACTATATTTGTGGGATTTCTCATTAACCTCGTAGGGATTCTTGTTATTCTTGCTTCTTCAAGAAAAAAATAGTCGCTCTCGCCCCATCACCTTATTTCAATAGTTCACACAACCTCTATGCGTGCTGCGTAGAACTATTTTTAAAAATACTACTGATTTTAAAAAATGGTTCTACCTCCGCCAGTTGCTTGAGGGTTAAACGACAATTACGAAGAAAGGTTCAAATTAACTAAGAGCATGGCGCATGGTTTCGAGTTGCTCGCCATATATCTTTGAAAAATGTTGCGGAAGCGTTTCGGCTTGGTTCTGCGAAACGCTGAGCATGAAGAAGTGGACTTCCGCTGGAAGAAGTCCAACTTCGGTTTTTCAAGGATGTATGGCGAGGAAGGAGATGTTATTTAGGACATACCAGACTGCATTGAGGAGGGATGTTGGTGGGGTCAGGTTGAGGAGTTTCGTTTAGATTGAGAACTTTGTTTATGAGAGATTGCACGATACCTTTATCATTTTTTGCCAATGTGGACAGGTTCGTTATTAAACTCTTAGAACCGTTGAATGCTTCAACGGCTTTTTGGATCGTCGCTTTATCTGATGTAGACACCGTCTTTGAATTCAATAGGGCGGGGGCCGTATCAGAAAAGAATTTACCCATATCCTGATAATCAGAATTAATATTGTCTATAAGAATCTCGTTAGCACTTTTTGGGAACAATGTCTCACTGACTTTATCTTTTGCTTGACCAACAAAATTGCCAATCAGATTACTTCCACCACCCATGTATGAGAATATTACCGCCAAAATAAGAAATACACCTATAAGATAAGCCATGAGTTAAATTTTATACTACTTCTTCAAATCTCCTAACCCGGGAAGGTTGACGGTGCTTTTTACAAAGTCAGGATTGATAGTATACAGAATAAGATATGCAGACAAGAGGAGGATTGCTCCAAATACAGCATTGGTCATATGAGTTTTTGCGTCACCCGTTCGGGCGGTGTTTCCGGCGGCAGTAAGATATAAGAAGCCGGAATAGAAAAACATTAGAAAAACTGCAATGCCTAATATTCCCAATGACCAAGTAAATATTTGTTGAATCAACTGACCCAGATTGGTCGGTAAACCTTGAGTGGGTGGAGTCAAATTTGGTTGTGCGGGAAAATTACCGGTGGCATCGCCCTTACAGACAGTGGTATCGGGTAAAACAACATCATTACCCATGCCATCAGGTAACAGTACCGGATCAATTGGTTCTACCCAAAGTGACATATCTCCTTGGCCACTAAGATTCCAAGATAAACCTGCCTTGCCAGCCGCGGAGATATCATTACAGATTCCAGGTCCGCTGGAAAAAACATCATAAATACTTCCGCTGTTTTTATTAAATAAAATATCGCAAGCTATAAAGGTTGAACCAAGGGGGCAATGGTTGCCGCCGGATTTACTTAATAAGCCCCAACCTTCATCTTTGTGACTCCAGGCGACTGTGTCCAATATCTTGCTTGCTTGCTCATGACTTATGGTAGAGCCGTATGTTGCGCGAACAGTTTGTACTTCGGAACTAAGGTCCGAATCATCCGCTTGGACGGCATAAAATGTAACAAAAAAGATACTTAACGAAAAGATAATTATGGATATAAAATTTTTGTATTTTGACATCAATATCAGTATACTAAGAGTTAGAATGTTTAGCCATAGGAAAATCCACATCCTCATCTTTTTGGCATTTTTTGTCTTTCCGTTTTTTTATACCAGAGCCACAGTTCAAGATGAAATAAATGCTAAAAACAAGCAGATAGAAGAACTCCAGAAACAAATTGACGAATACGAGAAGCAGGTAGAAGGAGCTCGCAATCAATCCCAAACCCTTCAAAACGAGATAGGTAATTTAAATGCACAAATAAGCCAGGTCCAGTTAGAAATTAGGTCATTGGGCCTCTCTATAAATAAAACGAATCTGGAGATAGGTTCTACTGAAACAAAGATTGGCGATGCTGAAGCTAAGATAAACACTCACAAAAATGCCCTGGCGCAATATATAAAAATAATAAACGAGAACGACAAAAGGTCTCTGACTGAAATTTTAATTAAGAATCAAAATTTGTCTGATTTTTTTAACGACCTGAACAGTATTCAAACCACGCAGAATAACTTAAAGACGGCCATAGATGATATCAAACAACTCAAAGGACAACTGGAACAACATCAAAATGATCTTGAAGACAAACAAACGGAACTTGAACGCTTAAAAAATCTTCAGGATTTGGAAAATAAATCTTTGACTCAAAACAAAACCCAAAAGAATAAAATCCTTAAAGATACTAAAGGCCAAGAGTCTAAATATCAGGAACTGGTGAAAAAATCCCAAAAGGATCTTCAGGCAATTAAAGACCAAATCGGTTATTTGATACAGAATGGTGTTTCGGCCGAGGAAGCGGTCAAATATGGCCAGCTTGCCGCTATCGGGACAGGGATCCGTCCAGCTTTCTTGATAGCAGAATTAGAAATAGAATCAAAACTTGGAATCAATGTGGGTAAGTGTTATATCACAGACACGACCAGTGGCAACTCTCGTAAGATTACGACGGGGCAGGTGTTTAAAAGGGGAATAAATCCCACCCGGGATCTCGCGCTTTTTCTTAATATCACCACAGAGTTAGGCAAAGACCCTTTGCAGACTCCTATTTCATGCTGGCCAGGTTCCGGCTGGGGAGGCGCAATGGGACCGGCTCAGTTCATTCCTTCAACCTGGGTTGGCTATGCGGCTCAAGTGGCCAGATTAGTTGGTCGGAGTATTGCTAACCCCTGGAACATAGAAGACGCTTTCACTGCCGCTGCCGTCAAGCTTGCCAATGGCGGAGCGACATCCAAAACACGCGCCGGTGAAATGGCTGCATCCAAAGCCTACTATTGCGGAAATTCCAAAAGCACCAGCTCTGGTTGCATCAATTATGCCAATGCTGTTCAAAGAAAAGCAGCCTCAATAGAAGCTGACTTGTAATTGGAAATTTTTCAAAACATGGTATCTTGATTCTATGTAATTTAACAATTTTGAGGTAAAATGAAGCAGCAATGAGCATGAACTCAAAACTTAATTTCCTCTTTTTGTTATTGGCGGTTCTTGTCGTTGCCGTATTTTCTCAGAAACTTAACGCTGAGAACATAATTCCGAACAAAACTATAAATATTCAAGGGTTAGCTCTTCCTGACATACAAGAATGTAAGCTGATAGACAAAATAAAAGAGGCCAAACAACTGCTTGAAAACTCGCCGCCTCTTCAGTTTAAAGAAGAGGCTCAAAAAAACAAAAAAGGCAAAATCATAAAGAAAAAAGGCCAACCTGTAATGGAGATAACCGAAAAAGAAATCTCCTTGGCAATATTGGATACGGAAATGTGCCAGATTTTCGAAAAAAGATACTGGCTGAACATGATAGAGATAAATAAGGCAAGCGATTTGAGAAAAAAGTATCTTCCTAATCCTGACAATCTTCCTATGTTTCGATCAGGCAACTCTAATGAAGAGTTTAGTGTTATCAATAACTGGTGGAATAGTTTCAATTCCGACTGGAGTATTGCTAAAAACGGAGCAGTTAATAGTCGATTTGCAGTAATTGCCGATAAATGCCTTATGTCCAACGAGGACTTAGCTTATCCCGAAGACAGAATTGGAGAAAAGTATTCTGATATTGTTTACGTACCTTATTCAAATGCCTTGAAAGACAAAACCTTGATTGCTGTTGGGAAACAATTTCTTAATGATCATGTCAGCGCATCATTTAAAGAGTTAGCTGAAGCGGGAGTTGTGTCGAAGGCATTTCCAAACCGGCTTGTCACCGAAACTATGACCCAAGCATTCGTTAAAAATATCTTCCTTACCGAACAGACTGATCCTAAAATGATGATATTTTCCGCAGACGGAGGTAAAGAGCTTGTGGAAAGAGTATTTATACGTCTTGGCGCCAACGGCGAAAAGGCGTTCCGTTATACAGTTTCCAAAACAGGCGCTTCCGGTCTTGGCCAAATAATGCCAAGAACTTACTTGAGCATGTTGTGGAGCTATCTATCCGCCTTACTCATTAAAGATGTCGAAATCGGAAGAGTTGATGTTAAAAATGGCGTAAAGGCCACGGTGTTGGTTTTAGATGATCACCTTCAAAGTGTAAAAAATAGAGCCTATACAAATGGTCTAACAGCCAAGAGAAGATTTGATGCTTTAACTCCTGATAAATTAGAAGAAGTCAGGGGCATGGCTTACAATGGTGGACCCAGTAAATATAATACTTCCACCGGCGGGTTAAATACAAAAAGCCCGGGAGCAAAAGAAACCGCCGGTTTTCTCGAAAAATTCCGGATGATAAGAGAACTCAACCTTTTTGAGCAATATGCCGAAGCGGCCCAATAGGCCGCTTTAAAGTTGCATTTTTCAAATTTTAGTTTAATATAGCTACAGATTTGTTATTTTACAAGGAAATAATATGCTAAACTTTACTGCCAAAGAGTTCGCCAAGATGCTCGCCGAATCCGATAATAAAATAGAGGGATTAAAATCAGAACTTACTACTGTTGGTATAGAAATTGAACAGCTTAATCGGAAACAGGATGGTATAAAAAAAGACCTGAAAAACCAAGAAAATAAATCCGAAGCAATACGGAGAGCTTTAATTTTAGTCCAAGGCGTTTCTTCAAAGATTTCTCAAATGCGGAATAAACTATTAAAAACCATGGAAAGAGCCGGGAGGGAAGATATCACTATAGATGAAAGTAAAAACTTGAGAACAGAGGTTGGAACTCTCCAGGCGCAGTTGCAAAAAGCGTGCGCTCATCCATTTGTATATGACGAACCGGGATATGAAGGCAGCCTCTCTTACGATTTCGAAGACAGACATCCCGGGGTCCGGTATTGCGTTGTCTGCGGATTTTCAGAAGAAATATATCAAACAAGAGAAGTCGGCGCCTTAGGTTTTCAGAGAGAATATCTATTCAAAATATTGACCCCGGACGATAAAAGAATAATTGAGGACCAGCCATGGACATCTCAAGGAAGAAAAAGAGTAAATATCTGGATTCCTCTCGGAGCAGCGTTGAAACCATTTGAGGATTCAGTAGTAAGAGTTTTAAACTCATAATGGGAACCGATATCGTCCGTATACATTTGCTCCTTGGCGGTAAGATGCCAGAAAGAAAGACGGCGGGTGCCATTGGTTTTGATGCCGCAATCAGAGCTGTTGTTTCAGCGACAGAAATGGATTCAGTAAATCCAATCCTAAGAAAAACATTGTTTGATTTCTCCGAAGTCCCTAAAGACAATCCTTACACTGAACGCCACATCGTTATTGTTCCTGGACAAGCCGGAAATCAGTTAGCCTATCAAATGGATTCGGGAGAATCTGTCCTTGTCGGCATCGGATTCATCACTGAAATGGAGTGGCCCATGTTTTACTGGGTAGCTCCGCGAAGCGGTCTTGCCGCAAAATGGGGCATAACAGTAACAAACGCTCCGGGAACTGTTGATCCTGACTACCGAGGCGAAGCAGGCGTTCTTGTTTACAACAGAAACCCACATCCATTTCTTTTGCATAAAGACATGCGTATTGCCCAAGTCGTGTTTCAAATGGCCCTAATTCCTGATTTTGAAAGAATGGAATCCTATGAAGATTTGTCCAATACCTCTAGAGGAACCGGCGGATTTGGTTCAACTGGAATAAAGTGATTCATGCCCCCGTTAATTAGGGGGCTTTTTTGTTTCTATAAAATATATTAAAGTATTTACGTCATGAAACGTCAGGATAAAAAACTTATCTATGTAGCCATGTCCGGAGGGGTAGATTCATCTGTCGCTGCTGCTTTATTAAAGAAGCAGGGATTTGATGTGGTTGGGGTATTTATGAAACCATGGTCCCCCTACGCTAAAGCTTCGGAAGGACAAAGCAACTATTGTGTCTGGAAAGAAGATAGGGAAGATGCAATGAGGGCGGCATCGGCACTGGGAATACCGTTTAAAACTTGGGATTTTTCTAAGGAGTATAAAAAGTCCGTAACCGATTACATGATAAGAGAATATAAAGCGGGAATAACTCCGAATCCTGATGTCATGTGCAATAAGGAAATTAAATTTGGCCTGTTTTTTGATAAAGCCATGAAAGAAGGGGCTGATTTTATTGCAACCGGTCATTATGTTGAACTTAAAAACGGGAAACTTTTCGCCGCAAAAGACAAGAATAAGGACCAATCATATTTTTTGTGGACATTGAAACAAAACCAATTAAAGAGGTGCCTTTTTCCGATAGGGGAATACGTCAAGCCGGAAGTCAGAAAAATGGCTAAAAAATTTGGATTGCCAAATCATGATAAAAAAGATAGCCAAGGAGTTTGCTTTATTGGCCCTTTGGAAATGAAGGATTTTTTACAAACCAAAATTAAAACAAAACAAGGCGAAATTCGCCTCCAAAGGTTGAACCTTAAAAAATCTTCAAGGTTCAACCTTGAAGACGGTTCTGTTGTTGGGATGCATGACGGAATTTATTATTACACGATAGGCCAGAGACACGGTTTAAATATCGGAATTGGCGACGGACCATATTATGTAGTTAGTAAAAATATTAAAAAAAATATTATTTATGTTGGAGACGAAAAGGATCTTTATTCAAAAAAGCTCAAAGTTCAAAATGTAAGCTGGGTTGGCAAAGAACCGAAGTTTCCGATTCGACTGGATGTCCGTTTACGATACCGGGCCGGATTAAAAAAAGCTGTCTTAAAGAAAAACGGCCAACTTGAATTAAAAAACCCCGAAAGAGCGATTACCTCCGGTCAGTCAGCTGTTTTCTATAAAAAAGGAGAACTCCTTGGCGGAGGAATTATAAAATAACTTCAATAGCTCACGCAACCTCTATGCGTGCTGCGTAGCGCACTTTTCTGAAATCTATCCCGACGACAACGTGTCGGGACTCCGACTGAAACGTCGGGGCTAATTTCATAAAAGCACGCTACCTCCGCCGGTTGTTTAGGAAGTATGGGGATGTTTGGCAATAGAAGGTCAAGCTCTCTCTGATAAGATAAAATCAACGTCTCCAATGATGAGCCGTTGATTTTATCTTAAAGTGTGGTATTGTTTAACCACATGACTTCAATTTCACATGAGGAGTTTCAATGGCAAAAAAGACCATACCACGAAGAACGGCCACAAAATGTTCTTATGACCATAATTTACCTGCATATCGTTATCTAAAGTACACCATGCTAACATGGGGCACTAAGAAATTAGTAGGTCGTTACTGCCATGTCTGTCTCCAAAAAATAAGTTCGGCATGGGAGTGAACTATGCCCGCATTTCGCGGGCTTTTTTTATTTTTGTAAAGTTTGAACTTCTATTGCCAATCGACATCAAACAACCTAAACAACCAGCGGAAGGAGACACTTTTTAAAAATTAGCAAACTTTTTCAAAAGGCGTCTCCTTCCGTACACATAGAGGTTGTGGGTGCTATCTTATAATTTTAAGCAAACTATCGCCGGTCATTTCGACCGGTTTTTCTATTCCCATCAATTCAAGAATGGTTGGAGCAACATCGGCTAATAGTCCCGAAGATTGTTTCATTGTCGATTCTATGTCAGCGTCGGAACGAAGGCGCTCGAATTTCTTAGCTATAAGATAAAATGGCACAGGATTGTCATTGTGTTTTGTTTCTCTTTCGCCTGATGATTTATATAACATAGCTTCGGCGTTTCCATGGTCAGATGTTATTATCATGGTTCCGTCTCTTTCCAATACTGCTGATTTTATTTTTTCCAAGGCGTCGTCTATGGCTTCAACTCCTTTTATGGCAACTTCAAGGTTTCCAAAATGGGATAAAGCATCTCCGTTCGCAAAATTAATCACGAAGAAATCATACCGATCCAGTTCCGATAAAACTTTCTCGACTATGTCATTAGCTTTCATCTTGGGATTTACAAGAGGATTTTTCAGAGATTCTGACAAAAAATCCGTCTCACCGTTAAGTGGCATATTTTTTAAACAATTAAAAAAATAAGTTACGTGGGCATATTTTTCCGTTTCGGCGATGTGAAATTGTTTTTTGCTATTTTTACTTATTATTTCAGCAAGGCCGTTCTTTATTTCTGGAATAGGAAAAGCAACATGAAGATTAGGATTCTCAACGTACTGGGTCAGGGAGGCAACGTAAAGGTTGTTTAATTCTTTTTTTTCAAAAATATTGAATCCTTCGTCAACAAAGGCTTCAACAAGTTGTCTCATGCTGTCTTCTCTGAAATTAAAAAATATTAAAGCATCGTTTTTTTCTATCATTCCCATATTGTCGGTTGTTGTTGGGGGGGTTTTTGAATCGTTCAAGCCTTGAGAATAATAATCTTCGATTTTTCTATAAATATCTGCGGTTCTTTTTCCGACACCAGCTGTTAAAAGTTCGTATGCAGTTTTAGTTAAGTCCCAATTTTTGCCCCTATCCATAGCAAAATCTCTGCCTATAACTGTTGAGATTTGCCCTATGCCTATTTGAGATAAATAATCCTGAACTTTTTTAATAAGCACAGGAGCTTCTTTTAAACCCGAGTCTTTTCCGTCGGTAAATAAGTGGATTTTTAAATTAACGACATTATTTCTCTTGGCCATGTCTATCAGCGCAAAAAGATGAGTAAGATATGCGTGAACCGAACCTGATGTCAGAAGGCCGGCCAAATGTAGGGTTGAATTGTTCTCGTGGACGTGACTGATAGCTTTGGAGAGAACTTCATTTGAGAAAAAACTATCATCTTCAATGGCCTTATTTATTTTAGATAAGTATTGAAAAATAACCCTTCCGGCTCCGATTGTGAGGTGTCCGACTTCGCTATTCCCTGATTCGCCCCAAGTCATACCTGCGGCTATCCCCGATGCCTGCAGAAGGAGAGACGGGTAATTTTGCTGTATAGAATCAATGTTGGGTGTTTTCGCGCTTAAAATAGCATTTCCATGCTTTTGTTTTGAATAACCCCAGCCATCAAGAATTGTTAGAACTATGGGCTTCATAAAATTATTATATCACAACTTCGCTCCTCAATTGCATAAAACCGGAACATCTGCTATTATATTGATGTCGGTTATTTAATTTTAATCTATAGTTCTGTAGCGGATTAAATTTTCACAAAAGTGAATATGCACTACTACTTAACTTTTAAACAATATGTTTTCAGGTTTAAACCCGTTAATAACGGCGGTTTCGGCTTTACTTCCAGGACTGGTAATAGGTTATCTCATCAGGCATTTAGTCGCCAGTAGAAAAGTTACTCTCGCCGAATCAAGGGCGGAGGCGACACTCGCAGATTCCAGAGCAAAGTCCCAAGACATACTTCTTGAAGCCAAAAACAACGCTTTTAAAATACTTGAGGAGGCAAAAAAAGAAGAGAAGGAAAGGAATTCCCAGCTTTCAAGGATAGAAAACATTTTAACCAAGAAAGAGAATGAGCTTGAGCAAAAAGGAAAAGAACTTTCTTCTGAAAAAGAAACCCTGAAGTCAAAGGCGGTTGAATTAACTGTACTAAAGGGCGAATTGGAACAGTCAAGAGAGAAACAGTTGAAAGAACTGGAAAGAATATCTGGATTAGATAGAGAGAAAGCTAAAATTGAACTGATTGCTAAAACAGAAGAAGAATACAAAGATGATTTATATAAAAGAATGAGGAAACTTGAAAATGAGAACCGAGAAGAACTTGAGAAAAAGGCCCGGGAAATAGTTACAACAGCAATCCAAAGATATTCATCTTCACAGATTGCAGATGCCATGACTACGGTTGTAAGTCTGCCATCGGATGAAGTTAAAGGTAAAATTATAGGAAAAGAGGGTAGAAATATTAAAGCAATCGAAAGACTGACTGGAGTAGACATTATCATAGATGATACCCCCGAAGCACTGGTTGTATCCGGATTTGATCCTGTCAGACGCCAAATAGCAAAACTCGCCATTGATAAATTGATAGCTGATGGCAGAATACATCCTGCAAAAATTGAAGAAATGGTGGAAAAGGCCAAGAACGAAATAAATGAAAAAATAAAAGAAGCCGGAGAGGCCGCTCTCTTTGAAACAGGGGTCGGCCCGGTTGATCCTAAACTTACATATCTGCTTGGTAGATTGGCATTTCGAACAAGCTTTGGACAGAATGTTCTGCTTCATTCGGTTGAAATGACCCATATTGCCGGAATGCTCGCGGCTGAACTCGGTGCAGATGTATCTATTGCAAAAAAGGGTGCTCTATTTCACGACATAGGCAAGGCCGTAGACCATGAGGTTCAAGGAACCCATGTTGAGATAGGCAGGAAATTGCTTTCAAAATTTGGAGTTGACCCGAGAGCCATTCTTGCAATGGAAGCTCATCACGATGAATACCCTTATGCCATATTAGAGGCTCGAATAGTTACAGCAGCTGACGCAATTTCTGGAGCAAGACCCGGAGCCAGAAAAGACACTGTTGAGATTTACTTAAAACGGCTTGAGGATTTGGAAAGAATTGCCACTTCTTTTGAAGGTGTAGAAAAATCGTATGCCATTCAAGCCGGCAGGGAATTGAGGGTTTTTGTAACTCCAACCAAAATTGATGACTTGAGCGCACTCAAAATGGCAAAAGAAATAGCTAAGAAAATAGAAGAAGAAATGAAATACCCCGGGGAAATTAGAGTTAATGTCATTAGAGAGACAAGGGCGATTGAATATGCGAGATAGCGAATAATCAACAGGGGGCTTGCAATTTCCGCATAAAACCTTGATAATTGAAAAAAGTATAGGAATTCTAAGGGTCGATTAGAATTTTATTAAAATAGCACGTTATACAAATATGCCAGTAAAAAAAGCCGAATTAGCTAGCAGATTAGCTGAAAAAATGGGAGTGACTAAAAAACAAGGATTAGAATGGTTAGACGCCTTTGTTGACGAAGTCACCAAGGTCATGAGATCGGGCGACAAAGTTAACATAACAGGATTTGGAGTCTTCAAGGTTTCCGACAGGAAAGCCAGAGAAGGCCGAAATCCAAGAACCGGCGAAACTATTCAAATAGCCGCTTCCAAAAAGCCAAGATTTACCCCTGGTAAATTATTGAAAGAAGCAATTAAGTAGTTTTAATATCTCGAGATATTAAAAAACCAAACTCCCGCTACGGCGGGGTTTTGGTTTTAACTTTGACAACCGCAACTTTAAAGACTATAGATAAGGCATAAAAGCTGCTCTTTAAAAGGTGGTAAACATGGAACTAAATTCTGATTCCAGAATTGCCTTTGTTTGCAGAGGAGGACCAGAAAATGGCCCTTTCAGCGCAGGAGCTACCTCTGTTATTTATGATGCCCTCATTAAACATGGTCTTAAACTTTCAAGTATATATGTATGTTCTGGCTCAACATCTACTGCCTTACTGGGCTGTACAGGTGAATTTGATAGATTATGCACTCTTTGGGCAAATATTACTCCGCAAGAGATTGTTGGCAAAATAAATAAGGCCGAGACAGTATATAGAACCATAAGAAAAGAATCCCTGTTTCGAAGTGATGCTCTTGGGAAATTCATAACTAAAAACTGGAATCTGAATGCTATCTTTTCTCCTAATGCTGTGTCAATAAAAATTCCAGCTCTGGATCTTCTAAGCGGAGAATTGATAATTTTCTCAAACAAGAATCCAAAACATCGGCCATGGTTCCTGGAGGGAGTTCTGGGCTCAAAGGCGCTGGTCCCATTCTTAAATCCCCAGTTCGTGTATGATCCAGAAGATGCGGAGCTTATTGAACAAGGTAAGTCTAGGAAAAATACTCTCCTTCTTATTGATGGTGGCTACAACGCAAACATGCTTCTGGAACAAGCAGTAAGAGATCGATTTGACCTGATTTTTTTAATAGATATTCATGGTTTGGTGCCAACTAAAATGGATTTAAATGAAAAATATTTCTGGCCCATCCTCCTAAGAGCAGCTATTCACAGTCTTTCGTGCACTAACGACATGAGGCAATTTCAGATGGTTGATAGGATTAACGAAGAGATTGCTATAAAAAAAGAGCTTGAAAAATTATGTGAAAATCTTTCGCCAGAACAAAAAGGTCAATTGAAGATAATCATAGGAAGAATGAATGAAGGCCGCTTAAGGTTGGAGGATAAAGATAATGCTGATGTACAAATGGTTTCCAAGCAAGATAAGTCTAGCCTATTTAATTTCGTAAGGTTTGAACAACAAGACGTGACAAAGCTATTAGAAGCAGGACTTGAAGCTGGGCAAGAAATCATAAGGAACATTGGTCTATAATAGTCGAGTTAAAACTCGACTTTTTTATTTTAAAGTGGTGTAATATTCTCAAGCTCTTTTAAAAGGCGGCTATATGAACCAAATCAATATCCAGACCGATATTGCAATAATTGGCGATGGAATTGCCGCTCTGGCCTTAGCTTATGTAGCCGGCCAGAAGGGTTTGAACTCTGTTATATTGGGCAAGGGTATGCCCGGCGCAACCAATGCTGCGACCGGCTTTCTTGCTCCAAGACCGGACTATCTTTTACAAGATAGGGAACTGGTTAGGAAGACGGCCCATGAATGCGCTCGATGGATGAAAATTTTCAATCCGCAGATAATTAAACCCGAATTATTCCTGATTCCAATCGGTCTTGGACTTCCGGAAAGCGCCAGAAAATTTGAAGCACTTCTGGACTTTTATGACAGGGAAACCCAATCAAGATTATCTAATCTTCCCAGCGGTTATTTCAAAATAAAACAGGCAATACTTGAAATAATGGAACCCAATTTGAGGAAGAATTACTTCAATGGCGCCTTAGCTCTTTGGGAATGTGTTGTTGACCCAAATATTCTATTAAAAAACTTATACGAAATTACTCCGGCGACAAACAGGGTACTGATCAATCGGGTTTCCGGTTATACTTTAAGAAATAATTGTATTGAAGAAATTTTTGCTGAATATGGTAACAAAGAATCACTCCGATTATATAACAGGGGGCCACTGCTTGTGGTCAACGCCGCAGGTCCTTGGATTCCTGATATTTGGAAATTTTTCGGAATAGATTTGCCCATGGACTTTGCAATAGGCGTTCAAGCTAAAATACCAGGTTGGTATTTTCAATCAGGAATTATTACGTTCGGGCCAGATAAAAAATATGTCGTCTGTCTTCAAAAAAATGGGTACGTCCAAGTCGGACCAACCAACGGAACTTCCGATATTGGTTACCTTAACTCAACTTTTGCCGGAATTATCGATAGTCCTGCCCCTGTAGCTAAGTTCTTGAAATCAGGCTCAAGAGTAAAAGCTTTTACCATAGAGACCCAGCGTCCTGTTATCTGGAATCATCGAAATTACGGTTTAAGTAATCTGTACTCCTTGCATCCTGGAAAAATGGTTTTGGCGCTACTTGCCGCCGATGAACTTTTAGCAAAAGCTGGGAAAGACGGATGGATATGTCAAAATATTCAAATACCGAACAAAAGTTATGCATTAAAAGGTGAGTCAAGATGTGGTAGTTATTGGAAGATACGATGGCTTGCCATTAAATCTTTTGCGGCCTTAGCTGTTTATTACTTAAGTTTTTTATTAAAACACAAAAACCCTTAATTAGGGTTTTATTTAATTTTATTGTCCTTCAAAAATTGCTCTATATCTTTTGAGGAAATGAGATATATAAAGTTTTGCGACTTGGTCATCGATATTGTCATTCCAATTACTTGACCGTTATCATTCATTACTTTTCCTCCGGAAAATCCAGGTTCAACACTATCGTGCAACCTATACAAAAGTTTAATTCCGGTTTTGTTAACCGACATGTCTTCTATTTTTGCCGTTACCTCTGCTAAAAATGTATAGTTTATCATGTCTACATAAACAAAAGCGGGCTGATTGTTTTTATCCGCATATTCACCTACAACAGGAGCGAATCCGCTTATATAAACCTTATCTCCAATATTCGCATCAGCGAATTTAGAGGTTCTCATCAGTATACTGTAAGGATTAGGATTAATAACGTCTCCGGACATTTGGGCTTTTTGAATTGTGACGATATCTGTCCTTAGCGCCATTATGTCCTTGAATGTTCCTGTTTCTCCTATAGCTACCAAAGAAAGGGGGAAGTTAATCCATGCCGTATCGGTGATGATAGTTCCCATAAATGTATACTCATAGTCAAATTTTGAATTTGACTTAACTTTTTCTGCCTTTACTTTTTCCGCTTCAACCCGAGCTTCAGTCAAAACATGGCGAGCAGTAATAATAACGCCCGGGGTCTCGCTCACGTAACCCGTTCCCAGAGAAGTCGTGATTACGCTTGAAGTTCCTTTTTCAAGAAAAAGAACCGATACAAGAACTTTATTTTTTTGAGCTTCGTAAACCTTATCAGGGAGAGCCTGGCTAGCAATGATAATTTTCCCAAAATGATGCATATCTTCGGTTCTGTTCTTCAGAGCTTGAGCATAGATAGAGGGGAGAATCAATTGTGAAATAACAAAAATAAATAAAAACAGAGGCACGCAAACTCTACCTTTCAGGGATAGAGTCGGCATGTCTCTGTTCTTTGAAGAGAATAGAGTCATTTGCCCTTTCCTTTCTAAAGGATGCTAAATACCAACTGTTTGGAAACTGAATTAATGGTAGGTTAATCTTTAAACAGAGTCAAACAATAATAAACTTTTGGGTTGAAAAATAAATATTTTGTGGTATCTTTAATTTCATTATTGCGGGTATCGTATAGTGGTAATACGCGACTCTTCCAAAGTCGAGCCGGGGGTCCGATTCCCCCTACCCGCTCCAGTACGCAACTTTCGGAAAAACCCTTCAAATTCTGATGGGCGACGCCAAGCGTTGCCCACTGATTCGGTGAGGTAATCTCTGAATCGCTCGGCTCGCGAAAGCGAGCCTCGCGGTTGGCCAAGGTGAGGTTCGACCCAAAGATTTCTTTGGCAATGACCTTTTTGGGTAAAAGGTCATTATCTCTTGCGATTTTCTCTACATTTTCCGCCTCATTTATCCATTTTCTCATCGGTTCGACCCATGAGAATTGTTTTTGTTCAAGGTTAAGGATTTTTTCTTCTAACGTCTTCTTTTCTGACATTAGTTTGGATTTTTTCTCAAGATAGGATTCTCTATCAACATCTTGGTCTAAATAACTATCCAAAAGCCGTTGAAGCTTAGTTTTGGCATCCATAATTTTGTCTTTGGATTCTTGAACAAAAGAAACCAAAGAGTTTTTGGTATCTTTTTCTTCCAGGTTAATCCTGTTTAGTAAATAATCAGCCCACTCTTTTTTCAAAGAAAATTTTTGAAGCAATTTTGATATTTGCCTATCGAGACTTTCCTGTCTTATACTCGGTTCTTTGCACTTAATGGTCTTTGATTTCTTTGAACAATGATAATAGGTGTAATAATGCAAATTTCCATTTTTCTGCTTCTTTTTCTTGTATTCTCCAGTTATCATCATTCCACACTCACAAAACAATAATCCGCAATACGGCTGAGGGTTATTTCCATTGATATTTTTATCCTTTTTCTGTGGTCTTCCTCTGCTATGCAATATTTCCTGCACTCTATCAAAAATTTTCTTTGATATTATGGGCTGATGTTTTCCCTCATATATTTCTCCAGCATATTTGAAGTGGCCATAATAAAATGGATTTGAGAGGATAAACGAGGCTTTGGATATGTGGATTCTCTTTCCAGTTTTTGAGAGTATGCCGTTATCTTGAAGATGGTTGGATATATCTTCTAACCTGGAGTTCCCTTGAGCGTAGATATCAAATATTTCTTTGATGATTTTTGACTTCTTTTTATCTACGACAATTGTTTTATTTCTTGAGTCATTGATATATCCAACAGGAGCTCTACTGGGATATTCTCCACGTCTTACTTTTTGTCGTAATCCTCGTTTTGTATTTTCGGAAAGAGAATCCACATAATATTTAGATTGGCCGAAAGCAATATTGAGCATAAATTTGCCTTGCGGTGTTGATTCGAACCAGAATTGCGGGAATTTAAGAGCGAGTATTTTATTGCAATCCAAGAAATATATTATTTTCCCACCATCAATAGAATTTCTAGCCAACCTATCCGGATGCCAAGCGATTATTCCATTGGCTTCGCCATTTTCTATCCTATCGAGCATGGAATTAAAAAGTGGTCGCCCCGGAGTTTTGGCAGATTGTTTTTCAATCAAAACATCAACAATCTCAAGATTCTCTCGCTTGGCGAATTCCCGCAATTCTGTAATTTGAGCTTCAATAGATAAGACTTGTTTATCTTCGACATCAGTTGATTTTCTGGCATATAAAAAGAATTTTTGCATAGTTATTATATTAAAACTTTAAAGGCCGCCCTTGGTGTGCTCAACCCAAAGAATGGATTGTCCAAAGACGGCCGTTAAAAGGCATGAAAAACTCTTTGGTATTGTTGAGCACGAATCTAGTATACCAAAAATTCTTTCCTAAAAGGAAGTTAATAAAATCGCAAGAGATTCCGAACCTCATCTTGGCCAACCGCGAGGCTCGCTTTCGCGAGCCAAGCGATTCAGAGATTACCTCACCGAATCAGTGGGCAACGCTTGGCGTCGCCCATCAGAATTTGAAGGGTTTTTCCGAAAGTTGCGTACTGGAGGGATTATACGAACAGACTAGAACTCATTTTATCAAAAACTCTTGAAAAAGAGAAGTAGGGCGGCTTCGCCGCCCCTGCGGTCTGTAAAATCTAAAAATCGCTCGGGCACGGTGGGATTCCTCCCCTTGAACCCCTCCTCCCACCGTGCCTTCGCTCAAAACAAAAACCGCCACTTGATTTTAAATGACGGCTAATTCTTAAATCTTATCCTTACACTTTGAAATCCCCATTGATTGTTGGCACTATGGAATACTATAAAATGAAGGTGCGGCTCATATGTCCATCCAGTTGAGCCAGTATAACCAATGAGCCGACCTTCTTCTACATGTTGGCCTACTCTAACCAAAGCTCCTTTATGCTTAATGTGGCAAAGTTGGGAGAACTCATCTCTACCATGAGATATCGTTATGTAGTTAAGGTCATTTTCAAACTCTTGGCTTGGACCGCCCCTATCGCTATTGTCTTTAACCTGTACAACAACTCCTGCCCTTGGTGCCAATATGGACGAGTTGTCGGGCATTAAATAATCAATTGCGTGGCAGTAAGGCCCAAAATGAGCAGGACTGTCTGTGGACTCAATTGCTTCTATCTCCTTCGAAAATGGTTTACCATAGAGCCAAAAACTTTCTTCCATTTTAATCCTCCTTTTGGTATTTCTGCTGAATTATAAAGAGCAAATGATTTACCCCTGACATAAGCCCAGTATCTGTCGCCATAAGACCAATGCCACCATTCTGTAGGATAATTTACAAATCCTACACTTTCCATGGCATTTTTCAAGATTTGTCTTTTTTCTTTAATATCGTAAGGAATTGGAGCATCTGTGTAATTTGAAAAATTAGACTCTTCTGGGTCAGCATTGAACCTTGTTCCCATATCTATTTCTTTGCCATCAGAAGTCATTAGAGTTAAATCAACGGCTCCTCCCGTAGAATGAGGTGGCACAATTTCTGGAGGTGCTACATAAGCACTGGCTCTTTTATATAATTCTTCTCCAGACAGGTTGGGAAATTCTTTTTTTAGAAAATCCTTATATTCACTAAAAATCTTTCTCTGTGTTCCGGTGTCCCTATGCCCTTCTTTTATCATTAACTTATATTCTTTGGGCAGTTTCTTTTGAGCTTCGACCAACAACTCGTTCACAGTTTTTCTAACAAATGAAATAGTAGGAGAAGTCTTTTGAACATTCTCTCTTGATAAATCTACAAATAAATCAGAACTTTTACTTAAATCAACCAGCGGCTCACTGTTCTCTTTGATAGGTATAGCGAGTACTTTTGGATCAGAAATGAGGGTTATATTAGCTTGCATGTTGTTTAATATAACAGATTAGTAAAACACGCTCAATAAAAGAAGCTCCGCACCAGATGAAGCACGGAGCTTCTTGGTGCGGAGCTGGAGAATGGACTACTTGCCCCTAGCAAATATCCACATTTCTTCTGGTGTAACCCTGTTACTCTCGTACATACGCATGCTTGAACCTAGCAAGATGCTTCCGTCGGCATCTCTGCTGAGCTCAAACATTTTACTTGGAATTGATGCCGCCACAGTCGTTCTTTTGCGCTGTATGGGACACTGAAGACAAGCAGCAGGAGCGACTTCTCCAAGACATGACTCCAAGCCGAGAAGAGTTGCCCGACGATACAGATCACGGATTTCGATAATATCCGTAAATCCAATGTCGGCCGGGGAAAGCATGACGAGAGCAACCTCAACAGGTTTGGCTACTATCGAAATGTCTTCGAGCATCTCGTTGGGATCAAACATACCGAATTTGACGCCCCTTTCTTTCAAGGCGCCACGATATGCTTCCACCGTTCGATGGATTCCCAGTTTGACCGTTTGCCATATCCTGATTTCTGGTGCTGGAAGCAGAATGCTGTGAAGAGCAGACTTCAATCTGTTGCCATCGTGAAGCCACTCTTGAGCAATCTCTTTGTTGAAATGCTTCCCAGGACGGGGCAACTGTGTCAGGGCCTTGGACTGGAACTGAATATACCAGTCCGGAAACTCGGTTTCGTCTTTCGAGGGGGTTCCACGTTTCAAGAACATGGGGGCTCCTTCTTTGTGAATGGTTTGTTCTGCTTTGCGTGATTGCTAGGCAGACAAAACCAACTTTCTTTAATATATCATATATTTTATTAAAATCAAGTGGCGGTTTTTGTTTTGAGCGAAGGCACGGTGGGAGGAGGGGTTCAAGGGGAGGAATCCCACCGTGCCCGAGCGATTTTTAGATTTTACAGACCGCAGGGGCGGCGAAGCCG
>Ga0209515_10000044_pt1 | contig 222061 bp, 205 predicted proteins | sample Subgroupgradi54m_FD_187454 | JGI IMG/M metagenome (GOLD analysis project Ga0209515, IMG submission 187454) | Subsurface groundwater microbial communities from S. Glens Falls, New York, USA - GMW60B uncontaminated upgradient, 5.4 m (SPAdes)... ...
AAAGCCGCATCTATTTGCTAGAGCCTATACGCCACCTAAGGATCATCCTTGGCACAACTTTAAATTCGGCTCAAAGGAAAAAGAAGAAGTTTTAGCAGGAGCTCTTTAAAAACAGAAATACGACATTCCTATTTTGGTAATAATACGACATTTCTATTTTGGCTTGACATTTTTCATAGTTTCCCATTGACCGTTTTTATAAACCATGTTAAATTAAATGCGGGTAATATTAAAATAGGAGGGGCGGATGCGTAAGTTTATAAATATAAGCGGATTTATTGTATGTTTTGTATTAATTTTGTTCTCAATAGGGTTTTCGGAAAACCTCGTCGTTACGACTTATTATCCTTCTCCTTATGGAAGTTATCAGGAATTAAGAGTTAATCAGATGAGTATCGGAAGCGCATATACCAACCCTACTACTAATCCGCTCACTAATGGGTATTTGTTTGTTGAGGGGCGCGTAGGTATCGGGAAGATAACCCCAACAGTCCCGCTGGATGTAGTTGGAGACGTACTAATAACCGGTAACCTAACTGTAACGGGCAACATAACGGGTACGGTTGTTGCTCCCCCTTCAGATCAACGTTTAAAAGATGTATCAGGTACGTGCGAATATGGCATAGAGGCAATTGATCAACTTAATGTAGTTCGCTATAGATTCAAAAAAGATAATCCTTTGGGATTACCTTCTGATAAAGTGCATGTTGGGCTCATTGCTCAAGAAGTACAAAGAATTATTCCGGAAGCTGTAGATATGGGCGCCAATGGATACTTGACATTAGATACAACTCCTATTTTATACTCAATGGTAAATGCCATTAAAGAACAGCAAAAAGAAATAGAATTATTAAAGAAAGAAATAAATGAGCTAAAAAGTAAAGGGAAGAAGCGTTGATTGCCTCTGACCGGGTAAACAAGGTAACAGTTGTGCCTTAAATTAACTTTCGAATACCTAATAGTTTACAGAATTTTAGATTGCTCTTTTCTAACTTGAGATAGGAACATAGATAAGCACAATCCCGCCCAAAAAAGAAAGCGCTTTCCTTGACAGTACCTATATAATATGGTATAATTTTTGCAAATTAAAAAGAAATAAAAGAGAGGGGAAAACTGTGATATCAAATATCCTTACTAGGCTTAACTGGATAGATTTTATTGGTATATCTATTTTAATTAGAGTGCTTTACGTTGGCGGTAAAAATGGTTTTATCGTTGAATTATTTAAGCTTGCAGGGATCATTTTTACGACGTATGTATCTTTGCACTATTACGTAAAGTTATCTGATTTTATTGTTCAACGCCTTCCTAGAATGCAAATTCCTGCTGGATTTTTGCATTTTCTTGTTTTTATCCTTTTAGTAGCGGTAAGTTATACGATTTTTGTTTTAGTGCGCAGAGCATTCTGTAATCTTGTAAAAATGGAAGCTGCTCCCATGTTAAGCAAATGGGGCGGAGTGTTCTTAGGTGTTGGTAGGGGGATTTTGACCAGTAGTTTGGTAATGATCGTATTATTAATGTCTATTTTCCCTTACTTGAATACCAGCGTCAGAAAATCGTATTCCGGCCGGCCGTTATTTGGCGTTGCTGTCAGCACTTATAGCGTGATTTGGAATGGCCTCATGTCTAAGTTTATGGCTGGTGAGAAATTCAATGAATCCATTTCCGAAATCCCATCCGGTGAGCCTGCTAAAAAATGACGGCAATTGTAGTTTGTGTTCATACCGCGGCTGTTTCCGTTTAATAATTATTTGCCATAATATTTTATGGCATAGGAAAGTATAAAATAAATCCATTAACTACTAAAGTCGCGCTTTAAAGTGGCTCCGAAGACGATTTTTTTGACAGATGAAATTATTAGATTTTTATAATAAAGTTGTAAAGTTTGGGAGTGAATTAGACCCGCGGAAAAACTTGACTGTGGGCCATCCGTACGCTGATACAGCTATACTTTATGGCGATAAAGATGCGCAAGTAAATAAAATTATTGTCGGTATCGATATTGATGTGGGGGAAATCTTGTTAGCGGACAAAATTCGCCAGAATCAGGGGTTGGATTTAGTCCTGGCGCATCATCCCGAAGGCAAAGCTTGGGCGGCATTTTATGAAGTAATGCAGTTACAGGTTGATTTGTTGGCAAAAGTGGGTATTTCAAGGCGGGTTGCGGAGGAGCTTTTGGATGAGCGTAAAAGGGAGGTAGAAAGGAAAGTTTTGCCTAATAATCATATGCGTTCTGTTGACGCGGCACGGTTATTGGATTTTCCTTTTATGTGCGCGCATACCCCGGCAGATAACCACGCGGCTAATTTTATTGAACAACTTTTGCGTGAACATAAGCCTAAAAAATTGCGGAATATAGTTGATATTCTGATGGAGGTGCCGGAATATAAAGGTGCGGCAGCGCAGGCGGCAGGGCCCAGGATTATTTTAGGTAACCCCAATAGGCCGGTAGGCGATGTTTTTGTGGAGATGACAGGCGGAACTGAGGGGCCAAAAGAAGCTATAGATAAACTTTATAAAGTTGGTGTGAGGACTCTTGTTTCTATGCATTTGAGCGAAGAACATTTTAAGAAAATCAAGGATATGAATCTTAATGTGGTGATCGCAGGGCATATCTCTTCGGATTCTTTGGGTGTTAATCTTCTTTTGGATAAAATTGAAAAGGAAGAAAAATTATCAATTATAGAGTGTTCGGGGTTTCGCAGGTTTACCCGTAATTCATAAAGATCAATATGGTTGGCCATATTCCTGAAAATATATTGGATGATATTTTAAGCAGGGTGGATATCGCGGAAGTGATTTCCGCTTCAATCCCTCTTAAGCGCGCGGGGAAAAATTTTAAGGCGAATTGCCCTTTTCATCATGAAAAGACGCCTTCTTTTATGGTGTCAACCGACCGGCAGATATATCACTGTTTTGGGTGCGGGGAATCGGGCAACGCGTTTAAATTTTTAATGCGGTACGACCATCTTGAATTTCCCGAAGCGGTCGAGTTTTTAGCAAAAAAAGCCGGCGTAGTTTTGCCGGAGTATAAAGAGAAAAGTGATACAGCCGTAAGTATTTCTACTCAGCTTTATAAGATAAATGAATTAGCGGGGGCGTTTTACGCGGCTAACCTGAATTCTGAAGCCGGGATATACGCGAAAAAATATTTATTGGAACGGGGAATAAATGAAGAGTCAATAAAATCATTCAAGTTGGGTTTTGCCTTGGATAAATGGGACGCCCTGATCAGTTTTTTAAGGGCTAAGAATGTGCCGCTTGCGTTATTGGAAAAGGCAGGTTTAATCCTTGAGAAGCAAGCGGGAGGATATTATGACAGGTTCCGTAATCGCGCGATATTCCCTATTTTTGACGTAAAATCCAAAATACTTGCTTTTGGGGCAAGGCAGTTGCCTTCTTTAGATAAAATTAAAGATGAGCATGCGCAGCCTAAATATATTAATTCTCCGGAAACGCCTATTTATACTAAAGGCAGAAATCTTTACGGATTGGATTTTGCTAAAGAAGCCATTAGGCAGAATGATTATGTGGCAATAGTAGAAGGGTATTTGGATTTTATTGTTCCTTATCAGGAAGGATTAAAGAATATCGTGGCATCTTTAGGCACGGCCCTTACAGAGGAACAGGTGCGGTTGTTAAAGAGGCATACTAATAACGTTGTGATGGTTTATGACGGAGATATCGCCGGGCAAATGGCTACTTTAAGGACACTGGATATTTTCATTGAAGAAGGGGTTAATGTCAAAGTGTCTCCTTTGCCGGCAGGTTTTGACCCTGATTTATTTGTCCGTAAAAACGGCATAGATAGTTTCAGGGAAATCATTAATAACGCCGAAAAAATATTTGATTATAAATTAAGGATTTTAAAAACCCAATATAGCGCATCGGATATAGAAGGCAAGGCTAAAATATCATCGGAAATGTTAGCTACAATAAATAAGTTTAACAACGCGGTTTTAAGGTCGGAATATGTTAAGAGTTTGGCAGAAGCTTTAAAAGTTAAAGAAGAGGCCTTATTACAGGAATTAAATAAAATAAAGCCTGTTTTACCAGCGGCGCATGTTCATAAAGCTGCCGGGCCTAAAAAAACAATAAATATGAATCCTACTGAAAAACTGTTAATAAAAATGATGATGGAGGAAGCCGGCATTGTAAATCAGATAAGGCAAGAGCTTGCACCGGCAGATTTTCAGGACGAGGTTGCTTGTAAGATTGTTTCTGTAATGTTTGATTTGGACGCGCAGGGCAAAACAATCGACGCCAATTCTTTGATCAATCATTTGGGCGACGAGTATATTTCTCAGGTTATATGCGAATCGGCTTTTATGCCGGATATTGCTGAACAGCGGGTGCAGGAAGTTGTTTTTGATTGCGTGCAAAGGCTTAAAAAAGAAAAGGCAAAATTAAAACGTGAGTATTTGCATGAGCAGATCAGATTAGCGCAGCATTCAGGCGATGAGGAAAAATTAAGGCTGCTTATGCAGGAATTTCATCATTTAACAAAAAAGATCCCGCCTGTTTCTTCTCCGGTGGCGGATGCTTCAATGATTTAAGCCGCTATTACAGGCGGATGGCATAATTTATTGCAGCTATATATTTAACCACTGAAAATTCAGAAGGTTGTTTTGAAGGCGATTTTCTTGCCGAGAAAAAAGGGGTAATTAAAAATGAAGAAAAAGGACTTTGTTAAGAAAGAAGTAGAGAAGATTATAGCTTTAGGCAGGCAAAAAGGTTACCTTACTTATGACGAGGTTAATAATTTATTGCCTGAGGACGTTTCATCCTCCGAAGATATTGATAAGGTTTTTGAGCTTTTGGGCAATGAAGATATCCAGGTAGTTGAAAATGCCGACGAAAAGGCTGAAGAAAAAGTTGAAGAAAAGCCTGCCGCTAATTTTAAGGAAGAGGCTGCCAGCGAGAATTTAGCGGTAACGGAACGATTTTTCCCTCTGGACGACCCGGTTAAAATGTATCTTAAACAAATGGGCTCAATAGCGCTTTTGTCTCGTGAGAATGAAATAGAGTTGGCTAAAAAAATAGAAGAAACCGAAGAAAAATTTAAGCGCGCGGCGCTGTCGGCGAAATTTATGTGTAATGAAGTCATGAAGGTAGCTGAAGAGGTTATAGAAGAAAAAGTAAATTTTGATGAGGTGCTGAAGGAAGATATAAACGTAAATAAGAATAGCGTGTTAAAACGGATCAAAAAGATTTATCAAAGTTTGAAATCTACGCGCAGTGAAGCAAAAAAGCTGGATCTTTTATTGCAGTTTAATGTTATTACTTCAGTGATTGAAACAGCGGTAAATAGGCTAAATGACATGGTTAAAGAATTGGATCATGTCCTGCAGCAAAATAAACCTAATCAGGCCCGTAAAGCGGAATTGTTGAAGCAGATAGGCCAGCCTTACGCGAAGGTAAAGGAACAATTGAAGCTGATTAAATTAACGCGAATGAAATTCAGCCGGACTAAGAAACGCCTGGTTGAAGCGAATTTAAGGCTTGTTGTAAGTATCGCGAAAAAATATACAAACAGGGGCTTGTCTTTTTTGGATTTGATCCAGGAAGGCAATATAGGCCTTATGCGTGCGGTAGAGAAGTTTGAATATAAAAGAGGGTATAAATTTTCTACTTATGCCACATGGTGGATAAGGCAGGCGATTACCCGCTCTATTGCCGATCAGGCGCGCACAATCAGGATCCCCGTGCATATGACGGAAACAATAAATAAAATAATAAGGTTTTCCCGTATATTTATTCAGCAGAACGGCCGTGAACCGGCTCCCGAAGAAACAGCTCAAAAAATGAGGATGCCGCAGGACAAGGTAAAGTCAATATTAAAAATCGCTCAGGAACCGATCTCCCTGCAAATGCCTATCGGTGATGAGGGGGATACTCATTTTGGCGATTTTATTCAGGATAAAAAAGCTGTTTCTCCAGCCAATGCTACTGTGCGGTCTATGTTAAAGGAAGAGATGACTTCGGCTTTAAGTACTCTTACGGATCGTGAGAAAAAAATATTAGTTTTGCGCTTCGGCGTAAGCGACGGCTGCCCACGGACGTTAGAAGAGGTGGGGAATGTTTTTAAGGTTACGCGTGAGAGGGTCAGGCAGATCGAAGCCAAGGCGTTAAAGAAACTAAGACATCCGACGCGTTCAAGAAGATTGCGCGCGTTTTTGGATATGACTATCGCGAATCAAAGGGAGTATTAATCTTGTCTATCAGTTATAGTCGCAATTTGTGAAAATGGCAGAATCATATAGTGGCGATGAAAGAAGGAAGTTTAAGCGGATAAAGGTAAGTTTTACGCTTGTATACAGCATAGACTCTTCTTTATCGGAGAGTATGATGATACAAGGCCATAACGCTATTGATGCCTTAATGGTGGATTTAAACCAGGAAGGAATGGCAATGTTAACAGAGAATGACATCGCGCTGGGAACTATAATTATATTAAAATTCACTTTAATTGATTTTTCAGAGGATAGCGGGGGAGGAACAAATAATATGGATATGCTTGCGAAGGTGGTTTCTAATACCAAGATCAATGAGGGTGAATATCGCATAGGGCTTCATTTTACTCAAATAAGCCAGGATAACAAGGTTAGGATAGCTGAATTTATCAGGAATAAAGAACCGTTAGTTTAGAAAGGGTTTTATATGCAGGAAAAAAGGGGCTATCAGCGGTATTTGATAAATGGCAGTGTAAACCTTAAATTTGAAGAAAGTGATTTGAGTATTTCAAAAGCAGAGTTGGTTGATATCGGTTTTATAGGATTTTCTATACATTCGCGCGATGAAATTGCGCTTGGGCAAATTGTGCAATTTGAGATAATACCGGAATTAATGGATAATTCTTTAATAGGCAAAGGAAGAATAAAAGATATAGCGCAGGTTCCACAAAATGATGTTTTAGTTTATAGGGTGGGTATAGAATTTATAGATGTTGAGAAAAATGATATTTTAAAGCTTATAAATATAAATCAGGCTAAGATCATCGCGGAAACGGAAAGAAGCCATCGGCAAAAACCTTCTGATTTCGGGCCATATTGAAATAACCCCCGAGATCAGAATATGGGTTGATTTTTGAATGGATACAGCTATCCCCGGATATGCTTAACAATGCTTAATAATATACGTAGAAAAAGGTTGTTAGGCGTAATTGTTATTTTGGCGCTTATTTTTAGCGCGGCCGGTATTTTTTACTATCGCGCAAAAAAAGAAAATAAATTATTAAGCAGTTATGGCGTATCTTTATATCCTGATTTCCTTGAAAAGAATAAGGTATTGGTAGAAGCCAAAGCTTTGAATTGCCGGGAATCTTTAAAATTATTTGGCTGTAAATTGTGTATGTATGGGATACAGTCTGTAAGTATCGTGATAAATAATAAGAGTAACGCAATTTATTATTTTGCCAAGCGAGAGGTTAATCCTGTTCCTATGCGCGCACAAGATTCATTTTTGAGATGTTTTGACAAAAATAATAAAGGTAATGGGTCTCTCCCTATCCTGCGGGATAGATTTAAGAGGGTAAATGCGGAAAAAAAACATGTTTATTTATCGAAAGAAATAGCCGATGATTTTATATATCCGCAGAGGATAAAAAAGGGTGTTTTGTTCTTTGCGCAGTTTAAAAAGACAGAAAAATTAATGATACCATTGGTAAATAGGAAAACGGGAGAACGCATAACCTTCGAATTTTCAGTTAATTAATAATTTACAACGTTAGATGGGGGATCCCTATTATCGCATGAATGTATATAAACAACCGTAGTTGTTTTATACAAGGGAGGTGCATATGCCGGAAGATTTTGATCAAGTAATTTTGCCTGTAATTATTTGTTTATTTGTTATTTGGCTGCTTTATCGGATTAATAATAGGATAGCAAAGAGCGTGGTGGGGAATAAACTCTCTAAGGATTTTCCGTACCTTAAGTCCTCTGCGGAAAATTTTCAGCACAAAGTAGATTATCTTGCTTCCCGGTTGGAAGTCCTTGAGCAGAAAATAAACGAAATAGAGAGAAAATTCAAGGCGATAGAGAAATAATATGTTAAGATCGCGTGTATTATTGTTTATTGTGCTGTTAGCCAGCGGATGCGCCGGCGCGCCTATTTTAATCGAGAGCAGCAGCGGGCTGGAAAAAGTTTATGCCTACCCTTATAAAAAGGTGTTTTATGCCGCGGATGTCGCAGCCAATGGCATAGGGGAATTTGTTCAGTACTATACAAAAGAAACCAATTTCGACAAAGGTTCTATAGCTCTAAATGGTGGAGTACCGGCGGTAAGAGTTGTTGTGAACGTGGAAAAAATTGATGAGAATAAAACAGCCGTAAGAATTAAAAAATACTCAAAAAGCGCCGCTGAGTATTTAGGCAATAATTTTTTTCAGAATTTAGAACGTTTCTTAAGCAACAAGTAACAGGTTGCCGTTAATCCAGCAAGAACTTTTATCCTATCTGCCCTTTTTTTTCGTAAAGCGGTTTTAATAGCCAATAATTTTCCTTGCGCAGTATATTAAGTATATGTTATAATTTCTACTCTGATTTTGTGTCTATCAGGGCCCATAGATCTTCTCCTTCGTCCGTTAATAGATACGAGATAGCTTGGGGGGACTTCGGAGAAATTCGCTATGGAAAGATAAGTAAAATTAGGGCCCATAGCTCAGTGGTAGAGCAGGTGACTCATAATCACTTGGTCGGAGGTTCGATACCTTCTGGGCCCAATTGAAAAAATAGAATGCGTTCTCGGGCGATTTGCTCAGTTGGTTAGAGCGCCACATTCACATTGTGGAGGTCAGGGGTTCGAATCCTCTATCGCCCATTTAATTTAAAGTGCAGTTTCCGCCGAAGGCGCGGGCCAGCCTAAGGCTGGGGTTAGAGCGCCACATTTACATTGTGAAGGCCGAGGGGCAGAATGTTTCTGCGCCAATATTTAAAGTGTATCTGTTAAACATTTGTATAAATATAAAATATGTCTCAAGCTGATTTAAAATCGCAATTAAATAATTTGATCCAGGCACAGGCTTTAGATTCAGAAATTTATTTATTAGAGCGGGAGAAACAATCTAAACCTGAAGAGATTAAAGCGTTTGACGTTGCGTTTGAATCTAAAAAGCAACGGTTAGCGGAGCTTGAGAAGGCTGTGTTGGATTTGCAGAAACAGAAGAAGGATGAGGAACTTAATTTTGCGGCGAAAGAGGAAAATTCAAGAAAAATGCAAGGGCAGCTTTTCGCGCTTAAGACAAATAAAGAATATCAAACTATGTTGCAGCAGATAAATGATTGTAAAGCGGATGGTTCCGTGATTGAGGATAAAATTTTGCAAATAATGGTCCAGGTGGATAAAGTAAAAAGCGATATAGATACGGAGAAAAAAGGGTTACAGGAGCAAGAGAAGATCTTTAACGCGGAAAAAAACAAAGTTCAAATGAGAGTTAAGGAAATAGACGATCGTTTAAGCCAATTAAATGCGCAAAGGAAAAAAGCCATCCTTGATATTGATCCTAAAATAGTCGCGCAATATGAAAAAATCCTTTCTAACCGCGATGGGTTAGCTATAGTTACTGTTAAAAATAGCTCCTGCCAGGGTTGTAATATGTTTGTTCCTCCGCAAGTAATAAATCTTATTAAAATGTATGAGCATATTGTTTTTTGTGAGATGTGCAATAGGATATTGTATATAGATGATGCCGGTTATGGAGAATAAATTTTATATGTATCATTCTGCCATAAAAATCGCATTGAAATCCTATTCTTTGATTCTATATAGCTGATGAAATTGGTTGAAATTTATATAGATGGCGCGTCTAAAGGCAACCCCGGGCCATCCGGCGTTGGGGTAATAATTTGCCAAGAGGGCGTTGTTTTAAAAAACATCTCTAATTATATCGGTAATGCCACGAATAATTTCGCGGAGTATACGGCATTAATATTCGCTTTACAGGAAGCTTTAATTATTAAAGCGGAAGAGCTTAACATTAATACTGATAGCCAGCTGCTTTGCCGGCAGTTAAAAGGTGAATATAAGGTAAAAAGCCCTAATATCGTCGGGTTATATAATCAGGCAAAGCATTTGATAACGGCTTTTAAGAAAGTTTCGATAAATCATATCCCGCGAGAAATGAATAGCGGGGCGGATAAGTTAGCAACGCAGGCTGTGCGAAAGGCTTTAAAGAGCCAAGTTGTTTTATAGAGTAGAAGCAGGTGGAATGTGGCTACCCCTGGACCGTATGGTGTAGGGGAGGAAAGTCCGGGCTCCGGAGGGCAACGTAATGGGTAACCCCCATCCCCTCGCGCCGTTTTGTTTCACAAAACGAAGCAGCGGGGGAGGAATAGAGCTACAGAGACGAGTCTTCAGTAATGGGGGCAGAATTATTTTTTATTAATGAGAAAAAGATAAAAAAATAATTCTGACCCCATTACTGAAGGGTGAAACGCAGCAATCTCTACGTGGAGTAAGGCCGAATAGTCTTGCCCATACCGCTGTAACAGGCGGTATAAAAGTGGCCCGCTTGAAAACCTTAAGAATTCTTGAGGGTGGGTAAGAGGGTAGGCTGCTTGAACCTGGCTGTGAAGCCAGGGCTTAGAGAAATGGCCACTAATGGAAGCGGATAATCGCATCGACACAGAACCCGGCTTATTCTGCCTGCTTTTTTCAATAACGGTTTTATTAAACGCGCTTTAAGGCGCATAGTTGTACTTAAGGAGGATAAAAAATGTCAGGTCATTCTAAATGGAAAACAAATAAAGGCAAAAAGAATTTAGCAGATGCCAAAAAAGGCGCAATGTATACAAAGCTTATTAAAGAGCTTACTATCGTTGCGCGTGATGGCGGCGGTAATCCGGATTCGAATTCCAGGCTGCGCGCGGTTATCGCAAAAGCCAAGGAAGCATGTATGCCTTCCGATAACATTAAGATGGCAATAAAACGCGGCACAGGAGAACTGCCCGGGGTGGTGTATGAAAGTGTTATGTATGAGACGTACGCTCCCGGAGGAGTCGCGGTTTTAATTGAAGTGCTTACAGATAATAAGAATCGCGCGGCCGCGGAAATCAGAAATATTATTTCAAAGAAAAACGGAAGCCTTGCCGGCGCGGGGGCAGTAAGTTATTTGTTCTCTAAAAAAGGATATTTTCTTATTGAGAAAAGCCAGGCTAAGGAAGATGAATTGATGAGTATCGCGTTGGAAGCCGGAGCCGAGGATTTTAAATCTGACGAAAAGAATTACGAAATTACCACTGCTCCGCAGGATTTTGAGAAAGTAAAGCAGGCGATTCAGGATAAAAATATAAAATGGCAGGACGCGGAAGTAACAATGATCCCTTCTTCAACGGTAAAAGTGACCGGTAGTGATGCCAAACAGGTATTGGCCTTAATTGACGCCCTTGAAGAACACGATGATGTCCAGCAGGTTTACTCGAATTTTGATATTCCTGATGATGTTATGGAGCAAATAGCCGCTTCTGAATCTGAATAAATGAGGATATTAGGCATTGATCCCGCTTTAACCATAACAGGTTACGGGGTTATTGATTGCAATAAAAATAAATTATTATTATTGGAAGCTGGAGTAATAAAAACGTCTACGCGGCAGTTAATGTCTCAGCGCTTGAAGATTATATATGAGGGAGTAACAGAATTGATATTTCAGGCTAAACCGGATGTGATGGTTTTAGAAAAATTGTATGTGCATAATCATCATCCTACCACGGCATATATTTTGGGGCAGGCAAGAGGGGTAATATGCCTTACCAGCGCTGAAGCTAAGATTCCTTTGATTGAGTACTCTGCGACGCGCGTGAAAAAAGCAATAGTAGGCCAGGGGTTAGCTTCAAAATATCAAGTGCAGAGGATGGTGTCAGGGTTGTTTAATCTTAAACAGTTGCCTAAATATACCGATGTCACTGACGCGTTGGCATTGGCTATTGCCTATAGCAATATTATGAAATTTAAGCTATGATTGTCCGTATTTCTGGTAAAATCATTGAAAAAGGCGCGAATTATGTGGTTATTGATATGGGCGGCATATGTTACCAGGTGCTTATTCCTACCGCGGTAATCCAAAGATTAAACGATATGCTTACCGGCGATGCCAATGTGAACCTTATTACTTACCACTACTTTCAGGTTGAACCTTCACGTAGTATCCCCGTATTAATAGGTTTTTTGAACGAAATAGAAAAAGAATTCTTTGAAGCTTTTATTACTGTTTCTGGGATTGGCCCGCGCGCCGCGGTAAGAGCGTTAAATAAACCGATTTCTTTGATCGCTAAGGCAATAGATGAAGCAAATATAGATTTTTTAAGATCTTTGCCCGGGATAGGCCAGCAGCGGGCAAAAGAAATAGTGGCAAAGCTTCAGAACAAAGTCGGCAAGTTTGGGCTTATCCAGGATAATCCGCAGGCGGAAAAGGACATAATTTCTAAAGATATCGAAGAAGAAGCTCTGGCAGTGTTGATGCAGTTAGAGTATAAAAAGTCTGAGGCAAGCTTAATGATCAAAAAAGCCCTGGACAGGTCTTCTAATATTCAGAATACAGAGGAACTTTTGAACGAGGTTTATAAACAGAGGTTATTGAGATAAGATGGCGCAAGATACCGTAAAATCAGTAATTGAAGCTTTGCTTTTTTCCAGTGATAAGCCTTTGACGATCGAGCAAATAAAAAACGTTATAGATAATTTAGATAACACGCAGATTCGCCAGATGTTGGCGGAATTAGGTTCTGAATACGAAAATACAAACCGGGGGATACGCTTGATTGAAGTAGCAGGCGGTTACCGTATGGCAACCCCGCCTGATTTAGCGCCTTTTTTAAAAAAACTATATAAGCAACGCAGGCCGGATAAGGCGTCAAAGCCTGCTTTAGAAACATTGGCGATCATAGCGTATAAACAACCCGTTACCAGGATGGAGATTGAATCTTTAAGGAATGTCAATGTTGACGGGGTAGTCGCCAGCCTTTTAGAAAAGGATTTTATACGCATCGCGGGCAGGAAAAACGCTCCGGGCCGTCCTATCGTATACGGCACTACCAAAGCGTTTTTGGAATATTTTGGCTTAAAGTCATTGGATGATTTGCCTAAGATGGATAAGTTCGCAGAGCTTAAGCCGGTGGAGGAAAAGAAAGATGAACCTGAAGGAATTGCGCAATAAAATTGATAGTGTAGATAAAAAACTCGTGGAACTTTTAAATGCGCGCGCTGAAATTTCGCTGGAAGTCGCTAATATTAAGCGCCAAACGGGAAAAAGCGCTTATTCTCCCGACCGGGAGTTGGAGGTTTTTAAAAAAATATCTTTGTTTAATAAAGGGACATTGCCGGGGCCCGCGCTTGAGGCTATATATCGCGAGATCATGTCCGCGAGCCTTTCAATGGGCGCGTCCCTTAAGATCGCGTATTTAGGGCCGGAAGCGTCGTTCACCAATTTGGCAGCGATAAAGAGATTCGGCACGCAGGTAGAATATCTTGCTTGTAACAGTATCGCGGAGATATTCCTTGAGGTTGAGAGGGGCAATGCGCATTATGGCGTTGTGCCGATAGAGAATTCAATTGAAGGCGCGGTCAGCCATACTTTAGATATGTTTGTTGATTCTGATTTAAAGATCTGCAGCCAGATAATTCTGGATGTAGCGCATAATTTATTGGCAAATTGCCCTAAGGATAAGATAAAGCGTGTATATTCCAATCCGCAGGTTTTTGGGCAATGCAGGCTTTGGCTTCAGAAAAATATTCCTTCTGCCGAGCAGATTGAAACTTCAAGCACTACGCGGGCGGCACTTATTGCCTCAAAAGAAAAAAATAGCGCGGGTATCGCTTCTTTACTGGCTGCTAAAGTCTATAAATTAAAAGTTATTGCCGCTGACATCGAAGATTCACCGCATAATATTACGCGTTTTATGGTAATAGGCAAGAATGGCGTAGCTCCTACTAATAACGACAAAACATCGATAATGTTTTCTATTAAAGACAGGATTGGCGCGCTGCATGATATGCTTATGCCATTTAAGAAATATAAGATTAATTTGACTAAAATAGAATCACGGCCTTCCAAGAAGAAAGCCTGGGATTATTATTTCTACGTGGATTTAGAAGGGCATCGCGATAACTTGAACGTAAAGAAGGCTCTTCTTGAGTTGGAAAATAAATGTAAGTTTTTCAAGATTCTGGGATCGTATCCTGTTGGGGAATAGGGGTAGGGGCCGGGAGTTAAGAATAAAGATGAAACAATTAGTCAGAAAAAATATATTAAATATAAAGCCTTATATTGCCGGTAAACCGATAGAAGAAACTAAACGGGAATTAGGTTTAAAAGAGGTTATCAAACTTGCTTCCAACGAGAATTCTTTAGGGGCTTCTCCTAAGGCGATCGATGCCATTAAGAAAAATCTTTTAAAAATTAACCGTTATCCGGACAGTAACGGTTTTTATCTTAAAAATGAACTTGCAAAGAACCTTAAAATCCCAGCTTCAAGTATTATTCTTGGTAATGGCTCTGATGAAATTATTGACATTATTGTTAAGACTTTTGTTGAAGAGGATGAGTCTGTATTGACCGCGGATACTACCTTTTTAGAGTATGAGATTATTTCCAAGGTTAATGACAGGGGGGTTTTGACTGTGCCTCTGGAATCTTTTAAATATGATTTGCCGGCAATGCGTAAAAAAGTGACCGCAAAAACAAAATTAATATTTATCGCTAATCCCAATAATCCTACCGGCACGTATGTCAATAAATATGAGCTTGAAAATTTTTTAAATGAGTTGCCCGGTAATGTGTTGTTGGTTATGGATGAGGCTTATGATACTTTTATCGATGTGGATGATTTTCCCAATAGTTTAAGTTATATAAGCAAAAAAAATGTTATAGTAATGAGAACTTTCTCCAAGGCTTATGGTTTGGCAGGGCTGCGGATCGGTTACGCTGTAGCAAATCAGGCTTTGATTCCTTTCATGGAAAAGGCAAGGCAGCCTTTTAATGTCAATATGCTGGCGCAGGTAGCCGCTATTGCCGCGCTTTCTGATAAGAAGTTTTTGCGCCAGACCAGGGATCTGGTTTTAAGCGGGAAAAAATACCTTTATGAAGAATTAAAGAAATTAGGCCTTTCTTATGTGCCGTCAGAGGCTAATTTTATATTAATAGACATGGCTCGGGACGGCGTGGAAGTATTTAAAGAAATGCTTAAACGCGGGGTTATTGTCAGGGATATGCAGCAATATGGGTTAAAGAATTATATCCGTGTGACTATAGGCACGCAAAGAGAGAATAGTAAGTTTATAAAGGCGTTACATAAAGTTCTTAAATAAATTGATAGTGTATAAGTTTTTAAGTTTATAAGTGTGTAAGGATCTAAACTTATACACTTTACACTTACATTCTTTACACTCCGAAAGGTGAGGTTACGATGATTATAGTATTGAGGCCTGATGCGACAGATGATCAAGTAAACCATATAATCGACCGTGTCCAGAAATTGGGGCTTAAGCCGCATGTTTCTAAGGGCACAGAACGCACTATTATCGGAGTTATTGGGCCTGAAGATGTCTTGCGGATTACTCCTTTAGAGGTATTTCCGGGAGTAGAACAGGTTTTGCCGGTTCTTGCGCCATATAAACTTGTTTCGCGTGAATTTCGCAAGGAAAATTCAATAATTGATTTGGGAAAAGGCGTAAAAATAGGCGGCAACAAATTAGTCGTTATGGCAGGTCCTTGCGCGATTGAAAATAAGGAAACATTATATGATATTGCCAAAGAGGTTAAAAAATCCGGGGCAACAGTTTTACGCGGCGGGGCGTTTAAACCGCGCAGTTCTCCTTATAGTTTCCAAGGTTTAGGCGAGGAAGCTTTAAAATTCCTGAAGTCCGCGGGGGATGAGTTAGGATTAGTTACCGTAACTGAGATAATGGATCCACGCGATGTGGAATTGGTATCGCGTTATTCTGATGTTTTGCAGATCGGCGCGCGCAATATGCAAAATTTTAATTTATTGAAAGAAGTAGGAATGACAAAGAAGCCAGTGTTGTTGAAACGGGGGTTGTCTTCCACGATAAAAGAATTGTTAATGTCAGCGGAATATATCCTTGCCGGGGGTAATTTTAATGTAATACTTTGTGAACGAGGGATCAGGACGTTTGAAGATGCGACACGCAATACTTTAGATATAAGCGCTGTTCCGGTTGTGAAGCAGCTTTCACATCTGCCTATTGTTGTGGACCCCAGCCACGCGGCAGGCAAATGGGGGTTTGTTTCTCCGCTTTCTAAAGCGGCGGTAGCAAGCGGCACGGATGGTTTAATAATTGAAGTACACAGCCATCCCGAAGACGCTTTGTCTGACGGGGCACAGTCATTATTGCCGTCTACTTTTGCCCAGTTGATGGAAGAGTTAAAAAAAATAGCTGTTGTAATGGCAAGAGAAATATAATTGTTAGCCAGTTAGCCGGTTGAACAGGCAAAACTGGTAAATCGGTTAACCGGTGCACCGGAAAACCGGCAAACAGGCAAACTAATAATGAAACTATTCAATAAGGTCGCGATTGTGGGTGTCGGCTTAATCGGCGGTTCGTTAGCTTTGGCTATTAAAAAGAAAAAGTTGGCTAATGAAATAATCGGGGTCAGCAGGCATGAAAAGACTTTATTTTTAGCTAAGAAAAAAGGTGTAATTGATAAAGGGGCGTTGGATATCAGCGCGGTATCTGAAGCGGATCTGGTTATTTTGTCTGCTCCGGTGGAAGCGATATTGAAATTGGCGCCTTTACTTGCTAAGGTGGTCCGCCCGGATTGTATTGTTTGCGACGTAGGAAGCACAAAACAGGAAATAGTGTCTAAATTAGACGCGCTTTTTTCTTATTACGTCGGGGCTCATCCTTTAGCAGGTTCGGAAAAACGCGGCGTGTCGTATTCTAATCCCGATATTTTTAAGGGGTCTCTTTGTATATTAACGCCTACAGGAAAAACAAACGCGCAGGCTTTGTTAAAGGTAAAAAAAATATGGGATAGAATTGGGGCAAGGCTTGTTTGTCTATCAAGTGAAGCGCATGATAATATAGTAGCTTATATCAGCCATTTGCCGCATATAGCCGCTTTTTCTTTATCCGGCGCGGTGCCGCAGGAATATTTAAAATTCGCTTCAACCGGTTTTAAAGATACCACGCGGATTGCCGCTTCCGACGCGGAAATCTGGAGCGATATATTTTTGAGTAATCAAAAGAATATTTTAAAGGCAATTAATGCGTTTCAGGATAAACTTTCAAAAATAAAATCAGCGGTTGAAACAAAAGACAGGAAGGCATTGGATAGAATTTTAGTACAAGCCAAGGCTAAAAGAGACAGCCTGAATTAGTTCTATTAAATAATTTTGCTTATACATGATTATAGCCATAGACGGCCCGGCGGGAGCGGGGAAAAGCACGGTAGCAAAAATTTTGGCCCAGAGATTGGGCTTTCTTTATATTGATACCGGGGCAATGTACCGCGCGTTGACTTTAAAGGCCATAGAAAAAAATATAGATATAACGAATCAATGCCTTGTAGCGGAGTTGGCGCGGGAGTCTAATATTGATTTGATTAACGATAAAAGCGGAGGCGCTTTAAAGGTTTTTTTGGATGGCAGGGATGTTTCTCAGGAAATAAGGCAGCCGCGCATAACTAAAATAGTTTCGGATATCGCCAAAATAAAAGAAGTAAGGCATGTCTTATTGGAGTTACAGAGGCAGTTAGGCAGAAAGAAGGATAGCGTCTTAGATGGGCGGGATATAGGGACTGTGGTTTTTCCGGAAGCGGATAAGAAATTTTATATCGACGCGCGGCCGGATGAAAGGTCCTTGCGCCGTTATAAGGAGCTCAAAGGTTCCGGCCAGGATGTGGCTTTGGCGGATGTTCGCAAGGATTTGCAAAACCGGGATACGATTGACTCTACTCGTGATTTTGCCCCGCTGAAAAAAGCCGAAGACGCGGTTTATATAGATACGACTGATATGACGATTGAGGAAGTAGTGAACCAAATGTTGGGAAACATAAAGAATAACTGAGTCACCAAGACACCAAGTCACAAGGTCACACGTTGTCACAAGTTTATCAATAGCAACGTTACAAGTTAATGCAAAAGTAATATATCTGAATTATGTTTTTGCATTAACGTGAAACTTGATAACTGGTAATTTGTTAAACAACAGGTGACGTGGTGACTTTGTGACATGGTGACATTGAATATGGACAAATCTCTAATACGTAATTTTAGCATAATCGCCCACATCGACCATGGTAAATCTACCTTGGCGGATCGGATTTTAGAATTGACCGGAGCTGTGGATAAACGGACTATGCGCGCCCAGCTGCTGGATGATATGGATTTGGAAAGGGAGCGGGGTATAACTATAAAGGCTTCAATGGTGCGGCTGTCTTATTGTTCTAAAAAAGATAATAAAACTTATATCCTGAACCTTATTGATACTCCCGGGCACGTTGATTTTACTTATGAAGTATCGAAATCTCTTGCTGCCTGCGAAGGGGCTGTGCTTGTGGTTGATGCCGGACAGGGGATAGAAGCTCAGACTGTCGCTAATTATTATCTTGCTTGCGAGAATAATTTACAGGTTATACCTGTAATAAATAAGATTGATTTAAGCAGTGCCGATTTGCCCCGCGTGGAAAGGCAAATCGTTGAAGTCCTGGGATTTGAAAAGGAAGAAATAATCCGCGCTTCCGCGAAGGAATACATAGGCATAGAGGATATTGTAGAACGGATCATTGAAGTGGTGCCTGAACCGGCGGGAGAAATGGTTGCCCCTTTAAAGGCGCTTGTGTTTGATTGCCGGTTTGATTCTTTTAAAGGTGTGGTGGTTTTTGTGAGGGTGGTGGATGGTAAAATTGACCCTAGTACGCCGTTAAAAATGATGCATTCCGGCAAGATTTATAAAATAGAAGAACTAGGAGTGTTGGCAAATCTTAAGTATACCAAAGTTGATAATTTATCTTGCGGTGAAGTAGGTTATTTCACCGCCAATATGCGCGATGCAAGGGAGATTATTATAGGAGATACAATTACTGATAATAAGAATCCCTGTTCGCACGCTTTGCCCGGATATAGGCAATGTAAACCTTTGGTTTTCTGCGGGATATATCCGGTTACCGCGGCGGATTTTCCTGAATTACGCGACGCCATGGATAAGCTCAAATTATCAGATGCGTCTTTTGTTTTTGAGCCGGAAAATTCCCAGTCTTTCGGGTTTGGGTTTCGCTGCGGTTTTTTGGGGCTTTTGCATATGGAGATTGTTCAGGAACGCCTGGAAAGGGAATATAACCTGAATTTAATATTGACAGTCCCGAATGTTGTCTATAAAGTAAAGATGCGTAATGGTGAGGTTATAGAAGTGGATACTCCTGCTAAATTTTCCGTGCAGGATGTTTGTGAGGCGCTTGAGCCTTTCGCTAAACTTTTGATGATTGTCCCCGTGGAATCGATTGAAGCGGTATGCGAATTAGCTAAATCGCGCAGGGGGGTTTTTTGTTCAAACGATTATCTTGGAGATGACAGGGTAAAAGTGGTTTTTGATATTCCTTTGTCGGAAATCATCGTGGATTTTTATGACCGTATGAAGTCGGTAACTAAAGGATACGGCTCTTTGGATTATGAATTTAAGGAATACAGGCCGACAAAACTGGTAAAATTGGATGTAATGTTAAACGGTATAGTATGTGACGCGTTTTCTTCTCTGATGCATAAGGAAAAAGCTGTGCATAAGGCGCATGCTTTAGTAGGTAAATTAAAGGAATTAATCCCGCGGCAGGTATTTGAGGTGGTTATTCAGGCTACCATTGGCAGTCAGATTATCGCTTCAGAAAGGGTCAGGGCCATGGCAAAGGCGGTTACCAGCAAATGTTATGGCGGAGATATTACCCGTAAACGCAAGCTTTGGGAAAAACAGAAGGAAGGAAAAAAGCGCTTAAAGCAATTTGGAAGGGTTGAGATCCCACAGGAAGCGTTCTTGGAAGTTTTAAAGATATAATTTCCGGGTCTCGGTGTTGGGAAATCTAAATATTTCTTAACACCGGGAGCCGGGCTAGTAATCGGAGGATTTAATCTAATGGAAAAAACCAGGAGTCAGAAACCGGAAACCAAGAAAAAATCAGTGCTACGCGATTGGGTGGAATCCATAGCTATTGCTTTTGTATTGGCAATGGTTATCCGTACTTTTGTGGTACAGGCGTTTAAGATCCCAACCGGTTCTATGCGTATGACCCTTGTGGAAGGGGATATAATTTTAGTGAATAAGTTTATCTATGGCGCTAAAATACCCCTTATAAATTTCGGGCTGCCGGCGGTTACCCTGCCTAAAAGAGGCGACGTTATTGTTTTTATTTATCCGCAGGATCCGAAAAAAGATTTTATTAAAAGGCTGATAGCTTTGCCAGGGGATACTGTAGAGATTAAAAGCGGCACAATTTATATTAACGGCTCAGCCTTGCTGGATCCCGTGTTTAATCAAAGGTATTATTATAATAGAGGAGATTATGGCCAGGAAGGGCAGAAGATTGTTGTGCCTAAAGACAGCTATTATGTTTTAGGCGATAATTCCGCTTCTTCTCAGGATAGCAGGTATTGGGGGTTTGTGCCTGCGAAAAATATTTTGGGCAAAGCGCTGGTAATTTATTGGCCGCCGCAGAGAATTAGAATAATAAAGTAACCCCACGCTTCCGCGTGGGGAATAAAAAATGGATACTGCACCGCATTTGGCGGGACAGAAAGAAGGATAATACTACACACGGCAGTGTGTAGTAAATCGATATGAATTTCGCCAACAAGATTTCCATCTTCCGGATTTTAACTGTGCCGTTTTTTGCTGCCAGTTTAATCTATTATGCTCCGGAGAAAGATTACTTACGTATTGTGGCGCTGGGAATTTTTATCCTGGGAGTGATTTCTGACGCTGCAGATGGTTATATCGCAAGAAAAGCTAAACAACAATCAAAAGCGGGGTTAGTGCTTGACCCTTTGGGGGATAAACTTTTACTGATGACCGCTTTTTTCTGCCTGGGGTTTATTGATAAATTTCCCCTGAAATTTCCTCTTTGGGTTATTCTCATTGTGATAAGCAGGGATGTGATTATCCTTTTAGGCGCTTTGGTGGTTTATATCGTAAAGCAGAATATTGAAGTATTTCCTACGCGTTGGGGAAAACTTACCACTACTTTTCAGATGTCAGCGGTAATTGCGGTGTTAATGCAATGGAAATTATCTCCTGTTTTTTGGTGGATCGCCGTATTCTTTACGCTTGTTTCGGGCATGGATTATGTAATGAAAGGTTTTAAGATCCTCTATGCCGCGGAAAATAATACTAAAAATCACAAAGATTATTTTATGGTATAGGAAAGTATATATATGTCTACTAACCACTGAAAATCGTAGAAGCTTATCGCAGAAGGCGATTTTCTTGATAACCGTTTAACCAATATTGATATATAGAAAAGAGGAATAATGTTTTTACTTATAACAGGAATAATCGCAAGTTATCTTATTGGGGCAATCCCAACAGCTTATATCTTTGGCAGGCTGTTAAAGGGTATTGACATCCGTAAATTTGGTTCCGGCAATGTGGGAGCGACAAACGCCTTGCGGGTTTTAGGCAAGAAGGCGGGCATTATTGTGTTGCTTATCGATGTCTTTAAGGGGTTTGCGGCGGTATTCTTTTTTGGCGATTTTTTTGTTCCGGGAATTAATTTTTTACCCAGCGAAACATTGTATATTATTTTCGGGTTAAGTTCCGTATTGGGCCATGTCTGGACGATATTCCTGGGATTTAAAGGCGGTAAAGGCATGGCTACGATCTTAGGCGTATTAATCGCTTTGTCTGTTAAGATAGCCGGTTTAAATGTAATATTGGGGTTATCGGTCCTGGTTTGGCTGGTTGTGTTTATTCTCCTGAGAATTGTTTCCGTAGCATCTATTGCCAGCGCGTTGGTTCTGCCGGTGTTGGTAATAGTGTTTAAACAGTCCAATACGGTGGTGCTTTTAAGTTTTATACTTTCCTCTCTTGTACTTATCCGCCACAAAGCTAATATTAAAAGAATCTTCGAGGGCAAAGAGCAGCGCATCGCTTTCAAAAAATCATCCTAAAAAGAATTAGGTTAAATTCAAATACAAAAGCACAAAATTCGAGAAGATATCAGAAAATTAGTGTTAGTGCCTGCCTGTCGGCAGGCATACCCGGCAAAACAGGTTAAATCTCTAACGAGATTTAACCTTGCGGCCCTTCGGGCAGATTTTGCCTGTCGCCGGTCATGGGCTAGTGAAGCAAAATCCGGGTAAAAGAAAACGCTTTCTTATAACGCCGATATTGCCTTGAAAGCAGTAGAGCGCAAGTGGTATACTTTCCTTGTCAATAGTATTATATGTTTTCTATAAGTTCATACCGGTAATTGTTAGAAGCAAGTTATACATAAGAAAAGGAGCCGCGAAGAATGCGTAGCTTACTGTTTAAAAATCTAACTTCTAATGATAAACATAGAAAGATAATCGTTAGTTCCGAAATTGTTGATAAAAAAGGAGTGCGCAGCGTTACTCATAGGCACTTTGTTTGTTTGGTAAAGGAAATAAAAGATGATGAAATCATCGCGCCGGCTCCTTATGTGTACGTTTTGAAAGAACATAATAGTAAAGATCAAACCGGCAGATTTTTTTGCAAGATAAAGGGGAATATGCATGTGGCTGTGGAAAAGCGGGTTTTTTTGATTGTTTTTATGCATACTTTGAGAATAAACCTGGAATTGGTTCCGGCAGGGGTAAAGAAGCATTAATCCCAAAATTTACTTGACAAGAGGCCTTTTAAAAGTTAAACTTTAATTGATTACTATATAGGTAACGCACTTATAGAAGACTTTTATAAACTGATTTATAATCCGGCACGTTTTGATTATGGAGGTAATCAAAACATGCCACGGAATTAGATTTAAGCCGGATTGACAAATGGGTCGATCCGGCAATTTATTTTTTCCAGGTTTCAAGTGTTTTTTAGTCAAGGGTTTCGATTGACAGGCAATTAATAAAAATATATACTACACCCTTAGGGGGTGGAAAATGAAAAAAAACATAGTCGCGCGAAGTTTAGCAGTTCTTTTCATATCCGCATTTCTCGTTTTAGAAAACGCGTTTGCGGCGTTTAATATTTCTGTAAGCCCTTATGAAGGCGGGACGGATTTACGGTTTGGAAAGGTAAAAAATTACGGCCCTTACACCAGTAAAGAATTGACGATTAATATTACTTCAGATATCGGCGCGCAATATCAGGTTACACAATCTTTTATTGAGCCATTGAGCAATGAGCAGGGGATGTCTTTAACTCAAAATAATCTTACTGTTTATGGGGTGGGAGGAAGTAATAAATTCGGTACTTTTCCTATCGTAAATGAATCCCCTGTTGTCGCAGGCAAGACATTGCTTTATACTTCAAATTCAACAGGTGATCCCGATTCCTTCAATCTGGCGTATGTTTTGAAATACCCCTATAGGGTCTCTTCAGGATTTTACCGCGGCAGAATAGCTTTTATGTTAGAGCCTATAGGTTCAACCCAAGAACCTGTTACTATAATATTAAACGTAAACGCTGATTTGGATATTGAGTCCGGCATCGAAATTAAGACAGCCATGGGGGCAAACGATATACGTTTGAGCTCACTGCAAAGAGATACTCTTTCGAACAATGTGCTGATAGAAATTAAAGGCGGTATGGGAAAACAATTCAGAATCTTTCAGTTGGTTTCACAGTTCCTTGATTCGGCGGAAGGTAAGCAGCTTCCTTATGAAGCAGTTAATTTTAAGATAAGCGAGGCAAAATATGGAAGCGGGCCAACCCAGCCGATAGCGCTTTCTCCGAGACAGGAAACAGTTTATTCTTCAGGCGCAACTGGAGAAGCGGATAGCCTTGTAGTTACATATAATTTAGTTGAACCGGAAAAACAAAAAGCCGGCAGGTACAGGACGAACATTAAGTATTATATGGAAAGCCCGGATAACAATGAACTTTTGGGAAGTTTAAATTTGGAGGCCGAAATTGCCCGGGTATTTGATCTAGTCATCATTCCTGAGTTAGGCGGGGTAATAGAATTCCGTGATTTAAAGCCCCAAGCGACGCCAAAACAATCGGAGGTAAGAATCGAAGTAAATAACAATACCGGAAAAAAATATCAGGTAAGCCAGCAGTTGCTTACCGGATTGGTTAATAGAGAGGGCAAGAGTATCCCCCCAGGAAACTTTACTTTACGGCAGGAAAGTTTAGGGACTAAAGGTGTCTTACAGTTTAGTTCTCCAGTGGGGGTAAAAATGGGAGAAACAGTTTTATTTGTTTCTGATAAAGAAGGTTCTTCCGATAAGTTTAAGATTATTTATGAGTTGATTCCGTCTTTGGATATAGCGGCAGGCAATTATTCGACACGAATGACTTATTCGATTTCGGAGCTGTAATTTTATTGATGAAAGAAAGGAGGTGATACAGATGAGAAAAAATTGTTTAAGGATTGTTTTATGTTTAGTTATGGTTTTGACATTGTCTTCTTTTTGTTCCGCGCAGGAAAGTAAAGTCGTTGATGTGAAAGCCTATGTGCCTCAACAGAGCGGTTTGGTTATTTCAGTTTCCAAAGTTGTAGGCAATACCTGGACACCGGGGCAGACAACCATAGATTTTGGCAGTTTGGTTTTTGACACTCAGTATAATATTTTTATGGGGACAGCTTATTACGCGGTGGATGTAGGGGTTAATTCCAATGCCGCCAGTTGGCAATTAAAACATGAGACTACGTCGATCTCCAACGGTTCAGAAACCCTTGATGAGAATATAAACGTTTCCTTTGTTAAGCAATTGGATAAAGATCGAGATGAACCGCTTCTTAAAGTAAATTTTACGGAAAGTAACGGTAAGATTTTTTTTAAAAGTCAGCTTACAGGAGGATGGTTAAGAATTTACTATGGGTTGGCTACGGGAGAGGCGGATGCTGCTAATGCGAAGCCAATTGGAGCGACGAAAACATTTGGAAACTATCAAGGTACTGTGAAGATAACACTTACAGAAAATTAATTGTTAAAATTTTTTACTTGTGCCTGGATAAAAAGGCAACTGATGAAAGTGTTGAAATTTTGTTGCGGTCAGTTATAGGCGGAAGAAGCATTTTTTTAGATTACGGTAAATAATATGAAAAAATCTAAAGTGACGAGAATCAATTTAATTATCGTCGGATGTGCATTTCTGGCTTTAGGGCTATTTTCTCTCTCTTTTGCCGCGGATGCTCAAATTTTAACGCCCAAAGCAGCCATACCTCCCACCAGCGGCTTAAGTGTTTCGGTTTCTAAGATTGTAGGCAATACCTGGACACCGGGGCAGGCAAGTATAAATTTTGGCAGTTTGGTTTATAATTTGGAAAATAATATGATGATGGGGTCGTGTTATTATGCGGCGGATGTAGGAGTCAGTTCTAACGCCGCAAATTGGCAAATAAAACATGAAACTACATCTATTGCAAACGGCTCCGATACTTTGGATGAGAATATAAACGTTGTTTTTATGAGACAAATCGATGATTGGAATGCGGCAGAGCTGCTTAAGGTGAATTTCGCGGAAAGTAACGGCAAGGTTTTTTCTAAAAGCACTCTTTCCGGGGGGTGGTTAAGGATTTATTATGGATTAGCTACCGGTGAGATAGGAAAAGACGCCCCAAACGCAAAACCGGTTGGGACATTGAAAACGTTTGGGAATTATCAGGGGACAGTAAAAATAACGCTTACGGAAAATTAGGCCGGGCACTTTAAATAAAAACGCAGAGAAGGTGAAGGTATTTTATTAATTTTTTAAAAAAAATAATAACAAAAAAAGAAAACGTTTTTATTTTAGGGTGATTTAAGGCAGTAAAGGAGGTGAAGAAAACGCAGGAAATAAAAACATTGCTAAATAACAGCAGTATAACATAAATAAAAGGAGGTAAAAATGAAATACCGTATATTAACAATATTGTTTTTAGTAAGCCTGTTTTCTTTTGGCTTCCATGCCACAGAATCACAGGCGGTTGATCTGGCTACTTCAGTAACAATGCCCGCAGGGACGGTTGGTTTCCATATAAGTAAAATTATCGCTAATTGCCCTTTTGACGGCACAACCGATACATGGCCGACATTCCCCAGCCCTTCTTTAACTTCATTGTCTTTTGCTACATTAAGTGAGCTAACAGCATTAACTTATCCGCCATGCCCTGCTGTTGATACCGGTGTCAAATTAGGTGTTTTTGGGCCTTCAGATAGAGGTTATTATGCTGTTGATATCGCGGTATCCGGCGGCGGGTTTCCTCCCAGTGTTTCTGTTACTACAAGTATGCCTTCGGATCCTGCAATTGGAACAACCACGTTAGGACATAAAATACTTGCAACTTATACTCACGTGACATTTGTCGGCCCGGCAGCTACTAATACGGTAGATGACGCTACTCCATTTGGAATTGGGAATTTAGCTACCGGAAGGACATTAGGCACTTCTGATTTTACAGGCCATTGGGTAAGGATATATATTGGTGTGGCTATTCCTCACGCAACTGCACTATCAGGGGATGATCCAGTTACCAAGTTGCCTCCCAATACTTTTCCTTGGACTGCTTCTGATCCGGCAAGTTCTTTTTCCGGTATGTTCCGTATCGATGGCGCAGGAAGCCCTATTTAAGATTCATCAATGTTTTTAAGAAGACAGGAGGTAAAACTCCTGTCTTCTTGTTTTTTCGTAAATAAACATATGAGAGGAAAAATATGAAAAAATTATTATTTTTTTTAATAACCGTAATATTCTTTACTATGAACAGCCTGGCTTTCGCTCAGTTAAAATTAGATAAATATCAGGAAAAGTTAGAGATTATTCAAGGAAAAACTCTCAATGGTTTTATTGTCGTCGAAAATGCCTCTACTGAACAGGTTACAGTAAAAACTTCGGTTGATGATATTGTGATGTTGCCGCCGTTTGACGGGAATAGAGAATTTAGGCCGGCTGGTTCTACTGCTTACTCTTTCGCTGATTGGCTGACTTTGTCTCCCGAGATATTTATTATTCCTGCTTTGGGTAAACAAAAGGTATCTTATGCCATAGACGTGCCTGAAGACGCAAAAGGCGGTTATTATGGAACAATTTTCTTTGAGAAGGTTGAAACGGCCGCGACAACCGGGGTCGGAGTCGCGTTTCGTATTGGTTCTACCATATCTTTAATTACTAAAGATGCGGTACGGGATATAAAAATAGAAGATGTTTCTTTGACGGGAAATGGGATAAAGGGCCAATTCTTAAATTCCGGCAATGTGATACTAAATTCGGATTATGTGTATAATTTAATGGATGGCAAAGGCAAAATAGCTGATAGAGGCAAGTCTTTGAAATCATTTGTTCTTCCACCAGGAGAAAAATTTCCTTTTGAGATAAATCTTAACAAGAAAGTTAAGGAAGGCAGTTATTCATTAGTTATTAATTTTAATTTAGCGTCAGGAGGCGGCTTGTCAGGCGAGGTTGAGCTTGCTAAAGACAAATCCGGGAATTTGCAAATTGTTAAGGTAAAATAAGAAGACGTTTTAGTGTACAATGTATATCTGATGCCTTGATACCTGATATTTAATATCCGGTATCAAGGTATTTGAAATTTGCCTAAATAAATGGTAATATTGTACATAGTGTTAAAGGAAAAATTTAAAGCCATGAATATTTATCAATGCTTAAGAATTTACTTAGGAAGGAGATGATCCTTGTATAAGGGCTTATATAATATAAGTAAGTTTTTATTATTGTTTTTTTGTGTTTTCTGTCTATTAAGCCTTACCAAAATAGAGGCCGCTACTGTACGTATTAATCCTACCAAAGTACGTTTGATTATTCCTCCGGGTGAATCAAAAAGCGGCATAATTGAAGTGGAAAATCCTTCTGAAGAAGCCGCTATCGTTAAGGTCTATTTACAGGATTGGGCGTATACTTCTTTGCTCAATGGGACAAAGGAATTTTATCCTGCAGGAACAACGGCTTTTTCTTGCGCGGACTGGATAGGTTTTTCTCTTTCTGAATTTGTTATTCCAGCTTATGGCAGGCAAAGGCTTAATTATACGGTTAAGGTGCCGGCTGACGCCGAAGGCGGGCATTACGCGGTATTATTCTTTGAGAGCCTGCTGCAGGAAACAAAAGTCAAGAAATTCACTGATTTGGGCGTAGTGGTCAGGATTGGCACGTTATTTTATATTGAGCCGGAAGGGACCATAAAACGCTGGGCTGAAGTAAAGGGGCTTACTTTAGAAAACAGGCGAAAAGATAATGCTTTAGGAATAAGCCTTGATTTTAATAATATCGGTAATGTTGATATTACTTGTAAGGGGACTTTTCATCTTATGGATAAATCGGGGATGGTGGCCGCGCGGGGCGAATTTAATGATATTTACTCTTTACCCGGGGAGAAGGCAAAATTGACGGCTGTTTGGCCGGAGGCCTTGCTGAAAGGTAAATATGATTTAATAGTTACTGTGGATATAGGAAAGTCGCTCGAAGAAGCTGGTTTAGGCAGAGGCCCGGTTATAACCAAAGAGACGGAGATAGAGATTGATGATAATGGACAGGCAATAAGGGTAGGGGAGCTTAAGTGATACAACCAAAGAAAATCCTTGCTTTTGTCCTGCTGGCTATTTGTTTAATAAGCGTTAAATTGCCTCTAAACTTTGCCCAAGAATCTGAATCAGAATTGACTGATTTTGTCTGTGAAGTAGGAATAAAGTTTTATGAAAACGGCCGGTTTTCCGAGGCTTTAAAGGAATTTCAGACAGTTTTAACGATTGACCCCGAGAATGAAACCGCGAAAAAATACATTGATTTGATTAAAAGCCAAATAGCGGCTCCCATAGTTATTTCTCCATTCAATGAGCAAAATCCTTCCGAGCAAAAACCAATTGAAGAAATTTTCCCGGAAGAAAGAATATTCCCTGAAGCAAAAAAAGAGCAATCGATAGATGAATTTATGCTGAAAATGGAAAAAGAAATGAAGGGAGAGGTCTATGTTAGTGAATCGGAAGCCCTTGCTAAAAAAAATGCTCTTCTTGGAGAGGCAGCTTTGCCTAAGGTTTTAGTATTGGATGCCCGGGCAAAAAATCTTAAATTCCCCTTAGAAATTCAACAGACTGAAACTTTGATTGTTCAGGGAACAAATATAAGGCGTTACCTGTCAACTGAACCAGATGTTTTGTATATTAAGAAAAATAATCCTAATGAAATTTCTATTACCGGCAAAAGCTTGGGATATTCTTATCTGCATATCTGGGATAACCAAGAGCGATGGACATTGGAGTTTCTTACTGTCCCTCTTAGGCCGGTAGGCCAGACTTTGGAAGAGCAGATGCGCGTGGAAGAAGAAAAATCTAAGAATTTTAAATTGCTTTATTCTTTTGATTGGTCAACTTTTGAATCCGGCAGGAGGCTGAATTCTTTAAAAAAAGTTTCAACAATCTGGAGCCAATCAATTGGCCTTGCGGCCCCCGTGGAAATACCATACGGAGAACTTTATCTTGGTCTTTCAGTAGGTTCTACAAAGGATACGGTTGATCTTACCAGTATTTCAGTGGGATTAGAAAAAGGCAGGATCGGGCCGTTTAAGGGGTTTAGCGCGCGGGCATTCGATTATAATCCAAATATATCCAATCTTGCTTTTTCTCCTTCTGCCTTAAGAGGCGCTATGTTCAAATCCCCCGCTTTCAATGAAAAAATAGATTATACCCTTTTTTGGGGCAGGGAAGGCGCGACAAAGTATCTCGGGCTTACTCCACAATTAACAAAAGCTAAGCGTTCATATTTGAGCGGCGCAGCAGTGAATTTTTCCCCTAAGGTGAAAAGAAAGTATAGCCTTGCGGCATTTCACGGTTATGGCAGGGATAGATTGCCCGACTTACATCCCTATGGTTATGATTTCGCCGCGCATTACGGTTTTACCAAATGGGGTTTGGATTATGAAACGGCATACGACACCCAGGAATTCGCGCATCGGCTAAGGACAAATTACAATTTGCCTAAACTTAATTTAACCACGGAATTACGGGATACGTCAAAAGATTTTAAATCGAATAGCGGTATTGGTTCGAAAGCAGGAGAATTAGGCGTTTTGGCCAACCTGAATTATAAAATTCGTGAGAACGTTAATTTCTTAGGCGGTTTTGATGTTTTTAAGGACAGGCTTTATCCCAGGGAAGGCGATGCCGATATTTTTAATGAAGATCTTTATTCGAATATTTTCTGGCAGATGAATCCTGTAACAACTTTAAATTTAAATTATGGTTTGCAAAATGATTTAGGCAAGATTTCTCCTATTCGCTACCATAATGCGGGGGCAGGTTTATCCAGAGTGTTTAATTGGGTAAGAAGGGTCAACACGCACACGAATTATTATTATAGACGCAATAGAAGTTTTCATTCCCCGAGCAGCGACTATGAAAGTAATTCTGTGTCGGCAGGCTTTAACTTCGATTTGATAGGTAAAGTCAATTATTTTTTTGATCAGGAGTTTGCCTGGATAGATGCATTATCGGTAAGCGGATCCGGCAGCCCGCGGGCTTTTCAGACGGGATTGAATTGGAGTGACCAGATTCCCAGGACTTTTTTTTATGGGACATTCCGCCTTTTGTATAGAGACGAGGAGAATACGGATTCGCCGTTTAGTTTTATGGGAGGGCAGGATTATGTCGAAGTATATGGTGAAATCGCTTATCGGCCCAGGCCTAATGTTGAGGCGTATTTAAATACAAGAGTGCGTGAGGTTTGGGCGGAAAAGTCTAGTGTTACGAAGGGGGTGGATTTTACTGCTTATTCCGGCTTGCGTTACATGTGGGATACAGGTTTGCATTGGGATGCTATAGGCACAGTTGAAGGTTACGTTTTTAAGGATTTAAATTCCGATGGTTTAAGGCAGCGGGATGAAGCTCCGATACAGGGGATAAAAGTTTGGATAGGTAAAAATAAATTTCAAGTTACGGATATTTTCGGCTATTATTCTTTCAAGAAGATTAGAGCGCGTAAGGTATTCTTGAATATTGATACTTCTACTATTCCTGCGGGCTTTGTCTTGACAGGCCCTGCAACACAGGAAGTGGCTATCGTTCAATGGCAAAAAGTGCAGGCAAACTTTGGTATTATAAGCCGCACTGAGATAAACGGAATAGTTTTTGAAGATATTGATGGGAATGGCGAATATAGCTTAAATGATAAAGGTGTCCCGGGTGTAGTTTTTGCATTGGAAGACGGGACTGAAGCTAAGACAGACGATTACGGCAGGTACTCGTTTAGTAACTTAACTGCCGGCAAGCATAAAATTACTTTAGACTTAAGTAGCCTGCCAACAATATATATACCAAATGTTCCTATTTTTAGGACTGTTGATTTAACGGAAGGGGTAACTTACAGCTATAATATTCCGGTTCAGAAAACAGGCGATTAAAGATTATATTCCAGAAGAAAATTTTTGAAGAATAAATGATTCGATAACCTATATAGTTAATTGTTTACGGCCTACTTTTCATATAAGGTTTTTATTACAATTAATGGTTGCGCGAAAGAAGTTGTTAATTGAGACTCCTGTTGTATGAGTGTAGGAGTCTGTTGTTGTTTTTGTGATTCATTTGTTTTCGCAAACGCTGTTTGGTTTTCCTGCGTATCGATGCTGCCTTCCGGAGGAATTCTGGTTTCTTCTTCAATTAGAGGTACGTTTACTCCAGGAATCGCGGGCATAGTTATTGAGACCGTTATATCAACTGCGGCTGCGACTCCTGTTAGAGATACTAGAAACATTATTGTAACTAAGGCATTCCTTAAACCTTTGTTCATGGCGGACCTCCTTGTGTTTTACCGTGGCAGGCGGGGAGATTGTGTTTTAAGACATTAAAGATCTGCTCTTCAAATTCCTTTTCCGATTTTATATTCTTGCCGTTAATATTCAGTTTCTTTATCAAATCAATCAACCAGGCAATAAGTTTTGCCCGGGAAAGTTTGACACCGGTGGAAAATAAGGCGTCTTTGCCGATCTTATCCAGGAAATCCACTTCGTTCCTGTTTAGGAATGTGACTACGCGTTCGCGTTTTTCCGGTTCTAATGCGTTTTTCATTTTAATGAGTCCCCGTAGCTTTGCTTCGCAAAGCGAAGCAGCGGGGACGAATTAGTCCCGCAGCCTGCGTAGTAAATTTCAAAGAAATTTACAAGCGCTTTGGCAAGGGACAACGTTAATGGGGCAATAAAAAACCCCTAGTCTGCCTGTTACATAGGCAAACTAGGGGCTTAAAATGCTGGAAAACAAAAAACCCTAAAGGCAATTTCTTTAGGGTTTTACACCTTTTGGCGACCCCGCTACCCGCCATTCATCATGGTGGGCCGGAAGCTTTGCGCCCCAGCATTACTGCTAGTTTGCCTTTATCACTAGGTACTTACTTGATTTTCAAAGAAGGCCCCGTTAGAAAATATCTCAACTAACTGACTGCCTTTGTTAACCTCTCTCTAACGGGGTCAATTATAGTATAGCACAAATTTAGCAAATTTCAAGGTGCGCAAATGATAAATTTACAAATTGGTAAAATGACACATTGGGCGGCGGGCGTTCGGCGAACCTTTCTTTACCTTCTTCGACTCCCGGTGTTGGGAAAGCAAAAAATATTTCTTAACACCGGGAGTCGGGCGGTCAAAAATATACTTATTCCAAATAAGCGTCGATGCGGGTGATTTGACGGCCGCGTATTTGTAAGGCAAGGGCGCAAGGGACCGTGTCAGCGGTGATTTCTACGGGATTGCCGCCGGTATCTTCAAAGCAAATCTTTTTTATTTTTACCCCATTTTTACCAAAGGTATTTTTACGGGAAGGATTATGGTAAAATACAGAGATTTTTCCCAGAAAGTTAAAACTATAAATACCTTTTTTATCAAACAGCCATCCGGCAAGAATGGGCCGAAACTTTAAGTTCAATTCCTTTAGCCCATTTAAGAAGAAAGGGTTTGTGCCGATGTTCATTGTAAGCCATATTTGCACAAATTCGGCGGTTGAACCGGAAAGGCGCGCCACAAAACCGTTGCCGTGCATATTTTTATCAGGGAAAGCGCTGCTGACTAAGAAAGAAGAGTTTTCCAATATACTGCGGCCATATCTTTCCGGTTTTTGAAAAGGGATCAATACGTTTTTAAACTCTTTATAAAATTCTTCGTGTAAGCCTGAGCGAAGGATTTCAAGCAGGTATTTATATTCCATATGCAGCCAGACGGATTCGTTTTCAAGCCAACCGGGGGTAAATACACGGCACCTGCCGATTTCTTCCGGCATATCCGAAAGAGGGGCGGTAACCTTATACATTAGTAATTTTTTGTCATAAAGCGGGCTTTTTTTGATTGCTTCGTGCAGGGTTTTCGCTTCATTTACGGTTTCGCTTATTTTCATCGCGTGAACCTGCGATTCTAAAAATAAAGGAAGTTTTTTCTGGATGAATTTAAGAGGTTTAATGTATGGTTTTTTTAAATTTTCGTATTCGGCAACTTCGTTGATAAAATAGGCGCGGTAAATATTTTTTTGCTTATCAAACGCCGCGTTTATCCCCGATTCCAGTTTTTTAAGAAAATTATCTAATATCAGGATCAATTCGTCCGCTGATTTTTCTAGTTCATTGCCGCTGAAGCCGAATCTTGTCCTTACAAGGTATTCTTCTTTTAATAAATGGCTTTTATCCCAGTACACGTAATCTTTTTCCGCGGAGCCGCTTTCCAGATATTCTTTCGTCGTGTCATTAAGTTTAGTTAAGAATCTGTGTATGTCATCGGTTATCAGTAAATTATTCACGCGCGCCTCTATAACGGCTTTTTTGATGAAAAGAATCAGTCTTTTTAGCTCAAGCGTCTCACAGAGGGAAGAGCCGAATAAAGCGGGCAGGCCGTTTAAGGAGTCAAACCAATTAGGTTTATCCGCTTCCATTTCAATGCCGGCGCCGAAAGGATCAAGGGAAGCCATTTTGTTAACCGTAAGGCAAAGCAATTTATTGATCAACGCGGTTTTATAGATTTCTCCTTCGCCGTATTTTTGCCTTACAGTATGAGTTGATACGGCCCTTTTTTTTATCATTTCTTTTTTTGCCGTATCAAAGCAAATGGAATGTAATTGTTTCGGCAGGCCGTTATAAAGAAGATATTTTTCCCAACGGGGCTTTACTGTTTCAAAATTATCGTAAAAAGTAAAAACCCTTTTCTCAAAAATTATTTCTTTCAGGTTTTCAGGGTAAATATTCAAATAGCTTTCAATTAAATCCAGGTTATATGTCCAATGGTCTGTCCAGAAGCCTTCGCCGGTAGTTTCAGCATCCTGGTTTTTGTCGCAGGCGGATAATATCAAATTCAATAGTTCATCATAGCTTGAATTAAGTTTTATCCTGTTTTTCTCAATAAAAATTATTAAATCTCCCGGGGTGAACGGTTTTATGATAAAATCAGCGATTTTTTCTATTTCATTTTCGTTAACCAGTCCGTTTAATATTTCTTTGACCTTTGAAGCATTCTTAAGGGTGAAATATACGCCTTTGACAACTAAGGGGTTGAATCCGTCCGCTTGCAGCAGATTGAAAAAGGTGATTATGTTTTCATCCTTGATCTCAGGGTTAAACCAGATGTCGGACCTGCGGTTTTGATTGACATCGCGGTAATTGCCGTTACCTTGGGAAAAGTACGTCGGTTGTAATTGGAACCTGTTGTAATCCCTTTCTAAATCTCCGTGTTTTCTTGAATATAAATAGAATACTGTGGGGTTATTGCCGGAGGAAGAAGAGAAGGTTACCGGGTAGCCGCCGCGCAGGATGTTGTCTAAGTAAGTTTGTTTGGCGTAGAGGTCAAAATTGCGGTTTGAGCTTTCCGTGCGTATGTTTTCCTGCAACTCTTCGATGACTTTTTTGTTTTCTTCTTTTTTCCTGGGTAAATAACCTGGATCGGTAATCCTGCCGATAGAGGAATTTAGAATTTCTTCATTTAGCATATAGCCGATTACCGAATAAAAGGTTTTTTGTTCCAGCGCTTTAAGTTCCAGATTCCCGAATATGAACCCGCTTGGAGTTTTACTGTTAAGGGGTTTGTTTTTTGGAGCGCTGAAATTTTTCGCGTTCGCGAAGGCGTACGGGTAAGTAAAATCTGTAATCGGCCCGAACACATCCTGCGGGTCGACTATCGGTGTTATGATTTTCGCTTTATTTTTCTCATAGTGGAACCCCAAATAGAAATTTCCTTCGTTAATGTGGATTACTTCCGGCCGGTCTGTGGGGTCAACCGCCAATTTATAAAACGGCACGCCGTTTTCCAAATTTTCAACCTTCATCCAGGCTTCAATAGTGCGCGACATTTTTTTAAGAAAAAAATTGTTCGTGCCAAAAGGGATTATTTGGGGAAGTCCGTCGATGAGTTGGATCTTTTTAACTTTTTTAGCGGTGTTTGTTACCGTTATGGCCCTTACAAGCGCTCCGAAATTATCATTGGGAATAGTGAAGTATTCGACATTTGTCGCGATCCCAAGGGTAAGGTTTTTTTCTTCCAGCGCTAAATCATAGGAAGTGATGCTCATGGAGTTGTCAATATCATACCCTAAATTAAGCGGGCCGTTGTGAAAAGGTTCATAGAGAATATCTTTTTTTTCACCGTATATTTTAAGGAAAGTACGGAATCCCATTAATGGCGTCAATTGCCAGGCTTTGTTCGCCGGGAAAAATTCCAAGATCGCGTGGTCTTTGTCTTTTGTGCCGAAGCAAGATATTGCCTGCCCGCGGTTGACGAAAAATGCCCAAATCGGTATTCCGTATGGCCCGGAGATACCGGGAAAGAAGTTGGCAAAAGGTTTGGCAAGGTTATAATTCTCAATAATGAATTTTCCCTGCGGATCAAGTTTGTATTTGGGTTTTTTGGCCGGAGATTTTGTTTTCATATTTAAAAGTATTTTCCTGTTGTTTTGCTTCGATTTTGTGCGGCAAAATGAAGCGCGGATGAATAATTAAGTTCCTATTTATTTTACATATTTTAAGAGTTTTGTCCATAGTTTTTTCACAGTTTTCACAGTAAATTCTCCAAGGGCGTTTTTGCTTTGAGAAAATTATGGACTTTTCTGAGAAAGGATGTTAATATAAGTCATTAATTTAAAATAAAAAGGATTGAAGGTATGCCGATAACAAAAGAAACGCTGGATTATGTGGCGAGGCTGGCGCGTATTGAATTGACGCCAAAAGAGTTAGATAAATTATCCGGGCAGTTAATTAGCATTATGGAGTTTATAGATAAACTTAAAAATGCCGATATAGATAATGTTTCACCGACAAACCATATTTTGCCTCTTAATAATATATTAAGAGAAGACATACCTGCAACATCGTTATCTAATGACGAAGCGCTCGCGTGCGCGCCTCAAAAACAAGGTAATTTCTTTGTTGTTCCTAAGGTTATTGAATAATAAACAATGGATAAATTAAACGCGTTAACCGCGCATGAATTGCTTAAAAAGATAGAAGCGGGAGAAACCGGCCTTCATAACGCGTCTATCGCTTTGGAAGAAAGAATTCGGGAAGTCGAGCCTAAGGTTAAAGCTTATGTGCGTTTGGAAGAGTTAGGCAATGCCGGCCGGGAGGATATCGCGCCCTCAGGCGCTCTTAAAGGCATACCTGTTTCCATAAAAGATAATATTTGTACTGAAGGCTTAAATACCGAATGCTGCTCTAAAATGCTTAGCGGATTTAAGCCGCCATACGACGCTACGGTAATAAAAAAATTAAAACAGTCCGGGGCGGTAATTATAAAAGCTAAAACTAATATGGATGAATTCGCTTTTGGTTCATCCACGGAAAATTCCTGTTTTGGCCCTACGCGTAACCCTTGGCAGTTGGATAGCGTTGTAGGAGGCTCTTCAGGCGGCTCTGCCGCGGCAGTAGCGGCTGATGAGGCGGTTTTAGCTTTGGGTTCTGATACCGGGGGGTCTATACGCCAACCCGCGTCGTTTTGCGGCGTGGTGGGGTTTAAACCTACTTATGGCAGGGTTTCCCGTTACGGATTGATCGCGTTTGCTTCCAGCTTAGACCAAATTGGGCCGATCACTAAGGATGTGGAAGATTCCGCTTTATTAATGAATGTTATTTCCGGTTATGATGAAAAAGATTCTACTTCTGTTAATATTAAAGTCCCCGATTATAGAAAGTCTCTGGTTAATGACGTAAATAATATTAAAATCGGCATACCTAAGGAATATTTTATTGAAGGAATGGATTCGGAAGTCAGGGATATTGTAGAAGAGGCGATAAATAAATTAAAGAGTTTAGGGGCTGATTGTAAATCCGTATCTTTGCCGAACAGCGAATACGCGGTGCCGGTTTATTATATCATCGCGACCGCTGAGGCAAGTTCTAATTTGGCCAGGTTTGACGGGGTGCAGTATGGATTTAGATCCATCAATCGAGTGCCGAGTATTGAGCATCGAGAATCGGGGTTGATAAGTATGTACAAAAGGACGCGCGGTGAAGGGTTTGGGGAAGAGGCAAAGCGCAGGGTGCTTTTAGGGACGTTTGTTTTATCTCATGGTTATTATGACGCTTATTATTTACGGGCGTTAAAAGTAAGGACGCTTATAAAACAGGATTTTGATAAGGTTTTTTCTGAGTTTGATTGTATAGTTACTCCGACTTCTCCGACACCGGCATTCAGGGTAGGTGAGAGGGCGCAGGATCCTTTGAGCATGTATCTTTCCGATATTTATACTATCTCTGTAAATTTAGCGGGTATTCCGGCTATATCCATCCCTTGCGGTTTTACTAAGAAAGGTTTACCGGTAGGGTTGCAGATTTTAGCTAAGCCGTTTAACGAAGAGATGCTTTTTAGGGTAGCGTATACTTATGAGCGCAGTACGCCTTGGCATAGAATGAAACCGAATATATAGTGCGTGAGTGTGTAAGTGGAGCGGAGATGTATGAAACAGTAATAGGATTAGAGGTTCACGTTCAGTTAAAAACCAGGACTAAGGCTTTTTGCGGCTGTTCTACCGAGTTTGGCAGCCAGCCAAATACGCAGTCTTGCCCGGTCTGTTTGGGATTGCCCGGGTCTTTGCCTGTTTTGAATAAAACAGCGTTTGATTATGCTATTAAGGCGGGGCTGGCGTTAAATTGTACTGTGCAGGAATATACTAAGTTTGACAGAAAACATTATTATTATCCTGATTTACCGAAGAATTATCAAATTTCCCAATATGACCTACCTGTTTCTATAGATGGTTTTTTGGATATTGAAAGCGAAGGCAAAATAAAGCGTATTCGCATAAAACGCGCGCATTTGGAAGAAGACGCCGGAAAACTTATACACCAGCAGGATGTAAGTTTGGCGGATTTTAACCGCGCGGGTATGCCTTTATTGGAAATAGTCAGCGAGCCTGATATTCATTCTCCTCAAGAGGCCTATGAGTATCTGGTTAATCTAAAGAGTATCATTGAATATCTTGAAATTTCGGATTGCGATATGGAAAAAGGTTCATTGCGTTGTGACGCGAATGTTTCCATCAGGAAAAAAGGCGTAAAGGAATTGGGCACTAAGACGGAATTAAAGAATATGAATTCTTTTAAAGGGGTAAAAGACGCGTTAACTTTTGAAATAAAACGACAGGAAGAGGTTTTGTGTGAAGGCGGGGTTATTATTCAGGAAACCAGGTTATGGGACGTTAAGGAATTAAAAACTGTTTCTATGCGTTCTAAGGAAGAGGCGAAGGATTATCGTTATTTCCCGGAACCGGATTTACCGCCGTTTATTATTGCTAAAGAAAAAATCAGCGATATAAGTAAGAGTATTCCTGAATTGCCTAAAGCTAAGATGGCGCGATTCATGAAAGACTACGGCCTTTGCGAAGCGGACGCCAAAATTTTGGTGGTTTCTAAAAAAGGCGCTTGTTTTGCCGAAGAGTGTATGTCTTTATATCAAAATAAGAATAAGAAACCGCTGGTAAATATTTTAATCGGGCCGATGCTTTCTGAAGCGAATAGCCGGAATCGCGGTTTAGCCGATCTGAACCTTAAAGTGGAAAGCTTGCTTGAGTTAATTGGTTTTATAGAGCAGGATTTGATCTCTAATCTCACCGCGAAGGCGGTTTTAAAAGATATGATTGATTCCGGGGATTTAGCTTCGAAAATAATCAAAGATAAAAATCTGGCTCAGATTTCTGATAATAGCGCTTTGGAAATAGAGGCGGATAAGGCAATAAGCGACAATCCTAAAATCGCCGCTGATTACCGTTCGGGTAAGGCCAACGCGATTATGTTTTTGGTGGGGCAGGTTATGAAAAAGACCGGCGGCAAGGCTAATCCCAAAGCAGCGCAGGAAATATTAAAACGGAGGTTGTCTGATGCGTAAAAGAATGTTAATCGGAATAATTTTATGCGGGCTTGTTTTTATGTTTGTTTCCAGTGGAAGTTTCGGCGCGCAGAAGGTTGAGAAAAAAGATAAGGCGCAGAATGATCTGTTCCGTCAAGTTGAACTTTTTTCCGATTCTTTAGCTATAATTAAAATGGAATATGTGGATGAAGTATCAGCGAAGGATTTAATTTATGGGGCGTTAAAGGGCATGCTTGCCGCGTTAGATGCTCATAGCCAGTTTATGGATCCGGACACTTATAATGAACTTAAGGTTGATACTGAAGGCAAGTTTGGAGGCTTGGGCATTGAAATAACCATAAAGGATGGGCTGCTGACGGTGATAACTCCTATCGAAGATACTCCGGCTTGGAAAGCAGGCGTAAAAGCGGGTGACAGGATCGTTAAAATTAATGATGAATTGACCCGGGATATGAGCCTTACCGACGCGGTCAAAAAGATGCGGGGAGTTCCCGGAGAGCAGATTAGCATAGGGGTGTTGAGGGAATCTGAGAAGAGGATCTTGGAGTTTAAAATAATCCGCGATATAATCAAAATAAAAGGGGTAAAAGACCCAAGGATTTTAGAGGATGGTATAGGATATATCCGCCTGGTTGAATTCAGGGAAGAAACCCTTCATGAATTCAATGCCGCTTTAGACAGCCTTTATAAGCAAGGGATGAACGCGTTGGTTCTTGATTTGCGCAATAACCCCGGCGGGTTATTGGAATCAGCGGTTAGGGTATCTGAAAAATTTATTGAACCGGGGAAATTAATTGTTTATACGAAAGGCCGCAAGGCTTCCCAGAATTTGGAATTCTTCGCGCGTGGGAAGGCGCCTATTATTGATTTACCGATAGTTTTGATGATTAATGAAGGGTCTGCTTCTGGCAGTGAAATCGTTGCCGGGTGTTTGCAGGATTATAAAAGGGCGATTTTAGTCGGAACAAAATCATTCGGTAAAGGGTCTGTTCAAACCATAGTACCGTTAAGCGACGGTTCGGCGTTACGCCTTACTACAAGCAAATATTTTACGCCATTAGGCCAGCAAATTCACGGCAAGGGGGTTATGCCGGATATTGTAGTTGAAAGCGGCACTTTAGAGGGAAAAAACCTCAGTGAGGCGGATACTGAGAAGGAAAAAATTAAGGATGTATTTGATAATATGGAGAAGCAGCCGATAGATAAAACTCCCGCGGGCAAACAGGATGTAAAAGTTTTTGATTATAAATCCGATATGCAGCTTATGCGGGGGGTGGATATTTTAAAAGCGCTTAGGATCTTTAAAAAATCAAGCGAACAACCGGCGGCAGTTATTAATAAACCCGAACCTGTTAAAAAGTAAATAGTGCCGAATAATGGAACGTTACAAAGGATATAGAATCGCTGTTTTTGTTTTGGCGTTAATTGTAATTATAGAAAGCAGCCTGCTTGTTTATTTATGGTTTAATCGCGGTAAAAAAGAAATCGCCAAAATTCCTTTAACCGCTCCCGTGGTAGTAGGCAGGATCGCTATTGTTCTTGATGATTGGGGGTATAGTTTAAATAATTTATCTGTTTTAAAGCAGATAAATTACCCCGTAACATTGGCGGTTTTGCCTAATCTTCCTCAGACAAAAACAATCAGCCGGGAAGCGCGCCGTTTGAAGTTTGAGGTGATTTTGCATTTACCTATGGAGCCCTTGGAAAAAATCAATCTTGAACGGAATACGGTTATGGCTTCAATGACTGAAAAGGAGATAAAAGATATCCTTGCCGCGGATTTAGAAAGTGTTATTTATGCCAGAGGCGTATCCAATCATATGGGGTCAAAAGTTACTAAAGACTCGAGGGCTATGTCTATTGTGTTTGATGAATTGGGAAAAAGAGGTTTGTATTTTTTAGATAGTTATGTTTCTTTGGATTCAGTTTGCCCGGAATTGGCGGCTAAGATGAAACTTGGTTTTGCCATAAGGGATATATTTTTAGATAATCAGAGTGACCCTGAATACATCCGCGGGCAGATTGATAAATTGAAAGTCTCGGCAAAGGCTAATGGTTATGCTATCGGTATTGGGCATGACCGTAAGATTACTTTGCAGGTTTTAAGGGAAATAATGCCTGAATTGAGAAAAGAAGGGTATAAGTTGGTCCGGGTATCGGAGCTAATCGACAGAAAATAACGGGTGCACCAAGACACCAAGTCACCAGGCCACACGTAGAAACTAAAATTAGTTTAGAAAAATGTTTTATTTTTTACTTGTGACGTTGTGACCTTGTGACGTTGTGACACCAGTAATTCAACATGTATGTACTTGGTATAGAAACCTCTTGCGATGAGACAGCTGCTTCAGTAGTAAAGAATGGGAATATCGTTCTTTCTAATGTAGTAAGCTCAAGTGTTAAATTTCATAATAAATATGGCGGGATCGTTCCTGAAATAGCTTCACGCATGCAGCTTGAAACTATAACGCAGGTTGTGGATTCCTGTATAAAAGAAGCGGGGATCAAGTTAAAAGATTTGCGTTTGGTTAGCGTTACTAAAGGGCCGGGGCTTTTGGGTTCTTTATTAGTGGGGATATCTTTCGCCAAAAGCTTAAGTTTTGGGTTAAATATACCTTTACTGGGAGTTGACCATATTTACGCGCATATGTATGGCAGTTTTTTAAACCGGAAACCGATTCAAAAACCTTTTATCGGTTTAATTGTTTCAGGAGGGCATACCAGTTTATTTTATGTGAAAGATTTTGATAAAATAGCCGTCTTGGGTGAAACGCTTGACGACGCCTGTGGAGAAGCTTTTGATAAAGTAGCGAAAATCCTGGGGTTAGGTTATCCCGGAGGGCCGATTATAGATAAATTGGCAAATAAAGGCAACCCAAAAAAAATAAAATTTCAGTGTTCGGGTACGAAGAGGCCGCTGGATTTTAGTTTTAGCGGTATAAAGACGGCGGTGCTGTATACTGTTAACCGGTTATCCGGTTCGCCAGTTCGCGGAGTAAACGGTTTACCGGCAAACCGGCAAACCGGTAAACTGACAAACAGTCAGATTCGAGATATCGCGGCGTCTTTCCAGGAAACGGTGGTAGATACATTGGTAAAGAAGTCATTGTTAGCGTGTAAGGCCGGGAAAATAAACCGTTTGGTAGTTGGCGGCGGGGTAGCGGCTAATTCTTTGTTAAGGGATAAATTTATTAAGGAAGCGTCGGCAAATAAAATTGATATTTATTTCCCCGGCATGGCTTTTTGCATGGATAACGCGGCTATGGTTGCCGGTTTGGGGTATCAATTGTTTAACCGGGGATACCGTTCTGACTTAAGTTTATCTGCTGATTTGAAATAAAAAAGAGGAGGCGGAATGATATCAGAGTTACAAATTATCATGCGGTTAAGTTTATCTGTCATTTTGAGCGGTTTAGTCGGGTTGGAACGGCAATGGCATCGGCGCACTGCCGGTTTACGGACTCATATCTTGGTATGTTTGGGGTCTTGCCTTATAATGTTGACATCGCTGCACGTTTTTGATATATATAAAAATCAAACAGTGTTAGATCCTACGCGCATTGCCGCCGGAGTAATCACAGGGATCGGGTTTTTAGGCGCAGGCGCTATTATTAACCAGCGCGATGGAATCAAGGGGTTAACTACCGCTGCCAGTATATGGGTGGTTTCAGGCATAGGTTTGGCGGTAGGGTGCGGTTTTTTTACCGCGGCGGTCTTTACGACAATGTTAACGCTGGTTACTCTTTTTTTATTAAGATATATAGAGGGAATGATGTTCGGGAAACCTCAAGAGGGCGATAAGGAAGGAGAAAATAATGGCGTTTAAGAAAAAAGAGGATGAAAAAATACTTGATGTTGACGCGGCAATGCAGGGGACTTTAAGTTTTAAGGATCCTGTTAACTTGCGTATAAACGGTAAGTTTGAAGGCAGTTTGGATACACGAGGCAACCTTACTATCGGCCAGAGCGCGATTGTTTTCGCCGAGATAGTAGGTGATAATGTAATTGTGGGAGGCAGGGTTAAAGGTAAAATAGTCGCGAAGGAAAGGCTGACTCTGTTGCCGACGGCAGTTGTAGAAGGGGATATCTATCCTGTAAAGTTAAATATTACTGAAGGCGCGCTGTTAGAGGGGCGTTGCTTTATGCTGCATGATTTTATGAATTCTGATGAATTGGCGCGTTATTTGGAAGTGGATGTGCATTCTATTGTTGAATGGTCAAATTCCGGCAAGGTCCCGGCGCTAAAGGAAGGGGAGAGCTGGAAATACGAAAGAAAGTCGATAGACGCGTGGGTTGCTGCGGGTAAAATAGAGAAATAATTGTTGAGCCGGTTAGAATCAGGCGGGGAAATATGAGAGAAGAAAAACTTTTAACAATAAGGGAAGTTTCATTAATTTGCAATATAAGCGAAAAAGAAGTTATTGAATTAGCTGAAAATCAGGTTATACCGGCTTATAGGATAGGCGGGGTATATTTAAGGTTTAAACGCCAGCAAATTGAAGAGTACAAGAGAAAAATTAAGTCTCCGGTGAATAAAAATAATACTTTGGAAAGGTCTTCGCTAAAGGATAAGGTCTTCGATTTTATTTATTTTAATGATTTTTATATTTTGTCTGTTTTTATTGTTATTGTAATAGTTATTATTTTATTTCAAGGTTATTAGAACGCTAATTGTTGAATGGAAAATAAAGGGTTTTGTGACCTGGGATTTGCTAAAGTAGATATAGATAGGCATGAACGCAGAGGTTTTCCTGAAGCGGTATACTGCACCGGCAAAACAAGGGAACATATTAAAAGCATCGCCAAGAACCTTCTTAAGAATAAGCAAGACCTCTTGTTGACAAAATTAGAGAAAGATGTCTTTTCCTATTTAAAAAAAACCATCCCGCGGTTACAATATAATGCCGCGGCAAAGTTAGGTTATGTTATAAATAAGGAGAAACCTAAAAAGGGGATGGTTACGGTTGTTTGCGCGGGAACCGCGGATATTCCTGTGGCTGAGGAAGCGGTTACAACTTTAGAGGTAATGGGTAATTGTGTAACCAAACTTTATGATGTCGGTGTCGCGGGTGTTCACCGGCTGATGCACAATATGGAAATTTTGAAAAAAGCGCGGGTAATTATTGTGGTCGCGGGTATGGAAGGGGCTTTAGCCAGCCTGGTGAGCGGGTTAGTCAGTTGTCCGGTTGTCGCTGTGCCTACGAGCTGCGGTTATGGGGCGAGTTTTTCCGGTTTAGCGGCATTGTTGTCTATGTTGAATAGCTGTTCTCCGGGAGTTACGGCGGTAAATATTGATAATGGTTTTGGGGCGGGGTACTTTGCGTCGTTGATAAATAAATAAAAAACATAAGATTTTTGTTTAATGTTTTATGTACTAAGTTTAATATTATACATTAAACATTAAACTTTTAACAATAATGTTAAATAGGAGGAATAACGATGGCTCTTTCCGGTCTTGATATTTATAAATTGCTTCCAAAAACAAATTGCCGCGAATGTGGTTTTGTTACCTGCCTTGCATTTGCTATGCAGCTTGCTAAGAAAGCTGTAAACATAGATAAATGCCCTTATTTGAGCCAAGAGTCAAAAGCGATGTTACAGGCTTCAAGCCAGCCTCCGATAAAATTGATCACCGTAGGCCAGGGGGATAATAAATTGGAAATCGGCAATGAGACGGTTATGTTCCGCCATGAAGAAAAATTTCATCATCCCTGCGGAATTGGTTTTATTATTGATGATAATTTATCCGACAGCCAGATAAAGGAAAAGTTAGCCAAGATAAATGAGTTGAAGTTTGAGCGTATAGGCCAGGAACTTAAAGTAAGCCTTGTCGCGATTAAGCAAAACAGCACAAAAGATAAGTTTGTTTCCTGCGTGCAGCTTGTTTTAAATAATACTCAGTTGGGGATTGTTTTAATGAGTAATGATTTAGAATCTTTGAAAGGGGCTTTAGCTATAGCAAAAGACAGGAATCCTTTAGTATACAATGCGACTGTGGATAATAGTAAAGAGATCGCGGCTATAGTTAAAGAATTTAAAGCGCCGCTTGTAGTGACAGGCCGGGATCTAGAGGCTCTTTCCGGGTTGACTAAGGATTTAAATAGCCAGGGGATCACCGATTTAGTTTTAGATACCGGCAGTAAATCTGTTTCCGATAAAATTTGGGATTTAACGCAAATCCGCAGGCAGGCGCTTAAGAAATCAAACCGCAGCCTGGGCTATCCTATGTTGGTTATAGTGGATGAGGCGGATCCTTTTGAAGAAGTAATAAAAGCCGCCGCGTATATTACAAAATATGCCGGTATCGTTTTGCTAAAAGGGATTGAATCCTGGCAGGCGCTTTCGCTTTTGACATTAAGGCAGAACATATACACTGACCCTCAAAAGCCTTTGCAGATAGAACCTAAAATTTATCCTATCGGAGCGGTAACCGATAAATCTCCTGTTTTAGTGACTACTAATTTTTCGCTTTCTTATTATACAGTTTTAGGGGAAGTCGAATCCAGTAAAATTCCGTCGTATATTTTAAGCGTGGATACCGAAGGGATGTCGGTTTTAACTGCCTGGGCCGCCGAGAAATTTACTCCGGAAAAAATAAGCGATACTTTAAATAAATTGGCTGTGAAGGAATTAGTCTCGCATAAACGGTTAATTATCCCCGGATACGTGGCTATAATGAGCGGTGATTTGGAAGATAAATCCGGCTGGGAGATCGTTATAGGCCCTAAGGAAGCCGCAGGGATCACTACGTTTTTGAAAAATTTGCCGGCAAACAATTAGTTCTAATATGATGGTAAGTGTTTAAGTGTATAAGTGTAAAGTTTTTAAGTTTTTTACTTACAAACTTATACACTTATGAACTTATATACTCCCGAGTGGAGCGAGGGTAATGGAAAAATTTAAAGTAACCTTTTTACCTGATAATAAAACTGTGGAAGCGGAAAAAGGAAAGACTATCCTTTCTGTAAGCTTATCCGCGGGAATTTATATTAATTCCAGTTGTGGAGGAGACGGTGTTTGCGGCAGGTGCAAGGTTATATTGAAAAAAGGGCAAGTCCTTACTCAGCCTACGGGCAGGATCAGTTTGGAAGAACGAAAGCAGGGGTTCTATCTTGCCTGTTTAACAACTATACAGAGTGATTTGGAAATAGAGATCCCCGCGGAATCAAGGTTAGATTTTGATAAGTTGACGCCGCAAGAGTTGGCTTTACGGTTAAAAGGATTGTTTTCTGAAATTGAGGAAATAGAAGCCGGTGAGCCCGTATTGGCGGAAGAGATTTTTATCCATTCGCCTTTAGCGACTAAACTTTATTTGGAGCTGCCTGCCCCTGATCTAGAAGATAAAATCAGCGATTTGGAAAGATTATACCGCCAGATAAGGCGGATCAATGATATCCCTATCATGCAAACAGGTTTGGCGAATATCCGCAGGTTAGGCGAATTGTTGCGTTCCAGCGATTGGAAAGTCACGGCTACGTTAGGAAAAAGAAACGGGACAACCGAGATCGTATTTGTTGAACCGGGAGACCATACTGATAATAATTTTGGGTTGTGTTTTGATATCGGCACAACCACAATTTCAGGGCAGCTGGTTGATTTGAACACTAAAAAGGTTTTAGGAACAAAGGCGACTTATAATAAGCAGGCTAGTTTCGGCAGTGATGTGATAACCCGCATAATTTATGCCCAGAAACAGGAAGGGCTGGAAAGGCTGCATCACGCGGTGATAGACAGCATGAATCATATGCTTCAGGAGTTGATCCATGAACATAATATAGACCTTAATGATGTTAATTGCGTATTGTGCGCCGGTAATACCACCATGGTGCATCTTTTATTGCGCGTTGACCCTACGTATATCAGAAAGGACCCTTATGTGGCGACTGCTAATTTTGTCCCTACCATCCGCGCTTCCGAAGCGGGAATAAAGATAAACCCTCGCGGGCTTTTGTCCTGCGTGCCGGGGGTTTCGAGTTTTGTCGGCGGAGATGTTGTCGCGGGTGTTTTAGCATGCGGCCTGGATAAAGAAAAAGATTTATGCATATTGATCGATATCGGCACTAATGGCGAGATAGTTTTGGGTAACCACGAATTTTTGATCTCTGCTTCCGCTTCCGCGGGGCCGGCATTTGAAGGTTCCGGGGTTACTTGCGGCATGCGTTCAAGCCGCGGAGCGATACAAAAGGTAAAAATCAGCCCGCTTGATTTTAATGTGTCATATAATACTATCGGGGATACTAAACCGTGCGGCATTTGCGGCTCAGGTTATATTGATATAATTGCCGAAATGTTGGAAGCAGGGTTATTGGATAAAGACGGTAAAATCAAGAAAATCGACAATAAACGTATCCGTGATGGTGAATTTAACAGGGAGTTTGTAGTTGCTTTTAAAGAAGAGGCCGATACCGTTTCAGATATTGTGATAACGGAATCCGATATAGAAAATCTTAAACGGGCGAAAGCGGCGATTTATTCCGCCACAGCCAGTTTAGTAAGGCATATGGGACTGGAGTTTGATCAGGTTGAGAAATTTTTTATTGCCGGGGGGTTTGGCACTTCTATTGATATTGATAGCGCGATAAAGATAGGGTTATTGCCGGATTTAGACAGGGACAGGTTTATTTTTGTTGGGAATAGTTCTCTTTCAGGCGCGCGCCAGGCGCTTTTGTCGTATGACGCGATGAAGAAGGCGAATGAAATAGCGCAAAAAATAACTTATTTTGAATTGTCGGTTGAAGCCGGGTATATGGATGAATATATGGCGGCGTTATTTTTTCCGCATACGGATTTATCGCGCTTCCCCAGTGTGATGAAGAGCTGATATGGGATATACTATTGCTGTAGCCGGCAAAGGCGGGACAGGAAAAACTACTATTTCAGCGCTTTTAGTGAGGTTGTTGAAAGAGAAAAAACTGGGTTCTATTTTGGCTGTGGATGCCGATCCTAACAGTAATTTGGGCGAAGCGTTAGGGGTTCAAATAAATGATACTGTAGGCGGGATATTGGATAAAATAGCGGTTAATCCGGAGAGTGTCCCTCAAGGGATGACTAAAGACAGGTTTCTTGAATATCAGGTGCAGTCCGCGGTATATGAAGGGCAGGGGTTTGACCTGCTAAGTATGGGAAGGCCTGAAGGGTCCGGGTGTTATTGTTATGTGAATAATGTCCTCAGAAACGTTATAGGAAAGCTTGTGAATGATTATGATTATATAGTAATAGACAATGAAGCCGGATTAGAGCATCTTTCGCGCAGGACTACACGCAGCGCGGATGTTTTATTGGCGGTGTCAGACGCGACTGTTGTAGGTTTAAAAGCCGCGGGACGGATAGCGGAGATAGTTAAAGAATTGAATATTAAGATCAAACGCGAGCTTCTATTAATAAACCGCTGGGACCAGGATATTGAAAACGAAAAAATAAAAAAATTAAATTTTGAATACATAGGCAATGTTCCCGTCGATAAAGAGATATCCGCGATAAGTTTAAACGGCAATTCTGTTTGGGAATTAACGGCTAACGCGATAGGTATTGACGCGTTACGAAAAATAGGGGAAAAAATATGGCAAACGAACTAATGTTGGAAAAGTGGCCGGGTGAAGTTTGTACTGTAAAAATCGGAGCTGTTAAAGAAGAGGGCGGGACGCGTTCCCGCGCAATTAAGGTGGGAGGGCAGAAAACTCTGCCTTTTTTATTCGCGGAAGGCGCTATTCCCAATAGCCCGGTAGTTGCTGCGGAAATTTGGGATATTCCTCCGGTTGATTGGCCGCAGGAATTAGTTTCCGCTTATGGCGCGGTTTTAAAAGACCCTTTTCTTTGGGCGGAAAAGTGCGTTAAAGATTATAAGGCGCAGGTTTTGTGTGTCCGGTTACAGGGGGCGCATCCGGAATTTGGCAATAAAGACGCGGAATCAGAGGCTAAATTTATCGCGCAGTTGCTGAAAACTGTGGATGTGCCGGTAATAATTATGGGCTGCGGTGACGATAGCAAGGATAATCAGGTATTGCCTGCTTGCTGCCAAGCAGCCAGGGGCGAGTGTTGTTTGATAGGAAGCGCGGCTCAGGATAATTATAAGACTTTGACCGCGGCGGTGTTGGCAGACGGGCATAATATTATTGCTGAGTCTCCCATAGATATAAATATTGCTAAACAGTTAAATATCCTGATTTCGGACATGGGCTTACCTTTGGGGCGCATTGTAATCAATCCTACAATAGGCGCTTTAGGTTATGGTTTGGAATACGCTTACTCTATAATGGAACGCGCGCGCTTGGCGGCTTTAGTCGGAGATAAAACGGTGGCAAATCCGTTTATCTGTTTTGTCGGGCAGGAAGCCTGGAGGGCAAAAGAAGCTAAGACCAGCATGAAAGATATGCCGGCATGGGGCGCTGAATTAGAACGGGGGATAATTTGGGAATCTGTAACAGCGACAGCTTTAATACATTCCGGAGCGGATATTCTGGTTATGAGGCATCCGAAGGCCATTGAGAAGATTAACAAATATATAGATGAGTTGATGAAGAAATAGGGAAGTGTATAAGTTTGTAAGTGTGTAAGTTTGTAAGACAAAAAATTATAAACTTTACACTTAAACACTTTACACTCCGAGCGACAAAAGGAGCGAGGACGATGTTTATAATCGGCGAATTAATCAATGGGATGTATCAAAACATAGGCCAGGCGATAAAGGCGAAAGATAAAGCTGCTATACAAAAATGCGCTGTAGAACAAATTAAGGCCGGCGCGGATGCTTTAGACGTTAATTGCGGCCCTGCTTCACGCGATCCGATTTCTGATATACAGTGGTTAGTGGAGGCAATACAGGAAGTAACGGATAAAACAATTGTCTTAGATTCCAGTAAACCTAAGGTTATTGAATCCGGCTTGAAAGTGGTTAAAGGCAAAGCTATAATTAATTCTACTACCGCGGATCCTGATAAATTAGGAATATTGGTGCCGCTGGCAAAACAATATAACGCGAAACTAATAGGGATTACTATCAGTTCAAAAGGTATCCCTAAAGATAAGGACCAGAGGCTGGAATTGGCAGCTACAATTGTTGCCAGTTGTGTCGACCAGGGGTTCGCGGTTGAGGATCTTTATCTTGACCCGATTGTGTTGCCGGTTAATGTCGCGCAAAGCCAGATTAAAGACGTGTTGGAGTCTATTCATGAGTTCAAAATTATATCCGATCCTTCCCCTAAAACTGTTGTGGGATTAAGCAATATTTCTCAGGGGACTTGTACAAGAAACCTTATTAACAGGATATTTCTTACTATGGCGGTTGGGGTTGGTTTGGACGCGGCGATCTTAGATCCTTTGGATGCTGATTTGATGGACGCGGCGATAACCGCGGAATTGCTGTTGAATAAGCAGATATATTGCGATTCTTATTTGGACGCTTATAGGAAGAAATGAGGATATTTTAAGAAATGTGGCGGTCTAAAGTTCTAAAGCATATTTTTAGGTTCCATGGTATGTGGGAAAGCCTGAAATTCGCGCTATTAGGGATATATTATTTATTTTTATATCACCGTAATATGCGTATAATTTTTATGCTTGGCTTGCTCGCGGTTTTATTAGGGCTGTATTTGAAACTCAAAGGAATTGAGTTAGTAGCGCTATGTTTGACGATAACGCTTGTATTTACCGCTGAAATATTTAATACCGCGATTGAAACATTAATGAATATGCTGACTACCAGGTATAACGCAAGGATAAAACTGGTTAAAGATATCGCGGCAGCGGTAGTTTTGCTTACTTGTTTAAATGCCCTTGCCGTAGGCACGATACTTTTCTATAAAAAGTTGTTTAAATAATTTTGTTGAAAAGCGCATTTTAAAGTTATTATTGAAGGCGATTTTCTTGTTGTTTGTAAAGGGGATTTGTGGTAATATTTAATGAAATTTGGCGGAGTAGCTCAGCCTGATAGAGCACGCGGCTCATACCCGCTTGGTCGGTGGTTTAAATCCACTCTCCGCCACTTCTACTTCGCCGTGCTGCTTTCGCGCACGGCCTCGTAGGAATGGCTTGTTAATAAATGCCTAAAATATTTGAAATCCGGTTCAGGATTTGCATTTTTGAAAAAGAGATTAATATAAAAGAAGTGGGAGCATATTGTGAGTTCCTGCGAAGCTCGCCAACGCTAGTACATATATATTAAAGAGCGTAGCAGAACCGCCACTTATCCTTTTATTGCCACTTATAATAAAGTTTACTATATCACAAGCAAGGAAAAAAACATGGATGAACGAAGGGAATTTAAAAGGTTTAATATTGAAGCGGCAGTGGTGTTAAAGCCGGAAGACGGCACTTATCGTGTCATTGAGGCGGATTTATACGGCATATGCTTTTTGGGAGCGGGAGTATACGCGACGGAAACAATAGCGCCCGGCTGTATTGTTAAATTTGAACTAACCTCTAAATTGTCAAAAGAAACCATTGTTTGCGAAGGCAAAGTTATATACTCTACTAAAGTTAAAGAAGGCCCGGCGTGTATTTTTAGATTAGGCATAAAATTTATTAATATAGACAGCGAGAAGAATCAAATCCTGTTTAATTTTATTCAACATGATATTATTTTGAGGGAAAAAAATCGGAGAGTATAGTAAATTAGTTAAAAGAGAATATTTCAGCTTAACAGACACACATTGCATTTTTATAGCGTATTGTTTGTATTTAAAAAATGAGATGTGTTTTTTTGTTTAAACCTATGAGCCTGCCTAAAAAGAGCATTTTTTATTTAACAATAGTGTTGTTTGTCGTATTGTTTATGGAATTTTTTTCTTATATTGCTATGAGTTATCTCGAAAACAAACGCGTGGTATACCGCCCGTTCCGCGATTTTAGCGAAATTGAATATAACGAGTATTTAAATAGAAGAGAACAGCTCCTGGGCTGGCCTGTGTTAAACCTTTTCGGTATGCCTTATGACGGCAATTTTGATTTGTCAGGTTCGAGGCTGATGCCGGCTTTCCCCGACCCGGATAAATCCCCGCCTTGCGTGTCTTTATACGGTGATTCTTATACTTACGGGGCAGTAGTGGCAGATGAGGATTCCTGGGGCAATATTTTATCTACGCTTTTAAATTGCCGCGTATCAAATTTTGGGTTTATAGGTTATGGGACGGATCAGGAATATATCCGTTTTTTTAAGAATATTAATGATAAAGCTCCAGTCGTGATTTTGGGGTATTTATCGGAAAATATCCTGAGGAATGTAAATCAATACCGGCCGTTGTTGTATTGTAATGTTGTAAACGAAAGATTCGCCTTAAAACCCAGGTTTATCATTAATAAAAACGGGGAGTTGGATTTAGTGCCGTTATTGAAGCCCGGTTATCAGGATTTTTTACGCATGGTTGAATCACCGGAGAAATACCTTAAAGACGAATATTTTATACCGGAAGGCTTAGCAGGTATTTATAAAAAGAAACCGCCGTATATTGTTTCTTTATTTAAGGTGTTATCGGGCAATTTTCATCTAAAAGCGAAATTTTTCGGCATTCCCTGGTATGCCGGCTTTTATGACAAAAAACACCCGTCTGGCGCTTTGGAAGTAACTTTTGCTATAATGAAGCAGTTCCATAAAGACGCCACGAACGCGCACAAGAGGTTTATTGTTTTAATTATCCCTACGGTATTGGACCTGGAGTATTATAATAAGTATAAAAAATGGCCTTATATAAATTTGAAGAAGATGTTGTCGGCAGAACAAATAGAATTTATTGATGCCGGGCCGGCGGTAGCCGGGTATTTAAAAGATAGGAAGCCGCAGGAGTTGTATTGGCAACGGTTTCATTTTAATAAAGAGGGCGAAAAGGTTTTAGCCGAGATAGTTTATGTTTATTTAAAGGGTAAACAGGTTGTGGCGCGGGAATAAATTAAAGGCAGAGGTTTATTATATGCTGATCGATAAATTTAAGAATACATTAAAAAAATATAATCTTATTAACAAGAACGACTTTCTGGTGGTCGGCGTTTCCGGCGGGCCGGATTCCGTCGTTTTGCTTTATTTATTAAATAGTTTGCGCGTGGAATTGAAATTGTCTTTGCATGTCGCGCATTTAGACCATATGTTGAGAAGGCCTTCACGCAGGGATGCTGAGTTTGTAAAAGGTTTAGCCGAAAGGTTAGGATTGCCTGTAACTATCGCGCGGGTTAATGTAAAAGAGCTGGCGGCAAAAGGTTCTTTGGAAGAAATTGCCAGGAAAGCGCGGTTTGATTTTCTTTTTAAAGTCGCCAAAAGCGTGAAAGCGAGAAAAATTGTATTGGGGCACAATCTTGACGACCAGGCTGAGACGGTATTGATGCGTATGATAAGGGGCACCGGATTACATGGGTTATCGGGCATATCGCCACGGAGGGAAATGTCAGGGTATTGTATCGTCCGCCCTTTAATTGAGATAAGCCGCCGGGAAATAGAGCTGTTATTAAAAAAGAAAAAGATAAAGGTTTGCACCGATGAAACAAATTTGAAAGATATATATTTCAGGAACAAACTGCGAAACCGTTTGCTGCCGTTATTGGCTAAAGAATACAACGCCAATATTAAAGAAGTATTAAGTAACCTGGCTTTTAACGTGGGATATGATTACGATTATTTAAATCAGGCCGCCGCTAAAATGGCTGCGCGCCTGGGCAAAAGGATAAGGCTTTCTGAATTTAACAGGCTGCATCCGGCAATTCAAAGATTAGTGCTGCGTTTAAATATCGCCAGGGTAAAAGGCGATATGAGGCGGCTTACTTTCCAGCATATAAATGAAATTAATGATTTAATATCTAACCGGCCGGCTGATTCTATAGTGGATTTGCCGGGTGAAGTATCGGTTGTCAAAAAAAACGGGGTTTTATTTTTTTATCGGCGCAGAGGTTTGTGAGCCTCTAAGCAAAATTTTAGTCAGGCAGGTTAATTATGTTTAAAGATAAGAAGATCGTAATAGTGATGCCGACATATAACGCCGCAAAAACTATTCTTAAAACGCATGAAGAAGTTGTCGCGCAAAATATAGTTGATGCTGTTATTATTGTTGATGATGCCAGTGATGATGAAAGCGTCTTGATAGCAAGGAAATTGAATAGCGATAAAGTTAAGACGATTTTACGCGTGCATGACAGCAATTTAGGATATGGCGCGAATCAAAAAACGTGCTATAAATTAGCTTTGGATGAAGGCGCGGATATTGTGATCATGGTCCATTCTGATTATCAGTATACGCCAAAACTAATTCCCGCGATGGTGGGCATGATTTCGGATGGGCTTTATTCCTGTGTCTTAGGTTCCCGGATCTTAGGCGGAGGCGCTTTAAAAGGAGGTATGCCTTTTTGGAAATATGTTATTAATCGCTGGCTTACTATAACTGAAAATTGCATCATAAACGCTTATTTATCAGAATACCATACAGGGTACAGGGCTTTTTCAAGGGAGCTATTGGAGAATATTTCTTTGGAACATAATTCCAACGGTTTTATATTTGATAATGAAATGTTGCTGCAAGTCCTATGGAAAGGCTATAAGATCGGTGAAATCAGCTGCCCTACCAATTATCATCCGGAGGCCTCAGTTGTAAATTTGCGTAACAGTATTAAATACGGCTTTGGCTGCTTCAGGGTGGCATTGACTTATGCTTTGGCTAAAGCCAAGCTTATTAAATCTAAACTGTTTGTTTAAGTTTTAACTATGTCTTATTGTAAAGTATTGTTAGTCAGGCCTAATTCGAAGAACATACAAAATACCAGATTGCCTAAAAGCTTAGCGGATGAAGTGGGCTGCGTTATGCCCTTGGGGATAGCTTCTATCGCGGCTTATCTTAGGGATAAAGGCGTAGCTGTAAGTATAATTGACGCTGAAGCGGAAAATTTATCACTGGAAGAATTAGAGGGAAAAATTTATGAAATTAAACCTTCTATAGTAGGAATAACCTGCATGACGCCTACCATTCATGATGATATGGCGGTTGCCAGAATTGCTAAAAAGGCAGGGGCGATGGTAGTAATGGGCGGGCCGCACTTAAATGCGATGCCCGAGGAGACTTTACAGTTACCTTGTGTGGATATCGGGATAAGAGGTGAAGGCGAATATCCGATGTATAAGTTAGTTGAGGCGGTGAGTAATAATCTCGCGCTGGATAATGTGCCTGGTATTGTATATAAAGCCGCTAACAACCGGATTTTGATGAACCCGCCGTATTTACATCAGGATCTAGATGAATTGCCGGTACCCGCAAGAGATCTTTTACCCTATAAACGTTATTTTTCTATTATTTCTAAAGGCAGGATGACTACCGTTTGCCCCGGCAGAGGATGCCCTTTTACCTGTGGTTTTTGTTTTAAGCAGCCGCAAGACAGTTTGATAAGGTATCGCAGCCCTAAATCAGTGGTTGATGAGATAGAAGAAGTTATCAATAAATATGGCATTAATGAAATAAATTTTGTTTCGGACACTTTAACGGCAAATAGAGATTTTATAGCAGGTTTATGCCAGGAGATGATAGATCGAAAAATTAAATTATCATGGATAGCCCCCACCCGGGCGGATTGTATTACTTTAGATCTATTGAAATTAATGAAAAAAGCAGGGTGCAGAAGCCTTAGATTTGGAGTTGAAAGCGGGTCTGCCGGAATTCTTAAACTTATGAATAAAGATATTGATAAGGAAAAAATGTCGCAGGTTTTTAAATGGGCTAAATCGGAAAAAATAGAAGCATTCGCGTATTTAATAATAGGGTACATCTCTGAAACCGAGGAAACAATCAGGGAAACATTGGATTTCGTAAAAGAATTAAAGCCGGATTTGCTCATGTATAATATCGCGACTCCTTTGCCGTGCACGCGGCTTTTTGAACAGGCAGTGGAAGCAAAGTTAGTGGAAGCTGATTATTGGAAAAAGTTTGTTTTAGATGAGAACTATCCCAGGATACCGTATTTGTTTAAGGATACAGAGGAATGGATTGGCCGAGCTTATCGTGAATTTTATTTTTCCCCACATTTCTTATTTCGGAAGATCTTATCCCTTAACTCCGGCAATTTGCGCAATTACATAAAGGCTGTTAGAGGGATTTTAAATTTTAAAGCGTAGGTTATTTTTTTATTTATACCTAAAGGTGGAATAGATGTCCTGGAGCCAACAAGAGCGGGCGAAGATAATAGCAGGCAGCTATAAAAAATGGGGTTTAAATCATGCAAGAGTTTTAGATGTGGGGTGCGGAAATTGTGTTGTCTCCAATGTATTGAAAGAAGTGTTGGGCCTGGAATTAACCGGAACAGATATAATAGATTATCGTAAAAAAAATATTCCTTTCCGGCAAATGGAAGGCAATTTTAAACTTCCTTTTGAAGATTCTTCCTTTGATTACGCTATGTTTAATTGTGTTTTGCATCATACCGGCGATATAGAAGCTCTTATTCTTGAAGCCGGCAGGGCCGCGCGAAAGTTGTTAGTATTTGAGGATAAACCGGGTTTTTTATTAAAATCAGCAGATAAGGCATTGAATTATTTGTATTGTTTTAAGATGCCTCCCGCCGTAAATTTTAAATCTCAGGATGAATGGATAAAGTTGTTTACGCGTATTGGATTTGATTGCGAAACAGGGGAAGTCAAATATCCATTTTGGTATCCATTTAGGCATATGGTGTTTAAGTTAACCAAAAAATATTAATTTAAAGGTTATATGAAGTTTATTCTGAATCGATTCTTTAAGGCTATTGGATTTGAGGCTGTTGTTTTAGCTTTATTGTGTGTATGGTTTATTTTATCGGTTTCTCCCTTGCCGTTTATTCAATATAGCGACGGTTACTTCCTATGGATCCCCCGATTAAGTTACGCGGCAAAGGAGATTTTAAGCGGAAGGATCCCGTTTTGGAATGAATATCAATTTTGCGGGACTACGCTTTTAAGCGATGGGAATACTAATATTTTCAATCCCGCCATAATCCTGTATCTTTTTATGGCTCCGGAGTGGGGGTATACATGCTCTACAATAATTTTATTTGTTATCCTATTGGCCGGCACATGGCTTTATTTTAGAGAAAAGGATTTTTCTAAAGAAGCCGCGATAATAGGCACGATAGGCTACGCGTGCGGCGGCCAGATTATCTTCTGGAGCCTTTATCATGGGATGAATATTGTTTTGTCATTGTTCCCTTTGTTGTTGTTTTTCTTAAGGAGATATGAAAAGACCGGTAAAGCGGGTTGGAAAGTATTCGCTTTCATTACGGCGTTTTTCACATTTTGCGGCGGTTTTATACAGTTTTCGATTATTGCCGCTTTGTCAATTATTATTGAAGGAATAGAACGTTTTTCATTTAAAGATACCGCGCGGGTTTTAAAAACGCGGTTGCCGGTTATCTCCTTAGCATTTATATCTGCCTTGTTTTCAATAATCCCTACAATTGAAACAGCTATATTCAGCCATAGGGAATCGGTGCGTTATTTTAAGGGCCTTTTCCCTGACGGGATCAGTTTAATGTCGATGACTTTCTGGGGCACTTCTTTAGACCGCCATGGTTATCCAAATTATTTTTATTTCTTAGGCATAGTTTTAATTTCATTAGCTATTTTTACCGTACGGCGCCAGTATAAAAGTGTGTTTTCGCGGCCATTCTTTGTATATTCTTTTATATTTCCTTGCATTATAATTTTAATTTATTCCGGAGTATTGCCGGTAAATTTTCAATTTGGGATAGAGTCTGACATATGGCGCGGTATGTTTGTTTTTATTTTGGCGCTCGCATTGCTTGCTGCGGGCGCTGTGGAAACATTTATGAGGCGGCTGGATAATAGCGGGACAAAGGCATTTCCTCCTATTGAATTTTTATTCGCCGGATTTATTTCAATCGGTTTTGGCATATGTAATTTTCATTCGGCGTTAAATATTTATTGTATTTTTGACATAATCATTATAATTTGCCTGGGGATTTTAATGATATTAGGCTTTATATTCCCGATCGTGTTTAAGGAAAGAAAATCAAAACTTAAAGTTATTTTTTCGGTTTGGCTTATAACTTTAATGGCCGTGAATATCTTTTATGTTTGCAGCAATGACTACCTTTCGGTGGATACTTTTAAAAACGTTAAGGTATTAAACCCGTGGGAATTTAATGAAATTCCGGTTGAAAGCTTTTCTAATAAAGAAGGGCGGTATATACAGTTAGGATTAGATGGCTCTTATCTTGAAGATTGGGGCATATACAATAAGATCAGGCCTTTAGGCGGTTATGGCTCTTTTTTTCCGAAGCCGATATTTTCCAGAATGAAGGAAGACGGGATACTTCCTTTAAACTTTCATGCTATAACGCATTTTAAAAATAATAATGTTTTAGACCCCGATATTATGGCGCGATACGGGGTATTATATTTAATAAAACAGAAAGATCACGAATCTGACCCTTTAAGGTTGGGGTGGCGGTTTGTAATGAATAATCAGGATATCGTTGTGTATAAGAATCCAAAATACGCCGGGCGCGCGTATGTTGTGGATAGGCAAGGCGGGATTGTCAGGGGGGCCGATATAGTTAAAAATACCAATTCATATGTGAAGATTTCGTTAAACGCGCACGAAGGCGAGACCTTGATTTTGGCCGATTCCTGGTTTCCCGGCTGGATATGTTATGATAACGGCAGAAAAGCGGTTGGTTTTGATGCCCGCGGATTCAGGGGCTATACGATAAAAACCGGAGGATACCATGAAATTGAATGGATATACCTGCCGAAAACATTTATAGTTTCTGCTATTATCTCGTTTATTGGGATAGTTGTTTTTCTGCTTATGATTTATAGGGAAAAAATGTTTTTAAGGTATCGCGGCGGCGCGAAGCTTTCTAACTGATTTAGAATTTTTCTTGACATAACTTTATGATTATGATAATGTTAACACATATAGAAAAACAAACCAAAGGAGGTGTAGGATGAATAGCTGGCAACAAGTTTTGTTGGAACCTGCCAAGGTAATCCTCGGACAAATAGGGCAGTTTTTTGTTAATTTTCTTCTAGTGGTTATCATTCTTTTAATCGGATGGGTTTTTTCTAAAGTACTAAGGACTGTAGTTGTCAGGGTATTAAGGTTATTGAAACTTGATGAACTTTCAGATCGGATTGAATTGGATATGTTGCTGGAAAAAGGCGGAATAAAGTATTCTTTTTCTGAGTTAATCGGAACAATTGTTTATTGGCTGGCGATTTTAATTACCTTTATGGTAGCTGTTAACGCGATAGGTTTGACCATCGCCGCGGAGTTATTAAACAGGATAGTTTTGTATGTGCCTAATATTGTTGCCGCAATGTTTATTTTGATATTAGGTATGTTTGTCGCTACGCTTTTGAAGAATATAGTTAAAACTGTTGCTACTAACGCAGGCATGTCGGCAGAGAAGTTTTTAAGCCGGCTTGTTGAAGTTTTTGTAATGATTTTTGCGATTAGTATTGCCATGGAACAGTTAAATATCGGGGCTAAGACGATCCAGTTGACTTTAGGTATTGTATTAGGAGCGTTCGGATTGGCTGTGGCGCTGGCATTTGGTTTGGGTTGCAAAGATATAGCTAACAAGATGGTTTCTGAGTTAATAGAAAAACTAAAGAAATAAATAAGCTGTTTTGTAAAAAATCCCCCTGTTTTTGTCAAAGGCAGGGGGATTTTTTTTGATAATGTAGAATAAGCACTCTTAATTCATTGATAGACACCCCAGGGGAACTGCCATATAATATTGCTCATTCCCGGAAAAACCCGTTGTATCTTGATATCTTGCCGGGTTTGTTTGAGTAACAGATGTGTCGAGTAAGAGAAGGGGGGCTCATGATCAGAAAGGCAGCATTTTTTATTTTTATAGGCCTGTTTTCTTTGATATCTACCGTTTTCGCGGAAATTCCAAACCATCCGCTTATTGAGAAAGCTAAGCAGGGGAGGATGCCGCATGTCCAATACGCGCTTGCGAACGGTACACAGGTCTCTTTGACATCTGACGGAAAGAGTTATTATATTTTGTGGCTTCCCGAAGGCAGTAATTTTGATAATCTCCCGCCAATTGTGGTAACTATGCATGGCCATGACGGATACGCATTTGAGGATTTTTATGTATGGCATCACTTTTTGAAAGAGAAGGGGTATGGTTTGCTGGCTATTCAATGGTGGCTTGGAAAAGGAGAGGCGATAAACGATTATCTCCCGCCCAATGAAATTTATCGCGTTATTGATGAGGTGTTTCGTACATTGCGCGTAAAGCCCGGCAGGGCGATGCTGCATGGTTTTAGCCGCGGGTCGGCAAATATTTACGCGGTTGCCGCGTTGGACAGGAGTACCAAAAATAATTATTTCGCGCTTTATATCGCCAACGCGGGTAAAGCAAGTTTGGATTATCCGCCAACGCGTGAGATTGAAGAGGGACGTTTTGGGAATAAGCCGTTTACGGGTTCGCGTTGGGTAACTTTCGCGGGCGGAAAAGATCCCAATCCGGGCCGCTCCGGTGTGTCAGGTATGCGTGAAACCGCGGATTGGATACGAAGCCGCGGAGGTAGCGTGGATCTTGCTATTGAAGATCCCGATGCCGGGCATGGGGGGTTCCATCAAAATCCCAAAAATACCAACGCTGCTCTCGATATTTTTGAAAAATTACGGTTAAAAGGTGAATAGTAGAATGAAAAAGTGTGTATACGTATGGGGATTCTGTTGAGTGAAGGAAAAAATAATTTGTCGGGGGATAAATAGGTGTGACCACTTGTTCTTATATGCCAAGAGGTTAATATAAATAAAATTACTGAAATATCGCCCAAGGGTGAAATCATAGTTTATCAGACATCCAATGGTTTCTAGACGGCAGCTATAATACTATGTATAAACAAAATACGGCACAAGGGAACTAGGATGTTTACGGAGCATTCTTTCGAAAATAAGGAATATAAAAGTATTTCTTTCGCGGGGCAGGATCTTTCCCGTAAAGAGTTCTCAAACTGTGTATTCAAGAGCTGTGATTTTTGCGAATGTAAATTTGCCGGCGCGGTTTTTATTGACTGTATTTTTAGCTGTTGCAATCTTTCAAGCGTTAAAGTAGAAAATTGCGGTTTCCGGGGAATAACGTTTGAAGATTGCAAAATAACCAACATTTCTTTTAACGCAATAAATCCTTTTCTCTCAAGCTGGGTTTTCAAAAGATGTAAGATCGTCGTATGTAATTTTTCAGGACTGAAGATGAAACGCGCCCGGTTTATCGAATCGGTGATCCGGGAGACGGATTTTATTAATGTTGAGCTAAAAGATGCCGATTTCTCCGGCTGCGACCTGCAAGGCAGCAGGTTTCATAACGCAGCCCTGGAAAACGCAAATTTCGTTGGCGCGAAAAACTACGCGATTGACCCAACGAGCAATAAATTAAAAAAAGCCAAATTCTCTTCTCCTGAAGCGCTATCTTTATTGGCAGCTTTTGAAATTAACGTCGAATAGGGTTAGTGGAAAGCGCTCCCAGATAAAAGAAAGCAAAATTTAGATGACGCAAAATATTTTATTATGGTTGTCTTTGTCCTTAGTTTTTATAAGCAAGGAAGTCAGGATTACGAATAAATTAAAATCAATACGGTATTTTACTTTATTTTTAGGTATTGTACTGATATTTCTGGAGTCGCGATTTAATTTTTTCAGCAAAAGAGGGATAGGGATATTCCATGAGATAACGATTATTGGCGGCGGTATGTTGCTTGTTACGGCAATTTTTTTTAAAAGGCCTTTTTGCCGCTTATTCTGTCCGTTAGGATTGATCTATGGAAGACTAAATAAAATAAGCCCTTTGAGGGTTGGTTTGGGGAAAAATCTGTGTTTGGCTTGCGGAGCGTGTGATAAAGCTTGTATCTCAGATATAAAGCCTTCACGAGAAGTTAATGGAGACCTGTGCGTAAAGTGTTTCAATTGTTTAAAAATATGTGATCAAATTAAAAGGCCCCATGTCAAAAAAAGTTTATAAAATAATCGGTATTGTCCGTGGTGGAAAAGGGACGCCCCATAAACTAAAGGGTTAATATAGATAAGGGGTTGTGATGGGTGAGGTATTACCGCGAGAAATGCAGGAGCTTAATCAGAATATCTCTGTGTGCCGGAAGTGCGCGTTAGCGGCTACGCGTACCAACGTGGTTTTTGGCTCCGGCAGCTTGGATGCCTTGGTGATGTTTATCGGCGAGGCGCCCGGAGCTAATGAAGACAAGCAGGGAATTCCTTTTTGCGGCGCGGCAGGAAATGTTCTAGATGAGTTATTGGCTGTCGCAGCGCTTAAGCGCGAGGAAGTCTTTATCGGCAATATTTTAAAGTGCCGCCCGCCGGGAAACCGTAACCCTCAGAACGATGAGATTATCGCCTGCACGCCTTATCTTGACGCGCAAATTGCCTTTATTAAACCGGCAGTAATCTGTTGCTTAGGTAATTTTGCTGCCGGCTATGTAATGAATAAATTTGGTTTAGCCAATCGAGTGCAGGGAATCTCTAAGATTCACGGCTCTATTTTTATTACTGACGCGGCGTATGGGAAAATCAAGATCATGCCGATGTTTCATCCGGCGGTTGTTACCTATGACGTTACAAAGAAGCCTATTTTGGCCAAAGATTTTGCTATTTTAAAAAATATACCTAAGGAAAAACGATGGGGGAAAAGTGACGTTCCTTAAGGGGACAGAGATAGATGTAACATATTGATTTGTAAGTTGTTCGAAGACAGTTATAATATTATGAATTTATGGGAGTTAGAGAGAAGGGATGTCACTTTGGGGAACGTCCCCTTAAACTTATAACTAACCGTAAAAAATATATTTGTTTTTGAAGCGATTAGGTGATATAATTGTATCATATTATGAAGCGATTAATCGTTCTAATCGCTTCATTTTAGAGGTGACTAAAATATGAAATATATCTGGCAATGTGATTCTTGGCCCAAATTGACCTGGGATAGCAATACCCTTCTGTCTCTTTTGGGCCGGGCGCGCCTTTTGCAAGGCGATCTTCTTGGACGTGTTAAGCGTATCGGTTTTCGTCTTAGCGAAGAGGCGCAGGCAGATATTCTTACGGAAGAGGCCATTAAAACTGCCGCAATCGAGGGGGAACGTTTGAACCCTCAAATGGTGCGTTCATCGGTTGCCAGGCACTTAGGACTGCGGGAAGCCGGTTTGATTTCAGCTACCCGGCCTGTTGACGGCTTGGTTGAGGTAATTTTGGACGCTACGCAAAAATACAATGAACCTTTTTCCGCGGATAGGCTTAAAGGCTGGCATGCCGCGCTTTTTACGTCCGGATATTCCGGCCTTCATAAAATCCGGGTTGGCCGGTGGCGAGGAAAAGAACCGATGCAGGTAGTATCCGGCCCGGTGGGGAAGGAAAAAATCCATTTTGAAGCGCCTCCCGGAGAAACGGTAGGGGCAGAAATACGGCAGTTTCTACGCTGGTGGGAAGAAAGCCGTAAGGGCACAGACGGTATTCTGCGCGCAGGTTTAGCGCATTTTTATTTTGTGGCTATCCATCCGTTTGAGGACGGTAATGGCCGTATAGCCCGCGCATTGACAGATATGGCTCTGGCGCAGGATGAAAACCTGAACATCCGTTATTACAGCCTTTCTTCTCAGATAATGGAAGAAAGAAAAGGGTACTACGATATTCTTGAAAAATGCTCCAGGAGCGATAGCGCGGATGTGACTAAATGGCTGGTTTGGTTCTTGGAATGTTTTGAGCGCGCTATTAAAAGATCCGATACTATTATCGGAAATGTCTTAGCCAAAGCGGACTTTTGGCAGGAGCACGCTCAAGCTGAACTTAATGAACGCCAGAAGAAAGTTTTAAACCGTATGTTGGATACCGGCCCCGGCGGCTTCGAAGGAGGGTTAACGACGCGTAAATATGTAAGCATGACTAAGACGAGCCGTGCTACAGCGTTTCGCGAGATCTCGGATATGCTCGACAAGCGGGTGTTACGGCAATTGCCGGGCAAAGGCCGCAGTGTCCATTACGATTTAATCTGGCCGCGGGTAGATAAGTAAAAAGGGAATAATAGGGGTGTTATTTTTAAATTTGAAAAAACGGAAAAAAACGGGGTCAGAATTATTTTATACTTTTAGCAGTAATAACCGTTTTTTGGAAAAATATAAAAATAAATCTGACCCCATTTTTTATTGAAGTGCCCCCCCGGAATTGGGAATTGGAAAAGGAGTCGAAATGGGTGAAGCTATTCAAAAAAAGACATCTTTGTTGGCTATATTAAGCTTGGCATTCGGATGTATGTCTTTTATTCCTATGTATGGCGGTCTTTTTCCCATACCCGCGTTAATTCTTGGTATAATTGCTTTAGTCAGGATTTCTAAGGAAGAAGTTAATCTGAAGGGAAGAAAGTTAGCTGTTACAGGAATACTGTTTGGGGTGCTGGGATTGCTTTTAGCGATAGCTATAGCTTTACCGAGTATTTTAGGGGCCAGAGAAGCAGCTGATGCAAATTGGGCACGACAAAAAGTAATGACTATATCCGATGCTATTGAGACTTATGTAAAGGCAAATAATGGGAAATACCCGATATCCGAATTTGAGCTTGTGACTGGAAAGGAGCCTTATTTATCAGAATCTTATGCTAATCAGATTCTCCATAAGTATAGGTTTTTGTTAGAATTAAATAGTGATTCTTATAGGGTGGTGGCTAAGCCAGAAAAATGCGGGTTCAGGGGGAAAATTATTACTGCGGTGACAGGCGGGGAAGTACAGGAAGAAGAATGCAAGTAAACTTGTTGAAGAGGAATAGTATGCAATTTAAGACCATTTTATTGTGTATTATGTTATTGTGTGCTGGTTGTTCACCTTCTTCTCAAGGGGATTTGATCGAAAAGAAGTACTTGCCTAATGGCCGGGTGGAACGCGTATCATACTCATTCTTCTATACTGCGCAAGAAATTATTATCCCAGGGGTACTGGGTGCTTATCTTGACATTGACCAACATGAGAAAAAAGTTATCCCTTTCTTATATCTACTGCAGCGCGTTACAGGAACGTTGGGACCTGATGATTTGCGTTCGAAAGGCTTATGCAGGGGGGCTTTGATTAATTTGTCGCAGGAACCTCTTGATGTGGAAGTTATTTCGCTTAAATGTTTTAATCAAGAGTTGATTAACAATCCTTTAGCTTTGCGTTTTGGGCCGCAAAATGGAAATGCATTTTTTATGAAAGATATAGATGTTGGTACTTATGATACAAAGCAAGAATTAACGCTTACAATCAATTATCAAGGAAAACAGTATGTGAAAGATATTTCATTGCCGCGATTAACTAATGAGGATTGGGTAAAAGAGGACGCCAATGCGAAGCGGCTTAAGAAACTAATGGAAGACAACAACAAGACTTATGCAGAGTATTTTTATATGAGAATGAATAACTAATTTAAAAATATTGGCAACAGTTTTGTTCACGGGGCTGGACTTAACCGTTCAGCCTTTTTTATTAATAAGAGTTAGTTAGATTTTTCCACTTTCTGCGTCAATTATAAGTGAAAAAGGGGTTACAGCTAATTTATTGCCTCTTATTTTATTGATAGACACTCCCCGGAAACTGCCATATAATAGCGTTTATGCCTAGAACACCTCGTTTTTTCTTGCCGGTTTCGTCTTATTAGGCTCTTAAAATAGGGGAATAATGGAGGTGTTATTTTTATTTATCAGGGGGATAAATAGGTGTGACCCCTTTATCTATTGGAGTTGTAGAGCCAAGGGGTGTCACTTTGGGGAGCGTTCCCATAAACAATTTAGGAGGAGAATAAAATGAAAAGCAGTCACGATTTTTCCCGTTTTTTATCTCAGCGGATAAGCATATCACTGATTGTGGTGACAGTCGTGGTGATGGGGTTCGGGCAACCGGCTTTCGCCGCTATTTACGACACTTACCGGAGTTGGAGTTATTACACCGACCGGAATAATGATATAATTAAGGATGACCACTTTTGGTCCGATGAGAGCTTGTGGCAGGGGAGTAGTTCTGTTGTATATAACGATAACAATTACGCTAAATCTTGGGTTGGATTCGGCAGCGATGGCAGCCTCGGGGCCAAGATAGGTGTTAGTGTTAATAATAGCCTTAGTAAGGCCTATTCATCATCCTATTATCGGGACGATGGTTTCAAGTGTGATGGGGCAACATGTGGTACAGCAATACCCTTGGGGGGCAGTTTTGAAACGCAACTCAAACAGGACGGGAGTTTTACTCTTGGCAGCGCCAATTACGGCCTGTCGTATTATCTGCGCACGCCTTCAACCGCTTATAACTTCCACTTTGCTGTGCAGCAGGGAGAAATGGACTTGGAACCATATGGATGGTTTTCATCGGAAAATCTCGTCACCGGCCAGCAAACTGTAAAAGATATAGCAAGCGACCCGTCGTTTTTTAACTTAATTTGGGAAGACAATAACAATGACGGGGTTTACAACTTTTCCTATGATTTTAGTTTCGCAGGCTACACGAATGGCGTTGATTTTGGAGAAGAGTTAGGTGTATCCGCCTATGCCTATGCTTCCAGCCCGGCACAAATTTTCGATTCTTACAATTCTTTCCACGTCAACGTAACTCCAGATACAGGAGCCTCCTTTTATCGAAATGGCCAGCTGGTTAGCAATTCCGTTACCCCTGAACCTGTCTCCGCGCTTCTTTTCGGTATCGGCGGCGCCGCAATGGCGATCTACAGGAAGAGAAAGAAGACACAGTAACCAGACGCCATTTGATAAGCTTCAAACCGTTACCGAATTAGTGAGCTAGTACAAACGTCCCCAAACTTGCTTGCAAACTTGCCCATTTTTTCTCTAGTGGCCATTGGAGTCGCAGAATTAACTTGACAAAATAATCTGTTATGGTAAATTATTACCATAACCATGGTGAAAAGATGATATCCCTACGTTCAAAAGTAGCAATAAAATTATTGGATTATTATTTCCTTAATCCGGAGGCTCAAGCGTATATTAATGAGCTGGCGAGGATCCTGGAGCTTGATCCTAAAAATACGGAGACTAAACTTAAGGAACTGGAAAAAGAGGGCCTTTTTAAAAGCGAATTTCGCGGAAAACAAAGGTATTTCTTTCTTGCAAAAGATAATCCCGTTTTGGAGCATTACAGCCAGATTTTCCTAAAGACCCACGGTATAGAAAAAAGGCTCAAAGATATGATAGGCAATATCAAAGGGCTTAAGGAAGCGTACCTATTCGGTTCATACGCAAGCAACAAAATGGATTCTTCAAGTGATATCGATCTTTTGGCCATTGGCACGCATTCTGTTTTGGAATTGCAGAGAGTCATTGCTAAATTACAGAAAGATACAGGGCGGGAATTCAATGTAATGAATTTAAATATGAAGGAATTCGAGGCGAAAAAAAAGAACAAAGATCCATTTATAAACAATATCTTTAAAAATAAAATTATAAGGCTTGTATGATCAATTTTGAGAGCCAACACTTTCAAAAACTGGCATTTAAAGAAGAACAAATTGACCAATTCTTAAAATCTGCTTTACATGATTTCAAAATAGCCGAAGAATCGGATATTTCCGATGTTATTTTTAAGTTTAGTTACGATGCTCTCATAAAATTGGGTATCGCTCTCATTGCTAAAAAGGGGTACAAAGTAAGAAGTACAGCCGGCCATCATGTCAAGATTCTGGAGAAACTAAGCCAACTATTAAAAGATGAAGATGTCCTTGTGCTTGGCAATAAGATGAGACAGGAACGTAACGTCAATCTTTATGACGGCGGATTCTTTGTAGGAGAGAAGGATAGCCTTGAGTACCTCAAATTTGTCAAAAGCGTTTTTAAAAAAGCGGAAATATTATAGAGAGGGGCAGGGTGTATTGATTGGCCTATGTGCCTAAGGCGCATAGGTTTTTATTTTTGCGAGGTGTTCGAAGATATGACTCATAATGAATTTGAAGCGTTAGTGAAAGATGCCTTGAAGGAACTTCCAAAAGAGTTTAAAGATAGGCTGCAAAATGTAGATGTTGTCATAGAAGAGGTGCTTGATATGGACACGGTAACGGCGCTTGGCCTGGGCGCGAAAGGGCGCTTTCTGGGGCTTTATCAAGGGGTTCCTTTGAAAGACAGGAACCATTATTACGGCATAGTGATGCCGGATAAGATCACTCTCTACAAACAAAATATCGAACTTACATGCAAGGAAAGAAACTTAGACATCCGTGAAGAAGTAAAATATGTTATACAACATGAAATCGCGCATCATTTCGGAATTTCCGATGAACGCTTAAAAGATTTAGGGATATACTAGGGAAAATGGGAGTTGCAGAGACTAGGAGTGTCACTTTGGGGAACGTCCCCATTTTTAAGAGCGAAGTTCGCGTGCATGATTTTTGAGACTAGGAGTGTCACTTTGGGGAACGTCCCCATTTTTCGCATTTTTCGATATTTCAGTGCCCGCAAAAAGATATCTCAAAAGGCATGGACATCAAATAAACATCAGTTTTTTAATGCCTTGAAGGCGCTATCATCAGAATACTTGGATAAGGCATCTTCCAACGCCAACAACATAAAACATTCAGAAATAGAAGATATGTGTTTTAAAACCCCTGCCCGAAGAGCAAAGCACACCTATAAACAAAAAATAAATTTATATCTACCCATATACAGAGAGTCTTTCTGTCGAGCCGTATTTCTGGGCGTCCTGATCGGAGATGACTACCCAAATTTCAGAACGCATTGCAATCCCCAAGCGTAGATACTGCTTATAATTCAGTATTGTTCTGGTAGAAAGAAGTCAAATAAAAGCGTACTCAGCCAATTTACAGATTCTCCACATTCCTGTATAGTCGAAACTATATAAGCATAATAATTATAAGAAATATAAATTTGTGAAAATGGAGGTGAAGATAATGGAAAAAAAGATGATGAAGAAGGCGGCATCATCGTGCTCGCAGGCGCAGCTTTCCGAAGAAATCAGAAAAAAAGCGCAAGAGCTTTACGAGAAGAATGGCTGTAAGCCGGGATGCGATATGGAAAATTGGTTAACGGCTGAGAAGATGGTGAAGTCAAGCATGTGTTAGCAAGGAGGGTGTGTCATGCAGGTAAAAAATGAGATGACGACAAAGGTCGAAGTGGCAAGTCCGGAAACATCTGTCAAAGAGGTCTCGCAGAAGATGAGAGATCTGAACATTGGAGTATTGCCCGTATGTGAAAATGGCCGGTTATCCGGTATCGTGACGGATCGCGACATAACGATCCGCCTGACAGCTGAGGGAAAAGACCCGAGCACTACGAAGGTTAAGGAAATAATGTCTTCTAAGGTCGAGTGGTGCTTTGACGATGAAGAGGTTGGAAGAGTTGCCGATAAAATGGAAAACAAAAAAATACGAAGACTACCAGTAATAAATCACGATAAAAAACTGGTGGGAATGCTTTCTCTTGGCGATATTGTATTGAAGGGGAGTCGTGAGACTGCCTGCAAGATCCTGGAAAAAGTTTCTGAGCCGGCCTCAGCCGTTTAAAAATTAGGAGGATTCAAAGATGGTAAAAAAAGCTAAAGCAAAAAAAGTAAAAAGGGCGAAAGCGAAAAAGGGGAATAAATACACCTGCAATGAATGTGGAGTAGTTCTTTCTGTCGATAGTCCATGCAGCTGCAATCCATGCGATATTACCTGCTGCGGAGAGCCTATGGAGCTTATGGTCTGCTGATAATTCAAAAAAGAGGTGTTACATGGCAAAAGAGAACAGAAGGAATATACCGGTAAAGTGGGAACCATTAATGAACGACATGGTATCGTTCAAGAAATCGCTCGATCAGCAATTTGAAAATTTCTTTTCAGGGCATCCTTTCGCGGCAAAGCTGCCCTTGTTGTTTAAAAGTGAGCTCTCCTCATGGAAACCCGAAGTCGACATCTATGAAACAACTAAAGATGTTGTGGTGGAGGCCGACATTCCCGGGATCGATAAAAAGGATGTAAAGATCGAGGTCAATAATAACATGCTTACGATCTCGGGGGAGAAGAAAGAAGAGAAGGAGATAAAGAAGAAGAACTTTTATCAGAAAGAGCAGCGCATGGGTTCTTTCTATAGAAGCGTGGGGTTACCGAATTATGCCAATGTGAGTAAACCCAGGGCCATTTATGAAAGAGGTGTCTTGAAAATCACGTTCCCCAAGACGGAACTGGCACATGCGAAGCATAAAATAATTGAGATTGGCTCAAAGTAAAATCCTGTTATGATTTTTACACAGAATAACTTAGGCAAGGCAAGCTCTCCATACTTACAACAGCATAAGGATAATCCCATATGGTGGCAAGAATGGGAAAAAGATGTTCTTGAGCATGCCCGAGCCGAAAACAAGTTTATTTTTGCCTCAATAGGATATTCCACATGCCATTGGTGTCATGTGATGGCGCAGGAGGCTTTCAGCAATGAGAGAATAGCGGAGTATCTTAATGAAAGCTTTGTTTCCATTAAGGTTGACCGTGAGCAAAGGCTGGATATCGATCAATATGCGATGGCTTTTATCGCTTCGATTGGCGGGCAAGGCGGATGGCCGCTTAATATATTTTTTACTCCCGCATTGCAACCCATATACGCCTTGACCTACGCGCCGGTTGAATCACGCTATGGTATGCCGGCCTTTATTGATATCCTCGCTGAAATTAAAAGAATGTATGATACTCAAAAAAATGAAATCGGGCCGTTTGTTTTTACAAGAAATAAATTTGCAGAAACAAAGCATGAGTATCTTATCAAACCGCTCCGGGACGCGTTTGACCATATCTATGCTGGCTTTGGTACGGGCGCTAAATTCCCGCCCCACTGTACGTTGCTCTTTATGCTTTACGATTATGAAGTAAATAAAGATAGCGCGCTACAGGAGATGACCACCCGGATCCTGGACAGGATGCTGCGGGGCGGGCTTCACGACCATTTACAGGGAGGGTTCTTTCGCTATTGTGTTGACCGGGAATGGATGATTCCGCATTTTGAAAAAATGCTATACGATCAAGCTCTTCTTTTATGGGAATATTCTCTGGCGTATCATGTACTGAAAAAAGAGGAATATAAAAGCGCCGCGCAAAAAATAGCGCAGTGCCTTGAAGAAACATTCGAGCATGACGGGTTGTATATAAGCGGCCACGACGCGGATACGGATCACGAAGAGGGGGCTACGTATCTATGGACTGAGGAGGAGATAAGGCAGATTTTAACCCCGGAAGAATTATTACGCTTCAAGAAGGTCTATAATATCTCAAAAGAAGGTAATTTCGAGGGGAAGAATCATTTAATTAAGGTCAAGGATGCTGATATTAGCGATATCGAACAAAAATTACTGAAGGCTAGAAGAAAACGCCATCAGCCTTTTGTCGATCGCAAGATCATAACAAGCTGGAATTGCCTGTTGGGTATAGGATTGATCCATGCGTATAGATATCTTGAAGATAAACAATTCCTTAAGAAGGCGGAAGATATTTTCCGGCGATTAAGAGATGTTAATTGCTCCGGCAATAAGATATATCATACTTCGATAGATTCAGTCCTCCAAGAAGAAGGTTTTTTGCAGGATTCGGCCTCAATGCTCTTATTTTTAACCTATTTGTTTGAAGAGACAAGTATGTTTACGGACGAAATGGATGAGCTTTTCTCCAAGGTTCAAGAATACAGGCTGGATAGCGAGTGGATCGAATCTTCACATGGAGATTTTTTGAAGGTACCGGCAGAGATCTTTGATCATCCTATGCCTTCCAGTGTATCTATGGCAGAAGTCGCTATCTTGAGAGCGGATATATTACGCAAACGCGAATATGTTCCTGGAAAATTCAGCGAGCCTTTGGCGAGAGATTTTTTCAATATTGTCACGCTTATACGGAACGGTTTCTTTCATCTTATTGAAGCGCCTAAGAAGATTGCGTTTAGCCGGCTGCCTGGCAATACCATTCAGATAAGAGGAAAAGAATGTAGGGACTGTTATATTCACGCGTGCATTCCTCAAGATAAGTTATGCTTAAAGGCAAGAGGGGAATAAGTGGGAAAATTACACATAGTTTCTTATAGTGACGAACCCTTTGAAGACCGTAAAAAGGCCGGTAAATTACTGGGGGCTTCTCTGAAAGCTTTACGTGGAAAAGATACGGTGGTATTGGGTATTCCGCGCGGAGGAATGGTGATTGCGAACGAGATCTCCCGGATGTTAGGTTCAGAATTAGATATCGTGCTTTCGCGCAAACTTGGCGCCCCCGGCAATCCGGAACTAGCCATCGGTTCGGTCGGCGAAGGCGGAAAGCCTTTTCTTAATGAGGATCTGGCTATTCGTGCGGGTGCGGATGAAAATTACGTGGAAAAAGAATTAGCGCGCCAGCTCACCGAGATTAAAAATCGCATCAGACTATTCAGGCAGTTCAAGGCGAAAGTGCCCTTACAAGGGAAAATAGTTATCGTTACCGATGACGGGGTAGCTACCGGAGCGACAATGCAGGCGGCTCTATGGGCAATCAGGCAGGAAGAGCCCCAAAAACTTATCGCGGCAATTCCGGTAGGCCTGAAAGAAACCGTTGAATTATTGACTGATTATCTCGATGAGGCGATAGTATTAAGAGCTCCGGCGTTTCTGTCAGCAATTAGCCAATTCTACGTACATTTTGAACAGACTTCCGATGAGGAAGTCTCGGAGATTTTAAAAGGGGCAGTTAGAATTAAGGAGCATAAAAAATGAAAAACGAATTGATTGAGGAAGCAGTTAATATCGGGCAAGAATTAGGGTACGTTTTTTTAACCACCGCCGATACTAACGGTATTCCGCATCTTACGGTCGCAACTAGAATAGACATTACTCCTAAGGGGCAATTGACGGTAGCCGGCTGGTTCTGCCCAGGAACAGTAGCGAATCTGGAAAATAACCCTAGCATAGGGGTTACTGTATGGGATAAAGAACGCGATGCCGGTTATCAGCTGTTAGGTAAGAGGGAAGCCTTGAGAGAAATCGCGATTCTTGACGGGTATGACCCGAAACTGGAAAAAGGGCCTCCATCGCCGCAAGTAGAGAGGGAATTGGTGATGCATGTTGAAAAAGTCCTTGAATTTAAAAAGGCCCCGCACAGTGATCTCGAAGAACATTGAGATCAAAAGCGGAAAGGCTAGGATCTTTGGAGATCTAATTGTTCCTCCGGGGGCGAAAGGCGCCGTTATCTTTTCCCATGGCAGCGGAAGCGGCAGGTTTAGTCCTAGGAATAGGTTAGTAGCCGAGCATTTAAATAAGGCGCACATAGCTACATTATTGGTCGATCTGCTTACTAAGGATGAAGATGAAAAGGACGCCATAACCGCGGAGTTCAGATTCGATATAGATCTTCTTACGGAACGTTTGCTTAGCGCGACGAATTGGTTAAGCCAAAATCCTTCAACAAAGAATTTTAATATAGGATATTTCGGCGCAAGTACCGGGGCAGCCAGCGCGTTAAAAGCCGCGGCGAAGGCGGGAGGAAGCGTTCATGCAGTTGTTTCACGAGGCGGTAGGCCTGATTTAGCCGGTGAGAGTCTCTCTATCGTAAAAGCGCCCGTTCTTCTGATTGTGGGCGGAAGCGATTATCAGGTGATTAGTATAAATGAAGAAGCGTTAAATAAAATAAAGGCGAAGAAAGAACTTATAATTGTGCCTGGCGCGACGCACCTTTTTGAGGAACCGGGCGCATTGGAGAACGTAGCCGAATTGGCTAAGGGCTGGTTTTTAAAGTATCTTGAGGCGACGGAATGAAAATTGAATCATACACCTACGGTCAGATGACCATAGACGGACAGCTTTATAAAAAAGATTTAATTATTTTTCCTGACAGGATAATCCCGGATTGGTGGCGGAAGGAGGGGCATCTTTTGAGCATGGAGGACTTAGGGGAGGTTATTGAAGCCAAGCCAGAAGTTTTGATAGTAGGGACAGGAGATTCTGGCTTTATGCATGTTCCTTTGAGCACCGAATTGGACCTTAAAGACAAAAATGTAGAAGTTATCGTAAAGAAAACCGATAAGGCTGTGCAATTATTTAATGAGCAGATTCTGATGGGTAAAAATGTAGCTGGTGCATTTCATCTTACTTGTTAGAAAAGGAGGGCGGATTGAAAATGACCAAAATATCCGAAGAATTAAAAGATTTTCTTACAACACACCTTGCCTATGTAGCTACTGCGGATGAAAAAGGCAGGCCCAACGTAGTGCCGAAGGGGGATATGGCAATTCTGGATGACCATACGATAGTATTTGCGGATTTGTATTCGCACCAGACTAAAAATAATTTAAGCAAAAATCCTTACATTGCCATAACGGTGGTTAATCCGGCTGCCTACAGAGGATATCAGTTTAAGGGTAGGGCTAAGATTATTGAGCATGGAAAAGCTTTTGACAGGATTGCTGAACAAGCAATAGGCTACGGAGAATTAAGTCATCCGGACGCTAAGTACGCGGTTAAAGTTACCATCAGTAAAATCATAGACATAAGTTATGGAGATACCGGCGATAAGGAATTAAATGGATAGAAAGAAATTGGCCCTTATACATATCGTAAAAAAGGAGCTTAATTTAAGCGATGCTGAATATAGGGCTATATTACAAAAGGCTGCGGGGGTCAGTAGCGCAAAAGACCTGGATGAAGAAAAATTCAGGACATTGATGAATTACTTTGTGCGCAGCAAGCATTATCGCATTAATTCCTATGGATTAACCGTAAGGCAGAAATTATTTATTGAATACCTTGCGCAACAGTTACATTGGAGCGAGGGGCATCTTAAAAACTTTATTCACAAATATTATAATAAAACCGAAATTGACAAACTAACCAAGAAGGAAGCGATGGGAGTAATTGAATCGTTAAAGAATATTACACAACGAGCAGGGATGATTAAATTAAACGAGGCTTATGCGCATGAGAAGAATAGCTAAATTTAAACCTAAGGTAGCGATTATTGGTTGCGGTAATGTGGGTATGCGTTACGCCTATGCGCTCATACTGCAGGGTTTGGCCCGCAGCGTTGTTATTACCGATACGGATACCAAGCGCCTTGAAGGGGAAGTTATGGATCTGTCGCATGGCGCGCCATACATATCGCCTGTTGAAATTATCGCAGGCGATTACCCTCAGATTCAGGATTCAGACCTTGTGGTAATTACTGCCGGTAAGAAACAAAAACCCGGACAGGGAAGGCTGGAGTTGGCCAAAGATAATGTAGAGATATATCGTCAGATTATGCCCCAAATTGTCAAATATGCTCCTTCTGCGATACTCCTTGTGGTTACTAATCCTGTGGATGTGCTTTCCTTTGCGGCTTATAAATTTTCTTCTAAACCGGCGCATGAAGTGATTGGCTCAGGTACAGTTTTGGATACTGCGCGCTTCAGGTTTCTTTTAGCCAAACACTGTAAAATCGATTCCCGCAATGCACATGCCTACATTCTTGGAGAACACGGTGATAGCGAATTTGCAGTATGGAGCAACGCCATGATCGGAGGGGTATTGTTCAAAAGGTACTGCTCTGTCTGTAGCAATAACCATAAGGGTTGCCGTAAAGGAGAATTAGATAAGATTTTTACAGAAGTAAGGGATTCTGCTTGCAAAATTATCGAAAGGAAGGGTGAGACTTCTTACGGCATCGGTTTATCTTTAGTAAGGATAACCCAGGCAATTTTGCATGACGAAAATGCAGTGTTACCTGTATCCAGCCTCATAGATGATTACTTAGGGATACGCGATGTGTTCTTAAGCCTCCCCGCAATACTTAATAGGAACGGCGTGCGGGAAATTTTGAAACTTGAACTTTCTGCGCAAGAAGAAAAACAGCTTAAGAGTTCCGCAGAAGCAATTAAAGGGGTTATAAAGAAAGTGGGATTGTAAAAGCGATGATTACGGAGGAGGGGTTATGTCTAAAGGCAGAAGGGCGTTCGGGATAAAAAGGAAGAAATACTGCGATTTGCATCATTGCAAGAAAAAAAAGAAATTATAGGGAGGAGGAAAACAATGGCCTTAATGGAGATTAGCGTTATACCGATAGGCACGTGTTCCACATCGATAAGCAAATATGTCGCATCGAGCGAAAAGGCGCTCAAAAAAGATCGTTCGGTCAAGCGGCAGATTACGGCGATGGGCACAATTGTGGAGGCAGGCTCGGTAACAAAGCTCTTTGCAGTGGCTAAGAAGATGCACGAGAAGGCGTTGGCCGCGGGGGCAAGGAGAGTCATTGCCAATATTGTGTTTGATGACAGGCGCGATAAAAAGACAAGCATCGAAACGAAAGTCGCCTCAGTAATGAATAAGATCTAATGCCCCGGATCTAGGAGGGGGATATGGTATTGACGAGCCCGGCATTTGAAAACGACGGATTAATTCCCGAGCAATATACCTGCGCGGGGAAGAGCATAAATCCTCCCTTGGTTATTGAGGGTATTCCGGAAAAAACGGCATCCTTAGTCTTGGTGGTAGAAAGTTACGGTGCCTCGGAGATCGGCCACGTCCATTGGCTGGTGTTTAATATTCCGCCGGTTGTACAGATAGCTGAAGATTCCATTCCCGGGCAGCAAGGGACAAATGACTTTTTCGGAAAGCTTAATTACTCAGGCCCTTGCCCGAGGGGCGGTGTAAGCCGGTATTTTTTCAAGCTTTACGCGGCGGATCGCATGCTGGCTGTAGGAGAGGGCGCCGGAAAAAAGGAAGTGGAGAGGGCGATGCGCGGTCATATTCTGGCGCGCGCGAAGCTCGTTGGAAGTACCAAAGGACTGGGCGTTCAATGATTACCATCCGTAGACGAGAAGATATTTACCAGGCACACGGCGAAATCGAAAACGGCACTTTTTCCGGCAAGTGGCATTTTTCTTTCGATGAATACCATGATCCCCGCTATACAAATTTTGGCTCTTTGCGCGTCTTCAATGACGATACTCTTTCTCCCGGAGCTGTCTGGCCATTGCATCCACACCGCGATATTGAAGTGGTTACGTACTGCGCATCAGGGGAATTTAGGCATGCCGATGAACGCGGTAAAGGCGGTATCCTTAAAGAAGGCTGGGCGCAGCATACCACAGTCGGAATAGGGTTATCTCACTCTGAGATAAATAACCTTGCCGATAAACCAATGCGTTTTATACAAATGTGGTTTATGCCGAAAAAAAAGGGCCTCGTCCCTTCCGTAGAACAAAAGAAGGTGAAAAAAATCGAACGGACTAACAGATTATTACCACTGGTTTCGAATGAAGATAAGGGTAGTTTAAAAATTGCCTCGGATGCAAAAGTCTATTCTTCTTTTCTTCAGAAGGGAGGGAAGGTCATATATAAATTCAAGGAAGGTTATGGAGGTTATCTCTATTTGCTGGAAGGAGGCCCCGCTCCGATAAACAACACAACTGTGCGCCAGCTAGACGCAGCCATAATCAAGGAGGAATCAGAGCTTTTCATCGAGGCTAAAGATGAAACAGAATTGTTATTTGTAGTTGTTGCTATGAATTCGGAAAAATGAAGAGAATGGGGGGAAGATGAGCTTTTTAAGAAGCGTATTTATAGGAATAGCCATATTTATGATGACTGCTTCATCGACAGTTGCAGAAATGGGGAATGTCGCAAACAAGGAGAGTAACCCTAACAAAGGAGGAGTGATGAAGACTAATGAGAAGATTGAAAGTGCAACAGTGTATGTTTTACCGCCTTTACCATATGCGGAGAACGCGCTGGAACAGATAATATCCGGACGTACAATGAGTTTCCATTATGGTAAGCATCACAAGGCATATGTTGACAATCTGAACAAGGCGGTAGCGGGTACTGAATTTGCCAGCATGCCGTTGGAGAAAATTATCACCGCGACAGCGGGTAAAGCGGATAAGACCGCGATATTTAATAATGCATCGCAATCGTGGAACCATACGTTTTATTGGAAAAGTTTGACTCCGAATGGTGGCGGTGAACCACCTGCGGCATTGAAAAAAATGATCGAGGATTCTTTCGGAACCGTGGACGCGTGTAAGAAGGAGTTGGTGACTGTGGCGACAACCCAGTTTGGCAGCGGCTGGGCATGGCTTGTATTGGATGGTGACAGGCTTAAGGTGATTAAGACCGACAATGCGGATTCACCTTTAACTAAGGGCATGAAGCCGCTATTGACCATAGACGTGTGGGAACATGCGTACTATCTGGATTATCAGAATCGCCGCGCGGACTATGTCAACGCCGTACTCGAAAAGCTTATCAATTGGAGTTTTGCAGCGGATAATCTCAAATAGTGAAGAGGCCTTTTTCGCCCAAATGGTGAAGAAATAAATCGGAGGTACCTATGAAGAAAATGACCGAGCAGCATCTTATCAACGCCTTTGGCGGAGAGTCGCAAGCGCATATGAGGTATCTACATTTTGCAAACCGGGCTGAAAAAGAAAATTTTAACAATGTGGCCCGCTTATTTCGCGCAATCGCTCATGCTGAATATATACATGCAGGAGACCATTACCAGGAATTGAAGCATCTTGAGGATGGGTTTGTGGCAAACAGTATGGCTGCTTTCGGGCCAGGGGATACGAAGAAGGATCTAAGATTGGCCATTGCGGGAGAGACCTTTGAAATTGAAGAAATGTACCCCGTCTACATGGAAGTGGCAAAATTCCAGGGAGAAACAGGAGCCCAAAGAAGCTTTGGATGGGCATATGGCACCGAAAAGATGCATAAAAAACTTTATGAAAAAGCCCTGGATTCTGTTAATTCGGGGAAAGACGTTGCGCTTGGCCCCGTTCAAGTATGCGAAATATGCGGATATACCCTGGAAGGAGAAGCACCGGACAAATGCCCTTTATGTAATGCTACAAAGGACGAATTTATTGCGTTTAAATAGTCTTAGTAATGTATGCGCAAAATATCTCTGGAGAAATTAAAGGAAGTTGCTTATCTATTTTTAAAGTTGGGGACCATCGGTTGTGGCGGCCCTGCCGCGCATATTGCCATGATGCACAATGAAGTGGTGAAGCGGCGCAGATGGATGGATGAATAGCGCTTTCTTGACATGCTCGGAGCTACATATTTAATACCGGGCCCCAACTCTACTGAGATGGCTATTCATACGGGCTTTGTCCGCGCGGGATGGCTTGGAGTAATTACCGGTGGCGTTTCTTTTATTCTTCCGGCCATGTTGATTGTTTTGTCGCTGGCTTGGTTTTATGTGCGCTTTGGCTCAACACCAGAGGCAACTTGGATATTTTATGGTATAAAGCCAGTTGTAATCGCTATCATCGCGCAGGCGCTTTGGGATTTAGGACGCAAGGCCATTAAAGACTTCACCATGGCGATAGCCGGACTGGCAATTGTAACTCTCTATTTTTTAGGTATAAACGAAATCGTCTTGCTTATAGGCGGTGGGTTAATAGTAATGCTGATAAAGAATGCCAAGCGTCTAAATAAAAAAACCTTGCCAATGCTTTCTTTATTTGCCGCGCCAAGCATTCCTCTTATGGCAGTCAAAATATTCAGCCTGCCTTTATTATTTTTAATATTTCTTAAAATTGGCTCTGTTTTATATGGAAGCGGCTATGTGCTTTTAGCGTACTTAAGAGCCGATTTTGTCACAAGGCTCTATTGGCTTACGGATAAGCAAGTACTTGATGCCGTTGCCGTAGGGCAGGTAACCCCCGGGCCTGTGCTTACCACCGCTACATTTATAGGTTTTATTCTTGGTGGGATTAAAGGAGCGCTCCTAGCCACACTCGGAATATTTCTACCGTCATTTATCTTTGTAGCTATCACGAATCCGCTAATTCCGCGTATAAGAAAATCGGCTTGGGAAAGAAGTTTTCATTAAGAATTTTGGTTGGCCGGTGGCAGATTTATAGTAATACCATGACACGCTTGGCAAAGCGATAACTGAATTATAGTAAATCAAATTCTCGACGGAAGAATAACCAGGAGGTGTCAAATGAAAAAAACGGTTTTGTTGGCAGGGCTACTGGGTATTGTGATGATCGCAGGTGTTGCGGCAAAGGCGTTTGCCCATTACGGCACGCCCATTGGCCAAAAGCGCAAGCAAGGTAACTTTTTCCTACGCCGGTAGCCCCAGTGATAAGTATATTTTGGTGTTTCTCAAGCCATTGATTGTTCTGCAGTCCAGTAACTTTAACTTTGGTAATTCCGCGGGTATGCGAATAATCAATGCTTTCCAGCGCGGCTGAGGAGAATTTAAGCTTTGCCATCTGCAATAATCTGCGCTGGCGGTTATTCTGCCTATAGATAAATTCATCGTCAGTTAGTAATGCCATAAATTCGTCATGGCTCAAATCCTGGCATTTAGGCCTGATACGGTTAGTTTCAAAAGATTTTGCCATGCCGTGTAGTTTCATTTCATGAAGTTTAGTTAATGTTTGTGTTGGCATTTATATATTCTCCTTCGGGGTTTGAGTAATATTGCGCGCCCCGTATGTTTTCATGATGTATCTGTTGTTTAGTTTGGTTTATATTTGACAACGGCTGTTTATCTAAACCGCGCTGAAGTATGTTTACCACACTGCGGTATGAATACGCTCTGTATTCCAAAGCTCGAAGGCAAGCCAGGTTAAGCCGTTCTGCCGTAAACTTGTTTTCCAGCCTGATTATCCCAAGGCAGGATTTATACGCCTGCTCAGGGAACTTTCTGGATTCCATTATTTTCTCAACAAGCGCGATAACTGAAGGCCCATACCGCTTGGCCCAATTCTTAATCCGTTCAGGCGTCCATTCAAGATATTTTTGATGGCTTGGCGGCATATGGCTGAATATTGTAGTGTATCCATGCTCAACATGGCTTCTAACATGGCTATAAATTCTATTGTTGCGATAGAATATTTCAATTATCTTTGCTGACGCGCGGATTTCTATTGGTTTGTGTATTAATGTATACGGCACGGAATAGTCATGCCCGTCATAATTAACGTGGTAATTAAACTGCACTTTGGACTTGTTGTCCCCGTAAATTAAAGGGTTAATATAAATAAGAGGTTGTGATGGGTGGGGTATTACCGCGAGAAATGCAGGAGCTTAATCAGAATATCTCTGTGTGCCGGAAGTGCGCGTTAGCGGCTGCGCGTACTAACGTGGTTTTTGGCTCCGGCAGCTTGGATGCCTTGGTGATGTTTATCGGCGAGGCGCCCGGAGCTAATGAAGACAAGCAAGGAATTCCTTTTTGCGGCGCGGCCGGAAATGTTTTAGATGAGTTATTGGCAACCGCAGCGCTTAAGCGCGAAGAAGTCTTTGTCGGCAATATTTTAAAGTGCCGCCCGCCTGGAAACCGTAACCCTCAGAGCGATGAGATTATCGCCTGTACGCCTTATCTTGACGCGCAAATTGCCTTTATCAAGCCGGCAGTGATCTGTTGCTTAGGTAATTTTGCTGCCGGCTATGTAATGAATAAATTTGGTTTAGCCAATAGAGTGCAGGGAATCTCTAAGATTCACGGCTCTATTTTTATTACTGACGCGGCGTATGGGAAAATCAAGGTCATGCCGATGTTTCATCCGGCGGTTGTTACCTATGACGTTACAAAGAAGCCTATTTTGGCCAAAGATTTTGCTATTTTAAAAAATATACCTAAGGAAAAACAATGGGGCCAGAAATAACAGTAAGTAGTTTAGGGTAAATCATAGGATGGGTTGGGTGAAGAATTGAAGTTACTATACACAGCATATTATTCTACTGTTTGTATGGTAACTTTTTGTTTGACAGAAGTTATCATACAATATATACTATTTAATAGCTTGTATGGTAACTAAATTAACCTAACGGAGAGCTTAGTATGGGAGTAATAAAAGGAGTGCTTAAAGAAGAGCTAGAGAATTCTCTACGTATGAAAAGCGGCTATGAGCGCGAATTGGCAAAGTTGCCAAAAGGAAGCCTTATTAAGAAAAAAGTCAAAGGGCATGAATACTATTATCTTGTGAAGCGCGAAGGCGGGAAGGTAAGATTTATCTATAAAGGTAAAGCCTCGGAGGAAGAGATTAAGAAATATAAAGAGGCAAAAGAATACAGGGCTAAATATCGAAAATTGCTATCTCAGGTGAAGAAGCAAATCAAATTCTTAAGGAGTACTCTGCGTGGAAAAGAATCAATATGAAATATGCGTTAAGGTTCTAAAAAGATTAGATAAGGCGGGAGTTCTAAAAGACGTTATTCTTATAGGAAGTTGGTGTATTCAAGAGACGTAGATTTCTTGATTCCTAACCCGCACGGAATCAAAGTCAATGTGAATGTCCCGGAATGCCGCCGTAGAAATTCTTGGAGCTTTGATAAATAAGGGCGAAGTGGTAACTATCAAGCACGTTTTTAATTCCATGCTTCCAAAATGGCAGAAGAAAGTTATAAGTGGGTTGGAAGAAGCAAAGGAAAAAGAAATTTTGAATCTACTGACCGTTGGTGCAAGTACCGCGTGATGATTTTGGGGATAATAAAACGGGTAAATACTTTGTAATGAAGGGGTTAAGTTATGGAAAATAAAATTACTGAAATATCGTCAAAGGGTGAAATTGTCATTTACCGGGATAAAGATAAGAAAATTCAGCTTGAAGTTAAGTTGGAGCAGGAAACAGTTTGGCTTTCTCAAGAGCAAATAGCAAAACTTTTCAAAACGGAACGAAGTGTTATTACTAAGCATCTGGGTAACATTTTCCGGTCTAATGAGTTAGATGAAAAAAGCAATGTGCATTTTTTGCACATTGCTTTCTCAGATAAACCAGTAAAGTTTTACAACCTTTTTTTACGATGCGGATGAGGATTAAAAAATATATAGTTAACTTTTTCGCGGCAGGGATATTGACTGCCGTTATTTTTTGCGCGCAGGCACGGGCGGCGAGTGTCGAGGCGGTGGATATAAGCGGCAGAAGTTACGCGGAAAGCGTGGTGCAAGAACTTAACGCGGCCAGGGAAGAAATATATGTGGCGATGTATTCGATGTATCTGCGCTATGGCGAAGAGAATAGCCTTGTGTATAAGCTGGTAGACGCGCTGATAGCGGCGCGAAGAAGAGGCGTCTTCGTGCGGGTATACCTTGATAAAAGCCCGGTGATCGGAAATGATATCAGGCATTTGAATAAAGGCAATGATATCGCCTATAAGATGCTTAAGGACGCGGGGGCGGCGGTATCTTTTATTCAGCCGGCATTAAAGCTGCATGAAAAGCTTATTGTGATTGACGGGGAGACGGTGATCGACGGAAGCACTAACTGGACTGAGAAAGCTCTTTTGGAGAACGCCGAGAGCGCTGAAATTTTAAGGGGCAAGGATTTCGCGAAGTTGAAATTAGCGCGGATCGGTGAGCTGGAAAAATACGCGGCGGCGCCGGAAGTTTCTCCGAGAGCCCTTTTGGATAAAGTAAGGGTGAGGAATAGTTTTTTGGAAGAGGACAGGTTCGCGCCGATGATGGTTACCGTAGGAGATAGGTACGCATTTGATTTGTATTTGCTCCTTTTAAGAGAATTTAAAGAGAAGGGGCGGGCTTCTATCAGTATAGATTATGTGAAGACGGCCGGGCAACTCGGGATAAAGGTGGAGACGAAACATTCTTCGTACCGCAGGTATATAAGGTGGGCGGCGCATAAGCTCAAGACTAGATACGGGTTGATCGATTATACAATAGATAAATCTGGCGCTTTAGAGGTGCTTCTGTTGGATTACGCGCAGGCGTCAAAGGATTACTCGATGCCTGAAAGCGGGTATTTTAATCTGCCGATAGCGTATTGGGAGTATGGGCTGGACAGGCAGTTACTCTTAAGAGCAAAGTTCGCGTACATGGCGGCTACCTATGAGCAGGAGATAGCGCGGCCGCGGCTGTGGTGGCGCAGGGGTTTGAAGGGGTTGTCGGAAAAATACCATATAGACGAATCGACAATGGATTACGGCCTCAGGCAGTTGAAGAAGCTGGATTTGATCGAGGTGAAACATTCGAGGATAAAGCCAGGGCAGGATTATAAAGACAGGAAACCTAATGAATACAGGCTGTAGGCGTTGATCTCACCACAGGAAAAAGAACTGATCTGGAAGGATTTAGAGGGAAGTTACGGCGCCGAGTTAGTAAGGCAGGCGCGGGGCTTCGCGGAGATGATAGATGAAGGCAATAACGCGCGGGCAGTAAGGGATTTTATAAGGCTGATAAAGAAGTATAAGGCGGAGAATGTCGCAGAAGCCACAGGCGTGGTCGCCCAATTGGAAGCGGATAACCCTTTGCGCACTATAAATTATATTGTCGGGGTGCTGGAGAGGATGGAGCGAGAGAATAAGGTTAAATGAAAGTGTTTACTAAATAATATTATTGTCGTTTTTAAATGGGTAACTGTGCCCTTTGAATGTCCCAGCCTGGAGTTTGTTGCAGAATAATTAGGTCGTTGAGTTTAAAGTTAGAAGTGGTAAAATATGAGCAGTAAATATACCAATGGGCGCATTTTGGGCGCAGAGCTGAGTATAAGAAATTTTAACTGAAAAGATTTTAATAAGTAAAGAATATTTGATGTAGAACGAGGTGCTCTTAGATGGAGGTAGTAAAGTGTATATTAAATTTTTTTGTTCCGGAACTTTTATTAAAATAAACTGGCAACAATTATCTGCCTTGTTAAGTAGCGCATTTGACCGTTTAAACATAAGAGAATTTCGCTGCGAGACTTATCCAGCGATACACAGCGAACACACTCGAACACATTGGCATAGGGATAATAAGAACAATATAGATGGATTTTCAGAGTCTTTGATTATTAATGCAGATTCTAACTGGGGAGAATTTCAATTCATTTTTTTCGACAATTATTTAAGGAGCGATAGGTATATCGAAATTAAAGTTGATTGCGCCAACAAAAAAATTGATTTAATTATGTCTTTGGATGATAATTACGAACCGCAAAAAATTTATAATCAAATTAAGAACATGATTGAGTTTAAAGATTTGCGAGAAGATATATCGCAATATTTCAGAAAGGAACTGGACCAAAAATCTGGAATATTGCTAAGCGCGCGACAAGCAGAACAGGATTTTGCTTTATTTAGTCTCTTAGCGAAAAAAGAGGATTGTCCTATTGGTGTCTTATTTTTTGATATTGATGGTTTTAAAAAATTAAATAGCCGATATGGTGAAACCAAAATAGATAAAACTATTCTGAAGGATGCGCAATATCTTGTGAAGAAGATAGGTGAAACAAGAGGATCTGCTGCAAGATATGGCGGAGATGAATTTGCAATATTACTTTTCAATTATGATAAAGAAGAAATTGGATTATTCGCTGAGAGATTGCGCAAAGAATTTGAAGTAATGAGTTTTAAAGTAAATGGGCAAGAAGAAAAAGTCACAATTTCAATTGGGTGTGCAATATACCCTAAGGATGGGGACGTTTACGAAAAAGTAATCGAAGCGGCAAACGAGGCAGAACATATAGCGAAGCAAAAAGGAGGGAATAGGGTAGAGTTTTCCGGTTAATATAAAAAAATATCTAAACCATTATAAGGCGAAGATCAAGGTGTTCTAAGTATTTTAATATTTACCCAATTTTTAAATGCTTTTGTTGGAGGAGGCCATAATGAACGAAAATGTTGGAACGATTATTGATTCTGAAATAATGCAGTTGTGTAATGAAGCAAAATTAATTATTGAAAATTTTAATACTGAGAATATTAAGCAGGCTTGCTATGAGCTTAGGGCGAGTAACATTTATTATGAGAATGCCGAAAATAACCGTAGGATAATCTTAAAAGAAGGTGACTATATACTGCTTAAACCAAAGCAATTGACAGTTGTAATCACTATGGAAAAATTAAATTTACCGGCTGACATAATGGGTAGGATTCTTACTAAAGGACAATTGTTTTCTATAGGGATTATTCCTGTAAATACTTATGCCGACCCTGGATTTATAGGACAATTAGGCATAGTGTTATATAACCTATCAAATGATTACTTGAAACTTTTTCCTGGGCAACCGATTGCGAAGATTGAGTTTTCAAGACTTGCTAATTGTGTAAAATCACCTTACCATGGGCAGCATGGATATGATTCAAAGATATGGCCCAGACCAGATCAAATGATTTTGACGAAAAATGAAATTAAGAAAGACCGCAGAATTAAATCAATATCTGAAGAACTAGTCGAATCTTATGGAAAGGATCTGGCTGGTATAATTAATAAAGTTTTTAGATATGAAAGACGCTTAATTCTTTCGACTATAGCCTTTTGTTTATTCTCGGTTATCCTCCTAGGGTTAATAAATTATACATATTGGGCAAATAATTTAGTTAATTATATTATTAATATCTTGGGAAGCATAGGAGCTGTTTTATTGGTTCATTATGGGACAAATATCACAAGAAAATAGATTCGGAATATGTAGGACATTTTTTATTCGAAACTTGCAAGTTCCTTCAAGGTTTTTTCTCGCTCCAATAAATACAGGTTTTTCAAAAAATGGGGTTCCGAACCAGCGTCTTATTAAATTTCACAAGGATAGATCAGGCAGAGGTATAGGAATAAGTTATGTTGGTAATGTTGCGATAGGGGAAGAGTTTGTCTCAAATAACAAAACAATTATTATACAGAAAAAGTCTTTTTTATTTAAGAAACTAGCTAGTGTAATAAGCGAAAATGGCTCTGTCCCGGGCATTCAGCTAGCATGTAGTATTTCTGCTGTCTCCGCACAGAGAGAATGGATCAATAAGAATCGAGATAAATATATAGAGCGTGTTCGCCAAGAAATCGTTTCATTTAAAACGCATGATTTCGAGAATATTATTCAAAAGTTTGTTGAAGGAACTATTATAGCCCGTAAACATGGGTTTTTAGTAATACAAATTCATGCGGCTCACGGATATCTATTATCGCAACTTATGAATCCATTTTTGAATAGGAGGAAGGATAAATTCTCCTCCAGGAGCATTTATATTATCGAAAAGATAGTTAGGAATATTCGTAAGCACTTATCCGATATAATTTTAGATATTCGGTTAAATTTATATGACGATTTAGAGGATAAAAAGAAAGAAATTCAGCACAAGTTAAATATTGTAGATAAAATTGTTAATCTCGACATTGATTTGTTTAGTTTATCCCAGGGTTCTTATAATATAAATAAATTTTTAATTTACCCATCCATTGAAGAAGGACACTGTTTCAATCTTAAAGAAGCTAAAGCTTTTGCTATTAAATATAAACAAAAATATTGGAATATCTCAGGGAATATTTGGGATTTAAATTTGCTTCAAATGGGTGTTCCATATAATCTCACATTTTCGATAGGGAGATCTTTAATAGCTGATCCATTTTTTATAATTAAATCATTAATGAATAAGCAAAAAGATATTTTTTATTGTACTAGATGCCATAGATGTCATTATTATTCAAGGGGATACGAGCATTTTAATTGTCCTTTAAGCAAAATTTAAGCATTTTACATAAGTTACTATGATTTTATCGAGTGGCTAACGATGCAGTCTCATTTAGTGTGATGTCGTTAGGGGAGGCATCATGAAGGTTAATTACAGTAAAATTCAAGTTGCGGAAATACAATTAAATGAAGCTATTTTTTTTTGATAAGGCTAATCCTATAGTTATTGAAACTTTGATAGGAGCTGTTATAGGCGTATTAATGCCACTAGGTAAGAAATACGGCATCGAAGCTCCTTTTCAGGATTCGGATATAATAAAGCCAGAATATAAAGGATTATGGATAAGGACTATACGCAAAGCTCAAAATTTTTCTAAACATGCTGATAAAGATTTAGGAATAGTTTTATCTTATGAAACCAATACATTACCTTTTCGTATTATTGAAGCGTGTTATTTGTTTAGACATATAGCATCCAATAAATGTTTGAAATACAGACAATCTCAATCTGCTATAATGTTTGAAATATGGTTTCAGCTTAAATATCCTCATTTATTGAAAGAGCCAGTTGAAACTAATAAATTATTCCAGTCTACAGGAATACTGAAAAGTTTTAACATAGATGATTTTGAAGTTTTGAAATTGTTAGCAGATAAATCTCGAATAAAATTGTAACCCTTTTATTCCATTGCTTTACATAGGTACATTTTGACATTGATTTATAGTCATTCTTTAGAATCGATGGAATTTCAGATAATTAAATAAAGAGCCTCAGAACAGATAGTTCGAAGCCTTTAAACTATTCAACCATTAATCCTGCATTATTTTTCCTATTTTATTGATAGACACTCTCTGGAAACTGCCATATAATAGCGTTAATGTCTAGAAATCCTCGTTGTTTCTTACCGGTTTTTTCTTAGTAGACTCTTAAAATAGGGGAATAATGGAGGTGTTATTTTCCAATTTATGCTTTAGCGTAAGGGCAAGAGGCTGGTTGAAGAAAAAAAAGGAAGAAGATAAATAGGTGTGACCTCTTTATTCCTTCTATTGAAAAGCTAATAAAATCAAAATTGCTGACATGATAAGTGAAGATTGGAACAGAGATAAAATAATTTTGACGACAACTGGATCTATCCGTGAAGGGATTGATTACCAAGACGCTTGTGCAGCTTTGCTATTTGTCAATTGGCTTAAAACCCCCAGCTCCCATGAATGGGTAAAGCTCGAAGCAGATGAATTTGGTTATTTAGACGATATAGCTATTTATGAAAAGAACAAGAGTCTTTGGCTTAAGCAGATAAAATTTTCTTGCCATCCGGAGGAAAGTGGTGACGAATGGACTTGGGAATCTCTTATTAAGGAGAGACCAAGTGTAAAAGGAAATAAAAAACCTTCACTTTTGAGAAAATGGTTTGACTCTTGGCTAGATGCAAAAAAGAATAAAACTTATTCAAAAATTTATGTTCAGCTAATTTCAAATCGTAGAGCTGGAAATGATATTCAGGATTCAACTGAAAATCGTAAAAATCGAAGAGGAAGATTTGTAAACTTCAGTAAATTTAAGTCCGGCTATCAAAAATATTATCTTGAAGCATTGAAACAAATCCATCCAAGTACGGAAAAAGATTTGGATAACTTTTTTGATGATTTTGAATTTTGCTTGGATGAACCTGGTCTGGAAACAACATTGGAGAACGCTGAAAGAATTTTTGTTAGTTTAGGATGGGAACAAAATAATTGGTTAATCTTTAAGGAGACGATACGGAAGTGGGCTACAGTTAGGACCGAGCCATCTTTTAGTGGCAAAATAAAAATTGAAGACTTAAGAACTGCGGCAGGATGGGCAAAATTGCGTTCTCTTAATGAGAACTTTTTTATGCCGGACGATTTTATGCTCTTTGATAGTCAGATCCATAAAAATATGATTTCCAAAGTTAAAAAGTCGTCTAGTGGAGTTCAGGTATTTTATGGTTGTCCTGGCGTTGGAAAAAGCACCTATTTGAGCAATTTGACAAGAAAATTAGCTGAAGAAAAATTATTCGTATTAAGACACCATTATTATATTTCACTGGATGATCCTGATTTTAATGAAAGATTAAAATCAGAAAGAGCCGAGGAAGCCTTAAAATCCGATATTTATAGGAAATTTGGCATTGAAATCGCTGATCTCAGTAATAGAAATCCCAAGACCATTAGATTGAAGGAATGTCTACAGATATTGTCTAAGGAGCTAACTAAACAAAAAAAGAACTTGACCATCATTATTGATGGTTTGGATCATGTTGTAACCTATAGTCAAAAACAGGAGTTAAAAGATTTTTTAGGTGAGCTCTTTCCTTGTCTTTCAGGAATTTGGATTGTATTAGGCTCTAGACCTCTGGAAGAAGACGTTTATCCGCCGAGCGTTTTTCAAAGCTGTCTCAAAAAAGATTGGATAGAGATAAAGTCTCTCTCCAGAGCAAGTGTCTATGAAATTATTAATATCAACTTCAAAAAGAAAAGAATTAGATTGCCGGATAACTTCCTTATAAAGAAAGAATTCAATAGAAAGTTTTTCGAAGTAACTCAAGGGCATCCTTTGCATATCCAATACACATTGAAAAAACTAACAAATTTAAGTCTTAAAAATTCATTAACTGTGAGGGATATTGAAGACATACCTCCCTATGGGGGAGATATAGAAATCTATTATTCTGAGTTGTGGCGGCGTATGCCAAAAGAGGCGAAAGATATAGTTATTTTAATGACTACAGCCGGATTTAACCTAGAAGAAAAGCAAATTTTGGATATTCTTAACACACCTTCTGGGATGCTTCAGTTATTAACCAATGGATTTGATCAAATCCAGCACTTGGTTAAGAGAACTATGAAAGGTTTAGTTTTTTTTCATTCAAGCTTTAAGGCCTATATTTTAAACACGGAAGAATATAAACGTTCGAATCTAGTTGTTAAAAGATTTCTAAAGGACTGGGTCGAAACGAAAGCACCAGAGCACATCCGTTGGCAGAACATATTAAAATTAGAATACGATCTTGGAAACGACACGCCGTTATTAACTTCTTTAACGAAAGATTGGGTAATACAGGCAATAGCTGATCTAAAATCTTTTAAGGGTATTACTAAACAACTTGATTTAGGGATTGATGCAGCTTTAAAAAAAGAACTTTTCTCAGATGCTCTATTATTGGGGCTGCTATCTCTTAAGGTTGAAAATTCTTTGTTAGATAATCAAGATAATTACGATAAGCTATTTTTATTACTATTAAAATTGCAAAAGAAAGTAGATTTTAACCTTTTTCTGAATGAGGACACTATTCCATACATGTCGTCGAAAAGGCTAAATCTCATTTTAGAAATCGTGAGTGCTGCAGAAAGAAATGACATCGTCGAAGCAATATTTAATGAATTGAATAATGGTTGGGACAGGGATGACGGGAATTACAATAATATTCAACCGCGAGAAGATGCGTTATCGAAAGCAGCTGCCTATACTCAGATAGAACCCAAAAGAGTTATCAAATATATACAAAAATTTAAACAACCTGAACAAAAAGAGACGGTGTTAATTTCATATTGTGTTGGTTTATTAGAAACGAAGCAATTTGATAAAGTCGAAACATTATTGAACTTTGGTTTGTCAGACTATACTAAAAAAAATATTTTGGAATCATATATGCATTATTGTCTTGTTGAGAAGCTAAACAAGACAGGTTTTTTAATAAAACAAAGGAAGGAAATTTGGGGAAATAACTCGTGGCTAATTTTAATGTTAGCTGGAAAACTTCCAAAGAAAGTAAAAACTTCCCTCCCAGCATATGATACATTTCCAATTAAGCTTAAAGATTACGCAAGGGAAGAGCGTAGTTCAGCAACTAGACAATTTTATAATTGTTATTTATCTGCATTGATTCTTGGATATAGCGGAGAGAGTATAATCGTAGAAAATTGGATACGAGGATGTCATTTAGATTATTGGGGAGTGAATGCCGCTTTATTTCTTGTTGACCTCGGCAAAATACATGGTGAGAGGATTAGACGAAAAGAAAAAATTGACTATGAAACATTAATTCCAGGGGCTGATAAATTACAGGCATTGGTTTGGCACGAAAACAGAGAGGCCTTCGAAGTTTTCTTAGCCTTTAAGGATTCATTAGAGAAGATTTTTGACTTAGCAAAATCAGTAAATTATTGGTTAGATAAACCATATGTGATCAAACAAGATGTCCTTAAGAAATATTGCGATTCTGATTTTTTCGGTAAATCTAGGCTACTTAAAAATTTAGCCTATGAGAATAGACCGTATTTGCCAAAAGAAGCGTGCGTTATTTTTATAGAGCAAGAAGAAAAAGAAATGGCCACTTTAGTAGAGCATTTTTCTGATCGAGTTGAATATTATATTGATCTAGCATTTCTGGCAATGTTACATAGTGAGGACGCGATAAGGGATAGACTAATTAAGAAAACCGCTTTAAATATGCTAGGTTATGGTTATAAAGATGCATACCACTTAGATGTTTTAGAGTGTATAGATAGTTGCCACCATTCGAATTCTACTATGTGTAATGGATGGCTGGATAGAATGGCTTTTTTGATTGCGGAAGTTACGGATTATTCTGATGATACGCGCTTCTTGCTAGAAGAGCTTGCAAAAAGGTATGCTCTGATAAATCCACAAAAGTTAAGAAACTTTTATGTATTTAATGCGAGTAAGGAAAAGTTATTTTTGGCCGAAGATATTTTCCCTTATATAATCGAATCTAGTTGTATCGATAATCCTTTTGACAAAGCTCTTTTAAAAACTGGTATAGATCAAGCATCGATTTCTAAACTAAGAAAACTCTCAACTGCAGGAAATCGAGTAGCCGAAACAGTATTATTAGAGCAGGAAAGAGAGTTTTTTTCTTTAGAAACTATTTCAACTGACAAAGATAGATTTTCTGAGCAGATAAAAACGGATAAACCAGTTTTTGATTATGAGTCAGTATCACCAACGAACCTCCTGAATTATCTTGAAAATTTAAAAGATTTATACCAGAAAGACGATTTTGTAAAGTCTTGGGGTAAGTATTGGGTTTCAAAATCAGAATTTAGAGAGGAGGTATATAATACTCTTTTTAAATGGATAGGATTAGTAAATATAGAACAAGTTGATTTTCAAATATTAGATTTACTTTATCCTTTAGCCATAGAATTTGAAGGGAAGGATAAAAGCTATTACTTGCTCGTTCACGCTCACTTAAGAGGTTACGGGTGGTCTGGAAGTTATTTCTCTCATGAAGAAGAGGTTAAAAAACGATGGGAATTCATGAAGAATCATTTTCCAGAGAAAGCAAAAGATTTCTTAAAAGATACACTTTTGAAAGTAGATGAAAACGGAGTTTCTAGATTTATTAGTTTCCTTCCGATTCCAAGAGGGGTTGAATTCCTTGTTTATTTTGGTTTGCTAAAAGAAGCTGAGTCAATGACAGAAGTTGCAGTAAAATTTGCTGAAGGCCTAATGGCTGATTTAAAATTGCCTGACCAATCTTGGATCAATGAAAATCCGCTCGATTCATTAGATGTTCTTCTATCGAGATTAATATGGCCTAGTCCACTAGTTCGTGAAAGAGCTGCTACTGCTTTGAGTATACTTCTTTCGCATAAGGTTGTATCTGATAAAGTTTTTCAAAGGCTCTCTGACCTGAATGCTAAGATAAACTTGGAAAGTATTAATGTATTGACTCTTTTGCCGATTGTAAAATCTACTAGACGGGATGGGAAGAATTCTCCTTTGAGCTATGAATTAATAAAAAAATCAATTGTCAAGCCATCCATTAATTCTGAATTTATATTGAAGGAAATAGCTAGATCAATGGACGAAAGTCTATTAAAGAAAGAACGATTTGATGAAGCGCGTGAACCACAGGATTTATCGGTTTTCCCGAGAGGATATGAACCAAACAAGTTTTTCTTAAGTTACGTAAAGAGTTTTTTGCCTCTAATGCATTATTTAAGAGCTGAACGGCTTACAAGAAAGATTGGTTTTGATTTGATAAAACAATGGGGCTGGGAAGCCGAACGTATTCAAAAACAGTTGAATATTCCTGAAGAGATTGGTGAAGCGATGGATTTCTATGGAAGGAGCGACGGTCCATTAAGGATAGGAATGTCCACTATCTTATCCGAGATCTTTAGCACAAGTTTTATACGAAGTTTATATATAACTTATAAATTGGGGTATCTACCAAAAGAAATTTTATTAAGGTGGACTTTTTCCCAATGCCCCATAGATTTATCTTTCTGGGATATTCGTTGTCAGCATCCTCCAGACTGGTGGCCAAGATTGGATACGACAACTGGATCTGAGATAGATATCTCTAGAAGCAAGATTTGGGATAGTATAAATAATTTGATAATTTCTTCAGAAGATAGGCACAAGGTATTGGCGATAGATGGTCCACTTCAACCTTCTGATGGATGGTTTAAAAATAATCTTGATACAACACTGACTCTAATACCTTTTGCTTATAAAATAAAGGGAGCTAAATTACCTGAACCAAAAGAAATGATAGATGAAAATATTTTATGCTCGTTTGTTTCGCAAAAAAATATAAACACGGGATTTCCTCTTTGCTATTTTAATCCAGAGAATAATTACCATGATCCTGAATCAATAGGCGGTAGTACAGTTAGAGATATGGCTATATTTCCATTAGTTTCAAGATTACGTACGCAGTCATTAAATTTTTGGCAAGCTTTTAGAATATATCGTGAACCGTTTGGAATATCCGAAAATTTATTTTCTTTAACAAATAAAATTAGCCATGGATTAGATGAATGGGACTTTTTCGATCAAGATAAGGAAATAGCTAAGGGTAATTCTTGGAGATTAGGTATTTTTGAACGACATGCGGATGGTTTTGATGTGCCTTCTGGACAAATAATAGAGATAGATAAAACGTGGCTAGAAAAAATATTAGAATATCAAAAGGTTCGACTTGGTTATGTAGCGAAAGTAAGAATGGCTTGTAGGGAATATTCTTTTGAAAAACCTAAAATCTACGAAGAGACAAGATACATCAATGTTTCCCCCTTAATAATTTAAGAGCTTAATGAGCCAATTAAGAGTTTGTACGATGGAAGAGGAAAAAATGGGAAGTAAAGGAAAGTCAATGATCTTCCCCCGAAAAAGTGGACACAAAGAAGAGTTGGTGTTAGCATAAAAGCCGGCTCTTAAAATGGGAGGTGTCCGATGGAAGGGGAAGCGGCCAAAATGATTACTGCGACCACTACCTTTGGCTAACAGAAAATGAAGGTTAATGTTAGGAGAAGATTATAATGAAAATTTTTTCTGAGATTACAGGTAAGCCAAATCAAGTTTACCAAGATGATATTGTTGAATTACTTATTAAATGTGGAAATAAACGTAATGGAAAAAGGCCCAAAGGGTTGCTTGCTAAAATTCTAAGAAAATTTAATTTATCTGCGAGCAACTCATATTGGGACATAAAGAAAAAGATATGGGAAGTTTTAAGAATTCAAGAACAACCTGTCAAAATTCATCAAAAGGAAAGAACTATATTAGAACGAAATATTAATAATGCAGCGGGAATTGCTATTTTAAGAAATAGAGAAGGATTGCTTTTACTTAAAGCATTAAATCTGCGGCAAAAAATTGACAAAAAAACATTCCAAAAAGTTTTATTTAAAAAAATTCTAAATACTAAGTCTAAAATTAAAAGTAAAGCTATGGCTATACGACAAACCTCGAATATTCATAAAGAAACTAAGTCCAGAAAAATATATAATTTCGAAGATTCTAAAGCACTAGAAGGCTATTTTGCTGATAAAAAGTATCTATACACCAAAAGAAACAGCGCAATTGTGGAGAAAAGAAAGAAGCAAGATAGATATACTTGTAAAATCTGCGATTTCCAACTAAAAATTAAAGGAAAAAATATAATTGAATGTCATCATCTTATTCCATTTGCTGATAAGAAATTAAGATTGACTAATATAAAAGATTTAGTTTCTTTATGTCCGACTTGTCATAGAATAGCTCATACTTGTAAACCACCACTTTCAGTAAATGAACTTAAAAAAATAAGAAGAAAATAGAGGGAGAAATTAGGAGATGTTTTTCAATGTGACATCTTATGTTGTTATAACATCTTGTTATTTAGAATTAATAAGGCAATAAAAATAGTTTGTCACTAATTCTCGATGATCCCTGAGACAATACTTAATTCAATAATCTTATGCAAATGGATTGAAGATGAGCGGTTTTAAAAAAGGATACGGTTCTTTGTGATAAAGATGATTCCTTTTTGGTAGCGAAGAATGGTTAAGATACGGGCAAGTCTTGGAGATTTTAATTGAAGATTAAACGGGAAGGGGAGTTTTGGGTTTATATTGTGGAGTGCGTTGATAAAACGTTTTATACGGGGTATACTAGTGATTTGGGGAAACGTTTAAAGCGGCATAATGATGGGCTTGCTTCGAAATATACTAGAGCGCGGCTTCCTGTTAGGGTAGTATGGAGTAAGGAGTATAAACAGTTTAAATCTGCGTTTAAAACGGAAATGGTAATTAAGAAGTTAACTAGGAAGCAAAAGGAAGCTTTGGTTGGCGGGAAGCGGCTTGATACAGTGCTCGCTGATGCAGGGGTTAAGAGATGAAAAAAAATAATAAGAAAGAAAGTGTTAGGTCCGGGCGCGGGGTATGTCAGGTCCGGCCGCAATGCGTGCAGGGTAAATCTTCTTCGAACATTTACCCTGCAGCGGCTCGGACATGGCAACCAAAATTTTTTATCAAAACTTTTGGTTGCCAAATGAATCTCCGTGATACTGAGGTGATTTGTGGGCTTTTGGCTAAGGCCGGCTATAAATTAGTTGATTCTCCGGAGAAAGCCGATGTCGTGATTTTTAATACGTGTTCTGTCCGCCAACATGCTGAAGATAAGGTTTGGAGTGAAATTGGTAGGGTTGTAAAGATGTGTCCCCCTAGATTTGCTGACGCAAATCTAAGCAGGGGGACAACAAGCCCAAATAAAAAAATAATTGGGCTTGTTGGTTGCATCGCGCAGAATTATAAGGATGAGGTTTTTAAGCGGTCTGCGGCTGTGGATTTTGTGGTGGGGCCGTCGGATATTCATAAGATACCTGAAATTATAAAAAAGATTGCTTCGTCGCCCGCCTGCGGCGAGGCTCCTCGCAATGACACACTATTGTTTACGCGTAAAATTTGGGAGACGGAGGGGGAAATACGGCCGGATGAGGTTTATCATACGGGGTTTTATGATGATAAGGAACACGCGTTTGTGGTTATTTCTGAAGGGTGTTCGAATTATTGTTCTTATTGCGTGGTGCCTTATGTGAGGGGAGAGCTGCATCATCGCGATTATATGGCGGTATTGAAGGAGATTGAGGAGGCGATTGATAGGGGGATAACTAGAATTACGTTGTTAGGGCAGAATGTGAATGCTTATGGTTTACCGGTTAGACGGTTAGCTGGTACGCCGGTTAATGAGAACAGTATTAAGATTGCTTCGTCGCCTACGGGGAGGCTCCGCTTTGTTACGCTCTCGTCGTCGGCTCGCAATGACACACAGAAGACAGTTGATTTTATTAAATTATTAGAACTGGTGAATCAGGTGCCGGGATTAAAGGAATTTAGTTTTATTACTTCGCATCCGAAAGATACTTCGGTTGAGTTGTTTAAGGCGATGGCGCGGTTGGATAAATTAAAAAAGTATCTGCATCTTCCGGTTCAGGCAGGGTCGGATAGGATCTTGAAATTGATGAATCGTAATTATACGCGGAAATTTTATTTGGATTTAGCGGATAATTATCGTAAGATTGTAAAGGGTGGCGTGTTGACCACGGATATCATTTTGGGTTTTCCTACGGAAACAGAAGAGGATTTTAAGGATACCTATAATCTTGTTAAGGATATCGGTTTTGATGCCGCGTTTATATTTAAATATTCTGTCCGGCCGCATACCGAGGCCGCAAATATGGTGGATGATGTGCCCAAGGAAGAAAAAGAAAGAAGGCACGGTTTGATATTGGAGTTGCAAAAAGAGATATCGAGGAAGAAAAATGCGCGTGTTACAAAAAGATAATAGCCTGGATTCCCGCTTTCGCGGGAATGACAAAAGACGATGGCGGGACAGGAATGTCCCGCCTATCCAGTGGAAAAGAGTATTACTGGATTCCTGCTTTCGCAGGAATGACAAATATCAAAAGTTTGGATTGCTTCGTCCCCCCGCTGCTTCGCTTTGCGAAGCAAAGCGGCGGGGGTCCTCCATTAGACCCCAAATGATCGGAATATATTTTGGATTTTATGTTTTATTATTTGGATTTGTTAATAACGCTTACGCTTTAGATTTAGATAAGGTTAAGAGTAGTTTTATTGGCGGAGATTATAAGGCGGCGATAGCGCAGGGCGAAAGTCTTTTAGCTAAAACGGACAATAACACTTTAGGGCTGGATGAGTTGTATTATTTTTTAGGTTTGAGTTATATGAAGGCGGGCAATTATCTGCGGGCGTCCGATATATTTGAAATAATCGGCAGTGAATTTAAGAAAAGCCCTTTGAGAGTAGACGCGGCATTGGCTTTAGGCGATACGTTTTTTTTAAGAGGCGATTACGATAAGGCAGAGAAAAGGTATCAGGATCTATTAAATAATAAGCAGGCAGCCCGGCTGAAACAAGAGGTGTATTATCGTTTAAGCCGGTGCGCGGCAAAGGCAGGCAACGCTGAAAAAGAAAAAGATTATTTGGCTAAATTAGGCAAGGAGTTTCCTTTAAATTCTGAAGCGGAGGTTGAAAGCGAGAAACGCGCGGTTTCCGCTCCCGCTATAGATTTAAAAGGCGGATATACTGTGCAAGTGGGGTATTTTTCTAATGATACTAACGCGGGTAAGCTTCTTCACGAGTTAACGAAGAAAGGTTATCCCGCCTATACTGAAAAAGATGATGCTTCGGGTAAGCGGGTTTACCGCGTAAAAGTCGGCAAGTCTGCCGCGCGCGGGGACGTTGAGGCTATAGAGGTAAAGCTTTCCAAAGAGGGGTATCCTACGAAAATATGCCCGTGATTAAAGTTATTGCGGTTCTCGAAGATGGCGGGACAGGAATGTCCCGCCTATCCAGGGGAAAAGCGTATTACTGGATGCCCGCTTTCGCTTGCGCAGATGGCGGGGTTAGAAAACCCCGCCTATCCTATAGGTTAACCGCATTATAACACAGTATGAATGACACGTTATTGATATCTATGAAAAAAAAGGTTGTTTTTCTGGTGGGGCCTACGGCGGTGGGTAAATCTGATGTGGCTGTAAGCCTCGCGAAAGAAATCAACGGGGAAATTATTTCCTGTGATTCGATGCAGGTTTATAAAGGGATGGATATTATTTCATCTCAGCCAGGCGCTTCTTTAAAGAAACAGGTCCCGCATCATTTTATTGGTATTATTTCGCCCGCAAAAGAGTATAATGTATCGAAATACCGTAAGGACGCTATAAAGGTAATGGAGAAAATTATAGATAAAGGCAAGGTTCCTCTTTTTACCGGAGGGACCGGGCTGTATATGTCTATATTAATTGACGGTATTTTTGAGGCTAAAACTGAGGATGAAAGTATTCGGAAAAAACTTTACAAGGAAGCGGAGTCTTCGGGCAGCCTTGCTATGCATGATAAACTTAAAAAGATAGACCCGCGGGCGGCTTCTAAAATACATCCTAATGATTTGAAGCGTATTGTCAGGGCACTGGAAGTTTTTGAAACTACGGGTAAGCCGATTTCTGATCTTCAAAAACTGCGGCGCGGCCTGGCGGATGAATATGAAATAAAAAGTTTTTGCCTTAATATGGCGAGGGATAAGCTTTATCAAAGGATCGAGGAAAGAATAAATAAAATGTTCAGGAAAGGGCTTGTTAAGGAAGCCGCCGGTTTGCTTAAATTGAAATTAAGCAGGACTGCTTCTTACGCGATAGGCCTAAGAGAGTTGAAAGGGTATTTTGAAAAGCAGTATGATTTAAATGAGGCAAAGCGGCAAATGGCGCGTAATACTTGCCTCTATTCTAAGCGCCAGTTGACCTGGTTTAGGAAAGATAAACGTATAAAATGGGTTGAGGTTGAGCCTGAGGAAAAACCTAGTGTAATAGCTAATAGAATAAAAAAAACGATTTCCCTTGCGTAAACGCTTGGAGATTTCTTGCGAAATCTCCTGCGCACGCTTCGGGATAAATTCGCCCCGCCGTTTTGATTCGCTTTTGCGAATGCAAAACGAATCAGCGGGGGCTCATTTAATGGAAAAAACACTATTGGTTTCAATAAAGTTGTATGACGAGAAAGACGCCTGGTCTATTGAAGATACAGCCGGGGAATTGGAGGAGTTAACGGCTTCTACCCGCGGCATCCAGATAATCGAGAATATCTCTTGTTTGATTGATAAGCCTACCGCTAATTTTTTTATCGGCAGAGGCAAAGTTGATGAAATAGCGTTAATCTGCCAGCAGGAAGATGTGGATATGGTTATCTTCAGCCATGATCTGTCCGGCACGCAGCAGCGTAATCTGGAAGAGGTTATCGGCAAGAAGATAATTGACCGCACGCAGCTTATTTTGGATATCTTCGCCCAGCACGCGAAAAGCCCGGAAGGAAAAGTGCAGGTGGAGTTGGCGCAGTTACAATATTTTATGCCCAGGCTTACAGGAAAGGGCGTCATGCTTTCCAGGATGGGAGGCGGAGTCGGGACCAGTGGGCCGGGAGAGCAAAAGTTAGAGGTTGATAGAAGGCGCATAAGGAAGCGCATAGATAGGTTACAGGCTGATCTAGAGCATCTTGTATCTCACCGGAAAATACAGAGAAATAAGAGAAAAGAAAACAGGATCCCTTCTGTGGCGCTGGTCGGTTATACAAACGCCGGGAAGTCCACGCTTTTAAACGCGCTTACCGACGCGGGGCAGGTGGTTAAAAACAGCCTGTTTACTACGCTTGATTCCGTATCGAAAACTTTGAGGCTGCCTAACGGAGAAAATGTAATTCTTTCGGATACAGTCGGGTTTTTGCATAACCTTCCCCATTTTCTTGTGGAGGCGTTTAAAGCGACGTTGGAAGAGGTCGCGGATGTTGATTTGCTTATACATGTTTTAGATGTAAGCCATCCCCAGGTTTACGACCATAATAAGGCGGTATTGGATGTTTTGAAAGAATTGGGAGCGAATGATAAACCTATAATTATTGCTTTGAATAAAATTGATCTATTGGAAGATAAAGTTTGGCTGGCGAAGATAAAAGAAGATTTTAACAATTCAATTTGTATTTCCGCTAAATTTAAAACAAATATCGAGGATTTGTTGAAAGAAGTGCAAAATATTTTCAAGGAGAGAATGGCGCATATTGACATTGAAATTCCCAGCAACCGTATGGACCTGGTGGATCTATTTTATAGAGAAGGTAAGGTAAAAGAGATAAAATACTCCCAAAAAAATATTAAAATTAAGCTTAATATCCCAAAAACAATATCTTCTAAGTTGTTAAAGGACAATGATATAAAAATAGTCAGTTAGAATATCTAACAAATATTATTAATTTTGCTTGACAAGTTAGTTAGATTATGTTATAAATTTAACTAGGAATAAGAGTAGCAAGTGGTGGAGGTAAAAAAGTATGCCGATTTTTGATATTAATATTAGTCCTGATGAGCCAGTATATGTTATCAGTGTGGCGAGCAAGTTGGTGGATATGCCTCTTTGGACGTTACGCCAGCTGGATAAGTCAGGGGTTGTTTGCCCGAAAAGAATCGGCAAAAAAAGCAGGCTTTATTCTATGAATGATATTAAAAAATTGGAATACATTCATTATCTGATGGAAGATAAACACGTTAATATTTGCGGTATTAAATTAATTTTGGAAATAAAGTCAACGGAGTGATTTTTTTTAGATTGATATTAGCAGTCTCGCTATGAGATTGCTAATGTTTCGGCCTGACTCCCGGTGTTTGGAAATCAAAAAATATTTCTTAATACCGGGAGTCGGAGATAAATATAGATGGGGGACAGGCTATGAAAATAGAAAAGTTCACGCAAAAGACCAGGGAAGCTTTGGAAGAGGCGATTAGCCACGCGCAGGAGTTAAATAATCAGCAGGTGGAGCCGGAGCATTTATTTTATGCGTTGCTAAAACAAAGTGATGGGGTTGTCTCATCTGTTTTGGAGAAATTGAACATTAATCCGTTATCTTTTATTAAGGTAATTGAGGTTGAGTTAGAGGGCATTACCCATGTAAGCGGCGGACAGCATCAGGTTTATATTTCGGGGCGCTTGAATAAATTGTTCAGGCAAGCGGAAAAGGAGGCGGCCGCGTTAAAAGATGAATTTGTTTCCGGTGAACATTTGTTATTGGCGGCGTTGCTTGATGAAGAGTCTGTTATTTACAAGGAATTTAAGAAGTTAAATATAGATAAAGAAAAGATCTTATTGGGAATAAGCCAAATTCGGGGAAGCCACCGCATTGAAGACGCTAACCCTGAGGAAAAATTCAGCGCTTTGGAAAAATACGGGCAGGATATTACGGAATTAGCGGCTAAGATGAAGTTGGATCCGGTTATCGGCAGGGATAAGGAAATAAGGCGGCTGATGCAGGTATTATCACGCCGGACGAAGAATAATCCGGTTTTAATCGGCGAAGCCGGCGTGGGAAAGACGGCTATTGTTGAGGGGCTCGCGCAGAGGATTGTTTCTAATGATGTTCCGGAAGGGTTAAAGGATAAGAAAATAATTTCTTTGGACCTGGGCAGTCTTATCGCGGGGGCAAAATTCCGCGGTGAATTCGAGAACCGCCTTAAAGCTGTTTTGCGGGAGATCCAAAATAAGAATGGCAAGGTAATTTTATTTATAGATGAATTGCATACTATCGTCGGGGCGGGGCAAGCTGAAGGGGCGATTGACGCGGCTAATATGCTTAAGCCTTTGTTAGCGCGGGGGCAGCTTAGATGTATAGGCGCTACTACTTTGGATGAGTACCGTAAGTATATTGAAAAGGATAGCGCGCTGGAAAGGCGGTTTCAATCTATATTTGTAGGTGAGCCGACTGTTGCGGATACTATCGCTATTTTGCGCGGTTTAAAAGAGCGTTATGAAATTCATCACGGTGTGCGTATTAAAGATTCCGCGCTTATTGCCGCGGCTACATTATCTCATCGTTATATAACCGATAGGAATTTGCCGGATAAGGCGGTGGATCTGATCGATGAAGCGGGCTCACGTTTGCGTATCGAAATTGACAGTATGCCTCAGGAAGTCGATATTGTTCAGAGAAGGATTATGCAGTTGGAGATAGAAAAACAGGCGTTGAAAAAAGAAAAAGATAAACCATCTTTGGAGCGCTTAAAAAAGATTGAGTCTGAGGTGGAAAGTTTGAAAAAGGATGTAGAGGCGAAAAAGAAGCAGTGGGAACAGCAGAAAGCTATTATTTTGAAGATAAAAGAGGTAAAGGAAAAGGTGCAGGAAGCAAAGAATGACGCGGTGAATTTTGAAAAAATAGGCGACCTTGATAAAGTGGCGGAGATCCGTTATGGAAAGCTTATCGAGCTTGATAAAGAATTGAAAAAATATAATAGTGAGCTGGAGAAATTGCAGGAAAAGAATGAGTTTATGTTAAAAGAAGAAGTTGGTGATGAAGATATCGCGGTGGTGGTTTCAGAATGGACAGGTATTCCTTTGAATAAGCTGATTGAATCGGATACTGAAAAGTTGGTTAAGATGGAAGAGCGGCTGAAGTTAAAGATTGTCGGACAGGATGAAGCGGTGGGCGTCATTTCTTCCTGCATCCGCAGGGCGCGTTCCGGATTAAGTGACGAAAATAAGCCTATGGGGTCATTTATTTTTATGGGGCCGACCGGAGTGGGAAAAACCAAATTAGCGAAAACTTTAGCCTGGTTTTTGTTCGATAACGAAGATGCTTTGGTGCGCATTGATATGTCGGAATATATGGAGAAATTCAGTGTTTCGCGTTTAATCGGCGCTCCTCCGGGGTATGTGGGGTATGAAGAAGGCGGCCAGCTGACGGAAAAAATCAGGCGGCGCCCTTACGCGGTGATATTGCTGGATGAAATTGAGAAGGCGCATCCTGAAGTATTTAATATCCTGCTTCAGATTCTGGATGATGGCAGGCTTACTGACGGACAAGGCAGGACGGTTGATTTTAGGAATACGGTTATTATTATGACTTCCAATATCGGCCAGGAGATCATTCATAAGGAGGGTTCAATAGGTTTTAAGCCGGGTAAAGAGGATAAAAAAGAAGAGTTAAAACATAAGTTATTGGAAGAAGTCAAAAAAGTTTTTAGGCCTGAATTCCTGAACCGTATAGACGATATTATTGTTTTTAATCCGCTGGCAAGGGAAGATATTAATAAGATATTGGATATCGAACTTGAGCCTATTTACGCGAGGTTAAAACAAAAAGGCATTACTCTCGAGATTAGCCGCCAGGCGCAAAGTTTTCTAATCGATAAAGGGTTTGACCCTGATTTTGGGGCCAGGCCTTTAAAGAGGGTTATCCAAAGGTATATTCAGGATTCTCTTGCTTTAAAAATGCTTGACGGTTCTTTTAAAAGCGGCGATAAAGTCAAGGCCGATGTTGACGCTAAGAAGCAAACGCTGGAGTTGACAAAACAATAAGTTATGTTACAATAATTGTTTCAGATTTGTAAGTAATACGATTTATTGGAACTAATGAGGCGCTAAGTAGTTTGGCGTGGGAATAATGGTAAGAAATGTGGACCAGGGCTCAAGGAAAAGGGCGGTTTTAGCGGCGGCCATAAACAGGTATATCCAGGATCCAGAGCCTGTTTCTTCGGAGGATATCGCCAGGGAATTTTCTTTGAGTTCCGCGACTATAAGGAATATATTCGCTGAATTAGAGGAAAACGGTTATCTTACTCATCCTCATACTTCAGCGGGCAGGGTTCCCACTGTTTTAGGTTACCGTTATTACGTGGATTTCCTTCTTTCTCAAATCGAACTGTTAGATGAAGATAAAAAGCGTATTGTGCGTGAATATACGCGTGAAATTAAAAAGATGGAGGATATCCTTGAGAAGACATCTGACGTCGTAGCTAAACTTACGCATTATGCCAGTATTGTTTCATTCCTGGATTGGCAGGACAGGTATTTTTATAAAGGGGTTAGTTTTGTTTTGGAACAGCCGGAATTTCAGGATTTAAAACAGATACAATTGTTTATTAAAATGCTGGAAGAAAAAGAAGAGTTATTGTGCATTATTAACCGTGATTTTAAAACTGACGAAAAGGTAAGGATTTATATCGGCGATGAGTTAGGATGCGCGGGGATTAATAATTGTTCCCTGGCAGTTTCCAGTTATAACGTTAATAACCGTCCGGTAGGCAGGTTAGCTATTTTAGGGCCGATGCGCATGGAATATAACCATATTATTCCCGCTTTGGAATATGTTTCCGGTGTCCTGACTGATTTGTTGGATGAATATTAGGAAAATACTATGGAAGAGCAGAAAAAGAATCATAAAAATAATGACGCTGTAAAGGAAGAAAAGAAGCCTGAAGAATGCGTGGTTTCGCTTTCTCAGGCGGAATATTTACTGTTAAAAGCGGATGCCGATAAAGGCAAGGAGTCCTGGGACCGGATGTTAAGGCTGCAGGCTGATTTTGATAATACGCGTAAGCGCCTGGAGAAGGAAAAACAGGATTTTATCAAGTTTGCTAATGAAGGGATGATTGTAGAGTTGTTGAATGTATTGGATGACCTGGAAAGGGCGGTGGATCTTACTGAGTCTAAGCATCAGGATTTGCCGGCGTTTTTAAAAGGCATAGAAATGATACTGGCGCATTTATATGATATGTTAAAAGAATATGGCGTGAAACCCATTGAAGCTCAGGATAAAGTGTTTGACCCGAATTTTCACGAAGCGCTTATGCAAATGGAGAATAATGATGTTCCGGAGCATACGATTGTTGAGGAATTGCAAAAAGGGTATTTATTAAATGATAGAGTGATCAGGACATCAAAGGTTAAGGTTTCGAAGAAAACAGATTGTAGTGGACAGGAACCGGATAAAGAGAAAAAATAAATTTTAAATGTTATAAACTAAGGAGGTTTATTATGGCTAAAGTTATAGGTATTGATTTGGGGACTTCAAATTCGGCGGCCGCGGTAATGGAAGGCGGCAGGCCGGTGATTATTCCTTCCGCGGAAGGAGCGGGTGTTTCTTCAGGTAAGGCGTTTCCTTCGTATGTGGCGTTTACAAAGGACGGCCAGCGTTTGGTGGGGGAACCCGCGAGGCGCCAGGCATCGATAAATCCTGAAGGGACTATTCAGGCGGCAAAACGCAAGATGGGATCTGATTATAAGTTTAAGGCGTTCGGTAAAGAATATACGCCTCAGCAGATATCCGCGTTTATTCTGCAAAAAATCAAACAGGACGCTGAAAATTATTTAGGCGATAAGGTTGAAGAGGTGGTCATTACCTGCCCTGCGTATTTTGATGATAATCAGAGAACCGCGACAAAAGACGCCGGCGAGATCGCGGGATTAAAAGTGCTTAGGATTATAAACGAGCCGACGGCGGCTTGCCTTGCTTATGGTTTGGAAAAAGCCGGGAAAGAATTGAAGATCCTGGTTTTTGATTTCGGCGGCGGTACGCTCGATGTTACTATTATGGAGATGTGGAAAGAAGGCGGGTTTAAAGTTATGGCTACCAGCGGTGATACTCAGTTAGGCGGTACCGATATGGATAATGTGCTTATTGAGTATATCGTGAAAGAGTTTAAGCGCGATACCGGCATTGATTTAAAGAATGATAAAATGGCGATACAGCGTTTGCGCGAAGCCGTAGAGAAAGCTAAGGTTGAGCTCTCAAGCACTTTGACTACGGATATTAATTTGCCTTTTATTACGGCTGATGCTACTGGCCCTAAACATTTAACTATGTCAATCAACCGCGCGAAACTTGAAGAGCTGGTGAATCCTATCATCGATAGATGCCGCCACCCTTTGGAAACCGCGATGAAAGACGCTAAAGAAGCTTTTTCCAAGGAAGGCGTGGATTTAGGCGATAAGGGTATCGATAAGATCATTATGGTTGGCGGGCCGACCAGAATGCCTATCGTGCAGAAATTTGTGGAAGATTATTTTGGGAAAAAGATTGAGCGCGGAGTAGACCCCATGGAATGCGTGGCTTTGGGCGCGGCTGTCCAGGCGGCGATCATTAAGGGCGACGTAAAGGATGTTTTATTGTTGGATGTTACTCCTTTATCTCTGGGGATTGAAACACTCGGAGGCGTTAATACCAAGCTTATTGAGAGGAATACGACTATTCCTACAAGAAAGGCCCAGATATTTTCCACAGCGGCGGATAATCAAACCGCTGTAACAATACGCGTGCTTCAGGGGGAAAGGCAGATGGCCGATGATAATGTTGAATTAGGCAGGTTTGACCTGGTAGGATTACCGGCAGCACCGCGCGGTGTTCCTCAGGTTGAGGTCGCTTTCGACATAGACGCTAACGGCCTTGTGCATGTTTCCGCTAAGGATTTAGGCACCGGCAAAGAGCAGTCTATCCGCATTACCGCGCCTAAGAAGCTTTCAAAAGAAGAAATTGATAAAATGGTCCGGGATGCCGAGAAGTTTGCGGCTGAAGATACTAAGAAAAAGGAAGAAGTGGAAACTGTTAATCAGGCGGATAATCTGGTTTATGCTACAGAAAAGTCGTTAAAAGATTTTGGCGATAAAGTAAGCCAGGCTGAGCGCGCGGATATCGAAGCTAAACTTAACGATTTAAAAGCTTCAATAAAAGAAAAGAATGTAGACAGAATTAAAAAAGGGATGGAAGATCTAACTAAGGTCGCGCATAAGTTGGCGGAAGAGATTTATAAGCAGTCCGCGGCAAAACAGCAAGGCCAGCAGCAAGGGCAGCAAACCGCAGAACAACCAAGTGATAAGCCGGGCCAAGAGCCGAAAGAAGAGAAGAAGCAAGGTAAAGATGAGGAAATTATTGACGCGGAGTTTAAAGAAGAGGACGGCGATAGTAAGAAGTAAATAGAAACCAGTTTAATAATGTTACCCCTTGCGTAAACATCCCAAAAATCTCTTCGATATTTTTGGGATACGCTTCGGGGTTAATTCGCCCAAACAACTTACGTTGCTCCTTTGGAGCTGCCGTAAGTTGTGGGCTCATTAAATGACTACTAAACGTGATTATTACGAAATATTAGGCGTAAAAAAGAGCGCGACACTTGATGAGATAAAAAAAACTTACAGGGAATTGGCGCTTCGATTTCATCCTGACAGGGTTCCTCATGAACAGAAAAAGGAATCCGAAGAAAAGTTTAAGGAAGTATCAGAAGCATATGCTGTTTTATCTGATGCGCAGAAACGGGCATTATATGACCAATATGGGCATTCCGGTATTGACCAACGTTACGCGCAGGAAGATATATTTAAGGGAGCGGATTTTAACAGTATTTTCCGCGATATGTCTGACTATGGAGTCGGCGGCGGTTTGTTTGAGGAGATATTCAGTGATTTAGGTTTTGATATTTTTGGAAGCAGGGGAAGATCTGCCGGTGGCAGGGGGGCGGGCCGCCGTGGCAGGGATTTAGAAATTACGGTTGATATAACGTTGGAAGATGCCGCGGCAGGAGTTGAACAAACTATTACTGTGCCGCGATATGAAGTGTGTACCACTTGTTCAGGCAGTGGCGCAAAACCCGGCAGTAAGAAAATTACCTGTCCTCAATGTAAAGGAGCCGGAAAAACAGTAGTTTCTAACGGTTTTTTTCAGTTGGCTCAAACCTGTTCCCGTTGCCATGGAGAAGGAGCAATGGTCCAATCTCCTTGCCCGGATTGCCGCGGGGAAGGCAGGTCTAAAGTAACGCGTAAGATAAAGGTAAAAATTCCCGCGGGAGTTGATACAGGTTCACATTTAAGGGTGCGCGGTGAAGGTGAGGCTGGAACATCAGGCAGGGGGGATTTATATGTCCTTATAGAGATTCTGCCGCATTCTGTTTTCCAAAGGCACAATAAGGATATTTTAACGGAAGTCAATATTAGTTTAACGAAAGCGATATTGGGCGCGGAAATAGAAGTTCCTACTTTACAAGGTAAAGCCCAGATGAAAATCCCGCCTGGAACGCAATCTAGTAAGATTTTCCGTCTAAAAGAAAAAGGAATCCCGGATCTGCATAATAATTCTTTGGGCGATGAATTAGTAAAGGTTAATGTTGAAATTCCTACCCACCTTACTTCCGAACAACGCCGTATAATAGAAGAGTTTGCCAGGGCATCAGGTGAAAATATAGATAGGGATGATAGTTTTACGGATAAAATAAAGAAAGTGTTTAAATAAAGTAGTGTATAAGTTTGTAAGTGTGTAAGTTTATAAGAAAAAACATACACACTTTACACTTAAAAACTTTACACTCCGAGCGACAGAAGGAGCGAGGTTAAAATGCCGACATATGAATATGCATGCACGCATTGCGGGCACAATTTTGAAGTATTCCAAAATATGAATGATAAAAGATTGGATAAATGCCCTAAGTGCAATAAAAAAGTGAAACGGGTTATAGGCGCGGGCGCTGGAATAATTTTTAAGGGCTCCGGTTTTTATGCTACAGATTATCCCAAACAAAGCAAGGGTAGTTCTGAGGCGGCTCCTACTTGCCCAAAAATCAAAGAAGGCTGTTCAGGGTGTAAGCATTAATGAGGTTTATAAAATACTGGCTGCCGGTAATAATTTATGCTACACTAATATTTCATATATCTTCTGTGCCTGGAGAAGATATTCCTGATGTTTTTCCAAGCCAAAGTTATATATTTCATTTTCTTGAGTATCTTGCGTTTGCTTTCCTGATTAAACGCGCGATTAAAGAGTATTGCCCTAAAGAAACAAATAAAAGGCGAGTGGTAGTTGTTGTTGCGATTGTATTTGTGTATGCTTTATTCGATGAATTCCACCAATCATTTATACCTAACCGGGCCGCGTCTTTATCAGATGTTTTTATTGATGTCCTGGGTAGTTTTGTAGGGAGTTTAATTTACAAATGACAAAAATCCAACCTTTTAAGGCAACAATTTATAATCAGGAAAAGATAAAAGATATCTCACGCGTGGTTTGTCCTCCTTATGATGTTATATCCGCGGCGCAACAGGAGTATTACCATAGCCTTGACCCTAATAATTTTCTTAAAATACTTTTAGGCAAGGATACCCCTAAAGAAGATAAGTATGAAAGAGCGGGTAATTATTTCAGGGATTGGCAGAAAAATCAGGTTTTGATACAGGATAAGTCACCAGCTATTTACTTTTACAGCCAGCAATATAATTTAAAAGGGGAAAAAAAGACCAGGTTTGGTTTTATCGCGCTTTTGAATTTGGGGGATAGAAATTCCGGAGTATATGGGCATGAAAATACTCATTTGGACGCTAAGGAAGACCGTTTTAAATTAATGAAACAGGTTAAGGCGAATTTAAGCCCTATTTTTGTTATTTTTTCGGATAGAAAACGCATTATTTCACGCATTAGGGAAAAATATATCCCGGACGGTAAACCTTTTATTGAGGCTATAGATGATGAAAAAACTATCCATAAAGTGTGGCGGATAGATTCTCCTGCGGTATTAAGCACTATTCAGGATAGCATGTTTGACGAGAATATTTTTATTGCTGACGGCCATCATCGTTATGAAGTTGCCTGCGCTTATAGGGATGAGATGATAAAAAAACTTGGGACAACAACAGGGCAGGAGAGTTTTAATTATATATTGGCGTATTTTACAAACCTTGATCCCCATGGGCTTACCATTTTACCTATTCATCGTTTGGTCAAATTGGATTCCACTCTTGATATGGAGAATTTTAAGTTGTCTTTGAATAATGAATATTTTGATGTGGAAGAAATCAGGGAAAAAAACCGGTTTTTCTTTTTATTGAATAAGGCAGGAGAACGGGAACACATTATAGGAATGTATAAAGATAAGAAATATTGGTTCCTCCGGCTTAAAAATATAAAGATCCTGGATAAAATTATTAATGATAAACCGCGCGACTATAGGCTGCTGGATGTTTCTATATTGAATTATATCGTGTTTAAAAGGATCCTTAAACTTGATTTAGACGATAAGAAGGTATTAACCTTTAGCCCGAATGTGGAAGAATTAATTGAAAAGGTCGATGAAGATAATAATCGCGTTGCTTTTTTTCTGAATCCTGTTAAGATTCAACAGATAATGTCGGTGGCGTTAAACGGCGAAAAAATGCCTCCTAAATCGACGTATTTTTACCCGAAGGTTTTATCGGGATTGGTTATTAACAAGTTAGAATAAAAGTTAGTGTGTAAGTTTGTAAGTGTGTAAGTTTACAAGACAAAAACTTAAAAACTTTACACTTACACACTTTAAACTCCGAGCGGAGCGAGGTCATGGCACTATTCGGCAAACCGAAATATACAATTGTAAGGCTTAAGAGAAAAGAGATCCCTGACGGCCTCTGGACAAAATGTGAGGAATGTTCTGAAGTTTTATATAATAAGACTTTGGAGGAGAACCTGAAAGTTTGCCCTAAATGTAATTATCATTTTACTTTGGTTGCGTATGAAAGAATAAACCTGCTGATAGATAAAGATACTTTTGTGGAATACGATAAAGATATGATATCGGATGACCCGTTGGAATTTAAGGGCCCAAAAACGTATAAGGATAAAATTTTGCAGGATCAGCAGGCGACCGGGTTAAAAGATGCTGTGGTGTCCGGTGAAGGGATGCTTGATGGTAAAAAAATTATTATTGCGGTCACCGATTCGCGTTTTATAATGGGATCTATGGGGTCGGTTGTAGGAGAGAAATTAACGCGCGCGACTGAAATCGCGACAAAAAATAAACTCCCTTTGATCATTGTATCCGGTTCAGGCGGAGGTGCTCGTATGCATGAAGGGATGTATAGTTTAATGCAAATGGCTAAAACTTCCGCGGCGTTGTCATACCACAGGAAAAATAAATTACTGTATGTTTCTATTTTGACTAACCCGACAATGGGCGGAGTAATGGCTTCATTTGCCGGTTTAGGCGATATAACTATCGCGGAACCAAAGGCTTTATTGGGTTTTACAGGCCCGCGTGTTATAGAACAAACTATCAGGCAGAAATTGCCTTTGGGATTTCAACGTTCGGAATTTCTTTTGGAACATGGTATGGTGGATATGATAATTAACCGCAAGGATATGAAGGCGACTTTAAGCCGGCTGTTTGATTATCTAGGTTGACATATTTTTAAAATATATTATAATACTTCAATTAGTGTGTAAGTTTGTAAGTGTGTAAGTTTGTAGGTAAAAATTTAAAAACTTAACACTTATACACTTTACACTCCGAAGCAGAGCGAGGATATTATGGCACAGGTAAGCCTTAAGAATGTCAGTAAAATTTTTCCAAACGGCCGAAAGGTTGTCGATAATATTAATATCGGGATTCAGAATAAGGAATTCATGGTTTTGGTTGGGCCTTCAGGGTGCGGGAAATCTACTACTTTGAGAATGATCGCGGGATTGGAAGAAGTAAGCGAAGGCAGCCTTTTTATCGGTGATAAAATGGTTAATGATGTCCCCGCAAAGGACCGGGATATCGCTATGGTATTTCAGAATTACGCTCTTTATCCGCATATGACAGTGTTTGAAAATATGGCGTTTGGGCTTAAGCTGAGGCGTTATCCGAAACAGGAGATATTTCAGCGTGTAAATGAAGCCGCGGATATTCTGGGCATAAAGCGTTTGCTTAATAGCCTTCCTAAAGTGCTTTCCGGAGGTGAAAAACAACGCGTTGCCGTAGGCAGGGCCATTGTCAGGAAACCTAAGGTGTTTTTGTTTGATGAGCCTTTGAGTAATCTTGATGCTAAGTTAAGGGTTGTGATGCGCACAGAAATACGTAAATTGCATATAAGGCTGCAGACTACTATTATATATGTTACGCATGATCAGATCGAGGCTATGACTATGGGGGATAGGATTGCGGTAATGAAAGACGGTGTGTTGCAGCAGGTGGCTGACCCCATAGATGTTTATGACCGCCCTAAGAATAAATTTGTAGCCGGATTTATCGGTTCTCCCCCAATGAATTTTATGACCGGGCGGCTTATAAAGAAAAATGGCAAGATCTATTTTGATGAAGGCAAGATTATTGTTAAAGTAGTAGAGGATATGTATAAAAAGGTTGAATCTTATGTCGGTAAAGAAATTGTTTTCGGCATTCGTTCAGAAGATATATATGATAAGTTGTTTGTTTCTGAGGCGCCGCCGGAAAATGTTGTAAGGGTCAATTGCGAAGTGGCTGAGCCGATGGGCTCAGAAGTTTATCTTTACTTAAACACCGGCAAACATACTTTTATTGCACGGGTAGGCGCGCATGACAGGCCGCGGGTGAACCAGGATATGGATGTGGTGTTTGATATGAGTAAGGTGCATTTCTTTGCCAATGACACGGAAGGAATAACAATCGTATAAGTTTAATAAAAGGGTTTTTTGATCTATCAAAAAAGATACCGCTTTAAAAATATTGTTACTCTCCTTCATTTTTTGCCTGCTTTATGTTTTTTTGCCTTTTTACCTGGCAAGCCATCTGAAATTGTTTCCGTTTAAACTCCTGTTTGTATTTCATTTCTTTAATTTTCTCGCCATAGGTTATCTGTTTAACAAAAATTTTAAAATCGCTTATAGGGTAAAGCTGAAAATTCAGGATATTCAGGAAAAAATAAATATCCTGCAGGATCAAAATCTGCAAGAAATCAATAATAAGGCTTCGTTAGAAGAGAAAATACGCCGTTATGCAAGCCTAAAAAATATTATTGAAAAAATAAACAGTGATTTTGATATTGATTATATTGCCGGCACCCTTACTGATATCTCGTTTTCCCTTATCGGCGCCAATAAAGGCGTGGGGGTTTTATATTTAGTTGACAGCCAGAGCCAAAAGATAGCCCTTTTTAAAACAAAAAAGGAAGATGAAAAATTAATTATTAAAGCGAAAGAAGGGGATGTTTTTGACTTTTGGGTTTTAAGGCACGCCAGCCCATTATTGGTTGAAGATGTCGGCAACGATTTCCGCTTCGATTTAGAAAAGATAAGGACACAGGATACACGTCCTATTTTATCATTGATAATTTCTCCGTTTATAAGCGAAAACAGGTTTTTGGGCTTATTGCGGTTAGACCGGGAAATCTCCGGTTTTTATTCCCAGGATGATTTGAGGTTTTTAGTGGCAATTTCTGATATCGCGGCGGTGGCTTTGGAAAACGCGGAACTTTTTCATAAAACTCAGGATTTAGCTATTCATGACAGTTTGACTTCTTTTTACACTAAAGGTTATTTTAGTCAGCGCCTTAAAGAGGAATGTAAAAGAAGCAAGCGCCAGGAGGGGGCTATTTCGTTATTAATGCTGGATATAGATTATTTTAAAAATTATAATGATAAATTCGGGCATACCGCAGGCGATATCGTATTGAAAAATTTAAGTTCTGTAATGCAGCGTTTTTTTAAGGAGCCTAATTCCTTGATAAGCCGTTTTGGGGGGGAAGAGTTTTGTATCTTATTATTGGGAAAGGATAAATTAGCGGCACAAGGCATTGCGGAAGAGTTGCGCTCGCAAATAGAAAATATGCGAATAAATTTACGCAGGCAGGAAACCGGAATTACCGTTTCGATAGGAGTGGCCAGTTTAGGGCAAAATATAATAGATGAAGACGATTTGGTTCGTAAAGCTGACCTGGCGATGTATGAAGCTAAACAAAAAGGAAGAAACATGGTTATAATTGCCTGATAACACGTAAAAGAACGGGGCTATAGATATAGCCTACGGCCTATAGTAAAAAATAAAAATGACAGGATTAATTGTTTTAATTTTATTAGTTATAATATTAGTCGCCGGCTTGCGTAAATTACTTTTGGATAACTATAAGCGTGTAAGCCAAAAGTATGAAGCTATTCAAAATAAGTTTGACGGATTGATACAGGAAAATTCCAGCCTTATTAAAAGCAATGAAAGCATAAAGAAGCAGCTTGAAGAAACAACCGCCCTTTACGATATAACAAAGGAAATGTGTAAGTATCTGGATGAAGATAAGGTTTTCGAAATATTTAAGGAACAAGTCGCGAAATATACAAAAAATTGCAAGTGCGAATTTTTTGACGCGGGCGTTGATGATTTATCAGCGTATAATAAAGAGATTATTATTCCTTTAGAAATAGATAGAAAAAAAGTCGGTTATCTTGCGGCTGCCGGGGTTTTAGAAGATGAACGGGAAAAATTTAATATTTTGGCTCAACAGTTTGTGCTTGGGATTAGAAGGGCAGTGCTTTACCGCAGGATTTCCGAGTTGGCTATTACCGACAGTTTGACCGGTGTTTTTAGCCGCAGGCATTGGTTTGAAAGATTTACGCAGGAAGTGGAACGTTCGAAGAAATTTAAACATGCTTTTTCTTTGCTTATGATAGACATAGACCATTTTAAAATGTGCAATGACCGCTATGGGCATTTGGTTGGCGACGCGATACTTAAAGAAGTGGCAAACAAAATAAAAGAAAATATCCGCCAGATAGACCTCGTTTGCCGTTATGGAGGGGAGGAATTCTCTGTTATTTTGACTGAGATTGATAAGGATGGCGCGATATTCGCCGCTACGCGTATCCGCCAGGCTATTGAGGCGAAATCGATAAAGGTTTATGATGAGAATCTCACGGTTACGATAAGTATAGGGATTTCTGTGTTTCCTGCGCATGCCAAAGAAGGCCGGTCTCTTCTTGAAAAAGCAGACCACGCGTTATATCAGGCAAAACAATTGGGAAGAAATAAGGTTTGTGTGTATGGGGAGTAGTTGGATTATTGCTTGCAAATGAGTTTTCTTTCATATAAAATACACACTCATAATCGGTTGCGGAAAAAATCAGGATAAATTATTACGGAATAAGCCAATGGCATTAAGTAAGGCGCAAGCCGCGAGGCACAAGACACAAGTAAAATCGAATTGCAAAGATGACAATAAATCAAAAAATATTGTTTTAAGTTTTTTGATGATTGTTTTTTGCAATTTATTTGTTATTTGTTATTTGGGATTTGGTAATTGTTTTTTATTCGCTCAGGAATCAAAGGAGCCTATAACAGTTAACGGAGATAATGTCGAGTATTCAACGGATAATAAAGAGGTTACCGCTCAAGGCAACGTGTCAATAAATTATAAAAATTCAAAATTAACTTGTGAAAAAATAGCGGTTAATACTGAAACTAAAGAAGCTGTGGCAACCGGCAATATCCGTTTGGAAGACCAGAAGGGGATAATAGAAGGGGAAAGCGTAAAATATAACCTGCAAAATAAAACCGGCACTATAAATGGAGCTGCCTTCAGGTCCAGCCCGTATTTCGGAAGATCAAAGGAATTAGACAGGGTAAGCGAATCAGAGTTTGTTGTTAAGAGAGGTTATGTCAGTTCTTGTAGTTATGATCATCCGCATTACCGCATGAAAGCCAAGAAGGTTAATTTTTTTCCGAATGATAAGATGATCATAAAAGACGTTGTTTTTTCAGCCGGGCAGCATAAACAGGTTCCATTCCTTTATTTACCTAAATATCGCCAGAGCCTTAAGGACCCTTTTATGCACGTGCAGTTAATGCCGGGCCACCGCAAGGACTGGGGCTATTATATGCTTTCAGGATGGAGGTATAACTTAGCCGAAAATATCAGCGGGAGGCTGTACCTTGATTATAGGAATAAACTTGGCGTGGCGGAAGGCTTTGGCGCGAACTACAAGGAACAAAAATTCGGCAAAGGCGATTTTAAGTATTATTATACCCAGGAAAGAAGCAGGTTTTTTGAAGAAGGGCAGCCGGCTGAGTTCCAAAGGTATTTTATCCGTTGGCGGCATAAATGGGATATAGATAGCAGGACTAATTTTATTTCCGAGTATCACAGGATTACCGATTCTAAAAGAGTGTTGTACGGCAGCGATCATAATTTTCTTAAAGATTATTTTCCCCGTGAATACGAAAAAGATACTCAGCCGGTTTCGTATAGTTTGTTGCATCATTCCTTTGATTATTCAAGCATAGATTTTCTTTTGGAAAAACGCGTTAACCGTTGGTATGCTCAGACAGAGAAGTTACCTGAAATAAAATACAGCCTGCCTAGCAGCCAGATTTACGAAACGCCGTTTTATTTTGAAAATAACAGTTCTTTCGAAAGCCTTAATCAGAAAGCGCCTGTACCTTCGCCTTCCACGAATGACGTAAATGTGAACAAGTTTGATACAACAAATAAATTATCATTGCCTTCTAAGGTCGCTTTTATACAAGTCACTCCTTTTGTTTCCAGCCGGCAGACATTTTATGATAAAGATATAAATGGCGCGTCTTTATTGGGCGCGCCCAGGACGGTCTTTTCTACGGGCGCTGATGCCAGCACAAAATTTTACCGTATATTTAATATAAAATCCGACTTATTGGGTTTAAATATAAATGATTTGCGGCATGTAATTACTCCTACCATGGGGTATGTTTATCAACACACTCCTACGATAGAAAGCAATAAATTAAAATTAGAAGATGTAGTAACTGTTAGCAATGCCGCGGCACTTGGTTTATCGAATAAATTACAGACAAAAAGGGATAAGCAGGTTGTTGAGATGGCTGATTTTCGTGTTGATACTATTTATAATTTGAAAACCGGCAGTGACAACAGAAGGCCGGGTAATTTATCGGATTTTCTTTTTGATTTAAGATTGCTGCCTTATTCCTGGCTTATCGTGGATTCAGATGCTACCTATAAACATTCAGGAAGCCGTTCTGATCCTAATTACAGGCGTTTTTCTAATGTTAATTATGATGTGAATTTTAATTTTGCCAAAGAACGTTCCGTTGGGGCCGGCCAGCGTTATCAGAGAAAAGGCAGCAATGAAATAACTAACAGTTTGAATTGGCGGTTTACTCCTAAATGGAGATTCTCTATGTATCAGAGGCGCAATATCGGGCATGACTCGGTTGTTAGCAGAGGTTTAAGGGAACAGGAGTATGTTCTTTCCAGAGATTTGCATTGCTGGGAAATGGATTTTACTTATAATGTTAAGCGTAATGAGGGGGAATCTGTTTTTCTGGTTTTCAGGATTAAAGCTTTCCCTGAAAATGAGTTCGGCTATAACCAGACTTATCATGTGCCCAAGCCGGGTTCGCAATCGAATATGCCGTAAGTTAGTGTGTTTACCCCACACTTCCGTGTGGGGAATTCTACAGGCGGAAGCCTGTAGTAAAACTTGTATAAAAAACAGGAGAGTTTATGAATATTTCTATTATCGGTTCCGGTTATGTGGGGTTAGTCAGCGGGGCGTGTTTTTCGGAATTGGGCAATAATGTTATTTGCGTGGATAATGATACTAAGAAAATCGCGAATCTTAAAAAAGGCATTATTCCTATTTATGAGCCTGGCTTGGAAGAGATGATCACGTTAAATATGAAGAAAAAAAGATTAATTTTTACTTCTGATATAAAGAATGCCGTTGCTTCTTCAGAAATTATTTTTATAGCGGTAGGGACTCCTCCTTTGGATAATGGAGAGGCCGACCTTACCGGTATAGAAACTGTGGCGCGCAATATAGCTGTTAATATGAAAGATTACCGCTTGATTGTGGAGAAATCAACTGTTCCTGTAGAAACAGGACAATGGGTCAAGCATACTATTGAAACATATATCAAGTCTAAAATAAAATTCGATGTTGCTTCTAATCCTGAATTCTTAAGAGAAGGGCAGGCGATAAATGATTTTCTGCATCCGGACAGGATTGTTATTGGCGTAGAATCAAAAAAAGCCGAAGCGTTGCTGATATCTTTATATAAGCCGTTAAACGCCCCTTTAGTCGTTACGGATATTAAATCGGCGGAATTAATTAAACATGCTTCTAATTCGTTCCTTGCCGCGAAGATTTCTTTTATAAATGCCGTTTCGCGTGTATGTGATAAGGTAGGGGCTGATGTCACAGAGGTTGCCAGAGGCATGGGGCTGGATAAAAGGATCGGGGCCTCTTTTTTAAACGCCGGTATTGGTTATGGAGGGTCATGTTTCCCAAAAGATTTGGACGCGTTTATAACAATATCGGAAAAATTAGGGTATGATTTCGAATTGCTTAAGTCCGTGAGGCGGGTGAATCAAAAGCAGAAAATCGCGTTTCAGGAAAAGATAAAGGATTCTTTGTGGATCATTAAGGATAAAACAATAGGGGTATTAGGCATATCCTTTAAGCCGGATACCGATGATATCCGTAACGCTCCATCAATGGATATAATAAACGCTTTACAAAAAGAGGGCGCTATCCTCAAAGTTTATGACCCTCAATCAATGCAAAAGGCAAAAGGCCAATTAGGCAAGATAAAATTTTGCAAGGACCCATATGAAGTTTGCAAGGGAAGCGATTGCCTTGTGATTTTAACCGAGTGGGATGAATTCAAGGGGCTGGATTTTTTAAAGGTGAAAAAGCTGTTAAAAAGGCCTTTAGTTATTGATGGCCGTAATATTTATGATCCCGCAGTAATGAAGGGTTTAGGTTTCAATTATATAAGCGTCGGGCGCAAATAAATATAACCAGTACAGTATTAGATCAATTCAAATGATAAAATTAAAAAATGAAAATAAAAATCATAAATTTTGAAATTTTAATTTTAAAATTGTTTTGCGCATTTGAATTTTGTGCTTTGAATTTAATTTATAAATAGGTTAAGCGATTGGAGAGATATTAATATGGCTAAGAAGACAGTGGTTATTACCGGGGGTGCCGGGTTTATTGGATCGCATCTTTGCGATAGGCTGATCGGTGAAGGCTTTAAGGTTATTTGTATTGATAATTTTATAACAGGCGATAAAAGTAACCTTATTCATTTGTTAAAAGATAAAAACTTTAGCCTTATAGAGCATAATGTTACAAAACCGATAACAGTGGCAGGAAAGGTTTGGTTCGTTTTGCATCTTGCTTCGCTTGCGTCACCGGTTGATTATTTAAAGTATCCTATTCAAACTTTAAAAGTCGGTTCGCTTGGGACGCATAACGCGCTGGGTTTAGCTAAGGAAAAGAAGGCCGGTTTTTTGTTGGCATCGACTTCTGAAATTTATGGAGACCCTTTAGTTCATCCTCAGTCGGAAGAATACTGGGGGAATGTTAATTCAATCGGAGTGCGCAGTTGTTATGACGAGTCAAAGCGTTTTGCCGAAGCGATAACTATGGCGTATCACAGGGTGCATAAAGTTGATATACGGATTGTCAGGATTTTTAATACGTATGGCGAAAGGATGCGTATTAATGACGGCAGGGTTGTGCCGAATTTTATTTATCAGTCTTTGAACGAGAAGCCTCTGACAATTTATGGCGACGGTAAACAGACGCGGTCGTTTTGTTATATTATGGATTTAGTGGAAGGGCTTTTTAGGTTTATACTTTCGGAGGTGAATACTCCTCTAAATTTGGGTAATCCAAATGAATTCACTATTCTTGAACTGGCGAAACTGGTTATTAAATTTACTGATTCAAAAAGTAAAGTGATATCTAATCCTTTACCTCTTGATGACCCCAAACAAAGGCAGCCGGATATTTCAAAAGCAAAAAAACTTCTTAAATGGCGTCCTAAAGTTGAATTAGAAGAGGGATTAAAAAAAACGATTGATTGGTTCAGGTTTAAAGGAGGGTTTGAAAATAGCTGAATTTTATGGTATACTTACTTTGACAATTAGTTATGTCTACTGATAAAGGTAAACTAGCAGTAATGCTGGGGCGCAAAGCGACAGCACCGTACAGTTATGGCGGTGGGCTGCGTTACCAAAGAGAGAGGTGGTATATATGCCCTGGCAAATTTTTGCCGGGGTTTTTATTTTGATTTTTCTTGACAAAATTGAAAGGAGGTGATATAAGAAGAAATAAGAAAAAAAGTAATAGCGCTTTCTGATTAAACTGTTATATATTAGATAGTTAGAAAGACAGGTAACAGGTTTCATTTTAGAGGGAAAAAGAAAGCGCAAACAATTAATAACACCTTAGAAAGGGGGGCTTCAAATGAATCAAAGGAAAGGTTTTACACTCGTAGAAATCATGATAGTTGTAGCCATCATCGCCTTACTAGCGGCAATTGCCATACCGAACTTGTTAAGGGCAAGAGTTAATTCCAATGAAACTACAGCACAAGCCACTTTAAAGACATTATCTACAGCCGCGGAATCATTTGCGTCTGCCAATGGGGGGAATTATCCTACAGCTATAGGAGATTTAACCGGCGCTACACCGCCATATATAAATGAGGATTATACTGCTGCAGCAAGACAGGGGTATACGTTTGCTTATGCTACGGCTACCACAGCAGCATATCTGTTCACCGCAGTTCCTGTAACTGGAGGGACGACTGGTACCAGAGCTTTCGCGGTTTGTACCGGTGGCATTATGACAGCAACAGCCGCAGGGGTATTTGTTGCGCCTGCTTGTCCGTAAGATCGCATTTATGAAACAAGGCGAGAGGGTGTTTTACTTTCGCCTTGTTTCATAATCATTTCAGAACTCGAAGTAATTCATAGCTATTATTCTTAAAAAAAAACGTCATAATATATAATTATAAAGCCATATATGCAGGGTAGAAAAGCAAAAAGTTTTGTGACAATAATGCTTGTTATCGCGGTTGCAGCTTTATTTTTACGTATTGCGGTTGAACAAATAATTAAGTTAACTATTGAACAGAATGATTCAAGCGCGCAAATAACCTTAAAGCTTATTTCAACGGCACTTGAAAATTACGCTAAGAATAATAGCAATTCCTTCCCAGAGAACTTTACGCCTTTAACTCAAGGCACATCACGGTATCTTGACAAAGATTATATTACGTTGTCTCCAGTAAAAGGTTATATTTATAGCTGTTCTAAATTAGAGCTATCAGGTTATACTTGTGTTGCTGTCCCGGCTAAATGCGGGTTAACCGGAAAAATGAGTTACACTGTGAGCACAGGCGGTTTGTTTGTTTCTGAAAACTGTGAAAAAAAAGAATAAGATGAAGAAAGGTTTTACGCTGGTTGAAATCATGATCATAATTTCGGTTGTCTTGATTTTAACAGCATTGGCTATCCCTAATATTTTACGCTCGCAGATAACAGCAAGAGAATCAATGGCCTTGACAAATGTTAAGCGAATAAGCGAATCTTGCCAGGTATATAATACCAGGGAAGAGGTTTATCCGGCGGCGCTTACTGATTTATCGGGGGATGTTCCTCCTTATTTAAGTACAACTTTGACAAGCGGCACTAAGGACGGCTATAATTTTGTTTATACTCAGACCGCTGACGGGTTTACTCTTTACGCTAATGTAATTGCGGCAGGAGTGGGGAGGTATTTTTATACGGATGAGACGACTGTTATCCGGCAGCATGTTAATGCTCCCGCAGGCCCCGGGGATCCGATTATTAACTGATATTTGAGAATGAAATGGCGAATATTTTAAATTGTATTAAGTCTAGAAGAGGGTTAACTTTATCGGAATTAATGATAGCCGCGTTAATTCTGGTTTTCGCGCTGGTGGGGCTTTTAACGCTTTTTATCACTTGTTTATTTCTCAATGAAAATAGCCGTCATTTGACTCTTGCTTATAGTGAAATGGAGACGAGGCTGGAAGAGCTTTCTAATGAAAACTATTTAAACCTGGATACTTTTAACGGGGAGGTTTTTGATTTAAATGGTTTTCCCGCGGGCACCGGCAAAGGCAGGATTACAGTAAGCGATGAAATGAGCGGTTTAAAGCGGATAGATATTAAGGCGTGTTTTATGAACCGCAATCGGCTGATCGGCGATGATATTAATGCTTGCCAGTCCTCGCCGGTTGAATTAATAACTTTAATTGCCGAGCCATGAAAAAAAAAGCCAGCGGTTTTACTCTTGTTGAAATTTTGGTTACTATGTTGATCATGTTATTTATTACTGCAGGTATATATGGGGTTTCAAATATTGGAGAAAGGACTTATTCCACGGATATGGGTTTGTTAGAATTACAGCAGCAGGCGCGCCAGTCTATGAGCGGGATGACCAGGGAATTACGGCCAAATGATGCCGCGGATTTAACTATTGGTATTGGTGGAGAAAATATTGTGTTCAGGATCCCAAGCAATATCAGCCGCAGCGACGTCCAGTATTATCAGGATATTGAATATGAAAAGGTAGGTACTCAGATTATCCGCAGGCACGCGGGTATAGATTCTATTTTAGCTAATGATATTAATTCTTTAAATTTTTGTTGCTGGAAAAGTGGTGTTTGCGGCACGGATTGTATCGGAGCGGATTTTTTACAGGTTGAGTTAAGCGCGCGGAAAGTTGTGAATACAAGAACAGTGTCTTTTCCTTCAAGCGGGACAATAACAGAGAAGGTAAAACTGAGGAATTTTTAATGAAGAAAAAAGGGATCGCTTTAGTTTTGGCTTTTGCGGTAATCATGATATTAGCGGTATTGGGCAGTATTATAATCTCGCGTAGTATCAACGAAAGCCAGTTAGCTAAAAGATACGCGGAATCCTCGCAGGCTTTTTGGCTGGCAGAGGCAGGAATAAACCGGGCTTTAAAAGAATTAAAAGACAGTTATATTATAACAGGGTCTGATCTATGGTCGACTACAGTTGATCTGGATCAAAATACAGGTGATGGTAAGTATTCGGTTAGCGTAGAAGATATAACCATTGATAGCCAACCACACAAGAAAGTTACAGCGCGGGGCGGTATACCTTCTACAGGCACTGCGCGCGCGGAACGTGTTGTTGAAGCAATCATGAGCAAGTATATACCTAACAATTTTTATGATAATGCCGTATATTCGGCGGGAACAGTTGATTTTAATGGTAATTCTTATATAGTGGCAAATAACGAAGTTCCTCCCGACAACAAAGCAGTGCTTTATGGTGGAGATTTTGAAGTTCAGAATCCGGGAAATATAACAGGGACAACTACTCATGATCCTTCAATTAACCCATTAGCGTTATTAGATTTTGAGCAATTGCATGATATAAGCACGACACAGCAGAATGTTTATGTTAAAAGCGGTAATAAATTGATAAATGAATCAACAGGTTTAGAGGGGTTTCCTACTAAATTCTGGTATAGTGATGGCGTTGATAATGATGGAGATGGGACAATAGATGAAGACGATGATGGAGGCCCGCCGAATGTTGTTTATATAGAGAGTGATTTAACCCTTAATGGAAATGTTGGCACTATTGGCGGTTTTTATGTGGTGGTAGGGGATGTTATTACTAATCCTGCCGGTACCTATGACGCATCGATCAATGGTAATGGACAGGTTAACGGAGTTATCTATACCCTTGGAACGTTTAGTGTTAATGGCGGTGGAGGTGGGTTAAATGTCAGCGGGGGAGTTTGGAGCGGCGAAGAAGTTGAATTGAATGGTAATGCCAATATTACTTATAATAAAGATTATATGGACGCGATTGAAGATTTAGACATTAATCCCGGGGTGCAGATTGATTCCTGGAGGGAAACGCAAGGGCCGTATAAACTTTCACCTTAATAAGGCATGACGGCGCGTTCGGGGAACGCGCCCTACAATAAATATTATGATACCTTTATTAGATAAATTGAAAGTATTTACTAAATTGAAGGGTAAGTTAAATAAAGAAAAAATTTCCGTTGGCTTGGATATCGGCACTTCTTCGGTAAAGTTAGTAAAACTGAAGTCGAACAATGGTTCAGTCCAGCTTTGCGATTTTAATCAAATTCCTGTTTCTTCTTCGGGCATTGACGCAGTTTTGAAAGAGCTCGCGCAAACAGAGAATATCAAGGATGTTAATATCTCCGTATCGGGGCACTCCACAATTATCCGCTATGTCAATTTCCCCAAAATGAACCCTGAAGAATTAAATCAGGCTTTGAAGTTTGAAGCGCAAAAACTTATTCCCTTTCCGATTAACGAGATTAATTTGGATAATTATATATTAAAGCCGGATTTGCCGGATAATAAAATGCTTTTATTGCTTGCGGCGGTAAAAAAAGAATTTCTTAATCAAAGGTTAAAATTGTTGGAAGCCGCCGGCATAAACGCGAATATCGTTGATATTGATTCGTTAGCTTTGGTTAATGCTTTTAATTTTAATCATTCCAAGGAAAGCGATGATTTAAAGAATAAGACAGTAGCTGTATTAAATATAGGTTCTTCCATAAGTAATTTAAATTTACTGGACAATTTTCTTCCTTGTTTAAGCCGGGATATTAAGACCGCCGGCAATAATTTTACGAAAAAAATTATTGATACTTTAGGAGTTGATTTGCCAACTGCCGAAGATTTAAAAATCAACCCGGAAAAGGACAAATCTAGTAAGCTAGCGGGCGTGATGGAACAGGTAATTACTAATTTAGCCACAGAAATACGGACGTCATTTGATTATTATGAAAGCCAGTGCCCTTCGACAGTGTCAAAAATATATATAAGCGGAGGGGGGAGTTTATTAAAAGGGTTAAAAGAAAGTTTAAACAGTATGCTGGATATCGAGGTGGCGTATTGGGATGCTTTTTCCAACATAGAGGTCCCGGATGCTGGGGCGCCAAATTCGGAAAAATTAAATACTGTTAAAAATAACGCGCTGGCATTATCGCCCGTGTTGTCTGTCGCGGTGGGTTTGGCTTTGAGGCAATAGAGGGATTGCTATAAAATTATGATAGAAATAAATCTTATTCCGGAAGAACTGAAAGTAAAAGTTAAGAAAAGCGCGGCTCCTTTGGATTCAAAAAAATTATTGTATTTAATTCCTTTGGGGGGTAGTATATTAATATTGGCGCATATTTATTTAGGCGTAGTTAACATTTCTTTAAATTATAAGTATAAGGCCTTAAATGCCCAATGGAAAGTTCTTGAGCCGCAGATGAATGTGTTGGCAGAAAATAATAAAGAAAATAACCTTTTGCGGGATGATGATTCGGTTTTGCAGAAAATGGTCAGGGAAAGGGTGAATTGGGCGGATAAATTAAACAAGTTAAGCCAGTATTTGCCTTCGGGGATTTGGTTTGATGAGATTGTGTTGTTAAATAAAGAGTTTACTCTTAAGGCTACCGTAATTTCTATGGAAAAAGAGGAAATGAGTTTGATAAATAAATTTTTGCTGGGCCTGAAGAATGATAAGGGGTTTTCTCGGGATTTTAAAATTTTGGAGTTAGGCACTATAAAGCGGGAAAAGCTTGGCGGTTACGACATTAGCAGTTTTAGCCTCGCGGGTTCCCTGAAATAATTATGGAAGCGATATTAGAAAAATTTAAAATAGATAATCAGAAAATCATTCTAATTTGCGTATTGTTTGTTATTATAGCTTATCTGGATTGCGCATTTCTTTTAAAAATACAGCTAAGTAATATAAAAGCTGTAAAACCGAAGATTGCCAAATTAAAAGTCGACATTAATGCTTTCAATAAAAGTTTAGCAGAGTCTAAAAAGACCGGGCAACAGCAAAATTTATCATACCTGCGTATGCTTTCAATCGACCAGGTGCCTATGTTGTTGGAAGAGATATCCAATATGGCTAAGAGCAATAATGTTATGCTTATGCAGGTAAGGCAGGTTAAAGAAACAAAAAAAAAGGAGGAGAAACAGGTACAGAAACAGGCACAGTCACAGGCTAAGGATAAGGAACAGTCTAATAACCTTGTTCCTTTGTATATAGCGTTGGATTTATCGGGCATTTACCATGACTTCGGGAAATTTATAAACAGTATTGAAAATAGCGATAAATTTATTGCTGTGCAGGATATGAATATTAAATCTCAGGTAGCTGATCCACAATTGCAAAACGCAAACCTATTGTTAAAGATTTATGTCAGAAAATAAAATGGATATTAATATGTGTTTTTTCGAAAGGGTTAAAGAGGGTAAATTTTTTATATGCTTCTGTTGCGCTGCTTTTATATTCGGTTTTTTTGTTTTTTCTTACGGCCGCGAAAAATACATATATGACGCTTCCGGTAATAGAAATCCGTTTACTCCTTTAATAACCAGTGACGGGCGATTTATTAATCTGGATAAAGTGGATGCTCCTAAGTCTCTAAGCCTCGAAGGGATTATGTATGATGAAAGAATAGGTATTTCTTACGCGATAGTTAACGCGGTTGTTGTTAAGCAAGGTGATACGATTGAAGGCAGTCAAGTAATGAAAATTGAAGAAAACAAAGTGTATTTTATAAAAGATGGTCAGATATTGGAGCTCGAATTAACAAATGGAGGAGAGGATGAGAAATAAACTGTTTAACAGGATTTGCGCGGCGCAGGTTGTTTTTTTTCTTATTTATTTTATGATGGCCGGCCATGTCTTTGCTCAAGCTAACCAGGAAAATCCCGTTGTAGATGCGAATGCTAAAGCTGGGGGGGCTGCAGATGTAGTTAATGTAGAGCAGAATAATGACGCGGAAAAATTAGCCGCGTCGAGGAATATTACTTTGGATTTTAAAGACGCGGATATCCAGAGCATACTAAGGATAATTTCTTTTAAGTCAGGCGTGAATATTGTTACTACACCGGATATTTTAGGCAATGTAACTATCCGGCTTGTGGATGTGCCTTGGGAGCAGGCGCTGGAAACTATTACTAAAACATGCGGTTTTGGTTTTGAACGGTTAAGCGATAAGATTATTATGGTTTCAAGCTTGGAGAGATTGGCACAGCAAAGAAAATCATTGCAAGAGGCTTCCGCTATGGAGCCGTTGGATACGCAGGCATTTGTTTTAAATTTTTCCAAAGCCGAAGACGTAAAATTATCAATAGAAAAACTTGTTTCTCCGAAAGGAAAGATTACTGTTGAAAGCCGTAGTAATACCATAATTATTACCGATATCAAGTCGAATTTAAAATTAGTCGGAGATATTCTTAAGGGGTTGGATAAGGCTACTCCGCAGGTTTCGATCGAAGCAAGGATAATAGAAACTACTTTGGGAACAGCGGAAAAATTAGGCATTAATTGGACAGCTCAGGTTACCGCGACCGGCGCGAAAAGGCCGACTACTATCCCATTTACAAGAGGTTCAGACGCGAATATGTTGCCGGAACCGAAACGTTCAGAAACATATGCTGATGGAGACATAACAATTACATCGGATTTTCCTTTAATTCCGGGATTACCAACGACAGTAACTGAATTAAACAGGCTTACTTATGGCGCGTTTCCTATGGCTTCAGCGACGGACTTTACCTTTGGGACGTTGGATTTTACCGGTTTTAAGGCGGTTTTAGAGGCGTTAAGCTCAAGGTCAAATACGAAAATTCTTTCTAATCCGCGAATTACTACTTTAAATAATCAGGAAGCAAAAATGCTTGTCGGGACAATTGTCCCTATCCCTACCTATTCTTATAGTAAAGAATCAGGGACTCAAACAATCAGTGGTTATGAGACTTTGGAAATAGGGGTAAAGCTTCTTGTAACGCCGAATATAAATGAGAAAAACTATATTACCTTAAGCGTAAAGCCAAGTGTAGATGAGATTATCGGATATACGGGGCCTAATAATGAACGGCCGATAGTTTCAACCCGTAGCGCGGAAACAAAAGTTATGATAAAAGACGGACAAACCCTTGCTTTAGGGGGGCTTATTTCCGAGAAAAAGATTAAATCAAGGAGAGGTATCCCTATTTTAAAAGATTTGCCCATACTTTGTTATATTTTTGGAAAAAAAGAGGAAACAATTGATAAGACTGAATTGTTGATCTTTATCACTCCGCGTATTGTAAAAGATGATGTAATGTCTCCGGAAGATATATCAAGGCTTGAGGAGTCATTAGGTAAGATTAAGACCGGGAAGAAAGAAACTAATAATAAAAAAAGAAATAAATAGTAGATAAAGGGCCGCCTTTAAGGTACAATAGATAAGTGAGATTAGCAAAGGCGGCCCTTTATTTTTATGTTTTTATGTATAAAACAACTTTTGTATTTAGTAAAAAAGGGTTAATGAAGTATATTTCGCATCTGGATTTGATGCGCTTATTTACACGCGCGTTTCGCCGCGCCGGCTTGCCGATCAAGGTTAGTGAAGGTTTTAGCCCACACCATAAATTCAGTATTAAGCGGGCGTTAAAATTAGGAGTAGAGAGCGATAGTGAAGAAGCAACAGTTTCATTAACGGAACCTGTAAAGCCGGAAGTGTTTAAACAAAGATTACAAACAGAATTACCAGAAGGGATAGATATACGGGAAATAATATGACAAAAGAAATTTTAATTAATGTTGAATCACAGGAAAAAAGGGTCGCAATAGTTAATGAAGGGCGTTTGGAGGAATTTCAAATAGAGCGGCCGCAGGATAAAACTATTGTTGGTAATATATATAAGGGGAGGATTGAAGCTGTTTTGCCTTCCATTGGCGCGGCTTTTGTGGATATCGGATTACAAAAAAATGGATTTCTTTATTTATCTGAAATCGAAGAAGCCTTTGATGCTTTAGAAGCGCAGGAACCAGGGCCAAAGCAAGAAAAGCCCGCTAAAAACTCTAAATCTCCGGGCGCGCAAAAAAAAGTAATCAATGAAATTAAAAAGGGCCAGGAAGTGCTGGTGCAGGTGGTCAAGGAGTCTTTTGGCACTAAAGGGCCCCGCTTATCTTGCCATATTGGCATTGCCGGAAGGTACCTTGTTTTTTTACCTTTAGAGAACCAAATCGGAGTATCACGCAGGATAGAAGATGATGACGAAAGAAGGCGTTTAAAACAGGTTTTGCTGGAACTTAAGTTGCCTAAGGAAGCCGGTTTTATAGTGCGCACAGTTGCCTGGGGTAAGTCTAGGCAGGAATTATCGCGGGATGCCAATTTCCTGCTTAAGTTGTGGAAGCGCGTAGAGAAAATAATCGAGTCAAAGCCGACTCCCAGCTTAGTATACGAGGAATATGATTTAAATTTAAGGGTAATAAGGGATTCTTTTACAGAGGACGTAACTAAATTGATTGTGGATTCGAAGCCGGAATTTTACCGTATAAAGAATTTCATGAAAACATTTTTAAATTACCTTACGAATAAAGTGGAATTATACACCGGAGAAGATCTGTTCGCGGATAAAAATATTGAAAGGGAAATCAATAAAATATTTGAAACTAAGGTTTATTTGAAATCAAAAGCGTATATAATAATTGAACCTACGGAAGGCCTTGTGGTTATTGATGTCAATAGCGGCGGTTTTACGAAGAAATTAAGCCAGGAAGAAACAGCTTTCAAAGTCAACTGCGATGCCGCGGTCGAAGCTGCCAATCAATTGCGTTTGCGTGATTTAGGAGGGATAATTGTCATAGATTTTATAGATATGGAAAAAGAATCCCATCGCAGGGAAGTTTTGAATGTTTTAAAGAAAGCGCTGCATAACGATAAAGCCAAATATGACGTTTTAGGGATTTCGGCTTTTGGGTTGGTTGAAATGACGCGCGAGCGGGTCCATCAAACGGTGCAGACACTTTCCTATCAGAGCTGCCCATATTGCAGGGGCAAGGGGAAGATTAAGTCCGCCGTAACGATTGCTATTTTGGCTTTAAAGGAGTTAAAAAGAAGTTTATTGGCTAAAAAAACAGCGCAGGTAAATTTGACTTTGAATCCGGCTGTCATTGATGAAGTTATGAAAGATAAGAATAATTTAAAATTAATCGAAAATAAATTCAAAACAAAAATTAATATTATTTCTAATCCCTCCCTGCATATCGAAGATATAAGAATTTCGTAAAGATAAATTATTGAAAACAAAAAAAATATAGAGGTGCTCAAATGGCAAATAATAAGAAAATGAAATCTAATAAAAACAATATATTAAAACGCTCTCCTTTTGGCTGGATAATAGCCATAATTTTATTTTATCTGCTGATTAATTCTTTTAATTTTTCCATGAGCGGAGTGCCGCGCGAAATAACATATAGCGAATTTTATGAAAGGCTAAAAAATAATCCTGAATCTATTAAATCAGTGGCGAAAATAGAAACCGTGTTGCAAGGAGAATTTAGCGATAACAGCAAGTTTTTTTTGAATATACCGGACAATGATACTGATCTGTTGAGCCTCATGCGGCAAAACTTGAAGCGTTTTGAAGTAAAGCCGGCAAGGACCCTTTGGGCGAATTTGTTGTATTCTCTGGGGCCTGTGGTTTTGTTAATATTGTTCTGGTGGATGATGGCGGCTAAAGGAGAACAACTTGGCAATAGGGTAATGGGTTTTGGGAAAATCCGCCCTAAACTGCATAATGAAAAAGAAGGCGAAAAAGTAACTTTTAATGATGTCGCGGGAGTCGATGAAGCAAGGGAAGAATTACAGGAAGTTATTGAGTTTCTTAAAGACCCTAAGAGGTTTCAAAAATTAGGCGGGAAGATTCCTAAAGGCGTTTTGTTGGTTGGGCCTCCGGGTTGTGGTAAAACATTAGTTGCTAAAGCTGTGGCCGGGGAAGCGGGTGTGCCTTTTTTTAGTATATCCGGTTCGGATTTTGTAGAAATGTTTGTTGGTGTGGGGGCCAGCCGTGTGCGTGATTTATTTGAGCAGGGCCGTAAGGCAGGAAAGGTTTCCGGCAAAGGCGCGATTATTTTTATTGATGAAATTGATGCTGTCGGGCGTTTACGTTTTTCCGGCATTGGAGGCGGGCACGACGAAAGGGAGCAAACTTTAAATCAACTGTTAGTTGAAATGGATGGATTCGCTACTGAACAGGGGTTAATACTTATAGCGGCGACTAATAGGCCGGATACTTTGGATCCGGCGCTTTTACGCCCCGGCAGGTTTGACAGGGTAATAGTGATCAATTTGCCGGATATCGCCGGGCGCGAAGAGATACTTAAAGTGCATACGCGGAAAATAAAATTGTCTCCGAGCGTTAATCTTAAATTAATTGCGCAGCAGACGTCCTTATTTTCAGGGGCGGATCTTGCTAACCTATGCAATGAAGCAGCGCTTTTAGCCGCCAGGTTTAATAAAGAGTCTGTAGAACAGGCTGATTTGGAAGCGGCTATTGAGCGTGTTATTATGGGCCCGGAGAAAAAAAGTAAGGTGATGTCGAAGCGTGAAAAGGAATTAACCGCGATTCATGAAGCAGGCCACGCCATATTGTCTTTGCTTATTCCTGAAGTTGACCCTATGACTAAAGTTTCAATTATTCCCAGAGGGATGGCTGGCGGCTATACTTTGACGCCTCCCCGGGAGGATAAAGGTTATCATTCGAAAGCGGAGTTGTTTGGCAATATCACGGTGTGTTTGGGAGGCAGGGTTTCGGAAGAATTGCATTTTGGAGATATAACTACGGGCGCGGGGCGTGACTTGGAAATGTCCACTCAGATAGCCCGGCAAATGGTTTGTGATTTCGGAATGAGCGAGCGCTTGGGGCATATTACTTTAGGCAAAAGCCACGGGCCGGTGTTTTTAGGCAGGGATCTTGTTGAAGAAAAGAATTATAGCGATGAAACTGCCAGAATTATTGACGAAGAAGTTAAACATATTGTTGATGAATGTTATAAGCGTGCAAAAAGGCTGATTCAGGATAATGATGAAAAGGTTAAATTATTGGCAAAAACGTTGCTTGAAAAAGAAGTCCTTTCCGGAGAAGAAGTTAAGCGCATGTTGGGAATTAACAATACAGTTTTACCAGAAGTAAAAGGTTCCCCCAACCCTTTAAATGAGAATCCTACAGCTTAATAATAAAGAAGTAGTAAAGTTGATGCAAGGTATCGGCGTGGATCCTTATGGCATAAAAATAATGCTGCCTAAGGCTAAAGAATACCTTGTTAAGATCGGTTCTTTGCCATGTGTATCGGCAAACATTTTAAAACAGGAGATGCTTTCTTTGGGGGGCGATCTTGCGTTAGCGCGGGGCGCGTTGACCGGTAAGATAAAAAATACCGGATGCCTTCTCTTGGGTAATCTCGCGCAATATAGCCGGTTATGTGAAAAACTAAAGAAGCAGCCGTTTGGATTGGATAAAATAGCGGTTGAATTATCTAAGGTGTTGAATAATTATCAAAAGGATGAGTTTGCGCTGGATTTAGGCGGATATAAATTTAAAATTAAGCCCGGGCGGACTTATATAATGGGGATAGTAAATTTAACCCCTGATTCCTTTAGCGGAGACGGTTTTTATTCTGCTGCCCTTCATGATCGTTTTTCTTCGATTGGCCGCATTGCCGAATCTATTGAACAAATGATAAAAGATGGCGCCGATATTATTGATGTTGGCGGCGAATCAACCCGGCCAAATGCCAGGAAAATTTCCGTTAAGGAAGAATTAGATAGGGTTATTCCTTTTATAAGGGCGCTGGCAAAAAAAATACATGTGCCTATTTCAATTGATACATATAAGCCTGAAGTAGCACGCCGTGCTTTGGATAGCGGCGCTAGTATTATAAATGATATTACGGCTTTAGGCGGGGGCGCGGAAATGGCGGGAGTTGCCAGGAAATATAAGGCGGGGGTTGTCTTGATGCATATGAAGGGCGTGCCCAGGACAATGCAAAAATCTCCTGATTATGTTTCGCTGTTTGATGAGGTCATTGAATATCTTGATACCGCGGTGAAACGCGCGCTAGACCGCGGTATAAAAAAAGAGAGTATAATTATTGATCCCGGCATAGGTTTCGGAAAGGCTTTAGGCCATAACTTGGAAATAATTAAAAATCTGGGGGAATTCAAGGTTTTAGGCATGCCTATTTTGGTAGGCGCGTCAAGAAAGTCGTTTATTGGCAAAATTTTAAATACCGAAATTCATGAGAGGTTGCCCGGTACAATAGCTTCTTGCGTATTAGCGGCAAAAAATGGCGCTAATTTTTTAAGGGTGCATGATGTAAAGGAAATAAAACAGGCGGTAAAGTTAGCAGATGCCGTGATCAGCGCGTAGAAGTTTGATGTAAACCAGAGGCTATAAATGATAGCTACAATATTGAATATTATTGCGATATGGAAACCGTTCATAGAGATATTGATCCTTTGGTTTGTGATTTATCATCTTATGCTTTTTTTTGTCGGCACTCGCGCTATAAATGCTCTTCGCGGCATAATAGTTATTTTAGTGGCATTTTTTTTATTTCAGAAGTTACATTTTGAGGTCCTTGATTGGTTGTTCGAGAAGTTATTCGCTATCTCCATAATCGCTATTATGGTTATTTTTCATCATGAATTAAGGCAGGGGCTGGCAAAATTAGGGCAAAGGCATTTACTTTTTGGCACAGTTGTAAAAGAAGAGCAACTGGATTATGTGTTAAAGCAGATCAGTAAGGCGGTTGATAATTTAGCCCAGGAAAAATTAGGAGCAATTATCGCGATAGAAAAAAATGATTCTTTGACTCCATACATTGAAAGCGGGGTAGTTATTGACGCGCGTGTATCCTCAGAATTAATTGAGGCTATATTTAAACGCAGCAGCATTTTGCATGATGGCGGCATGATCATACAAAATGGGCGTGTCATGTCTGCGGGGTGCCTTTTCCCATTATCCGAAAACCAGGGGTTGAGCCGTATCTTTGGCACAAGGCACCGGGCAGCTCTGGGTTTAAGCGAAGAAACTGACGCGTTGATCATAGTTGTTTCTGAGGAAAGACAGGATATTTGCCTGATTTCCGGCGGGCGTATGCAAAAGGATTTGAGCAGAGAAGAATTGGTTTTGAAGATTAAAGATAGCATATTAAATCAAAATCAGCGCGGATTGTGATCATGAAAGATTAATTTTTATATACTTTAAAAATGACGAAAAGAAATATTAATTTGATTAGGTCTTTAATTCATGGTATTATTTCGCATCCATGGCTTAAGTTGATTTCGTTTATATTAGCGGTTATGGTATGGTCTTATGTTAAAGGTTTGATGAATACTTAAAAGTTTTAATAATTGTTTTAATGATTGGAGCCGTAATAAAAATGCCTAAATTAGGCGTGAATATAGATCATGTCGCCACTCTAAGGGAAATAAGGCACGGGTATGAGCCGGAACCTGTTTTTGCGGCTTTGGCATGCCAGGCAGCCGGGGTAGATTCTATAGTTGTGCATTTACGGGAAGACCGCAGGCATATAAAAGAACGGGATTTGATCATTTTAAAGGAAGTTGTAAAAATAAAGTTGAATTTAGAAATGTCTATCGCGCGGGGTATTATTGAAATAGCCTGCAAGGTAAAGCCTGATCAGGCAACATTGGTCCCTGAAAAGCGGCAGGAATTAACAACTGAAGGCGGCCTGGATGTAATAGCCAATTTTAAAGAAATAAAACAGGCGGTTGAAAAATTAAGAAAATCTTTAATCCCCGTCAGTTTGTTTATTGACCCTGATAAAAAACAGATTGACGCGGCTAAAAGAATGGGAATAAGCTTGATTGAACTGCATACCGGCCGTTACGCCAATGCCAAAGATATTAATGAACAGGGTGTATTTTTCAAGGAGATTAAAGATGCCGCTGATTACGCGAAACGTAAGGGCATGCGGGTTTTTGCCGGGCATGGCCTGAATTATTATAATGTTAAAAGGATATCAGAGCTAAAGTGTATTGAAGAATTAAATATAGGTTATTCGATAATATGCCGCGCGGTTTTGGTAGGTTTGGAACGGGCTGTGCGCGAAATGAAGGCATTGATAGAAATATGATCATTGGGACAGGTGTTGATATAACTGAAGTTAATCGCATGCGTAAAGCCGTCGAAAAATGGGGCGATGATTTCTTGAACCGCATATTTACTCAAAAGGAATTAAAAAACGCCCGGACCAGGATCAGTTTATATCAGCATCTCGCGGGCAGGTTTGCCGCTAAAGAAGCAATCTTTAAGGCCTATAAAGTTAAGGATCTGAATTGGAAAGACATTCAAATCCTTAATGATAAAGAAGGTAAGCCGTATTGTGAGATTTTAAACGCTAAAGGTAAAGATGTAGATATTCAGATATCTATTTCTCATGTGAAAACTTATGCGGTTGCCAACGCGCTTGTTACAGAGAAAACCTGATTCTCACAAAAAAGATTTCGGGCATGTTTTTGTGGTTGCCGGTTCGCCGCGATATTCAGGCGCTGGTGTTTTATGTGCCGAGGCGCTGATGCGTACCGGCGCAGGCCTTGTAACTTTAGGTATTCCTGAGAGCTTAAATAACGCGATAATTAAAATAAAGCTTAAGGAAGTAATGACATTGCCTCTTGCGGAAACTAAAGATGGCGTGTTAGGTACTTCTTGCTATAAAAAAATAAACGATTTTTGTGAACATATTGATGTATTAGTAATCGGCCCCGGGTTAGGGCAAAATAAAATAACGCAGGTGTTAGTAAGAAAGGTAATCAAAGATATAAATAAACCGATGGTTATTGACGCGGACGGCTTGAACGCGTTGGCAGGGCACTTGGATCTTTTAAGAAACCAGGAAACTGCCTGCCTGCCGGCAGGCAGGGAAACCAGAAACCTGATCTTAACGCCACACCCGAAGGAAATGTCTCGGTTATTGGGGATTACTGTGAATAAGGTACAAAGCAATAGAGAGTCTGTTGCTTTAGATTTTGCAAAAAAGTATAAAGTTACTCTGGTTTTAAAAGGATATAATACCGTAGTTGCTGATTATAAAAATAATTTATATATTAATAAAACCGGTAATCCCGGGATGAGCACTGCGGGCAGCGGAGATATCTTAACCGGGATGATCGCCGCGTTATTAGGGCAGAGCCTTACGGCTTTTGAGTCGGCAAAATATGGAGTTTATCTTCATGGTTTGGCCGGTGATTTAGCGGCGAAAGAAAAAACACAAATTTGCTTGATTGCTTCCGATATTATTGGTAAAATCCCTAATGCCGTAAAGAGGAGTTCTTAGGAAGTTACAAGAAGTTGTAGAGGTTGCGGAAAGTATTCGGGATTATTAAGGGAAAAGATAGTTTTTTTTAAAAGCAGATTGGTTGATAGCTTTTTGACAATTGTTTGTGTAAGTGGGCATAAGAAATAAGTATTAGTATAACTAATGGCGAATGACAGTTTTTTAGCAAATCCTGCGAAGCAGGATGATGTTCGATAGAAATGTTGTTGCTAAAAAACTAGGAAAAGGGTTTTTAAGGGGAAAACATGTTTGCCCCTTAAAAAAATAGTTTTTAGAATTAAAAGGAAGGGGTGACAGGAGCGAGTATTAATAACCTGTTGCCGAGCGACGCCAGAGGGGAAACCATTGGTTTCCCCATGGGGAACGAACGTCGTAATATACCAAGATAAGCGATAGCTAAACCAAAAGCTATATTTGTTTACTTGATTGTATAGAATTAGCTGTAGTGAGTAACGCCGGCGTAGCTCAGTTGGTAGAGCGTCTGTTTTGTAAACAGATGGTCGGGGGTTCGATTCCTCTCGCCGGCTTTGAATAAAAATGGGACAATTGCAAACTGAATATTTTTTAAATATTGAAAGAGTAAAGGCTCTTTATTGGGAAGAGAAGAATACTATTGAAGAGATTGCTAATAAACTAAATATCTCTTATTGGGCATTGTATAATTTTATGAAAAGATATAATATAAGCCGTAGAGATAGTTCAGAAGCAAATTATAATTTTAATAGATTAAAGCCACAATTTGAAATAAGAGCTAACTTATCTATATCAGATGAAAAGTTAAAAATTGCAGGTATTATGTTGTATTGGGCAGAAGGAACGCTAATAGGAAATACAGTAGATTTTGTGAATAGCAATCCTTATATGGTGCAAATATTTTTAAGGTTTTTAAGGCAAATTTGCGGAGTGGATGAAAAACGATTACGGCTTTATCTGTATACATATTCTTACCAGGATATGAATAAAACAAAAAAATATTGGCAAAAAGTTACACGCATTCCTTTAAATCAATTTACTAAGCCATATATTAGAAGAGGAAATTTAAATATTAGTAATAGAAAATTGCCTTATGGTTTAATTCATATTAGATATAATGATAAGAAATTATTAAAGTTAATTGAAGGTTGGATAAAAGATTATAAAGATAGTGTTTTAATATGGACAGGTACCCAAGTGGCCAAAGGGGGCAGACTGTGTAAACGCAGCGTCTTGCCGAAAGGCAAGATGTAAAAGTAGGTGAATTCAGGGAACCCCTTGATATCGAAATGTTAAGGGCAATCCTGAGCCAAGCCCCCGCAGTTTTGTTTAGGTTTGTGAAGCAAAACGAAACAGCGGGGGAAGGTGCAGAGACTAAGCGCCTACCGCCTAAAGCTTAATGCTATGGTGATGAGATAGTCCAAGCCTCAAAGTAATTTGAGGGCACTTGAAATCTGCTGCACTTGTGCTTCAGAGGTCCGAATCCTCTCCTGTCCACTAAATTACCTCGGTCATATCAGTTATATAACTGATATGACCGAGTAGTCATAAGTCACAAGTTTCAAGTTACAAGAGCACAAGTTCACAAGATTACAAGTTTCATGGTTTAGGTTTCAAGTGTCAAGCGTAGATGCACAAGTTAAAAAAATCTTAGGAACGACAGTTTTTTGACAATTGTCGCGAAGCAGGATAAAGTAAAAGTTAGAGCCTGACAGCTTTTTGATAAGTGTCCGCGTAAGCGGACATAAGATATAATTTTACTTATAATATTGGCAAAAAGCTAAAAAAGAAGGGTTTGGGAAGAAAAGATAGTTTTCTTCCCAAGGAAAGCTAATACCAGTTAGGAAGGGGTTGACAGCGACCGAGCGTAAAGCGAGGGAGCGCCAGAAGGGGAAACGTAGTTTCCCCTATGGGGAGCGAGCGTCCTAATTGCCGAGTTAAGTATAGATGAAGCGATACGTGTTAGAAAGTTTACTTGATTGTGTTGAAAAAGCAATAGCGAGCGACGCGGGAGTAGTTCAGTGGTAGAACAATAGCCTTCCAAGCTATATATGGGGGTTCGATTCCCCTCTCCCGCTTATTATGAATCGAACCCAAAAGGGGTGTGGGGAAAATTATTCCCCACGCTTTCGGGTTAACAGTCCCGGCAAAGCCGGACGCCATAGGGGCGGAGCCCCTTTGGGGAGAGAGCGAAGCAGAGCAAAATAGTGAAAAAAAGGTAAATATAAAAATGCCAAAACAAGAATTCTTAGAACCGGTTTTTATTGACGCGTTTGATTTGGATGACGCTTGGTTTCAGTGCCTTTCTAAAATATTGGAGAAAGGCTGCGTTTATACTATTACCCAAGGCAGTTATGAAGGCCAGAAGCGCCTGGAGTTTGATTTTGTTACTATAAGGGTTAAAAAGCCGTCTCATCAGATTATTCCGATTATCCCCGAAGGGATGAGTATTCCCGCTCCCACGGATATGGATTATATCCAGGGTTATTTAAGCTACCTTTTGACCGGTACAAAAACAAACACAGAAGATTATACTTATGGCGAGAGGCTTGTTGACCCTAAGGTAAAAATAAAGCATGAAGTTAACGGGAAAGAAATGGTTAAAGAAATGCCTCTTAATGTAAATCAAATAGAAGAGGTAATCAAAATCTATAAAGATAAGGGGCATGGCACAAATCAGGCTATAATGGAAATAGGTATGCCTTCAGACATAAAATTAGTTGATCCTCCTTGCCTTAGGCTTATAGATACCAGGATCCGTTACGGTAAACTGCACTTTATTTTATATTTTCGCTCCTGGGATTTATGGGGCGGGTTCCCTTCCAATTGCGGAGGCTTGCAATTAGTAAAACAATATATGGCACAGGAAATCGGCGTTGATGATGGAGAAATTGTTGCCGTAAGCAAAGGGTTGCATCTTTACGACTATAGTTGGGAACTGGCCAAAATCAGGACGAATAAATCTCAAAATCAATGCCGTGTTTAATCAAGTTTAATTAATTCGAGAATGAAAAAACCGAATATTTCAATTTTAGGAGATGGTGGTTGGGGCACTACTCTGGCAATTTTATTGTCTAAGAAAGGATTTAATATCAGTGTTTGGGGGGCTTTTCCCGAATATACCGCTTATTTAAATAAAAAAAGGGTTAACACGAAATTTTTACCGGGAATTAAAATACCAAGAGAAATAGAGTTTATAGATGATTTGAAATCCGCCATTAACGGCAAGCAAGTTATAGTTATCGCGGTCCCCTCTCAATATTTGCGAAGTGTTTTAAAGCGAATCAATCAGCATATTTATTTGCATGACGCTATATATTTGAGTGTGACTAAGGGCATAGAAATAGGATCGCTTAAGCGAATGTCAGAGGTTGTCCATGAAGAGCTGGGTAATATTAAATTTGCTGTTCTTTCCGGCCCGACGATAGCCAGGGAAGTTGCAAGCGGCGTTCCGACTGCTGCAGTAATCGCTTCTCATGATGAAATGGCGCGAAAATATTTGCAAGGTATTTTTATGAGTGACAGTTTTAGGATTTATACAAATGATGATGTGATAGGCGTAGAGTTGGGCGGTAGCCTTAAAAATGTAATTGCGATTGCCTGCGGGATTTCAGATGGCCTGGGTTTTGGGGCAAATACTAAAGCGGCTTTACTTGCGCGCGGTTTAGCTGAAATTTCAAGGTTGGGAGTTGCTATGAACGCTAAACTGACTACATTCAGCGGGATCAGCGGGTTAGGTGATTTAGTAACTACTTGTATCAGTATGCACAGTCGTAATAGGTTTGTAGGCGAGCAGATCGGCAGAAAAAAATCGTTAAAGCAGATAAAGTGCAATATGCAGATGGTTGCGGAAGGCGTGCCGACGGCGAAATCCGCTTATGAATTAAGCCTAAAATATAAAATAGATATGCCGATTATTACTGAAGTTTATTCCGTCCTTTATAGAAATAAATCCCCTCTTAACGCGGTCAGGAATTTGATGCTGCGTGAAAAAAAAGAAGAATAGAAATGAAAAATCCCAATATTTATATTGGGATTTGTATTTAAAAACTGCCGATAAAGTCGAGCCTTAAATGCTCTCATTTACCTTGTTTCGGCAACCCAGCCGCCATATTTGCAGCACTCGTGCAAACTTAGGCCTGTTGGCTTTGCGTCCCCCAGTTTCCCGAGGTTTGCCTTTATCGGCAATCAAAGTATAACATAATATCCGGTGGTTTTCAATGAGTTGGGGGCAAAGAAAACATTCTTTACAGTATAAAAAAAATCATATATAATAAGGTGCTATTTTAGAATTTGTGGTATACTTAACTGTTTTGGCTTACTGTGTTAAGGTAAAACTGTTTGGGCGCCTGCCCCGTAAGTTTTACCTTAAATAAAAATATTCAGGTACAATTTTCGGGGCGTGGCTCAGTTTGGCTAGAGCGCTTGAATGGGGTTCAAGAGGTCACAGGTTCAAGTCCTGTCGCCCCGACCAATCATTTTAATATTGAAGACGGCGGGCCTATGCTTGCCTAATATTAAATTTTTTTAATTGTGATAAGGAGGATGGTATGGATTTTTCAGGCGCAGAACGGCGTAAGTTTCCTCGTATGGACGGGCGTTTTATCGTGTCTTACCGTATACTTGAAGAAGCGAATAATATTGATATTACTCAGACGAAGAATGTTAGTGAGGGGGGGTTTTTACTTACAACGAATCGTCAGTTTCAGCCTGGAACAAATATCTCTTTAGAGATAAGGCTGCCTTTTGATCCTAATCCAATTACGATCGTCGGCATTGTTGTCGCGTCCACGGAGGTTACAAAAAATCTAATTTATGATACAAGATTATCAATTGTGAATTTGGACAAAAACCAAAGGGAAGTAATTAGTAAAACAGTTGCTTATTATAAAAAGAAAGGGACCGGTTAATGAATAGGATTAACGTAGGATTAATTGGTTTCGGTAATGTCGGTTGCGGCGTCATAAAGATTTTAAGCGAGAGGAAAACTTATTTAAGCGATAAAACAGGTTCGCAGATATATATTAAGAAGATTTGCGATAAGGATATTACAAGTAAAAGAAAAGTTAGTGTTGATAAGAGTATTCTTACCAGCGATGTCGCGGAGATATTTGATGACCCTCAGATAGATATAGTTGTGGAGTTGATCGGAGGTATTCATCCGGCAAAGGAATTTATAATCGAGGCGTTGAAGAAAGGTAAAAATGTGGTTACCGCGAATAAGGCGCTTTTAGCGGAGTATGGCAGGGAATTATTCGCTTTTGCCAAGGATCGCGGGAAAAGTATTTATTTTGAAGCCTCGGTTGGGGCAGGTATTCCGATAATAAAATCTTTGCGGGAAGGTTTAGTCGCGAATAAATTTAACAGCGTTTTTGGAATTGTGAACGGAACATCGAATTTTGTGCTATCGAAGATGTCGGCTGAAAACCGCGGTTTTAACGATTGTTTGAAAGAAGCTAAAATTAAAGGTTTTGCGGAAAGCGACCCTACTTTGGATATTGAAGGAATGGATTCCGCGCACAAATTGATAATACTGACGTATCTTACTTTTGGAAAGATAGTCAGCCTGGAGGATGTGTTTATTGAAGGTATTTCGCGTATATCTTTGGCGGATGTGAATTATGCTAAAGAAATGGGGTTTGAAATCAAACTTTTGGCAGTCGCAAAAAAGGAAGATGGTGAATTAGAGGTGAGAGTGCATCCTGCTTTGGTATCCCAGGATCATATGTTAGCTTCTGTGGGAGGGGTTTTTAATGCTATATATGTTTCAAGCGATTACGCGGGTAATCTTTTATTTTATGGCCCTGGGGCAGGGCAGTTATCGGCGGCGTCAGCGGTAGTTTCCGATTTGGTAGATTTGACGCAAAGTATCAAGGCAGGATTATTCAGGGTGGTATTGAATATTATAGAAGATAACTCAATTAAAAAGATACGTAAAATAGAAGAATCAAAAAGTAAGTATTATATCCGGTTTATCGCGCTTGATAAACCTGGAGTTTTGGCAAAGATTTCGGGAGTTTTAGCTAAATTTGATATTAGTATAGCATCTGTTACTCAAAAAGAGAAATCAAAAGTAGAAACTGTTCCAGTCGTTATGATTACTCATGAAGCTAAAGAAAAGAGTATGCGCCAGGCTTTGAATATAATAAACCGTTTAGATGGTATTAAGGAAAAATCTGTGGCAATAAGGATGGAAGAGTTTTAGAAAAATGTATTATAAAGGCATAATAGGGAAATATAAAAAATATTTACCCGTAAATAAGAAAACGCCTGTTATTACTTTGAATGAGGGAAATACTCCTTTAATTTACGCGCCTTTTTTGAGCGAAAAGTCGGGAAAAAAAATTAAAGTTTATTTAAAATATGAAGGATTAAATCCGACAGGCTCATTTAAAGATAGAGGCATGACGCTGGCTATTTCTAAGGCATGCGAAGATCAGGCTTTGGCGGTTATATGCGCTTCAACCGGCAATACGTCTGCTTCTGCGGCTGCCTACGCGGCTAAGGCAGGCATAAAATGCATAGTGCTTATTCCTAAAGGCGCTATAGCATTAGGTAAATTAAGCCAGGCTCTTATTCACGGGGCGCGCGTAATTGCTGTAGATGGTAATTTTGACGAGGCATTGAATTTAGTAAGGGAAATCGCTGAAAAATATCCCATAACATTGGTGAATTCTTTGAATCCTTATCGTATCGAAGGGCAAAAAACAGCTAGTTTTGAAATATGCGATTCATTTAAAGATGCTCCTGATTTTCAGTTTATGCCTGTAGGCAATGCCGGGAATATAACCGCGTATTGGAAAGGATATAAAGAATATAAAAAATTGGGGTTAATTAGAAGGCTGCCTAAAATGATGGGGTTTCAAGCTGAGGGTTCAGCTCCTATTGTTAGAGGCCGCCCTGTAAAAAATCCTGAAACTATCGCGACTGCTATCCGGATAGGTAATCCTGCCAGTTGGAAACAAGCCGAAAACGCGCGCGATGAGTCCGGCGGCGTAATTGATATGGTTTCTGACGAGGAAATACTTGAAGCGTATAAAATGTTAGCTGAAAAAGAAGGTGTTTTCGCGGAACCGGCTTCCGCAGCCTCGGTAGCCGGGCTATTGAAATTAATAAAGGCCGGCTGTTTCGAAAACCAATACCCGAAAACCGATAACCGGGTAGTTCGTATAGTTTGTATTCTGACCGGGCATGGGTTAAAAGACCCAGATAGGGCGATAAAAAGCGTAAAGGAACCGGTAGTTATAAAGCCAAGTCTAAAAGCGGTGTTAAAAGAGATAGGCTGCTGATTTTTAATTTGATTCCTAATGTATTTAAAAAATAAGAAAGTATTAATTACGGCAGGCCCTACATGGGTTCCTATAGATAATGTCAGGGTTATCAGCAATATTGCTACCGGCGAAACAGGGATATTGTTAGCTGAAGAATTAACGAAACTTGGCGCAAAAGTTACTTTGGTTTTGGGCCCTGTCGGCAATCATAGCTTAAGTAAAAATATACAAGTAATTCTTTTTAATTTTTTTGACGAGCTTAGCCGGATAATTAAAAAAGAAATTACAATATTAAATTATGATGTTGTAATTCATACCGCAGCTGTTTCAGATTATAAACCTACGATAAAGTATAATAAAAAAATAGAGTCGGGAATTAAAGGTTTAAAAATTGCTTTAAAGCCGACTCCTAAGATTATTGAATGCATAAAAAAAATACGTCCGGGCGTTTTATTAGTTGGTTTTAAATTCGCGCCTAATGAAGGGGTAAAGGCGCTTTTTAACGGGGCGCGAAAACTTATTGCGCGTTCAAAACTTGATTTAGCCGTTGCCAATACTATTTACGGCAACAAATATAAGGCGTATATTTTAAACCGGCAGAAAGTATCCGGGCCTTTTATAAATAAAAAGAGTTTGGTAAAAAACTTGGTTAAAGAAATTGAAGAGTATTGAATTATTCGAACATTTGGGATCTATAAAAAATAAGGCTGTTAATTTAACGAGGTAGGGTATATATGAAGAATTTATATTTATTTTTAATTGGGATAGCGTTTGTGTTATTTTTTATTACTACTCGTTCATTTAACGTGTTAGTTGTGAAAAGTCAAAATGTGAAAGCTAAATGGGAACAGCTGGAAGGCCCGGTATCGCGGCGTAACGATTTAATAAGGGATGTACTGAATGTCATTAGGGGCTCCGCTATGAGTGAGGAAATGGCTTTTAATGAACTTGACGTTTTACGTTCAAAAGCGTTGAATTTAAGCACAATTGATGAAAAAATAGCAGTTACAAGTGAAGTAGATATCGCGTTATCACGGCTACTTAAGTCTATGGAGAATTATCCTGAGTTGCAGAGTAAAGAGGCTTATTCTAAAGTAATGAACGAATTACCGGGCGTCATAAACCGTATTGAAATTGAAAAGAGCAAGTATAATGCAGCTGTGCGCGAGTATAATGAAAAAATCAGAAATTTGCCAAGCAGTATAATCGCTAATTTATTTGGATATAAGTTAGCTCTGGAATATCCTTAATATGAAATACATCGTGTTAGTCGCAGACGGTATGGCTGATTATCCTGTAGAGGAGCTTGGCGGGCGCACGCCTTTAGAAGCCGCTAAAACTCCGAATATGGATTTTATCGCCCATCATGGAAGGCTTGGCCGAATAAAAACAATCCCCGATAAAATGGCTCCGGGCTCGGATGTCGCTAATATCACAATTATGGGTTATGATGTGCGGCAATTTTACACCGGCAGAGGCCCTTTGGAAGCGGCGAATCTGGGTATAGATTTGGGAGAAAATGATATTGCTTTTCGTTGTAATCTAATTACGGCTTTGGAAAATACCTTAGTGGATTATAGCGCCGGGCATATAAATTCCAAAGAAGCCGGTATCCTGATAAATTTTATAAATAATAATTTGGGGACGGAAGAAATTAAATTTTATCCGGGGGTAAGTTATAGGCATATGATGGTAGTTAAAAATGGGGCTAAGGACAGCCTTCAAGATCTGGAATGCGTCCCGCCGCATGATATTACCGGGAAGAATTTTTTAAATAGTTTACCCAAAGGCAAAAACGCGGGGGCATTGATTAAATTGATGACTGATTCGCGTAAATTGTTGGATGGTCATGATATAAATCATGTGCGGATCGATTTGAAGGAAAATCCCGCGAATATGATTTGGTTATGGGGCCAGGGGAAAAAACCCAATATGCCGAAATTCAGCGATAAATACGGGATAAACGGAAGTATTATTTCAGCGGTTGATTTGATAAAAGGGCTCGGCAAGATTATAGGCCTTGAAGTTATAAATGTTCCGGGGGCAACCGGTTATTACGATACCAATTATGAAGGTAAGGCCAGGGCTGCTTTGAAGGCGTTAAAGGAAAAGGATTTTGTGTTTTTACATGTGGAGGCGCCTGATGAAGCCGGACATAACGGCAATTTACGCGAGAAAATTACGGCAATTGAAAGGTTTGATCAATTTGTAGTCGGAACAATTTTAGAGGCTTTTAACCGGAAGAAAAATTTCCGGGTTTTGATTTTGCCTGACCACGCCACGCCGGTTTCTCTTAGGACGCATACGGCTGATAATGTTTGTTTCGGAATGTTTGGCCAGGGGGTTATGGGCAGGGGGTTTTTAAATTATAGCGAGAAGGAAGCGGAAAAATCAGACTTTTATTTTGAAGACGGGTATAAACTTATGGATTATTTCATAACGGAATCCGAGATTATATAGATTTGATATGAGTTATCCCTTGCCTAAGCGCTTGTAAATTTCAAAGAAATTTACTTCGCAGGCTGCGGGATTAATTCGCACGAATAACTTACGCTCCTTACAGTCGCGTAAGTTATGTGCTCATTAGGAGAAATTATGAGTAAGAAACTGATTGTTCAGAAGTTTGGCGGGTCATCAGTGGCTAATGTTGAACGTATACAAAATGTAGCCAAGAGAGTGGTGGAATATAAAAAGAAGAAATACGATATTGTGGTTGTTGTTTCCGCATTAGGGGACACAACGGATGAACTTATAGAATTGGCAGAAAAAATTACCGCGGAGCCTTCCGAGCGTGAGATGGATATGCTTTTATCCACGGGAGAACAGATTTCGGTGGCTTTGCTTGCTATGGCAATTCATAAATTAGGCTTTGAAGCGATATCTTTTACGGGGGCGCAGGTCGGGATTATCACAGACTCAAGCCATACCCGCGCGCGTATCCAAAAGATCAATGCCGATAAAATAAAGGAAGAGTTATCCAAAGGCAGGATAGTGATTGTTGCCGGATTCCAGGGGGTAACATTGAATCAGGATATTACTACATTAGGCCGGGGAGGTTCAGACCTTACCGCGGTGGCACTTGCTAAGGAATTGGCTGCCGATGAGTGTGAGATATATACTGATGTGGAAGGTATTTATACTACTGACCCGCGCATAGAGCCTAAAGCGCGGAAAATCAAAGAGATCACATATGATGAAATGCTTGAGATGGCGTCTTTGGGCGCGCAGGTAATGCAGGCACGTTCCATTGAAGTGGCAAAAAAGTTTAATGTCCCTATACATGTGCGTTCTTCTTTTTCGAAGGCCGAAGGTACGATGATTATAAAGGAGGCAAATATAATGGAAGATGTATTAGTCAGCGGCATAACAGTTAATAAAAGTGAGGCAAAGATCACGGTTTGTAATGTGCCGGACCGCCCCGGTATCGCCGCGCGGATATTTACTGAATTGGCAAGTGCGGGCATTAGCGTAGATATGATTGTCCAGAATGTCAGCCATTTGCGCCAGACCGATATATCTTTTACAGTCAGTAGGTCTGAGTTGCCTAAAACCCTGAAACTTACTAAGTCTTTAGCTAAGGAAATCGGCACCGGAGATGTTTTGCAGGATGAAGATATAGCGCGTGTTTCGATTGTAGGTGTTGGCATGAAAACGCATCCAGGAGTTGCGGCAAAGATGTTTGAAGCGTTGGCAAAAGATAAAATTAATATAGAGATGATTTCTACTTCTGATATCAGTATATCTTGTATTATACAAAAGAAATGCGCTGAAACTGCGGTAAAGACCATGCATGATAGGTTTGGGTTAGATAAAAAATAACATGTAAAAAGAGGATACTCGTATGAAAGTGTTAATATATGATACAACTTTGCGCGACGGTTCACAGGGGGAAGGGATTTCCTATTCTGTCAGGGACAAGATACTTATTTCCGAAGAGTTGGATAAATTAGGTGTTCATTATATCGAAGCTGGGTGGCCCGGCTCTAATCCTAAAGATATGGAATTCTTTTTAAAGATGGCAAAAGCGCGTTTGGTAAACAGCCGCCTTGTCGCGTTTGGTTCTACCCGCCGCCCGGGAATAAATGCGGCGCAGGATACAAATGTTAAAGGGCTTTTGAAATCACAGGCAAAGGTAATAACAATTTTTGGAAAAACCTGGGATTTTCATGTTAAGGAGGTTTTAAAAACGACTTTAGATGAAAACCTGAATATGATCAAGGACACAATAACTTTTTTAAGATCTAAAGGGATAGTTGTTTTTTATGACGCGGAACATTTTTTTGACGCGTATAAAGCAAATAAGGAATACAGCGCGCAATGCCTTCTCACTGCTCAGGCCGCGGGAGCCGAAGCCGTTGTTTTATGTGACACTAATGGCGGGACGCTTACTTCTGAAATTTCAAGTATTATTTCCGAAATTAAACCTAAAATAAATATTTGTTTAGGCATTCATTGCCATAACGACTCTGATCTGGCTGTGGCTAATTCTATCGCGGCTATACAGGCAGGCGCAACAATGGTTCAAGGCACCATTAATGGTTACGGCGAACGTTGCGGCAACGCGGATTTGGTCCCTATTATCGCTAACCTTAAATTAAAATTAGGCGTGGATTGTATCAGTGATGATAGGTTGAAGCAGTTAACATATGTTTCGCATTTTGTAAGCGAAATAAGCAATATGAAACAAAGAAATGACCAGCCGTATGCCGGAGAATCAGCTTTCGCGCATAAGGGCGGGGTGCATATAAACGCGGTGATGAAAAATACCCGGACTTATGAGCATATCGACCCGGCTTTGGTAGGGAATTCCCGGCGGATGCTGGTTTCTGAATTAGGCGGTAAGACAGGCATTTTATTGCGCGCAAAGGATATGGGATTGGATTTATCTAAAGACGACCCGAAGACGCGCAAAATTTTAAAATTACTTCAGAATTTAGAACATCAGGGATACCACTTTGAAGGCGCGGAAGCCTCTTTTGAATTATTAATTCAGAAGGCTTTTAAAAAATACAATAATTTTTTTGAATTAGAAGGGTTTAAAGTAGTGGTCGAAAAGCATTCTGATAAAAAGATAACTACGGAAGCGGTTATTAAACTTAAAGTTAAAGGTGTTAAAGAGCATACCGCGGCTGAAGGAGACGGCCCTGTTAATGCCCTGGATAACGCTTTGCGTAAGGCGTTAAAAGATTTTTATCCTTCGCTTTCAAAGATGCATCTTTCTGATTTTAAAGTGCGGGTATTAAATGAAAAGGCGGGCACTGCCGCGCGGGTGCGCGTGCTTATCCAATCTCAGGATGAATTGGATAGTTGGAATACTATAGGCGTATCGGAAAATATCATTGAAGCCAGCTGGCAGGCGCTTATGGACAGCGTGGAATATAAATTGTTAAAGGATAGCACTGATTAATAAGGCGTGAAAATCAATTTTTAAAAACAGGAATCGATATTTGGTGTTTTATATAAATAATGGCCGAAATACCTCCCCGATATAATCCCAAAGATACTGAAGATAAATGGTATAAACTTTGGGAAGAAAATAATCTTTTCGCGGCAAGCCCTGATCCGTATAAAAAGCCTTTTTGCATAACAATTCCGCCTCCTAATGTGACCGGTATTTTGCATATGGGGCACGCCTTGAATAATACTATTCAGGACATTCTTATCAGGTACCACCGTATGAAAGGCGACGCGGCGTTGTGGATGCCGGGTACGGACCATGCCGGGATCGCGACGCAAAATGTTGTCGAGAGAGCTATAGGTAAAGAAGGTTTGAAACGCCAGGATTTAGGCAGGGAAGTTTTTATTGAGCGCGTTTGGAAATGGAAGGAGCAATACGGACAAACTATAATACACCAACTTAAAAAAATAGGGGCTTCATGTGATTGGAACCGCTTGCGTTTTACCATGGATTTTGAGTATTCAAAGGCGGTTACCGATGTTTTTGTCAGATTGTATGAAAAGGGATTGATTTATCAGGGCAGTTATATCATTAACTGGTGCCCGCGCTGCCAAACCGCTTTATCCGATGAAGAGGCTCCTCATCATGAGCTTCAGGGGAATTTATATTATCTGAAATATCCTTTAAAAGATAACCCTGAGGATTTTATTGTTGTTGCTACCACCAGGCCGGAGACAATGCTGGGAGATGCGGCGGTAGCGGTCAATCCTAAAGATAAACGCTATAAAAAATTTATCGGGAAAGTTTTGATTTTACCTTTGGTTAACAGGGAAATCAAAGTGATCGCTGATGATATGGTTGATATGGAATTCGGTACCGGAGCGGTTAAGGTTACTCCCGCGCACGACCCCAATGATTATTCTTTAGGCAAAAAACATAATCTGGAGTTTATCAACGTAATGTATCCTGATGCGCGTATGAATGAAACCGCGGGCAGCTATAAGGATATGGATAGGTTTGAGGCCCGAGAGGTTATAATTGAGGATTTAAAGGAGAAAGAACTTATAGATAAAATTGCTCCGCATCTTTTGTCAGCAGGCCATTGTTACCGCTGCCATACTATAATAGAGCCGTATTTATCGAAGCAGTGGTTTGTGAAGATGAAACCTCTGGCGCTGCCTGCTATTGAAGCGGTAAAGAATGGCAAAATTAAATTTCATCCGAAACGCTGGGAAAAGGTTTATCTTAATTGGATGGATAATATACAGGATTGGTGTATCTCCCGGCAGATATGGTGGGGGCACCGGCTTCCTGTTTATTATTGCAGAAAATGCCAAGAAGACGAAGGGTTATCGGTTATTGGTTATCGGTTATCGGAAGAACAGCGTGAAGCGAAAACCGAGAACCAAAAACCGAACACCGACAAAGGTATCATCGTCTCGGCTGTTAAAATCGAAGAATGCCCTGTGTGCGGTTCAAGCAATATATATCAGGATGAAGATGTTTTAGATACCTGGTTTTCTTCCTGGCTGTGGCCGTTTGCCACTTTTTATTGGCCGGCCGAAGCTCAAAGCCCGGAGGTGAGGCCGCGGGTGGAAGAAGATTTGAAATATTTTTATCCTACTTCAGTTTTGGTAACTGCGCCGGAAATAATTTTTTTCTGGGTAGCGCGGATGATTATGGCGGGGTTTGAATTTATGAAGGAGTTGCCTTTTAGGGATGTTTATATCCATGGCACGGTCCGCGACATCGAAGGCAAAAAGATGTCAAAGTCGCTGGGCAATATAATAGATCCCCTCGAAATTATAAATGAATACGGCACGGACGCTTTGCGTTTCAGCATTATTTCCATAACTGCCCAGGGGCAGGATGTTTTTTTATCCAAAGAAAGGTTTGAGCAAGGCAGGAATTTCGCTAATAAAATCTGGAATGCTTCCCGGTTCATTCTAATGAATTTGGAGCCGGAATTAATCAAGGTGGACCTTTGCGTGTTCTTTGATAATCAAGAGCTGGATGTAGTCAATCGTTGGATATTAAGCAGGTTCTATTCTGCTTTGGAAGAAGTAAATAAATCGTTAAACAGTTTTCATTTTAATGAAGCGGCTACTATGTTGTATGTGTTTTTCTGGCACGATTTCTGCGATTGGTATTTAGAGATAATCAAGCAGGATATAAAAAATCCTCGCAATCAGGTGGTTATGTATAAGATTTTAGAGAAATTCTTAAGGGCGTTGCATCCGTTTATGCCGTTTATAACTGAAGAGGTTTGGCAAAGATTGCCGCACAATGGTAAATTTATTATGTCGGCGCCCTGGCCGCATGTGCAGCCTAAGATAATTGATCATAAGTTAGAAAAATCCGCGCAGTCAATGTTTGATCTAATCAAAGAAATAAGGAATTTGCGCACGCAGATTGAAATTAAGCCGGATCAAAAAGTTAAAGTTTCGGTTTATACTCACAGTAAAGAAAAGCAGCAGTTGCTTCAGGTAAATTGCGGCTTAATTATAAATTTGGCGAGGCTTGAAGCGTTGGATGTGCTTCATAAGAATGACCGCCCTCAGGCTGTTATCAGCGCGGTGGTTGAAGATATGGATATTTATTTGCATTTCAGCGGGTTGCTGGATGTAAAAAAAGAACAAGCTAAAATCAAGGCTAAAATCGAAGAAATAAAAAAATTTAAAAGCGCCAAGGAAGCAAGGTTAAATAACCCCGAATTTATTAAAAAAGCGCCGGAAGAAGTGGTGGAAAAAGAAAAAAAGGGGATAGAGGAATTTGAGAATTCCCTAAAAAGGCTGGAGAAGATGTTTAGTGAGTTACTTTAAAAAACGATTAGAAATCAAAGAGATTATAAGGCAGTCTTTAAAGGAAGATATCGGCAGGAATGATATTACGACGGAATTATTAATTCCTGGAGATAAAGTTGCTCAAGCAGTCTTATTGGCAAAGGATAATTTTATTGTTTGCGGATCGGAAACCGCGCGTTTTGCGTTTACCGTGTTGGATAAGAAGGTCAAATACATTGCTAAGGTTGGCGACGGCCGGTATGTTAAAAAAGGTGAAGTTCTTGCGCTGATAGAAGGCAAAGCGGCTTCTATTCTGACGGCGGAAAGAACGGCGTTAAATTTTTTAAGTTTTCTTTCTGGGGTCGCAACTGCAACCGGCCAGTACGTTAATGCCGTAAAGCCCTATAAGGTGAAAATTGTTGATACGCGTAAGACTATCCCCGGGTTAAGGCAGCTCCAGAAGTACGCGGTCAAGATAGGCGGCGGATATAATCACCGGATGAAATTAGATGAAATGGTTCTTATTAAAGATAACCATATCAGGGTCATTAATTCATTAGGTCCCCGCCGTAAAGATTGGCGGAACAAGGTCACAAGTATAGAAAATATGGTTAAGGATATCAGGCCTAAAATACCCCAGGGGATGAAGGTTGAAATAGAGGTGGAAAATTTAAAGCAGTTTAAGGAGGCATTAAAGGAAAAACCGGATATTATTATGCTGGACAACATGAAAATAAATGATATACGCAAAGCAGTTTCCATTAAACTCCAAGCTCCGAAATCCAAACCCCATACTTTTCTGGAGGCTTCAGGCGGCATAACGTTGAGAAATGTTAGAAAATTCGCCGCTACAGGGGTAGATATGATTTCCGTCGGCGCATTGACGCATTCCGTGAATTCAGTTGATATCAGCCTGGAATTTTTATAACCCAAATTTTGCTTGTTCTCTTATTGCGGGCGAAGCAAAATTTGCCCTGACCGCAGGGCAGGGGCGACCGAGGAAGTCTCGTTGAGATTTCCGAGTGCTTGTCGAGGTATCCCAAAAATTTACCTGCGCTTTTTTATGTAAAATTTTTTGCTGTAAGATATGTTCTAATGTAATTTTTGGGATAAGAATTATGGAGAAATTTAAGCTGGCCTCGGGTTATAAGCCGTGTGGTGACCAGCCGAAAGCGATCAAAGAATTAACCGCGTCAATTGTCTCTGGTAATCGTTACCAGACGCTTCTGGGAGTCACCGGTTCGGGCAAAACCTTTACCTTGGCGAATTTAATCACTAAAGTGAATTTGCCTACTCTGGTTATTTCTCACAATAAGACTCTTGCCGCGCAATTATATTCTGAATTTAAAGAGTTTTTCCCCCATAACGCGGTTGAATATTTTGTCAGCTATTATGATTATTACCAGCCTGAGGCGTATATCCCGTCTACGGATACGTATATCGAAAAAGATTCTTCGATCAATGACAGATTAGACCGCCTGCGTTTGTCGGCAACCTCAAGCCTTATGTCGCGCGATGATGTTCTAATCGTTGCTTCGGTATCCTGCATTTATAATTTGGGCTCTCCTCAGGATTATAAAGATTCGCTTGTGGTTATAGAAAAGGGCAGCGATATCGGCCGGGATACCCTTCTTGAAAGATTTATACAGATCCAATATGAGAGGAATGATTATGAATTTATCCGCGGCAGGATCCGTGTCAGAGGAGATGTGGTTGAAATATTCCCGTCTTATCAGGAAAAAGCTTTACGCGTAGAATTGTTTAGGGATAAAATAGAAAGAATTTCAGAGGTTAATCCTGTTTCAGGCGAGGTTTTAGGCCTATTGGATAAAGTGGCGGTATATCCTGCTAAACATTTTATTGTTCCCGGGGATAAAATTGACGCGGCGTTAAAGACGATAGAAGAGGAGTTGGTTGACAGGCTTAAATTTCTAAAAAGTAAAAATAAATTGTTAGAAGCGCAAAGGCTTGAATCCCGCACGCATTATGATATGGAAATGCTTAAGGAGATGGGGTATTGCCATGGCATAGAAAATTATTCCCGGGTTCTTTCCGGAAGGCCTGCCGGCAGCCGGCCATATTGTTTAATAGATTATTTCCCTTCTGAATTTCTGACGATAATTGATGAGTCTCACGTCACTTTACCTCAGGTAAGAGGCATGTATGAAGGTGACAAGGCTAGAAAGGGGGTTCTGGTAGATTATGGTTTTCGCCTTCCTTCTTGCCTTGATAATCGCCCCTTAAGATTTGGAGAGTTTAATGAATTGGTGAAGCAAATTATTTTTGTTTCCGCTACGCCGAATGATTATGAAATGGAAAAAAGCGGCAGGAATGTGGTAGAGCAGATAATCCGGCCGACCGGCCTGGTAGACCCGGAAATTATAATCCGTCCTACAGAAGGCCAGATAGATGATTTAGTGGAAGAGATCAGGAAGCGCGCGAAACTGAATGAACGGGTACTGGTGACGACATTGACCAAGCGCATGAGTGAGGACTTGACCAGTTATTTACAGGAGAAGAAATTAAAGGTGAAATATCTGCATTCCGAGATAGAAACAATTGAGCGGTCAAAGATACTCAGGGATTTAAGGAAAAAGGAATTTGATTGCCTTGTGGGCATTAATTTACTGAGAGAGGGATTGGATCTGCCTGAAGTTTCGTTAGTGGCGATTCTGGACGCGGATAAAGAGGGTTTTTTACGTTCCGCGACCAGTTTAATTCAGGTTTCCGGGCGCGCCGCGCGCAATATTAACGGCACGGTTATAATGTACGCCGATACCGTAACCGGTTCCATGAAAAAAGCTATTTCCGAGAGCGGACGCCGCAGAAAAATACAGCTGGAGTTTAACAGGAAAAATCAGATTTCCCCGCGTTCCATACAAAAAACTATAAAAGAAGGGATTGAGGATTTAGCCGGCACGGAAAAATTCGTAATGGATTTAACCGGCCAGAATAAAGATGAATATGAGTTAATGAAATATATCTCTGAATTGGAATATGAAATGGAATTGGCGGCCCGGAATTTACAATTTGAGAAGGCGGCGGTTATCAGGGATAAAATAAAAGAACTAAAATCAGTTGGCCCGTTATCCGGTTAGCCGGCTGGCTGGTTTTATGATTCAGTTTAATAGGTAACTGGCAAACGGGGAAACCGGCAAACTGGTAAACTAAAAATGTTATTAGCGGTTAATATTGGAAACACAAATATAAATTTTGGCGTATTTGAAGGTATTAAACTTGTAAAGAAGTTTAGTATCCCTTCTCAACGGTATACTATTAAGAGGCTAAAAGGATTTTTAGGCAGGATTAATGTTGATACCTGCATAATTTGCAGTGTGGCACCCAAAAGCACAGTTATATTAGAAAAAGATTTTAAACGTTATTTTGGCCTTAATCCGTATATATTAGGGAAAAATGTAGAGGCCCCTATAAAGAATAATTATCGAAATCCTAAGCAATTGGGACAGGACAGGGTGGTTAACGCGTATGCCGGCGCTATGCTTTTTGGTGCACCATTGATTGTTATTGATTTTGGCACTGCAATTACGTTTGACATTGTTTCAGGTCAAAAAGAATATCTGGGTGGAATGATTCTGCCTGGCTTAAGCACATCGTTGAACGCGTTATCCCAAAAAACAGCGCTTTTGCCGGAAGTGCCGTTAGAGAGGCCAAAAGAATTTATCGGCAGGGACACTAAGACTTGCATGTTAAGTGGGATTGTTTATGGTTTTGCGGCGCTTACTGATGGGTTGATAGAAAAAATACATAATAAATTTGGAAAAAAAATAAAAGTTGTAGGTACGGGCGGCAATATTAATTTTATTGCTAAGTATTGCAATAAAATCGATAAAATCGATGTCGATTTAACAATTAAAGGCCTAAAATTGATTGTTAATGATAAGATGACGGAGAATAATTTTTAATAAAAATTCCAGGATACAGGTTTGTTCATTTATTTTTTATTTCACGTTTGCGCGTTGCTTTTTGAAGCATTTTGATTATTTTTACATTTCCTTTATTTTTGGCAATATCCAAAGCCGTTGTTCCGTCGTTTCGTTTCGCGCTTGCGTCTGCGCCGTTTTTTAGCAATATTTTTATCCCGGGGGGATAACCGTATTCGGACGCCCACATTAAAACTGTGGCTCCGTCGTTTCGTTTCGCGTTAACGTCCGCGCCGTTTTTTAGCAAGGCGCGCACTATGTTCACGTGCCCCTGTTGGGATGCCATCATTAAGGCTGTGGCACCTTCGCTTTGTTTGGCATTTACGTCAGCGCCGTTTGTAAGCAAAGTTTGTACTATATCCAGATGCCCTTGTTGGGATGCTATCATTAAAACCGTTACGCCTTCGATACTTCTAACTGAAGAGGGCGTTTCGTTTGGTAGCCTTAGAAGATTGGTAATTTTAGCGTTTACATCCGCGCCTTGTATTAATAAACTGCGCACTTCTGATATATTGCCCGTTTTGGCAGATTCGCGAAGTTTTTCCTCCAATTCTCCGGCATAAGGAATTGACGGCCAGAATACTGTTGTAATTAATACGGGTAAATAATAAAATACTTTTAAAGCGATTGGAAACATTTTTATAACCATATTTCTTTTTTAGGCGGAACAGGATAATTGTCAAAGGTTTCAGTTTTTTAAAATTTGTGTTAATTGCTTATTTTAAAATGTCTTTTTAAGCAATCCTGTAAAATTATAGCATAATAATTTAACTATAGAACAATTTTTTTTAATATGTTTTATATAAAAGTTTTATACATAAAAGGTTAATTGATAGTCAGTTACGGAATAATTATTGACATACTTAGTTCGGCGTGTTAATTTAAATCGATTTTTAAACCAATAATAACTTTACGGGGGGTAAACTTCAAAATAGCATTATTTCTCTATAATTTTATATAATACTTTAAACAGTGAAAAAGAATATTTATTCCATGGTTTCATATTATAAGACGATTATGTTAATCGTGCTGTTTATTTTAAGCGGCCCTTTTAAACCTTTGATAGCGGGGAGTTCTCAGAATACAAAGGTTTCTCCTAAGCTTTTTGAAGATTACAATGTGGTTCTTATTTTTATTGATACGCTGCGCGCCGACCACTTAAGTTCTTACGGTTATTTTCGCAAGACCTCGCCCAATATCGATCAGCTGGCTAAAAAATCTATAATTTTTGAGCAGAATTTTTCTACGATTTCATATACCGTTGCCAGTTTTATGTCGATGCTTACGTCGTTATATCCTACGTCTCATGGTGTGATGGAGATATTTAAAGATAAGCTGTCTCCCAGAGTAAAAACTTTAGCGCAGATCCTGCAGATGTACGGATATAAAACTGCGTGGTTTGGGGTGTTGCGAGATCCTCATCTAAATCCCAGTGTGGGGTTTGGGCAGGGTATTGAAGATTTTGCTGATGTCCCAATGCCGCTTGATAATCAAGTAGCTCAATTAAGAACGGCTTTATGCGATTGGCTGGACAAGAATAAAAATAAGAAATTTTTTCTTAATCTTCATTGGTATAGGCTGCATGCGCCTTATACTCCTTTAAAAAAATATAAGGAAAAGTTCACAAAGGAAAAGAGGCCTGACATAGCAGAAACTTGGTATGATTATAGAAAAAGAATAAGTGATGGTTTTAAAAAGGATGTTTCTCTGGTTTTGTCAGGGAAAAAGGGGATAATCACGAAATTCGTCGGTGAGGATTTAGTTTTTGACCTTATTGCGTCAGGTTTGCTTAATTCCGGCCTTAGCGAGAATGAACAGGAAAAGAAAATAAGAGCTTTTTTTACTTCTAAAAAAAGCATCGCGAAATGGACAAGCCTTCAAGACTATTATGCTTACTGGGGCGTAATCAATGATCTGGACTCTTCAGGTAATATATACATCCAAGCCCTTTACGATGCCTGTGTTTTAGAACTTGATAAAGAGATCATTGGGCCTGTGATTGAAAAACTTAAAGCTTTAAATGTTTATGATAAAACTATAATTATTATTACCGCTGATCATGGAGAGTCGTTTAATGATCATAAAAGGTATTCTCATGGAGCAACTCTTTATGACGAAGTCACTCATGTTCCATGGATAATAAGAGCCCCCTGGATTAAACACCAGTTGCGCGTCAAGGAATTGTCCCAGTCCGTGGATATTATGCCGACACTTTTAGATTTACTTGGAATACCTATTCCTCACGAAGCCCAAGGCAAGAGCTGGGCTGATTTTATCAACAACAAAAGTTCAGTGCCTCTTCATAAATATGTTTTTGGGCAGCACTCCAAGATGTCTTCCATACGTTCTAAAGAATGGAAATTGATTTTAAATAAAGATGGCAGAGCGGAGCTCTATCATCTAATTTCCGACCCAAAAGAGCAGCAAAATGTTAACTCTAAGAATCAGGGGGTATCTTTTGCGCTAAAATCTCAGTTGAAGCAATGGGAAGAATCCCTGCCTTCTTATAAAGAACAGTTTTGTTCTTATCCTCCGGGAATAGATAAAGAGACTCAGGAAAAAATCAGAAAAACAGGATATTGGTAGAACTAAAAAAAGTTTGGCCTGATACAAATAATAATTTAAACAGTGAGAAAAAATATTTATTTCATGGTTTTACGTTACAGAGTCCTTGTGTTAATTGGGTTGTTTATCTTAAGCGCGCCTTTAAAATCTTTGATAGCGGGGGGCTGGCAGAATATAAAGGTTTCGCATAAGCCTTTTGAAGATTATAACGTCGTTTTGATTTTTGTCGATACTCTGCGCGCCGACCACTTAAATTCTTACGGTTATTTTCGAAAGACCTCGCCTAATATCGATCGGTTGGCTAAAAAATCTATAATTTTTGAGCGGAATTTCTCTACTATTTCATATACCAATGCCAGCTTTATGTCGATTCTCACGTCGTTATATCCCAGCTCTCACGGTGTGCTTGAGATATTTAAAGATAAACTGTCCCCTCGAGTGAAAACTTTAGCTGGGGTCCTTAAGTTGTACGGATATAAAACTACGTGGTTTGGGGTATTGCGCGATCCTCACCTGGAACTCGGCGCTGGCTTCGGGCAAGGTATTGAGGAGTTTGTTGATGGCCGCTTGGTGAGCGATAAGCAGGTAGATCAATTAAGAATGAATTTATGCGATTGGCTGGATAAGAATAAAAACAAGAAGTTTTTTCTCAATCTTCATACGTATAAAACGCATTCTCCTTATTTTCCTTTATCAAAATACAAACAAAGGTTTACAAAGGAAATGAATAAGGGGATAGTGGAAACCTGGGTTGAGTATAGAAGCAGATTAAGTGATGTTTTTAAAAAGGGCATTTCTGAGGCTTTGTCCGGGAAAAAGGGGATAATGACGGAATACTTTGGCGAGGATTTAGTCGCTGAACTTAACGCGTCAGGTTTGCTTAATGCCGGCTTCAACGATAATGAACAGCAAGAAAAAATAGCAGAATTTTTTTCTTCCAGGGGCAAGGGGGAAAAATTAAGAACATTCAGAGACTATTACGCTTACTGGAACGCGATCGACTTTGCAGACCCTGCGGATAATACTTATATTCAGGCCCTCTACGATGCTTCTATCCTGGAATTTGATGAAGAAGTCATTGGGCCTGTGATTGAAAAACTTAAAGCGTTAAAGCTTTACGATAAGACGATCATTATTATTACCGCTGACCACGGAGAGGAGTTTTATGAACATAAAGGGTTTGGACATGGAACAACTCTTTATGAAGAAGTTACTTATGTTCCTTGGATAATACGAGCCCCCTGGATTAAACACCGGTTGCGCGTCAAGGAATTGTCCCAGAGCGTGGATATTATGCCGACACTTTTAGATTTACTTGGAATACCTATCCCGCATGAAGCCCAAGGCAAGAGCTGGGCTGATTTCATCACCAACAAAAGTTCATTGCCTCTTCATAAATATGTTTTTGGGCAGCACTCTGAGATGTCTTCTATACGTTCTAAAGAGTGGAAATTGATTTTAAATAATGATGGCAGAAGGGAGCTCTACCATCTAATTTCCGACCCCAAAGAGCAGCAAAATGTTTATTCTAAAAATCTGGAGGCTTCTTTTATATTAGAATCTCAAATGAAACAATGGGAAGAATCTCTGCCTTCTTATAAAGACCAGTCTTGTTCTTATCCTCCGGAAATAGATAGGGAAACACAAGAAAAGATACGAAAGACCGGATATTGGTAAAAAAACTGAGTTTGGGTTACTACATGCAGCAATTTAAACAGTGAGAAAAAATATTTATCCCATAGTTTCATATTATAAAATTATTGTGCTAATCGGGTTGTTTGTTTTAAGCGCGCCTTTTAAATTCTTGATAGCGGGGAGTTCTCATGATCTAAAGGTTTCACATAAGTCTTTTAGAGATTACAATATTGTTTTGATTTTTATCGATACGCTGCGTGCCGACCACCTAAGTCTTTACGGGTATTTTCGAAAGACCTCGCCCAATATCGATCGCCTGGCTGAAAAATCTATAATTTTTGAGCGGAATTTTTCCACTATTTCATATACCAATGCCAGTTTTATGTCTATTCTTACGTCTTTATATCCGAGCTCTCACGGTGTGCTTGAGATATTTAAAGATAAGCTGTCTGCCGGAGTGAAAACCTTAGCCCAGACCCTTCAGGTGTATGGATATAAGACGGTGTGGTTTGGTCCGCTGCGCGACCATCATTTAGATCCTCGTACTGGTTTTGGGCAGGGGATTGAGGAATTTGTGGATGTGCCTTTGGTGCTCGATGATCAATCAGATCAATTAAAAAATAATTTGTGTGATTGGTTAGACAGGAATAAAAACAAGAAGTTTTTTCTCAATCTTCATACGTATAAGGCGCATTCGCCGTATTTTCCTTTAACAAAATACAAGGAGAAGTTCATAAAGGAAAAGAGAAAGGGGATAATAGAAACTCGGCAGGAGTATAGAAACAGGTTAAGTGATGTTTTTGAAAAGGATATTTCTCGGGTTTTGTCCGGGAAAAAGGGGGTAATAACGGAATACTTCGGTGAGGATTTAGTTTCTGAGCTTATCGCCTCAGGTTTACTTAATGCCGGGCTTAGTTATAATAAACAGGAAGAAAAAATAAAACGTTTTTTTTCTTCCAAAAAAAAACGCGCGAACTGGATTAATCTGCAAGAATATTACGCGTATTGGAGCGCGATCGACTTTGCAGGCCCTGCGGATAATACTTATATTCAGGCCCTCTATGATGCTTCTATCCTGGAATTCGATGAAGAAGTCATTGGGCCTGTGATTGAAAAACTTAAAGCGTTAAAGCTTTACGATAAGACTATTATTATTGTTACCGCGGATCACGGAGAGGAGTTTTATGAACATAAGGGGTATTCTCATGGGGCAACTTTATATGACGAAGTCACTTATGTCCCTTGGATAATGCGAGTTCCCTGGATTAAACATCAGTTGCGCGTCAAGGAATTGTCTCAGACCGTGGATATTATGCCGACTCTTTTAGACCTGCTTGGAATACCTATTCCGCATGAAGCCCAAGGCAAGAGCTGGGCTGATTTTATCAATAACAAAAGTTCATTACCTTTGCATAAATATGTTTTTGGGCAGCACTCCGAAATGTCTTCCATACGGTCTAAAGAATGGAAATTTATTTTATATAAAAATGGCAGAAAGGAGCTCTATTATCTTATTTCCGACCCAAAAGAGCAGCAAAATGTTTATTCTCAGAATCAAAAGATCTCTTTTACACTGGAATCGCAATTGAAGCAATGGGAAGGATCGCTTCCTTCGTATAAAGACCAGGTTTATTCTTATCCTCCGGAAATAGATAAAGAAACCCAGGAAAGAATTAGAAAGACAGGATATTGGTAAAGGTTGAAATAGGGTTTGGTTTTAAGAAACGGGTTTAACATGGAAAAATTTTAGTATATTATTAATTAATTTGCCTTATAATATCCAGGGTGAAGATTATAATAGGAGAAATATTATGAAAGTACTTGTCGCGGCTGTAGCGGAACACGCCTGGGTTGAAAATGGCTGTTTATCGATATGCAGGGCATTTGATACTATAAACGCGCCTGAATTCCCATATGTTCTGCCGAGATTGAGCGTCGCGTTAAGGCTTCTTATCCGCAGGTCAGAGTCCGGAGAACATAAATTAAGTATTTCCTTAGCTGATTCAGACGGTAAAAAATTAATGGCCAGCGATTTAAATATTAATGTTCAGCCTCCTCAAGAGGCTGTGCCTGAAGTTTCATTTTCTTTCGCGCTAAACGGACAAGGCGTTAATTTTCCGAAATCAGGAGATTATGTCGTTGATGTGGTAATTGACGGCAGGGTTGAGGCGAGCATCCCTCTTTATGCGAGGAAAATTTAAAAAACAAAAAAACTATTATTCATTAGAAAACAAAGTCAATAAACAAATAAAAGCGTAGCATCATTAATAAGATGTTATGCTTTTTTTTCGTCATACGTAAACCAAACATTTCATCCGCTTACATTGACGTTTACTTCCCTAATAGTAAAATACATTCAAATTATAAAATTCAGGGAATAAAAAGAATGTTTTTTGCGTCTAATTGTCAGAAAGGGCAAAATGCGAGAAGACGGTGAACTTATCCAAAGGTGCAAAGAAGGGGATTTGGAGGCATTTGAAATGTTAGTGAAGAAATACCGGAATGAAGCTGTTAATATCGCGTATTCTCTCCTTGGCTGCAGGGCAGACGGCGAAGATGTGGCGCAGGAATCATTTATTAAAATCTACCGTAATATTGGCGGATTTAAAGAAAAATCCAAGTTTTCTACCTGGTTATACCGGATTGTCGTAAATACCGCTTATGATTTTTTGCGGCGCAAGAAAGATACGCCAATTTCTCTGGATGAAATAAATTGCGCGCCTTCTGTTTTGCCAAAAGAACCAGAATCCCAGAGCAATAAAGAACTGATAAATGAACTACTGACAAAGATCCCCTTTGAATACCGAAGCGCGCTTATTTTAAGAGAAATCGAAGGATTATCATACAAAGAAACCGCGGAAACATTAAAGATAAGTATCGGCACAGTCGAATCGCGGATTTTTCGCGGCAGGGCAATGCTTAAAGGCCTTCTCATAAAGAAAGGGGTATTAAAAAATGAATTGTAAATATTTGCCTTTACTCAACTGTTACGCGGACGGCGAGCTTGCCGGCAAAAAAAAAGATTTTATTGAAAAGCATATCCGGATATGCCCCATATGCGGCCAAGAAATTAAGCACATACAATTGATGAAACAGAGCCTTAGTCAGAATAAAATAGAGTCTAACCCTGATATCTTCTGGCAGGCTGTCAAATACCGTTTACAAGAGGAAATTTTTGCTGAGGAAGAAGATATGGTTCCGGCTCTGGGGAATTGGGCACGCAAACTTATGCCTGTTCCCCTGGCCATTGCGCTTGCCGCGGCTGTCTTTCTTTACTCTATACCGGCAAAAGAAAATATAATTGACAGATATGTATTTGGCACAAATTTTAGCGATGTATATAGCCAGATTGAAAAACTCGAGATTCAATCGGGATTAAATGCATTGCTCTATTAGGAGGTGAACTATGAAAAAACCGGTTGTATACGTAATAGGTATTATATCGCTTTCCGTTTGCGCCGGAATTGTAGTCGGAATGGGAATAGGCAGGAAGTCAGGATACGAAAAACACCTTGCATTCGTAGGGCGCTTTGTAGCTCCGGCAGAGGAATCGCGCGGGCATGCGCTTTCTGTTTTGAGCCGCAGCCTCGGTCTCTCTAAAGAACAGACAGAAAAAATCGGAGATATTCTTGATGCCGCGCGTGCCAAAGGCGAAACCTTCAAAAAAGAAACGCTTGAAAATCTCGAAACAATCAAAGAAGGCATAAACACCGAAATAAAAGCAATCCTTACTGCGGATCAGCAGGTAAAATTTGCCCGTTTGATGACAGAACGTAAACAGCGAGAAGGCGTCATTACGCCATTCGGCGGCCACCCCGAATCACCCCCGCCGGAAGAGATAGGGCCGTAACCATCCGCATAGTGAATTGCATTCTATCTTCGTTCATGAAAAATTGCCCGTTAGCCGGATTCGCTAACGGGCAACGCATTTTTTTAAGATTTTGGATATAACAATTTAATGCGAAAGGATAAAAAGTGTTGTAAAGCAAGTTTTTATTTAAGATATTAATAGACGTAAAAATACAAGGAGGAGGCATGGTTTTTTTGGATAAATGGGTGTGTTTGTATGTTATTCTATTTGCAGTGTCGGTTTTCTTAGCAGGGATTACCTTAGCCCAGGAGGAAAGACAGCCGTCATCACCACCATCGGCTAGTGATATTTTAACTAAAATGAAACAAGAGCTTAATTTGAACGATGAGTGGGAAAATCAGCAACAGCCTAAGGAATGGGATGTAACACTTGGCATCGCAGCTTTGGTTTCTCCTAATTACGAAGGCAGCGCGCACTATTCGTTTTTTTCTTTTCCTATGGTCAACATTAGCTGGCGGGACCTTTTTTCTTTAGATTCTAGAGGTATTAATCTAAATTTACTTTATGAGTCAAATTATAAAGCAGGTGTGGGGTTAACTTATGACATTGGGCGAAAGGAAAATGGGAGTACACCTTTTAATAAGCACAATGACGATCCTAAAAAAAATCGGGATGACGGCCGTTTAAGCGGCCTTGGGAATATTAATCCTGCGGCGGGTATTTGCGCTTTTGCGTCGTACAACCTGAAATCCATTGCCATCAGAGGTTCAATTACCCAATATTTGGGTAGTCAAAATGACGGGTTGCTTGCTACCGCGGCATTATCGAAACCATATAAAATAACAGAAGAACTGACTGTTTCTTCTGAGATTAAAACAACTTGGGCAAATAGAAAATATATGGAAATTTATTATGGTGTATCTTCAGAGCAAGCATCAAGGTCGCAATTTTCATACTATGAAGCAGGCGCGGGGTTCAAGGATATAGGTATTGGTGTTAACGCCAGTTATAATTTTGATTATAGCTGGGTTTTGTTTGTTAATGCGGGAGTTAAATACCTTACAGGTGATGCCGCGGATAGCCCTATTAGTGAAGTAAATACTAACGGCATATTTGGCGCAGGAATTGGGTATCATTTTTAGACTTTACTTAGGCAAATCGGCCGGTATCATGTTTATATATTCTTTTTGCTTTCCCATAAAAAACATAAAAATATCTTGACAAAGTTTTTTTTTATTTTATAATTAGCACTCCAGTAAAAAGAGTGCTAATTCAATAGCGAATGGAAAAGTTTTACAAATAAGGAGGTGTAGGAATGAAGATTCAACCATTAGGAGACCGTGTAGTAGTCAGGGCATTGGAAGCGGAAACAAAAACAAAGAGCGGTATACTTATACCCGATAGCGCAAAAGAGAAACCTCAAGAGGGTGAAATTGTCGCGGTTGGGAAAGGCAAAGTTTTGGATAGCGGCAGTGTTCAGGCATTGGAAGTAAAGGTCGGAGACAAGGTGTTGTATGGGAAATATTCCGGCAATGAAATTACTACCAAAGACGGTGAAGAATTGTTGATTATGCGTGAAGAGGACATCTTAGCAATTATCAAATAGGAGGATAAAAGTCATGGCAAAGCAATTGTTATTTAAAGATGAAGCGCGCCGAAAGATTTTAAGCGGAGTAGAGCAATTGGCCGCGGCAGTTAAAGTAACATTGGGGCCTAAAGGCCGCAATGTAGTTATTGACAAAAAGTTTGGGTCACCTACTATAACCAAAGACGGCGTAACCGTGGCAAAAGAAATAGACTTAGAAGATTCTTTTGAGAATATGGGCGCGCAGATGGTCAAAGAAGTCGCTGAAAAGACTTCCGATATAGCCGGCGACGGGACAACTACAGCTACAGTTTTAGCTGAAGCAATTTATCGTGAAGGGTTAAAGAATGTTACTGCCGGATCAAATCCTATGGCGTTAAAACGCGGGATTGAAAAAGCCGTGGAAAAAGTTGTAGAGGAATTAAAGAAACTTTCTACGACCGTTAAAGACAAGAAAGAATTAGCGCAGGTCGCTTCCATCGCGGCAAATTCCGATGAAGCAATCGGTGAGTTGATCGCCGAAGCAATGGATAAGGTTGGTAAAGACGGCGTAATTACCGTTGAAGAAGCAAAATCAACCGCTACTACTTTAGAAACTGTAGAAGGTATGCAATTCGATCAAGGTTATTTATCTCCGTATTTTGTAACTGACGCGGAGAGAATGGAAACCCTTTTAGAGGATCCTTATATTTTGATTCATGAGAAAAAGATCTCTTCTCTTAAGGATTTATTGCCTTTATTAGAGAAGATTGCCCGCACAGGTAAACCGCTTTTAATTATTGCCGAAGAGGTTGACGGTGAGGCATTGGCAACTTTGGTGGTGAATAAGATCCGCGGGACATTTGTGGCATGCGCGGTTAAAGCTCCTGGTTATGGAGATAGGCGCAAGGCAATGCTTGAAGATATTGCCATTCTAACCGGCGGCAAAGCTATTACCGAGGACCTGGGTATTAAATTAGAGAATGTTGATATTGAGGATTTAGGCAAAGCGAAAAAAGTAAAGATAGATAAAGATAACACTACGATTGTTGAAGGCGCGGGCAAAAATGCCGCTCTTAACGCGCGTATCTCTCAACTTAAGAAACAAATTGAGGGAACAGATTCAGATTATGATAAAGAGAAACTTCAGGAGAGGCTGGCAAAACTTGCTGGCGGTGTCGCTGTTATTAATGTGGGCGCTGCTACTGAAACAGAAATGAAAGAGAAAAAAGCGAGAGTGGAAGATGCTTTGCATGCAACCAGGGCGGCTTCACAAGAAGGAATAGTTCCTGGGGGCGGTGTCGCATTCCTTAGGACCATTCCCGCACTTGAAAAAATGAAGCTTGAAGGCGACGAGAAAATCGGCGTGGATATTGTAAAAAGAGCGATTGAAGCTCCTTTACGCCAGATTATCGATAACGCCGGCTTGGAAGGCTCAGTTGTTGTGCAGCGTATAAAGCAGGAAAAGACAAATATCGGTTACGATGTGAATCAAGACGCGTATACAGACATGCTTGAGGCAGGCGTAATCGATCCTACAAAAGTCGCTCGTTCCGCTTTACAAAACGCGGCAAGTATAGCGGCATTATTGCTTACTACCGAATGCATTATCACTGATAAACCGGAAAAAGAGGATAAAATGCCTCATATGCCTCCGGGTGGTGGTATGGGTGGCGGTATGGGTGGTATGTATTAAATTAAGCAGTAGTTGTTTTAGTGATAAAAGAGGCGGAGATAAGAATCTCCGCCTCTTTTTATTTAGAAAAAAATAATTGACAAATTCATAATATTAGTGTAAAATTGCACATACTTAACAGGTGTAAGTAAATTGTAATCTATTGTATATCAAGAGGATATAAAAAAATATTTTCGCGGGAGAAGATAACTCTTTATGTCCTGCGCGATTTAATAAGTTCAAAATAAAAAAAGTGAGGTAGTCAAAATGGCGGAATGGATCGGTATTAACAGGCGGGCGCGTAGGTGTTATGGTTTTGATGAAATAGCTCTTGTTCCCGGAGATAAAACTGTAAATCCTAAGGAAGTGAATACAGATTTTAAAATCGGGGATAAGAAATTCAGCGTGCCTATTCTAGCTGCGGCTATGGATGGCGTGTGTGACGTAAAATTTGCTGTTGAAATGTCAAAACTGGGCGGTATCGCGGTTTTAAATCTTGATGGGATACAAACCCGGTATGAAAATCCGGATATTGTTCTTGAGAAGATCGCGAATGCTTCCGCGCAGGAAGCAACAGAATTGCTTCAGTCGGTATATACTTCTCCGGTTAAGGAAAAATTGATCGCTAAGAGAATTGAGGAAATAAAAAAGGGCAAAGCAACCGCGGTTGTAAGCTGTATTCCTACGTACGCGGAAAAATTCGCGAAAATTGCCGTGGCAAGCGGGGCGGATATATTTGTGGTGCAGTCGACGGTTACTACAACTAAACATGTCTCTACTGAATATAAGAGCCTGGATTTAGCTAAGTTTTGTAAATCTACAAAAATACCTGTTGTCTTAGGCAATTGCGTGACTTATGAAACGACGTTAGAGCTTATGGAAACAGGGGCGGCCGCGCTTTTGATCGGCGTTGGCCCCGGAGCAGCGTGCACTACCAGAGGCGTGTTGGGCATAGGTGTTCCGCAGGTTACCGCGACGGTTGATGCTGCCGCGGCAAGAGATTATTTTTATAAAAGGACCGGTAAATATGTTTCTATAATTACCGATGGCGGTATGAATAGAGGCGGGGATATTTGCAAGGCGTTTGCTTCCGGAGCGGACGCGGTAATGATAGGCTCCAGCTTCGCGCGCGCGAAAGAAGCTCCCGGCCGCGGTTATCATTGGGGCATGGCTACTTCTCACGTGAATTTACCTCGCGGCACGCGTATCTACGTTGGTACAACCGGGTATTTAAAGGACATTCTTTTTGGCCCGGCTAAGGTTGATGACGGGTCTCAGAATTTAATGGGCGCGCTAAAAACATCGATGGGTTCTTTAGGCGCGGTAGATATAAAGACAATGCATGATGTAGAGATTATAATCGCTCCTTCGATACAAACCGAGGGTAAGATCTTTCAGGCTGGCCAAAGGGTAGGAATGGGGAAATAGAGTATTCAAAAATATCATAATTGAATTAAATCAAATTTAAGAAAGGACGGCGCGGTGAATAAGCAGGCAATAATTATTTTGGATTTTGGTTCGCAATATACGCAATTAATTGCCAGGCGTGTGAGGGCTAGTAAGGTTTTTTCCAGGATTGTTCCTTATAATACTCCTGCTAAGGATATTGCTGCGCTTTCTCCAAAGGGCCTGATTTTATCAGGAGGGCCTGCGTCTGTTGTTGATAAGAAAAGTCCTTATCCTGATAAAGGGATATTTAAGCTGGGAGTGCCGATATTGGGTGTTTGTTACGGTATGCAGGTCATTACTGAAATGCTTGGCGGCAAGGTTAAACATAGCAAGGACCGCGAATTCGGCAAGGTGGAATTGTTTATTGACGATAACCAGAATTTATTCAGCCATTTGCCGGGAAATTTTACATGCTGGGCAAGCCACGGTGATCTGGTATCTAAGCTGCCATCGGGGTTTCGTGTGGCCGCGCATACTTTAAACACTTCAATCGCCGCGATTTCAAATCCAAAAATGCGGATATATGGAGTGCAATTCCATCCTGAAGTTACTCATACTGAAAAGGGCGAGCAGATTATAAATAATTTTGTGTTTAAAATATGCGGTTGCCTTAGCCGTTGGACGATGCATTCTTTTATTAAAGACAGCATTGATAATTTAAAAAAGGTTATCGGCAATGACAAAGTTGTTTTAGGGTTAAGCGGCGGGGTAGATTCTTCTGTCGCGGCTTTACTTTTACATACGGCAATTAAGAAAAATGTTAGGTGTATTTTTATAAATAATGGCTTGTTAAGGAAGAATGAGCCGGCGCAGATACTCAGCGTGTTCCGCAATACGTTTCATCTTAATTTGGGTTACGTAGACGCTTCTAAAAGATTTTTGCACCGTTTGAAGGGGATAACTGACCCGGAACAAAAGCGAAAGATCATCGGCAGTGAATTTGTTAATATTTTTGAAGAGGAAGCGGAAAAAGTAAAGGGTGTGAAATTTTTAGCGCAGGGGACATTGTATCCGGATGTAATTGAATCTATTTCTCCTAATGGGGCGCCTTCCAGCCAGATAAAAAGCCATCATAATGTGGGCGGCCTTCCTATTAATATGAAGTTAAAGCTTATTGAACCGTTGAGGGAGTTGTTTAAGGATGAAGTCCGGCAGATCGGCAAGGAATTGGGGCTGCCGGATAGTATTCTTTTCCGTCAGCCGTTTCCCGGGCCTGGCCTGGCAATAAGGATTATCGGCGAAGTAACTATTCCCCGGCTAGATTTGTTATGCGAGGTTGACCGGCGCGTAATTGAAGAAATTACAAACGCGGGTTTATATGACCAGATCTGGCAGTCTTTTGCTGTCCTTTTACCTATAAAAAGCGTGGGGGTTATGGGTGATGAACGCACTTATGAGAATGTTGTCGCTTTACGTTGTGTTACCAGCGTTGATGGTATGACTGCTGATTGGGTAAAACTTCCTTATGAACTTATGGAAAAGATTTCTAACCGGATTATCAATGAAGTTAAAGGTGTTAACCGCGTTGTATACGATATAAGTTCAAAACCTCCCGCAACGATAGAATGGGAATAATTTCGTTTACCGGCTAGCCAGTTAACCGGTTAACTGGTTAACCGGACAACTGGCTAACTAACATGCACTCCGAATTCATCCACCTTCATTTACACACCCAATATAGCCTTCTTGATGGCGCCTGCCGGATAGCGGATATTCTTAATTTAGCTAAACAGTATAAAATGGATTCTTTGGCGATCACCGACCATGGCAATATGTTTGGCGCTATCGAGTTTTATATGGCCGCCCAGAAGGCGGGGATTAAGCCTATTATAGGTTGTGAAGTTTATGTCGCGCCCAAGAGCCGTTTCGATAAAAATATCGCGCAGGTTGAGGACGCATCTTACCATTTAATACTTTTAGCGAAAGATGAAGAAGGTTACCATAACCTTATGAAATTGGTTTCTGGCGGTTATCTTGAAGGTTTTTACTATAAGCCGCGCATTGATAGAGAAATATTAACGAAATATTCATCCGGGCTTATTGGTTTAACCGCTTGTTTAAAAGGAGAAATTCCTGTAATGCTTCGGCAGAGGCGTTTTAATGACGCGTTAAAGGCGGCAGATGAATATTCTCATATTTTAGGCAAGGATAATTTTTACCTTGAGATCCAGGAGAACTTAATTCCGGAACAAAGTATAGTTAATGAGGGGTTAATAAAAATATCAAAAGAATTAAGCCTTCCTATTGTGGCGACTAATGATGTTCACTATCTGAATAAGGAACACGCCAGAAGCCATGAAGCCCTGCTTAGCATACAAACCCAAACTACCATTAACGACCCGAAAAGAATGCGTTTGCAAACGGATGAGTTTTACTTTAAATCTCCAACTGAGATGAAGAAGATTTTTGAACCGTTTCCCGGCGCGGTCAAAAATACTTTGGAGATTGCCGCGCGCTGTAATCTGGAGCTGGATTTTTCTAAAACACACCTGCCTAAATATGAGCCGCCCGCAGGCAAGAATAAGGAAGATTTTTTAAAAGAGCTTTGTGAGGTTGGATTGGCTAAAAAATTAGGAGATGTGAATGACAGCATAAGAAACCGGCTGAATTATGAATTGAAGACTATCAAAGATATGGGGTTTGTAAGTTATTTTTTGATCGTTTGGGATTTTATTCATTACGCTAAAGATAAACTTATTCCCGTTGGCCCGGGCAGGGGAAGCGCCGCGGGCAGTTTAGTCAGTTATCTTTTAGGCATAACCGATATTAATCCGTTAACATATGATTTGTTATTTGAGCGGTTTTTGAATCCTGAGCGCATAAGTTTGCCCGATATTGATATAGATTTCTGCTATGAACGAAGGCAGGAGGTTATAGATTATGTTACCGGAAAATACGGCCAGCAAAATGTGGCGCAGATCATTACTTTTGGAACGATGCAGGCCAGGGCTGTAATCAGGGATGTCGGCAGGGTAATGGGCATGAGTTATGCTGATGTTGACCGTATCGCCAAAATGCTGCCGCCTGATCCGAATACAACGCTTAAGGATGCCTTGGAAAGCGAGGCTGAATTAAAGAACCTTTATAAAAATGATTCGGAGATTACTACTTTGATTAATACTGCTTTGCCTTTGGAGGGATTAAATCGGCACGCTTCCATACACGCCGCCGGAGTGGTTATTACCGATAAGCCCCTTGATAACTATATGCCTTTGTTTAAGACACAGGATGATCAGATAACCACAGGTTATAGCATGTCGATATTGGAAAAAATCGGTTTGCTAAAAGTGGATTTCTTAGGTTTACGGACTTTAACTGTTATTGACCAGGCGCTTAAGATCATTAAAGGTACGCAGGGCAAGGATATTAATATAAATAATATCCCGTTGGACGATATAAATACATATAAATTGCTGGTTTCCGCTCAGACTATCGGGATATTCCAGGTTGAAAGCTCAGGAATGCGCGATTTGTTGAGAAAATTGGAACCGGAAAGGTTTGAAGATTTAATTGCTTTGTTGGCGTTATACAGGCCGGGGCCGATCGGTTCAGGCATGTTGGATGATTTTATTCAACGCAAGCATAATCGTGTCCCGATAAAATACGACCATAAAAAGCTGGAGCCGATTTTAAAGCAAACTTATGGGATAATCGTTTATCAGGAGCAGATTATGCAGATCGCTTCAAGCCTCGCGGGTTTTAGTTTGGCTCAAGCGGATATTTTACGCCGGGCAATGGGGAAAAAAATCGCCGAAATTATGGAGCAGCAGAGGAAAAGTTTTATTTCCGGCTGCGTTAAAAATGGCGTCTCAGAAGCCACGGCAACTAAAATATTCGACCTTATAGATTATTTTTCAGGTTACGGCTTTAATAAGTCGCATAGCGCGGCCTATGCCTTGATTTCATACCGTACTTCTTATTTAAAAGCAAATTATCCTATTGAGTTTATGTGCGCGCTTTTGACTTCAGAGCGCGATAATACCGATAAAATAGTTATGTATGTAAATGAGGTAACGCGTATGGGGTTTGTCGTATTGCCTCCGGAAATAAACGAAAGCGATGCCTTGTTTAAGGTTGTAGACCAAAAAACCATAAGATTTGGTTTGTTAGCGGTAAAAAATGTCGGGCAGGGAGCTGTGGAGTCAATTGTTGAGGCAAGAAAAAGCGGCAAATTTGTTTCTTTGGAAGATTTATGCCAGCGGATAGATACAAGGCTTGTTAACAGAAAAGTTTTGGAAAGTTTGATAAAATGCGGCGCGTTGGATTATTTTAAGGTAGCGCGCGCGCATATGGTCGCCAGCCTTGATCAAATCCTGGATTTTGTTTCCCGCGCGCAGAGGGAACGTTCTAAAGGCCAGCTGTCATTTTTTGACCTTGAGTATAATCAACCGACATTTAAGGATACCATTACAAATTTACCTTCGATAAAAGAATGGCCGGAACCACAGGTATTGGCTTTTGAAAAAGAAATGCTGGGTTTTTATGTAAGCGGGCATCCCTTGGCGCGTTACGCTGCGCAATTAAAACGGTTTACTTCAACTCTTACTTCGAATTTATCCGGGCATACTGACGGAGAAGAGGTGAAAATAGTCGGCCTTATCGCTAAGATTAAGCAAACGGTGACCCGCGCTAAACAGGAGAAAATGGCGATCATAAAATTAGAGGATTTGGAAGGGGCTGTAGAGATCCTTGTTTTTCCGCGCACTTTCCAGAAGGTAAGCGTTTATCTTCAACCTAATAGCGTTGTTATGGTCAAAGGCACTCTTAGTTTAAAGGAAGACGAACCTAAAATTATAGTCAATGATCTGTTCCCGGTTGAGCAAATTTATAGTTTAATTACAAATATAAGTATAGATCTTTCAGGAACTCAGGAAAACCTTTTTATGAGCCTTAAGAGTTTGCTTGAAACGAGCCGCGGGAATGTCCCGGTATATCTTCATTTAGGCGCACCTGCCAAATCAAAAGTCCAGTTAGTTGTCGGAGAAGGGCTTTATATTGAACCTAACGAAAAAATAATACTTGATATAGAGAATTTGCTTGGGCAGGAACGTTTGTCTGTGGCGTTATGAGATGGAGTTTGTTCTGCTTCGCACTTTAATAGTCTTCGTATATGGCTTTGGCGTGCTTCGCAGAACTGCGGAAAAATTGGCGCAAGGGTATTAATAAACAATTTTCCCTTGACTTCGTAAGCTTTTGTTGATACTATACTTGCGAATAGTAAAGATAGCGGCTGTATTAAAAAATAATCGATAAATATAAGTTCACTCCTTGCTTAAGCGTCCCCGCTGATTCGTTTTGTATTCGCAAAAGCGAATCAAAACGACGGGGGCAAGCTGCGGAGTTAATTTTGCAAGGAATAAGCCTGAATAAGGCAAAATTAAGGAGGAGTAAAATGACAAAAAAAGATATTATTTTGAAGGTTTCCGATGAAACAAATTTGAAGCAGATAGATGTAAAGAAAGTTGTGCAAAAAACTTTTGACTGCATTATTGAAGCTTTGGTAAGAGGTGAGAAAATCGAACTGCGCAATTTTGGTGTTTTTAAGATTAAACAAAGAAAAAGCCGGACTGGCAGAAATCCTCGTACAGGACAGGTAGTGCCTGTTCCCCCTCGAAAAGTTGTCGTCTTTAAGCCGGGTTTAGAAATGAAGCACGCGATAAAGTAGCAATTCATAAAAAAGCGTTTTTAAAAAAAAATGTTTAAGAGAATTACCGGGACAAAAGATATATTGCCGGATGAGGTTTATTCTTGGCAAGCACTGGAACAGCTTAGCCGTAAAATATTCTCTCTTTACAATTATAAAGAGATACGGACGCCTCTAATCGAAGACGCTGCTTTATTTAACCGCTCTTTAGGCGAATCTGCTGAAATAGTTCAAAAGCAGATGTTCCTGATAAATAATAATGGCGAATCATATGCTTTGAGGCCTGAAGGGACCGCTTCTATTGTCCGCGCTTATATTGAAAATAGCCTTGATAAGATAACCGGGGTTATGAAATTATTTTATATTGGGCCGATGTTTCGCCTTGAACGGCCGCAAAAAGGGCGTTTGCGGCAGTTCAATCATATTGGATGCGAAGTGATTGGTTCTCTTGGCCCGGATATCGATGTCGAGATTATCTCTTTGGCTGACAGTTTGCTTAAAGCTTATTCAATCGAAGGTTATAAAATAAAAATTAACAGTTTAGGCTGCAGGCAGGATAAACAAAAATTAAACGTGATTTTGCAAGAGGGGCTAAAGGGCAAATTTGACGCGCTTTGCGAGGATTGTAAAATAAGGTTTGAGCGTAATATATTGCGTGTTTTAGATTGCAAGAATGAGAATTGCCAGGATATAGTTAAGGAATTGGGAATTAATGACAGTTATCTTTGTGAGGAATGTTTGGGGCATTTTGATAAGGTAAAGTCAGGGTTGGATATTTTGAATATTCAATATGAGGTTTCGCCGTTTCTTGTGCGCGGGTTAGATTATTATACACGGACGGTATTTGAAATTAAACATGAGTCATTGGGCGCGCAGGATGCGATAGGCGCCGGAGGAAGGTACGATAATCTTGTTGGTGAATTAGGCGGCCCTAATCTTGGAGCTATAGGTTTTGCGTTCGGGATTGAAAGGCTTTTATTAGTCCCAGGTTCCAAATTTCAGGTTCCAGGCGAGAAATTGGTTTATTTGATAGCTTTAGGGGAGGAAACAAAGCCTAAGAGTTTTCAAATCCTGGCGGATTTACGTATTCAAGGGATCCCTTGCGATATTAATTTAAATTATGATGTTAAATCGTTGAAATCCGCCATGCGCAAGGCAAATGACCTGAAAGCGGGAATTGTTTTGATTATCGGAGAGAATGAGTTAAAGAAGGATGTTGTGGCTTTAAAGGATATGTCATCGGGAGAACAAAAAGAAGTAAGGCTGGAAGATTTGATAACAGAAGTAAAGAAATGAGTGGTTACCCCACACTTCCGTGTGGGGAATTCTGCAGGCGGAAGCCTGCAGTATAAAGAATATTCTATATATTTTACGGAGATTGACATGTTAAGAACTCATACTTGCGGTGAATTGTCGGTTAAGGATGTTGATACAACAGTTACTTTATGCGGTTGGGTGGCTGTCCGCCGTGATCACGGAAAACTTATATTTATTGATATTCGTGACCGGGCAGGATTAACACAGGTGGTTTTTCTGCCTAAGGATTGCCCTGAAGCGTATAAGATTGCAAGCGATTTAAGAAGCGAATTTGTTATTAAAGTTACTGGTAAGGTCAATAAACGGCCTGCTAACACGATAAACGCAAAATTAGCTACCGGCGAAATAGAGATACTTGCCAAGGGCCTGGAAATACTTAATACAAGTTTGACGCCTCCGTTTGAAATACAGGATGATTTGGATATAACTGAAGAAATGCGGCTTAAATACAGATATTTGGACTTGAGAAGGAAGAAAGTATTTAATAATTTTCTCCTGAGGCATAAACTTTATGGAATAATACGCACATTTCTAAATGGTTTCGGGTTTATCGAGTGTGAAACTCCCATTTTAACCAAGTCTACTCCGGAAGGGGCACGGGATTTTTTAGTGCCTTCAAGGATCAGCAAAGGGGAATTTTACGCTCTCCCGCAGTCGCCACAATTGTTTAAACAGATTTTTATGGTAGCCGGGATAGAAAAATACTATCAGATCGCGAAATGTTTTCGCGACGAAGATTTGCGGGCTGACCGCCAGCCTGAGTTCACTCAGTTGGATTTAGAGATGTCTTTTGTGGAAGAAGAAGATATTTTTTTATTGTTTGAACAGCTCATGCGGGAAATCTTCGCGCAAATAAAAGGCGTAGAACTTAAGGTCCCTTTTCCCCGCATAAGTTATGAAGAATCACAGAGTAAATACGGTTCTGATAAGCCTGATTTACGAAAAGAGCAGGGCAACGAATTCGCGTTCGCGTGGATAATTGATTTTCCTTTGTTTAAGTTTAATGAGGAAGAAAAGCGGTGGGAAAGCGAACACCATCCGTTTACCGCTCCCAGGACGGAGGATTTAGAAATAATGGAGAATTCTCCTGCTAAAGTTAAGTCGCGGTCTTATGATTTAGTTTTGAACGGAATGGAAATAGGGTCTGGGTCGATAAGGATACATAACCAGTCTTTGCAGGAGAGGATTTTTAATATTATCGGCATTGGCAAAGAAGAGGTAACTAAACGTTTTGGTTTTCTTCTGGAAGCTTTTCAATTTGGCGCTCCTCCTCACGGCGGGTTTGCGTTTGGAGCCGATAGGCTTTTGACCGTATTGGCGCAGGAAGCAAGTATCAGAGAAGTGATCGCCTTTCCTAAAACCAGCGCGGGTGTTTGTTTAATGACGGGAGCTCCTTCGGATGTTAGTGAAAAACAATTAAAAGAAATTGGGTTAATGATTCAAGACAAGAAAGGGAGGTAGAAATGAGGGTCAGCAATATTTTTTCGGCAGTTGTTTTATTATCGGCTTTTTTATTATCGGGATGCGTGGTAAGGACTTATAAGATGACCAGAGACAGGGTTGATCAGAATTTAAAAGGCGGCAATAGGGGTTATCTTATGGGAAATGCCCCCGCTAATGCGGTGGAATCCGAAAGAAAAACCAAGAGGTCAACTAATGTGGTTGAAATTGAATTACGTTCTCCTCTGAAATTTGAAAAAGCGGCCCAGCCCGGCCAGGGGGCCCAGGAGAAAGCCGCGCCAATTCAAGAATCCGCTATAGAAACAAAAGCTGCAGAACCTCAAACTTGGGAACCTAAAGTCGTTGAGCCGGTTATTTCAGAGGAACCTAAAGCTGCGCAGGAATCATTTCAGAAATATACGGTGCAGAAAGGCGATACTTTGCAGAAGATCTCTGAGAAGTTTTTTGGCACAACTAAGAAATGGACGAAGATTTATGACGCAAACAGCGAAGCATTAAAAGGTCCGAATAAAATATATCCGGGCCAGGTCATTAATATTCCGGTCATTGCCGGGGCAGCTTCTCAAGCGGGGCAGGCTCAGGAAAATCTTAAGTAGTTAATATGGAAAAACTAATTAAGTTAGACAGCAATCGGCAGGCGCAGGCGATTGTCGGCCTTCACGACGGTAACCTTAAAATTATAGAAAAGGAATTTAAGGTTAAGATCGCGCTGCGCGGTGAATTTTTAAAGATCAGCGGTACAGTTGATAATATTAAGAAAGCAGCTTTGCTGATGGAATATTTGTTAAATTCCCTGAGGTCAGGCCAGAATGGTTTCTCGAAAGTGGATTTGTACGATTTAATAAAAGGGTTTAAGGACGAAAAAGGATTTTCTCTGGAGGCAGCGCCGGCCGATAAGTATGCCCGTTCTTCCGGGAAGAAACAGGTAGTCCCGAGGACAAAAGGGCAGAGGGAATATTTTGAGGCAATCAAAAATTATGATATAGTGTTTGGGGTCGGGCCGGCTGGGACGGGTAAGACCTATTTGGCTATGGCTTCCGCAGTCGAAGCTCTTAAGAAGCAGGAAGTGCGCAGGATAATACTTACGCGCCCGGCAATTGAAGCCGGAGAGTCTCTGGGTTTTCTTCCGGGTGATATGTATGAAAAGATATCTCCTTATCTAAGGCCGCTTTATGACGCGCTTTATGACATGATGGAAGCTGAAACCATAGAGAAATATTTAGAAACAGGGATTATTGAAGTGGCACCCTTGGCTTATATGCGGGGCAGGACGTTAAACGACGCGTTTATTATTTTGGATGAAGCTCAAAATGCGACTGCTGAGCAGATGAAAATGTTTTTGACGAGGTTGGGGTTTGATTCGAAAGCGGTAATTACAGGAGATATTACGCAAAGTGATTTGCCAAACGGAAAACCCATCGGATTGCTTCAGGCTATCGATATTTTAAAGGATATTGATGGGATAAATTTCGCGTATTTAACAGGCGCCGATGTCGTGCGCCACTCGCTTGTACAAAAAATTATCGAGGCATATGATAAAACGAATGCTAACAGATTCAGTTAGGAAAAATAACTGTAACGGGGTAATTTTTTCCCGCCTAAATATCGGGGTTATTAAGCTGTTTTTTAGCGTGTTATCGGTATTTATTATCGGGTTCATCCTGCATTATATTATAAAAATCAATTTAGCGGTTTTCGCGCTGTTGATAGCGTTGTGCGCCTACCTGAAGTTTTCAGAAATATATTCGGATACTAAAAGTTATAATTTATTGGACATTATTTTGCTTTATACCCTTACCTTCTCAACGGGTTTTTTTATTTATGACCAGGGATATTCTGTTTTTTGTATCCCTTTTTGTGTTATTCCGATGTTATCGGTAATTTTATTCAATGAATTAAGGGTTTCTTTAGTGCTTACTATTGCCGGCGCGCTTACGATTGCTTCTTTGGCGGGAAACAACCTGAATTTGGGGCTGTTGTTTTTGATTAGCGGCATATCATCAATAATACTGGCGTTTGGGGCAAGAAAACGCAGTATTATTATGCGTACCGGTTTTATTATAGGTTTGATTCAGGTGATCACACTGTTGTTGATCGAAGGTTGGTATTCTAAAGATATAAACAGGTTAGTAATACTTTTGCTCAATGGCATGGTATCCAGTATTATTGTCATTGGGATTTTACCGGTTTTTGAATATTTATTTAAAATTGTGACGAATATCAGTTTGCTTGAGTTGGCTGATTTTAATCATCCTCTTTTGCAGCGGTTGACTCTGGAGGCCCCGGGTACATATCATCATAGCCTTTTGGTAGGCAATTTGTCTGATGCCGCCTGCCAAGCTGTGGGTGCTAACGCTTTATTAGCGAGAATTGGCGCGTATTACCATGATATAGGCAAGCTTTCTAAACCGGAGTATTTCAGTGAAAATCAAAATATGCAATTGAATAAGCATGATGTTTTATCTCCTACGATGAGCAAACTGGTAATAATGAACCATGTTAAAGAAGGGGTTGACCTAGCGAAAAAATATAAGTTTAATAAGCGGTTGGTTGAGTTTATCCAGGGGCATCACGGCAATAGCCTCGTTTTTTATTTTTATAGAAGAGCGTTGGAAAATCCGGAAAAAAACCACGAAGTAGAAGAAGAAGGTTTTCGTTACCCGGGGCCTAAGCCTAAGACCAAAGAAGTAGCTATTGTATTATTGGCTGATTCCGTAGAGGCGGCAACCCGCACTCTTAAAGATCCCAATCCGGCTAACATAGAAGAAATGGTGCATAAAGTCATAAATAACAAATTTATTGATGGACAGATTGATGAATGCGACCTTACTTTAAAGGAATTGGAAAAGATAGCCGCGGTATTTATAAGAATATTAAGTGGTATTTATCATAATCGTATAACCTATCCGGAAAGCCAGAAAAGTTAAGCCTCGTTAAATAGTAGATATGCCCGCGAGAAATATTCTTTATAGCAGGGTAAAAGTAAATATTTTAAATTTTCAAAAGAAAATCCGGATTAACCCGGAGCTATCCTCTGCCATGAAAAAGGCCGTCCGGGAAACTGTTTTTTCGGAGAAGCGGATTAAAAATGGCCGGATCAATATTTGTTTATGCGATAATAAGAAGATCAGGATTTTTAACAAGGATTATTTCTCCAAAGACTGCCCTACGGATGTTATCGCATTTAATATCACAGAGCCCGGGGGGAAAGGCGAATTTTTAGCTGATATTATAATTTCAACGGATACGGTTATTTCTAATTCCGTTATTTTTAAAACCACTGCATTATACGAGTTACTTTTTTGCGTGATTCACGGCATACTGCATGTTTTAGGATATGAAGATGATACGGAAAAGAAAATGCGGCAGATGCATAATAAACAAAGGCAAATATGCGGTAAAATAACGATAGTTAATAAGGCGGGGCACAAGTTACCGGGTTACAAGTAATTTAGAGATAAATAAAAATATGGCCATACATAAAACAGAAGCGATAGTTTTGAATAAATATGATTTTCGGGAAACATCCCTTATTGTTAATTTTTATACGAGAGGCTTTGGCAAGGTTAGCGGGTTGTTAAAAGGTATTAGAAAGGATCCGGCTAAATTTGCCAGTACTTTAGAGCCTTTTTCTTATAACGATATTATATTTTATAAAAGTTCCCGCAGCAGCCTGCATCTTGTAAGCCAGTGTGATATAAAAGATAATTTTGACGGTATAAGGGCAGATATGCTTAAAACAGGGGTTTCAAGCGGGATGCTTGAGCTTTTGTACGCGGTTTGCCCGATTGAAGATATTAATGAAGATATATTTAATTTGAGTTTGGTTTGTTTTAAAGAGTTGGAAACAAACCGTGATGCCGAGAAATTAATGATGATATTCAAGATAAAGATTCTGGCTCTGTCCGGGTTCAAACCGCATTTCGATTCATGTGTTTGCTGCGGCAGCAAGGTTATAGGAGAATCTAAATTCAGCGTGTCGCTTGGCGGGTTGTTATGCATGCCTTGCGGGCATAAAGATGTGAAAGCGCGGGGAATTTTTAAAGGGACAATCGCGACCATCCTGTATATTGAAAAGAGTGATTTTAAAAAGAATCTTAATTTGGGGATGAACCCTCTTATTAAGAAGGAATTGGACCTTGTGCTAAATTCATTTCTAAATTTTCATTTGGGCAGGAAGTTTAAATCAGCAGATGTAATTAAGAGCTTAAAATAAATTATAAATTATAAGCACAAAGCATAAAATTTAAAATAAAAATCATAAATTTTTAAATAACCAAACAAAAGTTTTTAATTTTGTCCTTAGAATTTTAAAATTGTTTTGTGCATTTGGATTTTAAATTTTTAATTTATCCGATTGATAAATGGTCAGCTAAGATAAATCAGGAGGGGGCGGATGAAAATAGTCATAGTTGGCCCGGGCGCTATGGGCTGCCTTGTTGCCGCGTTTTTATCTAAGGCGAATTCCGGTTCTAAAAATGCAGAGAATGAACTTTGGCTTTTGGATAAAAGCAAAGAACGCGCCGCGGCCCTTAGCCAGAAGGGCATTAATGTGGAAGGAATTTCCGGCTCTTGGCAGGCGAAAGTTAATGCCACGGCTGAAGTAAAGAATATCGATAAGGCGGACCTGATAATTATTTGCGTTAAATCATATGATACTAAAGAGGCGGTATTAAAAGTGAAACCGCTTATAGGTGAACATACCAGGATCATGACATTGCAAAACGGGATAGGCAATGTTGAGGTCATTGGGGAAGTCGCGGGGCCTGATAAGGTGATTGGCGCGGTGACAAGCCTTGGAGCGACTCTTCTTGATATAGGCCGTGTCAGGCACGCAGGTAAGGGGGAAACTGTAATTGGCCGTATTGACGGGACAATTCCGGTTGAAATGCGTTCGATACGGGAAATTTTTAATAAGTCCGGCCTTGAAATAAGGATATCCCGCGATATAAAAGGGCTTTTATGGTCAAAATTAATAATAAATGTAGGTATTAACGCTCTTACCGCGATTACCTGCCTTAGGAATGGAAAACTTATTGAGTTTGAAGGTACGCGCAGGATTTTGCAGGAAGCTGTGAGTGAAGCAAACCGTGTCGCGAAAAGAAAACGGATCAAGCTTATTTATGACGATCCTTTGTCAAAAGTAGAAACTGTATGCGTTGCTACTTCGAATAATATCTCTTCTATGTTGCAGGATGTTTTGCGTAAAAAACGTACTGAGATCGATTTTATAAACGGTGTGATTGTCCGTCAGGCTCAAGGGTTAGGTATTGCTGCTCCGGTTAATATAATGCTTGTTGATTTGGTTAAAACTATTGAAGCAAGCTATGATTTGAGGGTTCAAAATCATAAATTATAACAGTGCATATTCGTAGTTTTTTTATGCGTAAAATTCTAACGGAAATCTTAATAATTTTGTGTGTTTTTGTTGTGCTTGATTCCTGGGTAAGTTTAAAGGAAGAGTGCGTGGAATTTTCAGAAAATTGTTCTGTCTCCGGAAATGCAAAGATCATTAAACCTAAAGAGTTGGCTGAGCGGGTATCGTTGAATACAGGTTTTTTATTGCTTAAGTATCGCAGGGATAATGAAGCGATGGAGGTTTTTGAAAATATCCTTTCTGCTCAGTCGGATGACCATAATGCTTTATGGGGAAAAGCTGAAATTTTACGGAGAAAAAATAAGATTAAGGAAGCGGAAATTATTTTAAATGATATATTGAGTAAAACCAAAGAAAGGCATTTAGGTTCACTTAATACTCTGGCTTATATAAAATATGACAACAATGATCTAAAAGGGGCGGTTGCTTTGGTAAACAAAGTTTTAAATCTTCAACCTTTAGACAACCAAAATAAGGCGCTGGCTTTTATGGTATTGGGCGCGGTTAACAGCAAACGCGCGGCAAAAGGCGGCTTGATGAGTAAGGTTGTTAATATGGGAAAGATCAAACCTTATTTTTTAAAGGCCAAGGAATTAGCCCCCGATTTGCCGGAGGTTCGATTATCTATGGGTACTTTTTATCTTTTAGCCCCGGCAATTATAGGAGGGAATCTGGATAAGGCAATTGAAGAGTTGGAAACCGCGGTCGGCATAGCGCCGGAATTTGTTACCGCGTGTGTCCGGCTGGCGCAGGCTTATAAAAAAAAAGGTATGCAGGATAGATATAACTATTATATTTCAAAAGCGCGCGAATTAGAGCCGGAAAATGGTTTTTTAAGGGAGGCGCTTAAAGGAAAATGAAAAATTTTGAAATTGGCAGGATATTCCGCGATATTGCCGATATTTTAGAAATAAAAGGCGATATTATATTTAAGATCCGCGCTTACGAAAGGGCGGCGCAAAATATTGAAAGTTTAACCGAAGATATAGAGGATTACGCGAGGCAGGGCCGTTTGCGTGAAATCCCGGGTATAGGCGTTGATTTAGCGGATAAGATTAAAGAGTTTATTGATACCGGTAAAATCCAGGTTTATGAAGAGCTTAAAAAGACAATCCCCCAAGGGGTATTGGAATTGTTGTCTATTCCCGGCATAGGCCCTAAAACGGCTAAATTATTATTTGATAATCTGGATGTTGAAAATATTCCGGATTTGGAGAAGGCGATAAAAGATGGCAAATTAAAAGGTATTGCCGGGATAAAAGAAAAGACAATTGAGAATATTTCAAAGGGCATAGAAATAATTAAAAAAGGCAAGGAGCGTATGCCGCTTGCGCAGGCGATTCAGCTGGCGCAGGAGTTTATTGAGCCTCTGCGAAAATTAGCAATAGCCAAAAGTGTGACTGTTGCCGGAAGCCTTAGGCGGCAGAAGGAAACAGTGCGGGATATCGATATTTTGGTTGTCTCATCTTTCCCTCAAAAGATAATGGATACCTTTGTAAAATTAGCGCCGGTTAAAGAAATTTTAAGCAAGGGCCGGACAAAAGCATCTGTGAGGACAAGTGACGGCGCGCAGGTAGATTGCCGTGTAGTAGAAAATAAATCCTTTGGCGCGGCACTTCTTTATTTTACCGGCTCGAAAAATTTCAATATTAAATTGCGGCAAATGGCAATTAAAAATGGGTTTAAAATAAATGAATACGGCGTTTTTGCCAAAAATAGCGGTGAAGAAAAAGGCAGGTATCTTGCCGGAAAAGACGAAAAAGATATTTTTAAGCTATTGGGGTTATCTTATGTGGAGCCGGAATTACGTGAAGATAACGGTGAAATTGAGTTAGCGCGGAATAATAAATTGCCGGATTTAATTCAAGTCGGGGATATCAAGGGGGATTTGCACGCGCATTCAACCTGGTCTGACGGCGGGAATACAATAGAGCAAATGGCGCAAGCCGCTAAAGAAAAAGGATACGCGTATATCGCGATTACGGATCATTCCCAGAGTTTGAAGATTGCCGGAGGATTAAGTGTAGCGGATTTAAAAAAAAGAAGCTGCAGATCGATAAATTGAACAGGAATTTTAAAGATTTTCGTATTTTATTCGGCACTGAAGTCGATATTGATTCCGAAGGAAATATTGATTACCCGGATGATGTATTAAGAGGATTTGACGTTGTGGTAGCGGCAATTCACATGGGTTTTAAACAATCCAGGGAAAAGATCACGAAAAGATTAGTTAAGGCATGCGCGAATAAATACGTGCATATCCTCGCGCATCCCACAGGCAGGCTTTGGGGAACGCGGGAGCCTTATGAGATAGATTTTAATGAGTTGTTTAAAGCCGCGCGCCAGACAAATACCAGTATGGAAATAAATTCTTTTTCCAATCGTTTGGATTTAAATGATTTGAACTCCCGCCATGCCAAAGGCGCGGGAGTGAAGCTGGCGATAAATACGGATTCTCATACCACAGAACAACTGGACGCAATGAATTTGGGTGTATCAGTCGGCCGCCGCGGTTGGTTGGAAAAAAATGATGTTATTAATACTCTGCCGCTGGAGGAATTGTTAAAAACGATTAAGAAGTGATCCCCCCCAGATTTGCTGCGCAAATCTTACACGGGGGGGGCAACAAAATCGCTGAAAGCTATCGCAGAACGCGATTTTCTTGAATGTTTACGATAAAAGATAAAGAAAATTTAAACAACGATACGGTGCGGATTACCGTGGAAGCGCCTCTTATTGCCGATAAAGCCAGGGCCGGACAGTTTGTGGTGGTTATCGTAGATGAGAAAGGCGAACGCATCCCGCTTACTTTATCCAATTGGGATAGGGATAAAAAAACAATTACTTTAATTTTTCAAAATGTTGGATACAGTACTAAAAGGTTGGGGGCGCTTGCTAAAGGCGATTCTATCGCTCATATCCTTGGGCCTTTGGGGCATCCTACGGAAGTGAAAAATATAGGGACGGTTGTGTGTGTAGGCGGCGGGGTGGGAATTGCTGAAATTTATCCTGTCTCCAAAGCGTTTAAAGAACAAGGCAATCGTGTTATCGGTATTATAGGCGCCAGGTCAAAGGATTTATTAATTTTGGAAAATGAAATGAAGCAGGTTTGCGATGAATTATTTATAACTACCGATGACGGTTCATACGGCAGGAAAGGTTTCGTTACGGATGTATTGAAAGAATTATTTGATATGGTGGAAAAGTCTACTCATACGATTTATCCGGGGTTGGTTTACGCGATAGGCCCGGTGCCGATGATGAAGGCTGTTTCTGATTTTACGAAAGATTACGCGGTTAAAACTATTGTGAGCTTAAATCCTATTATGGTTGACGCTACAGGCATGTGCGCTTCCTGCCGTTGCACGGTAGCGGGAAAAACTGTTTATGGATGCGTGGATGGCCCGGATTTTGACGGCCATAGCGTGGATTTTGACGAATTGCAAAAACGGCTAAAATTATTTAAAAATGAAGAACGAATTATCAGCCAGAAATAAAGTGCGGCAGCAAGATGCATTGGAGAGGGTAAAGAATTTTTTTGAAGTCTCTCTGGGGTATTCAAAAGAAGAGGCGCGGCAGGAATCTTCGCGATGCCTGCAATGCAAGAATTCACCTTGCGTAAAAGGCTGTCCTGTCCAGATAGATATACCGGCTTTTATAAAATTGGTAAAGGAAAATAAGATTGAAGAGGCGTTAAGCAAGATAAAGGAAAAAAATAATTTACCTGCTGTTTGCGGCAGAGTTTGCCCGCAGGAAAGCCAATGTGAAGCGTTGTGTGTGCTTAATAATAAAAAAGTACCCATTAATATCGGCGCGCTGGAAAGGTACGCTGCGGATTATGGAATAGACCGGTTATCGGTTATCGGTTATCGGTTATCGAACGAAAACCGAACACCGAAAACCGAACACCGAGTGAAAGCGGCGGTAGTCGGCAGCGGCCCTGCAGGATTGACTTGTGCCGCTGATTTAGCTAAAATGGGATATGCAGTAACAATATTTGAGTCGTTGCATTTAGCCGGAGGAGTTCTCGTATATGGCATTCCGGAATTCCGCCTGCCTAAAAATATTGTTCAGAGAGAAGTTGATTATATAAAAAGCTTGGGGGTGGAGTTAAAGACAGATGTCCTTATCGGAAGGACTTTTACTATTGAGGAGTTATTTAAAGAAGGTTTTAAAGCGATATTTGTTGCTACCGGCGCCGGTTTGCCGCAATTTTTGGGCATACCGGGAGAGAATTTAGCCAGGGTTTATTCTGCTAATGAATTCCTGACCCGTGTTAATTTAATGAAAGCTTATAAATTCCCGGAATATGCCACGCCGGTTAGCATAGGCAGCAAAGTCGCGGTTATCGGCGGGGGGAATGTAGCTTTAGATTGCGCCAGGATCGCGTTAAGGTTAAACAAGGAAGTAGCCTTGGTGTATCGGCGGACAAGAAATGAAATGCCTGCTAGGATTGAAGAGATTGAAAATGCTTTGGAAGAGGGTGTCAGTTTTAAATTGCTTACGCAGCCGGTAAGAATTACCGGAGACAGCCTGGGTTTTGTTAACGGGCTTGAATGCATAAAGATGGAATTGGGGCAGCCTGATGAATCTGGAAGAAGGCGTCCTGTGCCTGTCGAAGGCTCTAATTTTATTCTTGATGTGGATACTGTTATAGCCGCTATAGGCCAGAATCCCAATCCTTTGTTACCGAAGGTTACATCCGGGCTTAAGACTAATAAAAACGGGACTATATGTGTTGGTGATAATTTTATGACTGCTATCCCGGGGGTTTTTGCCGGAGGAGACATTATTACCGGCGCGGATACGGTTATTCAAGCGATGGGGGCGGGCAAGAAAGCTGCGCTGGCGATAGATAAGTATATAAAAGAGTTCTCAAACACAAAAACTTAAAATAATCGTGCCGACGGATAACTTATGTTTCTCCTTGCTTAATCGCCCCCGCCGTTTTGATTCGCTTTTGCGAATGCAAAACGAATCAGCGGGGGCAAGCTGCGGAGTTAATTTTGCAAGGAATAAGCCTGAATAAGGCAAAATTAAGGAGTTTTTATGGAAGATAAAGGTAAAATAACGGTTCAGGATATTTTAGCATTAAAAAATAAACGTAAAATTACTATGCTTACAGCTTATGATTATCCTTTAGCGTCTTTAATTGATCAGGCGGGGATTGATATGGTCCTGGTTGGAGATTCGGTCGCCAATGTTGTTTTGGGCTTGGAATCTACCACGCAGGTAGGTATGAGTGAAATGCTGCATCATGCCAAGGCGGTTACGCGCGCGGTTAAGCGCGCAATGGTTGTGGGGGATATGCCTTATGAATCATACCAGTTGAATCCGCAGGAATGCGTGAAAAATGCCCGTAGGTTTATTGAGGAGGCAAAGTGTGATGTGGTTAAGTTGGAATGGTTTGATAAGTGTTTGGAGGTTACCGCAAATATTATTGAGGCGGGGATTGCGGTAATGGGGCATATTGGTTTGACTCCTCAGACAGCGGATAAATTAGGCGGGTTTAAAGTCCAGGGTAAGGATGCTTCGGCGGCAAAAGTTTTGATCGAGCAGGCTGTTGCGCTTGAGAAGTTAGGGTGTTTTGCTATAGTCCTGGAGTGTGTTCCCGATAAAATTGCGGATTTGATAACTCAAAAGACTAAAATACCTACTATCGGCATCGGAGCCGGCGCTAATTGCGACGGGCAGGTATTGGTTACTTATGATCTATTGGGATTATTTGAGAGGTTTAAGCCTAAATTTGTAAAACAATATATTAATTTATCCGGGCAAATACTAAAAGCTTTCGAAGATTATAAAACAGAAGTGTTAAATGGGGATTTCCCTTCTTCCGTGCATAGTTTTACTATGAAGCAAGAGGAATTAGATAAGTTAACGGATATTACAGGGTAATACCGGTATTGATTGATATATGATAAATAAAATCAAGGATAATATTTTAATCGCGTGTTTTTTAGGCCTGGGTGTGTTATATGTAATAAGATTTGGCGGGCCGACTATTTTGCGCATGTATATTGAGGCAGGTTTGGGGAATTGCCAAAAGACGCCTATATTATGCGTTAAGCCGCAAAGAGAGATAATTAATCCTGTAATAAATGAGAAGTATTTATTCGGGTTGCCGTATTCCGAGTTAGGCGCGATCCAGATTTGCACGCCCATGGAATTTAAATTAGTAAAGCAGAGGGTCACTAAAGTATATAAAGAAGAAGCTTTTAAAGCAAGGGGCTCTGCCATATATTTGCTTTGCGAGCCGCCTAATTTTTTTGTAAATTTGTTCCCCCAGTCAAGGCAATACGGGATCAACAGCGATTATGATTTTATCCGCACGGTAATGAATGTTGATTTGGATGAAATAAGCAATATTTCAGGCGCGTTTTTCGCGATCATGAAGGGGATTTTTACTCCGGACCTGGGAGATCAAAGTAATGTAAAAATAGTTAAGGTGACAAACCGGAAGTTTAAGGGGTTTATAAGCTATAATTTTGGCGGTGACGGGAATTATTTTGATTGCAATATATTTGATAATGAGAATAATTATTTTAAGGTGTACATAAAGGATTTGAAAAAAATGCTGGATATGAATAAAGTATTGGCAATAATCTCTTCTATAAAGAAGGTGGATAGTTCTCTTGAAAAGTAAGAAAAATATTCAAGCTTTTTGCTTGCTGTTTTAGAAGTTCTGTGGTAAGGTATAACAATGTTTTTAAGATGTATTTTAACGTGGATTAGGATAAAACTATGAATATAAATGACAATCTGATGGATAAAGTCGCATCGCTTTGCAAGCGCCGGGGGTTTATATTCCAGGGCAGCGATATTTACGGCGGCTTAAGCAATACGTGGGATTACGGCCCGTTTGGCGTGGAATTAAAAAATAATGTTAAGCGTGCCTGGTGGAAGTCGGTAGTTTATGAGCGCAACGATATCTATGGCATGGACGCGGCTATTCTTATGCATCCTAAAGTGTGGGAAGCGTCCGGCCATGTAGAGAATTTTTTTGATTTAAAAAGCGATTGCAAATCCTGCAAAAAGCGGTTTAAAGTTGAAGATTTAAAAGGAAAAAATGTTTGTCCTGAATGTGGCGGGCAGCTGACGGAAGCCAGGGCGTTTAATTTAATGTTTAAAACGCATCAAGGACCGGTTGAAGACGCTTCAAATCAGATTTATCTTAGGCCTGAAACCGCCCAAGGGATATTTGTTAATTTCCTGAATATCATGGATTCAAGGCATCCCAAGCTTCCGTTTGGAATAGCGCAAACGGGAAAGTCTTTTCGTAACGAAATTACGCCGGGAAATTTCACCTTTAGGACGCGTGAATTTGAGCAGATGGAAATAGAATATTTCGTTAAGCCGCAAGACGCAGATAATTATTATGAATATTGGGTTAACGAGAGATTTAATTGGTATTTGAAATTAGGCATAAAGAATGAGAATGTCAGGAAAAGGCCTCATGAGAAGACAGAGTTGGCGCATTATGCCAGGGCTTGCACTGATGTTGAATATAATTTTCCTTTTGGCTGGAGTGAATTGGAAGGTATTGCCAACCGTGCGGATTTTGACCTGAAACAGCATTCTAATGGCAGTGGCAAGGATTTGCAGTATTTTGATGACCAGGCTAAAGAGAGGTTTTATCCTTATATAATTGAACCCAGCGGAGGCGTGGACAGAAGTGTTTTGGCGTTTCTGGCGGACGCGTATCATGAGGAAAAAGTAAAAGAGGAAACAAGGGTTGTTTTAAAACTGCATCGGGATTTAGCGCCGGTAAAAGTAGCAGTGCTGCCGCTTTTAAGGAACCGGCCGGAGATTGTGGAGTTAGCAAAGGCGCTTGCGCAGGATTTAAAGAAAAATATAGTGACGGTTTATGACGATACAGGAGCTATCGGTAAGCTGTATCGAAGGCAGGATGAAGTAGGCACGCTTTATTGCGTGACTGTGGACGTCCAGTCTTTGGAAGATAAACAGGTTACTGTACGTAGCCGTGATACGATGTTGCAGGAACGTATTAGTGTCGATAGGCTGAAAGAATATCTGGTAGCGAAATTACAATAGCGGTTACCCCATACTTCCGTATGGGGAATAAAAATGTTAATACTACAGGCGGAAGCCTGTAGATAATAACGAAGGAGGGTTTTAAAAGCAATGGCAAAGAAGTATGTTTATTCATTCGGCGGAGGGAAAGCGGACGGAAATGAGAGTATGAAGAATTTATTGGGTGGTAAAGGAGCTAATCTGGCTGAGATGGCCGGCCATAAAAATTTAAAGCTTCCTGTCCCTCCAGGATTTACTCTTACTACTGAGGTTTGCACTTATTATTACGCGAATAAAAAGACTTATCCTAAAGGTTTAAAAGAGGATGTCCAAAAGGCGATTGCGGTAATTGAAAAGCTTATGGGCAGGAAATTCGGAGATCCTTCAAATCCTTTGCTTGTTTCCGTGCGTTCAGGCGCGAGGAAATCAATGCCCGGGATGATGGAAACAGTTTTGAACGTTGGCTTAACTGAGAAAACAATCCCCGGTTTAATAAAGCAAAGCGGAAATAACGACCGTTTTGTTTATGACGCTTACCGCAGGCTGATAATGATGTATTCTGACGTGGTTATGGAAAAAGCCGCCGGAATTGAGCCAAAAGATGAACAGGGCATACGTAAACAATTGGAAAGAATAATGGATCAGGTTAAAAAAGAAAAGAGCTGTAAAAGCGATACCGATTTAACAGCGGAAGACCTGAAAAATATTTGCGCGCAATTTAAGGCCAAGATCAAAGAAGTGCTGGGAAAAGAGTTTCCTGATAATGCCGAACAGCAGTTATGGGGCGGCGTAAGCGCTGTGTTTTCTTCATGGAACGGTAAACGCGCCATTAGTTATCGCCGTATAGAAGGTATTCCCGATGAATGGGGTACCGCGGTTAATGTTCAGACCATGGTATTTGGGAATATGGGTAATGATTCAGCTACGGGTGTCGCGTTTACGCGTAATCCCGGTAACGGCGAGAATTATTTTTACGGAGAGTATTTGATTAACGCCCAGGGTGAAGATGTCGTCGCTGGTATCAGGACCCCGGCTCCGATAAATGAACATTCTAAATCAGAGCATAATAAAGAATTGGTCAGTTTAGAGAAGGAAATGCCTGTACTTTATAAGGAACTCTTTTTAATTCAGAATCGTTTGGAGAAACATTATCATGATATGCAGGATATAGAGTTTACCATTGAAAAAGGCCGGCTTTTTATGTTGCAGTGCAGGATCGGCAAGCGCAATGGGCCTGCGGCTGTGCGGATGGCTATGGATATGGTGAAAGAGAAATTGATTGATAAGGAAACCGCGATTCGTCGCGTAACCCCTTCTCAGTTGGATGAATTATTGCATCCTATAATTGACCCGAAGGTGGAATTAACGCATAAACCACTGGTAAAAGGTTTGCCTGCCGGGCCCGGAGGCGCAACAGGACAGGTGGTTTTTTCAGCAAGTGCCGCTGTTGAATGGGCAAAGCTGGGCAAGAAAGTTATTCTTGTTCGTGAAGAAACTAATCCCGAAGATGTTGAAGGTATGCGCGCGGCGCAGGCTATATTAACTGCAAGGGGCGGTATGACTTCTCACGCGGCATTAGTAGCGCGTGGTTGGGGAAAATGCTGTGTTGTCGGTTGTACGGCTTTGCATGTCGATAACGCGAATAGAGAACTTCATGCCGGCGGCATGGTCCTTAAGGAAGGCGCGTGGATTACTTTAAACGGGACAAAAGGCAATGTGTATGAAGGCCAGTTGCCGATGATGGATGCGACTGAAGAGAATATGTTATTGAGTGAATTCCTGAAGATTTGCGGGGCGGTAAAGAAATTGGGAATACGTACTAACGCAGATACCCCGGAGGATGCGCAAAAAGCACGGCAATTCGGCGCGGAAGGTATTGGATTGTTCAGGACAGAACATATGTTTTACGGCAAAGGGGCAGATGAACCTTTGTTTTTATTGCGCAAGATGATTATTTCAAAAACTCTTGATGAAAGGAAGAAGGCTTTAGACGCGCTTTTTCCTTATGTGAAGAAGGATATTAAAGGTACGTTAGCGGCTATGGATGGATATCCGGTGGTAATCCGCCTCTTGGATCCGCCTTTGCATGAATTTGTTCCGCGTGAGCAGGCAAAATTAGAAGAGCTTGCCAAGGATTTAAATATTTCTATGCAAGAGTTGTCAAAGAGGGCTGATGGTTTACATGAATCAAATCCTATGATGGGACATCGGGGAGTGCGTTTAGGCGTCACTTATCCGGAAGTCAGCGCCATGCAGATCAGGGCGATATTGGAAGCGGCAGCGGAACTGCTCAAGGAAGGCAGGAAACCTTACCCGGAAATTATGATTCCGGTTGTCTGCGACGTTAAAGAGTTAAAAGATCAGTTGGTTATAGCCAAACAAGTTTACAAAGAAACCCTGGAGAAGTATAATATAAAAAAGATCAAGCATATGTTTGGGACAATGATTGAAATTCCGCGCGCGAGTTTTGTGGCTGACAAGCTGGCTGAAGTGGCGGAATTTTTCTCTTTTGGCACCAACGATATGACTCAGATGGGTTTTGGTTTTTCGCGCGATGATATCGGGTCTTTTCTTGGAGAGTATTTGAATAAAGGGATATTGCTTGAGGATCCTTTCCAATCTATTGACCAGGAAGGAATCGGTGAATTAATAAAGATAGGCATACAACGCGGCCGTTCCACAAATAAAAATCTTGAAATTGGTATTTGCGGAGAACACGGCGGTGAGCCTGCTTCGGTTGAGTTTTGCCATAGAGTAGGAATGAATTACGTGAGTTGTTCGCCGTTTAGGGTACCGATAGCGAAATTAGCCGCGGCGCAGGCAGCATTAAAAGACAAAACTGCAAAAAAGAAATAGTATTGTCACCAGGCCGCCAAGTCACCCGTATTTTTATATTTTTTTACTGGTGACGTGGTGGCCTGGGGGCACTGAATGTGGGGATTTTATAAACATGGAAGCACTGAAAAATTATTTACAGGAAATTAGGACTATTCCTCTTTTAACCGCGAAAGAAGAAGTAGAGTTAAGCAAGAAAATTATGAAAGGCGATGAAAAGGCGCGCAAGCATATGATTCGCGCTAATCTGCGGTTGGTCATTAATATCGCTAAAAGGTATATGTATTTGGGGATACCTTTTTTAGACCTAGTCGAAGAGGGGAATTTAGGTTTAATGAAAGCGGTTGATAAATTTAATCATAAAAAAGGCTTTCGTTTTTCAACTTATGGCGCCTGGTGGATTAAACAGAGTATTACGCGTTCCATCTCTGAACAGGGCAAAATGATCCGTGTGCCGGTGTATATGAACGAGCTTATCGCGAAATGGAAAAAAACAAAAGAATCAATGGCTCAGAAATTAAAATCCGTCCCTGAGGATGAGGTTGTCGCCAAGAAGATGAAAATATCCAGGGAAAAAATGGGCCAGATAAATTTTTGGTTGTCTACTACGACCTCTTCTCTGGAAGCCGCGATTGGCGATGAAGATGAAGGCCAGGTTATGGATTTAGTTGAAGATTTGAATTCCGTACAACCAGACGCGGAAATAGGGCGGTTGATGAATAAGGAAAGAGTGGAGAATCTGCTTGAAATAATGAATGACCGGGAAAGAAAGATCCTGGATATGCGTTTTGGCCTTATAGATGGTAAACCTCATACTTTGGCTGAGGTAGCGCGTAAATTAGGGGTTTCCCGCGAAAGAATCCGCCAGATAGAAGAAGAGGCTTTAAGGAAATTAAGAAAATTTGTTAATCAACAGGAGAGAGAGTTATGAAGAATCTTAATCTTGAAGGATATATCAGAAATATTCCCGATTTTCCTAAACCTGGCATTTTATTCCGGGATATTACTACTTTACTTAAAGATAAAAAAGCATTTAAAGCCACGATAGACGCGTTAGTTGCTAAGTATAAGGATAAAAAGATCGATACTGTAGTAGCTGTTGAGTCTCGAGGGTTTATTTTTGGCAGCGCGGTTGCGTATAAATTAGGCGCTGGGCTTGTGCCTGTGCGTAAAAAAGGCAAACTTCCCGCTAAAACCAATTCGGTTACTTACGAATTAGAGTATGGGACAGATACCTTGGAGATACATCATGACGCTATCACGCCCAAAAGCAGGGTTTTAATAGTTGATGACCTTTTGGCTACAGGCGGGACAGTAAAAGCCGTCAAGGATCTTGTTCTGCAACTAAAAGGAAATATCGTGGGGATTGCGTTTTTGATAGAATTGAGCGCGCTTAAAGGCAAAGATAAGCTTAAGGGCGACCCTGTTTTCGCGTTAATAAAATACTAAATTTTGCGCCTGTAGCTCATAAGGATAGAGCAGCAGTTTCCTAAACTGCGTGTGGCAGGTTCGATTCCTGCCAGGCGCACTATTTGTTTATGGATTATAAAGGTCACCAGGACACAATGCCACAAAGTCACAAGAAAACTGGTGACCTTGTGGCTTGGTGACAAAGTATTATTTTAGGGACAAATAATGTACGATCTACACACCCATACTTTATTAAGCGATGGAGTATTGCTTGCCTCAGAATTAGCTGTGCGTTATATGGCAGCCGGGTATAAGGCTATTGCTATTTGCGACCACGCCGATTACAGCAATATAGAAAATATAACCGATTCAATTTTAAATTTTACGCGTAACTGGCCGGCGGATTGTTCTATTAAAGTATTACCCGGCATTGAATTAACACATTTGCCGTTAGCGCAGTTCCAGCCTTTGGCAAAATACGCCCGTTCTAAAGGTATTAAAATAATTGTCGCGCACGGCCAAACGCCCGCTGAACCGGTAATACAAGGCACTAATCGAGCGGCATTAGAAGCTGATATCGATATTCTTGCCCATCCCGGTTTGATCAGTGATAGCGATGTGAGGTTGGCGAAAGAAAAAGGGGTGTTCCTGGAAATAACCGCGCGAAAAGGGCATCGTGATACCAATAATCATGTCGCGAAATTGGCTTTGGAATTAGGGGCAAGAATGATTATTGAAACAGACTGCCATTCTCCGGAAGATATACTAACTGCTGAACAATTAAAAGAAGTCGCTTTTAAGGCAGGCATAAGCCGGGAGCAAACAGAAAATATTTTTCTGGATGTGGAAAGATTTGTAAAGACAAAGGTATCCCTTGCCTAAGCGCCAGTAAACTTCTTCGAAATTTACTTCGCAGGCTGTGGGAATAATTTCCCCTACCGTTTTGTCACCGTTGTTTTGCTTCGCAAAGCGAAGCAGCGGGGAGCAAAACTAATCAGTGGGGGCCATTAAGGGGGGCTAGGATGAAAGCGAGGATATTTGTTGGCGTAATATCGGCTTGTTTTTGCATAGTATTAGCGGGCTGCGCTATGGATATGCAAAACGAAAAAAGCGCAATAAATCCGGCTTTATTGGAACCTCAGGCTAATTTAAAGGTAAGCGACGCTCCCGTTCCTGCGGGATTTAGGTTGATACCTCAAGAGTCGTATTCTTTTGATGCTGCCGGGGTGCGTGTGAGTTTATTAAAGTATCAGGGGAAGGCGAATATTGATCAGGTGGTTGGTTTTTATCGTGAGCAGATGGCGATGTATAATTGGAATCTGTTGAATGTTGTTGAATATGGTCAAAGGCTTTTAAATTTTGACAGGGAAAACGAAACTTGCATTGTAAGTTTAATTCCTAAAGGCAGTTCTGTATTTGTTACTATATCCATAGGCCCTAAAGCGCAGCAAGCAAAAAGCAGCGCAAGTAAGCCTATTAAATGACTCTCAGGGGAGAGTTTTTTAGATTGATGCGGCCATTCTGAGTGAGCCCGAAGTTTGCCGGCAGGCAGGAATTGAAAGATCTGTTTAATACAATATTTTTTGATTGTAATTCGGGTGAATCCGAAAAATCGGCTCTATTTTACGAAATGGAGCCGATTTTTTTTTGCGCTAGTAAATTATATGGGCCCTCTATTTGCTATGGTATATTGACGGGATGGCGAGTAGTCAGGTAAAATTTAATAAGTTTTGACAATTAACCGATTTTACTTGACAGCGCATGATTTTAACTGTATATATGTATATACATATAATTATCGTAGGTATGCTTAAATGAGTGTTATTGTAAAAGGATAGAGTATGGAAAAGAAAAAAAAAGAGATTTTGACTGCTCAGGAAGTCGCGGAGTATCTTAATATCCATCCTTTAACTGTCCATAAATATGCCCGCGAGGGCAAAATCCCCGCTTTTAAAATCGGCACGGACTGGAGGTTTCATAAAAAATACATAGAGAAGTGGATACAAGAAAAATTAGATTATAATATTTCCGGCAAGGACCGCAGGAAAACTTCCGTAAAACGTGAAATAAAAAATGATTAGAAAAACATGAGAACCTTTGCTTTTTTGACTCATCCGTTGACTAAGGAGCAGTTAAGAAAAATCTGGCCTGTTTTAAATATTGTGCCTGATTGCGCTGTCCGTCCGTTTTTAAAATGTTTGCCGTCATTTAACGTTCATAAAATAGAAAACATATCTTTAAGTAACGGTAAAGAGCTTGAAGGCTTTTTGATCAATCTTTCTTTGTTGCCGGATGAGATTTTGGATATGAAAGAAGGGTTGGTTTTGGAGCGTATCGCGGCAGCTATTAACGCCGCGGCAAAGCTTGGAGTGGAAATTGTAGGGTTGGGCGGATTATTAGCGGAAAAAAGATATCATTATGCCGGCAAGTTTAAATTGCCGGTCACTAACGGTAATTATTTTACTGCCTGGACGGTAGTTGAAGCGTTATATAGATTATGTAAAGTAAAGAAAGTCCGTTTAAATGAATTGACTGTTACGGTCCTTGGTGCGCAAACGGCAATAGGGGCGTTATGCGCGAGGAAATTGTCATATTATGCTTCTAAGATTATTATTTCAGGCGGAGAAGAAGCGGAGCTTGCGCGGCTCAAAACGGCCATATCACGTTTAGATACGTGCGCGGTGGATATGGAACCGGATATCCGCGCAGCAGTGAATAAAACAGATGTTTTAGTTATCGCCGACAGCCTGTTTAACGGGTTGATTAATAACAAAGATTTTAAATCAGGCGCTATTGTGTGCGATATCTCTCCGGTTGATAATCTCTGCGCGTTGGTTGGAGCTCGCAGTGATATAACAATTGTTGAAGCGGGGCTTATTAAACTGCCGTATCCTGTGAGTTTTCCGTTTTATAATGGAGCGTTTAAAAATATTATCCCCGCGGCTTTAGCTGAAACAATGCTTCTAGTTTTTGAAGATAAATTCATACGAAAGCGCTTAAATGTGGCTAATACCAATATAGAAAAATTGGAAGCAGTCGCGGACATTGCGGCGCATTATGGTTTTGAAACTTGGGTGCCACAGGCCCCGGTGTTATAAAGTTGGAGTATTTGATTTACACAGCCTTCCGAACAAATAATTGAACACGCTTGTTTGTTTCCGTGAATGTATTGAAAAAATATTATTTCGTGGTATAATTATTGTCCCAGTAATCAGCCACGGAACAAACAAGGAAGCAAGATTATTACAATAATGGCGGAGGATGTTATTGCCGAATGTAATTTTCTCTGATCAAAGTTCAAATTCTTTAAAAAATATTTTTGGTACAAATTATTACTTTACTTTAAAACTTTATTCAGTGGATAAGCTAGTCTAACATTGTTTGCGCTTATATGTGCTATTGGATATTAAGAGCGATAGTTTCTGTAATTGTGAAATTATTTTTTAGGCTTAAAGTGGAGGGGCTGGAGAATCTGCCGGCAAAGAGTAATTTTATTATTGTTGCTAATCACGCAAGTTTCCTGGACCCTTTGCTTATTATGGCGGCTGTTCCGAGGCAGATTAATTGTATAACTTCGAAGAGGCTTTACGGAATAGTTTGGATTAAATGGTTTTTTGAAATGGCTGGAGCTATCCCGAGCGGCAATTCTTCAGAAAAGGCGGTTAATTTGTTATTGAAAGGTAAAAATGTGGGATTGTTCCCGGAAGGGGGAGTAAGCCATGATGGAAAGCTGCGGGAGTTCAGGCGCGGTGCCGCCCTTTTAGCAATGAAGACCGGAAGGCCGATCGTCCCTTGTGTTATTTTTGGCGCTTATGAGGCTCTGCCGCGGCAAGCGAGATTTCCTAACTTTTTGCCTGTGAAAGTAAAAATAGGCAAGCCCATATACATATTGAAGGAATTTAGCGATGTAATTGAAGATGTCTTATTACAACACGGGCTTTTTAAAGTCAGAAACGCCGTGAAGGAGTTGTTAATTGCCGGATAAAGATTTGATTGAAATAACGGTTTCTAAGATTATTCCCGCTAAAAAATGGAGGGTTATCCGCCTTGTAACTAAAGTTGGAGAGTTTCCGTCTTATATTCCTACCGTAAAAGAGTCTTCTGTGATCAAAAAAGAGCGGAATGTAATCGTTACGAAATGGAAAATTCAGGTTGATGGCATTGCTGTCAATTGGGTTGAAGAAGATACTCTCGCTTTTGAAAAAAACGCCATTTATTTTAGAGCTATTGAAGGAGATTTGCAGGAATTTGGAGGGGAGTGGTTATTCAATGGCCATGCTCAGGGGACAGAAGTTATAATAAATATCCGTTTGAAAGTCGGGGTTCCTTCTATAAATGAATTCGCCGATTCATATGTGAAAAATATGGTCGCAAAGAGTTTTGAGGCTATATTGGGCGCGCTTGAACGAAGGCTTGTTTCTTCTAAATACGAAAGCTATAAGCGGGGTGATACTAAAAAAATTGCGGGGTTCGGTATTATCGGGCACCTTTATAATTTTTATCATTTGGAAAAAAGCCTGCAATTATTAAATCCGGATTTTAAAATGCCTTCGCGTGATTTCATAGGGCAGCTTTTTCATTTAACCCCGTCATTTAAACTCTATGATATATTGGATTTTAAATCAAAAACCGGAGATACGGTAAATGGAACTTTTATTATCGCGACTTTTATCCCGGATATGATTGATAAAGATATCTGGTCGGTGTTTTCGAAGGTGGTCAGAGGTTGCCGGATTGCCGAGAAATGCGGAGTTGGTATTGTAACATTAGGCGGTTTTACTTCAATCGTGGCCGAAAGGATAGGCAATGAAATTTCAAATGAAGTGGATGTGCCGGTAACTACAGGAAATACTTTTACCGCGGCAATGACTATTGATGGGGTATTGAAAGCGGCTGAAATGGTGGATTTAGATTTGTCAAAAACCAGATTAACAATTGTCGGGGGCACAGGAGATATCGGCAGCGCCTGCGCGCGGGTTTTAGTTGATAAAGTAAAAGAACTGATAATTACCGGAAGGACTAAGGCCAACCTGAAACGTTTAAGGAGAGAATTGGTTACTCATAGAAAGGCAAAAGTAATAGCGACAACCGATAATGAATCCGCGGTTAGAAATTCTGATATTGTAATCTCTACCGCCAGCGCCACAGCTTCAATACTGAATATTGATTGGTTTAAGCCCGGAGCGGTGATTTGTGATGTCGGTTATCCGAAGAATATTTCATATTTGCCTGTATCACGGGAAGATATCATTGTTTTTTCCGGCGGCTTGGCAAAATCTCCGACCCCTCTTGTGCTTCCGTTTAATATAGGGTTGCCTTCTCCAAATGTTATTTACGGGTGCTTTTCCGAGTCTATCATATTATCACTGGAAAAACGTTATGAAAATTATAGTTTTGGCAGGGGTAATATTACGCCTGAGAAGATAGGGGAAATCAGGGGGTTGGGTAGAAAACACGGTTTTGAGGCGGCGGATTTTTATTGGGGTGATCGCTTAATAGATCAAGCCATGCTGGAAAAAATAAAAGAAATAATCCGGATGAATAGGCCTGTTAATAATAATGTGAATATGTCAGGAATAGGCAGGTTTTTGAGACGGTTTATATAGGTTATAAAAAAAATGAAACTTTATCCTACAATTTCATTAATTGCCGCGGCCGTATGTTATATATTCGCTATATTGGTGTTTTTAAACGGCAAGCGTAATACTCAAAACCGGGCCTTTTGTTTCGCGACAATGTTAACCGGAACATGGGCGTTGTTTCCGTTTTTGACAAGTTTACCTGAAGATAATCTGGACGCGCTGGCAATCGCCAGAGGCATATATTTTTTCGCTTCCTTTGTGCCCACCGCTTGGTTTTATTTTATGATCAACGTGTTAGGATGCACGAATGAAAATCGGAAATTCTTTGCCTTTTTTTGTATTTCGTTATTTTTTTCCGTTATTTCTTTTTCTCCGTTCATGATTAAATATGTAATCCGCTTCGCGCCGAATTTTTCGCCTCAGGCAGCGCCGTTGTTTTTTTTATTTATATTATTTTTTGTGGTTGTATTCGCGGAGATATTAATAAAACTTTTTTCCGCTGTTAGACGGGCTGCCGGGCACCGCAGGAGCCAGTTGGTTTATATCAGCTGGGCTTATTTTATTGGGGCAATAAGCGGCATATTGCATTTTGTTTCCGCCTATACCGGCAAGGAACCCTTTCCGCACGATATATTGCTTATTATATATCCGTGTATTTTATCATACGCGATTTTAAGATACCGTCTCCTGGATATTACTGTTACTATTACCCGCACGGGCGTATTTGCCGCGGTCTACAGCATAGTATTGGGCCTGCCTTTTGTGGCCGCTACCGCCGGAAGATACTGGCTGATCAAATTCTTAGGCATAAATTGGTGGGTTGGGCCTTTGGTTTTAATGGCGATATTGGCTACGGTAGGGCCGTTTATTTATATCTACCTTCATAAAAGGGCTGAGGCGATATTATTGAGGCAGCAGCGCGAATATCAGGGGATATTAAAACAGTCCGCTATTGGGATTTCCCGCATACGCCATTTAAAAGAGTTGTTAAACTTTATTACGAATGTTATTACGGAAAACGTCCGTATTTCGCATATGGCAATATATCTGTTTGATGTTAAGAAGGAGCGCTTTGTGCTGAGATCAGGGCGCCACCTAAGGAAAAATCAGCCGATTTATATAGATAAGAAAAGCCCGTTGATCAGTTGGTTTGAGAATCAAAAGGATCCTTTAGTTTACGAAGAAGTAAAGCAAAAGTCTGAGAATGAAACAGCGCCTGTTTTTAAAGAGTTGGAAAAACAGATGCGAGGTTTAAACGCGGACGTTATTTTAGCGAGTTTTTTAGAGGATAGGCTGGTAGATATTTTTATTTTAGGGAGTAAATATTTAGGCAAGAGCTATACCGTGGAAGACCTTAATGTTTTTTCTGTTTTATCAAGTGAAGCCGCTTTGGCTATAGAAAATGCCTTATTGTATGAGAATATTGAAGAGCAGGTTAGAGAGCGCACAAAAGAATTAGTAGAAATGCAAAAACAACTTATTCAAGCGGAAAAATTAGCTACAGTCGGCACGCTGGCAGGAGGCGTCGCTCATGAGATAAATAATCCGTTAACCGCGATATTAATCAATGCCCAGATGCTTTTAGCGGATGCCGGTTCGATTAATCCTGAATCAAAGAAGTCGGTGGAACTAATTGAAGAGGCGGCTAAACGTTGCAGGACAATAGTGCAAAAATTGATGGCTTACGCGAAAAAACCTCTAGAACAAACACAGGTATCTAAAATAAATCTGTCAAATGTGGTCAAAAGCGTGGTTTCATTTTTAAGTTATCAATTTGAACAGGAAAATATTAAAATAATCGCCGATTTTAAAGATAATGATTATTTAATAAACGGCAATCAGAATGAGATTGAGCAGATTTTAACAAATTTAATTTTAAATGCTAAGGACGCGATTAAACAGCTTAAAAAAAACGGGAAAATTCAGGTGTCATTGTTTAAAAATGCGGATTGGATTGGCTTTGAGGTTAAAGATGAAGGTATGGGCATTGCCAAGGAAATAATTACCAAAATCTTCGACCCGTTTTTTACCACAAAGGATGTCGGGAAAGGAACCGGACTTGGCCTTTCTATTTGCCAGACTATTGCTGAACGGCATCATGGCAGAATTATGGTTCAATCAGAGGTTAAAAAGGGGGCTATTTTCACGGTTCAATTTCCTAGAATAAACGAAAGTAATAAGCTTGAGTTGGAATTGGCGAGTTCATAATTTAACGATGATACGTCAAGCGATAGGAAAATTATTTATAATGGAAAGAAATGAAATGGCAAAAAATATTTTATTAATTGATGATGATGAGCTGGTTACAGGAAGCTTAAAATTATTGCTTAAACGTGAAGGATATGGAGTGGACATTGCAAGGAGCGGGTGGGAAGCCGTAAAAAAAGTAGAAAGGGCTGATTTTGACCTTATAATTTTTGATGTGAGAATGCCGGATATGGATGGTATTGAAACCATTAAAAAAATCCGTGATTATTTAAAAAACGCAAATAAAAGGCCTATACCTGAGATCTTGATCACTGGATATGCAGATAAAGATAAGTATGAAGAGGGGATTGCTTTAAATGTCGCTAATTATTTATATAAACCGTTTGATAATGATGAGTTATTCCGCGCGGTCAAAGATAATATTCATTAGTTGAAATAGAACTATTCGAAAGTAAATTTTAGCAAATAGCCGGCTTAAGGAGTAGAAATAAAATAAATGGCAAAAAATATTTTATTAATTGATGATGATAAGCTACTTGTGATGACTTTAAAGAGATTGTTAATTAAAGAAGGCTATAATGTAACAATAGCTCTGAGTGGCATAAAAGCATTAAGCCTAATACAAGAACATGCTTTTGATCTGATTATGTCAGACATAAAGATGCCTGAAATAGATGGTATAGAAACAGTAAAGAAAATAAGAGAATATTTAAGCCAGAACGGCAAACCGTTAATCCCTGAGATTTTTATCACTGCTTATGCTAAAGAGGAAGTATACCATAATGCATTAGAATTGAATGCATTTGGTTATATAGAGAAACCATTTGATATTAAAACGCTGTTGCAAACCATAAAGTCTGTTATTGATAAATGAAAACCAGCCTTCGAGATAAAATCGATAATTTTTTCTATAACGGTATAGTCAGGCCAATTATTTTTACAAGCAGATTAGGCAGAAAGACTATGTTTGGATATGCGAATTCCGGTATAAATTTCGATCATATATATGGCAATAAAGCAAAAGGATATACAAGGTTTGGCAAAATCATAGATAAAATACTCTTAAGACTTCCTGCGTGTAAAGCGACCCAGAACCGGAAAGAAAAAATAATTACAATTCTAAATAAGGAAATACAAAAAAATATTTCTTTGAATAAAAAAACACGGATAGTAGATATTGCTTCCGGCCCGGCACGATATTTGGTCGATCTTATAGCACAGGATATGACAAATAACATTGAAGCTTTATGTTTTGATATCGATATGCACTCTCTTGATTATGGAAAAAAGATTGCCGGGGATAAGCCTATTCTTTATAAAAAGTCTGATGTTTTAAAAATTGGCGGACATCATAAATTTTTTTCAAAGAAAAAAGATTGGAAACCAAATGTTATTATTGCCTCCGGATTTTTTGAGTATATAAATGACGAAACTTCCGTGGCTATTTTAAAAAATATTTTAGATTTTCTAGAAAAAGACGGATTTTTATTGTTAATAACTCAGAAAGACAGCCCAAATAGGAAATTAATTGAACATGTGGGGATTACTAATGACAAAAAAAAATGGGTATTATTTTATAGGGATCAAAAGATTGTAGAAGGATGGTTGACTAAATTAGGATATCAAAATGTTGTTAGTGAGATTGATCCTTGGAATATGTATGTGTTTTATGAAGGGAGAAAATATTTTTGTGAATAAGGAAAATCTACCTGATTTAATTATTGGTGATTTAGTTGTAAATCCGCCTATTATCCAGGGTGGAATGGGCGTTAGAATATCAACGGCAAGATTAGTTGCCGCTGTTTCTAATGAAGGAGCCATGGGGGTAATTGCAAGTGTTGGCCTGGGAGAAGAAGGCCTAAAAAATATTACCTACGAAGAGCGATCGAAATTAGCTTTAAGGCAAATGATTCAAGAAGCTAAGCACTATACAAATAAAAATTTTGCCGTGAATATTATGTGTGCTTTAACCAATTACGATGATTTAGTAAAAATAGCTATTGATGAAAAAGTGAGCGCTATAATATCTGGCGCTGGTTTGCCTCTTCATTTACCTGCGTTAGCAAGGAATTCATCAACTAAATTGATTCCGATAGTTTCTTCGGCGCGGGCTGCGGATATTATTCTTCGATCATGGATAAAGAGATACCAAAAAATTCCCGATGCATTTGTAGTAGAAGGCTCCCTCGCTGGCGGCCATTTAGGGTTTAGTTATAGCGAAGCAGTAGGCCTAGAGGAATCTAATCTTGACGATATAGTTAAAGATATATTGCAGTTGGTTAAAAATTATGAACAAAAATATACTAAAAAAATTCCGGTTATTGCTGCAGGGGGAATTTTTTCTGGGACGGATATTGCCAGAGTACTAAAGCTTGGGGCAAGCGGTGTACAAATGGCTACGCGCTTTGTTTGTACAAATGAATGCGAAGTATCTGAAAAATATAAAGAAATCTATTTAAATTGTAAAAAAGAGGATATTGTGGTTATTTTAAGCCCGGTGGGGATGCCCGCAAGAGTCGTAAAGAACAATTTTATTGAGAGAATTCAATCCGGGGAAAAAATGAAGTTTGAATGTCCGTATAGATGCCTTAAAACTTGCGATCCTTATTCTGCTAATTATTGCCTATCAAAAGCATTAGTAAACGGTTATAGAGGAAATCTAGAGAATGGTATCGTGATGTGTGGCGCTAATGCATATAGAGTAAGGAAGATTGTACCGGTTAAAGATCTTATCAATGAGCTTGTACAAGAATGTAGCAGAGAGTTGAATGGATAATAATGAACCGGATATTAAAATTAGCAAAATTATACTGTTTGGAGACAGTGTGTTATTTGGTATTGGTGCATCACAAAGAAATTATGGTTGCGGCAGAATACTAAGAGAGCTTTTAAAAAACACTCATATCATTATATTAGGGGGGAGAAATAGAAATACTACCAGAGATGGATTGCAAAGGTTACATGATGATATTTTGAAATATACTGAACCGGCATATGTGATTATTCTTTTTGGCAATAATGATTGTAGATTAAAAGGTATAGATGAACCGATGGTTTCTTTATTTGAATACAAAGAAAACCTAAAGAAAATGATTAAAGAAATAAAGACTAATGCGAAAATTCCTATTCTTTCAAATCTGCAACCAATTGATTCCTCTATGGTTTATAAAACTCTTCCAGATATGAGAAAATTAATTGTAAATATAGATTCTCCCCGGGAATGGCATGATAAATATAACTTGATTTGTAATCAATTAGCAACCGAGGAATGTATAAAATTAGCTGATATTAATTCAGTATTAAATAGGTATGGCCATAATGTAATTGCTGGTGACGGGTTGCATCCTAATGATTTCGGACATAAAATAATCGCTCAGGAATTTCTGAAAGCGATAAAGGATTGTTAAAAAATGATTCCTATCTTATATATGTATGGAATGGGGTTGACTGCATTGGGGAGCTTTGTTTTGGGGGTATTTGTGCTGTCAAAGGGCTTAAGACATAATTTATATAGAGCGTGGTTTTATTTTTGTTGTAGTGTTGGTATTTGGTCTTTAGGTTATTTTTTGACAATGTTGCCAAATATTACTAAGAATTTAGCGTTGTTATCTAGCAGGGGTTCACACGCGAGTGGCGCTATTATACCTGTTTTATTCATCCGTTATATATTTGTGTGGCTTGATATTAAATTAAAATCACGTTTACTATTGCTTACGTGTTATTTTCTATCTATTATTTTAGCCGTACTTTCTTTAACGCCATTTATAGTAGTCGATTTATCGCCAAAATTATTTTTTAGGTATTATCCTGTTGGCAGGTTGGGATATGTTTTATACGTTATTAACTTTATATCCTGGATAATTGTGGCGCATTATTATATGTTTAGGAATTATAGAATTATTTCTGATCCTAAACGTAATCAAATGAAGTATTTTTTATTAGGGACAATATCTGGTTATTTGGGGGGGGCAAGTTGTTTTCCTCTTATATTTAATATACCAATTCCACCGTATCTATCTATTTTAATTATTGTTTATATTTTTACTACGACATATGCCATTCTTCGTTATCGCCTTATGGATATAAAGGTTGCCGTCACGCGTACCGGCATATTCATTGCAGTCTATACATTAGTATTAGGTTTTCCGTTTGCGGCGGCTGTATGGTTAAAAAAATGGTTTATTGAAATGTTTGAAACAAACTGGTGGATGGTTCCTTTAGTTTTGATGGCTGTTTTAGCTACTGCCGGGCCGTTTATTTATATTTATCTTAATCGAAAGGCAGAAGAAAGATTGTTTAAAGAACAAAAACGTTATCAAAGTATTTTAAAACAGGCGTCTTTGGGGATGACGCGTATCCGTAATTTGCAAAAGCTTTTAAACCTGATCACGCATATCGTTACTAAAACCGTTAAAATAACTTATGCCGCGATTTATATTCACGACAAAAATGCCGATGAATACCTGCTTCAGGTAAGCCGGGACCAGGGTAAGGTAGTTATTCCTAAGTTAAGCCAAGATAACCCGTTAATACAATGGTTGGTTTCAAAACGGCGGGTTTTAGTTTATGAAGAAGTAAAGCGTAAAATGCAGGATACCAATGATATTATCATTAAACGATTGGAAGAGAATATGCGGTTATTGTGCGCGTCAGTAATTATTCCAAGCATTTTAGAAGATAAATTCATGGGGTTTATCGTGTTGGGAGAAAAAATGTCGGGGCAGATTTATACTACAGATGATTTAAACGTTTTTGAGGTGCTTGCCAGCCAGGCGGCGTTGGCAATAGAGAACGCCCAATTTTATGAAGAGGCAAAGGAGATGCAGGATCAAATTTCGCAGGCGGAAAAGATGGCTACTATCGGGACTATGGCAGACGGCCTTTCTCATCAGATAAATAACCGTTTTTACGCGCTTTCTTTAATAGCGGGTGATAGTATTGATACAATAAAGATGACCGATACCTCAAAATGCACGCCTGAAGTACAAAAGATGATTGAAGATGTCAGTAAGGCTCTGGACCGTATACAAACTAATGTTATTCAGGGGGGCGAGGTTGTGCGGGGGATGCTTAAATATTCCAGGCGCGGGGAAGAGGGGTTTGAACCGCTTGAATTAAATAAGATATTGGACGGGACTCTTGAAATGGTGCAATTTAAGGTCAAGTTGTCGGATTTGGATATTGTCCGTAATTTTAATCATATTCCTAAAATAAGAGGCAATATGACGCAGTTAGAAGAGGTATTTTTTAATTTTATCGATAACGCCAATGATGCTATTGTTGAACGTAAACAGACTTTTAAAGAGGAAAATTATCGCGGCAGGATCACAATATCAGCAAGCCCCAAGACAGAAGAAACACTGGAAATTATCGTAGAAGACAACGGCATGGGCGTAAGAAATGAAGACGCCAAAAAGGTTTTTACTCCGTTTTTCACCACAAAGATCTCATCCCGCAAAGGCACCGGCCTTGGCCTTTATGTCATACGCCGCATTATCAATGAAGTCCATAAAGGTAAAATCCAATTCGAATCTCAGTATAAAACCGGCACCAAATTCATCGTAGAATTGCCGATTGCGAAATAAATATTAATGTATTTTCGGCGCAAGAAAAAGGTTGACTTAATTCAATCGTATATTATAATAAACAATTGTCTAATACATTAAACAGGAGCGGATAATGAAAACGAAACATAAAACTATAGACATATTCGGGGCGACCAATTCGCTTAAAGTGCTTTCGTATCTTGCTGAGCATCCAGGTAAGGAACTTTTAAACAGCGAAATTCAGAAAGCTACTTTAGTCAGCAGGGCTGGGGCGTATTTTGCATTAAAAGAACTTGTGCGCCAAAACTTAGTCTCGGAGGAAAGAAGAGGCAGGCTTATTTTTTATAGCATCATTCATGATGATTACGTAATAAAGCAGTTTAAGGTATTAACGAATGTATTGGCACTCCGGCCCCTTGTGTCAAAACTTAAATTCTCTTCGCGCAAGATTACACTTTACGGCAGCCACAGCCGCGGGGAAAATGATCCTTCAAGCGATATCGACCTTTTCATACTCTCGAAGGATCCCGATGCAGCTAAAGATGCGGTTTCTTCTATAAAAAGCAGGCAGAAGATTCAGGCTGTGATCAAAACCGCAACTGAACTTGCCAGCTTTAAGGAAAGCGAGAAGGTCTTTATGCGGGAGGTAGAACGGGGCATAGTTCTCTGGGAGGAAAGGGAATGACCGTAGAATATGATGATTGCATGAAAAGAGGCAAGATTAAATCGTTTTCGCGTGGGCCTGCGCTGACTGCAAAGGAAATAGAAGCAGCAGAGTTGGACCTAAACCGCGCGCATAAAACTCATAGCGAAGCCGATTATAAATGGGCAACTATTCAAACTTATTATTCGATGTTCCATAGCGCAAGAGCGTTGCTGTATGCAAAGAGCCTCCGGGAGCACAGTCATTATTGCCTTGTTGCTGCTATCAAAACATTGTATGTTGAGACAAAAATTATCCCTGTGCATATTCTTGAGGGTTTCCAGCAGGCTAAAGATTTAAGAGAGGAAGCCGACTATTACAATAGATGGTCACAGGCCGGCTGTGAAAAGCTGATCAAACTGGCTGAGGAGTTCTTAGGAATAGCTAAGAATACGGTTTTGCCTAAGTAAAAACTAGGGATAGCTGTTGCCCGAAGGCACCAGATTCATCGTAGGATTGCTGATAGCGAAATAAATAATTAGAAGAAGCTTAAATAACAGAGCGTTTTGACCAGGATGCGCACAACGAAATATTAAAAAATGGAAAAATGCCAGCGAAAAAATGCACAGCGAAAAAACTTGACAAATAAAAGCCATATGATATAAATATAATTAGTATAAAAATACTTTATAAAACTTTTTAACAGAAAGTTATCCTACAGAAAATGAATAGGTTACAAACGCGCTCAATTTTACCGATGAATGATATTTCACCGGTTTTTTTGTTTGTGCTTACCTTATTAATAAAATGATACTGCGAATATTATTTTTTATTCTGAGTTTCTTTCCTTTATCTAATGCTTTTGCATTGGAAAACTCCGTTTGCGCTACTGTTAAAATCGAGATCAAACAGGAACTTACCCTTGAGCGCCAGGCGTTTGACGCCAATATGAAAATCAATAATGGGTTCCCCAATTTGACGCTGGCGAATGTCAATATCCAGGTTAAATTCCAGGATAAGGACGGCAATAGTGTTATCGCGTCTTCAAACCCTGATGATACAAACGCTTTATTTTTTATCCGTGTTTCTTCAATGACAGGTGTTACCAATAGCGATATCAGCGGCAGCGGCACTGTGCCGCCTGCGACTACTGCTGATATCCATTGGCTGATCATTCCGGCTATCGGCGCCGGTAAAGGGGTGCCTTCGGGCACGCTTTATTATGTGGGCGCAACATTAAGCTATAAGGTTGGAAGCGAACAGAAAACTGTAGAGGTAAGCCCTGATTACATTTATGTAAAGCCAATGCCGGAGTTATCCCTTGATTATTTCTTTCCCTATGATGTTTATAGCGATGACCCGTTTACACAAGAAATTGAGCCTCCAATTCCGTTTACCTTAGGCGTGCGGGCAAAAAATACAGGTATGGGAACAGCGCGTGATGTCAAGATCGAATCCGCCCAGCCTAAAATTGTTGAGAATGTGCAGGGGTTGTTAGTGAATTTTTTGATAATTGAAAGTTGGATAAACAATCAGTTTTCAGCAAATAATTTGCTGGTTAATTTTGGAAATATCCTGCCGAATACATCAAGTATTTGCCGCTGGATGATGGAATGTTCTTTAACCGGAAGGTTTACTGAATTTACGGCAACATATACGCATTCAAATGAATTAGGCGGGCGGTTAACTTCGGTTATCAGCGCGTTGAATACGCATACTCTTATCCATGATGTTTTGGATGATCTCCCCGGAAGAGACGTTGTTAAAGATTTTCTTGCCAGGGACAGCGGTGTGTATAAACTCTATGAATCCGACGGTATGGATACCGAGGTAAATGACTGGTCCTCAAACGCCGCTTTGTTATTCTCAAATCAAATCGGTACAAAAACATTCTATAACTTGACAGTTCCGGCGACCAGCGGATTTATGTACGCGCAAGTTCCTGACCCTTATAGCGGGCAAAAAATGATAAAAGAGGTGATCCGTTCCGACGGCAAAAATATCAATTTGCAAAATACCTGGCTTTCAAAGACAAAAAACGCGGTTACTAAAGAATGGGAATATTATTTTAATATTTTTGACGGCAATACCACAGCTGTATATAGTGTAGTGTTTGATGATAATAATACAGGGCCAAAGGCGCCGATTTTACAGTTTATCTCCGATCATATGGTAACAGAAGGAGAGAGGCTTTCTTTTATTGTGGAAGCAAGCGACCCTGATGGGACTATCCCTGTAATTTCAGCATCGCCGTTACCGGCAGGCGCGGCCTTTGTTGATAGAAAAGACGGCTCAGGGCTTTTTGACTGGGCGCCGGCAATCGGCCAGGCGGGGAAATGCGAGATTACATTCAAAGCCTCTGATGGAACGCTTCAAGATTTACAAACTGTTGTACTTACTATTCAATCTATTATTGATAGTCAGCGTGATTTTAGCCTCGCGTTTTCTCCGGCTTCAAGAAAAATAGTTCAAGGCCAAACTACATCTTATACAGTAGATATTCAGCCTATCCAAGGCTTTAATTCCGAGGTAACATTAATTCCCAGCTTAAGCTCAACACCCTCTCAAGGCTCGATAAACTTTGCGATAGTAAGCCCGGTAATTCCTCCCGCGACAGGTGAGCTTACTGTTAATACTACGGAAGATCTTCCCTCCGGGATATATTCAATTAATTTAGCCGGTAGCTCCGCAACTAAAACGCATAGTATTTCAACTGAATTAGTGGTTGAAGAGAAATTAGATATTCTAACCGATTCTTTACCAAACTCAAGAGTCGGGGAATCTTATACTAAAACATTGGAGTTAAAAGGAGGGGTTAGCCCGTATGTCTGGAGTGTAATTTCCGGTTCATTGCCAAATGGTCTTGTTTTGGATGCAGCTCTCGGCACTATTTCCGGGATACCTTTGGAAAAAGGTTATTTTAGTTTTACGGTTGAGGTTAAGGATGCCTCTAACCCGGTTAAATTCGCTAATAAGGATTTTACAATGGTCGTTTGGCCGCAGCCGCTGGAGGCATTTGGCGAGGGCGCATTATTTAAGGTTACGGATTCTACGGTTATAGACGGTAACGGAGTTGTTTTATTATTTAAGGATGGTTATAAGGAAGTTTATTCCTTTGCCGATGCCAAAACCAATAATACCGCGGTAAATGACGTATTTAGGATGTTTACTACTCCTTTAATTAATCTGCCGTTATATAAAGGCCAACAGTGGAGTGTTACTGAAGGGCTAATTCTTGAAGGTTATCCGGTTGAGGTGAAATATAAGGTTTTAGGAACTGATGAGGAAATTGTTGTTCCGTCGGGAACATTTAAAGATTGTGTGGAGATTGAAGAAACAATTACATTCCCCGGTTTGACCGTTCCTGGTTTTGCGGCGCCGCATACTATTCTCCGCTGGTTTGCGCCTAAGATAGGTATAATAAAAACGCTGATCAATTGGTATGATAATTCTGTCAGTACTGGTCTGCTCCAGCAATATTCAGTCGCTGATCCTAAGAATAACGATTATTTCCCGCTGAGCAAAGATAATTACTGGACATTCGTATGGGATAAGTATAAATCTTTGGAGAATTTCTCAGAAAGATACACAATAGCGGATTTTGATTCAAATATTATTGCCGGCAGGTTAAAGAATCCGTATGTTTCTATTAATGATTTGTATCCGGCTCCAAATCAGGGTATAAACGCAAATACGTTAAGAGTGCCTTGTGATACTTCGGTTATCGGCCGTATACAATCGAGCCTGGGTATAGACGAAGAAAAACTTGCTATGCGGATCAGGGTAAACGCGGTTCAGTATTACAATATTGTACCGGTGATTAAACAGGCAGGGCTTGGTAAAGCAAATGATTATTGGGTTAGTTTCGATAAACCTATACGGGTTTCCACAGGTTTAACCGCGGATACTTTAACGGATTCAACCGCTTCCTGGACAGATGGCAGCCTTATCGGCATGACACTTAATCCTAATATAAAACAGGACTTGTTTTTTACTATAATAAACAATACCTCTACATCTATCACTGTAAATGGGAATCTGAGTTTATACGCGACAACAGGCGATTCCTACCAGATATTGTTTACCCACGGTAATGTTGTGGATGTGCAGCTCGGCGCTCAAGATACAGCCGGCAATATTATGCCGGATTACGCGTATTCATTTAAGGCCGAAACTCAAGGACAGCATGATACGGCAAAACAGAATTTACCCGGTACAATTTTAGATACAACTAATCCCAATGAGTATGTTTTATCGGTTACTTCTGAGAACATGCTTAAGGGAGCCAAAATAAAATATTCACCTGATGAGCCTATCGCCCCGCGGTTTGGGCCGTTGGATGAAATCCCGAAATTGGATATAGCGTTGGGTGCAGGCCTGCCGGTTAATTTAGAGCCGGCAGTTGTGTTTCGTAATCCTGTAACTTTAATTCTTCCCTGCCCGGGGGCTTCGAATTTAGCTTCTTTAGAGATATATGGTTATCATCCCGCGTTAGGCTGGAGGCCGGCATCGGAATTTGACGGATGGATAGCGCCTAATTCAAGGATAAATCATACTGAAACCACGATACCCGCAATTGAATTCCAGGTTTACCATTTCACAGGAGTTCAAATAGGAAAACCGATAAGTTCGGTGCGTGTTTATTCGGCTAACGCGTATTATTATAACGGAAAGTCTAAGAATACACTTTCCGCGGATATAAAAGGCGATTTCGTTAATAATTCCATGGCCGGCTGGCTAAAATTTTACGGGATAAACCAAAAAGGAACAATCAATGCGGCAAGTACCCTGATTAAAGAAATAAAACACGGCTCAAATGGAGAAGCAATTATTAAAGGTAATTGTAAGGTAAACAATCGAACCGGCTATGTTTTTACATCTATTATGCAAGATAGCATTAATCTCTGCTCAGGAAAAGACGTATTTTCCATTGAGATAACCGGCCCTAATGGTTTTAGATTTTCAGTAAATAATCAGAAGATAGACGGTGGAGATATAAAAATAACCTGGAAGTAACGGGGGAAAAGATGTTAATACCTTGCAATGATTACGAAATAATTAATGAGGATTAAGGCAGGCGATTTTATTGTCGGTTTTTTTGTTATTGAGGCGGGAAACGGGTTATATGAAAAAAATTAGAACTTTCTTACTTTTATTACTATCTTTTGTTTTTGCCGGCATAGCCGCCGCGCAAGAAACTCTTCCTGATTTAATCGTAACCTCAATAACCGCGCCGGCCTCAGCCAGTACGCAGGAAATTATATCGGTTAGCTGGACCGTAAAGAACCAGGGCAATGGGCAGGCAACAGTAACAGGCCAGTGGGATGACGAGATGTATTTATCAACAGATGAACAGCTTGACGCGTTGGATACAAATATCGCATATGTCAGCCATTGGGAGAATTTAGCCGCCGGCAGTGATTATACGGCAACAGCTTTGGCGCAAGTCCCTAATATTGCTTCAGGTAATTACTATATTTTGGCTAAAGCGGATATGTCCGGAAAGCTTTCTGAATCCAATGAAGAGAATAATATTTTATCAAAGCCGATTAGTATAGGCGTACCGGATCTTCTTGTAACTTCAATAGGCGCGCCGGCCTCAGCCGGTACGCAGGAAACTATTTCAATCAACTGGACAATTAAGAATCAGGGTAACGGCCAGGCTATAGGATCCGGGGGATGGCTAAATGGATGGACTGATAAGGTGTATTTGTCTACCGATGAACAGTTTGATGATTTGGATATAGAACTTACTCATAGCTATCGAAGCGATCCTTTGTCAGCCGGCAGCGATTATGCCGCTAGTGTTTCGATAAAACTGCCCGGCGTAATTCCCGGAAGTTATTATATTTTGGTTAAGGCGGATAATGATAACTTGCTTTATGAATCGAATGAGGCGAATAATGTTTTCAGCCGGCAGATAAATGTAGGGGCGCCTGATTTAGTAGTTAGCGGGATAACCGTACCCGCGTATGCTTCTACACAGGAATCCATTGATGTAACTTGGATAATAAAGAATCAAGGTAACGGCCAGGCAATAGGAGAAGGGAATGCCCAGTGGGGATGGGCAAATGGATGGTGTGATAAGGTGTATTTGTCTACCGATGAACAACTTGACGCTTTGGATACAGAACTTCCTTATAGTTGCCGAATGGATCCTTTGGCAGCCGGCAGCGATTATACCGCTAGTGTTTCGATACAGCTGCCCGGTGTAATTTCCGGAAGTTATTATATTTTGGTTAAGGCGGATAGTGATAACTGGCTTTATGAACCGAATGAGGAGAATAATGTTTCCAGCCGGCAGATAAATATCGGCGTTCCGGATTTAGTTGTAACTTCAACAACCGCGCCGGCCTCAGCCGCCACGCAGGAAACTATTCAGATAAGTTTAACAGTGAAAAATCAAGGTAATGGCCAGGCAATAAGTGATTGGCGGGGGGTTTGGAATGATTTCGTATATTTATCTACAGATGAACGGGTTGATGTTTCGGATATAAATATTGCGCAGTCTGCTCATTGGTGGGAGTCTTTAGCCGCCGGCGGCGATTATACGGCGGCAGTCTCAGCTCAAATACCCGTAGTAACTTCCGGTAATTATTATATCTTAGTAAAGACGGACGCGGGCAACGGGCTTTTTGAATCTCACGAAGATAATAATGTTTTAGTTAAGCCGATTGCAATAGGCCTTCCGGATTTAATCGTAACCTCGATAAACGCGCCCGCCTTTGCCGGCACGCAGGAAACTATTTCAATCAGCTGGACTGTAAAGAATCAGGGCAATGGGCAGGCAACAGGCGGCTTCTATATCTGGAATGACGGTGTGTATTTGTCAATAGATGAACAGCTTGACGCGTCGGATATAAATATTGTGGATATTAACCATTGGGAGAATTTAGCCGCCGGGAGTGAATATACGGCAAGCGCTTCGGCGGCGCTGCCTAATGTCGCTGCGGGTAATTACTATCTTTTGGTTAAGACTGATATATATGAGAAGCTTTATGAATCCAATGAGAATAACAACGTATTCAAAGGACAGATTAATATTGGGGTACCGGATTTGGTGGTGAGCGGGATAACCGCGCCGGCCACAGCCGGCACGCAGGAAACTATTTCAATCAGCTGGGCCGTAAAGAACCAGGGCAATGGGCAGGCAACAGGCGGCTTCTCTATCTGGGATGACGGTGTGTATTTGTCAACAGATGAACAGCTTGACGCGTCGGATATAACGATCACAGAGACTAATCATTGGGAAACTTTAGCGGCCGGGAGTGAATATACGGTAACAGCTTCGGTGGCGCTGCCTAATGTCGCTGCGGGTAATTACTATCTTCTGGTTAAGACAGATAGATATGAGAAGCTTTACGAATCCAATGAGAATAACAACGTATTCAAAGGACAGATTAATATTGGGGTACCGGATTTGGTGGTGAGCGGGGTAAACGCGCCGGCCACAGCCGGCACGCGGGAAACTATTTCGATCAGTTGGACCGTAAAGAACCAGGGCAACGGACAGGCAACAGGCGGCTTCTCTATCTGGGATGATGGGGTGTATTTATCCACAGATGAACAGCTAGATGCTTCCGATACAACGATCATAGAGACTAATCATTGGGAAACTTTAGCGGCCGGAAGTGAATATACGGCAACCGCTTCGGTGGCGCTGCCTAATGCCGCTGTGGGTAATTACTATCTTTTGGCTAAGACTGATACATCTGAGAAGCTTTACGAATCCAATGAGAATAACAATATATTCAGCCGGCTGATTAGCGTAGGAGTGCCGCCTTCTTTGCCGAATCCCGCGAATTTAATAATTACAGCATCCTCAATTGAGGCGCAGTTAACTTGGGAGCCAATTCCTGATATCTCCACGTTACAGTATTATGCTGTTTATATGCACAGCGCGAGTTTCTCCAATGTCAGCGGTATGCCGCGTGTTTTAACCACAACTCAAACCCAGGCAAACGTTACAGGATTACAGCCAAACACTACTTATTATTTCGCGGTAACCTCGGTAGATACTTCCGGTAGTGAAAGAAAAGAGGTTACGGCTGTAGTTGTAACTACATCTGCTGATAACCAAGGCCCGGCACTTACCAATATAAAGTGGGATAATTCAGCGTTTACCGGCGGCCAAACATTGATTCATCCCGGAGAATTCGCTATCGATGCCGCGGATCTTTCCGGAATCAGTAAAGTAGAATTCTATATTGACGGTAATTTATACAAAACAGATACTGATGTACCGTATTCCTTTTATTGGAATATCGCGAAAGAAACTGATGGAGTTCATACTTTAAAGATTATCGGTTCCGATTCATTCGCGAATTCAACGACACTTGAATATAACGCGAATATTGCCCTTGCGCCTCCCTTAGCGCCCGGCATTACCCACCCTGTTTCAGGGCAGGCCACCAATAATTCATCTATTGCGGTTACAGGGGCCGCGGAGCCGGAATCAGAGGTGGTTTTTTATAACAATAATATTGATACCGTAGTTAAGACAGCCGCGGATAAAACCGGAAATTTTGAGATAACTTTACCTTTAACAGTTGGAGAGAACAAAATTCAGGCCGCCGCAAAAAACAGGGCGGGTATTGGAAGCCGAACGGCGGAGATAATTGTTACCTATAATAATACCGTGCCAAATCCGCCCCGGCAGGTTTTAGCGGAATCAAAGGAAACAGGAGCTGTTAAAATCAGCTGGCTGGTTCCGCTGGGAACTACGGCAAAAGGATATAACGTATATAGAGCAAGCAATACGTTTAGCAATAAGATAGAAGCCGTAAAGATAAACACCGATTTAATCGCGTCTGCTTTTACTACCGACCTCCCTCAAGAGGAAGGGGCATATTATTACCGCGCTACAGCTGTCAGCGATGCGGGCAATGAAAGTGACTTATCAAATGAAGTTATTGGAATATCCGACAATACTCCTCCTAAAGCTGTATCTATCGCATATACTCCCAAAGGAAATTACGATCCCGTTACTGGAACTATGTCGCCCGGAGCGGTTGATGTTGTTTTGACCGTGAGCGAAAAACTGCAATCAACCCCTTTTTTAAGTATAACTCCCCAGAACGCAAGCCCGATACCGATAGAATTAAGTCATTCTGAGTCCCCTTTAGGGGACGAAGAATCTCATCCTCAGTATAAAGGTACATTTACGATTTCAAATACCACGTCTTCAGGTACCGCCTATGCGGTGTTTTCAGCAAGGGATATTGCCGGAAACCGCGGCACGGAAATCCTTGAAGGCCGGACGATAAAAGTTGATACTCAGGGGCCGTCAATAATAGATTTAAAAATTGAGCCAAAATCTCCGGTTAAAAATGATACAGTAAATCCCGCGAATATTACTGTAACTATTGGTTTAGATGAGCAGGTTAAAAATGGAGAGATTCCGCAATTTAGCTATAAACTTTCCGCCGCAGGCAGGACATTTCAAACAATATCTATTAACGAAATTGCGGCACTTCCCGGACATACAGAAACCTGGCAGGGGACATTTGTTTTACCGTCTGACGCAGGATTGAACGAAGTCGAAACATTGGAGTTTAGTTATAGCGCAAGCGACAGCCTCGGGAACACAAGTACAACTATAAAACCGCTTAACCAATTCCAGGTTTATCAAAATAACCTACCGCCTTTAGAAATACCTGCGAATTTTAAAGGAGTATCTTTGCCTCAAGGAAAAATAAAACTTTCCTGGGATAAGGTTATGGGCGCGTTAGATTATCAGGTCTACCGCCAGGCGCCGTCGGAATCAGGATTGGCCGCTTATGCCAGGACAGGGGATGTCGCGGAATACACAGATCAGCCTGCAGTTGAAGGCACGTATCTTTATGCGATAGCCAGTGTGCGTAAGGAAAATAATCAAGAAGCAGTAAGCGCGATGAGTGGCTCCATTAGTTTGACCTCTGACGCGACTGCGCCCCAGCCGCCGAAAAATCTCAGTTTAGAATTAACCGGTTCCGGAATAAAAGCCCAGTGGCAGCCGCCTGATAGCGTTGAAGCCGTTACATATTCTTTATACCGGGCAAATACAGATACGATAACTTCTGTGGAAGGGTTGACCGCGATTTTAAAAGGTATTAGCCAGTTAACGGCGATCGATACAAATCCTTCACAATCAGACCACGCTTATGTTGTAACCGCGGTTGACGCGGCAGGGAATGAATCTCTTCCGTCGAATTCATTCTATTTAAATTTCGAGCTTTTGCCTGTATCAGGTATCAGCGTTACGCAGACGGATAATACCGCGCCTGTTATAAACTGGTCACATCCCGGGGCAAACATTTCCGGTTATAATATTTACCTTGGGGACCAGGGAAATAAAGTTAAGCTTAATCCAAGCCTTTTAATCAATGCTACATATATAGATGCAGGCTATACTCAAAATGAAAGAGAGTATACTGTTAACGCTGTAGACAACAATTCCGTTGAAAGTATCTCAAGAAGCATATCCTTGCCAAAGATACAGGCAACTCTCAAAGACAAAAGTGAAATTAAACGCGGGTTGATAAACCGCGTGGAATTCAGTGTGCAGAATCAATCCGCGAAGAGAATAGATAATTTGCAGCTAAAAGCAAAACTGCATACTTATAGCCATACTTCTGAAACATTCAGCATTGAAGCAAATGAAACAAAAATAGTCCCGGTAGTTATCGGCGGTTATTTAGATATACCTGATACCGCTGATTTCATCACTGCTATTGAAATTACTCCTAATCCGGGAGAAAAAGTTGAGATTATCCGGAACAGTCAAATAGAGGTTAAGGCGGGAGTGTTAGTCGCGGCAATTCAGAACGAAGAATTCATTCGCGGCGGAGGGGGGAAGGTAAGTTTCACATTGCAGAATACCGGCAATGAAGAGATTGAAGTTATTACGGCGCAAGGAGGAAAAGCTTCCGCTGAAATCAGATTCTTATTAATAGACGTTGATGGTAATTTCTTAGCGGTAGAGCCGTTTAAGCAGCAATTAGGAGAAGGTGTAATCACACTTACGGACGGCACAACTGTAGCCCGGATTAAACCAAATGCTATATTTAATTCAGGCGTAATCACTATTCCCGTGCCTCAAAACGCGCCGGATAAAGTATTCGTAAGACTTGAAATTGCCAAAGCGCATTATCAGTTAGGCCAAAATACACATGTTGAAATAGCGGGTGTCAGTACGTCAAAAGAATTAACGCTGATCAATACCTCTTATTATGGCCAGATAACGGGTGTTTTACCGCAAGAATCAAGAGGGGCTGAAGATATCACTATTACCGGCAAGGCAGTAAACAGGAGCACAAGCCAGCCGTTAGCTTTTGTGCCGCTTAAGTTGGTCATTACCCTGCAGGGTTTTGAACGAAAGAGCGATGTTTATACAGATGCCGCCGGCGCGTTTAGTTATAAATTCAAGCCGCAGATTGGTGAATCGGGGGTTTATAAAGTTTGCGTGATCCATCCTGATTTGCTTGACCGGCCTAATCAGGCGCAATTTGTGATTAAGGGCTTGCAGATAACGCCCGCCCAAGTCAATCTGAGCATCCCGCGCAATTATGAGCATACAGGAATTATAGCGGTAACCGCGGGCGAAGGCACAAACGTTAATAATTTAAGGTTAGTTTACGAAGCAGTTGATCAGGCGGATGGGAAGTTAGCGGCCGGGGTGCATGTAACATTTGAGCCGGCTATTCCCGGCCTTGGCTCTCTGCAATCAGTAAACTTAAATTTTAAAATCTGGGCGGATAACAATGCCGCGGACAGCGGAACAGTTGTTTTAAAATTAAAAAGCGATGAAACTCCAACTGATTCGTGGGGGACAATCACTCTAAATTCGCAATTTGGCCAGGCAGTTCCGGTGCTAAATTTTAGCCCGAATTATGTGGAGACAGGGGTAAAATTTGGCGATGTGGCAACTGAAACCGTTACTTTGGAAAACAAAGGTTTTGCTGATTTAAGGGATGTAAAACTTTCGCTTGTTTTAGCGGATGGCGCTCCCGCACCTGCTTGGGTAACGTTAAACGTCGCGTCTGAGTTAGGTAATATTACCGTAGGCGCAAAGAAAGACGTAGTAATTTCCTTTGCTCCGAAGCAAGGCGTTGTGCCTGAAGGGATCCATCCCTTTAAATTAAGGGTGGCTAGTTCAAATTATCAACTCACGGATATAAACCTTTTTGTAACGGTTACAAATTCCAGCGTAGGCAGTTTGTTTTTTAAGGTGTCGGATATATTTACCGGGACATTAGATGCAGGTAACCAGCCCATTCAAGGCTTATCAGGCGCCTCAATCACTATTCAGAACGACCTTGTTTCTTCAATACAGCAGACAAAGGCTTCAGATAATAAAGGTGAGGCATTATTTACGGATTTACCCTCCGGCAGTTATAAATATTGGGTTACCGCGGATAAACATAGCCAGCAGAATGGCAGGATTTGGGTCAAACCCGGATTAACAGTAACAGAAAGTATTTTCTTAAGTTACGATTTAGTAAAAGTTGAATGGTCGGTGCGCGAGACAACCATTCAGGATAAATACGAGATTATCTTAAACGCTACCTATGAGACGGATGTTCCCGCCCCGGTTATCATAGCTGAGCCGAAATCATTTACCTTGCCTGATATTCAGGTGGGCGATGTTTTTAACGCCGAGGTAAGATTTACGAATTACGGACTTATCCGCGCGGATAATATCACGCTTAACATCCCTCTAGACGACCAGTATTTTGATTATTCAGTATTAACAACAATACCAAAAAGCATAGAAGCTAAACAATCGGTTGTTGTGCCTGTGCGGCTTGTTTGCAAAAAGAGTTTAAACCCGTCTTCAGGGCAAAGCACAGGCGGCGGATGTACAACGTATACTAATTGTATTCAAATGGGATATAGTTGGGTCTGCGTTAATGGCGTGTGGCAGCAGCAAGCGGAATATGCGTGTTTTACAGATGTAGTAGGGGTGTGTGAAGGAGGTGGTACCGGTATTGGCTGGGGGCCGGGAGGCGGCGGCGGTTCCTACACTTCTTACTCAGGTTCAGCGTCTTCCGGTTCTATGCCGCTGCAAGATACTTTTTGCGCCGGGACGGAAAAGTCGTGCGAAACAGGCGACCAATGCTGTAAAGATAAAGAGCCGCAGAGCCAGGAAGTCGGGAGCTTGGTATCTTTAGTCGCCCGTAGTTATGAAGATGATGTTACAGATATGTCAATTAAAGCTTCGGGTTCTCCGGTAGATGTGATAAGGCGGTATCACGATAACGCCTGGTATTTTGATTCCGAAAGCCGGAACCTGGAATTTATTTACGGAGTTGACCCTGTTGTCCCTGATTTTATTAAAAAAGAAGGGGTAAAGTATGTAAAAACAGACAGCTCCGGCACGGTTTATTCTTTCGGGAGCACGCGGTTTATTTTCGTAAAAGAAGGCGGTGGTTATCGCTGGCAGGACAAAACCGGCAAATGGAATGAATATGATGCGAAAGGAAAACTGCT